>Ga0209810_1000014_pt1 | contig 629519 bp, 509 predicted proteins | sample Coa_R1_7_FD_187159 | JGI IMG/M metagenome (GOLD analysis project Ga0209810, IMG submission 187159) | Surface soil microbial communities from Centralia Pennsylvania, which are recovering from an underground coalmine fire - Coalmine... | ecosystem: Environmental > Terrestrial > Soil >...
CGGCGGGAGCACGCGTGTACTGAATCGGGGAAGGCGCTTCGGATTTGGCTTCAATCCAGATGGAGGGCGTGTCGCAGTGCTTGCAAAGGCGCGCGACGCACTTGCGAACCTCGAAGGACTTGAGTTCGAGTTCGTTCAGATAGACGACTTCGCGGCGCTGGCAGAAGCTGCACTCCATGAGGAGTCGCGCCAGGGCTTCCTCGGCTTTGAACGGAGCAGGGAAATCGATATCCCAGAAGTCGGCGCGCGGATCGGTGATGTGGATGGCATAAATAAAGCCGTCGGGCTCGCAATCGATCTCGGTCATGATGCGTGCGCGGGCGGTTTTATATTGCTCGCCATCGCGCTGGCGTTTCAGCGTAAGCTCCTGGCCGGCGAAAAGTTTTTCGGCGAGCTTGATGACGCCGCCATTGCGGCTGACGAGTAGAGTTTGCGCGAGACGGGAAACGGCAACGCCGCCCGGAGCAAACCACGTGGCCTCCACGGGCATACGGAAGCTGACGCGGTCGCTTTGGCGAAGACCATCCGAGCGCAGGACTTCAGTCATGATTCTGGACTCAAGAGCAGGCTAGCATGCGCCCTTCTCTCCGGCGGAGGCGTCGAACGGCCCGTTTGTCGTTCCCAATAATAACCGCCGACAGGAAGGCCGGGGGGCGGCCGGGCCGGTCGGGGGTCCTCACGGCGGAAAGGGTATTGTCATTTTGGCGCTGACGGCGGAGCAAAGCGATTGGAGGCGCGAGGAATTCGGGCACACTGAGAGCACGGGAGCCCTCCATGGCGCTGCACCGGCTGAACTTCAGCTGAGACTCGGTTGAAAATTCGGCGCGGAATCCCGGCTGAATTGCGGGCCCAAAACCTGTGAGCAACGTAATCTTGATGGACGAGCACATTAGCAAGACCGGGGTTCGCACACCTTCGGTGCGCGACCGCCGGTACGCTATCCGCTATCCCTTCGCCGCGGACGTCGTGCTCCTCGACCTCGAAACGGGCGCGCGCGTCGAGGGCGTCACCTCCGACCTTTCGCTGGGCGGCTGCTTTGTCTGCTCGAGCAAAGCCCTCCCCGCGCGGACGCGAGCGCGCATTACGCTCACGCGGCGCGAACAAGTCGTGGAAGCCCTGGCAGTGGTCCGCATTGTCAAAGCCCGCGTGGGCATGGGAATCGAGTTCATCGACGTGACGGAATCCTGCCAAACGGTACTGATGCGCTGGCTGGAACAAGTTCGGCGCAACCGATAGAAACCGATAGAAGAAGATAGTCGGCGCCTAAGTCATCAGCGAACGGGAGATGAAGCGCGTGGTGCTGAACCGCAAGAACTCGCTCTTCGTGGACAACCCGCGCGGCGGAAGAACCGCGGCGATTCTCGCCAGCCTGGCCTCGACCTGCCGCCGCCACCAGGTGGATCCGCAGCTTTACTTCACGCAACTGCTCCTGCACCTGCCGCCGCTGCTCGGCGCCCTGCCCCACACGAAATTACGCGAACCGCATGGCCCTCTCGACGCCTGGCTCCCCGACCAGTGGAAACGGGCGCAAGCTGCCCGATCCACCGCTCTGGGAATCCCCGCTCCTCCCACCATGCCTTAGCACCTGCACTTCACGTATCGCTCACGAAATGACTTGACATCTGAGTTCAAGGAAAGTATGAACGCATCTGTATTCCTAGGTACCTTCCCGATCGACCGGAGGAGGACTTCCTGTCATGTCCCAGCCCCATCATGCAGCACGATTCCAACACTCGCTCTTGTACATTCTCGCATTCGGCTTTTTTTTGCTTCCGCCTTCCGTTTTTGGCCAGCTCTCGCAGAACTCCGGGATCAACTCGAGTGACACTTGGGTCGTTTTTGATCTCAAGACGCAAACCTCAGTCATCTCCAATAATGTCGCCCCCCCCCTCAATCAGTCAGACTTACCATGTTGAGGTCGGATACGATTCGCTCGGCCAACTCGTAGTCACTCTTTGGCCAACCGGCAGTAGCGCGCTCGCAAGTGATTCCGGCCAGATCGCCTTCATACGGCTCTCCGGTGGTAACGTGACCGTTTTCGATCAGACCGGGGCGCCTGTTTCCTACGTGCCCCCGGTTGCAAATGTCCCCGCCTTCAACCCATTGAATCTTTTGGGCACGAACCCTGGGGCTTCGGTCCTTTCGCAGCTTGTTGTTTCTAGCCCGTCCGCGCAGGCGACCAGGACGAATAGTCAGCTGAGCTACAGCAACTCCGAGGCGATAATCAGCGGCTCTTTTTCGAGTGGCGGCTCGCCCGGGACGACTCAATGGAACTATGCGCAATCGGGAAGCCAATGGGTTACAACTTCCGCTACGTTCGCAGTGAGCAAGCCAGGCGTGAGCACGACGCGCACCCTTCAATTCGCAAACGTTCAGTGGAATGACAACACAACGAACGACACCAACCGCGCCAACCAAGGCAGCACAGCAGTCAATCCACCACCAACGACCAGTTCCACTCCATCCGCAATCACCACGACATCATCGTCCGGCTGTCCACCAAAGAGCGCCAATTTAGGAGGTTCTCAAAACGTCGTTTTTCAACACGGCCTGTTCAGCAGCGGATGCACCTGGTCACGTATGGTGCCTTGGCTCAATCAAAAGTTCCGGTTTGGCGTCGAACTCGTGCCTTCCCTGAACTCTTTCGACAACCTCACCAATCAAGGGAACGCGCTGGTCAGCGATATCAGCTCGGCTGGAGGCAGTAGCTACCTTCTGATCGGACATAGCCAAGGCGGCTTGATCTCCAGATACGCAGGCCAACATTTCCAAAACCTGAATCAGGTTCCGCCGATCGTTTCAGGCGTAGTCACACTCGACACGCCTCACCAGGGTGCACCGCTCGCGGCGCTCGCTCAGGGTGCGGTTCAGAGTGTCTTCGGCGGAGACCTGATTAATATTTACGACGACGTGGGATGCGGCTCGCCCTATGACAATATTCTCTGCTACTTGGTTGCGCTGCAGTACTCCGGTATCACCCAGCAGCTTGTGAACATTGGGTCGCTGACTGATCTTGTCCCAGGAAGTACCTTTCTCAATAATCTTAACGCGCAGCCCGAGACGTTCCAAAAGGCAGCGGTCATCGCGAATACTGACCGCCGCTGGATCGAAACTAGAATTGCTGACGAGTTCATCCTCAAGGGGTGCAATCCCGAGGACTTCTGCGGCGAGCGAAACGTCGCGGCCATCTATGGCATTATCTACGACTCGGTCCAGATTTCGTGGGACATCTCCGAATTCGTTTGCATCATCACCCAGGATCCCACAGCGTGCGCGGTTGCGGACTACCTCCTGCCCATCTGGGTGGATATGGACGTGGCCGACCTGGACTATAACTTTCTTGCTGCTGAGGGGAACCCGGAAGACGGGATCGTGCCAAGCAGCAGCCAGAATTATCCATCCAGTAGCGCCCTGCAGTATCCAATCAGCCATGCCGACTCACACACCGGTGCCACGCGAAGCGACCGCGCTCGCGACGCGCTCGAACAGGTGTTAGCTAGCGCTCCGTTTTTCGTGCCGACTCAGGCGAGTTGCACTTTTTCGGTTAGCCCGCCAGCGTTTTCCGTTTCATCTGCGGCGACGGCCAGTTCGTTCACGGTCACGACCGGAGCGGGGTGCCAATGGTCGGCCGTCAGCAACGCGCCTTGGCTTAGCATTACAAGCGGCTCCAGCGGAACATCAAGCGGAAGCGTGTCCTTTTCCGTCGCGATCAACTCCACGACACTTCCGCGAAACGGTACGATCACAATCTCCAGCGGCACGTCTGCTGGCGGAAGCGTATTTACGGTCCAGCAAGCCGGTCAGTGCACTTACTTCCTTTCTGTCAGCACGGTCAGCTTGCCTCCGGGAGGCGGCAGCGTAAGCGCAACGGTTTACACGCAAAGCGGCTGCGTCTGGTCAGCAGTCCCGAATGCTCCTTGGATCACGATCACGAATGGCACCGGTACTGGTGGTGGTTCATTTACGGTCACCGCAGCCTCCAATTCAGCGAATACGGACCTGCTTGGCACCGTGACAGTCATGAACCAGACGCTTACCGTGCTCTTGGGAAGTCCGGCTGGCATGCCTGGCACTGGCTCGATCGCCGTGAACGGCTTTCCTCACTCCAAGTATGTAGCTCCGCCGGGCTGCCACGCTAAATCCTGCGCAACATTAATCTACGAGAGTGGTGAGGTGCGGGTCACCGTTGCTGGTGACACCTATTCTGCCTCTTATGCTGGCACTACCGGAGCCACTCAGATTGCTGCGGCTCTGGCAAACGCCATGAATGCCGGGTCACTCGTGTCTGCCACGGTTTTTGAGACCACCATCAGCGTCACATCCAAAGTGAACGGCTCGCTCACGAACTACTCGATCGCAACATCCTACAGCTACGACACCGGAAATTTTACGTCACCTGCGTTCACGGCTTCGGCATCAGGCTCTCGACTGACTGGAGGGACGGATTGAACCGATACTCCGGCCAGTGTGTTCTGGGCAGCGGCAAATGTCCGTTTCCCCCGTCCACAATCGCTTTGCTGTTGCTTTTGCTCCTCGCGGGATGCGGCGGTGACAAAATGGGTGGTGGCTCTCCTCCGCCACCGCCGAGCATCTCGCTCAAGGTCATTGGCGTTTTTTACGGTGCCAACAGCCCATTGCCAATTACGTACGCAATCGCCGGCGAGGGGCCGTTTACACTGACCGTGAACGGCACAGGCTTTACGGCCTCGTCTGTTGTCAATTGGAACGGAGCGCCGCTACCTACCCAGTTTGGGGACGCGACGGATCTGGCTGCCTCCGTATCCAGCTCGCTGATCGCGGAACCAGGTAAAGCTACCGTCACGGTGAGCGATTCCGGAGCGACATCCAACGCGCTGACGCTGCCAATTGCGTCGCCTGCGACAGCCACGGCCGGCGTAATTGCATTGATAAGCGCCGCGTCAGACGGTTCTCCAGCCAACGGAGACAGCCTTGTCAGTCCCTCCATTAGTGCTACTGGGCGCTACGTCGCTTTCCAATCAAACGCCACAAACCTGGCCCCCGGCCCAGCCAGCGGCTTCCAGGAAATCTACGAACGCGACACCTGTGTTGGCGCACCGCCTGGCTGCACGCCTAGCACCACGAGAATCACAGTTACGTTCGACGGTTCGGCTGTCAATGGCCACAGCCGCGACTCAGCCATAAGCGCCGATGGCAGGTATGTCGCTTTTGACAGCAGCGCCACTAATATCCTGCCTTCGAGCGGCGATTGTTCGCCATCGGCGGGTTTCGCTTGCACCTTTCTTCGAGACACTTGCATCGCAGCGCCTGTGGGATGCTTGCCGGCTACTTTCGCTGTCTCCGTTAACCAGCAGGGTTTGATCAAGCCGGGCAGCGGGCCGCAGATGACGCCAGACGCCCGTTACATCAGCTTTGGGTCGAGTTCATCTGTACTGGGCCTGGGCAGTTCGACAGCCGGCGATCTGTTCCTCCGCGATACCTGCATTGGCGCACCTCCAGGCTGTGCACCAAGCACCACGCGAATATCGGTACCGAGCGACGGATCGCAGAGCAACCAGGGCAGCATCGTGGCTCAAGCGATCAGCTCTAGTGGCCGTTTCGCCGCTTTCGTCTCTTACGCAACGAACATGGTTCCGAACGAGGCTGTAGTCCCAGGGGCATTCTGGCGTGACAGTTGTGTGGGCGCGGCGACCCCATGCACCCCTACGACAATTCGCCTCGATGTAAGCGCCACGAGTGGCGAGCCGGACCACCCCTCCGCAAACGCAGCAGCAATAACCAGTAATGGCCGACTGGCAGCATTCGGCTCGGCAGCCACGAACCTCGTCATGTCAACAAACTCATGCACGGCTCAGAGCGGTTGCGGGAACGTGTACGTGCGCGACACCTGCGCGGGAGCACCGGCTGGCTGCACTCCGGTGACGAGCTTAGTCTCCCTAGCCAATGACGGCGCGATCGGCAACTGCAATGGCGGCGGGAGTCCCGGCAATCAGACAAATGTATTCCTGAGTGCGGACGGACGTTTCGTGTCCTTCGGCTCGATTTCGACGAACCTGACGCCTGATGATCAGTTTCCCGCTTGCGGTGGTGAGGATATCTTCGTGCGAGACACGTGTTTTGGCGTCTCGAGTGGATGCGTTCCCAGCACGGTGCGGGTGTCCGTCGCCAATACGCCAAACCCGGGAATCTCCGCGAATGCCATCAGCGCTGGCAACGCCATGAGCGCGGATGGCCACTACGTGGTTTTCATCTCAACGGCCACAAACCTGCTGCCCGGCACGCTGGGCAACGGCCATGCTATGGTTTACTTAGCTAGAACGGGGTTTTAGCCGACAAGCGACACAGTTCGCAAACTGCGGCGCCAGCAACCGATTCGGTGCAATCTGTCCGCTCATCTTCAGCTAAGCTCAAGTAGACAAAACAGGAGGTGCCCGATGCCGAATGACGCAAACAGTTTGTGAGCGATACGTGAAGTGCAGGGGCCAAAGCATGGTGGGAGGAGCGGGGATTCCCAGAGCGGCGGAGCGGGTGCAGTTGGTGATGGGCGAGGATCCGCTGAGCAGGCATCTGGTCGTGTTTCGCTCGCGGCGGGGAGACCGATTGAAGATTCTGGCGTGGGACCGGGATGGCTTCGTGTTGTGGTACAAGCGGCTGGAGGAAGGGGTGTTCAAGCTGCCGCGACCCCAAGAAGGAATGCGCAGCATGGAGTTGCGGGCGAGCGAGTTGGCCATGGTGCTGGACGGGATTGATGCTTCGAAGCTGCAGCGCGTGGCGCGTTACGAACGCGCGGTGTGAAGCGTAGGGGAGATACTGTATTTTTGAGTTTTGCTGCCACCACGATTGATTCCGGACATCCGATACGGCATCTGAATAAGGCTATCCGTCCATGAGGCTGCTTGGCCGACAACGAGTCTGATGTTCACACGTGCACAGAGACCGGTGGACTGAGATGGCGCAAAACAAAAGAAGGAAAAAAAACGATTCCATGAAGCACAAGGAAAAGAAAAATTCCGGGGAAAAGCCCGTCCTGGAACTGCCCGGAACGGTCGAGAAAGTGATCCACCCGATCAACCCGAACCAGGCTGAGAAAGTGCAGATTGCAATCGAGGGCGCCGACGAGTTGTACAAGGAGATCCGGGTAGAGAACACGCTGAAGGATCCGAGCGGCGAGGATGTGGGCTTGATGCCGGGAGCGGAAGTGGACGTGAAGGTTGAGGCGGATATGGAGGCGACACGACCGAAGAAAAAGAAGAAACAGTAGGAAGACTCGAAGGTATTTGGACCCAGGCGTGGAACGTTGCTAAAGAGCTGGTTTATGGAAATACACGGAATCGCGGACACGGGTAGGGAAAGCGGAGGATGGGGCAGAGCTTGACGAAGCGCGATCATTGGTGGCACCGCGACAACGAATTGGGTCTGGTTGGCCCAGGGGGAGGGGCGGAAGTGAAAGCAAATGTAACGCGAATCGTGATTCTGACGATTGCGCTGATGCTGGCCGGAACGGCCGCGTGGGGCAAGAAATTTGCGTTAGTGATGTCGCCTTCGGTGCCGGCAGCAAAAGGCACGGCCGAAACCAGTGCGGACCGGAATGGCAATACGGAACTCACGGTTAAGGTGGAAAACCTGGCGTTGCCGACCGCTTTGAAACATCCAGCGGCGACATACGTGATCTGGATTCAGCAAGCAGGGCAGCAGCCGACCAATGCCGGGAAAATGGATGTAGGCGGAAACCTCAAGGGCGAGTTCAAGACCAGCACCCCGCTGAAGACGTTTGAGATTTTTGCGACGGCGGAAAACAATCCGCTGACGCAGACGCCAAGCGGAGAGCGGATTTTTCACGCGACGGTGCAGCAGTAGGCAGAATAGATATTCCGCAGCGATAGATACGGAAAGCCCTCGAAGCGGTGAGGGGAGTTCAACCGGGGCTGAAGCCCGGCGAGCAGAGGCTTGCCGGGCGTTTTTTTTGCGGCGCGGTATGGATCGCGTGGTGCGCCGCGAATTTGCGCGGCAAAGCGGAGTTGATTCGGGGTCGGTGAGGGTGTAGGCTCGCGCGCCGGAGGGACTATTCATGGCAAAGAGCGAGTGGGGCGGCGTGCAACCAGGGGGCGAAAACGAGGGAAGGCGGAAGTTTCTGCAAGGTGCCATGGGGGCGATCGCGGGGATGGTGGTTGCACCTGGCGCGTTTGGGGCCATGAGCCCAGGCTCATGGCGGAGACGCGCGGCCGGGGAAAGCGCCATCGGCAAAGCCGAGGATGTGAGCGCCGTGCGCTCGGAAATTGAAAAGCGGCACGACGAGGCAGTCAAGCGCTTGCAAACCTGGATTCATCAGCCGTCCATTGCGGCGGAAAACCGGGGAATGAACGAAGGGAATCAATTGCTGATCGAGCTGCTGCGGGAGGCGGGCTTTGATACGGCGGTCAAGGTGCCGACTGACGGTCAACCGGGAGTGTTCGCAACGCTCGACGCGGGAGCGCCGAAGACACTTGGAATTTATTACATGTACGATGTGAAGCAAGTGGATCCATCGGAATGGTCTTCACCGCCCTGGGATGCGGCGCTGGTGGATAAGCCGTTCGGGAAAGTGATCATCGGGCGCGGCGCGGTGAACCAGAAAGGGCCGGAGGCGACGTTTTTGGCGGCGCTGCACGCGATCCGCGGAGCTGGGCGGAAGCTTCCGGTGAATATCGTACTGGTTGCGGAGGGAGAGGAGGAGATTGGGTCGCCGCATTTTCCACAGGTCGTGCGGCGCCCGGAGGTGGAGGCGGCACTGCGCAAGTGCTTCGGAATTTTCATGCCCGCGGCCTCGCAGAGTCTGGACGGCGACGTGACCATCACGCTCGGAGCGAAGGGCGTGGTCGAGCTGGAAATGGTCTCGAGCGGGGAGAAATGGGGACGCGGGCCCAAGCGGGACGTGCACTCGAGCCTGAAGGCCCGGCTCGATAGTCCAGCGTGGCATTTGGTGGAGGCGCTGGCGTCTCTGGTTTCGCCGGATGGCAACACCCCGGTCGTGGAAGGATTTACGGCGAAGGCCCGGCCCCTTTCGGCGGAAGAAAAGAGAATGTGCCAGGACGCGGCCAAGCGGCTGGACGAGGCCACGGCAAAGCGCCAACTGGGAGTACAGCACTGGGTGCACGATGTGGGATGGGAGGAGTCCATTGAACTGTTGATGTCGCAACCCACGATCAATATCGAGGGTTTGGTTGGCGGATACACGGGACCGGGTGGGAAGACGATCCTTCCGGGACGCGCCGTGGCGAAGATTGACATGCGGCTCGTGCCGGATATGAAAGCGCAGGAGGCGCTGGCGGCACTCAAGGCGCATCTGGAGAAGAAAGGATTCGGCGACATTGAAGTAACGATGACCGGAGGATACGACCCGACCAGCACACCCGGAGATTCGGCGATGATTCGCGCACAGGTTGCCGTTTACAAACGCGGTGGAATCGATCCCGTGATTTTGCCGCGTAATGCCGGTTCGTGGCCCGGATATGTGTTCACGGGCGAGCCGCTCAAATTGCCGGCAGGACACTTCGGTTTGGGACACGGAAGCGGAGCGCACGCGCCGGATGAGTACTACGTGATTGAGTCGAAGAATCCGAAGGTGCAGGGACTCGATGGAGCGGTGCTATCGCATGTGGAGTACCTGCACGAATTGGCGGTGACCAACTGAAATCGAAAATTGTTGGGGACCCAATTCGCCTGAGCAGGGGGACGTTCGTCGAACGGTGGCAAGGCGAATCTCGCTAACCAATCTCGCTAACACTGTACGCAGGGACAGCGTGACGGATTGGGGGAGTACTGGACCGTGTCTGCGGCCAGCGCGGCCGCGGCGTGGCTTACTGTCCGGAGACGGCTGGAAGAGCAGCCGCACGGGAGCGAGCCATGAAAAAAGTGCTGGTGGTTGGTGCGGCGGTGATGGCATGGATTGCGTTGGCGGCGGGACGAGCCGAAGCGCAGGGCCCCGCGGGCGCCGGAGCAGCCGGAGCGTCCGCTGCTGACGGCGGTTCGCATTCGTACAATCCGCTGAAGTGGATGAAAAAGGGATCCACAAAGACGGCAGGCGATGAGCTGGACGCCAAGGAAGAGCAGAACCGGAGATTGACCGAGCGCCTGAAAGCGCAGGGACTTCTGGCCGGCAACGAGGACGCCAGGTCCGCGTGCGGAACCTTCCGGGAGCTGGCCGATTGCGTCGCGGCCCTGCATGCGAGCCAAAAGCTCGGGATGGATTTTGCCTGCGTACGAGTGGATATGACGCACGTGCACAGCGCCACGGACCCGCAAGGGTGCAAGGCGCCGGAAAAGGATGAGGCCATCGGTCTGGCGCGGGTGATTCGCTTGCTGAAGCCCGGCGCAAACGCGAAGGCGGAAGCGAAGGAAGCAGAGCGAGCAGCAAAGGAAGACTTGAAGGAAACCAAGGGATAGGCGAGCAGGCGGTCTGGTTCCGCGAGCCCTCTGAGTCACTCCCTGGCGCGATCAGATGACCACCACCCGCTCGACCGGGCGCCCGTCGTCCGGTTTGGGCGGGTGTGCGGTGCGTTCAATGGCGGCGGCGCTCAACCCCGGAGCGGCGTTCCGGTCATGGGCGCGTGTCGAGCGGGTGCGCGCTCTTTTCGTAGAACTCGTTTTGCAGCTTGATGCTTTCGTCGTCCGCTTTTGCGGCGCGGATGGCTTCAACAATAGCGCTGGCATAGCCCTTCATGTTCCACTCGCCGAGCTCTTTCGTGGCAACCGCGCCGTCGCCAGAATAGTGATTGGGAAACCGGGCGTACCACCAGATGCCGGTATAGACGTTGTCCGGAAGGCGGAGGCGTTTCTGGTCCGCGCCGGATTCGCGGGAGGCGCGATCGAGATGAACGAGGTCGGGGCGCGAGACCATCGTATTGGAGGTTTCGTTCTCGCCCGCGTGGTAATCCACGCCGGTGGATTTTTTGGCGGGGCCTCCGGGGAGGCTGCGTTCGCCGTCGAGGACGTAAACGACGTAGTCGTGCGGCTTAGCAAGCTGGCTTTGGGCAAAGTAGGGGAGCAGGTGTTCGTTGCCTCCGTGGCCATTGACGATGATGATTTTCTTGCAGCCGTTGCGCGCCATTTCATCCGTGGTTTCCTGAAGGAGTTGCAGCTGGAGTTCGCGGCTGTAGGCGATGGTGCCGGGCTCGTGTTTGGCTTCAAAGATTTGGCCGAAGTAATACTCGGGAAAAACGAGAGCGTACTCCTGCTGGACGGCCTCGAGAGAGGCGTAGCGCACGTTGATGAGGTCGGTGCCGATGGGCAGATGCGGACCGTGTTTTTCGAGGATGCCGAAGGGCAGAAGGCACACACCCTTGGCCTGCTGGATGGCGCCGCGGAAGTCGCCGGCCGTGAGCTCTTCCCAGCGGGGCGAAAGCTTGGATTGAGCAGCGGCGCTGGCGGTAAAGGAGATAGCCGCAAGGAAAGCGAGAGCAGCCGAGCGCTGAAACAATTTCATGTTGGACCTCCGGGTGCGCAGGAAATTCTAGCGCAAGAGATAGCCGGTTTAAATCGTTTTAGAGAGGAAGAACACGCCCGGGCGGAAGGCGGGAAACGGCAGCACGGGGCGAAGCGCCGCAATTCAGCTACACGCGTTCGAGAGCCAGCGAGACGCCCTGGCCCACCCCGACGCACATGGTGGCGAGCGCGAAGCGGGCGCCGGTGCGCTGCAGTTGGTGAGCGGCCGTGAGCACGAGGCGCGCGCCGGACATTCCCAGCGGATGGCCCAGGGCAATCGCTCCGCCGTTGGGATTCACGTGGGCAGCGTCGTCCGGGAGGCCGAGCTGACGAAGGCAGGCGAGCGATTGGCTGGCGAAGGCTTCGTTGAGTTCGATGATCGCGAAGTCGCGCAGATCCATTTTCAGCCGAGCGAGCAGTTTGCGTGTGGACGGGACGGGACCGAGGCCCATCACGCGAGGCGGAACTCCGGCTGTGGCCATGCCGAGGACACGGGCGCGCGGCGTGAGGCCATGCCGCTTCGCCGCGTCTTCGGAGGCCAGGAGCAGGGCGGCGGCGCCGTCGTTCACGCCGGAGGCGTTACCGGCGGTCACGGTGCCAGGATTGCGGAAGGCGGGCTTGAGCTTGGCCAGGCCCTCGAGAGTGGAATCGGGCCGGGGGTGTTCGTCAACGGCGACCGTAACTGAGCCCTTCTTGCCTGGAACGACGACTGGGACAATTTCCTCGGCGAAAAAGCCGGACGCTTGTGCTTTTGCGGCGCGTTGCTGGCTGCGCAGCGCAAAGGCATCCTGATCTTCGCGGGAAATCTTGCAATCCGCAGCGACGTTCTCGCCTGTTTCCGGCATGGAGTCCACACCGTACTGCTGCTTCAAAAGCGGATTGATAAAGCGCCAGCCGATGGTCGTATCGTAGATTTCGTTCGTGCGCTGAAATGCGGACTCGGCTTTGGGCATAACGAAGGGCGCACGCGACATGGATTCCACGCCGCCGGCAATGGCGAATTCGATTTCGCCGGAAGCGATCGCGCGAGCCGCCGTGCCAACGGCGTCCATGCCCGAAGCGCAAAGGCGGTTGATGGTGACGCCGGGGATGGAGTCGGGAAGGCCGGCAAGAAGCAAGGCCATGCGCGCGACGTTGCGATTGTCTTCGCCCGCCTGATTGGCGCACCCAAGGAAGACTTCATCGAGGTTGGACCAATCGGCGCGAGGATTGCGGCGCAGGAGTTCGCGGATGGGAATCGCGGCCAAATCGTCGGCGCGTACCGCGGAGAGAGCGCCAGCAAAGCGGCCGATGGGCGTGCGAATGAAGTCGCAGATGAGGGCGGATGGCATTTGCGGAGCCGGAAACGATGCTCAGTATAACGCACCGCTCGGCGGGCCAGGGAACGGAGGTTTCGAGATGCGGTGAGCAATTCGCGCAAGCCGAGCCGCCCGAAGGCTAGTGCTGGCAAATGTCCCAGTTGTACGAGTCAGATTCGCGCCCTAGGCTGGCAGGGTGACGAGACTGGGAGGGAATAACATGCGATGGACACGGACGACCTTGCTGGCACTGGCGCTTGGCGGAGCCAGCATGGCGGCGCAGGCGCAGGACGTGAAGGTGGATTGGGATCACCAGGCGGATTTCAATGGATTCAAGACCTACGCCTGGCAGCCAGGCACCCCGGCAAGGAATCCGCTTTGGGACCAGCGGATCACGCAGGCGGTTGACGAACAACTGGAGGCGAAGGGCCTTCAGAAGGTAAGCCCGAACGCCAATCCGGATTTGATTGTGATTTATCACGCCGCGGTGGGACATGAGACGCAGTTCGACACGACGAACATGGGCGGCTGGGGTTACTGGGGCACGGGCATGTCGACCACAACAGTAAACAAGATTCCGACAGGCGAGCTGATCGTGGACATTGGCAATGCAAAAACGAAAACAGTGATCTGGATGGGAACGGCGACGGATACACTCAGCGACAATCCAGAGAAGAACCGGAAGAAAGTGGAGAACGCCGTGAACAAAATGTTCAAGAAGTTCCCGCCAAACGAGGGAAAGTAGCTGCTCCTTAGAGCGAACGCATCCAGAACTGAACCCTCGTTTCAGCGGAGAGTCAAGGCTCCATCATGATTTCATCTGCGTAACACCACATCCAGTCCTCGCCAGGTTCGATGGATTGAATGACGGGGTGGTGCGTGGCGCGGAAGTGTTTGGTGGCGTGCTTGTTTTTGGAAGAGTCGCAGCAGCCGACGTGGCCGCATTCGAGACACAGCCGGAGATGCACCCAGGTGTCGCCCATTTTGAGGCATTCTTCGCAGCCGCGCGTGCGAGGCGTTACTTTTTTGATTTGCCGCAGGTGAGCGCAGGGCGAAGTCATGGGATTCTCCTCTTACAGAAAGCTTGAGCCACGGAAACGAAAGAAGCAAGCACGTCACTCTTCGCGACAAAGTCTCGCGCACTCCGCCGGAAGCGCCGCAACGCGCAGCCGTTCCCATTAGTCAGCGACGGAAGAGTCGCACTGGCTCGAATTTGATGTATCTGGATTGGACAACCGTGACATCAGTGGGAGAATGCCGCCGAGCGGTGGAAGCGCGTATGGTGGAAGCGTGCACACACCGCGGAGAGCACCTGTGCAAACAAGCGCCTGCAGAGAGAGCAGGAATTGATCGGAAGACGGAGATACGACGGGATTGTGGCCGGGTCGGGGCCGAACGGACTGGCGGCGGCGATCGTGCTGGCGCAAGCGGGCTTGGCGGTGCTGGTGCTGGAGGCGGCGGACAGCATCGGCGGAGGCGCCAGGTCCGGGGAATTGACGCTGCCGGGCTTCACGCATGACATCTGCTCCGCAGTCCATCCGATGGCGATGGCGTCGCCTTTCTTCCGGAGCTTGCCGCTGCACGCGCACGGGTTGGAATGGATACATGCGCCGTATCCGCTGGCGCATCCGTTTGACGATGGGACGGCGGCGGTGCTGAAGCCCTCCCTGGAAGAGACGTGCAGAGAACTGGGAAGTGACGGCGAAGGCTACCGGAAGTTGGCCGGACCGCTGGCCGAGAACTGGGCTGGAATCGAAGAGATGATTTGGCGGCCTCTGAGCGTGCCGCGTGATCTGGCATTGGGAGTGCGCTTCGCGTTGCAGGCCGCGCAACCCGCGACGTGGACGGCAAAAGCAAAATTCAAAACGGAACGAGCCAGGGCGCTGTTCGGAGGACTTGCGGCGCACTCGGTGCGACCGCTTGAGAGCGCGGGAACGGCCGCGATCGGCTTGGTGCTGGCGGCGCAGGCGCACGCGGGCGGATGGCCGATTCCGAGAGGAGGAGCGCAGCGAATCGTGGACGCGCTGGCGGGGCATCTGCGGTCGCTCGGCGGGGAAATTGCGACGGGCGTGAAAGTGCGGTCGAGGAGGGAATTGCCGGAATCGAGGCTGCTGCTTTGCGACGTTTCCCCGAAGGGCTTGCTGGAGATTGCAGGGAAGGAGTTCCCGGCGAGCTATTGCCGGGCGCTGCGGCGCTATCGGTACGGACCCGGCGTTTTCAAAATGGACTGGGCGCTTCGCGGACCCATTCCGTGGAAAGCGCCGGAGTGCGGACGGGCGGCAACGATTCACCTGGGCGGAACGCTTGCGGAAATTTGCCGAGCGGAGCGGGATCCCTGGCGCGGGAAGGTTCCCGAGCGGCCGTTTGTGCTTCTGGCGCAGCCGAGCTTGTTTGATGCGACGCGAGCGCCCGCGGGGAATCACACGGCATGGGCGTACTGTCACGTGCCGAACGGCTGCGATGCGGACATGACGGACGCCATCGAGGGTCAGATCGAGCGATTCGCTCCAGGTTTCAAGGATTTGATTCTGGCGCGTTCGGCCAAATCGCCCGCGCAGCTCGAGCATGGGAACGCCAACCTGGTGGGTGGAGACGTGACGGGCGGAGCAAATACGCTTAGGCAACTCGTGCTGCGGCCAACCCGCAAATTCTACAAAACGCCCTTGCCGGGAGTGTTTCTCTGCTCGGCTTCAACACCGCCAGGCGGGGGAGTACACGGAATGTGCGGCTATAACGCGGCCCTTGAGGCGCTGGCGAGCATCAAAAAGTGAGGGGCGAAGCGCTCAGCATGCGAGCAAGTCCTCTTTCAGCCGGTGAGCGAGGATTGTCCAGTTTTCGCGAAGCGCAGGAGGCTATCACCAAGAAGCGTATCGCCCTCGCGCCAAGATACGGCCGGGGAGGCCTCCCCTGCGCGAACCCAAGGCACGGCGGCTCCCCGACCCCTGGTTCTCGAACGATCCTCCGTCGGAGTGGTTCGGGACGGAAGCGGAGAACAAGCCGGCTGCCGGGTGAAGGTCTAGATACTCGTTTTGTCACCAGTTTGCGCGATGCTGGGTGGCCCGACCGGAATGCGCTCGATTATCTTTGCACCTCGCTGTATGCCGTGCCGGACCGGATAGGCAAGGAACATCGGTTTTCCAGCGATATTGAAATGCACGGGTTCAGCGGCGCTCTTGGGCATCATCAGAACGTGACCGGGCTCCAGGTTCACGAGTTGCCGGACGGGCAAAGGGCTGAGCGGCAGGGAGAGTTCTCCAAGAAAGCTGCTGTCCAGCAGGCGCTCGCGCATGTGCCGGCGTGATTCGCGGGACGGGATGCGTTCCGAGAAGGACCATTGCAGGGAGAGTCGCCGGAGCAGAGCGCTGGCAATCGCGGCTGGCAGCACCAGCGCGAAACCACCGGCTACTTCGGCCAGTTGCAGCCGAAAGCTGACGCAAAGAACCTTTTCGGCGGGAAGCATCATGTTCTGCATCTGCAGGGTTCGCTGGCGTCCCTCGAAACGGAAATCAAGGTCGAGCACGCTGGACCACGTCGTGTGCAAGTCCTGGACGATCAAGCGGAAAACGGTTTCGAGAATTTCTTCCTCGATTTCCGTCAAGTCGCGTGTTTCTTCAGAAGGCGAGCCGGAGCCGCCGAGGAGAATGTCCACCATAGGGTAGGCAAGAGCGAGGTCGAGCTGTATGCCGGCACGGATGTCGATCGGCATCACGTGCAGGGAAGCAAAGAAGGCCGGATCCGGAAGGCGTTCAAGGAATTCGCGATAGGTCAGCTGCTCGACGCCGCCCAGCTCGACTCCAAAAGCCACTCGGAGGTGCGCCCCGAGCGAACTGCTCAGGCGTCTTGCGAGGGATTGGTGGAGGGTCGTTACGGCAGCAACCTGGTCCGCACTAAGCTGATTCCAGCGGCCGAGGTCGCATGGTACGACGGTTTTGGGTGTTGCAGCGGAACTCGGCGATAGCTGAGCCCGCCCCAGAAGGGTGTCAATTTCACCTTGTGAGAGTACTTTGCGCATGGAAATAACCGTTGGGAGGGAAGCAAGTTTTGTGCCAGCCACGTTACCCGGTTTCGCGTGCTATGCGCGCATTGCGTTAGAAAGTCCTTATCTGGATGGCGGCCTCGCTCCTGGAACACGTGATGAGAAATCGTGCTGCAGGGAATACACCGGGTGTCGCCAGGGACGCTTCAGCCAGCGCAACGGTGCGCCAACCTGGCAAGGAACGCCTGGGGACGTACGCATCTTCATTCCCGCCGGACAGGTGATCTGCTGATGATGTGCTGGGTCATTGCAACTGCGTCCTTGACCATCGCGGCCGCGCTCAGTAGTATTCGCGCAAATTCCCAAAACAATTGGCCGCCGAGTGCCCAAGCTCGGATGGAGGTAGAAAATGAGCAAGGTTCTCGCTTTTCTTTACGGAATCGTGGTCTATCTGATCTTCTTCGTGACGTTTCTCTACGCGATTGGTTTTGTCGGCAACCTGCTCGTGCCGAAATCGATTGATTCGGGTGGCGGAGTTTTCTCAGGCGCCGCGTTGGTCATCGACGCGCTGCTCCTCAGCCTGTTCGCCGCCCAGCATAGCGTGATGGCCCGCCAATGGTTCAAGCGCGCCTGGACGAAAGTCGTCCCGCACGCCGTCGAGCGAACCACCTATGTCCTCTTTGCGAGCCTTTGTCTGATTCTTTTGTACTGGCAATGGCGTCCGATGACCGGCATTGTTTGGAAAGTCGAGAACGCCACTTGGCGCATGGTCCTGATGGGCCTTTTCTTTCTGGGTTGGCTCATGGTGCTTGTTAGCACATTCCTGGTGAGTCACACGGACCTCTTTGGCTTGCGCCAGGTGATGCATCACGTGCGCGGTCAGCAATATCAACCCATCGGCTTTAAGTCTCCGATGCTTTACAAAGGCGTGCGCCACCCGATTTACCTGGGTTTCCTGATCGCCTTCTGGGCCACGCCGACCATGACGGAGGGGCATTTGCTGTTCTCGCTCGCGACCACGGGCTACATTCTGGTCGCGATTCAACTCGAAGAGCACGACTTGATCAGCTTCTTTGGCGACACCTATCGCGATTATCGCGCGCGCGTGCCAATGCTCATTCCATTTTCGAAGCGCGCGAAGTAAAGACCAAGGGGCACGTCGCAGGGCCGCGGCATCTCGGCGGAGCAGACCAACGGGGGACGAAGTGTCAACCGTTAGTCGAGCTCAGTTTCCGGAGCTGATTCTGGAAAATCCGCCGCCGTAAGGGACTTAATCTCGCGACGGATGGCGTCCCCGGCAAAACCGGCGCGCAGCAGCGAGCGATAGAGCGAGGCGATCTTCTTGTCGTCGATTTCGCCCCGCCAGGATTTCAGCTTGCGGTCGATGCGATGCCGGATCAGCGCGGATTCGTCCGTAGGCGTGCCCGCGTATTCGCTGGCAGCGGATTCGACGGCGGCCTGGATATACCGGTCGGGTACGCCGCGGGCCCGAAGGTCCCGCGCAATCCGGTACGCCCCTTGCCGGCGGATTTCCTTCCGTTGGCGCACGAACTGCTTGGCGTAGCGCGCGTCGTCAAGCTGGCCGTTTTCCTTGAGCCGCGCCATGACCACTTGCACCAGCAAGTCGTTTTTCGTGCGCCGCGCCAGCAGTTTTTTCATTTCGGAAACGGAGTGGGCGCGCCGCATGAGCGCGCGAATCGCCACCTCGTAAAGCTCGGCTTCCGTATCGAGTTGTCGCGCCTTCCGGAACACACGAAGAGAATAGGCCCCGAGTCAAGCGAAGTAAACCGGCGACCACAGCGAACACCGGATTCCGGCGCAGCAATCGAGGGCGAAAAAGAGCTGCACTGGACCAGCTTGCCCGCTGACGCGCAGGCGGGGCTGGGAAGGCGAGCCGCCGGCAGCAAGATGCGCAAAGTCGAGTCACTCGCCGAATACGATCGGCTGGGCCGGCAACTCCGCTTTCCAAGCAAGTGACGGAGCAATGGCAAATGAGTGAGAGTCGGGAAGGCTACTTGCGGGCGAAGCGCTCGAAGTCGGACATCTGCCGCTCCATCTCCTCGCGCGCGGAGTCCGCGGCGGAGCGGATGCCTTGAATGCGCAAGCGAAACTCATCCGGATTCGAGGCCCGCGCCAGGGCCTCCTCGAGAGTGATGAGCTGCTTGTTGTAAAGATCGAATAGCGATTGATCGAAGGTCTGCATTCCGTACTGCGAAGTTCCCGCGGCGATGGCGTCGTGAATCAGGCGGGTCTTATCGGGATTGATGATGCAATCGCGAATGTACGCTGTCGCGATCATCACCTCCACCGCGGGAACACGGCCTTTGTCGTCCGCGCGGCGCACCAGGCGTTGCGAAATCACCGCCTTCAGCGTGGCGGCAAGCTGCAAGCGAATCTGTTTCTGCTCGGGCGGCGGGAAGACCGCGATGATACGTTGAATCGTTTCCGTGGCATCGAGCGTATGCAGGGTCGAAAGCACCAGGTGGCCCGTTTCCGCGGCCAGCAGCGCCGTGGAGATGGTTTCAAGGTCGCGCATTTCGCCGACCAGAATCACGTCGGGGTCCTGGCGCAGGGCCGCGCGCAACGCCGTCGAGAAGTTCGCCGTGTCCACTTCCACTTCGCGCTGGTTGATGAAGCTCTTTTTGTCGCGATGCAAAAACTCGATCGGGTCTTCAATGGTGATCAGGTGATCCGCGCGATTCGCATTAATTCGGTCGATGATGGCCGCGAGCGTGGTGGACTTGCCGGAACCCGTCGTTCCCGTCACCAGCACCAGTCCGCGCTGCTCTTCGCAGATGCGGTTGATCACAGCGGGCAGGTTCAGCTCTTCCGTGGTGCGAATCTTTGTCGGAATGACGCGGAGCACCATGCCGACATTGCCGCGCTGCTGGAACACGTTCACGCGGAAGCGCCCAAGCCCGGCCACGCCATAGGCCATATCCAACTCGGCCGTTTCCTTGAACTTTTGCTTTTGGCGGTTCGTCATCATGCTGAACGCCATCGAGAGCATCTCTTCCGGTGTGATGCGCGGGACGTCTGCCAGGGGCATCAGCAGACCATCCACCCGGAGGTAGGGATGATTTCCGACCTTCAGGTGCAAGTCCGAGGACTTGTTTTCGACAGCGCGGCGCAGCAGGTCGTCGATGCTAAGAGCCATGAGCGTGTGAACTCCGCCTGAATCCAGCTAGAAGGCGACAGTAGCATCCGCCCGGAGGAGGGGCAATTTCCGAGTGCACCCACGGTGGCCTCGGAGTTAACTGGCCGTTGGTAGTGACCGGCACCTGCGTCGGTTTAATTCGCAGCGGGGGGCAGCCCTCTCGCATGATGGCGAAATCCGCTGCGCTCCAAAGGCCCGCCCGTGACGTCCGGCGAATGCTTTGCCGGGGCGCGGCAGATGGTAGTCTCCATCGAGCTTCACTTGAACTCGCGGCTCCCATGCAGGCAACATTGGGCCCAGAATCCTTATGTCTTCGCGAGGACGGCCATGGCCAATGCGAATCTCTCAAAGGCGCAGCGGGAAGAAATCATCAAAGCACTGCGGCTCCGTTTCGAGAAAAACAGGAACCGCCACATGTCTCTTGACTGGGCCAAGGTGCAGACCAGATTGGAAGCCAATAGCGCAAAGCTCTGGTCGCTCCATGAAATGGAGAGAACTGGCGGCGAACCGGACGTCGTCGGTCACGACAAGAAAACCGGCGAATTCATCTTCTATGACTGTTCCGAGGAAAGTCCGAAAGGCCGCAGGAGTCTCTGCTACGACCAGGAAGCGCTCGAGTCCAGGAAAGAACACAAACCAAAGAGCAGCGCGATCGCCATGGCAAAGGCTATGGACGTCGAGCTCCTGACCGAAGACGAGTATCGAACGTTGCAAACGCTCGGCAAGTTCGACACGAAGACGTCAAGCTGGATAAAGACACCGCCCGCGATCCGAAAACTGGGCGGCGCGCTTTTCTGCGATCGCCGCTACGACACGGTTTTCCTCTATCACAATGGCGCCGATTCATACTACGCCGCGAGAGGATTCCGCAGCTCGCTGCGGGTCTGAAGGGCTCGGGAAAGCGGAGCAACAATTGCGCGAAGTCGCGGTCCCGTCCGGTCGCGCGTCACCTCCCCGCCAGCCTCATCTATTGGCCCTGAATCTGAAGGAACATGGTGTAAGCGCCCGGCCGGTCTCCGCCGCTGAACCCGTAGCTTGTGTCTTGGAACGTGGCCGTCAGCGTCGTCCGGTTGTTGGTGCCCGGTTTGCTCTCGATCATTTCTCGTGTCAGGCCGAGAATTGCATTCGGCAGCAGGACCGTGGCCGCCGGGTGTGCCGGAGGCCCGGCGCATCCGCGCCAGGCACTCCGCCTCGGTCTACTTCCTCGTCACCTCGGTCAGCACTGTGTTTGCGGTCTGTTGGAGTAGCGGGGTGAGGACGTCCTCGCCGTCAGACTTCGCCTTCCCCTTCAACTCGTTTTGCACGCGAGCGGTCGTCTGGCCTGCGGGGAAGAGCTGGTATTGCACGGTCACGTCGTCTTTGGACTTGATTTGGCCGTTGAAGCTGGCCAGTTGATTGATCGCTTGCTGCTGGGCCGACATTGCCGCCATGGATGCCGCGGTGCTGGCTGCTTGTGCCGCGACCATTGTGCCCATGTGACCCATCCCGCCCATCGGCGTCATACTGGCGAGGGGGGCAGCCTTCTTCATAAAGCCGCCAAGCCCTCCGCTGGCCGCGTGCTTCACCGTCACAGCGGAGTAAAGGATGAAGTCGCACTGCTTTTGCTGCGCCTCGGCTTGCAGTTGAATCGGAACGTGGGAATCGAGCGCGGCGATTTCGACAGCAGGTCCGCTCATGAGCGCCACGATGGCGTTCCGGATCGGTGTGCTATAGTCGGCGTTGGCGTTGTTTCCTTGGCCGAGCTGCGCCTCTGGCGGCGCGATGCCCACGCGGATTTTGCCCGGCGCCTTGGGACCAAGCACCTGCGGCGCCGCGACCTGCTGGCCTGCAGCGGCCTGGGGTCCACCCGGCATGGCGCTCATCGCTTGCATGGCGGCCATTCCCTGGCTGCCCATGGCTTTCTGCATGGCCAACAGGTTCGGCATGCCGGGCATGTTGCCGCCGGCCATCGCCTGCTGCATCGCCGCCGCGCTCTGCGTCATCGCCGCCTGGCCGCCCACCGGAGAACCGCCAGCCGCTGCCAGCTGCATTTGCGGGCTGGGCGCGGCGGCCGCGGCTTGTGCTGCCGCGGGTACGCCAGCGAGTTCCGCCAATGAATTCACCTGCCGGTATCCCTTCGGGATTTCGAAGAGCGCATCTTCCAAGGGCTGTTTGGAGATTTCCGTCACCGCAATGGTAACCGTCGTCGGTGTCCCATCCGGACCAGCGGTTGTGATGGTTTCCGAAAGGGGGTACCCGGGCCTGCCGCTGCCGCTTTGGTGCATCACGATCGAGTCCTTGCAGTTTTGTGCCTGAGGAACTGGCGGCCCGATCAGCGAGCACGCGTTCGCCTGCTTGACGAGGTCGGCATACCAGCCGTCGATCTCAAGGGACTGATGCAACTGTGTGCAGGCATTCGCCGAGGATTCCTGGACGATTTTCGATTTCAGATGGCGCGCCTGGTAACCGAAGAGCGTTTTGCGCTCGCCGGTATCGGTCACCGTGGTGGTGACATCGATTTTGCCGCCATTCTGGTCAGGCATGGGAGCGCCCGCGGCCAGAGCAGCGGCTTTAGCTTCAGCCGCGGTCAGCGGCTGATCCTCCTGGAAGTAGGTTTGGGCCTGTTCGTTTACGTGGATGATGTGACGCGCGTCACATTGGCGAATGGTGACATTGGTGCCCGCCGGTGTTTGAGTCACATCGCGGGTGCGCGGGCCCTTGATTGAGGTGTCCGTACTGGAGACCGCGTACCCGCCCACCGAGATGCTTTTCTTGATCTGGAGATCTTGCGCCTGGCTGCTAAACGCAAACACCAAGGCCAGCCCTGTGGAAAGAAAGCTGAGCTTATAGGAAGGCATGTCAAACTCCTAACAATTCGAATCAGGCAGTCAGCAGGTGCCGTGCCTGGGAGCCGCCAGATGCGGCTCGTCCAGTTCCGCCACGGCGTCCTGCTGACTACCCTCCTGTTCGCATATGCGGAAAAACGGAGCCGACCGGCTCATACCGGCAGGAAATTTCGCAGGCGGGCGGAAGATATATCGTGTGCGGACGCGGAACGACCGGGGAATTGACAAGCGGTGACGAGGCCACTAAGCTCCCCTGCAAGCTCCCAGGTCCCATGGTGTTTCTCGTGACGGACGGATCCCCTCATCAGCTCACGGATTTGCTGGCGCGATGGCGCGCAGGACAACGCGAAGCGCTGGACGCGTTGATGCCTCTGGTTTATGAGGAACTGCGAAAACTGGCGCGGCACTACCTGCGCCAGGAGCGGCCGGATCATACGCTCCAGAGCACAGCGCTCGTGCATGAAGCCTTCATGCGGCTAGTGGGCCAGAAGCCGCCCGATTGGCAGAGCCGCGCACATTTTTATGGAGTGGCCGCGCGGCTGATGCGACAGATTTTGGTGGATCACGCGAGAAGCAGCCGGGCGGCGAAGCGCGGCGGAGATTCCATTAAGTTGACGGTGCGTGAGGGACTGTTTGGAGCGAAAAAGGCTGACTTCGATATCGTGGCGCTGGACGAAGCGCTGACGAGCCTTTCGCAACTGAGTCCCCTGCAGGGGCAGATCGTCGAGCTGCGATTTTTTTCAGGGCTTTCCATCGAAGAGACGGCCGAGGTGACGGGAATTTCGCCGGCAACGGTGAAGCGGCACTGGACCGCGGCACGAGCATGGCTCTTCCGGGAAATGAACCGGAGCACAGTGCAATGACGCCAGAGCGCTGGGAGCAAATTAGCGAAATACTGGAGAAGGCCCTCAGCTTCGAAGGCGCGGCGCGAGAGCACTATCTGGCGGACGCTTGCCGCGGAGACGCGGAGTTGCGCGCCGAATTAGATTCACTGCTGCAATCACACGTGGATGCGGGAAGGTCGTTTCTGGACGTCACCGGCTCTAGACAAAATGCCGATTCATCCTGGGACAAAAAGACGGAGATCGGGCGGAGAATTGGACCTTACCTGCTGCAAAAAGAGATTGGGCGGGGCGGGATGGGAGAAGTGTTTGCCGCGGTGCGCGCGGACGGGCAGTTCAGCAAAAACGTCGCGCTAAAGCTAGTGCGGAGCGGGTACGACGCGGGATCCATTCTGGACCGATTTCGGAATGAGCGGCAGATTCTGGCGGGGTTGGATAACCCGAACATCGCGAGATTGCTGGATGGCGGGACGACGGAAGACGGCGTGCCGTATCTCGTGATGGAGCTGGTGGATGGCATTTCCATCGATGCGTATTGCGACGAGCGGAAGCTCTCGGTCACGAAACGTTTGCAGCTATTCGAGCAAGTGTGCGCGGCCGTGCAATACGCGCATCAGCGGCTGGTGATTCACCGGGACCTGAAGCCGAGCAACATCCTAGTAACGGCGGATGGGACGCCGAAGCTGGTGGATTTTGGGATTGCGAAGCTGCTGGACGCCTCGGGGCAGGCGGAGGTGACCATGCTGCGGCCGATGACACCGGAGTATGCAAGTCCTGAACAAGTAAGAGGGGAAGCGGTTTCGACCGCCTCGGACGTGTATTCGCTGGGCGTGGTGCTGTACCAACTTTTGACCGGGCGGTCGCCGTATGCGCTGGACGCGCGGACGCCTGCGAAGCTGGCGAATGCGATCACGCACGAGGAGCCGGAACGACCGAGCACCTCCGTACATCGCACGGCCAAATCGGTGAGCGAAGAAGAAACGCGCGACCGCACGGTCGAGCGGATCGCAAGCATGCGGGAAGACACTCCCGTGCGCTTGCGGAAGAGACTGCAGGGGGATCTCGATTGCATTCTGCTGAAGGCGCTGCGGAAGGAGCCGCAGAAACGCTACTCCTCGGTTGAGCAGTTTGCAGGCGACATCCACAGGCATTTGACGGGGCTCCCGATACTGGCGCGCAAAGGCACGACGAGCTATCGGGTATCGAAGTTTGTTGGGCGGCACAAAGCAGCCGCGCTGGCCTCCGGGGCGGCGCTGCTGGCGATTTGCGGCGGATTTGTCGCCGCACTCTACGAAGCGCACGTGGCGCATCAGCAAGCGGCAATCGCGCGAGAGCAGCGGATGCGCGCGGAGCGGCGTTTCGCTGATGTGCGCAAACTGGCGAACTCGCTGATCTTTGAGATACACGATTCGATTCAGGATTTGTCCGGAGCGACACCGGCAAGGAAGATCCTGGTGGACCGGGCGGTGGAGTATTTGGACAGTCTTTCGCGCGAAGCGAACGGAGACCCCGGATTGCAAAGCGAGCTCGCGGCCGCGTACGAGCGTCTCGGCGACGTTATGGGGTACGGGGGGCGAGCGCACCTGGGCGACTTTGCCGGTGCCATCGAGAACTACAAGAAGGCGGCGGGGATGCGGGAAGTGCTCGTGGCGGCGGATCCGAAGAATTTGAACGCGCAATCGGACTTGTTCAACGACTATTTCCGGCTGTCTCTTGCATCGGGACAATCTGGCCGCCAAGCGGATGCACGGGAGGCGCTGAAGAAGGCGCTGCCAATCGCCGAGCGATTGGTTGCGGCAAGTCCGGAACCGCGATTCCAGGATGCCTTGGCTGGAGTGCACTGGAGTATGGGAAACCTGCTGATGCGTTCAGGGGAGTTCGCGGGCGCGCTAAAGGAATTCCAGCTTGGGGCTGCGGTCCGGGAACCGCTGGCGCGCGATCCGAAGGCCAACCCTATTGTGAAGACGCACCTGGCCGCGGACTACAACGGGATCGGGCAAATGCTTTGGCGAACGGGTAAAACTGAGCAAGCGATCGCGGTGACACGACAAGGGTTACAGCTTCTGGAGGAACTGTCCAAAGCAAGTCCAAACGATGCGACGCTGCGAGAATTCCTTGGCGAGACATACGGAATGCTCTATCCCCTTCTGGAAAAACAGGGAGACCTGGATGCGCTGCTCGATTGCGCGCGGAAAGAGCGGGAGGTCTTTCAGGAATTGGCGAACAGGGATCCTGCGAATTATCTGGCCAAGACCAATCTGGCGTTTTCGGAGGATGCAGTTGGCCAAGCTCTGATTCGGCAGGGCAAAATCCGCGAAGGAATACCGTATGTCCGGAGAGCAATAAAAACCTTCAAAAGCCAAGCGAGCAAAACTCCATCCCACGTGGGAGGGCTGGCGGAGTCCTATTTCGGGATGGGACGAGCCTACGAGGCGATGGCCAAGGACGAAATGGCGAGGGAGAAAAAGGCACATCTGCAGGAGGCGTGTGGCTGGTTTCAAAGGAGTGTGATCACCTGGGAGCAGCATCCGCAGCGCGGGGCGCCCGATCCCTGGGGTGGAAGACAAGGGGATCGCGCCAGAGCGGCATTGAAACAGTGCAGGGCGGAGCTGGCGAAGCCGTGAGATGCGCCTCAGCGGCAGGGCCAAGAGTCTCGGATAATAGTCAACCACTGGCTCGAAGCGCTGCAAGAGTTGGGTGAGTTTTCGTGAAGGACCCTCGAGTAAAGGATGCCCCTGTCAAGCTGAAGCTCTTGCTGATGTTTCTCATGCACCAGCTCATCAGCGCCGCAGGGATCAGCCTGGTTGTGGCATCAGGGGCCGCTTCGTTGTTACAGATGTTGCGTCTGCTACCTTGGCAGTATCCCGAACAAGCTTGGTGGCAGCTATTCGCGTACAGACCCTACTTCCCTGTGCAGATAGTGACGGCCCTCTACTTTGGATGGCTCCTAGGCCGGCGTCTTGGTCATCGGGCAATGCTGTGGGTCTGGATACTTCCCGCGCTGTTTTTATGCTACGCAGTGGTCGCCATTCCAACCCTTACACCCGAAGTCACGTCCCGCTTACTTTGGTCTGGAACCAATCAGTCTTGGCTGACCCATTATTTCGGTTCGGGTTGTCGGATGAAAGACCGATGCTTCGACCAAGTCCTTGTTACCCAGCCCTTCTACACCGCGACTGCTTATGCCATCGGGGCGAGGCTGGCTTTCATTCCTGTGACCTCGCGGCCCACAATCCTATAACCCATTCACCTTCGCTCCCATCCGAGGAGCCGGAGTGGTCCCTTGAAGACCATTCTCTGGCACTGCCAAAAGACTCTGGCGGCACGCCCAATCTTGTATTCCTTATCGTGAGCGGTACGACTATCGCAATCAAACCGACCGGAGTGTGGGTAAGCGCCGTGACGTTGCCGAGCGGATCGGTGATGCTGGTCAGTTCACGCAGGGAGTTGCAGGCAACTTCGTGACACTGCCGGAGGTGCTGCGTGACGCGGGCGTTGTGCAAGCGCCCCAGTTCCACTGCGCCTATTTTGGTCAACCCAACATAACTCGTCCAGACGGCCTTCGGACGAGCCTTACGATAAGCCGCGGCGGTTCCTACTCACCTGCGGCTGACGTTCCGTGCGCTACTGCTGTCCGCGCGTGAAGGTCGCGCAAGGCTGCCAGCTCTTCGGCCGTGGGAGCTGGAGTCAACCCGGGATTGGCCGCCACTTTTAGATCCCATCCTGTTGCCCGCCGCGCTTGCTCCACTGTTACTCCTGGGTGCAGCGCCACCAGCGTCAGTTCGGGGTCGCGTTGCGAATTGGCGAGCACTCCCAAATCCGTAATCACCGTGGTCAGGCCGCGTCCCCGCGCCCCAGCGGATTGCCGCCCGCCGCTTTCGGGAGTACTTACGTATCCCGATGATGTGACGAAATCCAGACGTTCCACGAATGCGCGCCGGCTTTGCCGAAGAATAATCGTCACTTCCTTGCATGAGGTGGCGATTTCCGGCGCGCCTCCCGCGCCCGGCAGCCGCACCTGCGGCGACTCATAGGTCCCGCCAATCACCGTGGTGTTGATGTTCCCAAACTTATCGATCTGGGCCGCTCCGAGAAAACCCACGTCCACTCGCCCGCCTTGCAGCCAGTAGCGAAAAATCTCCGGCACCGAAACCACCGTGTCCGCCGTTTCCGCCAGTTCGCCGTCTCCGATGGAAAGCGGCAGCACGTTCGGTTTCGCTCCAATGGTTCCCGATTCATAGATAAGCACTACGCCGGGAGCGTGTGTGATTCGCGCCAGATTCGCCGCGGCGCTCGGCAATCCAATCCCCACAAAACACACCGCTCCATTTTTGAGCCGGCGCGCCGCGGCAATGGTCATAATCTCTTGCGGAGAGTAAGGGGCATCAGGCATGAATTCCCTCCGCGGCTCCAACACTGCGCCGGTACTCGCCGAAATCCGCCGTCGAACGGATGTGTTTATTAATCCAATCAAGGAAAATCTGGCGGTCGCGGGAAATGGCGTCCCAAGCTTTGTAGAACGCGTTGTCACGCTTGTAGTAGCCGTGCGCATAGGAAGGCTGCGCTCCGAAGGGCACGCGGGCGACGGCGGATACCACCCAGGAGGGGAGAACGCAGGCATTCGGCGGAGCACCCAGTTCATCCACGATCTCCTCCACGGTCGCGATCACCTTCTTCGCCGCCAGCGCCGCTTCCTTCTGCACGCCAACAATCCCGTAAACCAGCACATTGCCCCTGCGGTCGGCTTTTTGCGCGTGCACGATCGTAACGTCCGGTTGCAATGCCGGAGTCGCCGCAAGCGCCTCGCCCGTGAAAGGACAGACAATCGTTTTGATCTTCGGATTGTGCTTTGGCAGGTCCGACCCGACGTAACCGCGCATCACCGCGAAGGGCAGTCCGGAAGCTCCCGCCTGGTATCGCGCGGCCATATCCGCGTGGCTATGCTCTTCAATCGCAAGCGGCGCCGGCCATCCATTCTGGATGGCGTCGCGAAAACGGTGCAGCGAGCCGACTCCGGGATTCCCTCCCCAGGAAAAAATCAGCCGCGAAGCGCACCCGGCGCCGATCATCTGGTCGTAAATCACGTCCGGCGTCATCCTTATGAGCGTGAGCTCGCATCTGCGCTGCCGGATAATCTCGTGACCGGCCGCGAAAGGGATCAGATGCGTGAACCCCTCGAGGGCGACCGCCGAGCCGTCACGAACAAACTGGGAAATCGCATCACGCAAGGAAAGCAGTTCAGCCACAGCGCCTCGATCTTGTCAGAGCGGCATGGAACACAGCGAGCAGGAATGTAAGAGACAGAAAATGCGAAGTCAACCGGCACACTTTTTCTTTCCCTTTGCCTGCCGGTCATTTGAATCTTCCGGGCGACTGCGCTATTTTTTCCTCCCACGGGGGCGTCGTTCTCTGAGGGCAAAGTCGCGCCTGCCTCCAACCTTGGTTTCTGGGAGGACGCCATGCCCCCTCCAAAGAAAAAGCCCGAATCGGCAAAAGATGGCAAAGTCACGCTAAAGACCATCGCCGATCACCTCGGCCTCACGCCCGGGACGGTTTCCGCCGCGCTCAACAATTCTCCGGCGGCTCGCTCCATTCCCGAGCACACCAAGCAGCGCATCCTCGCGGCGGCTCAAGAGCTCAACTACCGCCCGAATTTCTTCGCTCGCACGCTGCGCACCAACCGCACCAACACCATCGGCGTGATTGCCGAGGAAATCGGCGACGTGTACGGCTCGCAAGTCATCAGCGGTATCGAAGAGTATCTTCGGAAGCACAATTTCTTTTTTCTCACCGTGATTCACCGGCATGATCCGCAGCTGCTGCAATCCTATTCGCAACTGCTGCTCTCGCGCGGCGTCGAAGGCTTCATTACCGTGGACACGTCCATCACGGAAGAGCCGCAGTTGCCCACCGTTGCCGTCGCGGGCCACCAGACCGTGGCTGGCGTGACCAACATTGTTCTCGACCACAAGCGCGCCGTTCGCTTGGCTCTCGAGCATCTGAAAAATCTCGGCCACAAGGAAATCGCTTTTCTCAAGGGCCAGCGCTTCAGTTCGGATTCCGCTGTCCGCTGGGCTGCCATCTGCGAAGCCGCCGATAGCCTCTCCCTTAAAATCCGGCCCGAGCTTACCGTCCAGATTGAAGCCGATGACCCCACGCCAAAAGTCGGCTACCCGTATGGAAAGGAGCTGCTCGCGCGCGGCGTTCCCTTTACCGCGCTCTTCGCGTACAACGATATCTCGGCCATCGGCGCCATTTGGGCTTTTCACGAAGCCGGTCTTCGCGTCCCCGAGGATATCTCTGTCGTCGGCTTCGACGACATTCCCGCGGCCGCTTACGCCAATCCCGGACTCACCACCGTTCGCCAGCCGCTCGTGCAAATGGGCCGCATCGCCGCCGAAACTCTCGTCCAGCGCATCGAAGGCAATGCCAAATACGTTCCCGAAATCGCCATCGCCCCCGAATTTGTCCTCCGTCAATCCACCGCCCCCGCCTCCCTCCGACCCGCCAAGCCTTTGCTCCGCTCCAGCGATTGAAAGCCCTCCCAGGCGCAGCTTTGTCCCGAGCAGAAGTGAAACGCCGCGCTCCCATGCGCCCAGGCTTACACAAGCTCGATTGATTCCGTGCTTCTACTGTACGTTTACGGTTACGAGTGCCATTCGGTTGTTCGTGCTCAACTGACCGTTCACGAAAACGGTCCCCGTGCCAGTCATCAATTCGCTGACTCCAGCCGATGTCGAGGCTAGGTTCAGCGCGTCTCCTTCGTAAGAAGCCGTTAGCGTATAGATGCCCGGCGCTACCAGGTTGATCGTTGTCGAAGCAGTCCCGTCCGGCGCCAAAGTGGTATTTCCGACCTGTCCTCCGTTCGCAAAAAAGTCCACGATACCTGTTGGCTTGTTCGCGCCCGTGACCTTCGCCGCTACGGTGATTGGCGTTCCAGCTACGCCCTTTCCGCCGGTTGTCGTGATCACTGTCGTTGTCGCTTGCGGAGTGGGATTGCTGCCCCCTCCTCCTCCGAAGCTGCTGCCATTTCCACCTCCGCAGCCCAGAAGAATGCTTGCGCAAATGAGAGCAAATCCCGCGTTTACGTACCCGCGCTTTCTTGGATTCCGGGCCGCGAAAAGCAACATGCCCCCGAGCAAGCCGAGCACAACGGAAGGAAACAGCGGCAGGCGCGAAAGAGGGACTATGGGCATGGAGAAGCCGTGCTTCGATTTCAACGCGCCTTGAATCATCGAAGCCGGCGCCGGACTCAGCGTCAACGTCGTTGACCCCGCGGTGCCATTCGTCAGCGTCAGCGACGTGGGTTGCATGCTGCATGAATATCCGGCGAGCCCCCAAACACCGCACCCGAGGGTCACCGGAGTCGTGGTCGTACTCGCTGGCTGCACGCTGATCTGCACCGAACCCGCCTGCCCCGCGGCTAGGCTTAGCTGCCCGGCTGGAATCAGGCTGAAATCGGGGATGTTGACGCTGATAAACGCGCTTCCGGAAGAGCTCTGATAGTTCGCGTCGCCAGAATAAGAGGCTTGTATGACTTCAGACGACAAAGGTGTGGTTGTCACCGTTGCCGTCAGGACCTGGTTTCCGTTTCCGTCCGTGCTGAGCGTGGGAGTGACAGTTCCGGGAATCGCGGTGTACGACCCATAGAACTGGAACTGCCCCGTCATCGTTGGACCCTTGCCGCTGCCAACCGCCGTTGCGGTGACGGTAACGCTCTGCCCGTAGTCGACCGTTGTCGAACTCAGCGTCACTCCCACGTTGACCGGCCAAAAGACGGGTGCATTCGAAGGAGGCGAAACGGAGGCCGCGTAGTTCGCATCTCCGCTGTATTGCGCCGTAATGGAGTGCGTTCCACTCGTTGTGAACGTGGCGGAAACCGAGCCGGAGATACTGGCGTAAAGTCCCGGACTTCCCGGTCTCGATACGGTCGTCACCGGACCGGGGATCGCCACTCCGTTGTCAAAAAACGTGATGCTGCCGGTCGGCGCAACACCCTGCTGTAAATTGGTGATGAGGAATGCGCTGATGGGGACTGCTACGCCTACCAGTTCCGGCGAAAACGGAATATAGGGTAGTGACATCTGCGTCGTTGCCGGATTGACCGTCAGCGTATGAGCCGAGCTGGTGCTCCCGGCATAACTGTTGTCCCCGCTGTACTGGGCCAGCAGGGAATACGTGCCTCCCGTCAGCGCGGGCGCGATGTCCCGCGTGTAACCGGCGCTGTTCAGCGCGAAAGTTCCTTTGTCAACGGGGACTCCGTTGGCCGTAAGCGTCATGGTTCCCGTGGGACAAGTCAGCACATTCACGACGTCGCAGGTCGGCGAGGGCGGTCCCGCGGGATTCGCCGCTGCCGAACTGTTGGTCGCATACATGCGAATGATGTAGGGCTGCCCATAGGTCACTGAGCTTGCGTTCCCGCTAACCGGGTTTCCTTGCGCGTCGAACGTTGGAACCACGATGAAAGCCTGGCTGCTCTCCGTCCCCACCGTCACTTGCACGGGCGCGGAATCGCTCGGCGCATTGGTCCCGTCTCCGGCGTAGTGCGCCGAAACCTGGTAGGTGCCGCCCGGGAGGTTCTGCGTCTGCGCTCCGCTGATTGTGCCATTCGTCAGCGTGAACTCGTCGATTCCTCGCGTGCTCCCGTCGGAGTATGTTGCGATCAGCGAAACGTCTCCGCTCGGCACGCCGCTTCCGCTCGTCTGCTTCACCGTGATGTTTACGCCCACATTCTCTTGGCTCCCGTGCGTGATTCCGCTCGTCTTCGAAAGCGACAGCGTCGTTGTCGTTGCGATCGTCGAAGCGTTCGCCCAGTTCGTCGCCAGGTTGTTTACATTTACGCTTCCCAAGCCTGTCGCCAAATCGTATCCACTGGTCACCGTCCAGGCTTCGGTGCTTGTATGCGCGGGATCCACCAGCACTCCGTTTTGCGTGCTCACGCTGACGCTGCAGTTGGGAGTCCCGCCTTGGCAAGGCACGCTGTTCGTTCCCACGCCGGCCGGGAAAAAGCTATTCCCTTTGGTGACATCGTTGAAGATGCAGGTGGACGCTTCGCTCGCGCTCGAAACGCAACTTGCTCCGCTCCGCTTCTCCAGCGCGTACAGGGTGTAGTTCGCGTTCCCTTGGCGCGGCGCGGGATTCTGTGGCGTGGCCTGCTTCTGATTCACCAGCGCCATGATTCCGGCAAATGCCGGAGCGGAAGCCGAGGTGCCGCCCACGATTCCGAAATCGATGACTCCGGAGTTCAGATTGCAGACGGGGAGTCCCGAAATGGTCTGATCCGATTGGCAGATGATGTAGCCGGATCCGGTGAAACCGGGGCTGGCGAAGAGCGACACGTCCGGTTGGTCGCGCGTGCTATCGTTCGGCATTCCGCTAACGCCCATTTGCCATGCCGGCTTGCTGTAGATGGTGCTCCGCCCGCCGCTTCCCGCGACGATGTTCAGCGAGCCCTGCGGCGCCGTCGCTCCGCAACCCGTCAATCCCAGTTGCGCGCAATTCTCATTCCAGGGAATCTCCGGAATGTATTTCAGCGCAGAAGTTCCCGTTGTCGGATCGTTCGTGGAGCTCCAGAACGACGCCCATTGGTTGATCTGGTCGAAATCCGTTCCTCCCACGGACACATTGAACGGTGTCGCTGCCAGCCCGCTTACTGCCAGGCCCTGCGTCGCGGTTGTTTGCGTGTCGAAGTTGTCGCAACCTGCCGAGCCGCCGTCACCGGAAGAAACAACCACCGTGATTCCCTGTGCCGCCGCTTGTTGCCACAGTTCCTTGTAAAACGCGTTTCCGCTCGCGCCCAAAACCTGCTCGCATGCTCCGTAGCTCTCGCTCAGGATTGCGGCAAGGTTGTGTTCGATGATGTAAAGCGCCGAAAGATCGATTCCCGCCGTCGTGGGAGTGGAGGCGGACACAACGAATTTGACGGTGGCGCCCGGCGCCACCGCGCCGGCCCACTGCACATCGAGATCCGCTTCGGATTCCTCGCCCTTGGACGTGATTCCCGGATCTTCACCGTTTAGGATCACGTTGCCGGCATCGAAGTTTGCCGGAAGCCCGAAGAGCTGGCGGAAGGTCTGCACGTCCTGCACGTTGATATTGGTCTCGCCGACGACGGCAATGGTTTGTCCGGTTCCGTCATTGCCCGCGGCGATGAGCGGCTTCGAGTTGTAGATTGTCGCAAAGTCTCCCGGGGCTACGCCGTAAAATGTTCCGGTCGCATAGGGGTTCGGAAAAGTGAAGAGCGGCTGGATTCCCGGCTTGCCGGCGGTATGGCGGAACTGGCCCAGGTATTTCGCGTAGGATTGCCGCGGGAAGTTATTCAGCGAAACAACACCCGCGACGACCGGCGCCAACGCTGCTGGAATCTCCGGGTCCGCGGCGTTGGCGATTCGCTCCGCGCCGTTGACGTTGTAGCGGTGGATCTGCGTGTGGAACGTATGGTTCACTTGCCCCGCATTTCCGGAAAATTCGATCACCGTCCGGCCCGCCGAAACTCGATTGACCTGAAATCCCTGAGAGGCGAGCCAGTCCGTAATCGCTTGAATATCCGAATCCGCCGGACCAAATTGCGATCCAAACTGCTCCGGCGTGAGCCACGCGTGAAAATTCGGAGAGGATTTGTCCTGCTGCTGATCCAGCAGTTGCCGCAGGGATGCCTCCTGGGCGGGACTTCGCCGCAGGAGCAGCAGCATACGATTCATCGGCAGAGCATCGCTCACCGCTCCTTGGTCGAATTGAGGCTTTGCGAGCGGATGCACGTTTCCCCGAAGCACCACTCGATTGTTTTGGTCGATGGCCTGCGTTATACGCGGCGGAGCCGGGCTTTGCGAACCGCCAAGCTGTGGCGTATTGCCAAGAGCGTTGGTTCCGTTTTCTTGAGCGCTGGCGCGAAACGCGCAAACGAGCAGGGTGACGGCAATAACAGCGCGACGAGAGGAATTGCGGTTCGCGAGTCCCATAAACCACCTGGCCACCGGCTGGATTCGCGGCATCGCTCCGTCAGAGGCTTCGAGCTGGCGGCAAGCGCCACGCGGCGCTCGGCGGGACAGTCCTTGGGCGCAGCGTTGTTCTCCAAGGGCGCTTTCCGGCTTGCGGGTCTAAGGCGGAGCAATCCACCACGGAAATACGCATAGCCTATCACAACGAGAGTTGACTCTCTAGCTAAGATACTTGCGGCGGGCGGTTCGCCCGGACTGCCGGCGGTTGCTTGGGTGTTCTCTCTGTTTCAAGGCGCGGCGGCTTCAGGGAAGCTGTTGCATGGCCGGTTTCTTCGCAAGAGCGAGCACTCGATTCCGGTTTTTTGGCCGCTCTCGCGCGAACGCTCCACCCCTGGGCGGCCGAAATGCTCAAGTGTTCGCCGGCCTTTCCGCGGCCGGATGGGCGCGAACATGAGATTCCTTACGGTATCCCTTGCGACAAAGATTGCCGAATGTGGTGTACCTGCAGGCGGAATCGTGACACCATGAAGTGCTTGCCTTTTGATACCTCTTGGGAAATGGTTTCGAGCCGCACGCAAAGCTGCGGCTTCTTTCACGGCGCGCGCGAAAACCATGCAGAGTTGCGCACGCGTTCGCGGGAGTTCGGTGTTTGAAATCGGCGGTGCGAGGAGATTTCATGATTCTGACGGAGATGGAGACGACACGCCCAGAGGCGGCGCGGCCCTGGGACCGCCCGTTCTGGCAACCCGCGCCGAAAAAAGGCCCGGTCTTGCTCTATCTGATTCTGATTCACGTGCTCGCCGTCATCGGCCTGATTTTGTTTCCGCTGCCCGGATGGAAAGTGCTGGGGCTTACTCTGCTTTTAACGGCGTTCGGCGGATTGGGCACGACCGTTTGCTATCACCGCCTGCTCTCGCACCGCACGCTCAGGGTCAACAAGTTCATCGAACAGATTCTGATTTTTAGCGCCATGTTCAACGGCTCGGGGGCGCCGGCAAGCTGGGTTGCCTATCACCGGCATCATCATTCCCGTACGGACACCCCGGACGACATTTCCAGCCCCAAGCAAGGCGGATTCTGGTGGGCGCACCTTCGCTGGCTGTACCAGTCGGCGCCCGCCGATACAAAGAGGTGGTGCCCGGAGCTGACACACGGCATCTACAAGTTCTGGACATACGCGGAAGGCCCGGTCGTCGCGCTTTCCATCTGCTCCGGACTTGTGCTCGGCTGGCCGGGATTTTTCTGGGCCGGCGCGATTCGCCTCGTCTATTCCTTGCACATGCAGTGCCTGGTGAATAGCCTGACGCACCTTGGCGACGCGGAAGACGGCGACTCGAGCCAGAACGTCTGGTGGCTCGGGCCGCTGCAACTGACGGCCTGGGGCGAGAACTGGCATCACAACCATCACACGAACGCGGGTTCCGCGCGGCTAGGTCTGCGCTGGTGGCAGACCGATATCGGCTGGTATTTTATTTGCGCGCTGGAAACCGTAGGGCTTGCGCATGGCGTGAAGCGCCCGCGGATTCGATAGTGCTCCTCTGCCACTGCTCTCGGCGGAATCACGCCCGCTGCGCCGCGCGATTCGGGCGCGGCTTCGCGCCGCCGAAGGAATAGAGCAAAATATAAACGTAGGCCACGAGCGGGACCGCATAGGCCAGCGCCACGCTGTGCCTCTCGGCGATCCAGCCCATGACCGGCGTCAACACCGCGCCGCCGGCGATCGCCATCACGAGAAATGACCCGGCAATTTTTGTGTTGGTCCCGAGTCCTTTCAGGCCGAGCGCGAAAATGGTTGGGAACATCAGCGACATGAAAAAGCTGGTGAGAAAGACGCACCACATGCCGAGCACGCCGGGGTGCAGCACGCCGGCCGCGGCCAGCACGACGTTCGCGGCGGCAAAGACGCCCATGAGCGCGCTGGGCGAAACGAAGCGCATCAGCCACGCCGCAACGAAGCGGCCGATTCCAAACGCGATGAGCGTTCCGGTCAGCAGGTATCCCGCGGTTTTTTCCGGCCGGTGCGTGTATTCCTGCACATACGAAATGAAATAGCTCCACGTGCCGACTTGCGCCCCGACGTAGAGAAATTGCGCGAGCACGGCCAAAAGAAAATGCCGGTGCTGGAGCAAATCGCGGAACCGCCCATGCCCAGCGGCTCCGCCCTGTTCGTTGGGCATCGGAGGAAATTTGGTCAGCAAAATCAGGACGGCCCAAATCAGCACGATGGTGCCCAGAACGACGTAAGGCTGAATCACACGAAGCGTTTCCGAGCGAAGATAGGCGTCATACGTGTGCGCGGCCTGCCGCGCAGCGATTTGCTCCGGCGTCAGCTCGACTCCCGAGAAGATGAAGACCGTGCCGGCGAGCGCGCCGGTGATCGCTCCGAACGGATTGAACGCTTGCGAAAAATTCAAGCGGCGCTCGGAGGTGTCCGGATCGCCGAGCTGCGCGATGAAGGGATTCGAGGCCGTCTCGAGAAACGAAAGCCCGCTGGCGATCACGAAGAGAGCGAGTAAGAAAAAGCTGTAGCTGCGCGCCAGAGCGGCCGGCCAGAAGAGAAACGCGCCGGCGCCGTAGAGAACGAGGCCGAGGACGAAGCCGGCTTTGTAGCCGGCCCGGCGCATCAGAAGCGCGGCGGGAATGGCCAGCAGAAAATAGCCAAGGTAAAAGGCGGACTGCACCAGGCCGGCCTGAAAACGCGAAATCTCGAACGACTTCATGAACTGGCGGATGAGCACGTCGTTGAGATTGTTGGGAATGCCCCAGAAAAAGAACAGCGCGGTAACCAAAATAAAGGGAAGCAGATGACCCGCGGGAAACACGGCGTGCGTTGCCTTAGGCTGCGCGCCGGCCGCCGCGCTCTCGATGGATGGCGACGACATTCCTGGCTCCGTTTGCGTGGATTCTGAAAACCGTGTGCCGGCGTCTTTCTCTCTTATTTCGGGAGCTGCTGTCAACGGCGTGCCCTGGACTGGCTGACCGCGCGGAGTTCGTAGAGCACCGATGCGTGTGGGGCGATTGTCGCATCCATTGCGCGGGCATCGCCGAGATTGCGATGCAGCCACAGGTCGCGAACGATGTACTCGGCGGAGTTAAAGCCGAGCTCCTCCCAACCGCGGCGAAGCGTTGCCGGCTCCGCGCCGAGGTTAAACACGGCAACGTACAGGACATCGCTCGCGCGGGATTTTGCCGTCCAAATGACGACATTGCCGCTGGTGAACGCAACCCGATTCTCCGTCGAGCGCTGATCGACCTCGAGGACTTCCGGGTTGGTGAGAAGAGAAACGGTCCACGGGTCGGCGCGGGTGAGATCGCCGCCAATCATGAGCGGCGAAGGAAAAATCGACCAAAGCGTGACCAGAGTGCGCTGTTCGTCGTGCGTCAGTTGCGATTGGCGCGGCTTGCCCCAGCCCGGCGACGGACCAAGATAGCCGAGCGGCAGCATGTCCGCGTCGGGCCAGTGGCCGGGCCGTCCAACGCCAGCCCACAACGCTGCGTTGCCGAACTGATCGGCGAGGCCTTGCGGGTACTCGACGCTGCTGTGCCAGAGGTCCCAGATATCGTTCGAGATCCGCCACATCTGCGCGTATTGGCTCATTTCGCCGGCTTTTTCGATTGGCGCGGGACCAGGGGAGAGACTGAGCACCATGGGGCGGCCGGTTTTGCGCAGCGCCGTGCTGAGCATGCGAATCTCGTCGCCCCGGTAGGGACGGCTGCTGATGCAATCCACTTTGATGAAGTCCACGCCCCAGGTCGCGTAGAGTTGCGCGATGGAATCGTAGTAGGCCTGGGCGCCGGGTCTTTCGGCGCCGATGCCGTAGTTGTCCGGATTCCAAGGGCAGGTTTCCGAAGTGTCGGCCGCATCGGCAGCACGATAGGAAGAGCCGGCGATAGGGAGGTTCGCCTCGACGGCTTTCTTCGGAATGCCGCGCAAGATGTGAATTCCGAATTTCAGACCAAGCGAGTGGATGTAGTCGCCAAGAGGCTTGAAGCCCTGGCCATTTGTCGCCGATGGAAAGCGGCTCGCCGGCGGCGTGTAGCGGCCAAATGCATCCAAGCTGTATTGAGCGGATTGTGAGTTGCCTTCAGCGACAGGATTGATGACGAACCACTCCATATCCACGACGATGTACTGCCAGCCGAATGGCTTCAGGTGTTTGGCGAACCACTGTGCATTGGCTTTGACCTGCGACTCATTCACAGTCGTGCCGTAGCCGTCCCAACTGTTCCAGCCCAGCGGAGGACGGGCAGCGAGACGTTCAGATTCTTCACCAGAGGTTATCCCTGAGGTGGAGCCCGAAACCGAGGCCCTGGAATCGGCCGCTCGGGAGAGATATTCAAGACACACGGTTAACCCAGTTAGCGTTACGAAACCCCAAAACCCGAGGAGACAAAGGTGCCTTAAGGAGGCTCGCGTGAGTTTTCGTATCGGATTCAAGGTGATCCTTATTTCAAAAAGGGAACCGGGGGAGGGTAGCACGTCTCGGTCTAACGGATCTCGCAAACTCTGCTTCGGCGCTTTAATCCGAATGCAAGACTCCCTTTGTTTCCCGGCCCCGCCCTTTGCTGTGAATTCCCCGGTCTGACCAAGACCCTTCAAGTCCTTTGCGGTCATAAGTTTTCGCAAGCTTTGGTTCGCGGAGGGGCGCCCGCGGCCAATTCATTAAAACGATCTCATGCGGTCGAGGCTGGGTTGGAACGGGTGGTGCTGGTGAAGTAAAGCGCCTAACAGCCGATAAAACGAATGAGGCGAAAAAGGGGCAGGACGTGAGCACAGCACCACTTACGACGGGAAAAGCACAGCGGCGGAGCCAGAGGATTTTGCTGGCGATTCGCGTTGTCGTTGCGGGCGAACGGCCGGACGGGCAGAAATTTTCGGAAACGGCATTGACGCAAGTCGTGAACGCGCACGGCGGACTGATTTCGATTAAGGAGCCGCTGCAGGCCGGTCAGATGGTGATTGTGCAGCACGCAAAAACTGGAGAGAAGGTGACCTGCAGGGTTGTCGATGTGACTTCGCGGCCGGAAGGGATTTATGAAGTCGGCATCGCGTTCAGCGAGGCGTCGCCGCATTTCTGGCATGTGGCTTTTCCGCCAGAGGATTGGACACCGAGGAGTCCCGAGGCGAAACGCTCGGAAGGCCCGAGGGCGTACCCATCAAGCAAGCTGAAAACCAAGGCTTAAAAGCAGGCTCCGGCGAGAAGCGAGGCGGTCAGCGGCTTTCGCGCCGGGCGAATCGCTGGGATGCCGCCAAAGGAAATGTTTTCTCCGCGTCCCGAGGTTTTCAGTGATCCGCCGCGCGGCTAAAACTCCACGTGCAGGCGCAGAGAAGGAACCAGAACGGGGCCGCGATCGCGGTTATAGCCGGGATTATTGATGTGCTGAAAATCGAAGCCGGGGTAAATGCCACGCCAGAGATGCACGGTGTAATAGGCCTCGAGAATATCTTCCCGGCCGTAGGTGAGCCGGCCATCTCCCAGCAGAAAGCCGAGTCCGCCGAGAGCGAGATATTGCTGATGGCTTCGTGAGATGCCGTTGGTGACAAAGGCGGCTCCGGCACGGTCAAATTGGCGGCGCCAGCCGGAGCCGTTGAAGCCCATTCCGATCACGTTTGTTTGGTCCACTTCCGTATAGGCGAACGATTCGTGGCGGCCTTCGTTCCATCCCCAGCGTCCGAAGAGGCCGAACCAGGGGGCCAGGGGCTGCTCGAAGTTGGCGCCGAATCCATACTTTACGGTGGTTTGGAGCGGGTGAGCGGTGATTTCAGGAGTGGGCGTGCGGCCGGCCAGGAAATCGTCAACGGCCTGGCTGTAGAGGCCCATGTTGGCGTGATTGACGAAGCTGAGAAAGCGCATGACACCCTGCTGGTGGCGGATGGTGTTGCCACGAAGCTCGAGCTCTGTGTTTTCGGAGCGGGCGCGGCTGAGATCAGCGTCCAGGTGGATGCCGTTAGCGGCTTTCGGCATGAGAGCTTCGGCGAAGCGAAGAGACCAATGCGGCGAGTCGTACTCGATCATGGCGGCGTAGGTGTAACCGCGGGTGTCGGCGGCGTAGTCCCAGGCGCCGTTGTTGTCGATGGTCCAGTTCATGAACTGGAAGTTCTGGTCGGAACCATAGGTGTTGAGATCGAAGAAATCGGCGAGACTGAACTTGCCGAACCGGATTTCGATGCGGCGCTCGGGAAGCCGGGGGAAGAGCGAATAGGGACCGCGAAGCTGCGGAACCGTGTTTGCGCCGAGGGGAATGATTTGGTGATAGATCAAGCGGGCGATATAGGGAGCTTTGCTTAGCGCGGGATTGCGGACGACGTCGAGATTGGTGAAGCCGGCGAGGCCGAACGCTTCGCCGATGCCGTGCCCTCCGGTTTCCTGAATATCGCAGAGAAATTCGGTGGTATTGGTCAAGCGCAGTCCGGTGAAGAGCGTCAGGACGCGCGAGGTGGCGTCCTGCGCTTGCGGAGAGAGACTGTGCGGGCCTTCATAAGGCGAAGGGAACGCGGGATGCCATTGGGAGATGAAATTGGCCTGCCCGGAAAGCCAGATACGGTCGGATTCGAAATGCGGGAAGAGCACAGGCGGGGCCTGTTCGCCGGGAGTTTGGCCGGGAGGGGGCGGCGATGGCGAGGACTCCTGCGCCCGGCCGACACTGGCAGCGAGCAGGGCCAGCAGCGTGAGCAAGACGCAACCCCTTGGAACGGCACCCGGAATGGGATCCTCCTGACACAGTTTGAGGCGAGGACGGAATTCACCAAAAGCCGCGGACAAGCCATCGTGCGCGGCCGATTGTAGTTAAGCATGGTTAATGCCGTCTGTAAACGCCGATTAATCGCAATGAGCAAGAGACCGCAGCTGATGAAGGAGAGGCGGGTGAATCAGTGGGAAAGCGGAAGGAAACGCCGTATGCTAACGCGGGAAGCTTGGAGAATGCATGGTGCGCAAAAAGCTGAGGAGCGAGGCGGTCTGTTTGGCGCTCTGCGCCGTGGCCGCCCTCAGCCTGGCTCCGCGGGCGCGAGGGCAAGCGGGGCCGGTTGAAGGCGGGCACGAATGGCAAGTGTGGACGGGCGGCGGGCACGGGATCAACGGCAGCCAGCAGAATGACGGCATTTTCAATCTGGGCGGACGCTTTGGGTTGGTGCTGACGGCGCCGCATGGTCCGGGATTTCTGCGTGGGCGGCTGGAGTACGCCATAGACGCCGTACCGGTGTTTCTGGTGACGCAGCGGAGCGGCACGGCGTACGGCGCGGGGGTAAACCCCTTCGCGTTCAAATGGCTGCTGGACACACACCAGAAGGCAGTTCCCTATTTGGAAATTGGAGCCGGGACGCTGTTTACCAATGTGAAGGTGCCGGAGAATACCTCGCACGTGAACTTTACGACGGGCGGCGCGCTGGGAGTGCACTTTCTGAGAAAGAGGCACAACTGGAGCGCGGAAGTGCGGTTCATGCACATTTCGAACGCGAGCATCGCCAATCTGAATCCGGGGATCAATACGATTCAGGTCCGGCTGGGATTCGGGCTTTTTTCACAGAAGTGACCAAAGAGGGGCGAAAAAAGTAAAATGGGCAAACCCGCCGGGAGGCCGCACGTTCAACCCTTGTAACGGAAAGCCGAGCCCCCAGAGGGAATAAAGCGGCGGGGGCGAGAGTCCTGTCGAAAGGGGAGTGCGCGATGAAAAAGATGATCATGGTATTGGTGGTGCTGGTCGTGGTTGGGTCGGCGGCGGTCGTTTTTCTGCGCAGCGCAAAGGCCGGCGGAAAGGCGCCCGAAGTCGGCAGTCCGGCGCCGGACTTCACGTTGAATTCGCAAGAGGGAAAACCGGTAAGCTTGCACGACTTCAAGGGCAAATGGGTGGTGCTGTACTTTTATCCGAAAGATTTCACGAGCGGGTGTACGGTGGAGGCGCACAACTTCCAGCGGGACATTGCGCAATACGAACAGAAGAACGCGGTCATTCTGGGCGTCAGCATGCAAGACGAGGATTCGCACAAGCAGTTCTGCGCGAAAGAAGGACTCAGCTTTAAGCTGCTGGCGGACACGAAGCAGAGCGTTTCGCAAACCTACGATTCGGTGATGAATCTCGCGGTTACGAAACTGTCGGCGCGGCATACCTTCTTGATCGATCCGAACGGAATTGTGCGCAAAGTGTGGCTGGACGTAAAGCCTTCGACGCACAGCGAGGAAGTGCTGGCGGCGCTCGGCGAATTGCAAAACGCCGGGAAGTAGATCAGCGTGCAGGCGCGCGGCCCCGCCCAGCGGGCCCGGCGAGGCGGCGGGCCACCTCACGAATCGCTGAAGCGAACTTCTTCCGTAGCCATTCACAGGAAAAGCCTCTCGTCGCTCCATTCGCGCAGGCTGATCGCATGAAATGAACTAAACCCCGGTCCCCGCGGGGCCGGGGCATTTGGCGCTTGAAAGCTCCTTCGCCAAGCTGATTGGTATTTTCGAGGAACAAATCGGGCGCGAGCTTCGTTGCTTAGAGGGAAGAGCAGGACTGCTCCTCTAGCGGAGGCTCTCGATGACGGTGTTCTGGCAGGACGTTCAGTACGGCTTGCGGATGTTGCGGAAGAATCGCGGGTTTACGGCGATCGCGATTCTGACGCTGGCCCTCGGAATTGGAGCGAACACGGCGCTATTTTCAGTCGTCAATGGCGTGCTGTTGAATCCGTTGCCTTACCCGCACCCGGAGCAGTTGCTGATGGTGTATTCGAGGACGCCTCAGTTCCAGGAAAGCTCGATCAGTTATCCCAATTTTCTGGACTGGCAGAGGAGCAACAGCAGTTTTTCGGGATTGGCGGCCTTTCGCAGCAGCGATTTCAATTTGACGGGACAGGGAGAAGCGGAACGGCTGCGGGGCTACATGATTTCGGCGGATTTTTTTCGCGTGCTCGGCGTGAACGCGGAGAGGGGGCGCACGTTTCGACCCGAGGAGGATCAGCCGGGGGCGGAGCCGGTGGCGCTCATCAGCGCGGGCCTGTGGAAGAGAAAATTCGGCGGCGCGGAAGATATTGTCGGCAGAAAGATCGAGCTGAACGGAACGCTCTACACGATCGTCGGAGTGATTCCGGGCAGCTTTCAACTGCGGAGTCTGCCGCGCGACATCTACACGCCAATTGGGCAATGGAACGACCCGACATTCCGCGACCGGCGCATCAGCATGGGAACGAACGCGGTGGGACGGCTGAAAGCCGGAGTCAGCGAGAGACAGGCGCAATCAGACATGGATGCGATCGCCCAAAGTCTGGCGGCGGCGTATCCGGAATCGAATCACGAATCGGGGATCAACCTGGTCGGCTTGAAGAAGGATCTGGTTGGGGACATCGAGCCGTTTCTGCTCGTGCTTTTGGGGGCGGTAGCATTCGTGCTGCTGATAGCGTGCGCGAACGTGGCCAATCTCTTGCTGGCGCGATCCACGGCGAGGAGGCGTGAATTCGCGGTGCGTGCGGCGATGGGGGCGGGCCCCGGCCGGGTGATCCGGCAATTGCTGACGGAGAGCGTGCTGCTGGCGCTGGGCGGAGGGGCGATGGGGTTGCTGATCGCATGGTGGGGCACGAAATTCGTGCTTTCGGCTCTGCCGCAGGCGCTGCCTCGAGCCAGGGAGATCGGAATCGACGGGCGGGTGCTCTTCTTCACGCTGGGGATTTCCCTGCTTGCTGGAATTGTGTTTGGACTGGCGCCCGCGCTGCGCGGCTGGCGCACGGACTTGCAAGAAACGCTGAAGGAGGGGGGCCGCGGAGGGAGCGGAGCACGGAACCGGACGCAGCGAGTGTTCGTGGTGGTGGAGATGGCGATGGCCGTCGTGCTGCTGATTGGAGCCGGGCTGATGATCCGCAGCCTGGCGCTGCTCCTCAACGTGAATCCGGGGTTTAACGCGAAGAACGTGCTGACCTTTGACGCTTCGCTGCCGCCGGCGGCGGGACAGAACCCCGCGACGATCCGAGCGGCCCTGCGAGCGCTCCGCGAAACGGTGCAGAGCGTGCCCGGCGTTGTGGCCACATCGGTGACGGGCGGCTCTTTGCCGATGAACGGAGATTCCGAGATTCCGTTCTGGATGCAGGGGCAGCCGAAGCCGGCGTCGGACGCCGAGATGAACTGGACAATTTTTTACCTGGTGCAGGCGGACTACGCGAAGGTGATGGGAATTCCGCTAAAGGAAGGCAGATTCCTGACGGAGCAGGACACGGAGCACACTCCGCTGGTGGCGGTGATTGACGAGAGCTTCGCGAAGAAATATTTTCCGAACCAAGACCCGGTCGGGAAGCACATCCATTTCGGGCTGATGGACAGCGAAGCGGAGATCGTCGGCGTGACCGGGCACGTCAAGCACTGGGGGCTGGACGCGGACGCCAAGAGCAATTTGCAGGCGCAATGCTACATCGGGCTGATGCAACTGCAGGACCGGTTCATGCCGCTGGTAATGAATGGCGTTTCGGTGGCGGTGCGGACGGAGGGTCCGCCGGAAGCGCTGGCCGGCACGATCCGGCAAGCGCTGCAACAGGCGAACAGCGAGCAGGTCATCTTTGACGTGAGCAGCATGGAGGAGATTATCGCCCAATCGCTCGCGGCGCGGCGATTTTCGATGATCCTGCTGGGGCTGTTCGCCGGACTGGCGCTGGCGCTTTCCAGCATCGGCATCTATGGCGTGGTTTCGTATCTCGTGGGCCAGCGCGTGCAGGAGATTGGCACGAGAATGGCGCTGGGAGCGCAGGAGAGCGATGTGCTGCGACTGGTCCTCGGAGAGGGCGGAAGGATGGCGCTGATTGGCGTGGGCATCGGCGTTGCGGCCGCGCTGGGCTTAACTCGGCTGATGGCGCAGATGCTATTCGGCGTAAGCGCCTATGACCCCGCGACCTTCGGCGGAGTTGTGCTGTTGCTGATGGGAGTGGCGCTGGCAGCCTGTTACCTCCCGGCGCGGCGAGCGATGCGGGTGGACCCGGTTGTCGCGCTGCGTTATGAATAGCAGCGGATGGAAGGATGCGCAGGGCGCGCGCGGGAGGCGAAGACGACTGAGAGAGAGCTGCGGATTGCGGTAGCAGGCGCCGGTGAGGTTTCGGCGCTGCTCCTGCGGCCGGCACACGCGCGATGGGTGATGGCGCTGGCGCACGGAGCGGGCGCAGGTATGCGCCATCCCTTTATGGGCGCACTGGCGATGGAACTCGCGGCCGTCGGTGTAGCTACGCTGAGATACCAATTCCCCTATATGGAGGAAAAAAAAGGCAAGCCGGATTCGCCCGAGGTGGCTGCGGCGACGGTGGCGGCAGCCGTGCAAGCCGCGAGAGTTGCGTTTTCCGGTTTGCCGGTGCTGGCGGGAGGGAAGTCCTTTGGCGGGAGGATGACTTCGACGGCCGCGGCAGAGGGAAAACTGCCGCAAGTGGCGGGACTCATCTTTTTCGGATTTCCGCTGCATCCGCCGAAGCGGCCAGGAACGAAACGCGCGGAACATCTGTGGAAGGTGAAGCAACCGATGCTGTTCTTGCAAGGGACGCGCGACGACCTGGCCGACCTGGGATTGCTGCGGCCGATTTGCAAGGAGTTGGGCGAGCGAGCGACACTACACGTGATGGATGGAGCGGATCATTCGTTTCACGTACTGAAGAAATCGGGGAATACGGATGCGGAAGTGTTGCGGGAGCTCGCGGAGACAACCGCGGAGTGGGCGAGAAACTGCCGCGGATAGCTCTGCCGTCCAGATTCCCCTTTTTGAGCGGTCATTTTGAATCTTCGGGTCTGAACGCAATGAAGGCATTCCGGAGGTCAATATCCTTAACCCCTATGTCAGATTTGACTGCAGGAATTTGGTGAAGTCAGCCGTGTTGCGCCTGTTGCCGCCTGCCTTACTCAGTCTGACGATCGCCCTGCCAGTGCGGGCCGGTACCGCCGATACCCTTATGATCGACGGTACTCCGCGCACCTATCACTTGCAGACACCCGCCCGCGTGCCCGCGCCGCTGGTGCTGGTGCTACACGGCAACAGCCAGCAGGGCCGCGACCTGCTCGAACACACCTCATGGCCGGCGGTGGCTCGCCACGAGGGTTTCGCCCTGGCGTTGCCGGACGGGCTCAATCACGCCTGGGCGGATTTGCGCAGCGATGCCGAAGTGGCCGGCCGCCGGCCGCCGCCGGGCACCGATGACGTGAAATTCCTCGCCGCGCTGATTCAGGACCTGGTCGCGCGCGGAATCGCCGATCCGCGCCGTGTCTATGTCGCCGGCATCTCCAACGGCGGCGCGATGGCCATGAGCCTGGCCTGCGAGCGCCCCGGCTTGGTCGCGGCAGTCAGCAGCACGATCATGGCAATGACACAAACGATGGTGGCGGTCTGCCATCCCCAGCAGGGCACCCCTCTGATACTGATGAACGGAACCGCCGATCCGCTGGTGAACTTCGCCGGTGGCCGCGGTCGCAGCCGAATGATGGGCGTTTCCGGCCTGCTTTCCGCCGAGGACACCCTGCGTTTCTGGCGAAAGCTGGATGGCTGCGCGCCGGATGACGCCGACGCCACCGCGCTGCCGGATGTGGCTCGCGACGATGGCTCCCATGTGGTGCGAGTAAACTCGCGCTGCCCGGCCGGCATCGGGGTGGTGCTGTATCGGGTCGAAGGCGGCGGCCATCGCATGCCCGACGTCATCGCGGATGCGCGTCATGCTCAGCTGGTGGACCGCATCCTCGGCCCGCAGAATCACGACATCAACGGCCCGCAAGTGATCTGGGACTTCCTCAAGCAGTACGCCCGGCCATGAGCCGGGCGCAGGCCGCAGCCGAGGAGGCGACTCATGCCTGACGCAGGCAAGCGGGTCGCGCGGCACCATGGTGTGTTCGGTAGCCCGAGTCGGCAAAGGGTTCGAACCCCACTTCTCCCGAGTGGGCATTCCCCAAGAGAAAACGAGACCGAAGCGTAAGAAAGGACCCGGGCGGCAAAGCCGTTCGGTCGAGCGATTAGAACGCGTAACGATGACGAGGGCCGGCCGCGATGCACCTTTCGATTGCAGCGACGGGCTGAATGGCGCCGCGGGCCCCGAGAGCGGTGCAGTTCAGCGCGGCGGCGGCGCAGGCAAACTCGAGTTGGCGAGGCGTCGGCCAGCCTTGCAGCAGCGCATAGATGAAAGCTGCGTGAAAGATGTCGCCCGCGCCGGTCGTGTCGAGCGCTTCCACTTGAAATGCAGGAGAGTAGTGGAACTGCGCGCCGTCCCAGGCGAGAACGCCTTGGTCTCCAAGAGTGGCGGCGGCAAGCCGGCATCGAAAGCGCTGGAGAATAAGGGGGAGCGACTGGCGGAGGTCGTCCTGGTTGGTGAGCCGGCGAGGGATGTCGCGGCTGACGATGAGATAGTCAACCCGGGGCAGCAGGGAATCGATGCCGGGGTAGAGCTCGTCGAGATCGGCGATTACGGGAATGTTCGCCGCGCGAGCCCAGGCAGCGGCAGTAACGGCTGCCGCGGTGTCGTGACCATCCACGAGAAGAGCGTGCGCGGACGTGATCCACTCCGAGCGAAGTTCCTCGGGCTTGAGCGTGAGGCGCGGATCTCGCCTCCAGAGAACGGTGCGTTCGCCGGCCGGGTCAATAAGGATGAAGGCTTGCTGGCTGGGGCAGGCTGCGGTGAGGAGTTGCGCTTCCACACCGAGGCGCGCGAATTCGGCGCGGTGGACCCGGGCCGCTTCGTCCTCGCCGAGTTTTCCGACGTACCGCGTGCGAAGGCCCCAGGTTTGGCAGGCGATCATCGCCGTGGCGACCTGGCCTCCCGGCAGCACCGTGGCGGATTCAAAGGCGACCTTCGAGCCGCGTTCGGGATGGTGAGGAAGCGAGATGAGCGTATCGGTAGCGTTCAGGCCGACGCCAACGACGTCCACGTGAGGTGAGCTGGCCATGGGGCTGGGCCAATGTAAACGAAGCCGCGCGGTTTGCAAAGGAGGTCCCGCGGTCGCGTCAGTAACGGCCGAGCCGCATGAACCGAGCTAGCGAAAGTTGGTCGTGCGGCGGAGGAAAAGGCCGCAGATGAAAAGGAGCAGGAGAGTCGCGGAGCTGAGCAGCAGAGCGGGCCACAGGCGCAAGGGAATCTGGGGCGCGCGAGCGAACCCGGCGAAAATAAGGAAGATGGCGGTCGCGGCGAAGACCAGGAACCAATCGAGCGGAGAGCGGCCCAGCTTTGGCTCGCCTTCGGCGGGCAAACCCTGCAAACGGGCTTCGACGAAATGCGAGGACAAGGAATAGCGGAGGCTCTCGCGTTTGGCGGCTTCGCGCCAGGCGGACTGCTCGGCATCATTCGCGGAGGAGAGCGAAATGGCGGCCACGCCGAGCATCATGAGGAGGGAGCCGCCGATCACTTGAGCGTAGAGCGACGCACCGTGGCCGCGCAGTTCGCCGAAAACGAAAATGCCCCAGAGCAGGCCCCAGAGCTGATTGGTGTTGGAAAGAGGAATGCCGCGGCTGATGCCGATGTATTTGGCGGCGTATTGCTGAAAAAGATCGCCGACGACCCAGATAAAGCCCCCGAGCATCAGCCAGAAGAGCGCGCTGCGAGCGGCGGAGAGTTCGAGCCAGAGAGGGCGAAGGCCGGTGTAAGCGATCGCCAGCCCGCAAACGGTGCCGAGTTCTCCGAAGGTGAAAAACGTGACGAAGGAGAGCGGGTTCATGCCGGTGAGGTAGGCTTTGCGATACGGGAGATACATCGTGCCCCAGAGAACGCCGGCGGCCAGCGCGGCAAAGATGCCTTGGCGCGGATGAGCCGCGGACGTGTGAGCCGAAGAAGCAACGGCGAGAATGGCGGCTCCGGCGCACATGACGAGCGCGCCGCCTAGGACGCCCACCCAGCGGCGCCAGCCAGCGCGGCGAAGCTCATTGAAGAAGAGAAAGCCCCAAAGTATGGCGAGAAGACTGTTCGAATTCCAGAGCGGGAACGCGATACTGAGACCGACATCGCGGATGGCGAAGATGGTGAGGGTATTCGCCACGGCCCAGAGAGCGCCGGCGAGCAGGGCCCAAATGATGAGATGGGGCGCGCGGCGGACGTCGGCGCGGACCGACGCGGTTCCAAGGATGAGCGCGGGGAGGCTCCAGCGCGCGAGAAACACGCCGATGACCATGACCAGCGAGACAACAACAGGCGAAATGCCGGCAGTGACCAGCTTCGTGGGAGCTTCGGCGGCTCCAAGCCATGCGCCGGCGGTGAACCCCGAGAAAATGCCGAGAAGTTGAAGTTGCCGCGAGCGCGAGATGTACGATTGGCTGGCCGGCGGCGTGGTTATGGAGGACATGCGTTCCGCGCTATTTCAGCGAGCCCAGGAGAAAAAGGCCGGCGACGAGGACGATGAGAGGCACCCAAAAATGAATATCGGTGAGGATGCGGGTGATGTGACCGGAATTGGCTCCAGGTGATTGCATGGATCGCTCGCGGGACGATGAAAAAAGCCGCTACATGGGCGGTTGCGTGATGACTCCGAGATCGGCGATGTTGTCGCCTTTTTTGAGCGAGGGAACAGCGTTGACGTGTAGAACGATGGCGGAGACGGGAGCACGCGGTTCGGCGATAATCCTGCCGAAATAATCGGTGATGTAGCCGAGCTTCATGCCAGCGGAAACGTAGTTGCCACGCTTCACGAGCGGATACCAGATGCCGGGCCCGTCGGCGAGGACATCCTCGAGTTTGCCAATCCAAACGGGGTTTTCGATGAAGCGGGGCTCGCCGGGGAGCATTTTGAGGACCCGCATGGTGCTGAGGGTGCCGTTGACGAGCAGCGCGACATCATCGGCTTCGACGACGCCGGCGTAGCCCGCTTCCACGACGATGGACGGCTTGCCGCGAAGCGAAGCGGTGTTATCGAGATAACGCGAAGCGGCGGGATCGGCGGGGCGGTCATGCCAGAGGATGATGTGATCGAGACCAAAAGCGAGAACCATCTGCTTGGAGATGCGGTCCTGAGCTTCGCGGCCGGTGGGTCCCCAGTAAGCATAAGGGCGGAGACTCTCGTCGAGGTCGCCGCCGTGATAGTCGATCAGGTAGTCGCAGCGGTCGACGACTTCCTTCGTGATGAGATAAGAGGCGCGCTCGGTTTGCGTGCCGTCGGGCTTGCCAGGGTAAAAGCGATTCATGCTTTTGTTGTCGATGGGATTGACGTGAGGGACTTTCTGTTCGAATGAGGCGATATTCACGAGCGGAACGAGAATCACCGTGCCGGAAATTTCGGCTGGATCGAGCTCTTGAATCAGTTTTTCGATAGCGATGATGGAAGTGTATTCGGTGCCGTGGGCGCCAGAAACGAGAGCGAGCGCCGGACCGGGCTTCGCGCCGCGAATGACGACGACGGGGATATTGGTCGCGGCGTCCACGCCGGCAGGCACATCGAGGTAGCCGGTTGCCTTCTGGCCCGGAGCCGCCGACGCTGTTCCCACGCGGAACGCTTGCTGAGCGGAGGCAAGTCCCGCGAGAAGCAAAGCCATAGGGATGAGTTTCGCCAAGCGTTTTAGGGTGCGCACGGGTCCTCCTGCGGAAAGGCGGAGCATAACCCGGGAGCGAAGAGAAGCAAAGAAATAACGAAGGCAGGCAGGAAGGCCGCGCGGTGCAGGCCGAGGCGGTGGTAAGCTTCGCGAAACAGGCACGTGTTAGCCGGGGAGGACACGATGGTTCTGGATCGCAGGGCATTTCTGAAGGGTGTGACCATCGCGGGCGCGGCGGGCTTCTTAGGCGGAACTCTTGCCGAGAGCGCCGCGGCCCGCTTGGCGCCGGCGCCGGGTGACTTTGATTTTATCTTCTTTACCGATACGCATATCGAGCCGGAGTTGAACGCGCCGCAAGGGTGCGATGCCTGCTTTCGCAAGATCGCGAAAATGAAGAGCGATTTCGCGATCATGGGAGGAGATCACGTTTACGACGCGACCGCCGTGGATCATAGCCGCGCGAAAACGGTCTTCGATCTTTATGCCAAGGCCGAGGAACTGCTGGAGATGCCGGTGCATCATGTGATTGGCAATCACGATCCCTTTGGAATTTCCGTGAAAAGCGGGGTGGCGGCGAATGACCCGGAGTACGGAAAGAAAATGTATGAGGAGCGGATCGGGCAAAAGACCTACTATTCGTTCGATCACAAGGGCTATCACTTCGTCGTGCTGGACTCGATTCAGCCGACCGGCGATCGCCTCTGGGATGCGCGGATTGACAACGCGCAGTTGGCTTGGCTGGAGGACGACCTCAAGAAAGCGGGTACGCAGACGCCCGTGATCGCCGCGGTCCATGTTCCGCTGGTGACCGCGTTCACCACGTTTGCGGGGGAGTGGGTTCGCGCAGGCGACAAGTACAGCACGCTGTCCGTGGGGAACGCCTCCGAAGTTTTGCGGCTCTTTGCAGGACACAATGTGCTCGCGGTGCTGCAGGGGCACACCCACGTGAACGAAATTGTCCAATATCAGGGGATTCAGTTCATCACCAGCGGAGCCGTCTGCGGGAATTGGTGGCATGGGCCGCGGATGGGAGTGCCGGAAGGTTTTACGGTGGCGAGCCTGCGGGGCGGAAAGATCACCACCCGGTATGAGACGTACGGATTCCATAGTATCGACGTGCGCGAAAAATTTTGACGCGAGCGGCGCGTCGCCGCTCCCCGCCCTGAGCAGGAACAAGAAACAAGCTGTCACTCTTGGCAGTTGCCACTTGGCCCGCGGCGAAGTCATCCTCTGAACAGGTCGTCTGAACGTTGCCGCGAAACGACCGGTAACCTCCGCGAGGCCGGGGCATGACGAAAGCGCGGCTAGGGACCAGCGCTGGCACATTGAATGACGATTTTCTCGCCGAGTACAGCACGGCGAAGAGCATCCGAAAATATTCGAGGGACACGGCCGGAACCGGGATCCGCTACCTGCTGGATCACGATTACGGCGAAATTTACCGCGAAGCACTCGCCATGTACGTTCCTGTGGAGCGCAAGCTTTGCGGGTTGCGCCTGTGGGAATTTGGCTGCGGCGCGGGAATGAACCTGCTGCATCTAGTGAAGCTGATCGAGGAAGCGGGTTTCGCGCTGGACTTGGCCATCGGGACGGATTTTTCCGAAAAGCTCATCGAAGCCGCGGCCAGCGAGGCGCGCGCGAGCCTTCCCGCGCGACAGAGGGAGAGGGTGCGCTTCTGCTGGGCGCGAAACGAGGAGCTGATCGCCGATGCCGTCAGAAGCCGAGGCTTGAGCCGGGAGAGCCTGCTGGGAACCTTCGACCTGGTCGTCGGCGTCAACACGATCCGCTACTGCCACCGGCTGGGAAACGAAGCACTCTGCGCCGCCAACATCTTCAGCCTGCTGCGCACCGGGGGCGTCTGCATCGTCATTGACATGAACCGGGGCTTCCCGGCGTTTCGCAGCCGGCTGCGCGACCGGCTGACCAAGGAAAAGAAGGCGTATTACCTGCCGTCACTCGACGAATATGCGCGCCCATTTGCTTCCGCGGGATTTGAAATCCTGCGAAAGGAAAATTTCTGCTGGATTCCCCACTCCGCGGGCCCAGGGCTCACCAGCATGATGGGAGTATTGACCCCAGTGCTGAGCGCACTTGCCCCAAACCGCGCCATGAGGTCGCTGGTCGTCTGCCGCAGACGCGGGCATTGATGTCCTTGGCTGGGTTCGCGCGGTCCATGGCAGAGCCTCGAGAAGAAGAATTATTGGCCGGGGAGCGAGAGGCCGAAGCCCTTGTACTGGGCAGCGAACCTGCAACCGAGGAGGACCGCCAACTCACGGCGGTCCTGGATTTTTTCGGCGTCCCCTGGAAAAGCGTGACCTGCCCGGAACTCGCGAGAGCAGCCTCCAGGCAGACGGCAAGCGGCGCCGGATGGCGAGTCCTGGCGCCGGCGACGCTGCTGGCTCGCGCGATCGGCGTAGGAGACGACCACGGCGCCGAAATTCCCGCGTGGCTCGGCAATGCGGATTCGATTTACGTCCGCGATTTTGCCGACACGGAACCCTGCCGGCGATTACTGCGCCTGCTTACGGCGGATTCTGGCGCGGTCATTGTGCCGCGAGCTCCGGCGAGCCCGAACCTGACGATCAGCCCGGAGTTGCGAGAGTTCTGCGGACCGATGTCCGGCTTGGAACTAGCCGCCAGCGTGCAACGAGCGGATCGAGTGTTTCGGCTGGCGAGGCGGCAAACGGCCCAAAGCATCATCTCGGGCGGCGGCGGAGACGTGCTGATCGCGACGCGGTGGCATGGCGTCGCCTGCTACTTGCAGGCGTCGGGAGAAATCGTCGATCTGGAGTCGCGTTCCGCGAAATACTTTGACGTCCGCCAGAACTTTTGCAATTGCGTTCCGCTGGTGATGTACGTGAAGTCGGCTCTGCGGGATTTCTGCTGGCGGAGCGAAGAAATCAATGCGTGCGTCACGGTGGATGACCCGCCGCTGAAGCCGCGCTATGGATTCCTGCAGTTTGGCGAACTGGTTGAGCTGATGCGGAGAAATAGCTTCGCCAGTTCGGTCGCGTTCATTCCGTGGAATTGGCGGCGCACAGACGCGGAGACCGTGGCGCTGTTTCGGCGCAACCGGGATAGGCTTTCGCTTTCGGTGCACGGATGCGACCACACGCGAGCGGAATTCGCAGAGCGCTCGCCGGCGATTCTAACCGAGCGGTGCCGGGCCGCGCTTCACCGAATGAATTCATTGCAATGGAGAACGGGTTTGCCGTACGACAACGTTATGGTGTACCCGCAGGGCGTCTTCTCCCCCGAGTCCGGCCGCGTGCTGAAGCTCTGCGGGTTCGATGCAGCGGTGAACACGGAAGTGTCGCCCGCCGGAGGAGCCGCGAACGAGACCCGAGTGCGAGACCTTTGGGACACGGCGATCCTGCGGTACGGAAATTTTCCGATATTCACCCGGCGGTACATTTCGCATGGAATCGAGAATTTCGCGTTCGATGCGCTGCTCGGGAAGCCGTGCTTTATCGTGGCGCACCACGATACCTTCCAGGAGAAGGGAAGAATGCTGGCGGAATTTGTCGGTCGCCTGAACGCGCTGAATTGCAGGATGAAGTGGCGGCCTTTGGGCGAGGCGATTCAAGGCAGCTACAAAGCGCGGCTCGGCCCGAACGGGGAAATGGCCGTTCGGATGTTTGCCGGGAGCCTGCGAATCGGGAATAGCCGCGGAGAGGAACGCATGGTGTTAGTCTCGAAACCGGAGAGCGATCCCGGCCAGGTCCGCCGGATCACGGTAAACGGTGAGGCGGTGAAGTTTGCGATGGCCAACGGATGGCTGAGATTTCAGACCCTGCTCCGGCCCGGCGAGAGAGCGTGCGTTCAAGTCCGCTACGAGAGTGACCATGCAGCCGCACGAGTTCCCCGGCGCGGCGACTCCCTCGTGTATGCCCTGAAGGTGATGGCCAGGCGGCATCTCTCCGAGCTGCGAGACAACTTGGTCTCCCTTAGCAAGCCCTGGTATCCTCTGCCGGGCCGTTTCCGCCACGGATAACAAGAAATTCCGCCCGCGGCTGCGCGCGACGCGATTTCGATGCAGCCAACTCCGATACGCGGGCAGTCTATTCGCCGGCCGGGATAGCCGTATCTTGCGGCAGGGCCGCGGGCGCCGAATCGCCTTTCACGTAGTGACCATACCAGGCGAGATAGCGAATCAGACGATCCTTCCGGTGTGAAGGTGCGCGGAATTCGTGGTATTCGCCGGGATAAACAACGAGCTGCGTGGGGACGCCGAGGCGCCGCAAGGCCTGATACATCTGTTCACCGCCAAGAATGGGAACGTTCCAATCAATATCGCCACCCATGAAGAGAGTTGGCGTGGTGATGTTCTTCACGCGGTAGAAGGGCGAGAGCTTGTCCCAGAGGGCGTGGTTCTCCCAAGGCAGGCCGAGTTCCGTCTCGTAATCGCGCTGGTATTCATCGTGGCCGTAAAGACTCGTATTGAGGGCCTCACCGGCTCCCGAGATAGCTGCTTTGAAACGCGTGGTCTGCCCGATGATGAAATCGGTCGAGATGCCGCCATAGGACCAGCCGCCAACGCCGAGCTTCTCCGGATCGGCGACTCCCTGCTCGATCGCATAGTCCACGAAAGCCATATCATCCTGGAAATCGCGGTTGCCCCAGTCGGCGAAAATCGCGGAACAGAATTTCTCGCCATAGCCGGAAGAGCCGCGCGGGTTGGGCAGCAGCACCGCGTAACCATTTGCGGCAAAGAGCTGTGCCTCGGGGTGAAATTCGGCGTACCAGGCCCAGACGGGACCGCCGTGCGGGCGCAGCAGAGTGGGTACTCGCTGGCCGGGCGTGTAGTTCAGCGGTTTATAAAGGTAGCCGGAGACAAGCGTTCCGTCCTTGCTCTTGAAGCGGACGTATTCGGCGGCGGCGAGCTTGAGCTTGGAAAGCAGCGCATCATTGACGTGGGAAACCTGGGTGAGATGCCCGCCGGAGGCAACAAAGATTTCGTCGGGGCGATCCGGCGTTGAGACTTGGGCGGCGATATTGCCGCCGCTGGCCGCGCCGACCGAATAGGCGCTGACCATCCGGCGGCCCCCGATGGGCCGCTCACCCAGCGCGCCATTTTCGAAGCGCACGCTTCCATCGGCTGTGTTGACGGTATAAGCGGCGAGATTTTGGGTACCGTCATCGTCAACCAGGAACAGGATGGATTTGCCATCGGGCGAGAACCGCGGGAGATCCACATTGCGGTCGAGTTGCCGGGTAAGAACTTTCGCCATGCCGCCGGCAGAGGGCGAAACGGCCAGGTGTTTGGTGGCGTACTGGAAGAGCCGGGGATCAAGCTGGGTGACGTAGGCGATCCACTTGCCGTCAGGTGACCAGGCAGGAAGGCGGTCCGCACCGGGATTCGTAGTGACCTGCGTGGGATGGGCGCCCTTGTCGGTGTTGTCGGCGCTGACCGTCCAAATGTCAGAGTTGTAGGTGCGGTCGGGATCCGGTGAGGAGCGGTTGCTGCTGAAGGCGATCAGCTTGCCGTCGGGAGACCAAGCCGGTTCGGAGTCGTCGTAATCGCCGGAAGTAACCTGGGTCGTGCTCTTGGCGTGCAAGTCGAATACGTAGAGGTGAGTGCGGCGGTGGTCGAGATAGCCGATTTCATCTTCCTTGAATTGTAGCCGGTCGACGACCCACGGCTTTGGGGTTTTGGGCTTGCGCACGGCCTTGGAGTCGTCATCGTCGGCCGCAGTGCCGCGGGATTCCTTGGCGGCCTCCAGTTCTTCGGGAGTGGGGTCGCGGAGAACCAGCACCAAGCGCCGGCTGTCGGGAGACCACGCGAAATCATCCACGTCCTGGGGCGTGCTGGTGACCTTCTGGGCCTCGCCGCCAAGCCGGTTGAGCAGCCAGACTTGCACCTTGCCATCGTTGCGCGCGGAAAGAAAGGCGAGGAACCTGCCGTCCGGGCTCCAGCGCGGGTGCGAAGAGGAGACGCCGTCGGTCGTGAGAGGGATCGCATCGCCGCCCTCGGTGGGAACCATCCAGATGCGGTCCTCGTTTTTGTCGTCCTTTGGGCTGGAGGTGTGCACGACGTAGGCGACCCAGCGGCCGTCGGGGCTTATCTGCGGATCGCTTACCTCGCGGATCTCAAAGAGATCGTCAATGGTGATCGGCCGCGGCGCCGAACTTTGAGCCAGCGCGGCTTGGCAGGGAATCAGAAACAGACAGAGCAAACCTACTCGCCGGAAGAATCGCATCAGTCAGGCTCCACATGGCAGTGAATGCGTCGAGCAAAGGGCGGAGTTTAGCACGAGTCAGCGCCATCGCTCGCACGGAGCAAAGTCTCGGTGCCGCGGACCGGATTCGGCACAAAAAATTTTTGCTCCCGAGCAACTTTTTTCTTGCATGGCTGCGCGAAGCCTGTATTCTGCCAACGCGAACTCACTGAACCGCCGCGTCGAGAGCGAGTTTCGCTTAGGAGGACGAGAGTACGAATTGAGCACGATATCCCTGCCCGCCCAGCTTCCCGTTCGAGCATTTCCTTCCAAAACCCGGAGAGCCGCCAAGCTGACGCTTTGGCCGCTAATCGCTGCGACATTCTTCATGGTGTCGGGCGGAACGTATGGCACGGAGTTGATTATTTCCCGCTCCGGCTACGGACGCGGCATTCTGATTCTCCTGTTCCTGCCCGTCTTGTGGTGTCTGCCAACCGCGTTCATGATCGGCGAACTTTCCAGCGCTCTGCCCGCCGAGGGCGGCTACTATGCCTGGGTGCGCCGGGGACTGGGCAACTTCTGGGGATTTCAGGAAGCGTGGCTTTCGCTGGTTGCCAGTATCTTTGATATGGCCATTTATCCCACGCTTTTCGTCTTCTACCTGAAGCAGTTTTCGCCGTGGTTCGGGGATTTGAACCATGGTCGCTTGGCGGGTCTGTTTGTCGTGGTGACCTGCGCCGCGCTAAATCTCGCGGGGATTCGCGTTGTCGGGCTGACGTCGCTCTGGCTCTTCTTCCTGCTTTCCGCGCCTTTCGCGTTTGTCGTCGTGCTCAGTCCTTGGAAGGCGGGAGCGCTGGCGGAGCCTCATGCTGCCGCCGGCGCGACCAGCCTGGGGCTTCTTGGCGGGGTGCTCGTGGCCATGTGGAACTACATGGGCTGGGACAACGCCTCTACGATTGCGCAGGAAGTGGAGCGGCCCCAGCGGACCTATCCGCGCGCCATGATCGCAGCTGTGATACTCGTCGGGTTGACGTACGTGCTGCCGTTTGCGGCCGTGTACCTCACGGGCACGCCGGCATCGAGCTTTGCCGAGGACGGCTCCTGGGCGGCTGTTGCGGGAGCCTTGGGCGGAAAACTCTTTGGCCTCGAGTGGCTGCGTTTCCTCATCATCGTGGGCGGCATGATGAGCGCCTTCGGAATGTTCAATGCCCTGGTGATGAGCTATTCAAGGCTGCCGCTTGCCATGTCCTGGGACGGCATGTTGCCCAAGATGTTCGGCAAAATCAGCAAGCGTACCAATGCGCCGTGGGTCTCGATTTTGGTTTGTGCCAGCGGCTGGGCGCTCTGCCTGGGAATCGGTTTCGAGCGGCTAGTTACACTGGACATCATGCTCTATGGCGGAAGCCTGATGCTTGAGTTCGTGACGCTGGTGGTGTTGCGACTCCGCGAGCCGGAGCTGAAGCGACCCTTTCGTGTTCCGGGCGGCTTGGCAGGCGCGATTCTCGCCGGAGTGTTCCCGTTCGCGCTGCTCCTGCTTGCCGTCATAAAGAGCGGAACCGAAACGATTCTGCACATGAACGGATTGCTCTTTGGCGCAATCATCGCGGCATTTGGCGGCGTCCTTTACTTTGCCACCGCGAACCTCCGGCGGACTCGGCTGGAACAAGCGGCGCTGGGCACAGCGGACAAAGCCGCCTGACGGATTGGAAGTCACGCGCAGCCGCACGGCTCTCGGCGGGCCAAGTCCAACAAATCAGAGCCTTTGCCGGCGCGGAACGCGACGCGACTTCCGGCTGCGTTCCGGGTTCAACCGAGAGTATGGGAACGAGAGAGGGTGCCTCGAGAAAGGCAAAGGGTTAATAAGGCTATGAGTAAAATCAGGATGTTCGGGCTGGCCGGCAGCTTTGCGGGGCTCACGTTGCTATGCGCGATGTCGCTTCCGGCGCAAACGCAGGATAGCGCACAGACCTCCCCGCAAAGCACAACGCAGGAGCAGCAGCAGTCGCCGCCTGCTCGCAAGATGCACGGGCACCAGATGTTCGAGAGCCTCAATCTGAGCGATCAGCAGAAGGCCCAGATCAAGCAGATTCACGAGACTACGAAATCGCAGATCGAAGCCCTGCAGAAGGACACTTCGCTGACGGCCGAACAGAGACAGGCGAAAATGCACGAACTCCGCCGCGAGGCGCGCAAGCAAACCTCGCAAGTGCTGACGGCGGAACAACGCAAGCAGCTTCGCGCGGAGATGCGCGAGCGGCGGGCCGAGCGGCTGCGGAGGCAGCAGCCCATGCAGCCGGAAGCTCAGCCACAGTCTCCGGGGTCACCGCAAGGCTGACCGGCAAATCAGACATATAGCGAACGCGAGAGGGACGGGCGACCGTCCCTTTTTCGTTTCTGAGACACGGGTCGTGCCCTCGCGGCTGCGAGCATTTTGGTATCCTGCTGGGCGTGACGATTCAGCAACTTTCGATTCACGGTCGCAAAGGCCGGATGCGTCTGCCGCTTTCTTTAGCGGTTGTTGCGCTGCTCCCCCTGCCCCTTGCGGCGTTGCTTTCAGCCGGGCCGCAGAGCTCGGCGCCGCCCTCGGCAGCGTCGCCGCAGACGGCGGCGCCCCCTGCCCCGCAGAATGCCGCGCCAGTAGCGCAGCGCTCCGGGCTCAACATCGTGGTTCTTGACCCCGGCCACGGCGGGACCGACTCCGGTGCTCGCGGCACGGCAGGGATTCGAGAAAGCGAAATCGTGATGGACTTGGCGGCGCAGACGAAACAGGCCCTTGAAGCGCAGGGCTTTCAGGTCCTGCTGACGCGGCAAGGAAACGACAATCCATCGTTTGACGACCGCTCGGCCATGGCGAACGCGCAGCGCGGAGCGGTATTCGTCTCCCTTCATGTCGCATCGACGGGCCTGGCTGGAACCGTGCGCGTATACGTCAACTCGGACCTGCCGTCCGCATTTGATGGCACCGGCCTGATTCCGTGGGATCGCGCGCAGGCGCCGTTTCTGCCGCTGAGCCACAAACTCGGCGATTTCGTCCAGGGGTTCCTCTCGGATCGCTTCAAGGGTTCGCCGGCAAACGCGCAGACCGCTGCTCTGCGCCAGCTTCGCACCACGGCTGCGCCGGCGATCGCCGTGGAGGTCTCCAGCGTTATCGTGGAGGACCGCGCTGAGCTCGAGCATATGGTGCCGGGCGTTGCTGACGCGATTGCCCGAGGTGTTGCCGCGTTCCGGCCGGTTTATGTCGTGCCGGCCATGCCCGGAGCGGGACCGTGAAGCGCTGGCGGAATCTCTGGGTTGGTGTGTTGGCGCTGACCGTGCTGGCGGCGGGCCTCTACTTCCGGGCGCTCCGGCGACATGTGAAGACAACGGCGAAGCTACAGCAGCAGAGCGAAGAGCAAGCGCGCCGGGAACTTACCCAGCCCATCACTGCGAATTCCGGAGAACCCATGGTTAAAGCCAAGCTCTTCTGGGCCTCGGCCGCCAATGACTCGACTCTTGCGCCGGTGACCGTTGATCTGCCCCTTTCTTCCGATCCCGTGGTTCGCGCGAAACAGGTCCTGAATACCCTGCTTGCCGGGCCCGTGGATGCGGACCTGAGAACGCTTCCCCCGGACGCAGCGCTGCTCGAATTCTATTTGCTTCCCGACGGCACCGGAGTCGCCGACTTTTCCGAGGCGCTAGGGACTTCCATTCCTTCTGGTATCGAAAGCGAACAATTGGCTGTCGATTCCATCACGAAAACTCTGGCGGCCAATGTGCCGGAGGTGCAGCGGCTGCGAATTCTCATCCACGGCCAAGAGGTGGATACGCTGGCCGGACACTTGGACCTTACCGGCACCTTTCCGGTAAACCCGCATCCGGCGCTGCTCAAGTCCCCGCCGAGCAAATCCGCGCCTGCGCAACCCGTGTCGCAGTCCACCGCTCCGGCAGCGTTCGAGAGGCCACCCGCCGAGTCAAACGGCAGCAAGTTGACACCCGCCGGAGCCGCGGTCAAACTCACTGGGCCGGCACAAACACCCGAACGGGCGCCAAAATCATGAACAACACTTTGCGAGGGAATGAGTGAGAGCTGACGGCCGCAATCCGGACCAGCTTCGCCCGCTGAAAATGACCACGGACTTTGTCTCGACGGCCGAAGGCAGCGTCCTGATCGAAATGGGCCGAACTCGCGTGATCTGCACCGCCTCCGTGGATGACGGCGTGCCTAGCTTTCTGAAGGGCAGCGGCAAGGGCTGGGTAACGAGCGAATACGGCATGCTGCCGCGAGCCACTGAGCAACGAACGGTTCGGGAAGCGACGCGCGGCAAACAGTCTGGCCGCACATTCGAAATTCAGCGCTTGATTGGACGTTCCCTGCGGGCCGTCACGCAGCAGGCGGCGCTTGGCGAACGCACCGTATGGATTGATTGCGACGTCATTGAAGCCGATGGCGGGACGCGCACGGCGTCGATCACGGGCGCGTTCGTCGCTTTGGCGCTGGCGTTCGAGCGGCTGGTCGCCGCGGGAATTCTCAAACGGTCGCCCTTGCTCGATAGCGTCGCTGCGATCAGCGTCGGCATCGTGGATGACCGGGCGATGCTGGACCTCACCTACGAAGAGGATTCGCGCGCGGACGTGGATATGAATGTGGTCATGACCGGAAGCGGGCAATTCGTGGAGATTCAAGCTACCGCGGAAGGCCGCCCCTTTTCCGGCGGAGAAATGCAGGATTTGCTGGCGCTCGCGGCGGCGGGTATTCGCCGGCTGACGGACGAGCAGAGAGCCGTGCTCCCGGCCAAATACAGTGCGCGCGCCCGCTGAGCTATTTCTCGCCTCCTCGAACTCCGGAAAACTCGCCGAGTTCCGCGTGCTTGCCGAAGCTGCCGGACCGCCGGGCGCTCGGCTCGGCCTCCTCCCTGGCTTTGCAAAAATTGCCGCCTTTGAAGAAAACGCGCCGACTTTCGGCGAAAACGCCCTTGGGAAAGCGCTCTACTACTCGCGTCATTGCGACGGCCTGGTCTTTGCCGAAGATTCCGGACTGGTGGTGCCAGCGCTCGGCGGTGCGCCCGGAGTGCATTCCGCGCGCTATGCCGGCGCGGGCGCGTCCGATGCGGAGCGCATCGCCAAGCTTCTGGGCGAGCTTGCAGGAAAGACCGCGGACGAGCGAAAGGCGAATTTTGTTTGCGTGATAGCCGCCGCCAGGCACGGCCGCTGTATCGCCATCGTTTCAGACCGCGTGGACGGCCGGATCACAGTGGAGCCTCGCGGAGCCGGCGGATTCGGCTACGATCCCGTTTTCTGGTTCCCTCCATTGCAAAAGACTTTTGCGGAGCTGCCGGCGGAGGCAAAGAACCGCCACAGCCATCGCGGAAAAGCCTTCCGCCGGTTGCTGACTGCGTTGCACGAGGCGGGCTGGGCTTGACCTCTTGCGAATGTTCACTTCACCCACACCTTCGGCACCACGCACATTCCCCGTGGCGCAGCCGGTGCTCGGCGTCCTCCCCGCCTTCAGGCGAAAGCGAACGGGAAGGCGTTGCACGACTTTGACGAAGTCTTCAGAGTCCATGGCGGACCAGCGAGGTGCGGAGGCGTCTGCCAAACAGAGACCGGCCGTTTATGTCGCCAGAGAGCCGGCGGACCATCCGGCATTCACCTCACAAGCGGCGGCGTGAGGCAAGACGCCGCGCGCCCGTGCTATATTCCCTGGCCGGTTCGACTTTTTGAAGGGGAAGAGATGAAACTGACGAAGCCAGCGCCTGTAAAGAAGCGCCGGATCGGCCGCCCGGGCAAGGCGCATGCGGGCGGAGTCAGCGGGCGAGGGACCGATCCGAAGCGCGTTTCGGTCATTCTCGCAAAGCTGAACGAAGCGTATCCCGACGCGACCTGCGCGTTGCATCACCAGACGCCGTTCCAGTTGCTGATTGCAACGATTCTCTCCGCGCAATGCACGGATGTCCGCGTGAACGAAGTGACCGCCACGCTTTTCAAGAAGTATCCGGCGCCCGAGGCGTTCGCTTACGCCAATCCGGCGGAACTCGAAAAGGAGATTCGTCCTACCGGTTTTTTTCGCAACAAAACCAAGTCCGTGATGGGCGCGAGCAAAGCCATCATCGAAAGGTTTGGCGGCCAGGTGCCGCGCTCGATGGATGAATTGCTGACCTTGCCCGGCGTCGCGCGAAAAACCGCCAACGTGGTATTGGGAACGGCATTCGGCATCGCCAGCGGCGTCGTGGTTGACACGCATGTGCAGCGCCTTTCGCAGCGGCTTGACCTGACGCGAAATGAGGATCCGAAAAAGATTGAGCAGGACTTGATGAAGATCATTCCGCGCGAGCGCTGGATCCTGTTTTCCCACCAGATTATCTGGCACGGCCGGCGGGTATGCGTTGCGCGGAATCCGAAGTGCGCGCAATGCGTTCTCGAGAGAATCTGCTACTCAAAAGACAAAACGGTCTGAGTTGCGCTCAGCGGCGAAATCTCAAATGGCAGCGTCCTTTGCGTTGTGGTTAAATTCCAGCCATGCGAAACGGTTTTGGCGCGTATCGCGTGAGCCATCTCGTTTTGGTTTGCGTCCTGGCTCTTCCGGCAGGCGCGTATGGGCTTGGGCAAAAGCGTTACGTCGAAACCACGTGGCATTCCGGAGACTTTGTTCTGGCGCATGCCAGGCAAGCGGCGAGCCTCTGCGTTGATTCCAGCGACGATCCCGGCGTGATCCGCGCCGTTGGCGATTTGCAGGCCGATATTGCTCGCGTTACCTCGGTTTCTCCGGCAATCGCTCATGGCCGCGCCGGCCGGCCGTCTGGTCGTGTTCTCATTGGCACGCTCGGAAAGAGCTCCTGCATCGATCAGCTTGTCCGCGAGCACAAAATCGATGTCGCTGAGATTGCGGGCAAGTGGGAATCCTTCCTCATCCAGGTTGTTCCTCGTCCGCTTCCCGGAATCGAAAGCGCGCTCGTGATCGCCGGCAGCGACAAGCGCGGCACCATTTACGGCATCTATGATCTCTCCGAGCAGATCGGCGTTTCACCGTGGTACTGGTGGGCGGATGTTCCCGTCAAACGAAGCAACGCGCTCTACATCAAGCCGGGCAGGCATATCGAAAGCGAACCGGCCGTGAAATATCGTGGCATCTTTCTCAACGACGAAGCTCCGTCGCTCACCGGTTGGGTGAAAGAGAAATTCGGCAACTACAACCACGAGTTCTATACCAAGGTGTTCGAGCTGCTCCTTCGGCTGAAGGCCAATTACCTCTGGCCGGCCATGTGGAACAACGCCTTCAATGAAGACGATCCGCTCAACCCAAAACTTGCCGACGAGTACGGCATCGTAATGGGCACATCGCATCACGAGCCGATGCTGCGTGCCCAGCAGGAATGGAAGCGCCACGGCAAGGGCGCGTGGGACTACGCAACGAACGGCGACTTTCTGCGCCAGTTCTGGACCGAAGGCGTCGAGCGCAACAAAAATTACGAGAGCATCATCACGCTTGGCATGCGCGGCGACGGCGATCTGCCCATGTCGGAGGAGAGCAACGTCGCACTCCTCGAGAGAATCGTCGCCGATCAACGCAAAATTCTTGCCGAGCATGTGAATCCGGATCTCTCGAAAGTCCCGCAGGATTGGGCGCTCTACAAGGAAGTCCAGGACTATTACGAGAAGGGCATGCGCGTCCCCGACGATGTCACGCTGCTCTGGTGCGACGACAATTGGGGCAATATTCGCCGCCTCCCCACGCCCGACGAACGCAAGCGCAGCGGCGGCGCGGGCATTTACTACCATGTGGACTATGTCGGCGATCCGCGCTCCTATAAATGGCTCAATACCGTCCCGATCGCAAAAATCTGGGAACAGATGAATCTCGCGCACGAATACGGCGCGAACCGCATCTGGATCCTAAACGTCGGCGACCTCAAGCCCATGGAATTCCCCATGGAATTTTTTCTCAATTTCGCGCGCGATCCCGCGCGTTGGCCCAGGGAGAAACTCGCCGAATACGCGCGCCTGTGGGCCGAGCGCGAATTTGGCCCGGCTCATGCCGCGGAAATCGCCGAAATCATTGCGAAATACACAAAATTCAACGGCCGCCGCAAACCGGAACTCCTCGAGCCGGATACCTACAGCGTCGTCAATTACCGCGAAGCGGATTCGGTCTTCCATGACTTCCAGTCCATCGTGGCGAAAGCCGAGCGCATCTACCGGGAACTCCCGGCCAATCAGCGGGACGCATTTTTTGAACTCGTCCTGTTTCCGGCGAAAGCCTCGGCGCAAGTCACCGAGCTCTACGTCACTGTCGCCAAGAATCGCCTCTGCGCCGCTCAAGGCCGCGCCAGCGCGAATGATCTTGCCGCGCAGGCTCGCGCGCTCTTTGCCGCCGATGCGTCCCTCTCCGCCGATTACAATCACACGCTCGCCAACGGCAAATGGGACCACATGATGGACCAGACGCATATCGGCTATACCTCTTGGAACGAGCCGCCACAAAACACCATGCCCGCCGTAAAGCAACTCGAACTCTCCGGCCCCGCTCGCATGGGAGTGGCTGTCGAAGGCTCCGCGGACGCATGGCCCGGCTCGCCGGCGCCGGCCGCACTGCCGCGCTTCGACGCGTTCCGTCGCCAAAGGGAATTTATTGACGTGTTCAATCGCGGTCGCGGCTCCTTCGCTTTCTCGGCCTCAGCGAGCGCGCCCTGGATCGTGCTAAGCGCCTCGCGCGGCCTGGTGAAAAAAGAACGGCGCCTTTGGGTGAGCGTCGATTGGAGCAAGGCGCCGCGCGGCTCCGCTTCCGGCTCGATTCACATCTCGAGTCTCGCCGGAAGGGAGGTCGCGATTGCTGTTCCGATACTGAACCCCCAACAACCTACCCGTGCTTCTCTCGATGGCTTCGTCGAATCGGACGGCTATGTCTCCATCGAATCCATTCACTACACCGCTAAAATCGATACTTCCGCAGCGCGCTGGGAGGCGATCGATGATCTCGGCCGCACCCTCTCGTCCATGAGCGTCTTTCCCGTTACTTCCTCAAGCTTGACGCCTCCGTTGTCGCCGCGTCTCGAATATCGCATGTATCTTTTCGCTCCAAAGCAGGTCCAAGTCGAAGCCATCCTTGCGCCGACATTGAATTTTGTCCCTGGCCGCGGACTGCGGTATGCCATTTCGTTTGACGACCAGCCCCCGCAAATGATTGACGCGCTGGCCCACAACTCCGTCCAGGATTGGTCGGTCGCCGTCGAGGACAGCGTCCGAAAATCGGTCTCGCGGCACTCCCTCTCCGGCTCCGGCTACCACGTTCTCAAGTTCTGGATGGTGGATCCCGGCCTGGTCCTGCAGAAGCTCGTTGTCGATCTCGGCGGCGTCAAACCGAGCTACCTCGGCCCTCCGGAGAGTTTCTTCCATTTCTCTCGATAGCCGTCGCCGCCCAAGCAGCGACCTTTCGCTGCCCGATCCCGCCGGCTTGTCCGCCATCCGTTCCCGTTCTTGCTATTTCCTGACGGGAACTTCCCGGCCAAAATTTTCATTCTCCGCCATCCGTGGCTGTGTATCGTGGAGTGCAACGCGCCCTCCGGGCGCGCCAGGCTATGGGCAAACTCCGCATTCTCGTTTCGCTGACTACGGACGACAACGACTACCAACTGGAACAGGCGAGCGCCGCGGAAATGACCGCGGCAAAATTCGGCGTGGAAGCGCAAATCGTCTATTCCGGAAACGATGCGATCAGCCAGAGCACTCAATTGCTGCGGCACATCCAGGCGCCGGAAAATGAGCGGCCGCACGCCATCGTCTTCGAGCCGGTCGGCGGCACGGCGCTCCCGCAAGTGGCCCGCGCGGCGGCTGCGGCGGGAATTGGCTGGGCGATTCTGAACCGCGAAGCCAACTACATCTCGGAACTGCGCCGGATGAGCAAGGCGCCGATCTTCTCCGTCAGCTCGGACCACGTTGAGATCGGCCGCATTCAAGGCCGCCAATTCGCCGTCTTGCTTCCGAAGGGCGGGTCGCTTCTCTATATCCAGGGACCTTCGGAAAACTCCGCTGCGAAGGAACGCACGGCCGGAATGCTCGAAACAAAGCCGCCCAATATCTCCGTGACGACCTTGAAAGGCCAGTGGACGGAGGAAAGTGCCCTGCGTGCTGTCCGGTCCTGGATGAAGCTGACGACCTCGCAGAAAGCGCTCATCGACGCGATCGGCGCGCAAGATGACTCCATGGCGATGGGAGCGCGCAAGGCCTTCGAGGAACTGCCCAGCGAGGCCGGCCGCGAGCGCTGGCTGAGACTGCCGTTTACCGGATGCGATGGATTGCCGAAAACCGGACAGACCTGGGTGCGCAACGGCATTCTGGCTGCAACCATTTTTGTTCCTCCCAATGCCGGCCAGGCGATCGAGATGCTCGTCGATGGAATGTTGCGCGGAAGACCGGTTCCCGAGCGGGCCCTGACCCCAGCCAGTTCGGTTCCCCCACTCCATGAAATCAAACCCGTAGCACGTTGAAGCAAGGCGGGCGCGTTTTGGCGTTCCGCCTGCCGTATTGCTGTTCGGGAAAATCCTGTTTGCCTGCATTGAAAAATCGATTTTGTTGCTTCTGCCGGCCCTGCCCCGTCGTATAATGCCGCCCGGTCGTCGCTCGAACCAAATTCCGCCGGAGACGCTTGTGAAGGATCGAGCCAAGGACTTCGCATTAGATCGCAGGCAGTTTCTCACCGCATCGGGCGGAGCCCTGCTGGCAAGTTCTGTACCGCTCTCTCCCAAAGCCGGCGGAGCCGAAGCGGAGACATCTCCCGCAAAGCCAAATGCGTCGCCGTCGCCTCCCCGCAAAATTCCCATCGGCGTCTTCAATCCCGTCTATGGCAATCTGTCGCTCGATGAGATGCTGGATCGCGTCAGCGCTCTCGGACTCGAGGCCATCGAGGTGGGAACGGGAAGTTACCCCGCCAATCCGCATTGTCATCTGGACGAGCTTATCGCCGATCGCTCCAAGGCCAAGGCTTGGCAAAAGAAGTTCGAGGACAAGGGAATTCAGGTTGCGGCGCTGAGTTGCCATGGAAACCCCGTGCATCCCGACACCAAGCACGCGCAGCGTGATGCGGAAACCTTTCGCAAAACCGTGCTCCTCGCGGAAATGCTCGGAGTGAAGGTCATCGTCGGGTTTTCGGGCTGTCCGGGCGGTACGCCAGCCGATGCGCAGCCCAACTGGATCACGTACCGATGGCCCCCGGAGTACGGAGAGATGCTGGATTGGCAGTGGAAAGAGAAAGTCGTCCCGTACTGGAAGCAGGCCGCGAAATATGCCCGCGATCACGGTGTTCACCGGCTGGCCTTCGAGATGCACCCCAATTTTGTGGTGTACAACCCGAAGACCCTGATGAAGCTGCGCGAAGCCGTGGGCGAGGAAATCGGCGCGAACTGCGATTTAAGCCATCTTTTCTGGCAGGGATGCGATCCGGTGGAAGTGATTCATTTCCTCGGCAAGCAAGGCGCGCTCTTTCACGCGCACATGAAGGACACCGTTCTTTTCCCGGAGAACGTCGAGAAGTACGGTGTCCTGAATTTCGCCTCGGAAGCGCGCGATCTGCCCGATGCCAGCGCCACGTTCCGCGCCGTCGGTTACGGTCACAGCGCGAACTTATGGAAATCCGTGGTGAAAGCCTACATGGACGTCGGCTACGAGGGCATTCTGAGCATCGAGAATGAGGATCCGATCCTCACCGGCGAAAAGGGCGTCGAGCGCGCCGCCTATGTCTTAAAGAACGTCCGTGAAGAATTGCTGGCGGCTTGATGGCAAGCCGGGCGCGTCGCCGCCGCGAACGATTTCTCTTGGAACTGAAGGAGGATCCATGCACAGGCGTGAACTCTTCCGCATGCTGGCGGCCGGCAGTGTCCTGCCGGTGCTCTCGCCGGAGGTTTTGGCGCTCTTGCGCGCGGCGCAGACCGCTTCCGGATACCAGCTTAGAACCCTTAGCCCGCACCAGAACGAAACCGTCCTCGCGATGATCGATCTAATCATTCCCGTCACCGATACGCCCGGCGCCAAAGCCGCGCGCGTGAACGAATTCATCGACGTAATCCTTTCCGAGTGGGCCCACGAGGACGAACGCAAGAACTTCCTGGATGGCCTTGCTGGCGTTGATCAACAGAGCAACGCCCTGTTTGGCAAGGATTTTGTCCAAGCGTCGCAGGCGCAGCAGGTTGCCTTGCTGCGGTCCCTCGATGACGAAGCGCTCAGCAGCAACCGCGTTTCGCGCCGCGGCCGCAACGAACCCCGGGGCGGGCAAATGCAGGGCAGCTTCTGGAAGGTTTTCAAGGGCATGACCCTGCACGGCTACTACACCTCCGAAATCGGCTTCACCGACGAGCTCAAGCTTCAAATTATTCCGGGCGCGCTCCATGGTTGCGCGCCAGTTCCGGACGATAAGAAGGCATAGGCGGCTGCCAGTGTCTGCGAATACCTACGATGCAATTGTGGTCGGATCGGGAATTACCGGAGGCTGGGCCGCAAAGGAGCTCACCGAAAAAGGCTTGAAGGTTCTCGTGCTGGAAGCCGGCCGAACCATCGTGCCGGAGCGCGATTATGTCGAGCACCTGCCGGTTTGGGAGCTGAAGTATCGCGGCTGGGATAATCGCGACGAGCGTATGCGAACCCAGCCCGTGCAGCGCGAAGTCTATTACGCATGCGACGAGTATTCGCACCAGTTCTTTGTCAACGATCAGGAGAACCCGTACACCAATACCCCGGGAACCAATTTCAAATGGATTCGCGGACGCCAGGTCGGCGGTAAGTCCATCACCTGGGGCCGCCAGAGTTACCGGTGGAGCGACCTCGATTTCGAGGCAAATGCGCGCGACGGCATCGCCATCGACTGGCCGATTCGCTACGCAGACATCGCGCCTTGGTACGACTACGTGGAGGAATTTGCCGGCATCAGCGGACAAGCCGAAGGCTTGCCGCAACTCCCCGATGGAAAATTCCTTCCGCCAATGGACATGACCTGCGTGGAAATGGACATGCGCGAGGCGCTGGCCAAACACTATGACGACCGCATCATGACCATCGGCCGCGCCGCCGTGCTGACCCGCGTGCACAAGGGCCGCGCCGCCTGCCACTACTGCGGAATTTGCCATCGAGGCTGCATCACCGGTTCCTACTTCAGCAGCTTGAACTCGACGCTCCCGGCCGCCCAGAAAACCGGCCGGTTGACCATCCGCCCCTACAGCGTGGTGCATAGCCTGGCCTTCGATTCGAAGACCCGCCGCATTACGGCAGCCCGCGTCATTGACGCGCAGACGAAGCAGTCGCTCGAGTTCAAGGCGCGCATCTTCTTCCTCTGCGCTTCCACCCTCGAATCCACGCGGCTCCTGCTCAATTCCGCCACCTCGGAATTTCCGAACGGACTCGCCAACAGCAGCGGCGAGCTCGGCCACAACTTGATGGACCATCATATGGGCGCCGGCGCGGGCGGCATCATGCCCGGGCACGAGGACAAAATGCCGTTTGGCAATCGCCCAAACGGCATTTACATTCCGCGTTTCCGAAACGTGAAGACGAAGCATAAAGATTTCATCCGCGGCTACGGCTATCAAGGCGGCGGCAGCCGCGAAGGATGGTCGCGCGGATTGACCATGAATGGCTTCGGCGCGGATTTCAAAAACATGCTGAAAAAGCCCGGGCCCTGGCAGATGGGCATCGGCGGATTCGGCGAATGCCTGCCGTACCATTCCAACTATGTGGAATTGGAAAAGGACAAGGTCGATGCCTGGGGCATCCCCACGCTGAAAATCAATTGCGCCTGGGGTGAAAACGAAAAAATCATGCACAAGGACATTGCCGAGCAGGCCGCCGAAATGCTGGTCGCGGCCGGCGCCCGCGATGTTTCCATGTGGATGGAGATTTCCGCCCCGGGCCTCGGCATTCACGAAATGGGAACCGCGCGCATGGGCCGCGATCCAAAAACCTCCGTGCTGAACGCCCACAATCAGGCCCATGATGTGCCGAACCTCTTCATGACCGATGGCGCGTGCATGACTTCCGCTTCCTGCGTGAATCCGTCGCTTACGTACATGGCGCTGACGGCGCGCGCGTGCGATTACGCCGTCTCGCAGATGAAGAAGAACGAACTGTAGCCGGCTGCGCTCGTTGCGGTTGCAATTGCCGCGCGGCTGGATTCTAATTTCGTTGCTCTTTCGCCGGGCTCTCGCCCGGCATCCGCCACGGGGAGATACTTGCATGCTTCAAGTCATGCGTTCGCCAAAAGTCTATGACGTGTGCATCATCGGCTCGGGCGCGGGCGGCGGCATGGCGGCGAAGGTGCTCGCCGAAGGCGGACTGAGCGTTGTGATGCTTGAAGCAGGTCCGCCGGTCAATCCGGAAAAAGACTTCAAGATGATGATGTGGCCCTACGAACTCCCGCACCGAGGCGGGGGCGTGGGCGGGCGCGCCCGGGAAAATTTTGGCGAATTTCTGGCGCCAAACGGCGCATGGGAAATCGAAGGCGAGCCCTATACTTCCGCTCCGGGCGCGAATTTCCGCTGGTTCCGTTCGCGCATCGTCGGAGGGCGCACCAATCACTGGGGCCGTATCGCGCTCCGCTTTGCGCCAATCGACTTCAAGTCACGCACCCGCGACGGACTTGGCGACGATTGGCCGATCACCTACGAGGACCTCTCGCCTTACTACGACAAAGTCGAGGAGTACATCGGCGTCTTTGGCTCCAGGGAAAACGTTCCCAGCGCGCCCGACGGTATCTTCTTGCCGCCGCCGAAGCCGCGCTGCCACGAGCTGCTGATCAAGAAAGCCTGCGACAAGCTCAATATCATCTGCATCCCTTCGCGGCACGCCATTCTGACGCGCTCCGTTCACGGACGCGTGCCCTGCCACTACTGCGGCCAATGCGGACGGGGCTGTATTACCGCTTCCAATTTCAGCTCCAGCCAGGTGCTCATTCCCCCCGCCATGCAGACGGGCCGCATGACTTTGATCACGGGAGCGATGGCACGAGAAATCGTCGTCGGCAAGGACGGCAAGGTGGAAGCCGTTCTCTACATTGATAAAGCCACCCGCACCGAAAAGCGCGTCAGCGCGCGCGCCGTCGTCGTGGCGGCGAGCGCCTGCGAATCCGCGCGCTTGCTTCTCAATTCCAAATCGTCGCTCTTCCCCAACGGCCTCGCCAATTCCTCGGGCACTGTGGGCCGTTACCTCACCGACTCCGTCGGCAGCGACGGTTCCGGCGTCGTTCCCGCCCTCGAAAAAATGCCTCCTCACAATCATGATGGAACCGGCGGCATGCACTTATACATTCCGTGGTGGAAATTCGACCGCCAGAATGATTTCCCGCGTGGCTATCACATCGAGCTATGGGGCGGGCGCGACATGCCCGGCCTCGGCATGTTCGACGGCCTCTGCCATCGGGAAGAAGGCTACGGGCTTTCGCTCAAGCGGCGCGCGCGCCAAGTCTACGGCACAACCGTCGGCATGTCCGGGCGCGGCGAGATGATTCCCAATCCGGACACCTATTGCGAAATTGATCCGAACGTTGTGGACGAGTGGGGCATTCCCGTGCTTCGTTTCCATTTCAAGTGGACGGAATACGAGCTGCGGCAAGCCAAAGACATGCAGGAGACTTTCCGGTCGATCATCGAAACCATGGGTGGCGAATACACAACCAAAACGGCGATCGATGGCCCGTATCCCTACGGCATTCAAGAAGGCGGCAAGATCATTCACGAAGTGGGTACCGCGCGCATGGGCGCGGATCCCAAGACATCCGTGCTCAACGGCTACTGCCAGGCGCACGATGTGAAAAATCTTTTCGTCACGGACGGCGCGCCGCTCGTCACCAACCCCGACAAAAACCCGACGCTCACAATCCTCGCGCTCTCCTGGCGGGCTTCGGAGTATCTGCTCAGCGAGGCGCGGAAAGGAAATATCTAATGGCCACGCAGGGAGTCTCGCGTCGCGACATCTTGCGGACACTGGCAATGGGAGCGGTCGGTGGTTCCGTCCTCCAGGTGATACCCGCCGAGGCAGCCGAATACGCGCATCAGATGGTGCATCAGGCCAAAACCGCGGCGCCGGCCGGCAAATACACGCCGAAGTATTTCTCGCCGGATCAGTACGCCACCATCACCGCCCTTTGCGAGATGATCATTCCCGCGGATGAAAAGTCGGGCGGCGCCATCGAAGCAGGCGCTCCGGAATTCATCGACCTGATCACCAGCGAGAATGAGCATTTCCAGTTGCGGCTGGGCGGCGGATTGATGTGGCTCGGCCATTTCTGCCGCGACCGCTTCGATGCTTCTTCGTTTCTGGCCTGCACGCCCGAGCAGAAGAGGCAGGTTTTGGACCTGATTGCCTTCCGCAAAAACGCGAAGGATGACCCCGCGCTCAGCCAGGGCATCGCGTTTTTTGCCCTGATGCGCAGCATGACTTGCGATGCCTTTTATACGAGCAAGATTGGCATCGAAGACCTGCAATACATCGGCAACACCTCTTTGGCCGAATTTCCGGGGTGCCCCGCTTTACCGGAGTAGCGGAAGGCTGCCGCCTCGCGGCTGAATCCGGTTCTTAACCCTCATCCGGCGCTCCCTGCTCGGCACGCAAGCGATTCGTTGCCGCGCGGCCGCGACTTTCACAGAACGCTTCGGAATCTGCCATTCAGAGGTTCTGGTTAGACCGCTATTTCAGCGGGCGGCTGACGAGGTGGATGTGCCGTACATGAGGACGTGAAAGGTTCCCAATATGGCCTTGCGTTGCGGGTGCGGATGGTCCGCGGTCGGCGCGGGCGCCGGCGCGAAATCCGCGGTGTCCACGAAAAGGTGATGAGTTTTTTCATCAAAGGCCATGGTCTTCGCGCCGTACTCCGTGGTGATGGTTTCGAGTTCGCTGAATTTTTCGGGCGAATCCTCATGAAAAACATGGATCTTGCCCTCGCGAGTGGAGACGAAGACGCGTCCGGTGTCAGCATCGAAGGCGGCGGCGTCGGCGCCTGCGGTAATGTCGAAAGACTGGATGACCTTGCCCGAACGGGCATCAATAATCGCGAGCTTCTGCGGTTCGCGGCCAGCGCTGAAGAGCAGATGGTGTGCCGCGTCCATGGCCAATGCGGTGGGACCCCCGGCAGGCGCAACGGACCAGCGCGATTTGATTTTCAAGTCATGGGAATCGATGGCCACGACTTCTGCCTTGTCCTCAAGGTTGATGAACACTGTGCCGCCGCCGTCCGCGACGGCAAACTCAGGCGCGCCGCCGAGGGGAAGGGTTGCGACTACATCGCCGGTCTTAGCGTCGATGACGGTGGTGCTATGCGGGTCGCCATTCATGACGAAAACGCGTTTGGAAGCCGGATCATAGATGACGCAATCGGCATCGTCCTGAGCCTTCGCTTCGCCGATGGTCTTGAGCGACTTGAGATCGAAGATGACGACTTTGCCCTGAGCGCCATCACTGATGAATCCGCGGCCAAACTCATGAGCTACGGCAACGCCATGATCCCGTTTCAGGCCGGTGATATTGCCGATCAGCGCGCCGCTATCGGCGTCGATCACTTTGATTTCCGTGCCGCGCGAGAGGTAAACGCGGCGGTCGCCGCTATCCACCAGAATGTAATCGAAATACTCGCTGGTGCTGCCCGCGGCCGGGCCGAAACTATACTTTTTCAGCAGTTGATATTGAGCTGTCTGCGCGGAAGCGGAAACAGCCAGCGAAAGCAGACAAGTCAAACCTAACGCTGCGACTCCCCCTTTAGAAGACCGCATGTGATGCTCCTTTCGCGCGAAACGCTCGGACCTGCCGGCGGTCAGCTTTTCTCGAAGAGTTTGCCTTTCTCAGGGACCTGGGACTGCATTTCTTGCACAATTTGGCGTGCCAGCTTCAAGGCTTGTGCCTTGGTTTGCCCTCGCACCGGTTTGATATCCATGCCAACCACAGCGATGACGCTACCTTTGGAATCGCGCATCGGCACGCTGACGTCGAAGCCATCTTTTTCGCGCTCGACGTATTCCTTGCCCGTATGCAAAGGCTGGAACTCGTCCGCATCGCACTTTTCGCCGATTTCCTTGGTGTCCGTGGAAGCGATGGTCTTGCAGACTCCACCGACCTCAGCCGAAATCTCGACGCCGGTAATGTCCGAGTGCTTCGCGAGCGTGTTCTTCGCCAGTGTTTGCGCGAAGATTTCAGGGGGTGCCGATTGGGACGAGGGCTGGCGCGGCGCGGCCCCCAGCTGCAAAGCGATAGCCGCAGCGAGCAAAAAAGCGGCCTGCGCGAATCTCCAATTAATTTTCATGATCGCCCTCCTTGTTAGCTGTACCGAAAGAGCCACGCCGCCGCGGCTCAGTAGTGAGTGCAGCATAGGGAAGGCAACCTAAACCCAGACTAAACGGTTTTTCGGGTGGCCAGCCCGGCGCTAAGCCGGGAAGTCCACCTCGATGGGCTCGATCATCGGCAGCAGCCAGCTGAGAAGCTGTTTATGCGCCGGATGCGTTCCGTACGCTTCGAGCGAAGCTTGATCCTTGAACCTCATGACGCCGCCGATTTCGTAGCCCTGCCCCCGGGGCGAGACATTCCTGCCGACGCGCGTCTCTTCCAGGCCAGGGATTTGCCCTTGCAGCTTGCCGATTTCGCTGATGATGTGTTCCTTTTGCGCCGTGTTTACGCCGGGCTTCAGCCGGAAGGCGAACATATGAATGTACATAAAAGTGGATTCCGCCGGGTCGAGAATGTGTGCTGGTAGATTCTTCGCGAGCCGCATCCCGATGTCAACGGAAAACAGCCTCGCGGCCGGAAACACTTGCGCCCGTGCCCGTTGCGGACTATGTTGGCCGCGCGATCAGGAGGACAGATGACCACCGCCTTGCGACTCGAACGCCGGGATTTTCTGAAGCAGGGAATCGCCGCGGCCGGCGGGCTGGCCGCCTCGACGCTGCCGCTGGTCGCCGCGCGGACAGGCTCCGTGACCGCGCCGCACCTATCGTTTCCCGCCTCGCCTCGCGAGAGAATCTCCGTCGCCTCGTATCCCTTCCGCGAATTCATTGCAGGCCGCGGCGAGCAGAGCGCCGCTAGGGCGAAAATGCCTATCAAGGATTTTGGCGCGCACGTCGCCGCGAAGTTCGGCGTGAGACACGTCGAACCTTGGAGCGCCCATTTTTCCTCGCTGGAGCCGGATTATCTTGCCGAGCTGAGCGCAACGCTCGCGGCCGCTGGCGTCGGCGTCGCCAATATTGCCGTGGATGGCGAGCACAGCCCCTATGCTCCAGAGAAGAACGAGCGCGCGCGGGCCATTGCCTTTTGCAGAGCCTGGATTGACGCGGCGGCCGCAATCCACGCCCCCGGCATTCGCACGAACATTCCCCCGGCAAAAGCGGCTGAGCCGAATGTCGAGCGCGCCGCCGAGACTCTGCGGCAGATTGCCGATTACGGCGCCTCCAAAAACATCGTTGTAAACCTGGAGAACGATAATCCCGTCAGCGAGGATCCCTATTTCCTCGTCAAGGTAATCGATAGCGCGGCAACGCCCTGGCTCCGCGCCTTGCCGGACTTCGGCAACACGTTAACGGCGCACCCACCGCAGTACGCTTACGACGGCCTGGCCAAAATGTTCGCGCACGCCTACGGCATTTGTCACGTGAAAGCCATGGAGGAGGACGGCAAGGGCGATCTCGTCCATGTAGATTTAGACCGCGCCTTTAGCATTCTTCGCGCCAGTGGTTTCCGCGGCTATTGTTCGATGGAATTCGACAGTCCGGGCGATCCCTACGCCGGTACCAGGGCCCTGATCGAGCAATCTCTCAAGGCGCTTTCCGTATCCTAACAGGCTGCTGAAAAAGGCTCTCCGGGTCAGCCTTGGCGTTTCAGGGATTTTGGATGATGTTCAGAGTATTGGCCTTAACCAGCGCGCACCGGCAAGAATGCCCCTGCCTGGCCTTTCTCAACAGCCTGCTGAGACTCATGTGCCCGGGTGCCGGAAATGAGTTGACAAGCTGGCGTCTTCAGAGCTATTTCAATAAGCGAAGCGTTCGGGCTCTGCAAGTACAGGCGGAGGCCATCGGGTTGCGGAAAGGCTAGGCGTGAGGAAGCTTGCCATCATCGCCGCGGTTCTGCTGACGCTCTGTGTTCTCACGTCGGAACTTCCCGAACTGCTTCACATCACAGACGACGCCTCAAACGACTTCGTCGTCGCCACGTACTCTCCTAAGCCCGCGAGCGCTCCCGCCGTACACCATCTGACCTTTTCGTCCGGCCACAGTGGTTCCTCCTTCGATTTTCCGTTTTCCATCGCGCGATCTCTGGATGAAATCGCGCGGCCCGCTCCGTCCGGTCCCGAGCTTCTGCGGTTGCTTTCCATTCGCCGGACATAGATTCCCCCCCCAGTTGCCGCACTGCGGGTTGAGGGCGGCCCAATCGCGCGTGCCCGGAGCTTTTCCAGGTCGAATCCCCAGCGGATAGGTTCGCTTCAGGGTTTCACTCCAGAGCAGGCGATTTTCTCCCAGGTCAGCCAGGTCATCACAAGCCCAGGTCACATTCCAGGTCAGCGGGCGTCAACACGCGAGTTCCGAGACGCACGCGAGTTCGGAGGGCGGCCAAGCTGCGCCTGCCCGGAAGCGTCCAGGTCCGATTTGCTTTCGGGCAGCGCGGCTTTTTCTTTGGAGGCGCGTTTCGAGGCGCCATTTCAGTGGGTTGCCAATACCTCTGCTAAGCTGGTTTGATCTGATTGCTGGCGCCGTCCCACACCACCGCGGACTGCCGGAAATAGGATTGATTGGCCATGTGGCAGGCAATCGCCGCGTTATGGCCGAAAACGGCGTCTTCCGTAACCGGTCTGCGGCTCTTCACGGCCTGGAAGAAATTCCATAGATGCGGCCGGAGCTCATCCCAGGATGCGCCCGTGAAGCTGAACCCTTCGAGCGCGGGTTCCTTGCCCGGCGCGGGATCGTGCTTCGCGTGCCACTCCTTCAGATAGGCCTCCCGCATCGCGCGCGGATAGCTGCCCGTGTAGTAGCTCGGGCTTTCGTCCTGCCCCGTCTGTGGCGAGTAGGTGACCGCTTGCTCGGTCACTTCCAGAATCCCTTTTGAGCCCTGGAACCGGTACATCTCCGGAGTGCTGCAACCGAGATTCAGGCGCAGATAGACCGGCGCTCCTCCGTAGTCAAAGAGCGTCGCGTGGACATCCGGCATGTTGCGGCCATCCGGGAAGCGCAGAATGGCACCGAGCGACATGGCCTTCTTTGGCGGCTCGTTGCGGTTGAGCATAAAGTTCATCCCGCTTACCAGATGTACGAGGAGATCGCCGGCGAGTCCCGTGCCGTATTCGCGCCAGCAGCGCCAGCGTGCAAAGATATATGGATCGAAGGGCCGCTTCGGCACCTCCCCTTGCCACGTATCCCAATCCAGATTGCTCGGCGAAAGATCCGGCGGAGGCGGATACTCCCAGGCCCCGGTGGGGTCGTTCCGGCCCAGCGAGCCCTCCACCAGCGTCATCGTCCCGATGATGCCTTGCGAAAGCAATTCGCGCGCCTTGGCGCAAATCACCGAGCTTACGCGCTGCGAACCGATCTGCACGATGCGCCCGCTCTTCTGCGCCGCCGCCACCATCGCCACTCCGTCGGCCACCGAATGCGACATCGGCTTCTCGCAATAGATGTCCTTGCCGGCGGAAACGGCGTCCACCACGACTTGTTTGTGCCAGTGGTCCGGCACCGCCGCAATCAGACAGTCAATACTCTTGTCATCGAGCAATTCCTTGTACCGCCGGGTGGTGTAAATCTTGTCTCCGGCGATTTCCTTTGCCAGCGTATGGCGTCCGTCGTAGAGGTCGCACGCCGCCACGCATTCCACCCCCGGCAGCTTCACGGCCGTGCCCAGCAAGCCGGAGCCTTGCATGCCGACGCCAATGATCCCGAATCGCACGGTGTCGCTCGGCGCCACCGGCCCCGCGGGAATCTCCTCCGCCTTTAAGAAAATCGCCGGCGATGCCGCCAAAGTACCCGCGGCACCCGCCGTGCGATGGATGAATTCGCGTCGCGTAAGTTCTCCGGCCATGCGTTCCCTCCCCATCCTTTGACAAATTCTCCCGGCGCGCGGAGCCTCTCTCCGCGAAACTCGAAGGCTGCTGCGTCCGATCTCAGAGTCATGCCGCTTGAAAAGATCTTTTGCGCCAGGCTAATGCAGCGCCTGCACGCTCACGTCCTTGAAAAACACCACGTCCTTGTCGCTGTGATTCTGCAAGCCGATGTATCCCTCATTCGGCCGCCGTCCTCTCTGCGGCTCGAAGCTCAATTTGCGCTCCGGGACCGGCTGCCCTTCGGTGTAGTCCGTCACTTTCACGCCGTTGACTTCCACGATGGTCCGCGGACCGTCCAGCGTGATGATCATCGTGTTCCACTCCGGCCCATATTTGCCGGGGCGCGCCAGCGGTTTCGTCAGCGAGTAAAGAGTGCCGGTTACGTGATACTCGTCTTCCCCAACGGCGTCGTTGTCAATTTGCACTTCGTAGCCGTAATTCACCGGCATCCATTCCTCGCGCGGCTCGATGGGAATGCGAATGAAGACGCCGGAGTTGTCGTTGTGATCCCGCATCTTATACACCACCCGAATCCGGCAATTGCCGAGCTTCCCTCCAGTCCAATACAGCAGGCCCATGCCGCCGTGCGTCTGGATCAACCCGTCTTCGACCGTCATCTCTCCCGGCCCGACATGCTTCCATCCGGCCAGGTCCTTGCCGTCGAAAAGCGGCTTCCAAGCCTTCTCTGCCGGGGCGGCAAGCGCAGCGAGCGCCGGCAGCAGCACAATCGCGCCCATTCCAAGCAAGGTCTTACGCATGGCGTTCCTCCCGTGGCCAGGCATTCCTGCCTGTTTACCTCAATTTTGCGCAGTTCAGTAGCCCAGGCACTTCTGCCTGTATGTCGCGATGTAACCAACAAGCCGTCAGTCGCGGAGACCAAGCGCCTTTGCGTCGAAGGTCTCGGCGCTCATCTGCCGCGCCGGCAACCCTCCCAGCCTGTCAGAATCGCAGCCCGTGCAAGTACTCGTAGCTGATGCGAATATCCTCGATCGGCGATTTCGGCTCGTCGTTTTCGACAAAGTAGTGCTGGATGCCGCCCTGTGCGGAATCCGCGAAAATCCGCTTCCAGTCAATCGACCCTTGCCCCACGTCCGCCATCCGCCCGGTGTATTTCGCCGGTCCAAAGGCGCCCGCAAATTCCGGCGAGGTTGTTCCGTCCTTCACCCAGTCCTTCACGTGCACCAGCGGAAACCGCCCCGGGTACTTCTCGAAGTAGGCGAGCGGGTCGTTGCCGGTCACGCTGATCCAGCACAAATCCATTTCCATCTTCACATCTTTCGGGTCCGTGTTCTCCAGCAGATAGTCGTACACCGTTTTTCCGCCAAGCCCCTCCAGCGGCGAGAATTCCCACGAGTGGTTGTGATAGGCGAATTGCACGCCGGCCTTACGGCTCGTTTCCCCCGCTTTGTTGAAAAGGTCCCCCGCGCGTTTCATCCCCTCGGCGTTCCGCTGTTTTTCATCAATCCACGGACAGACGATGAACTTCTGGCCCAGCACGTGCGCCGCCTCGATCGTTTCGGGCCACTCCTTCTCGACCGTCTCATACGGCACGTGCCCTGAAGGCGAGCGCAAACCGTTCTGATCCAGAATCGCGCGGACTTCTTTCGGCGTGCGATTGTAAAGTCCCGCGAATTCCACTTCCTTGTAGCCCACGCCTGCCACCTTCGCGAGCGTACCCGCGAAATCGTCCTTCATCAGTTTGCGCACCGTGTAAAGCTGGATGCCCACCGCGCCGATTTCATGCTGCGCGGCCCGGCTGCTCCAGGGGAACATCGCCGTGCTGGCCGCGGCTGTTGCCGCCGCCGTCGTCGTTTTCACAAAGGTTCGTCGGTTCATGCGCGGCATTGTACTCCCATCCCGCCGCAATGGAACACTCCCGCCAAAAAAAAGCGGCGCCCCCGGAGGGCGCGCCGCTTTCGTTTTGGGGTGTCGGACTAAAACTGGAACCGCAAGCCAAACTGCATCCGTCGCGGTGCATGCGCCCCATTCAGCACGAGGAACGTATCACTGCCCAGCGACGAATCAATCGAATTGAATTGCGTGTGATTGAAGAGATTGAAGTTTTCCCACCGGAAGTCCAGCGCCTTGGTCTCTCCGAAGGAGAATCGCTTGAAGAGCCCGAAGTCGAAATTCAGCCGGCCCGGCATATATAGGGTGTTGCGGCCCACGTCGCCAAACGTCAGGCCTCGCGGAATCGCAAAAGCGCTGGGGTTGTAGTAGAGCTGGCCAAAGGCGCTTGAGGCTGCTGCCGCTTGAGCCACGCCGCTCTTCGGGTTGCCCACCAGGTCCGGGCGCGACCCGGTCCCGACGCCATTGCCGACGCCCGCGCTGTCGCCGAAGTCGGTGCCGTTCGTTACGCTGAAAGGCGTACCCGTTTGCGCGATGGTAATGCCGGAAACCTGCCATCCGCCGAGCAACGTGTGCTCGAGTCCGCCCGTCTTGAAGAACGGCAGCGCATATACGTAACTCACGGCAAAATTGTGCCGGAGATCGAAGTTCGAGCTCGCGCGGTTCGCGGCGATGTCGTAGGCATTCACGAAGGCTGAGTCAAAGCGATCGGAGGAATCGTCAATCGAGTGGCTGTAGGTGTACGACATGCTTAGCGTCAGATCCCCGACCGTCCGGTTCACCGAGGTCTGCAGCGCGTGATAAATGGAGTTTGCCGCATTCGTGAGCCGGTTGATGTTGCCGATGCCCAGCAGCGGCCGGTTCGGATTCGGGTCATTGCCGCAGGCAATACCCAGGTTGATGATCGCTTGGCCCGTCACCGGCGTCCCGTTCGCCAGTTGATTGATGCCGCTTGTGATGTTCGTGCAGTCGGCCGCGGAGATTGCCTGGCCCGGAGCATACGGATTGTCCCCGGCCGGAACCGGTTGCAATTGGTTCAGGTTGTTCAGCAGCGTCAGATGCGTGCCCTTGCTTCCCACATACGCCACGCTCGCCAGGAAGTGTCCCGGCAGCTCCTTCTGCACGTTCAGGTTCCACTGCTGCACGTACGGCCAAATCACCGTGTTCGGTATCGAAGTCACATTCAGCGGAAACAGCAGTCCGCTGCCTCCGATGCAGGAGTACCCGCTCGAACCCGCCGGGCACGAGCCGACCCCGCCCGCAACGTTGAACTGCGTTGACGTCAGCACCAAAGGCGCGGAGCCTTCCAGGGATTCGGAGTTTCCTTCGTTGCCGTTGGTGTGCTCGAAGAAAATTCCGTATCCGCCGCGAATGGCCAATTTGCCGTTGCCACGAGGATCCCAGGCAAACCCGATGCGCGGCGCTGGATTAAAGAGATGCCCCTTGAGGCAGCCGGGGAAGGAAGATGCCCCAACTGTCGCTCCAGGGAAGCTTGTCAGTACGGAAGCCGGAATCGCCCCGGTTCCCCCTTTTCCGCCGCACTGGATGATGCCGTTGAATGGGTTGCCGGCCCCTGGAACATAAGCGCCCTCCTGCCCGGTGACGCTTCCATCGTCGATGATGGGAGAATTGTTGCCGTTGAATACGCTGGGCTCGAAGTTGAATGCATGCTGATAGCGCTCGCGATAAGTCCCAAACAGACTCAGGCGCAGTCCGAGGTTCAGCGTAAGTTTTCTGGTGACCCGCCAATCATCCTGGAAATAGGGTTCAAGAATCTTATAGCGGTTGTAATACTTCTCGGTTGCATTCCACTGCTGATAGCTCGCGATATTCCCGAGCAAGAGGTCCGCAAACGCGTTGCCCGTGCTCACGGTGCTGTTGCTTGAATCAAACGTGAGTATGCCCTGGACGTCCGCCGTGTTCATTTCATTCTTTTGAGCGGCCGCAAAATAGGCGCCGAACTGCAGCGTGTGCGTCCCGACGATTTTCGTTACGTTGTCACGGTACGTGTAGGTTGGATTCGCGTTGTTCCAGGGAAAATACCCGGTGTCCTGGCCAAATCCGTTTCCATAGGCCACGTTGTTTCCCAGCGAGATCGCGGGTATTTTCCCTCCGAACGAATTGGCGAACAGCGAACCCATGGCAAAGCCGGAGGGCAGCGTCGTCTCGTTCGCTGGTCCCGTGGCTGTGAGGAATATGTGGTCTGCCGTGTAGCTGGCCACAAACTCGTTCAGCAGCGTCGGCGTAATGTTCGCGGACAGCCGTGCCACGAAACTCGATCCCGGTCCGGCGAACTGCGTGTTGATGTCCTGAAAACTGGATGTTCCGATGCCCCACAAGGGATTCGGGACCACCGTTTGCCAGGAATCATGAATGTAGCGGAACGTCAGCCGGTAATTGTCCGTAAGATTGTGATCCACGCGGATCAGTTCCTCGCGCCATGTTGTCGGCGTCGAGATGATTTGCGAGACCGCCGGGAACCCCGCGTTCGTCGTATTTGGCGACGGAATCAAACCCTCGAGCACCTTCCCCGTGGCATTGATGGGCACAACGTTGTTGGGGAACGCTAAGCCTCCGCTCCCCAGTTGAGTCGGGCAGTCCGGGAAGGCATTGGTGTCCACTGGGGTACCTGCGGAGAAAGGCGGGCAGAGATCGGAAAAGTCGCCGTTGCGTTCCGCCGCGGAAGGCACGTTTTGCAAAATCGATGAGGGATTCTTCTCTCTGCGCCACTCTTCGGACCAGAAGAAGAACGTCTTTTTCTTCTCCGTGTTGTAGTGGTTCGGAATATAGACTGGCCCGCCAAAGGTATACCCAAAATCATGCTTCTTGTAAGGTGGATTGGGATGATCCGGGTTGTTGCCCGATTCCCACGGCCGCGCGTTGAACATGTCGTTGCGCAGATACTCGAAAGCGCTTCCATGGAAAGAGCTGCCGCCGGACTTCGTTTCGACTTCGACCGTGCCGGACCCGTTCCGCCCGTACTGCGCGCCGTAGTTCGAGGTCAGCACCTTGAATTCCGCGATGGCTTCAACGTTGGGATAAACGTTCAGCGTGGAATTGCTCCCGTTATCCATGTTGTCGCCGCCGTCCAATTCCCAGTTGTTGTACTCGGTGCGGCCGCCGTTCATGCTGTACGCCACATTCCCGTAGACGCCCACCGTTCCTTCGTCTTGGCCTGTCTGATTCACGACTCCCGGCACAAGATTGACCAGTTGGGTGAAGTTGCGGCCGTTCAGCTCTAATTGCCCAATTTGCTTCCCGGTGATTGTGGTACCCAAATCCGAGGACTGCGTCTCCACCTGCGCTACGCCTTCTCCCGTTACCACCACTTCCTCGGTAATCGTCCCAACCGTCAGCTGCACGTCCACGCGCGCCTTCTGAGCCACGTTCAGCACCACTCGCTGCGCCGTGAATTTCTGGAATCCCGTTGCCGTGACGGTGATATCGTAAGTGCCGCCGGGCAGGGCGGAAACGGTGTATGCGCCGTCCGAATTCGTCGCCGTCTCCCGCGTCAGGTTGCCCGTGACGCTGCTGATGACCACCTTTGCGCCAGCAACCGCCGCCCCCGATTTATCCGTCACCGTTCCGCTGATATATCCCGTATCCTGCGCCCGCAAGGCAACCGGAGCGATCAACGCGGCAAGCGAAACGGCCAGCGTGCCAAGAATTGCCCCACGCCAACATCTCATGCTCAACCTTGCAAAAATGCTTTGTTTCGACACGACGAGACCTCCACGAGAGTTTCGAGAATGGAGAAACACAGGGAGCGGGCGCAAACCGGTAGCGAACTCTTCCCGCGAGGAAACCGTCGAGGACCGCCGCTTCATCAGACGAATCGCCCCACCCCTGGCTCGACGAATGAAAACGCACCAAAACTGCTTATTAAATCGAGTTAATACGGCAATGCAGCCCCGCTGTCAAGCATTAAATTCCCTCCCTCTTGATCCGCCGCCCGCGCATCTCCTCTCTCGCCCCTTTTGCTTCGCCTTCCCCAGCCCGCCATCCTACCCCCGCTGTGCTACTCGGCGCGTGTTGTTAACGCTCTTCTGCGAACTTTTGGCCGTTTTTGCCCTGTCGCCGCCTTGCTCGGCGCGTGCATGGCGCGCTGCGCCCGCCGCCCCTGTATCCGCCGGGGAAATGCACACCCCGCAGCGGCCCGGAACGCCCCATCCCGCGGCCGGTTCCGCTGTGAACCCCGCGGCAGTGTTTGCCCAAGGGCAAGCCGCTCTCGATCGCGGTGACCTTGCTGCTGCCGAAACCGCCTTCCGCCGCGTTCTTGTTCTCGATCCCAATGCCGGTTCGGCCTATGCCAATCTTGGCGTTGTGGCCATGCGCCGTAAGCAGTGGGATTCCGCTCTCGCGCTGCTTCGCAAGGCGGAAAAGCTCAATCCGAAAATGGCCGGAATCCGTCTGAATATCGCGCTTGTGCAATTTCATCGTGGCGATTACTCCGCTGCCATCCCCGCCCTCCAGTCGGTCGTTCGCGATGAGCCGCAATCCGAGCAAGCCCGTTACCTCCTCGGCCTTTGCCAGGTCCTCACCGAAAAATTTCCGGAGGCCGTCGCCACTCTCCAGCCGCTCTACAAAGCTCGCTCTTCCGACGTCCTCTATCTATATCTGTTCGACATCGCCGCCCACGGAGCCGGCCAAAAAGAGCTCGACGACGAAATCCTCGAGCAGATGGTCCGCGTTGCCAGCGATACTCCGGAATTTCACTTGCTGATGGGCAAGGCCCGCCTGAATCGCCAGGATATGCCCCAAGCCATCGACGAATTGCAGAAAGCTGCCGCTGGCAAGGACAATCTCGCCTACGTCCACTTTGAACTCGGCATGGCTTACCTGATGCAAGGCAAGACCGAGGAAGCCGAAGCCGAATTTCGCAAGGATATCTCGGTCGAACCCGACCTTCCCGACAACTACGAGCAGCTCGGCGTTTTGTATCTGCGCGTCCGCCAGCCGGAAAAGGCCAGGGCGTCCTTTGAAGAAGCGCTGAAGCTGGACCCAAAACGCGCTGGTCCGCACATGCAGCTCGCCCAGCTTGCCTTCGACGATCACAAAGACCAGAACGCCCTCCGCGAAGTGGATGCCGCGTTGCGTCTGGACCCGAATGCCCGCGGCGCTCGCCTGCTCCGCGGCCGCATCCTTGCTCGGCTCGGCCGCGCCACGGAAGCTCAAGCCGAATTCGCCAAAGCCAAACAAGCTCTCGCCAAAGGCCTCGAGAAAGACCGCGAATCGCTGGCCAACCGGCAACTCGTCGACCCCGCACTCAAGCAACCGCCGCAATAGCTCCGCGTCGAATCGGCTGTTCTGCTCCCACTCCTTTACAACACTGGTTGCGCCCACTCCCCGCGCGCTTCCTCCAGCGCCTCCGCTACCGCCATCACCAACTCGTCCTCATTCGGACGCCCGATCACCTGCACTCCGATCGGCAATCCTTCCTCCGACATCCGCATTGGCACTGAGGCACCTGGAAATCCCGCCAAATTCAACCACTGCGAATGCCGCATCGTATCCAGATACCCCGTCCCATCCGCGTAGCTTCCGCCTCCATGCCGGAACGCCGGCCCGGCCGAAACCGCCGAGAGCAGAACCGGCACATCCGCCATCTGCCGCATCAAATTCGCCCGCACAGCGTCTCGTTCCATGCACATCTTGAGAAACATATCCAGGCTCGGCTTCTCTCGTTTCATTGCAACTGCTAAATACTCCCGAAGCATCGGAGTGATCGCGTCCTGATGTCCATTCACCGCGCTCGCGATCAGATACGCAATCACCGGCCCGAAGAAAAACCACCACAACTCGAGCGCCCGCTCTAAATCCCGCATTCGCAGCGGCTCAACTCGAAATCCTGCGCTTTCCAGCAATCGCCCCGCGCGCTTGACGGCGCTTGCCGTCTCTGGCGTCACTCGCCCAAGCGCATCGCTCTCCAGAATGCCAATCCGCATTCCGCGCAGTTCGCCTTTTACGTGCTCTCGCGCCGCGATCGGGACCGAAAGCGGATCCCCGGCATCGGGCCCGGCCATCGCCGAAAACAGCGCCCGCAGATCCGCAACCGTCCGCGCCATTGGACCGGCCACTCCGATCCATCCGAAGGCGCCTCCGCCCTCCGGAAAATGTCCCGTGATTGGAATCCGCCCTGGGGTCGGCTTCAATCCGCAGATTCCGCAGAAATGCGCCGGCACGCGAATCGAGCCTCCTCCATCGCTCCCGACGCCGCCCGATGAGCAACCGGACGCAATCGCTGCCGCTTCTCCTCCGCTGGATCCGCCCGCCGAATGGTCGAGTGACCACGGATTGCTCGTTTTTCCCGCAATGCGATTGTCCGTCTCGTACGCCATCAGAAATTCCGGCGTATTCGTATTTCCGATCAGAATCGCTCCCGCGTTCCGCAGCCGCGCCGCCAGCGGCGCATCCCCCGTCGCCACATAGGTCTTCCGCAGCAGGGAACCCGCCGGGCTCGGCCAGCCCGCAACGTCAATGCAGCCCTTGATGCTCAGTGGCGCGCCGAGCAGCGAACCCCGCGCTTCGCCACCCCGCATCGCCGCATCGATTTCCCGCGCGCGCCTCATCGCATTTTCATGGTCAACGTGTAAAAACGCGTTCAGCTTCGGCTGCAACGCATGGATGCGCGCAAAATGCGCTTCCACAACCTCGGCCGCGGAAAACTTCTTCTCGCGCAGGCCCTTCGTCATTTCGGAAATGCGCAACGCGTGCAATTCGCCCATGGATTGGCGAGCCTATGCGCCTTGCCGGAGCTGCGTCAAGTCAAGTTCCGCTTCGCGCCTTTCTGGCGCGCCGAAAATCGGTTGACCTGCGGAAACGCAAACCAGACAATCAAGAGCGCCGCTTCGCCTGATTCCCGCAAAGCGCGCAGGACTAGACCGATTCATGTTGCGACTCCGCGCCCTTGCTCTTCTTGCTGCATCTCTTCTCGGCTCCGCCGCAGCGATGCTGCCTCGCGCAACCAGATTTCCTGTAGTGCGGTCATCCGGCGCCCCGCAACAGTCCCCTGCTGAAAAGCGCTACTCGCAGCAAGCCCTGCGCCTCAATACCCTGGGCGTCGCCTATCTCAACCAGCAGCGCCCCGCCGACGCCCAGAAATATTTCGAGCGTGCCCTCCTCTCCGCCCCCCAATTCGCCATTGCCCGCCTCAATCTCGGTATCGCCCTTCTCGCCCAGCAAAAGCCGGAGGACGCGCGCGCCTCGCTTCTCGAGGCGACTCGCTTGCTCCCCAAGGATCCCTACGCTTGGTACAACCTCGGCCTCGCCTACAAGGATCTTGGCGATCCGCAGAAGGGAATTGCCGCTTTTCAGCACGCCGCCGAGGCCGCTCCCAGCGAGCCGGACCCGTACTATTTCCTGGGCTACCTGTACTCGCAGCAGCAAAAATATCCGGAAGCCATTGCCGCATTTCAGAATGCTCTGGCCCTCGCTCCGTATCACGCCTCCGCGCAGTTCGGCCTCGCTCGTGCCCTTCAGCGCAACGGCGACCTCCCCGCCGCGCGCGAGCACCTTGCCCTTTTTCAGAAAATCACCACGGAGCATCTCGGCACTCCCTTCGGCGCGGGCTACGGCGATCAGGGCAAATTCTCGCTCGCCGAGCTTGTCACTGGCTCTGCCACCGAAGCCCCGGCCCCCATTCCCGTGCATTTTGCCGCCCAGCCCTTTTCTTCCGTGCTGAAGTCCTCCAGCGCGCGTCTTGGCCCCAGCACCGGCGCTTGCTTCCTCGATTTCGATGGCGACGGCAAACCCGATCTGTTCCTCGTGAGCGCCGTCGCCGACGGCAACGCACGCCTTTTCCGCAACCTCGGCAACGGCGGCTTCGCGGACGTCACCGGCTCCGCGGCCATCGCCCTGCCCGGCCCCGGACTCGGCTGCGCCGCCGGCGACTTCGATAACGACGGCCATACTGATCTTGCGGTCTGCTCCGCCGATGGCGTCCATCTCTTGCACAACACTGGCGATGGCAAATTCGCCGACGTCACCCAGACGGCCGGCATCCGGCGCGAGAAAGGCTGCGTTGCCCTCACCTTCGTGGACTATGACCACGACGGCGACCTCGATCTCTATGTCACCATGTCGCCCGGCGAGAGCGCCTCGCCCCGCAACGTCCTCTGGCGCAACAACGGCAACGGCACTTTCACCGATGTTTCCTCCGAAACGGCGCTCGGCATCCCCGCCACTGGCGCCGGTGTCGTCACATCCGACTTCAACAACGACCGCGCCATCGACTTCGTCCTCGCCGGAGGCCCCCAGGGCGCTGCCATATTGCTCAATCCGCGCGAAGGCAAATTCACTTCCCTCAACGCCATCGATTTCAAGAAAGAGGGATTGCCTCCCGCCGTCGGTGTCGTCTCCTTCGATTTCGATAAAGATGGCTGGATGGACCTGGCCTTCACTCACGCCGGCGCGCCCGGCATCAGCCTTTGGCACAACGTCGGCGGCAAATCGCTCGAGCGCGTCAAGCTGCCGGACTTCGGCTGGCAGCGCGGCTGGGGTCTCGCCGCTCTCGATTACGATAATGACGGCTTTCTCGATCTTGTGGCCGCGGGCGAATCCGCAAACGGCGGCGAACTTCGCCTCCTCCGCAATCTCGGCTCAAAGGGCTGGTCGGACGTCTCGAAAGAAGTTCAGCTCGGCGCGCTAAAACTCGTACAGCCCCGCGCCATCGCCGTCGGAGATACCCGCGCCGGCGGAACCGCCGACCTGCTCGTTACCCAACTCGGCGCCGAGCCCCTTCTCCTCCGCAGCGAAGGCTCCGATCGGCGCAATTGGCTCCGCATTGATCTCAAAGCCCTCAACGACAACAAAAGCGCCATTGGCACCAAAGTCGAAATCTACGCCGGCCCTCTCTATCAGAAATGGGAAGTCCAGGGCGCTTCGGGCTATCTCGGCCAGAATGCTCCCGGCATTCTGGCCGGTCTCCACACCGAGAAAAACGCCGAACTCGTCCGCCTCCTTTGGCCCACCGGCGTCCCACAGGACGAAATCAATATCCCCGCGGAGAAAACCGAAACCATCGCCGAACTCGACCGTCGCGGCAGCTCCTGCCCCGTCCTCTTTTCCTGGAATGGCCGCGAGTACGAATTTATCGCCGACATGATCGGCCCGGGCGTCGTCGGTCACTGGATCGCTCCCGGTGAACGCGATGTTCCCGATCCCGACGAATACCTCAAAGTCCCCGGCCGCAGCGCCCAGCTCAAAAACGGCCTCCTCAGCTTCCGCTTCCTGGAGCCGATGGAAGAGACGGTCTATCTCGATCAGGTTCGCCTCGTCGCCGTCGATCATCCCGCCGCCTTCGAGGTGAATCCCAATGAACGCTTTGTCAGCGCTCCGCCATTCCCGGAATTTCGCGTTATTGCCACACGCGATGCAAAGCCTCCCGCGGGCGCTTGGGATGACCGCGGCAACGATGTCCTTCCCCTCCTCGCCAAGCGCGACCGCAAGTACGTGACCAGCTTCGATGACTTGCCGTTCGCCGGTTTCGCCAAGCTCCATTGGATCGAACTCGACCTGGGCCACTGGAACGCCGCCAGACCCCTTCGTCTCATCCTCGACGGCTACACCGATTACTTCACCGCCACTTCCATGTACGCCGCCGACCAGGCTGGCATTAAAGTCATCGCGCCCTACGTCGAAGCGCAAAACGCACACGGCCAGTGGGTTCGCGTCGTTGACGATATGGGCTTTCCGGCCGGGCTCGCGCGGACCATGGTCGCCGACCTTTCCGGCAAAATTCCGCGCGGAACGCGGCTCATCCGCATCGTCACCAATCTGAAGATTTATTGGGATTCCGTTCGCATCGACCAGACCCCCGGCACGCGCGACGTTCGCGTCTCCGAAGTCCCGCTAGCGGCTGCCTCGCTCGCCTTCCTTGGCTACCCGAAGGAAATCCGCCTTCAGCCCGCCAGTGACACCATCTATTCTTATGCCCATCGCAGCCTCACCGGACCTTATGCCCGCGCTGCCGGCAACTACACTCGTTACGGCGATGTCCGCGGCCTCCTGCGCTCCGCCGACGACCGCTTCGTCATCTTCAGTTCCGGCGAAGGCGTCAAGCTGGAATTCGACCCCCGAACCCTTCCGCCATTGCCTCAAGGCTGGCTGCGCGACTACTTCTTTTACGCCAACGGCTTCGAGAAGGACCTGGACTTCTATGCCGCCAATGCCTTCACCGTTGCTCCGCTCCCGCGCCACACGCTCATTCCGTATCCTTACCCCGCCGGGCAGGAGTACCCGGAGGACCCGGCGCACCTGAACTACCAGCTCGATTTCAACACCCGCCAGCGCTCCGGCCGCATGCCGCCCACGCTCCGCTATCGCTACCCTAAGTTTTGATACAGGACAAAATGGGATTTCGCTGCGGCCTTCAGCTCCAAGCGCGGCGCCGCCCTTTCACCTTCCCTTTCACCGACGTCGCGCAGCTCGATCATTCCAAGCAGGTATTGGTTGAAAACCCGGTCCCACGGCTCGCGCGCCGCCATCGCGTCCCAAAACTCCCGGAGTTTTTGAATCGCAAGCTTTCGATCGTGACGTACGAGGCCGTCCCACGCGAGCGTCGCGCAAATCGCGCCACCGGAAGTCCCGCTCAACGCAACCACCTCGGTATCGGATGGCAGCCTTTCCATCAGGCCTTGTAAAACGCCCGCGGTGAAAGCTGTGTGGCACCGTTGCACGTGACCGTTCTCAACGCTTTGCGGGCCGCGTGTTCTGCCCTTGAACGGCACGACTCCATGGGCCGGTTGTCGCTGGTGCGCCGCCGCAGTCTTTCCCGCTGATCAGGCCTGTCAATTTAGGTGGCCTTTAGTTTCGGTATTCATATAAATCCGGGATATCTACAGCAAACGGAACGCATCGCTCCGCGCATCCCGTTTTAGTTCGAATGAGGTGTCGTCTAACCCCTGTGCTCTACATGGCTTCGGGTATGACGCGCCGCTATCTCAGGTATGGTTTTGCGATTGCTATCCCAAGTTTCCAATCGAGTGGTGGCGCGCGGCAGTGCTGAGCGTGGCAGACGGTCGGCTTGTGCTTTTCGGTAGCGTGAGGGCCAAACGCGACGGAGTGTGTCTGCGCACCATGCAGGCTCACGTTTGCGCTCTTGACACGGACTTTACAAAGGAGCGCTTAATGCGATCTGTATTTTCGCGTCTGCTGTTCGTTTCTGCCTTGCTGTCCCTTGTCTGTTTCCCGGCTTTGGCCGACCTCACCGGAGACATTCAAGGCACCGTACTTGATCCCGGCGGCGCCGCTGTTGTCGGCGCCAAAATCACAATTAAAAATATCAACACGGGCGCTGTTCGCACGGTAACAACGGGCAACGCGGGAGAGTTTGCCGCCCCGCAGCTGGAAATCGGGACCTATCAGATCAGTGTCGAAAAAGACGGCTTCAAGTCTTACTCCCAAGCCGTCGTTGTCCAGAGCGGCGAGAAGACCCGTGTCGACGTGCACTTGGAAGTCGGCAGCGTGACCGAAACCGTGACCGTGGAATCTGGCGCCTTGCCCACGTTCGACGTAGCAACCGCCCAGGTAAGCGATTCCTTTACCTCGCAAGAGGCTTTGGCGCTTCCCAACCAGACTCGCGATCCCGTGGTCTATGCGACTCTTTCTCCCGGAACCGTGCCCGTTTCCATCAACAACCCGTTTCTCGGCGCAGGCAGCTTCAATTCCAACGGCTCACGCGGGCGCGCGAACAACATCACACTCGATGGCGTGACCGCCAGCGACATTTCCACTACCGGAGAATCCGGCGCCGCATTTGTTCAGGATAGCGTGGCGGAAGTGAAGGTCATCACCAACAATTTCGACGCGGAGTTCGGGCGCAATTCCGGCTCTCAACTCCAGATCATCACGAAAAGCGGCACGAACGACTATCATGGCTCCGCCTACTGGTACGGTCAGAACAGCGGCTTCGGAAACGCCAAGGGTTATTTCACTCCGGTGGGCGGCTCCGTGCCGAAGCTTGTCCAGAATCAGGGCGGCGTCACCTTTGGAGCGCCCATCTATAAGGATCACACGTTCTTCTACGGCCAGTGGGAGGTTGATCGGACCCGCGGGGCTGGCCAAGGGGTGATTGCGAACGTTCTCACACCAGCGCAGGCCGCCGGGATTACGGACCCGACCAGCCAGGCGGTCTTTAAGCAGGACGGTTCCTTCACCTCGCCCACAGGGAGCTTGAACGAATCCGCGGCCAACACCACGAACTCAGACACGTGGGTAATTCGCGTCGATCAGGTCTTGCGCGGCGGCAAGGACACGCTGTTTGCGAAGTACGGGCAAGCTCCCCTGGTAACGGTAAGCCCCAGCCTCACCTTCATTAGCACGAACCTGCCGGGTTTCGGCGCGTCCAATACTGCCGAGCCGCGCGACCTTACTATCGGCTACACCTCGGCCTTGACCGCAAACCTCGTGAACAATTTCCGGTTTGGCTTCGGCCGAGCCAACCCGAAATTTCCGGTTAACTCGCCATTCAAGCCGGGTCCGCAAATTATCTTCTTGGACGGCACATCGTCTTTCGGCGAGTCACTCATCGTTCCGCAAGGGCGCACGCAGAATACCTTCCAGTATCTGGACACCCTTTCCTGGACCCGCGGACGGCACACCATCAAGTTCGGGGCCGACTTCAATCGCTATCAGGCGCCGAGCTTTTTCGATGCGGAAAAGTTGGGCGCCGCCGTTTTTGCCGATGTCGCCGGCTTCCAGGCTGGCACGCCGCTCGAGTGGCTGCAGTTCTTCGGCAACACGACGTTGCATAATTTTGCTTTTGACCACTTTTGGTTCGTGCAGGATGATTTCCGCCTGACCCCCAGGCTCACACTGAACCTCGGCTTCCGCTTGGAGTCCTCCGGCGGAGTTTCCGAAGGGCAGGGCATTCTCGCGAACCTGGATCCCAAGAATACGACACCGATCGGCGCGCTTGGCACCGGCCCGCTCGGCGGCGTAGATCTTGGAGGAACGGCGTTCCATCGCAATTGGAACCCGGCGCCCCGCCTGGGTTTTGCGTGGAATCCGCTGGATAAGCTCGTGGTTCGCGGCGGCTACGGAATTGCCTATGACTTCATCTACCAGAACCCCATCACGAATCTCCGCTTCTCGCCGCCCTTTGTCACCAGCGTCACGTTGGTCGGTCCGACCGGCGCGAATAGCTGGGCCAACTTGATTGCCGGAACCGCCCCTGCGCAGGCCGCGGCCGCTGCGGCCGTGGGCCATTTTGACCCCACGCAGGTCGATTTCGGCAGCTTTGCCCCCGTGGACCAAAATCTGGACAATCCGCGGAACCAGCAATGGGATTTGGGCGTTGAATACAAGCTCATCAGCGATCTGGTGCTCAAGGCCACTTACGTGGGCACGCACAACGATCATCTGCAGGTGAGTCTCCCGATCAACCTCGTCAAGCCAGCGAACATTCCCGCCGCACCCACGAGCCTGGCGGATCAGAATGCACGGATCGCTCAGTTCGTGAATGCGTCGAACAACGAAGTCGGATCGGCGTTCGGCCCGATAAACAGTCTGCTGGACCCTCGTTTTGACAACGTGACTCAGGTGAAGAGTATCGGAACGTCGGACTACCACTCCCTGCAAATCGAAGCCATTCGCAGATTCCGGGGTGGTCTGACCTTCGACGCGAATTACACCTGGGCACACAGCCTGGATGACGTCTCGGACGCTTTGGGTGTGCTCATCAACGATAGCGCCGGTATTCTCGACGCATCCAAGCCGCTCTCCTTTAACCGCGCTAACTCGCAGTTCGATGTGCGCAACCGCTTTGTCCTCAGCTACAACTATGAGATTCCCTTCACCAAGGGGTTCCATGGCTGGAAGAAATATCTGCTCGATGGCTGGAGCCAAAGCTCAATCTTTAGCAGCCAGTCCGGGCTGCCGGCCACTGTTTTTGCCGGACCCATCTCTGGAATTACCGACCTGCTGTTGAACGGTACGAATAACGGAAGCACCGTGGTGAACACCGCCGTGGACGGCGATGCCACGAAGCTTCATCCCGTGCCGTTTTTCAACGGATACACCGTACCGGCGAATCTGCCGGTTAGCGAGCCGCTCCTCGAGCATGACGGCACCAGCGGACGCAACCACTTGCGCCTCGACGGGCTGACGGACCTCGATGTCGCGTTCAGCAAGCAATTCAAATTCACCGAAAGCAAGCACCTCGAGTTGCGTTTTGAGTCGTTCAACGCGCTCAATCATCCCAACTTTGCCGGATATCAAAACGTGTTCAGCACCGCGCCCGGATCACAATTCAACACCTATACCAGCACCGCCACGAACGCGCGGCAGATGCAGCTCTCCGCTCGGTTCGTGTTCTAAAAAACCATCGCTTGACCGAACAGGGGCTCGCAAAGGGCCCCTGTTCTCTCTCTTGGGACTTCCCCCAATCCACGCCTTTCCATGTTTCCGCCGCCGGCGGTAAATAGCCCCGCGGCAAGCGGTCGCGCGAGACGCAAGCCTTGCTTCGGTCGCGGCCCGGCTCAGTGCAATAGTTGTTCAACCTTGGCCAGCTCTCGCTTCTCTCTCTTGTCCACTTCGGGAAACTGCGGGTCCAGCCGGCGCAGCTCGTCAATGATTGCGGAAGCCACCACCAGGTGCGCGAACCATTTGTTGTCCGCGGGGGCCAGGTACCACGGCGCGCGTTTCGTGGCCGTGTTCCGGATCATTTCTTCGTAGGCGGCGTGGTATTCCTTCCAATAGGCGCGCTCTCGAATGTCCGACGCCGAAAATTTCCAATTCTTGCGCTCTTCCTCCACGCGCTTGAGGAATCGCCGCGCCTGCTCCTCTTTGGAGATATACAAAAAAAATTTCAGCACCAGGAACCCGTTGCGCGTGAGATAGCGTTCGAACGAAAGGATGTCCTCATAGCGTTCTTCCCAAATGTGCTTTGAAACGCACGCCTCCGGCAGCTTTTCCGCCTCGAGCGCCTTGCGGTGCACCCGCACCACGAGCACTTCTTCGTAATAGGAACGGTTGAAAATCCCGATTTTCCCCCGCTCGGGCATCCGCTGGTGCGCGCGCCACAGAAAATCGTGCTGCAGTTCCTCCGCGCTCGGCGCCTTAAAGGAAGAGACCGTGCAGCCCTGCGGATTCACCCCGGACATGACATGGCGGATGGTTCCGTCTTTTCCGGAAGCGTCGAGTCCCTGCAGAAGGATCAACACTCCCCACCGATCCTGCGCATAGAGCCTTTCCTGCAAGTCGCGCAGCATTTCGACGCCCTGCTTCAGCAGTTCCTTCGCGGCTTTCTCGGACTTCACGCTCCGCGTCTCGCCGGGATCGAAATCCTTCAGGCGAAACCTGGCGCCGTCCCGGATGCGGTGCGCCTCCGCGATTTCGGCGGTGTGCTTGAGGAATTTTTTCTTCTTCATCCCCGCAGTGTAGTACAGCATCCGCGCGCTCTCGAAGCGAATCCTTCTGGAGGGGCGCGGCTCGCGCTTATAATGCGTGCTTTGATTTGACCGCGGAGGAGCGATCCTGTGTTGATGCTCTGGACCCGATGGCGCTTTGCCCGGACACTGTTTGCCGCGGCTCTCGTCCTGATCCCGGCGCCGCTATTGCCGCTCCGGGCCGCAGCGCGGATGGTTCCGCGGACGCGGCCCATTCATCTCGACCCCAGGAATCCGCACTACTTCCGTTTCCGCGGCCGCACCGTCGCGCTCACGGCCAGCGGCGAGCACTACGGCGCCGTGCTCAATGCGGACTTCGATTTTCGAAAATATCTGGCAACCCTTTCTGCTGAAGGACTCAACTACACGCGAATTTTCGGCGGCAGCTACGTCGAAGTGCCGGCGAAATCTTTTGGCATCCTGCGCAATGATTTAGCTCCGCAACCCGGCCGGTTGATCGCGCCCTGGGCGCGCAGCGAGGTGCCCGGCTATGCCGGGGGCGGCAACAAATTCGATTTGTCCCGGTGGAACGGCGAATACTTCGGCCGCTATCGCGACTTTCTTGCTGAAGCGTCGCGGCTCGGCATTGTCGTCGAGATCACCCTCTTTTCCTCGCAGTATGGCGATGCCCAGTGGAATCTGAGCCCTTTCAATCCCTCCAACAACGTCAACCACACCGGCGCGATCGATTGGAAAAAGCTCGCCACGCTCGAAAACGGCAACCTCCTTTCCTTTCAGGAGCAATACACCCGAAAGCTGGTTCGGGAAGCGAACGGCTTTGATAACGTCATTTTCGAAATTCAGAATGAACCCTGGTCCGACCGCCCGGCGCTCGCTGGCGTGGTCAATCCTTATTTGCAGAAGCCGGCGCGCGATACATTTCCGAATTCCATTGACCTGGCCGATGAAATGTCACTCGCCTGGCAATCCCGAGTGGCGCAATGGATCACGCAAGAGGAGGCCGCGCTGCCCAACCGGCATCTGCTCGCACAGAACTGCGCGAATTTCCGTTTTCCTATCCGCGAACTCATCGCTGGCGTGAGCATCGCAAACTTCCATTATGCGTATCCGGAAGCTGCCCTCGCCAACTACGGACTCAACAAAGCGATCGCTTACGACGAAACCGGCTTTCTCGGCCGCGAAGACGAACCTTACCGCCGCGAGGCGTGGAATTTCCTGTTGTCCGGAGGAGGTGCCTTCGACGCGCTCGACTATTCCTTCTCGCCCGGGCATGAGGACGGCTCCGACCTCGATCCCAATGGTCCGGGCGGCGGCAGCCCTGCGTTGCGGCATCAGCTGGGCATTCTTCAGAAATTCCTCGCACAGTTTTCCCTCGCGGATCTCCAGCCCGATTTTCAAACGGTTCGGCGCGCCCCCGGTGTCGTCGCGCGCGTTCTCTCCAGCCGAGCCGGAGAATATGCCGTCTATCTCGATGGCGACGGGCCGGTGCAACTCACGCTCGCGCTTCCGGCCGGCCAATACTCGGCCGATTGGTTCGATACGCGCACTGGCGCTATCGCCGGCAGGGAAGCGTTCCGGCATGGAGGCGGACGCAATACTCTGGAATCGCCGGCGTTTAGTCACGGAATCGCCTTGCGGTTGCGGCGAATCGCCGGCAGAGCCGTTTAATGCTTAGTTCTTTCTTGGGGTGCCAGGAGCTGGCCCCTCGCCTGGCGGATTGCTGATCTTATCCTTCGTATCCACCGAGAAGAAGACGTAGTTGGTAAGCGTATGCTGGTGATGATAGCGATGTCCGCGAACTTCCATGAACATTTCCGCTGACCACGGCAGCCAAAGCGACGTTTTGCTGTTCTGGGCGGAAACGGGACCGTAATCAATGGCCAGGTGGTCGCGCGCAAGCTGCAGCGGTTCCACTGGCTCGCGCAAGTCCGTTTCGAGGTGCATCAGATCGTAGCTGCTTGCCGAAATCCAGAGTCTTCCCTTGAGCGGAAGCGCATACAACTTGTTGTCTCGCTTCCAAAGGCGCACACGGGCTTCTTGATCCGTCCGCTGCTCGAACCGCATTTCCCAAGCGGCTTGCCCTCGCCACGACGAAAGCCCCTGGCACGTGTAGTTGAACTCCTTCGCGTGGTCTGGGTCCAGAATGGACACACCAAGGCCAACCAGGCCCGTGGTTGCCAGCGACGTTGGAAATTCCGTCAGATTCTGCCCGCCATCGCGTGTCTCATCCAGGTAAAAACCTCCGCGGCTCGTGCGGTGCACAAACACCAGGTACCAGAAATCCTTGGCCCGCGGGTCGCCCGGCACTCCCTGAGAATCGACCTCCTGATGCACAATGTGCTCGGTGGCGGCGAATTTCTCAAAATTCCCCAGATCGCCGAGCGCCCGCTTTTCCGCGCGCGCCAGCACATCTCCTGTCGAGCAAGCCACTCCGGGCGCGAACGGATACTCAACCGCGTCAATATCCGGCGGCGCCCACGTGCGGTCCGCGGCGGGTGGAGGCAGGAGCGGGAGTTCCGCCAGCACGACAACGGGCTTCGCCGCCGTCGCCTCTTCCGCCTTGGCTTTGGCCCGCGCGGCCGTGGCGTCGAGCTCTTTCAGGTGCTCTTTCGCTTGCAGCGCCGGCAATCCGGCCCGGTTCCTCGAAATCACTTCACTGAAGACCTTTCGCGCTCCGGTCAGATCACCCCGTGCTTCCAGAATGCGCCCGAGCAGCACTTGAGCCGCCTCGGGCTGGGCCTTGGCCAACTCCACGGCGCGTTCCGCGTGAGTCTGGGCCTGCTCGTAATTCTTGGACCCGAAGTAGGCAGCGGCCAGCAAAAAATGGCTCCGCCAGTCGGCTCCGTTCACACGAAAGGCCTTTTCGAGCGTGGCCTCGGCCGCCGTGAATTCGCCCGCCTGAATCTGCATCTCGCCGAGCGCCAGCAGCGTCTTTTCATGCGTCGGCGCGATGGAGAGCGCCTTCTCGTATTTACTTCTCGCCATATCGTCGTGCTTCAGCGCCAACTCGGCCGTGCCGCTGAAGTAAAGGACATCGGGATTTGCCGGGGCCAGCTTTTCGGCTCGCGCAAAGTGCTGCAGGGCTTGGTCGTAGAGCTGGCGTTTCATCGCCTGCAAGCCCTTATCAATTTCAGCCAGCAGCTTCGGGCTCATCACCATGCCGCGCGGCGCCTTTGTCCCCGCGGCGGCCTCCGTTTCGCTCACAACGTAAACGAAGATCGGATAGCTGCCTCCGCCAAAGACCGAAACGCGATCCGTCGTCGTCCTATATCCCGGTGCCGACACTTCCACGTTGTAATCGCCCGCCGGCACGTTCAAGAAGCTCGCCGTCGAGCTGTCCTGCGTCGGCGAAGTCATGTTGAACGTCATCGAGTTTGAGAACAGCTTGACGAAGGCGGGAGCATCCAGTGGCGTGCCATTCGAATCGCGCACGCTAACCGTTACCGTGGAAGACGACATCCCCAGCTGAACGTTTGGGTTCACGTTGGCATTTGGCGGAGGTCCGATCGGACCCGGGCGTTGCTGTGCCCATGCGGATTGCGGAAATAGAACCCACGCCGCCAGCAGCGCCACCCCGAGAGAAACAAGCCCCGAATTCCACCGGCACATGACCCGGCCCCTTATCATTTCGGACCGATACTTACCTTGACAGTAAGCGGAGTTCGCTCAGAGCGTCAAGTCAAACCTCACGGATTCAGCGAAACAGGGTGCATTTCGCGGCACCAGCCGTCGCGCCGCCACCTGCCTGAAAAGACGTGACTTAGTCGATTCTTGCCGCCAAATCCCGCAAAGCCTCGGCCCAAAGACCCCGCTTGCTCACTTCTTTCGAATCGCCGGATACCGATACGGCGTTACCCCGCGTCCTTCCTCAATCGTCACAATCTGATCCGCCGCCAAATCCTTCAACACCTCTCTCGCGCCGCTCGGCCATGCAATCTCGATGCTATCCGCGCGCGCGTGCGTTCCCAGCCCAAAGTAAATCCGCGGGTCCTGCGCCGAGCAATAGCTCATGCCGCCTTTCGCCTGGTCGTAACTCACAAAGTCTCCCGCCGTGAGCTTCAGCTTTGCTCCAATCCCGTCGCGATTGCTCTTCGTTCCAATCAGCCGCACGCCCAGCCAGTGATTCCTCTTCGCCGCCGGCCCCTCGCCCCCGTCATTCCGAAACAGCTGCGCGTCTTCGCCGTTGTTGTTCACCAGAAAGTCCAGCCAGCCGTCGTTGTCATAGTCGCCGACGGCCAGCCCGCGCCCCACCCGCGGCGCGCGAAACGCCGCATCCTGTGTGGCCGTCGCGTCCACAAACTTCCCCCCGCCCGCGTTTCGATACAGCTTCCGCTCTTCGGCGTATTTCACGCTGCTGTGATACAGCGCGATATTGTCGAGGATGTGCCCGTTCGTCACCAGCAGATCGCGCCAACCATCGTTATCGAAATCAAAAAATCGCGCGCCGAAGCTGCTGTTCAAGTAATTCGTCTGCCCCAGCCCGGACGCAATCGTTGCGTCCACGAACGTCCCATCGCCGTTCCCCCGGTAGTAGCGGTTCAACTCGAAATCCAAATGGCTCACGTACAAATCGTATTCCCCCATGTTCCGCACATCCGCCGCGTCAGCGCTCATCCCCGCTTCCGGCTTCCCATCCTCGCTGTAGCCGGCGCCGCTGGTGTAGCTCGCGTCGCGAAAGGTCCCGTCATGATTATTCAAATAAAGGAAATTCCGCTGCGTATCATTGGCTATGAAAATGTCCGGCCAGCCGTCCCCATTCAGATCGGCGGTGACGACCGCCAGGCTCTTGCCATCCATGTTGCGAAGCCCGGCCCTTTCCGTCACGTCCGAGAACGTCCCGTCGCCATTGTTGTGATAAAGCCGCGGCGTGTTCCCTGCAAAACTGTCCGGGTGGCAATACCCGCGGTAGCCCGGCCGGTTGTCCCCGCAGGAAACCGGATGGTCCACGTCAAACTGCACATAATTTGTCACGAGCAGGTCCAGCTTGCCGTCGCGGTCGTAGTCGAGCCACGCCGCTGCCGTGGCCCACACGCCGTCATCGCCCACACCGGCCTTTGCCGTTACGTCCGTGAACGTTCCGTCACCGTTGTTGTGGTACAAAACGGAATGCCGGTAGCCGGTCATATAGATGTCCGGGTATCCGTCGTTGTCGTAGTCGCCCACGGCAACGCCGAAGAAAAATCCGCCGTCCGTGCGGATTCCCGCCTCCTCCGTCACGTCCGTGAAGGTCCCATCCCCGTTGTTCCGGTAGAGCGCCGGCCGCGGCGCTTTCGCCGGATGAAACAGCGGTGTATATCCGCTGTTCACGAAAAACGCGTCCAGAAAGCCGTCCTGGTTGTAGTCAATCCAGGCAACGCCCGCTCCCATCGTCTCGATGTACAGCTTCTGCTCGCTCGCCGCGCGCTCATGATGAAAATGAATTCCCGCCGCCTGCGTCACGTCGCGAAAATGCACGTCAAACGGATTGGCCGCGCCAGCCGCCGGCGCTTCCGCCCTCCCCGCGTTCGGCTTTGGCGCGCTGCCGGTCTTCCGCCGCGTCCCGTGTTGTTGCGTTGCCGCTTGCGCGAAAGCCGCTTGCCGTGCGGCGAGCGCAAGGGCACAGAGCGCGGTTGCGCCGAGCGCCGCCAAAAAGCAAGCCACGCCGCGAAGCCGCCTTGTCCTCTTTTCTCGCATGAACTTCCGAATGGTAGCACTTGCGCGAGCTGATCTCCTGATTCGCGTGCCTCGAAACGAATTCCGCCGGTTCTCGATCTCGCCTTCTCTTCGCGCCAATTTGTCCTCTCTCGCCCTGCCTTTTCCCTTGACACTCCCGCTGCTCCGCCGCTAGCCTTTTTCCCAATCATTTTGGGGAGAGTCCTTCAGTCGGGTGAGCTGTCCGTCGTCTTTTCTGAGCACTGGGTGCAAGCCCCCGCTCTCTCCCATTGGCGGAGAAGCGCCCTCCAATACGGGCGCGCAAGGCCCAGGGCCGCACGCGATCGAGGACGAATATGCTCCCCGAGCGAATTCATTCCGCCTCGCGTTACAACCGTTCAGGAGAAACAGCATGAAGCTGGCTGCTATTCGTTTTTCCGCTTGGATTCTAGTCCTGCTCTTCGCCGCCCTTGCCGCTTCCGCACAGACCCTCGAGCGCGGCGCCGTCCACGGCGTTGTTTATGACGCCACCCATGCCCCCATCGCCGGCGCCAAGCTCACCCTTACCAATCCCTCCACAGGCTTCCGCCGCGAACTCTCCTCCGACGCCGATGGCGGCTACGACTTCGAGTCGCTCATTCCCGGTTCCTACACCCTTGTCGCTGAATCTTCCGGCATGGCCCTCACCACCATCAAGAATATCGTCGTCAACGTCGGCGCTTCCCTCGCTCTCGACATCACCATGCCCCTTAAATCCTCCCAGGAAACCATCACCGTCGTTGCCGACCAAGCCGGCGCCGTGGATACTTCCACGGCGGGCATCTCCCAGCTCCTCGATTCGAAAAGTCTTGAAAATTTGCCGTTTCCGGGCCGCGACTATCGCGACCTCGCGCAACTCACCCCCTCCGCCCAGGTCGTCCCCGGCTTGCGCGGCAATATCCGCCTCGGCGGCCAGCAGAGCGATTACACCGGACTGGTCATTGACGGCGCCGACACCACCAATAACTTCTTCGGCGAAAACTTCGGCTCCCTCGAAACCAAAAATCTCACCGTCCCCATCGAAGCCGTGCAGGAGTTTCAAGTCGTCACCAACGGCTTCGCCCCCGAATTCGGCCGCGCCACCGGCGGCTTGCTCAACGTTGTCACCAAATCCGGCACCAACGATATTCACGGCGAAGCTCACGAATACTTCCGCAGCGGCAGTCTTAGCGCCAATGACGCCCTCGGCAATCCCTCCAGCATTGACAAGCAGAGCCAGTTCGGCGGCTCCATCGGCTTTCCCATTCGCAAGGACCGCCAATTCCTCTTCCTCTCGACCGATATTCAGCGCAACAACGGTCCCCTCACCACCAATATTTGCCACGGCGATCCCGTTTGCGAAGCTGATGCCGGCCCCGTCATTCAGCAGGCCCAAGGCACCGATCAGTTGGGACCCGCCTGCAAGAACATCCAGCCCGGCGTCACCCGTCTCCTCCCCGGCTGCTATGGCGTCCCCAATCTCGGCGCGCTGGAAGGCGCTCACAACCAATTCCAGAATTTCTTCACCCTGCTCGGTCACTACGACTACCAGATCACGCCCGCCAACCACTTCAGTGTTCGCGGCCTCGGCACTCGCAATCACACGCTGGGCTTCACCGGCGGTCACGGCCAGTCCGAAACCTTCGATTCCATCCTCGATACAGAAAACTTCGTCAATCAGGGTATCAGCGGCGTCTTTTCTCTAACGACCGTCCTCGGCCGCAAGGTCAACGAAGTGCGCGCGCTCATCCAGGGCGAGACCCGCAAGCGTCATCCCGTCTTTTCCGGAGCGCCCGAAATTTTCATTCAGGGCCTCGGCGAATTCGGCCAGCGCTTCTACCTCCCCGGCAATAACGACAACGGCAAACTCCAGGTTCAGGACAACTTTTCTTATTCCTTCACCAAGCACGACATGAAATTCGGCGGCGATCTCAACACCTTCGCCGACCGCAAGGACACCTTCGCTGGTTGGAGCGCCGGCCGCTACAACTTCAGCACCCTTTGCGATTTCGATCCCAGCACGTGCCCGCCCGGCCAAACCTCGCAAGGCCCCAACTTCTATTTCCAGGGGTTCGGCCTGAATGGCCAGACCCCTTTTCAGGCCAACACTCTCCCGCCCCAGTATCAGACGGGAATCGGACTCTACTGGCAGGATAAATGGCAGCTAACCAGCCGCCTCACTCTCACCTACGGCCTGCGATGGGATGCCACCCGCAATCCTCAGCCCGCTACCAAGATTCCCGGCCAGGAGGTCTATATCGGCGTTGGACCGCTCGGCAGCGGTACCAAAATCGCCCCCGTGCCGCAATCCACTCCGAATGACTACTCGCAATGGGGACCGCGGGTCGGCATGGCGTGGGACCTGGCCAAGGGCCCGAATCCCACCATCATCCGCGCCGCCTGGGGCCTCTACTACGCCCAAACACCCACCATTTTCTTCCCGGTCGCCTCGAATGGCGGCGGATCCAAATCCACTACCCTCTTCTGCGTCCCCGCGTTCGGCTGCGCGCCCTCCAGCGGCGTGCCCTACATCTTCCCAGGCACACTCAGTGTCAGTTCCGATCAGTTGTGCGCCTCTGGCCCTCCGTTCATTGGCTGCCCAGCCATTGAATATACCGACCCCGCCTTCCGGAATCCGCGCGTCTCAAACCTCACCGTCGGCGTCGAGCACGGCTTCTCCGGCGGTTGGACGCTTTCCTTCGATTACGCCTATATGCATTCGTGGCATTTGAAAACAGGCGGCTTCAGCACCTCGAATTGGCAGCGCAACTTTGTTCCTATCGGAACGGATCAGTTCGGCCGCTCCATCCTCGCATCCACGGGCGCCGGCGTCCCCTGCCCCGCAAATGGCGTTCCCGTAGGCGGCGGTGAACCCATGCCGCTCGATTGCACTCTGACTCCATTCTCCGGAGCCCTCGAATTGGCCAGCTTCAGCCACGGCAATTACCACCAGCTCGTCGCCAGCGTGAACAAGCGCTTCTCGAACCACTTCCAGTGGTTCGCCAACTACACCTGGTCGCGCAATTTCAGCAACGATTCCAGTGAACGCGATACCGATACTTTCTTCGGCGCGCAGGACCCGTTCAACATTGATATCGACTACGGCCGCAACGGCCTCGACATCACCCATCAGTTCAAGTCCGGCCTGGTCATCGATCTGCCGATGGGTTTTAGCTGGAGCTCGAATTTCATCGCCCATAGCGGCCTCGCCTATCCCGCCTATTCCTCCGTGGATGTAAACGGAGACGGCGTCATCAACCAGTTCTCCAACAACGATCGCCTCGTCGTCCAGCTTGGCAACGGCAAGCCCTTCCTCCTGCCCCGCTATCCCGCCCGCCAGCCGGACTTCTTCACCTGGGACACCCGCGTTACCAAGGACTTCAAGCTCGGCGAGCGCTACTCGCTCCGCCTCGCCGCCGACCTTTTCAATCTCACCAACAGCAGCAACCTCTATTCCAACCCGGATAACAGCGGCTTCATCGCACCGCCCGGTGCCTGCACTCCCATCCCCAATAGCATCAGCTCCGTTTGTCCGCCACTTACCTCCATTCCGCGCCAGGGCCAGAACGTGAACGGGCTGCAGTACGGCGTGCTTGACGAAATTTCCCCCGGCAGCACTCCTTTCGCTGCTCAATTCGGCATCCGTTTCCAGTTCTGAGCCGCAGGCACGAGCTATCCCGCTGGTGCGGCGTGAGCCCAGTCTGCCGTGGCTTTGCCCATGCCCAAATGCTTCGGATGGCCCTATGACGTTGCCTGCCCGCCTGGGCCGCCGTCCACGCTCCGCTTTTCCATATCACAATCGGTACTGTTACTTGACTGCACATGAGACCATGCTATACTCTGGCGTGTCTCGCGAGCCGCAGCCCGCTCGGTCCCTCCACCGGTTCCTTCCCTCGGCCTCCGGTCCTTCCTACCGCCTCCAAGGAATTGCGCTTATCCTTTCCGTCTTCAGGAGCTTCCGCACACTTTGCCGCACCGCCTGGGGGTGCCGTCCCTTTCGATCATCACGTGTGACTGTCGGTCGGAATGGGTCGCTCTTATCCCTTGTATCTTCATCAGCTTTGGCGCTCTCCCCGCCGCAACAAGGTGAGTGCCCGATACCCGCTTCTCGCACCGTGGCCTCTGCCGACCACCGAAATGGCCTCGCGCTAAGCCCTTTCGAGTCCCTGCTTAGGCTGGTAGCAGCCGTAAGTTCTTTAGAATCCGCACTTACAAAAATGTGGGGGTGGGGTATCACACGGCAGGCCGCCGCTCCCCCCTCCCCGCGCCTCCGGTTGCGGGCCGCCGATCTCTCGCTACGAAACTCTTGGGCATCCGCACTTAGAAAAACATGCCGTAGGTCTCTCTCGCCGCTCGTGGCCCGCCACTCCCCACTTCTTCTTCTCCTGTTCCTCCTCGCCCTTCCTGCAAGTGCCCAATCCCGCCGCAAGGTGATCATCGATCAGGATGCAGCGGGCCCCGGCGGCACGGACATGCAAGCCATCCTTTCTCTCATCAATTCGCCGGAAACCGACGTCCTCGGCATCACCGTCATTACCGGCGACGCTTGGCGTGACGAAGAGGTCCAGCACACGCTTCGTCTCCTCGAAATCATTGGCCGTACCGACATCCCCGTCGTCCCCGGCGCCATTTTCCCGCTCGTCAACCGCAAGGAGTACATCGCCAAGTGGGAAACGTTCTACGGCAAAGTTCTCTACCAGGGCGCATGGAACTACGCGAAAGGCCATGCCGTCCACGGACCTTACGAAATTCCGCCGCTGCCCGAGGGCGCTCCCAGAACGAAAGCCTCCGCCGAAGACGCCGCGCATTTTCTCGTTCGCACGGTCCGGCAGTTCCCGCATGAAGTCACCATTTACGCCGCCGGTCCAATGACCGATCTCGCCCTCGCCATTGCGCTCGATCCGCATTTTCCCGAGCTCACCAAGGAACTTGTCGTCATGGGCGGCAGCATCAATCCGCAGACCGATGACCCGGAGTTTTCGCTCACGCCAAAGCGCGAATTTAATTTCTGGATGGACCCGGAAGCCTCGCGCGCCGTTTTGCACGCCCGCTGGCCGCGATTGGTTCTCACCACCGTGGACATTTCCGTGAAAACGCGCATGGAAAAATCGCTCATCGCGGAAATCGCGAAAAGCAGCGAGCCCGCCGCGCGGTACGTCGTGAAATACGCCGAGCCGAATTATTTGTGGGATGAACTCGCCGCCGTCGCCTGGCTTGATCCCAGCATTATCACGAAGTGGGAAAAGCTCTACGTGGATGTGAATCTCGATCGCGGCGCGGGTTACGGCGATACCCTCGTGTGGGCCCCGGGCCGGCAGCCGGGCATGGGCGAAATCCTTGCCGACGTCCAGGCCGACCTGGATAAACCGAAATTCTACCGCGAGTATGCCGCGCTCCTCGCGCGCCCCACTCCCCAGCCTCCCGCTCGCGACGCAAAGTCCGCCGCGCATGCCACGCACTGAATCCATGATTTTCGTCGTCCGAGCAAACGCTCCCAAGAGGCCCATGGCGCGGCCTTGCCTCCCCGTCCGCCGGGAACTCCCCTCCTGCTACACTACTCGCTCCGATGTCCAAGGAATTTTGCAACGTCGCCCTTCCCGTCCCTCTGCGTACGCTTTTCACCTACGGCGTTCCGCCGCATCTGCGCGGGCGGCTTTCTCCCGGCTCGCGCGTGCTTGTGCCGTTTCGCAGGAAGTCGCTCGTCGGAGTGGCCGTTGAACTCGGAGGTGTGCCGCCGCCAGGCACGAAAATCCGCGACGTTTCCAAAATTCTGGATCCTGCCCCGGCGCTTCCGCCGAAGCTCATCGAATTGGCGCAATGGATCGCGGCTTACTACATCGCGCCAATTGGAGAAGTGTTCCGCGCGATCTTGCCGCCGGCCGTCGAGCTCCGCAGGCAACGCCAAATCGCGTTAACGGAAAAGGGCCGTACGCTAATCGCGAATCACGACGCAAGCGACCTGCTCGCGGCGAGCACTCCCGGCCTGCCTTCCGAGGAAGCCCGGTTTCTTTCCGTTCTCCGCGCCAGGGGGACGCCCCTGCCGGTTCACTCTTCCGGCCGGCTCGGCTTGAACGCCGCGATTCTCTCGAGTTTGCAGCGCCGCGGCTACATCGAGATTCGCGAAACGCTGCTCGACCGCTCGCGCAAAACGCAGCAGATCGTCGCCTGGCGTTCCGCTGCAAAGGAAACCGACGCGCTCGCGGAGGCAAGCCCCAGCGCGCCGGCGACGGAATCGGGCCCGTCAGCCGCCCCGCGGGCGCTTTCGGAAAAGGAAGAACGTGTTCGCCGGCTTCTCGAGACCGAGCGCGGCGCGCTTCCCGTCGCACAAGTTCTGAAACTGGCGAAGGTTTCGCGTGCGCTCATCGAACGGATGGTTCGCGACGGCCTTCTCGAAAGCTGGGAGGAGCCGCTCGACCCCTCGGAAGATCCGTTCGATTCCGGCTACGCGCCGCCTGCCCACGAACTGAACGCCGGCCAGGAATCCGCGATGCGCGCCATTCGCGCGCGCTTCGAGCTCGGCGAATTCGGCACGCAATTGCTGCATGGCGTGACCGGGAGCGGCAAGACCGAAGTGTATTTGCGCGCCGTGCAGGAAACGCTCGCGCGCGGCAAAACCGCGATCGTGCTCGTTCCGGAAATCGCGCTGACGCTTTGGGTGGGCCGGCAGAGCCGCGCCTGGTTTGGCGCGCGGTTTGAAGGGGTGGCCGTGTTGCACTCCGCGCTCAGCGACGCGGAGCGCGCGAGAGAGTGGTGGCGCGTGCGCAACGGCGAGGCGCGCGTGGTGGTCGGCACGCGCTCGGCTGTTTTCGCTCCGCTCGAAAATCTCGGCCTCATCATCGTGGATGAGGAGCAGGAAGGCAGTTACAAACAGGAAGAGACGCCAAAGTATCACGGCCGCGATGTCGCCATCGTGCGAGCAAAGCTCGAGAACGCGGTCGCACTGCTGGGTTCCGCCACGCCCTCGATGGAAACCTTCCATCACGCACGCGAAGGCAAATACGAATTGATTACGCTGGCGCTGCGCGTGGCCTCGCGGCCGCTCGCCGCGGCCGAAGTGATCGACATGCGCGAGGATTTCAAACAGACGCAGCGGACGAGCCCCATCAGCGCGGCGCTGCACGCGGGCTTGCAGGAATGCCTCGCGAAACGAACCCAGGCGCTCATTTTGATCAACCGGCGCGGCTATTCGTGGTCGGTGGTTTGCCGGAGTTGCGGCGCTTCCGTGCAGTGCGCGAATTGCAGCATCTCGATGACGCACCACAAATCGCGCAACCGCCTCGAATGCCACTACTGCGGTTCGGCGCAGCCGGTTCCGAAGCACTGCCCCAAATGCGGATCGAAATACGTTTATTTTTTCGGCGAAGGCTCCGAGCATCTCGAGGAGCGGCTCCGCCACGAGTTTCCCGGCGCGCGGATTGCGCGGCTCGACCGGGACACGGCGCGGACGAAACGGCAATATCAGGAAACGCTCGGCGCGTTCGCCGCCGGCGCGCTGGATATTCTCGTGGGCACGCAAATGCTGGCGAAGGGCCACGATTTTCACCGCGTCACGCTTGTGGGCGTGATCAGCGCGGATTCGTCGCTTACGCTGCCGGATTTTCGCGCCGCCGAGCGGACCTTTCAGTTGCTTACGCAAGTCGCGGGGCGCGCGGGCCGCGGCGAGTTACCGGGCCGCGTGCTGATCCAAACGTACTATCCCGAGCACTACGCCATTCAGGACGCTGTCCGCCAGGACTACGCCTCGTTTTTCGAACGCGAGCTGCACTTCCGGCGGCTGATGGCGTATCCGCCGTTCACGTCGCTGGCCAACGTCATCGTGCGGGACACCAACCTGGAAGCCGCGATTCGCTATTCGCGCCAGCTTTCGGAGTATTTTTCTCCACACGATGGCCGCGGTCTGCGCGTGCTTGGTCCCGCATCCGCGCCGCTGGCGCGGCTCAAGCGGGAGCACCGTTTTCAGTTCCTGATCAAATCCACGCGGCGCGCGCTGCTTACGAAGCTGCTTTCCGGCGCCATGGCCTACGCGGAATCCCGCGAAATGCCCGCAAGCGCCGTAAACATCGATGTGGATCCGCTCTCGCTCCTGTGAGCGGCCCGCGCACAGTCTTTTTGCGCAAGTAGAGCCGGTATCGGCGCATTGCCGGAATTCCATGCCGGAGGGCAGGGATTCTCATGCATCGCGATGACATCCGCCTCCGCGGCCGCGGCGAGCGCCTCCCGGCGCCATCTTTTTACGAAGGCCAGGCGTTTCTCCGCGAACTGGTCCAAGAGTGTTCTTCCGCGCGGCAGAGATTCGCGCAGCGCGGTATCTTCACTGAATTACGCCTGGGAGCGTCATCGAGCGCCGACGGCGGAGCTTTTCGGTGCGTTGCGGCGCCAGAAGAAATAGGCGGGCAGGCCCAAGCCAAAGAGCACAATGGCGACGACCAGATTTTTGAACTGGGAAGGGTCCAGCAAAGCGAGCACGACGGCGTTGCCGACCACGGCTGTGGCCGCGGCCACGAAGACAATGGGCGTCCACGGATAGCCCGGGACGCGGTAGGGAAGGACGGCGCCGGCCGCCGCCTTTCGAATGGGAAAGATCGCAGCGGCGCCGAGTCCATAGAAGACCCAGCCGATGAAAATGACCCCGCCAATGAGCTGCGCAAAATTCCCCGCGCAGGCGAGGACAGCGGACCAAACGCCAAGCGCGACGATGGCGGCCGCCGGAGTGGAAAAGCGCGGGTGGACTTCCGCGAGCTTGGCGAAAAACAATTTGTCTTTCGCCATGGCGTAAAAGACACGCGGGGCGGTGAGGACGACGCTATTGGCTGCACTGAAGGTGGAAATCAGGATAGTCAGAGCCACGAGCTTCCCGGCCCAGCTTCCCATGACGGCTTTGACCGCGGTTGCGGCGATGGCATCGGTGCCCATGGCACCGGCGGTCCCGAGCGCGACGAGATAGGCAACCACGGCGACGAGATACAGGCCCATCAGAATCAGTGAGCCGAGCAGAAACGCGCGGGGAAACGCTTTCTGCGGCTCAAGGACTTCGCCGGCGCTGTAGGTGCCGAATTGCCAGCCCTCGTAGGCCCAAAGGACGGAAATCATGGCGAGGCCGAAGCCCGAGATGAGCGCGCCGTGTGACACCGCCTCCGCGGAGTTGCCGGGCATTTCGGATGCGTGGCGGCCAAGACTCAGCAGCACAGCGCTCAGCAGGACGACGATACCGGCCTTCACCAGCGTGGTCCAATTCTGCAGGTCGGAGCTTTTGCGCGTGCCCCAAACATTCACGGCGGTGACGACCCCGATCATGACGACGGCGACCACGGTTTCGGTCGCAGCACCCATGGGAACCACTTCGGCGAGATATTTCGTGAAAGCGCGAGCGAGAGCCGCGATGGAGCCGCTGGCAATTACGAGAAAGAGGCACCAGCCGTAGAGAAAGGCGGGCACGCGGCCGAAACCATCACGGATGTAGCAGTAGAGGCCGCCGGCCTCGGGATTCGCCGCCGCGAGTTCGGCGTAGGTGAGCGCACCGAGAAGGGACAACACGCCTCCCGCGATCCACACGAGCAGCGAAAGCCCTACGGAACCGTGTACTTGACGGAGAATGAGGCCCGGCGTGAGGAAGATTCCCGAGCCAATCACCGAACCGACAAACAACAGCAGCAGGTCCTTCAGCCGCAGCGTGCGCAGCAGGTTACTCATGTTGGGAGCGATTCTCCTCGGGCGGCCATTCGCTCAGAAAGCAAGCCCCCGGCATGATAGTCGGCGCGGCACTCACGTCAACAGAAAGTTCCGCGACGGATGCCGGTTGCCGGACGGCAGGTGAGGAGCGTTGCGAGAAGAAGCGGCGAGCGACGAAAGGCAGGCCGGCGGAGAAAAATTTCCTTCGAACGGGCTCAGCGGAAGTCGCCTTAGCGGTTGAGCTGGATTGCCGCTATTGCGGCTTCGGCGTGTAGTGGGCGACGAGGTAGCGGATGATCTTTTCCGTGACCGCGGGCGGAATATTTGCGCCGAAGGTTTTGTTCATTTTGTTCACTTCGGCCTCCCAGGTCGCGGCGGGAAGCGGCGGCTGCATGGTGATGTAGCGCGTGCTGTGGCACATGGCGCAGTATGCCGAGGTTTCCTGCCTGCCATCGCCCGCGGCGAGCTCCGGCGGATATAGCGGGTAGGCATCCACGCGAAAGCTTCCGCCTTCGTCCAACATTGGCGGCGGAGACTGGCGAACCTCTCCATTTTGCGCGGATTTGTAGTTTCCATTTTGCGAGTCGGCGTTGCGGGCGCCGGCTGCGGCGAGAAGAGCGAGGCTCAATCCGGCGAGGATTGCGGGAAGCGTGCGTCTCATGGGCGTTTTCCTCACTGGGCGTTTCCCGCGACGAGTTCGACGCGCTCGATGCGGTTCCAGAGATACCCGCCGGGATTCCAGACCGGCTCGTCGGGCTGCGTGTTTCCTTTTTCGTCGGTGGCGCGAGACATCAGGGTGTGCTTTCCGGGCGTTCGCGCCGTCCATTGCGCTTCCCAGGTACGGAAGGAATACGGCCCGTAGTCCTCGCCAAGCGCCGCTTCGGACCAACTCCGTCCGCCATCGCTTGAAAGTTCCACTTTCACGATGCGCCCGTGGCCGCTGAAGGCGATGCCGCGCACCGGGACGGTCATGCCGGCGGGAATTTTCGCGGCACCGTCCGGCGAAATGGGAAAGGACCGAACGGGCATGCGGCTGATCGGGACCATTTTCACTTCGCCAGCTTTGGCCGCATCCGGCGTGGTGTTGCCGCGCGGCGTATCGGGAACTTTGTAGCCGGTTTTCATCCAGAAGTTGTCATCCGGCTTCTCGAGCACGCGAATCCAGGTGAGGCACTTCATCCAATAGGTGGCGAAATAGCCGGGCACCACGAGCCGCACGGGGAAGCCGTTGAGCATGGGAAGCGGCTGGCCATTCATCAGGTAGGCGACGACGCATTCATCGGTGACGGGATTCGTCAGGTCCAGTGATTTGAGAAATTGCCCGGAGCCAAGCGCTTTCGGTCCTTCGCCGGTTTCGAGTCCCTGAAATTGCACTTGCAGGCTTCCGGGCTTTATGCCTGCCTGGCCGAGAATTTCACGAAGCGGGACGCCGGTCCAGAGCGCGTTGCCCATTGCGCCGTTGCCCCATTGGCCGCCGGGAACGCGGGGCTGCATGCGGCTGCGGCTATTGCCGGAGCACTGATTCACGGCCGCGACGGAAACGGGTTTGAACTTTTCCATCAGGTCGCGAAGGCTCAGGGTTAGCGGCTTCGATACATTGCCTTCGACGCGCAAGCGCCATTCGGCGAGATTCACCTCGTTGGGGATATTGTCCAGGTGCCAGCGGACGTAGAAGGCTTCGTTTGGCGTGAAGGCGGTGGCGAAATAGTGGCGGGGAGTTTCGAGCTGTACGGGGCGGTCCGTCAGCAGGATGAGGGGAGCTTTCTGCGGCTCGGTGATGTACGGTCCGTCTGAATTCCACAGCGTGCTGGCTGGGGCGCCGGGAGTTGCCACGTTCCCCTCGGTCACGCCGGGCAAGCTCCCAGGGCGGCCCCGTTCCAGAGCGGAACCACTGGCAGCGCCGGCCAAAACGCGGGTGAAAGGTCCGGCGACGGCCAAACCCCCGGTTGCCGCGCCAAGAAACCTCAAGACCCCTCTGCGCGAATATACGCGCGGGTCTTCGTCCCTTTTGAAAGGCACCTTGCTCCCCATCCTTGCCTCACCTTCCTGCTGTCAGCAGAGTGCCAAGCTACAACCGTATCTCGCAGAATGCAAATGGCATCCGTCTGTTTTTAGGGGTTTTTAGAGGCGGCTGCGCCGCGGCGGCGTCGGAATCGCAGTGGTGTTGCATGGCGAGGGCGGAAAAAATGCGAAAAAAAGCTTGACAGCCGATACTATGTGCAATACAGTATGCGGCGTACACTATGTAGGGCATCGTACGAATGAGCATGGACCCAAATCTTTTCGAGAATCTTCGGCTGGAGCTGAGGCGCGGGTCGCTGGTTCTGGCCGTTTTGGCGCAGCTTCGCACGGAGCAGTACGGCTATACGCTGCGGAAAGCTCTCAGTGAGCGCGGGCTGGCCATTGAAGAGAGCACGCTTTATCCCCTGCTTCGGCGGCTGGAGTCGCAGGGGCTGCTGGTAAGCGAGTGGCGCGAGGAAGATAAGCGAAATAAGCGCTTTTACCGGCTTTCACCGGCGGGCAAAGCCATGCTGGAGCAACTGCTCGCCGAATGGAGAAGCATTGACCGTTCCCTGAACGGGATTGTGAAAGGATAATGCCATGCAAATACTCGACCGCTACCTGAAGAACGTGGGGACGTTTCTCCCTTCGGAGCAGAGGGAAGACATTCTGCGCGAGCTGTCCGAGAACATTCGGTCGCAGATGGAGGAGAAGGAGGCCGAAGTGGGCCGTCCGCTGACGGAGTCGGAGCAGGGGGCCATACTAAAAGGGTTGGGACACCCGCTCGTGGTGGCCAGCCGGTACCGGCATGATCAGCGGAGCGTTTCGTTTGGGCGGGAAATCATTGGACCGGTGCTGTTCCCGGCGTACCAGCGCGTTCTCGCGTGGAATCTTTCATTCGCGTTCGGGATCATTCTGATCGTCTTTGGTTGCTTGCTGGTTGCGGGGGAGCGTTTGACGGCGCAAGGGGCGATCTCGGTAGTTTTCTATCAGTTTTTGATTCAGTTCAGCGTAATCACGGTGATTTTCGCGCTGGTGGACCGCCATATAGGGCGTCATCCGGACCAATGGTGCGTGCGGCGCCCGTTTGCGGTTGAGCTTGGGCCGGAGTTGGACGAGAAGGCCCTTCGCCCGGACAGTGCGGCTTCCAAAGGTCCGCGGCCAGTTTCACGTTTCGATTCGGTGGCGATCATGGTGGCCTCGGTGGGCGCTCTGGCCTGGTTAAGCGTCGTTCAGCGGAACCAGTTTTTCATTTTCGGGCCTGCAGCGGCGATCATCGGGCTCGGCCCGGTGTGGAATGAGGCGCTTCCGTGGATTGTGACGCTGACGTTCGCGGGAATGATTCGCGCGTTTGTGAATCTGCTGCGGCCGGATTGGCTGCGTTTCCGCGATCTTGCCCGAATTGCGATTGATTCGGCGGCGGCAGGCATCGTGGTGTTCCTGCTGCGGGGGCGGGAATGGGTGGTGCCGCGACATGCGGGCCAGGGGCTCGAAGCGGTTTCCGCGATCAATCAATTGCTGTTTTATGGCTCGATTGCGGGGGTGGCGCTGCTCTCGGGGATGATTGCCTTTCGGCTGGTGAGCTTTGTTCGGCGGGAGTGGGTGCTGGGCGCGGGAAGGGACAGGGGAGAGCCTGGGCGTGACCGCCGACCGTCGTAAGCAAAAGCGTTCGGTTGCCAGTTGCGAGATTCGCTCGATGAGGAGGAGTGGAGCCCGTGGCTTGAGGTTGCGACTGTGCCGCGCCGCTCCAACAGGTGTCAGGAGCCGCCCAGGACCGGGGCGGGCATGAAGGAGAGCAGGAAGACGATGAGAGCGATGAGCGCAAACCAGCGGCGGCTGGAGTCCAGGGGCGTGGAATCGTAAATCGGGGGCATGCGCAGGAAGCGCAAGGCGAAGAGGAGTCCTGCCCAAACAAACCAGCCGCTCCAATGCAGGAAGAAGCCAAGAGCGACAAGCAGCAACGGCAGCAGCCAAGAAACAATCCAGTGCAGGCGGGTATTCACGGAGCGGAGGATATGGCCGCCATCGAGCTGGCCGGAGGGGAGCAGGTTCAGCGAGGTGGCGAAGAGGCCGACCCAGGCAGCGCGGCCCACCGGATCCAGCAGGAGCAACTTTGCGGGCACGCCGGGGTGCACGAGCATGGTCGTTAGCTTGACGGCGAGCGGGACGCCGAAAACGAATTCCACCTTGTCGGCATTGGCGATACCGGGGACGAATTTGGCGTGCATCACGCCATAGACGAGCGCGGGAATCGCGAATACGAATCCCGCGAGCGGCCCGGAAGCGCCTACGTCAAAGAGCGCGCGCCGCGTTCGAATGGCCGAGCGAATCAGGATGAATGCGCCGAAGGTGCCGATGAGCGAAGGGAAAGGAATGAACAGCGGATAGCTCGAGCGAATGTGGTGGTGGCGGCAGGCGAAGAAATGGCCGAGTTCGTGGGCGAGCAGAATCGTGAGCAGGGTGAGAGCAAAGGGCAAGCCCGAAGCAAGCGCAGCCGGATGGACGAAGAGCATGCGGAAGGCGCGCACGAACTCTTCGGTCGAAGCCGCTCGATTATTCGCGTAGGAGGCGGCGAACTGCGCGCCCGCGGCAAGGCAGGTGCATGACGTCACCAGAAAGAGCAGTATCGCGATGACCAGACTGCGCCGCGAGGGGCGCGGCGGCGCCTGAGGGTAAGCGTGGGAAATCCATTGCGGTTGCAGCCGCTCGAGGTCCGCGGGAGTGCCGGGAAAGACGTTGCCGAAAGGAGGAGGCCCGCTCACGAATACCCTGGGTCAACAGAATTCATCACGAATCAGTACAGCACAACTCGCCGCGGCTGCCAATTCGCGGCTCCGCTCAGGGCGAGCAAGAAGGAATCCCGGCATCGGGGAGACGGCGGGGCTGTGGTTTTGAGAGGCGGCACGAAGCGCGGGACAGAATTCGGGCATGCCGGGCAGAGCAGAAGCTGCATGGACGTATCGCCGCCGGCCAGTGCACCGGCAAGAGCGCGGGTGCGACCGGAGGAGAACTACTTGTTCGCGGTTTGTGTTTCCTCGATGCCTTGCAATTCCTTGCCGGGCTTGAAGCGCACGGCTTTTCCGGGAGGAATACTGACTTCCTCGCCGGTGCGGGGGTTGCGGCCAATGCCCGTCTTGCGGGGGCGCACGCTGAAGACGCCGAAGCGGCGCAGTTCGATGCGCTGTCCGCGGCCCATGGCGTTTTTGAGCGACTCAAAAATGGTTTCGACGGCCTGTTCCGCTTTCGTGCGGCTGATATTGGCATTGGCTACCACGGCGTTCACAATGTCCAGCTTGATCACACCAGCCTCCCAACTCGTCGTTGGCTGATGCTAGGGGTTGCGCCGGAGGTTGTCAAGACGTGCGGCGTCATCTACACTGTGTGTCTTTTCACCACAAAACTTTTTTCGCAGTGGACGGGAGGGAACGGATGTCCGTGAAGCCAGACCGCTGGATTCGGCGCATGTCGCTCGAACACAAAATGATCGAGCCGTTCACGGACCGGCAGGTGCGGGACGGGGTTATCAGCTACGGGGTCTCGTCCTACGGGTACGACATCCGGGTCGCGGACGAATTTCGCATCTTCACCAACGTGAATACGACGATCGTGGATCCCAAACATTTCGATCCGCGCTCGCTGGTGGACTATAAAGGGGAGGTGTGCATTATTCCGCCGAACTCCTTCGCGCTGGCGCGTTCGGTGGAATATTTCCGGATTCCGCGCAATGTACTCACGGTTTGCGTGGGCAAGTCCACGTACGCGAGGTGCGGCATCATCGTGAACGTCACGCCGTTCGAGCCGGAGTGGGAAGGGTTCGTGACGCTGGAGATCAGCAACACCACGCCGCTGCCGGCGAAAATCTACGCAAACGAAGGGCTTTGCCAGGTAATTTTCTTTCTCTCGGACGAAGACTGCGAAGTGAGCTACAAGGACAAGAAAGGGAAGTATCAGGCGCAAGGCGGGATCGTGCTGCCGCGGCTCTAGGTGTGGTTTCGCCCGCACGCGAGAGGGCGTCAACGGATGATCAGCCAAGCTTGGCGCCGGCGAGCGGGAAGCCTTGCTCGCGCCACGCGTTCAGTCCGCCTTTGAGAGGCCGGATGCGTTGCACGCCTTGCCTTCGCAGTAGCAGCGCCACACGGGCGCTGGTGGCCTCGTTGGGTCAAGTACAGTAGAGAATGACTTCGCGGCCGGGAGGAAGCCGGTGCGATTTTTCCTCGAGATCCTTCGCGTCCATGCGAAAGGCACCGGGAATCGTTTGCGGGTCCGCTTCGAAGTCCATCGAGTGGCGCAGATCCACAATGACGAGGTCCTCGCCGGCATCGATTTTCTGTTTCAATTCGGCAGGCGTGATGCGGCTGATGCGCAGCTCGCGCAGGAATCGCTGGCGCGCCCAGATTTTGTACAGCAGGTAAGCGGCAAGCGAGGCGGCAAGCAAAAGGATCAAGCCGCGGCCCAGCGCCGCCGCTCGGCGCTCGACGATTTCAACTTGCCGGCTAAACAGAAAACCCGTCACGAGGAAGCTTCCCGCCCACAAGGCCGCGCCAAGCGCGTCGTAGAGCAGAAACCGGCGGAAGCGCATATGAAAGATTCCAGCCAGTGGCGGAGCCACGGTCCCGAGCCCGGGCACAAACTTGGCGAGCAAAAGCCCGCGCGCGCCTTGAGCGGCAAAGAGGCCCTCGGTACGGCGCACGCAGGAGTCCGGCTCGAGCGAGATCCGGCAAAGAAGCTGAAGCACGCGAATGCCGCGGGTGCGCCCGAGGTGGTACCAGATGGCATCGGCGATCACCGCCGCGAATACGCTGAGCAGGAGCGACGCGGACAGACTTAACCGCCCGGCTCCCGCGAGTGCACCGGCGGCAAGCAGCAGCGGGAACGCGGGCAGCGGTACGCCCAACTGGTCCGTAAGAACCCAGGCAAGCAGGACAAAATATCCGTGGCGCGAGATGAATTCAAAAAGCCCGTGCATTGCTCAACCGAGCGGCCTCCCCGCCGAGACTACTTTGCGGCGAAGGGAGCGGTATGCCCCCAGCGGCCGGTCATGACAAAGTCGCGGATAGGTTTGCGCACGCGAGGCGCGGTCTCGCGCTGCCGCAGTTTTTCCGAGAGGCTTGCCGGATCGCCTGGATAACCGATGGCAATGGCCGCAATCGGCTCCCAGCCATCGGGGATGGCAAAGACTTGCTTCGCGCGTTGCGGATCGAAACCGGCCATTTGATGAACCGCAAGCCCGCGGGCGGTAGCCTCGATCGAGAGCAGCGCGGATGCGGCGCCGGTATCGTACTGCGCGTTGCGATTGGGGGTCTGGCTGGCCGCGAAGGCGAGCTCGCAGACGGCGATGGCGAGGACGGCGGCGTTCTTCGCCCAAGCGGCGTTGAACGCAACGAGCACGCCGAGGATCTTCTCGAAATTTTCCGTATCGTCGCGGGTGGCGACGATATACGCCCAGGGCTGCTCATTGTTGCTGGACGGGGCCCAGCGGGCGGCTTCAAAAAGACTGCGCAGGATCTCGGCGGGGATGAGGGCCTCGCCAAACGCGCGGGGACTCCAGCGGTTGCGGAGCAATTCATGAATCGGAAATTCGACAGGCGCCGGTTTTTGCATCGTCTCCCTTCCTGTGTCCCTGAGGCCAGCCGGGTTCGGAGGAGCCTCGGGGTGGCACTGATCGGATGTTTGGAGCGCCTGAGACGGTACGGAGCTTGCCGCGGCGTCTCAAGCGCTCCCCGGGGAAAGGTCCTGTTGCAAGCCTACTTCGCGTTCGTTTTGACAAGTTCCGCGTCGATGGTGATGCTTACGTCGTCGCCGACAATGACGCCGCCGCCTTCCATCGGCGAATTCCATTTCACCCCAAAGTCCTGGCGGTTAATCCGGGTTGTGCCACTGAGCGCGACGCGTTCATTCCCGTAAGGGTCCTTGATGGCTTGCGTTGGGCCATCCACATCGAGCACCACGGATTTGGTGACGCCGTGAATCGTAAGGTCTCCCGTCACTTTGAGTTTGCCCGGGCCTGCCGTCTCGATCTTTGTGGACTGGAAGGTCATGGCGGGATACTTGGCCACGTCGAAGAAATCCGCGCTTTTCAGATGGGCATCGCGCTTAGGCTCGCCAGTGTTCACGGTCGTGGCGTCGATGGTGACGCTGACTTTGGATTTGGTGATGTCCTGCGGGTCCCAGTAAATCGTGCCCGTCACGCCCTTGAACTCGCCGCGCACCGTGGAAATCATCATGTGCTTGACGGCGAACTGCGCGGCGGCATGAGCGGAGTCAATCCGCCACTCCGCCGCGCGCGCGCCCGCGGGAAAAACCATCGCGGCGGAAATGGCCGCGGCGGCGCACAACCGGGATAGAGAAAGGCCCATGTTCTTCTCCTCATACTTGAGTTTCACGATCGGCGCAGCGACAGCGTTGCTGCGTGGAACGCTTACTGCTCCAGCTTGCGCGTCCGGACTTCCTCGAGGAGCGCAGCCAGCGTCTTCAAACGCGATGCCGCCATGTGGCGGAACTGCCGCTTGTGCAGTTCGCGAACCGGCTGGTCCAGCGTCTTCAGAAGATCGAGGCCCCGCCGCGTTATGCGCGTCTTGACCACACGCCGGTCGTCGGTTTGGCGCTCGCGGGTAATGAGATTGCGCTTTTCCATGCGGTCGAGCAGGCGGGTCATATCCGGGTCGTGCGAGATCATCCGCTCGCTGATCTGCCGGCAGGCCAGGCCCCGGGGTCCGGCGCCGCGGAGAATGCGAAGGACGTTGTATTGGACGGCGGTGAGGCCGGAATTCTTCATGAGCTGTTCGATTTCGAGGGCGAGCGAATCGGCGGCTTTCAGGAGCGCGAGGAAGACGCGGTTTTCGAGGGAAAGGCCCGCTGGTTTACCGGGGGAAAAGCTCATGTGTGGAGTATAGTCGTTACAACGACTATAGGCAAGAGCAGAATTCCGCCATGCGGTGCGAACCGCTGCGATGCTTATTTCTGGAGAGGCCGAAGCTGCACTTCGCTGATAAAACTTCGCGGGCGCTGCGTGAGCAGCATGGCGACGGCGTGAGCGACGTCCTCAGGGGCGAGGGCCTTCGCCGGGTCCTTCGGTTTGCTGCCCGAGAAAGAAGTGGCCACGCTGCCGGGGAGCACGGAAGCGACGCGAATGCCGTGGCCGCGCAAGTCTTCGGCCATGCAGGCGGTGAGGCCTTGCAAGCCCCACTTGGAAGCGCAATAAAGCGCTCCGCCGGCGAAGGCATTGCGGCCCGCCAGGGAGCTGATATTAATAATGTCGCCCGAACCGCGGCGCATCATGCCGGGAATGACCGCCCGGGACACAAGGAAGACACTTTTGAGGTTCGTATCGAGCACGCGATTCCAGTCTTCCTCGGAACGCTCCTGAACCGGGCCGAAGAGGCCGATGCCGGCGTTGTTGACGAGAATGGAGATGGGGCCGAAGCGCGATTCGGCGGCGCGAACCAGTTGTTCGACCTCAGAGGCGCGGGTGACATCCGCGGCATGGGCGAGGACTTCGCCGGAATGCGATAGTTCAGCGGCGGTTTCCTTGAGCCGCGCAGGATCCCGCCCGCAAATCGCGACCTTGGCGCCGAGAACGATGAGCTGCCGCGCAATGGCCAGGCCAATGCCGCGGCTCGCGCCGGTAACGAGCGCGACAGAGTCTCGCAAGGGAAGGCCGGCCTGGGAGGAGAAAGAGGTATTCGTGTCGCTGGTGTTCACGGGGTTGGCACGCATCCAAGATTATTCAGGAGCTGGGATTATCGCAGGGCCTGGCCACCTTTTTCCTGCAGCACTCATCGTAACACCAGTGCCTACCGAGGTTCGCAGGGGCTCGGACGGAGCCCGAGGCGGAATGAGCGAAGATCCAGCGCTTTCCCATCCCTGTTCAGCAGAATCGGGACGTTCCCGCTCGATAACGTCTTGCGAATCTCCGCTGGCTTTCCCTATAATCCCAACGCTTTGCGATTGGAAGCGTTTACGCCGGCGGAGCCGGGTGCAGGGATTGGCATATCTAAACCGAAGTAAAGCGAGGAGATGGGAATGAATCGAACACGGAGCGCGGCAGGCCTCGCGATCGTGGCGGCGCTGTGCCTGAGTCTGGGAAGCGCCGGCAGATTGCGCGCGCAAGCCACGGGTCAGGAAGGCGCGGCGAAACCACAGTACACCATGGCGGAGTACAACTCCTACCAGGCTTGCGCCACGGAAAAGAACCCGACGGCCCAGGTCAAGTGCCTGGACGACTTCATCGCCAAATATCCGAATTCGCAACTGATGACGTTTGTGCTGCCTCTGTACGTGCAGGCGTATTCGAATCTGAAGAACTATCCAAAGGTTATGGAGTATGCGGACAAGACCGCCGCGCTCGGGGACAAGGTCGATGCCGCCACGCGCTACAACGCCTACTACACGCACGCCGTGGCCTGGTACACGCTGATTTCCGATCCGAACAACAAGGCTGCCCAGAGCGATGCGGCGATGGCCAAGTCCGCACAGGACGCGGTGGACAGCGCGCTAAAGACGCTGCCCGAAGTGAAAAAGCCGGAGAACGTGGCGGACGACGTATTCAACAAGCAGAAGGAAACGTCGCAGGTCACGCTGAACGGTATTGGGGCGCAGGCCGCGATGATTCAGAAGGACTATCCGAAGGCCGTGGAGTACTACAAGGCCGTGCTGGCGCTGGATCCGGATGAGCCGGTGACGAATTACCGTCTCGGGCAGGCCTATCTCGCGATGACGCCGCCGCAGACCATGGACGCGTTCTGGTACGTGGCGCGCGCGATTTCCTCGAAGAAGGCCACGCAGCAGCAGGTCACCTCGCTGAAGACCTACTTGCGGAAGTTGATTGCAAATTATCAGCAGGCCGCGTGCGATAACCTAACCGACACGCAGCTTGCGGAACTCATTCAGCTTGCGGGTTCCTCGCCGACGCGGCCGGAAACCTACAAACTGCCGAGCGTGGATGACCTGACCGCCGCGCGCAAGGATATGACCATCGCGTCCGTGATCGCCGATCTGAAAGCCGGCGGCGACAAGAGCAAGGTGACGTGGCTGGCGGCGTGCGGACTTGAATTTCCCGACGTGCCCGGCAAGTTGATTGAGATTACGCCGGGAAGCGATTCGGTGGAGCTCAAAGTGGCGTTTGTGACCAACGACGCCGAGTTCCAGGCCGCGACGACGCCGAACATGGATGTGAAAATCGTGGGACAGCCCGAAGCGGCGCGGCTCGAGAAAGACAATGCCGTGCGCTTTACCGCGACTCTGATCTCTTACGATCCCGATCCCAACTTCATGCTCCACTGGGACAAGGGCAAAGTGAATGCCGAGGACATCCCGAAGGAGAAGGAAGCGCCGAAGCGTCCGACACGGCGGCCGCCGGCCAGAAAGCCGAGCGGACGGAGCAATTAGCCGGCCCAAGCGAAGGAGCAATGATCCGGCTCTCGATCCATCGGGAGCCGGATTTTTTTATGAGGGAGGAACAGGGCTAGCAAGCCTTTACCGGGCGCGCCGGTGGCCGTGCTGGTCGAGCTTGTATTCGCCGATCTTCCGGCTGAGCGTATTGCGGTGGATGCCCAAAACCTGGGCGGCCTTGGACTGATTGCCTTCGGCGCGATCCAGAACGCGCTTGATGAAGCGCTTTTCAAATTCCTGGACGGCTTCGTCAAAAAGGATGCCTTTCTCGACCATTTGCGCGACAAGCCCTTCCAGTTGGTCCTTCACAGTGGCACACTCCGCAATCCGTGATGTTGGCGAGCGCGGTTGGCACCGCGCTTCTTCTTCAGCCTGCTCCGGTCAATCCAACTCGCGCCCGGTCAGGATGCGAAACGCTTCCCGGTACTTGGCGCGCGTTGACGCGACAACGTCGGGCGGCAATTCGGGGCCAGGCGGGGTCTTGGGCCAGCGAATGCGCTCGAGATAGTCGCGGACAAACTGTTTGTCGAAAGAAGGCTGCGCTCCGCCGGGGGCGTATTGCGCCGCTGGCCAGAAGCGCGAAGAGTCCGGAGTAAGAGCCTCGTCAATCCAGATCAGCTCGCCATGGAGCAGGCCAAACTCGAATTTCGTATCGGCAAGCAAAATGCCGCGCGGCTCGGCATACGCGGAGGCGGCATTGTAAATCGCGAGGCTGATCTCGCGGACTCTTTGCGCGAGTTCCGCGCCGATCAGGTTCGCCGCCTGTTCAAAGGAAATATTTTCGTCGTGACCGGCCGCGGCTTTCGTTGCCGGAGTGAAGATGGGCGACGGAAGTTTGTCCGATTCGCGCAGCCCGGCGGGCAATTCGATGCCGCAAATTCTTCCGGTGGCGCGATAGTCCTTCCAGCCCGAGCCCGAGAGGTAACCGCGCACGACGCATTCAACCGGCAGCGGCTCGGTCTTGCGAACGATCATGGATCTGCCGGCGAGATCCTCGGCGTATGCGTTGAAAGGGGCAGGGAAGCCGTCGGCGCGGAGGACATGGTTCGGCACGATGTTGCGCAGCAGGTCAAACCAGAAAAGCGAGAGCTGCGTCAGCACGCGGCCTTTGTCCGGTATCGGCGTGGGCATGACCACGTCGAAGGCGGAGAGCCGGTCGGTTGCGACGATCAGCAGCTCATTGCCGAGATCGTAGATGTCGCGGACCTTTCCGCGGGCGGCGGGCGCGATGCCGGCGAAATTGGTTTCTCGAATGGTGCGCATGCCAGGAGCAGCGGGCACGGGAATCCCTCGGCGAAAGTCAGGAGAGTTTATCGCAGACGGGGCCGCGGCGAAAGCGGCGCGCGGTGGATTTTTCTGGAAATTATTTTCCCGTATGCGCCACGTGCCGGTTTGTGAGCAAAAATCAGCGGCGGCGCGGCGGCGCTAGGCCGCGGACGCGGCAAGCCGCTTCTTGCTCGCCGGCGCGTCGTCGCCTTCCCAGCGCACGCTGACCAGCTTCGAAACGCCCGGCTCCTGCATGGTCACGCCGTAAAGGACGCTGCCCGTTTCCATGGTCTTGCGATTGTGCGTGACGATGATGAACTGAGTCTGGGCGCTCATTTCGCCGATCAACCGCGTGAAGCGCCCCACGTTCGCTTCATCGAGCGGCGCATCCACTTCGTCCAGAATGCAAAAGGGACTCGGCTGATAGCGGAAGATGGCGATCAGCAGCGCCAGCGCGGCCATGGCCTTCTCCCCTCCGGAGAGCAGCAGGACGTTTTGCAAGCGCTTGCCCGGAGGGGAGGCCACGATGTCAATGCCCGCATCGCCCGAACTATCCGGTTCGGTCAATCTCATTTCCGCCATGCCGCCGCCGAAAATCGTGTGGAACGCGGCCGAAAAGTTCGCGTTAATCGCGTGGAATGCTTGTTCGAATCTTTCCTTTGTGACGCGGTCCAGTTCGGCGATTGCTTGCTGCGTGTCCGCGATGGATTGCAGCAGGTCATCGCGCTCCCGGGTCAAGAACCCGAATCGCTGCTCGCATTCGTTGAATTCCTCGAGCGCCATCATGTTGACCGGGCCCATGGCCTCGATGCGCTGCTTCATTTCGCGGTAGCTGGCTTCCGCCGCGGCCAATTCCTCGCCGCTCATGAACGCCGTTTCCGTCGCGATCAGGTCCTCGGGCTGCGCGTTGACCTCCGCCATGCACGTTTCGCGCAGATGCTCGCGGCCGGAGTCATTCTTGGCGCGCTCGATTTCGGCGTGGCTGCGCTGCTCGCGAACGTCCTGAAGCGCCTGGCGGCTGATGCGCAAATCATCTTCCATTTGCGTGACGCGCGCGCGGGCGGTGTCCCACTCCTGTTCGAGTTCCCGCTGGCGCGTCTCCAGCCGCGATTTCTCTCCGCGGAGTCCCTCGAGTTGGCGCGCATTTTCCTCGTTCTGCAGCAGCAGCGCGGAAGTTTCGTCCGAGAGCGAAAGCTCCTGCTGGCGCAGGGCCGTTTGCCGGCGCTGCAATTCGCTGAATTCCTCCGCCAGCCGCGCCGAAGCCGCTTCCGCCGCGGCCAGCCGCTCGTTGATGGCCGCAAGTTCGGCCCGCGCGGCCGCCAATTCGTTCTGCTCGGCTTGCGTCGCGCCGCGAAGCTGCGCCAGTTCCCCGGAGAGGCGGGCGCTCTCCGCTTCCGCATCGGCGCGGGAAAGCGCCGCCGCCGCGTGGTCGTGCTTGGCGCGTTCGGCCCGCGCCCGCGCGTCCTCGGCTTCCCGGCGGACGCGCGCCAGCTCGTTCTGGCAGACGGTCAGGTCCAGCCCCAGCCGCGCCAGCTCGCTTTGCGTCTGCTGATGGCGGTGCGAGGCGGAAATCACCTCGCGTTCCGCCTCGCGCTGCCGCGCGCTGATTTCCTCGAGGGATTGCTCGGCAGCGCGCAGCTCCGCGGCCAGCGTTTCCAGTTGCGCATGTTTTTCGGCAAGCTGCGCGTCCACACGCGCGAGTTCGCCATCCAGCGCGCGCAATTCGCGCTTCATGCCGAGCGGCCCCGCTTCATCCGGCCTTCCGCCGGTGACCATGCGGCCCTGATAGCACGTGCCCTCGGGCGTGACGAAGGCGAACTGCGGATTTTCCTTAGCCAGCTTTTCCGCCACCGCCGCGCTTTTCGTCAGATACGCCGACCGCAACCGCGGCAGGAACTGCTTTGCCGCCGGCCCGAGCGGATCGCGAAACTCCACCAGCTTATCCAGCCGCGAGATCACGCCATCGTCTTCGCGGAAGGGAATGATCGGTTCGTATTCATCCAGGCGCAGGTTCCGCAGCGAATCCACGAAGAAGGTGGCGCGGCCGCCAACCTCGTCGCGCAACATGGAAATACCCGCGCGGGCGTGATCGTAAGTTTCCACGACCACGTACTCGAGCTCATCGCGGAGATATTGCTCGACGGCTGTTTCGTGCTGCTCTTCCACTTCGGCGTAATCCGCCAGCACGCCTACGGCGCGGAAATTGTGCCCGCCGCCGCGCTCGTTGGCCGCAAAGAGTTTCTGCACCGCTTCCTGCGTGTACGAGCGGTCATTCAAAATGCGGTCCAGCGTGTTATGCCGCGCGCGCACTCCTGCCAGCGCTTCCCGGAGCGCATCGGCTTCCTTGGCCAGCAGCTCGCGCCGGGAGCGCATTTCCGCGATTTGCGTCAGCAACTCCGCCGCGGCCTGCTTGAGGGCCGCGAGCTGATTGCTTGCGTTCTCAAAGTCATAAGCGGCGCGCTCCGCATCGTCGCGAATCCGGATGGACGATTCGAGCAGCGCATGCTCATTGGCCTCGAGCCGGCGCAGCGTTTCCGTTTGGTGCACCAGCGCCTCTTCGGCTTGCTTTTGCTCTCCGTGCAGCCGCAGCAGATTTTCGCCCGCTTCGGAGGCGGACCGGCGCAGCGCCTCGATGCGGGCTTCGGCGCCGGCAATTTGCGCGGCGCGCGATTGCGCCCGCGCGGCCAATTCATCCACGCGAGCCGCCAGCGCCGCCGATTCGCCGCGCAGCGAAGCCGCGGCAGCAAGCTGCGCGGTGTTCCGCGCTTCCCATTCCGCCGATTGCGCCGCGGCCTGCGCCATCTCCGCGTTCACCTGCGTATGGCGCCCCGCCAGCTCGTCCGCCCGCTGCCGGTTGAACGCAATGCGGTTCTCCGTGCGGTCGGCTTCGAGAGCGGTTTGATTCAGAACGTTCTGGTTCTGCCGCAACTCCGCATCCAGTTCGTAAATTCGCTGACTTAGGCGGTCGTGCTCGCCTTCGTGCTGGCGAATCTCGGTTGCGCGGCGCGTCTCCTCGGCGGTCAATTGCTCGAGATTCGCCGCAATTCGCTCGGCTTCCGCATCCAGTTCGCGCGCCCTCCCGGCCAGCATTTGCCGCACAATCCCGCGCATCTGTTCGCGAATCTCCGAATACCGGCGCGCCTTGGATGCCTGCCGCTTCAGCGAGCCAAGCTGCTTTTCGACTTCCACGACGATGTCGTTCACGCGCGAAAGATTCACTTTCGAGCTTTCCAGCTTTGCCTCTGCCAGCCGCTTCTTCGTCTTGAATTTTGTTACCCCCGCGGCTTCTTCGATGATGGCGCGCCGCTCCATGGGCTTTGTCGAAAGAATCAGCCCGATGCGCCCCTGCTCAATAATGGCGTAGGAATCCGGCCCGAGTCCCACGCCCATGAACATTTCCTGAATATCGCGCAGGCGTGCGGCGCGCCCGTTGATCAGATACTCGCTCTGTCCGGAGCGATAAAGGCGGCGGCTGACTACCACTTCGCCCGGCTTCGTCGCCAGCACCGGCTTTTCCGCGTCCTTCTTGCGCCGCTTACCCTTCAAAAGCGGAGGATCTGCCGCGGATTGCGCTTCCGCTTCGGCTTCGGAGGAGCTTTGGGGCGCAGCTTCCTGCGCCCCTCGGGCTTCACCTGCGACTGCAGGGGACCGCGCGGGGTCACTTGCAAGGTCCAAGGCCGGAATTGTCTCATTCGCCGGATTGGAATCGTTTGGACGGATTCCACTCTCGCCGGCCGCGGTTTCGGCGGAGCCGTCCGCTGCCGCTCCTTCCAGCACGAAGCGCGCCGCTTCCGCCAGTTCGGGGTCCTCGAGCGTAATGGTGACTTCCGCCAGGCCCATCGGCGGCCGCTTGGCGGTGCCATTAAAAATGCAGTCCGCCATGCGCTCCGCGCGCAGCGATTTATGGCTTTGCTCCCCCAGGACCCAGGAGATGGCGTCCACCACGTTCGACTTGCCGCACCCGTTTGGCCCGACGATGCAGGTGGTCCCCGAGCCGCTGAAGGTGACCACCGTCCGCTCACAGAATGACTTGAAACCGACGATTTCGACTTTACGCAGCTTGAGCAAGGTGTCCCCTTTGGCCGTCTTGCAATCGCATCATGCGCTCACAAAAACCGCAATCCGGGTTGGCATCCATCGCGGAGGCACGCTGGCCTGGGCAACGTGATGCTTGCCGCAGCCGCCCCGTTCGAAACGGGGCGCAAAACACGCGGGCACACGACCAGAGACGGCTCATGATTCCTCGTTTGGAGGGTTCTTCGAGCGACATGCGCGCCCGCAAAATTGCCGGGCACACAACGATTGGCAGGTTCTCGTTCAGAGGCCCTAGCCGCCTGGCGCAACGGGATGGCGGTACGGGAGCAAAGCCTAACACGCGACCGTCGCTCATGTAAAGCCCTGCGCAAGCAATTGTGGCCCTTTTCCGGCTGCCACAAGTCGCCACAAGTCGCCACAAGTCGCAGAGGCACTCATTTCTGTGCGGCGCAAGCCCGGCGGCGGCACCTCGTCCACACCGCAGAAGTCTCCGTTTCCGCGTGCGAGAGAACGTGGCCCGCGAGCAGCGCGCCCAGCAGCAGCTCCGCGTGTGCGGAATTCATCCGTAAAGTGACGATCAAAAGCCGCGCCTGGAATGGCCGCCCGGCAAGCTGGACGCGACAATCGCCGGTTGCGCTCCGGCCCAAGCACGTGGACTGCGCGGGCCCGCAACATCGCGCGCGGGCGGGACGGCAGGGGATTCTTCAGGACGGCGCCTTCTGTGATCTCCGCCTGCTGGCGCGGTGGAAGTTTCAACTCGCGCCTCAAGCCCTCCCGTTGCCTTCCTGAGCACACACGCACTACCACTGGCCATTGGTCCAAGCATCCTGCGCCCATGAGCTGTGTAAACATGCCTCTTGAATCATGTCGCTCGAAAAACGCGAAATTTTTCGCAACCGTTTTCGTTACGTCTGCGCCACGTGTTCCTTCAACTGGCCGAGAACGCCGCTCCCTGAAAGCGAATTGCCCCCTCCGCCGCGTCACTCCTGCCGCGGGGCCTCTCAGCCCTTATCCACGGCCGCTGACTTGCAAGCGAGCCCGGCCCAGGCCGAGAAAGCTCTCTCTTTAGAACCGCTTGCGCCCAAGGCAAACCGAGCGTACGAGGAGTTCTCTCATTCGGCGGGCACGCTTCCACCGCCCATCCCGGAATCCCACGCTTCTCAAGCACCAACCACCCAAACCTCCGCCACCCGTACCTCAATCCGCTCGAAAAACCAAGCCGCCGCTACGAAGAATCCTCTCGACTCTGCCTTGAGGCCGACCTCGCCGCGAAAAGACAAAAAGGGGTCCCACAACGGGGCCATCAAGCCCCGGCCCGTCGCTGTCTGCACGCGTTGCCAAGCGGTTTCCTACGACGTTGCCCAGATCAACGGCCGCTGCGCCAATCAGATCGCAGGCAAACGATGTGTCGGCGTCAATGGTAGCGCCCTCCACCAGGACGATTGGAAGCTTTGTCCCAAGTGCTCTGGCTCCGGTACCGCGGACCGCTCGCCCTGCGGCACCTGCAATAGCGCCGGGTGGCTCTACACCCGCCATCCCAAGCGCCGCTAGCCCGCGCCTTTGAATGAACACTTGCGCGGCTCCAGCAAAGAGATTGATTCTAAGAGACTTCAAGGTCTCGTAAGCCGCTTGTTTGCGACACTTGGGGAAAACAGCCGGCTGTTAGCTGCACATGAAAAAAACAGGGGGGGCCATGACATACACTGCCGCCAATCTCTCCTCCCTCCTCCGAGCGAGGGTGGAGGGGGATGGAAGCGTAGAAATTCGAGGCGTCGCAGCGCCGGAGCGGGCCGGGGCTTCCGATCTGATTTACGTGGAGAGCGCGAAACACACGGCGCGAGCGGTGAGCTCCGCGGCGCGGTGCGTCATTGCGCCGGAGCAAGTCTCACTGCCCGGGAAAACGATTTTGCGGGTCGCCCAACCGAAAGTCGCGTTCGCAAAGGCCGCCGCGCTACTTTTGGAGAAGCCGCCCATTGCGTCTGGCATCCACCCAACGGCAGTGATCGCGCCGCTGGCGCGCATTGGCGCCGAAGCCGGCGTCGGTCCCTTTGCGGTAATCGGGGAAGACGTGCACATCGGCGCGGGAACGCAGATCGGCGCGCATTGCGTAATCGGCGCGGGCTCGTGGATTGGGGAGCATTGCCGCCTGCATCCGCGCGTCACGGTTTACGCGGGCGTCCGCATCGGCCATCGCGCCGAGATTCATGCAGGAACGGTAGTTGGCGCGGACGGGTTCGGTTACGCTTACGGAGAAGGGCGTTACTGGAAATTTCCGCAGCGGGGCATTGTCGAAATCGGCGATGACGTTGAAATCGGCGCGAATTGCACCATTGATCGCGGCTCGCTCGATGATACGCGCATCGCGGAAGGCGTGAAACTCGATAATCTTGTGCATGTTGGGCATAACGTGCAGATCGGCGCGCACACAGTAATCGCGGCGCAAACCGGTGTTTCGGGGTCCAGCAGGATTGGCCATCACGTCGTCTGCGGAGGGCAGGTTGGGATCGCAGACCACTGCACACTCGAGGACCATTGCGTGGCGGGGGCGCAAGCCGGCATTCCCACCGGCAAGACGATTCGCTCCGGCCAGACGGTCTGGGGAACTCCGGCGCGCGAAATCGGCAAATTCAAGGATACCTATGTTTGGTATGCGCGCTTGCCGGAACTCGCGGCTCGCATCAAGAAATTGGAAGAAGGTTCGCGTTGAGGGAAAATGGCAGCGTTGCGGGCAGCGGCGATGAAGGCTGAACTCCAAGCGCGGATGATTGTCGTCGGCGGCCAAACGCGCAGCATCGGAAAGACGCAACTCATCTGCGACATCATCTCAACGTTTGCGCAGGCGGGCTGGGTTGCGGGAAAAATCACGCAGTACGGCCACGGCATCTGCACGCGCGACGGCAAGGCGTGCGGCTGCGCGCCGGATCAGCACGCATCAACGCTCAACTGGGAAGCGCGCGCGGAAACGGGCACGGATTCAGCGAGGTTTCTCGCCGCCGGGGCGCGCCGGTCGTTTTGGCTGCGTACGCGGCAAGGCCAGCTCGCGGAGGGGCTGCCGATGCTGGAAGGCGCGCTCCTAGAATCATCCGCGGAAAGCGGCGAGTTTCCGCCAGTCATCGTCGAAAGCAATTCGCTGATGAATTTCGTGGAGCCGGCTCTCTACTTTTCGGTAATCGATTCATCGAAACCGGATTTCAAGCCATCGGCTCGCGCTGCTCTGGAACGCGCAAGCGCGATCGTATTTCGCGAGAGTCAGGGAGGGCTTGTTCCGGCGCAGCCTTTCTGGCTGCAAGTTGAGCCAGGATTGTTGCGAGAAAAACCCTCCGTGCTCCAGAGGGAAGGCGAGCCGCTTCCGGAGCCTTTGCGGGTGCTGATTCAGCGTTTCCTTGAGTCGGCGCATCAGGTCACAACGCGAAAATAGCGCTCGCGCATCTTACCGATTGACCGGAGCAAGTAACGCAGCCATAATCAGTGCTCAGGTGTGTATCCGGGTGAACGTTGTAGGGCCGTAAGTTCATGCCAGCAGGGAAGTTACTGGATTGGCAGCGCCCTGCCCTGGCCATAGAGTCGCTGGAGAGACATTTCGCTCTTGGGGGGAGCGCAAATGGCGTCTTTTGTACGAATGGGAGAACAGGTACCGGTTACGGCGGTGGCTCCCGCGCGCCGGCACGAATTCGCCGACCAGTTGGAACAATCCATCGAGCGTGGCGCGAAACACCTGCTGGCGCTGCAACACGACGAAGGCTTCTGGCTGGGTGAGCTTGAAGCGGACACGACCCTCGAATCCGACTATATCTACTATCTTTTTGTGCTCGGGAAAGCGGAACCGGAGCGGATTGCCAAGCTCGCCAACTACGTGCGGCGGCGGCAGCTTCCGGACGGCGGCTGGAGCATTTATCCCGGGGGCCCTTCGGAACTGAATGCCACCACGAAAGCGTACTTCGCATTGAAGCTTGCGGGCGATTCGCCGGATTCGCCGCACCTGACGCAAGCGCGCGCGACGATTCACCGGCTTGGCGGGCTCGAGCACACGAACTCGTACGTGCGGTTTTACCTGGCGCTGGTGGGCGCGGTGGGGTGGGAGCTGGTTCCGGCGATTCCGCCGGAGTTGATGCTGTTGCCGAACTGGTTTTATCTGAACATCTACGAGATGTCGTCGTGGACGCGCGGAATCGTGATCCCCATGGCGATTCTCTCGGCGCTGCGTCCGGACTGGCGCTTGCCGGAACGCGCGCAAGTGGATGAACTTTTCAAGGACCCTTCACGCAAAACAGCGGCATTTGACTGGAGCAAGCAGCTCCTTTCGTGGAAGAACGTGTTTCTGGCGATTGACCGGGCGCTCAAGCTATACGAAAAGCTTCCCTGGAAGCCGCTGCGGCGGCGCGCGCTGCGGGAGGCGAAGCAATGGATGCTGGAGCACATCGACCGCAGCGAAGGGCTGGCGGCGATTTATCCGGCGATGATGAATTCGATTTTCGCGCTGATGGCGCTTGGGCACGGGCCGGACGATCCGCTGGTGTGGCGCGAAATCAAGGAGTTTTCGCGGTTTGAAATCGAAGAGGGCGACACGATTCGATTGCAGCCGTGTGTTTCGCCGGTGTGGGATACGTGCATCGCGATGGTGGCGCTGGAGGAAGCCGGCGTGCCGGCCGATCATCCGGCGCTGGTGCTAGCGGCGGAATGGATCCTTTCGAAACAGATTCTTGGGGGCGGGGACTGGCAAATCAAGAACAAGGATGCCGAGCCGGGCGGCTGGGCGTTCGAGTTTCGGAACGATCACTATCCGGATGTGGACGACACGGCGTTCGTGCTGATGGCGCTGCAGCGCGTGAAATTTCCGGATCCAGCGCGGATGGAAGGCGCGATTCGCCGCGGGATTCAGTGGCTGCTCAGCATGCAGAATCGCGACGGCGGCTGGGGCGCGTTTGACCGCGACAACAATCGCGGGATCCTATGCAATATTCCGTTTGCCGACCACAACGCGATGATCGATCCTTCCACGGCGGACGTGACGGCGCGCGTTCTCGAGTGCTTGGGCCGCTTCGGCTGGCCCGCGGAGCACCCGGCGGTGCGGCGGGGCGTGGAGTTTCTGCTGAAGGACCAGTGCGAGGACGGGTCGTGGTTCGGGCGCTGGGGCGTGAACTACATTTACGGAACGAGCGGCGTGCTGCGCGCGCTCGAGACGGTTTCGCTGACGGCCCGGGATTATTGCCAGCGCGCGGTGGCCTGGCTGCGCGCCGTACAGAAGCCGGACGGCAGTTTCGGGGAATCGCTACGGAGCTACGACGCACCCGCGACGAAGGGGCAAGGCCCGAGCACGGCTTCGCAGACGGCCTGGGGACTCATCGGCCTGCTGGCTGCCGCGGACATTCATGATCCGGCAATCACGAAGGCGGTTTCCTACCTGCTGAGCCAGCAGAATGCGGACGGCTCGTGGAGCGAGGCGGACTTCACCGGCACGGGCTTCCCCGGCGTCTTCTATTTGAAGTATCACCTGTACCGGAATTCGTTCCCGCTTTACGCGCTGGCGCGATACCACAATCAGTCGCGCGGGGCGGAGCCATACAGCGCACTGCGACTCGACCCGAGCGAGTTCCGCCTGCGCAGCGGCTTCTGATTCTTCGATGCGATTTCCGGCTCGTTTGCGTGTGGCCTTGGCGGGCGCGCGGTTGGCGCGCGCGTGGCGGCCCCGGCACGGCGCTGGGCGATTTCAGTTTGTGGATGTGGCGGAAATTCTGGATGCGGGAGCGACGAGGCCCGTTTCCCGCGAGAAGCTGGAAGAGATTCTGGCGGCGCGCAAACCGCTGATCTGGATGGGAGGCAGCGAGCCGCTCGATCACCCGGGAGCGGGGCACCTGGTGCGGGCACTAGCGCAGAGCGCTCGCTTCGTTTTCGTGGAGACTTCCGGCTGTGCATTGCGCAGGCGCATCCATGAGTTTCCACCGCTGCCCGGGATCATTTTTGCCGTGCGACTCGAAAACATGCGCCTCGAAAACCGCCGCGAAGAGCGGCACGCTTCGGCATCGGCGCTCGCGCAGGAGGGGATTCGGGCCGCACAGCTTTCCGGCTTCTGGACGGTTGCGCATGTGCCGGTATCCGCCGATACGGAACTGGCCGCGGTGGGCGAATTTGCAAGAGAGGTCCGCGGAATCGAGATTGACGGGTGGTTAGCGACCGCGGCGAATGCAAGCGCAGCCGCGCTGCGGAGAGCAGAGGAGGCGCGGCGGTTCATTGCGCACCCGCTGTGGCGGAGCTTTTCCGAGATGATTGAGCCTGTGCTCTTGGGGCGGACGGGCGAGGGATCACTTGCTGGCGTGAAGGTGCATGAGGCAGCCGGGCAGGATGCATTGGAAGAACAAGTCGTGCCTCTCGGCACGGGGCCGGAAGGGCCGCAGGAAGGCGTGCCGTTATGACCACGCTGGTCACGGGTGCGGCAGGGTTTCTTGGGAGCCACGTGGCGCGGCAGCTTGTGGCGCGCGGCGAAACGGTTCGCGTGCTGCTGCGGGCTTCGAGCAGCAACCGCGCCATTGCCGATCTGCCGCTCGAATACGTGACGGGAGATCTTCGCGACCCGGCATCGCTGGAGCGCGCCGTGCGCGGTGCGCGGCGCATTTTCCATGTGGCCGCGGATTATCGGTTGTGGGCGAAACGGAAGCAAGATATCTACGATTCGAATGTGGGCGGAACGAAGAATTTGCTGGAGGCGGCCCGAAAGGCGGGGACCGAGCTGTTCGTTTACACGAGCACGGTGGCGACGATCGCGGTGGACCGGCCGGAGCCGCCGAATGAGGCGACGGACGCCAAACTGGAAGAGATGGTCGGGCACTACAAGCGCTCGAAGTGGATGGCGGAGCAGGAAGTGCGCGAAGCGGCCCGCGCCGGGTTTCCTGCGGTGATTGCGATGCCCACGACGCCCGTGGGGCCGTGGGACTGGAAGCCGACGCCAACGGGCAAAATCATTCTCGATTTCCTGAACGGGAAGATGCCAGGGTATGTTGAGACCGGCCTGAATTTTGTGGGCGTGGAGGAATGCGCGGCGGGCCATTTGCTGGTGGCGGAGAAAGGGAAGCGCGGGGAACGCTATCTGCTGGGCGGAGAGAATCTGACGCTGAAGGCGCTGCTCGACCGTCTGCAGGAAATCACGGGACTACCCGCACCGCGGCTCAAGATTCCGCACAACGTCGCGCTGGGTGTAGCCTATGCGAGTACGGCGTTTTCGCGATTGCTGGGACGCGAGCCGGGAATTCCGGTGGAAGGTGTGAAGATTGCGCGGCACATGATGTTTGTGGACGCGAGCCGGGCGCAGCGGGAGCTGGGATTTGCGCCGGGCTCGGTGACGGCAGCCCTGGAGCGGGCTGTGCGGTGGTACGAAGCGAACGGTTACGTCGCGCCGCGGCGTGCGAGAAAAATCGCGCAGACTCGAGCGGCGGCATGAATTTCGCGGTGTGCGCCGACAGAGGAGCGGGGCGCCGCGCCCCTGCGAGAGCCTGCCGGGCATCCGGCGAGTGCTTTGACTGATGCGGATTCTGGTTACATTTGCGGTGGACGCGGAATTCGCTCCCTGGCGAAAGCTGGGCAGGCTGCGAAGCCGAACTGCCGGTCATCTGGAGGTTTTTAACGCGGAGATTGGGCGCGCCTCGGTGGATTTTGTTGTGACAGGAATGGGTGCAGGGAACGCGAGTCGCGCAGCCGAGGCTCTGATGTCCGCGACGAAGTATGAGTTTTGCATTTCGGCGGGGTTTGCGGGAGCCCTAAGCGAGAAGCACCGCATCGGCGATATTCTTGTCGCAGAAGGTGTTCAGCAACTCGGCGGATCGAAGACGCTCTGGTGCAGCCGAAATCTTACGCATGCGGCAAAAGGCGACGGAGCAAAACAGGTGAGGCTTTTCCTAACCAGCGACCACGTCATTCGCACCATCGAGGAAAAGAAACGACTGGCTGCATTTGCCGGAGCGGTAGACATGGAAAGCTTCGGCGTTGCCTGCGTCGCCGAGGCCCACGGAATACCCGTAGTGGCTATCCGGGTTATTTCCGACACGACGGACCGTGACCTGCCAGTCCGAATTGACACCATGATTGATGAAAGAGGCCGGCTGAACCTTGGCGGCGTGGTCCGTGGAATTGTGCGGCATCCGTTGCAAATTCCAGCACTGATCCGATTGGGCCGCGAGAGCAGGAGGGCGGCTGAGGCGCTGGCAAATTTCCTGGATGCTTTCATCGGGAAGGTTTCATGCAGTTTGGAGGCTGGGCCGCCAGCCGAGTTGAAAGAGGCGGCGGCGCAATGAGCGGAACGGCATCCACGCTGGACACGGAGCGCACGCCTGGGCGGGTTCCGCGGACGATGCGCGCGGGGGTCTACCGGGAAAAGGGAATTGTGCGGGTTGAGGAAGTGCCGGTGCCGGAAGTAGGACCGGGGGAAGTGCTGATCAAGGTGGCGGCCTGCGGCATCTGCGGGACGGACATCAAGAAAATTTTCCAGCGGTATGTGGAGCCGCCGCAGATTTTGGGGCATGAGCTGGCGGGAACGGTCGTTGCGGCCGGGCCGGGCGTGACGAAATTCAAGCCTGGGGACCGGGTGATGAGTTTTCATCACATCCCTTGCACGAAATGTTTTTATTGCGAGCACCGGCTTTTCTCGCAATGCAAGCAGTACAAAACGACGGGGCTAACGGCCGGGTTTACGCCGAATGGGGGCGGCTTTGCCGAATACGTGAAGGCGATGCCGTGGGTCGCGGAACGCGGGATCATTCCGCTGCCGGACGACATTAGCTTCGAGGAAGCGACATTTCTCGAGCCGATCAACACGATTCTGAAGGCCGTTCAGAAGGCGCGTGTGGCCGCAGGGGAAACGGTGCTCATTGCCGGGTGCGGGCCGATTGGGTTGCAACTGCTCATGGTGACGAAGACGGCGGGAGCGCGGGTGTACACGAGCGACCCCATGGCAGAGCGGCGGGCGAAGAGTTTGGCATTGGGAGCAAGCGAGTCCTTTGACCCAACCAATGGTAAGCTGGTAAGCGAAATCCAGGCCCGCACCGAGGGAAGAGGTGCGGACGCGGTTCTGGTGGCGGTGGCGCATCCGGCTGTTGTGGTGGAAGCGCTGGCCGCGGCGCGGCCCGGGGGGCGCGTGCTGCTCTTCGCGGCGAACGATCCGGTCACGAAGATCGAGTTCCCCGCTTCGGCGGTGGGTATCGAGGAAAAGGAAATTCTGGGCAGCTACAGCGCCGCGGTGGACATCCAAGAAGCAGCCGCGGAGCTGGTGCTGAAAAAGCGGTTGCCCGTGATGGAGATTGTGACGCACCGCTTTCCGCTGGCGGAAATTCAAGAGGCACTGGAACTGGCGGCGCATCCGACGCCGGAATCGCTCAAGATCCTGGTCATACACGAATGAAGACAACGGCAGCAAAGAAAAACGGCGTAGTGGAAGCAATCAAGGCGGTAGCGGCACGGGTCGTGCCGGGCAAGATGACGGCCGCCGTGCTCTACGGAAGCGAAGACCTGCGCATCGAGAGAATCGACGTGCCGGCGATCACGGCCGATGAAGTGCTGCTGCGGGTGCGGCTGGCGCTGACCGATGGCACGGACCTGAAGGTCTGGAAGCGCGGATATCACGCGAAGATGATTCAGCCGCCGGCGGTTTTCGGGCACGAAGTGGTGGGCGAGATCGTGAGCGTGGGGAAGCGCGCGGAGACGCGGTGGCGCCCCGGGATGCGGGTGATTGCGGCAAATTCCGCGCCGTGCCTGCGCTGCTACTATTGCCGGCGAGGCCAGGAAAACCTCTGCCAAGACCTGCTGTTCAACAACGGCGCGTATGCGGAGTACATGCGGATTCCGGCGCGCATTGTGATGGAAAACATGCTGGAGGTGCCACACTCGGTGGACGACGCGAGCGCGGCGCTCGTCGAGCCGCTGGCCTGCGTGCTGCGGGGAATACACGAGATGGAACTGCGGACGGGCGACACGGTCGCGGTCATCGGCTGCGGGCCGATCGGGCTGAAATTTGTCCGCATGCTATCGCGGCGCGGCGCGCGGGTGATCGCGCTGGCGCGGCGGGAAGGGCCGCTGCAAGTGGCGAAGCGGCTCGGCGCCGCGGCGACGGTGAACGTGGCGTCGGTGGACGATCCGGTTGCCTCGGTGAAGGCCTTGACGGAGGAGGAGCGCGGGCCCGATGCGGTGGTGGAGGCGGCGGGAAATCCGGCGACATGGAAGCTGGCGCTCGAGATGGTGCGGCGGGGAGGGGTGATCAATTGCTTCAGCGGGCTGCCGACAGGAACGAAGATTGAGATCGATCCGGCCGCGATTCACTATTCGGAGATCAAGTTGATCTCGACGTTCCATCACACACCGCGATTCATTCGCGAGGCGCTGGAAGCGATCCGGCGCGGGGACATTTCGGCGCAGGATTTCGTGACCGAAGAGATCGCGCTAACGGAACTGCCGCAGGCGTTTGCGCGGATGAAGTCGCGCAGCGGGGAGATCAAGCTCGCCGTCAAGCCGTAGATTGTCTTCCGGGGCCGGCCGGTGTTGGCTCGAACAAATCATTCACGTCATCTGACCATGGGAAGCTTGCCGCTCTTGCCGCCGAAGTCTGAATGCCGCCGCGCGGGACTGGCCGCGGGATTGTCCTGCTGATGTTGCGTCCCGCCGAGCTCGAGATCGCCGCGCGGAGCCCGAAGGCGGGCTGCTCGCTGGAGACGGCGCAGGAGTATACGCGCTGGCTGGCGACGCATCACTACGAAAACTTCAAGGTGGTTTCCTGGCTGCTGCCGAAGGAATTGCATCAGCATTTCTATAATTTGTACGCGTATTGCCGCTGGGCGGATGATTTGGGCGACGAGGTGCCGGACCCGCTGCGCGCGCTGCAACTGCTGGACTGGTGGGAGCGGGAACTGGACGCCTGCTATGAAGGGAAGCCTTTGCATCCGGTATTCATCGCGCTGCGGAAGACGGTGATGGCAAAGAGTATTCCGAAGCAGCCGTTTGCGGATTTGCTGAAGGCATTCCGGCAGGATCAGACGGTGAAGCGGTATGAGACCTGGGACGCAATGATCGGATATTGCGCGTATTCGGCGAATCCGGTCGGGCGGCTGGTGCTGTATCTGTGCGGGTACCGGGACGCCGAGCGGCAGCGGCTTTCGGACGCGACGTGCACGGCCTTGCAGCTTGCGAATTTCTGGCAGGACGTCTCGCGGGACCTGGAGAAGGGGCGTATCTATATTCCGCTGGATGTGGCGGCGGCTCACGGGGTGAGCGAAGACGACATTGTGGCCCGGCGATTCGATGAGCGTTACGCCGCGCTGATGAAGGACGTGATTGGGCGCACACGAGAGCTTTTCGCGCAAGGGCGGCCGCTGGCAGGGATGGTGGACCGGCGGCTTAGCATTGATTTGGATATGTTCAGCCGCGGCGGGCTCGCGGTGCTCGATGCCATCGAGGCGATGGGCTACGACACGCTGCACCGGCGGCCGTCGATCAGCAAGGGGAAGCAGGGCGCGCTGCTCGGGCGGGCGCTTCTAGCGCATTTGGCGGCGCGCGCGAAAGGCGGAGGCGGGATTGGCGGTTCGCCGGAACTTGCGGCCGGGCCTTCGCAAAGGGCGGCGGCTCCCGCGGCGGTTTCTCCCGCGGTGAGAGCTTCGTATGAGCACTGCCACCGGATTGCGCGAGCGGCGCATAGCAGCTTCTATCCGGCGTTTTATCTTTTGCCGAAAGCGAAACGGGACGCGCTGGCCGCGCTCTATGCGTTCATGAGGCTGATTGATGACGTTGCGGACGAAGGAACGGATCTGGCGGCGAAACAGCGAGGACTGGCGCGCTGGCGGGCGGCTCTGGACCAGGCCATTACAGGGCAAGAGCAGATTTGCGACGGAAACGCCGCGATGGTTTCGCCAATGTGCATGCCAGGCGCTTCCGAGGTGCTGCCGGCGCTCGTGGACACGATGCAGCGCTACAAGATGCCGGCGCGGTATCTGCACGACCAGATCAGCGGAGCGGAAATGGATTTGACGATCCGCTCGTATCCGACGTTCGAGCGGCTGCGCGAGTATTGCTACCGCGTGGCAGGAACCGTGGGACTGACCTGCACGCACGTTTTCGGATTTCATGAGGCTCGCGCGCTGGATCTTGCGGAGAAACTCGGGCTGGCTTTTCAGACGACGAATATCTTGCGGGACGTTCGCGAGGACTATCAGCGGGGGCGCGTCTATCTGCCGGAAGAAGACTTGGCGCGTTACGGCGTAAGCCCGGCGGATTTTGCGCGCGGCGAAGCGACGCTCGGCGTTCACGAATTGCTGCGGTTTGAAGCGGAGCGGGCGTGGCAATGCTATGAGGAAGGCGCGGAGCTGATTGATCTGATCGACGCGGATTCGCGCGGAGCGCTGTGGCTTCTGGTGCATACGTATAGCGCTTTACTGGCGCGCATTGCATCGGTTGATTTTGCGGTTTTCGGCAAACGCGTGCGGCTTTCCAAGCGGGAAAAAGTGATTTTCATGGCCAGGGCGCGGTTTGCCCGCCTGACGAAAGAGAACATCCTTGAACTCGGTGATCGTAATCGGCGGCGGGCTGGCGGGACTGGCGGCCAGCGTCGCGCTGGCTGAAGCGGGCTGGCGCGTCCGGCTCTTCGAGCAGCGGCCGTTTCTTGGAGGGCGCGCCACGTCCTATGCGTTGCCTGACGGCTCACAGGTGGACAATTGCCAGCACGTGACCTTCGGCTGCTGCACGAATCTTGAGGATTTTTACGGACGGGTGGGCGCCGCGGACAAGATACGATTTTTCGACCAACTGGTTTTGCAAGACCCGCAAGGGCGGCGCGGCGTGATGCGAGCGGGCGTGCTTCCGGCGCCGATGCATTTTGCGGGGTCTTTCGCGACGTTCGCGCCGCTGAATCTTCGGGACAAAATGGGCATCGCCCGCGCGATGTGGGATATTTTGCGCACCGCGGGCCATCCGGCGGACCTCGATGAGCCGGGTGGCATCTCGATGCTGGAGTGGCTGCGGCGCCGAAAGCAGACGCGGGCAGCGATCGAGCGTTTCTGGCGCGCAGTGCTGGTGAGCGCGCTTTCGGAGGAACTGGACCGCACAGATGCCGCGTACGGCATCCAGGTTTTCTGGAAGGCGGTTCTTGCGAACCGAAGCGCCTATCGCATGGGCGTTCCGGCGCTGCCGCTTGCGGAGTTATACGATGGTTGCCGCGCGGCCATTCAGAGGCAGGGCGGAGAAGTGAACTTGCGGTCGCCGGCGCGCGGGCTTTGCATTCAAGACCGCGTGCTGCGGTCCGTGCAATTCGATGGAGGCCGCGAGGAAACCGCCGGCGCCTACGTTCTTGCGCTTCCGCACCAAGGGCTGAGGGAACTTCTTCCGGAAGCCGTAAAGCGCGAGGAGCCTGCTTTCCGCAACCTCGAGAAGCTTCGGGACGCGCCAATTACGGGACTGCACTTGTGGTTCGACCGCATCGTGATGCGAGAGCCTTACTTGGCGCTGCTGGACACGACGACGCAATGGATTTTCAACAAAACCGCGCTATACGGCGGCAAGGAAGGCAGCGGCGGAGAAGCCGGGCAGACCCAGTACCTGCAACTGGTCATTAGCGCGTCTTACGGTTTGCTGCAGAAGCCGCGCCAGGAAATCATAGATTTGTGCGTGGCGGAGGTTCGTCAGGCATTGCCGGCCGCCCGCGACGCGAACCTTTTGAAGGCGACAGTCATCAAAGAGGCTGCCGCAACGTTTTCGCCCGAGCCCGGAGTGGACCGCTGGCGGCCGAGGCAGGAGACCGGCATTCGCGGGCTTTTCCTTGCTGGAGACTGGACGGCGACGGGATGGCCAGCGACGATGGAAGGCGCGGTTCGCAGCGGGTATCTGGCGGCGGAGGCTGTGGCACGCGTTGCCGGCGAAGGGCGCCGGTTTCTTCAGCCGGATCTTCCGCTGGGCCGGCTGGTTGCACTTTTGTCCTGAGTAGCGTCGAAGAGCGGTGAAGATGCTTCAGTCCACCGAAAAATAGGTTCCGATACGGCGCTCGCGGCGAGTGAGAGCTTGGCAGGCCGCATCTAACTGGCGATAAGCGGCGTCTTGGTTCTTGAGAAATTGCTCGTAATCCTGCTGGGAGGTCCATGTGTCCATGGTGAGGTAAGTGGAGGGCCGGCTGGCGTGGCGGCACAGGAGTGTGCCGCGATAGCCGGGATGGCGGCGGAACAGCTCCGCCCAGTCCCCGCGAGGGCCGTAGGCAGTTTCAAAGCGTTCCTCGCAACCCGGCTTGACTTCAAACTCCCATAGGGCTACAAACATAGTTGTCCCATCTTCTGCTCTCGGACGGCCATTCTGCAGAAAAGCTCAGGCGAGCATTGCAACGATTCGTCCGAGTTTAGCAACCCGATTGGATACCAACCAGGTGCAGTGGAGCGAGCGTAAAAGTTTGCTGTGTTTCTAGATGTGGCAGTCCGCCAGGACTGTTGACGGAGGCGTCTGTGGATCGCAAGTACGGACACCGCGGCTATCGCGAAGCCGAGCGAAACGAGAAAAAAGAGAAGGGACGGGAGCGGCGGCCGCCTTCGGGCGGGCCGCGCGGGATGGACCAGCTCGGGCCGCGCACGCCGCGGATGGTGGGAACGGTGACGCGAGCGCGCTGTTCGAATTGCGGAGCGGTGCTGGTGCCGGGCTTCGACCCGAACGGGACATGCCCCAAGTGCCAGTTCGAATTGCACTGCTGCAAGCAGTGCCGGTTCTTCGATTCCGGGGCGCAGTTTGAGTGCACGCAGCCGGTACAAGCGCGCATTTCTCCCAAGGATGCGAAGAACGATTGCAAGTTTTACGAATTCCGCATGACGGTTGAGAAAGATACGGCGCCGACCACGTATGCGCAGCCGGCCCAGGCTGCCGCCGCTCCGCTCTCGCCGGCGCGGCCGAACGACGCACGCCAGGCTTTTGAGGATCTCTTCAAAAAATAGTTTTTTCCGAAGCGAAGGAAAAGAAGCCGCCTCTGGAGCGAAACTTAGTAACGCTTGAGCGATTTCGCGCCGGGTTTGGAAAAGGCGATGCGCCAGAAGTCTGTGCGGCGGGACAGAAACTCGACTCCGACGTAGCGGTTGCCGTCCTTGTGCCGGCGCGTGGAGACTGCGCGAGCCGGGATGGATTGGCGGGTGTGCTCGTTCATGAGAACGAGCGACTGGTCGAGAAGCACTTCGCGGTCAAGAAGCAGCAGACAGCCATGCTGGCTTACGGTGTGCGTGTGCGTTTCAACGACGAAGCTTTCGCCTGAGAGGTCCTGTCCATCCACGCGGAGTGGAACGGAAAGGGTGACGCGCGCGGAGCGCCTCTTTTCAACTCGGCGGTAGTGGGTCGCTGGCATGGGCAAGGGCGCCGGCAACGCCGCCTTTGCAGCACAGCGTCGCGGGACTCTCCCGGGCATTTTCCGTCAAAAAAGCGCCCTCAATTCTTGCACAACTCAGGAATCAGGAAAAAGGCCAGGCACGCCGGCCGGAGCGATTCCGCGCGACTGTTCTGTTCGCACTGGCAGCTCGAATCTAATGGGAACTGCTGAGGAAGAAAGGACGTGGCCGCGTGGAAAAAATGCCTTGCCGCGAGGCGGTTTCGCGGGTGCTTGACGGAAACCGGCTCCATGAAAACCGGCAGAAGGCGGCGATGGAGTCAGGGGCGAGGGGCGGGTTTGCTGGCGAAGGGGAGCTTTCCAGGCGAAGGGACCGGGATCGCGGACTCACGGCGTGATTGGAGCGGGAAGTGCAATGCAGTACCCACCAGCCGAATCCAGCAGGAGTGGAAAAGGATGATTCGCAAGGTACTGATAGGCGCACCGGTAGCGGGTTTACTGCTGCTCGGGGCTTGGGTGCAAACCGGAGCGTCGCCCGCACGCCAAACCGCGCAGCAGCAGAATCAACAGGAGCAAACGGTCACGGGAAAAGTGACCTCGATCGGAAGCGACCGGCGTTCGTTTTCGCTGGAAGTGGATGACGGCGGCTCGAAGAAGACCATGCAGTTCGTCTTGGACAACAAGACGCAGGTGCAAGGGCGCGTGACCGAGGGCACGATGGCCAAAGTGGAATACCAGCCGATGGAGGGCGGCAAGAATCTGGCGATCGTTGTCACGGCGCAGAGTTAAAGCTTTCCGATGGGGATTGTCGAGGAATGAGCCGGCCGCGGACCGAGGTCGGCGGCCGGCCTTGCTACTGCGGCGTGGTATGCGGTTCCGCGGGCTTCAGCACAGCTTGAGAGCCACAGCGTAGCCGGTAAGCAGTCCATGAAAGAAGGCTTGCCGCACTTTTTGTTCGGAGTCCTGGTAGTGGCGGGCGGCGTCATCGAGAGCACGAAGCAACCTATCGCGCCTGGGCTGCGTTGAAGATTTGCCTGCGAGCTTCCGAATGAGCTCGCGCACAGCGTCCTGGTCCGCAATCGTGAACTGATGGGAATGGCGGGGCATAGGGAACCTCCGGAGGAAGAATAACAGCCGAGGCGCGCGCGGTAAGTACAGAGAACCATGCAGGGGGCGGCGCTCGACGAAGAGACATTTCCGTGAGGCGTCAACTCAGTCGAACAGGGTGGGCGAGGAGCGCGGCGAGGACGCAATGGCCTCGAGCCGCGGATAGTGCGGCCGCAGAGACTCGGGCACTTCAATTTTTTCGCCTTTCAGCAGGCTGATGAGTTCGAGGGCGTTGACGACATTTTTTCCAAGATAGTGGTTGTTGGTGACCACGTAGGTGTCGCGAGCCGCCTGGGACACCTTGCGGATGCGTTCGCCCCAGGGCGCGAGTTCCTGCGGCGAATACAGGTAGTTGTAGCGCTCGTGTGGCGGCAGATCAGGGTCGTCGCTAAACCAGGTGTCGTACCGGCGCCCGTGGAGCCGAACGTAGGCGATTGACGCCGTCGCGAACGCCGAAGGTTCAATGGAGCGGCCAATCAGCGGCTGATCGATGTTGCAGAAAGCGGCGTTCGCGGAACGCAGCAGGTCGAAAAACTCGGGAACGAGCCAGGTGGCATGACGGACCTCGACTGCCAGCGGATATTCCGCGAAGCGTTTGAGGAGGCTGGCAAGCTGTTGCTGGGTTTCCGGCGACCGATGAAACGAAAACGGGAATTGCAGCAAAACGGCGCCCAGCTTGCCGGCTTGTTGCAAGACGCCGAAGCCGGCGCGGACTTCGCGTTCCTCCTGCGCCGATGCCGTGCCGGGATCGTGTGTGAAACGCTGCCACAATTTGGCAGTGAACACAAAACGGGGATTCGCCGCAACGCGGGAAATCCACAGCGCCGCATGCTCCGGGCGAATGGGCGCGTAGAACGAGGTGTTGATTTCGACGGTGTCAAAGAATTGCGCGAGATAACTGAGTTCATGAAAATTTCGCGGACGGCGCGAGGGATAGACATAACCCGACCAATCGGCATACGCCCAGCCTGCCGGTCCGATGCGAACGCGGGACTCGAGAGCATGATCTCGCACGTCTTCAGGCTAGAGGGAGGTGAAAACGGAAGTCAAATGCGGAGAAGCTCCGGCGACCGCATTGCCCCGGCGGACGCAGGGCGCTATGCTTGGCGTATGAGCGGTGCAGAATTGATGCTGCGTCGCGACCCCTCCCCAGCATTTCCTAAAGGTGCATTCATGAAGACATCGATCGTGTACAAAATCGCCGAGGCGCACCAGCCTGTCGAGACGGAAGTACAGCGGCAACTGAGGAAGATGGAGAAGCTGCTGAAGTCCTACAAGAAGGATCTGCCGCAGTTGCACGTCGCATGCGAGAAGAACGGGCGCGGAGCGGAGTATTCCTTTTCCTTGAATTTATGGCTGCCGACCGGGACATTGCACGCGGTCGGAGCGGCGGCAACGGCCCGCGCCGGGTGCAAGAAGGCTTTCGGCGAATTGGAGCGGCAACTCAAGAAGCATCAGGCGCTATTGCGCAAGGATTACGAATGGAAGCGCAAACGCGGCCGATTGCGGGAAGCGGAGGCGAGCTGAGAAGCCTGCGTTTGGAAGCGCGGGGATGAATCGCGGCAAATGCGGAGCCCGCGCCGCGGCGCAGGCGTAAGCCCGGCAAAGCTGCGCGAACTACTTCGTTTTCGGCGCGGCCGCGGGAGGCGCGGGCGGCGGCGCGGTCTTCACATTGACAGCGGCTTCCTGAATAGCCGCAACGGCCGGATAGTCGAGTTGATAGAGTTCGGGTTCGCCTGCGCGCTTGGCGATGTAGTTGTCGCCGGCTTTAGCGATTTCTACCTGGTCCGTGGACTTTCCGTCATTCGAGATAACCGTGATGCTGATCTCGGGTTTCGCGAATCCCGAGGCAGGGAACTTGACGGCAGCGAGGTCGCGCAATTTGTCGAGCAGGGGCGAAACCGTCGCGGAATCGAGTTGTTTGCCATCCGGCCCCCACCAGCCGGAGCTCGAGTGCGTAAAGAAGTAGGCCTTGGCTCCGTCGTGAATTTCGATCTTGCCGGGGTCGGTATAGCCGAAGGTGAAGAGCTTCTTGTTGCGAAGGTCGTCGAGCGACTTGTCCAGCGAGGTTCCGAGGGTGTTCGCCACTTTATATACGCCATCAACCGCGGAGGACTTCGCGTAGTAGTCGTCCTTGCTCTTGCGGACTTCGAGGGTTTGCGTCCCCGAAGCTCCGGTGACTTTTACGGTCGCGACCGGGGCGCCGGAGCCGAAGAGAGAAGCGTTCTTCTTTTCGTCGAGGCCGGCCGGCATGTCAAACTTGGCGTCCTTGAGCGCCCGTACGAGGTCATCCACCTTTGTGGAATCGGCGCGATACGGGCCCGGCTTGAGAATCTGCCATTCATCTTTGGCGCGCGCCAGGGTGAACGTTTGCTTCTTGGCGGATACTTCGATTTGGCTGACTTTGTCGAGGTCGGCCGTGAGGACTCGCTTATCGCGCAGATCGTTGCTGGACTTATCGAGGCTCGTTTTGCTGTAAGAAGAGATGGTGAAAACGCGCGGATCGCCCGCGAGGGCGGCGTACTCGGCTCCTGTGGGAGTGGCATCGCCGATGAGGAGCTTGTGGGTTTTATCTTTAGTGGTGACGTCAATTTCCAGCGAAGGGCTGGCCAGGCCGTATGGAGCGAGGTCGGCGGCTTTGTCCTCGACCAGGCGCTCGGAATTGAGAAAGGAGAGCGTGGAAAGCACGCTCGAGACCTCGTCCTGATCCGCGCGCAAGGGCTGGGGCTCCGTGATTTGCCAAGAACCGTCCTTCTTCGCGAGATCGACCTCGGGTGCGCCTTTTCTCTTGATGGCCAGGCTGGTAACGTCGGCCTCGCTGAGCGAAAGGATCTTCGGCGGCGCATCGGGCGAGGTCTTGAGGATGTCATCGGCCGGCTTGCGGTGGTTGGACCAGTAGAGCAGGGCGCTGAGCGCGGCCAGAACGAATGCGGCGACAAGCAGACCGGGGCTTTTCATTGGACGATCCCTGAAGGTGAAATGACGCGAGCGGCCGAACCCGCGCTCGCGAAAACCCGGCTGGCACTTGTTGCTCGAATGGAGCTCGCCGCAATAGGCGCGGCTAGCGGCGGCGCCACCATACGCCGACTCCCAGGAAAACGACGGCAAGTGGCAGCAGAAAAAGGCTGCTTGTGCGCACCCAGCTAAGCTGCGCCTGAGTGAGCGTGATGCGCCGGTCGTCCCGGTCCTTGGGCCGAATCGAAATCAGGTCCTCGTCCGAGGAAAGCCAATTCATGGCGTTGAGCGCGAGGTCGCTGTTGCCGTTGAAGGTGATGAAGCCGTTCGAGGCCCAGTCCGAGCTGCCCACGACCACGAAGCGGCCTTGCGAGTTTTCCTTGCCGGTGGAGTAAGTGCCGGCGGCCGCGAGGGTAAGAGGCCCGTGCTTATTGCCAGGGTCCTTCAGGTTGATGTCCGGCGAATTCAGCTTGGCAGTTGCCACGCTCGAAGCGGAGCTCTCGAAGAGCTTCTCGACGGTGGTCTTCGCGCCATTTTGGGTTTCGAGCGAGCGGGAAATCGGGAAGCCGGTCGCCGTGCGCTTCATATCGTCCACGATCGGATGGGAGTCGTAGTGCGTGACGAGCGCGACTTCCTCACCCACGCCCACGAGCTGGCCGATGGGATTGGTATCGATGATCAAGTTCTTGTCCGCGGTCACGCCCCAGCTGGCCAGCACGGAATTCAGAGCGTCGTTGTCCGCGATTTGCGCGCGGCCCATCTTGAGGGGCGGGTCCAGCAGGAACATGGCGCGGCCGCCGTCCTCGACGTATTTTTTGATCGCGTCCACCTGGGGTTGCGCATAGTCGGTGCGCGGGCCGGCGACCACGAGGACCGTACAATCCGACGGCACTTCGGCTTTTTCGAGCAGGTTGATGGATTTTGTCTCGTAATTGTCTTTGCCGAGGAGATCCTTGAAGCGCGAGTAGCCGTTGCGGTCGGTGTCTTCAATCTGATGCTCGCCGTTGCCTTCGACAAAGCAAACGGTGCGGGTGTGGTTCTTGAGCAGACGGATGAACGCCCCGGTCACGCCCTCTTCATTCAGGCTCTTGGCTTCTTCTTTCTTGGCGCCAATCTGCACGATGGCGGTGCCATAGCTCTTGACGTTGTCCGCGCGCGCCAGTTCCGGTTTCTTGTCCGGGTCCACGTACTCGATGTGGACTTTCGAGGAAAGGTTCGCGTATTGATCGAGCAGGTCGCGCCCCTGCTGAAATCGGCTGCCCTGATCGAAATAGGTGATGGTGGCCGGCTCCTTCAAACCCTTTATGATTTTCGCGGTTTGTTCGGAGAGGCTGTAGCGCTTATTGGACGTGGAATCAAACGACTTGTTGTAGCGGTCCGCGAGGATATTGCCGACGGTCAGAATCGCCACGACAACCGCGATGTAAATGGCCGCGTAAGCCGCGTATTTCGTCTGCCGCGCCTTCAGGAGTCTCAGGTTCACGTCAGGACCTCCACCGCAACGATTCGACGGAGCGGACCGTCAGGAAGAGCCCGAAGAAAATCAGGGTGAGGTAGAAAACCGCGTCCCTGGAAGCCAGCAAGCCCTTGGAAAAGGATTCGTAATGGGTGACGAGGGAGAGATAGGAAAAAACCTTGGAGGACGTGCTGGCGTCAAAGCCGTTTCCGCCCACCCAGCCGGCAACCCACAGAAGCAGGGAAACACCGAATGTTGCGCCGCCCGCGACGATTTGGTTTCGCGTCAGGGTCGAGATAAACAATCCAATGGCGAGCAGGCCGCCCGCTTGCAGCAACAAGCCCAAATAGCCGATGGCCAGGGGCTTCCAATCCGGATTGCCGTATTTGAAAAGCCAGAACAAATTCAAGGCCGTCAGCAGAAGCATGCCCGAGTACAGAAGCAGCGACGCGAGCCACTTCCCGAGCACGATTTCGAAATCCTGAATGGGCGAGGTTGCGAGCAATTCGATGGTGCCATTGCGCTTTTCCTCGGCGAAAAGCCGCATGGTGATCATCGGAATCAGGAAGAGCCCGACCACGCCGGCATTGCCGAGCAAAGGCCGGATCATCTCTTCATTGATGTTCATCGGCATCATTTGGCCGCGCATCTGCATTTCCATGCCGTAGAGCACGAAGCTCTGCACGATGCTCCAGAAAAAGAAACCGAAGATGACCGCGAACATCGCGAGGAGCAGGTAGGCAATGGGCGAAACGAAGTAGCTGCGGAGTTCCTTGCGGCAGATAATCCAGACGTTTCTCATGGGCGCATCCTAATTCCGGGCGGCCACGGCTTCGGCTTCCCGGGAAGGGGCGGCAGCGCGCGCGGGCGCGGCCTCCGAAGCGGTGAGCTGGAGGAAGACTTCCTCGAGGCTCACGGCGGCGGAGCGGAGCTCGTTCAGGTCCCATCCGGATTCGACGACGGCGCGGGCCAGTTCCGCGCGAATGGCGCGGTCCTGCTTGCTTTCAACCTCAAACGTGAACTGGGAGTCCCGGGATTCGCGCAGCGCGACGCGGCTCACTCCGGGCACAACCTCAAGCCTGCGGCGCACCGCAGCCGAATCGAGCGTGCCAGTGCGCGCCGCCACTCCCACCAGCACGGAGCCGATGCCGCGCGCGCGATTTTGCAGATTGCTGACGGAATCCGTCGCGACAACCCTGCCGCGGTTGATAATGATTACCTGCTCGCAGGTCTGCTCGACTTCCGGCAGGATGTGGGTGCTGAGAATAATCGTGTGGTCGCCGGCGAGGCTCTTGATCAGGTCGCGGGTCTCGTTGATTTGCTTCGGGTCCAGCCCGGCGGTGGGCTCGTCCAAAATCAGCACGTCGGGGTTGTGAATGATGGCCTGCGCAAGCCCGACGCGCTGGCGGTAGCCCTTCGAGAGCTTGCCCATGACCTTATCGCGCACGTCGGCGACCGCGCAGCGGCCCAGCACGTACTCAACGCGCTCCGCGAGCGCCGGGCCGCGCAGGCCCTTGAGCCTGCCGACGAACGTCAGGTACTCGGCCGTTCGCATCTCGAGGTACAGGGGCGGCATTTCCGGCAGATAACCGATGCGGCGTTTGACCTCGAGGGGTTGCGCCAGCACATCGAAGCCGGCGACCACGGCGGTGCCCGAAGTGGGCGGCAAAAAGCAGGTCAGCATGCGCATGGTGGTGGTCTTGCCGGCGCCGTTTGGGCCCAGGAAGCCGACGATCTGCCCCTTTTCCACGGAAAAGGAGATGTGATCGACAGCCGTATGGCGAGCGTACTTCTTCGTAAGCTGTTGTACGGTAATCATTCTATTTTGTGGTGCTGAAAACTATGATTCTGAAATCGGTGCAAAACGTTGCAAGAGCCTGCAACGCTGCGACAGCTTCAAGCACACTTGTTTTTACGCCTGTATGCTAGAAAGGAAGCGCGTACTCTGTCAACCCTGTCTGAAAGATTCCTGGACGAAGAAAACGGGAGCTTCCGCGCGGTGTGCGACCTAGCTTTGCAAGGCGTCGCAGACCGCCGAGGCCACCTCCTGCGTGGTTGCAGTCCCGCAAAGGTCGGGCGTTCGCACGCCCGACGCGGTCACGTGCTCGATGGCATTCATCAGCCGGAGACCGGCGTCTTCTTCGCCAAGGTGATCCAGCATGAGCGATGCGCTCCAGAGCGCCCCGATGGGATTGGCCACGCCCTTGCCGGCGATGTCAAAGGCGGCGCCATGAATGGGCTCGAACATCGAGGGAAACTGGCCTTGCGGGTTGAGATTTGCCGTGGGCGCGACGCCGATGCCGCCGGCGAGCGCGGCCGCGAGGTCCGACAAAATGTCCGCGTGCAGATTGGTCGCCACGATGGTATCAAGCGATGCCGGCTTGCCCACCATTCGCGCGGTCATGGCGTCCACCAGCATCTTGTCCCAGGACACTTTCGGAAACTCGCGCGCGACCTCCGCCGCAATCTCGTCCCAGAGCACCAGACCGTAGCGCTGCGCGTTGGACTTTGTCACCACGGTGAGTTTTTTCCGCGGCCGTGATTCCGCCAGCCTGAAGGCGAACCGCATGATCCGGGTGATTCCGGCACGCGTGAAAATGGCCGTCTCCGTGGCCAATTCGTCGGGGAAATTGCGGTGCGCCCTGCCGCCGTGCCCGGCGTATTCGCCTTCCGTATTTTCGCGGACGATTACCCAATCCAGGTCCGAGGGCTTGCAATCCCGCAGAGGCGACGCGAGTCCGCGCAAGATTCGCGCGGGGCGCACGTTCGCATACTGATTGAAGCGCTGGCAGATGGCGAGGCGCAGGCCCCACAGGGTGATGTCGTCCGCAATATCCGGCGCGCCCACCGCGCCAAAATAAATCGCATCGGCGTTGCGAATTCGCCCGAGACCGTCGGGCGGCATCATGGCGCCAAACTTCCGGTAATAAGCCGAACCCCAGGGAAATTCCTCGGCGCGCAGGCGGAAATCGCCCGCGCGGTCTTCGAGCACCTTCAGGACGCGGAGCCCGGCGGAGATGACCTCCGGCCCAATGCCGTCGCCAGGAATCACGGCAATCGAATACTCGCGCATATTCCGGAGCCGAATCCTCGGGTTCTTTTGGCCGGGATCTGAGCCCGGCTTATTTATCACGATGAGTAAAGCTAAAGCTAGTTATACGGGAACGTTGCAGTAACGTCGAGCCGGATCCGCGGATTTCCTTATGGCGTGTGGCGAGAAATGCGATAGGGTAGCGCAGCCGCCGGGGGGCGGCGCCGAGCACCATGCCAGGGGGAGAATCGATCGGGGCAGAAACCGCGGCACGGAATGCCGCCCTGCTGGGCGTGTCCGAAGCGGAACTCTCCCTGCGGGCGCGCCGCCGGATTGCGTGGCGGCTGCTGCCGTTCCTTTTCCTCCTCTACGGCATCGCGTTTCTGGACCGCATGAATATCGGCGCCGCCGCCCTGCAGATGCCCGGCGATCTCGGCTTCGACGATCGCGTAGTGGGCTTGGGAGCGGGCATTTTCTTCATCGGATACGTGGTGCTGGAGATTCCCGGCGCGCTGCTGGCGGAGCTTTGGAGCGCTCGCAAATGGATCGCGCGAATCATGATTTCGTGGGGCGTGCTGACCATCGCCATGGCCTTCATTCGCACGAAGGCGGAGTTCTACAGCGTGCGCTTTCTGGTGGGCGCGGCTGAAGCGGGCTTTTTTCCCGCCGTTCTGGTTTACATTTCGCATTGGTTTCAGCAGCGAGACCGCGCCGTCGCGACGGCGAGCTTTGTCGCGGCGAATCCGGTTTCTTACATCGTCGGTTCGCCTCTGGCTGGCCTGTTGCTTGGCATTACGTGGTTCGGACTGCGCGGCTGGCGCTGGCTCTTCATCCTCGAGGGGATTCCGGCCATCGTCTTCGGTGTCGCTGCGCTTTTCTACCTCACCGACTGGCCTGGCCAAGCAAAATGGCTCCCATGCGGAGAGCGCGACTGGCTCACCGGCGAGCTGCATCGGGAAAAAGAAGCGAAGCGCAAAGCGGGCGCGGTGAGCGTTTGGCAGGCGCTTCGCCGCCGCGACGTTCTTCTCCTCACCCTCTGCTACTTCTTCGCGATGTACGGCAACTACGGCCTGGGCTTCTGGCTGCCCACGATCCTCAAGCGCATTTCCGGCCAGAACAATTTGCGGGTGACGCTGCTGGCTGCGCTCCCATATGTGGCCGGGCTGGCGATGCAATGGCTCAATAGCTGGCATTCGGACCGCACGGGAGAGCGTAAACAGCACAGCGCCGTGCCATTGTTTGTGAGCGCCGGGATGCTGGCCCTCGCGGCTGCCTTCAGCTCGCAGCTCGCGCCCGCCATGCTATTTTTCATTCTTGCCGAAGCCGCATATTTTGCGTTTCAGCCTCCGTTTTGGGCGGTGCCGACGATGTTTCTCGGCGAATCGGCGGCCGCTGCCTCGATGGGGCTGATCAACTCGCTGGGCAATCTCGGAGGGTTCGCCGGTCCGTTTCTTGTGGGGGCGATTTCCTCGAGCACGCATTCCTTCACGGGAGGGCTATGGTCGGTCGCCGGCGGCTTCATCCTCTCCGGATTGTTTATGCTCGGCGTGGGAGCGGGCAAGGGCGCCGAAGGAGCCGCGAGAAGGTTCGGCGGTTTGGGCCGAGCGCGTTTGGGAGGCAAGGAAGAATGAGCAAGGACGTCATCCTCGTGCTGGCAAATCCCGCGGCTCCGCAGTTGGCTTGGCTTGAAAGGCTGCGCGGTCAGGCGGAAGTCGTCGCAGGCGACTCAACGGAAGTGTTTGCCGAAGCCGCGCCGCACGCCACCATCCTTTTCAATTGGTCGGGGAGTCTGCCTCTGCTTCGCGAAGTATTTCTCCGATGTCCCAAGCTGAGCTGGGTGCACAGCTTTGCGGCCGGCGTGGACCGAGCACTTTTTCCCGAACTCGTTGCGAGCCCCGTTCCGCTGACCAATGGGACCGGTGTCTTCAGTGCGTCGCTTGGCGAGTTTACGCTGGGCGCCATTCTGTATTTCGCGAAGGATTTTCGCCGCATGGTGCGCAATCAGATGGCGGGCGTGTGGGAGCCGTTCGACATCATCCCCATCGAGGGCCAGACGGCCGGCATCGTCGGCTACGGCGATATTGGCCGGGCCGTGGCTTCACGCGTGAAAGCCATGGGCATGCGCGTTCTTGCCGTTCGCCGCCACGTCCCGCGCGTCAGCCGCGATGACTACGCCGAGGAGATATTTCCGCCGGAGCAACTCGCCGAAATGCTGCCTCGCTGCGACTACATTGCCGTGACGGCTCCGCTTACACCGGAGACGCGCGGCATGCTCGGCGCACGCGAATTTGCCGCGATGAGAAAGACCGCCGTGGTCATCAATGTCGGGCGCGGACCGGTGATCGATGAACGAGCGCTGATTGCGGCGCTCTCCGAAGGACGCATCAAGGGCGCCGCGCTGGACGTTTTTGACGAAGAGCCGCTTCCAGCCGGCCACGCGTTCTATCGGCTGGAGAACATTCTGCTCTCCCCGCATTGCGCCGACCACACGCCGGACTGGATGGACAAGGCAATGAAATTTTTTCTGGAGCAGTACGCACGTTTCCGCAACGGGGAGCCGCTGCTGAATATCGTGGACAAGCGGCTCGGCTACTGAACCGGCGACGCGAGCGGCGCGGCGCTGACCTGTGACCTTGCAGCGGGATTTTCGCGGCTTACTTCTTTCGGTTCTTTGCTGCCGCCGTTTCCTCCTCGTCAATCCGCAAAATCTGATCCGCGCGGACGTTTCCGAGCGTTTGCAGGATTCCGCTCGGCCAGCGAATTTCGATTTGCGCGGCCGTTTCCGTTCCAAGTCCAAAATGCAGGCGCTTGTCGCCGGCGGAAAGATAGCTGCTCGCCGTCGAGACGGTTGCGCTCTGCCGCAATTTCGGCGTGGTGACGACGACCTCCGCTCCGATGGCGTCGCGGTTGCTCTTGTGGCCAATCAAGTTCAGCGTGAGCCAGTGATTTGGGCCGGGGGTCTCGTTGCGCAGCACGCAGGCAGGCCCGTCATTCGTGGTCACGACGGCATCGAGCCGTCCGTCGTTATCCAAATCGCCCATCGCCAGCCCACGCGCCGCCCGGGCTTGCTGGAATACCGCGCCGGAAGCCTCGGAAACGTCCACGAATCCGCGGCCCGTGTTGCGCGCCAGCAGCAGGGGCTCGCGGTAGCGAAGCTGCGGAAAAGAGAGCTGAATTGTGTCCAGGTCATGCCCCTGCGCGATCAGCAAATCCTTCCAGCCGTCATTGTCGTAGTCGAGAAAGCGAATGCCCCAGGCCGAATGCATCTGCGTCATGCGCCCGAGACCTGAGGCGTTCGTGTCGTAGGTGAAGCGTCCGCCGCCGTCGTTGTGATACAGGGCATACTTCTGCGTGGCCAGATTCGTCACCACGAGGTCGGGCAGCAAATCGTTGTCGTAGTCCGCGAAGTCCACTCCCATGCCCGCGTAGCTGCGGCCGTCTTCATCCACAGCCACGCCCGCCGCCAGCGCGACTTCCTCGAAGGTGCCGTTGCCTTTGTTGTGGTAGAGAAATTCCGGCATCGAATCATTGGCTACGAAGAGATCGACGTGACCGTCCCGGTCGTAGTCGGCAAGCGCGATGCCGAGACCTTTGCCGGGAAGCGAAATGCCGGTTTTTTTCGAGATCTCGGTGAAACGGCCGCCGCCGTCGTTGTGATACACCAGCGGCGCGATGGCCTGAAACTGATCAGGATGGCAGTACGAGCGGTAACCGTCGCGGTGTTCGCCGCACCAGATGTCGTCGAAATCCCATTGCAGGTAGCGCAGCACCACAAGGTCGAGTAAGCCGTCGTTATCCAGGTCAACCCAGGCGGCGCTCGTGGACCAGCCGGAGCCGGCGACGCCAGCCTTCTCGGTTACGTCCGTGAAGGTGCCGTCGCCGTTGTTGTGGTAGAGCCTGTTGCCGCCAAGAGCTGTAACGTAGAGGTCTTCGTTGCCGTCATTGTCATAGTCTCCGACGGCGACGCCCATGCCGAAACCCGAGCCCGCCAGGCCGGCTTTTTCCGTGACGTCCTCGAACGTGCCGTCCGGCTTCTGGTGGAAGAGCCGGTTCCAGTATTCGGGGCTGCTCTTTTGCGGAATTGCGCCCTTCGGCGTGGGATCGGAGAGGGGCGCGCCGTTCACGAAGAAGATGTCGAGGCGGCCATCGTTATCGTAATCGAAAAGAGCGACTCCGCCGCCCATAGTTTCGATGAGATATTTCTTGGAGGTATGCGGAGAAATGTTGCGGAAATGGATTCCGAGCTTCGACGTGACGTCGGCAAAATTGCCGGGGATGAGGGCAGGTTGCTCCGCCCAATCGGCGTCGAGCGCGATCGAACCGAGCACGGAGGCAAGCAGGAGCATGGGAACCGCAAGTCTCATGGAAGCGCGCTACGGCAAGCCGGCGGCGCATTCTGATTGTAACGGGTTTTGCGGGGATGAGCGGCGCCCGCTGACGGCATGGCTGATGAAATGAAAAAGGATGGCAGGGGTGCCGGCTGGAGGGCGGCACGGTATAGAATCAGTTCAGCACAGACAAACGGCAGCATGAGAGCAACCCTCGGAAGAATCCGCTTCGGGAGCGCCGTCTGATGGCGGTGGAAGCCGCTGCGCCCGAGCGCGCCATCCCGGCGATCAATCCGTGGATCGTCGCGATTGCCGTGATGCTCAGCACGTTCCTCGAAGTGCTGGACACCACGGTGGTGAACGTTTCGCTGCCGCACATCGCTGGAAGTCTCTCGGCGAGCGTGGACGAAGCCACCTGGACGCTTACGTCGTATCTTGTAGCCAATGCCATCGTACTGCCGATGACGGGCTGGCTCGCGAACTACTTTGGGCGCAAGCGGATGCTCATGGTGTCGGTGACCGGGTTCACGGCTTCGTCCTTCTTGTGCGGGCTTGCTCCGAGCCTCAGTTTTCTGATTTTTTTTCGCGTCCTCCAGGGAGCATTTGGGGGAGGCCTTCAGCCGATTTCACAGGCGGTGCTGCTCGAATCCTTTCCGCCGCAGGATCGCGGCAAAGCGATGGGTTTCTGGGGCCTGGGAATCGTCGTCGCGCCAATGCTTGGACCCGTGCTCGGCGGCTGGCTGACGGACAGCTACAGCTGGCGCTGGGTTTTTTACATCAATGTGCCGATCGGGCTGGCCGCGATCGTTATGACGAAGCTTTTCATTTTCGATCCGGCGTATATCCGCAGGACTTCGAGCCGCGTGGATTACTGGGGCATCGGGATGCTGGCGGTGTGGATCGGCGGTCTTCAGATTGTGCTCGACAAGGGGCAAGAGAAGGACTGGTTCGGCACGACCTGGATCACGGTAGTCACGATCATCTGCGCGGTTGTTTTTGTCGCGTTTCTCGCGCGCGAATTTTTGACGCGGACCCCGGTCGTGAATCTGCGCGTGTTCCGCAATGTGACCTATTCCTCAGGCGTGTTCCTGATGGCATTGCTGGGAGTGGGCCTTTATGGCACCACGGTGGTGATCCCGCTGATTCTGCAAACGCTGCTCGGCTATCCGGCGGTTCGCGCGGGCCTGGCCATGGCCCCTCGGGGAATCGGTTCGTTCATCGCCATGCCGGTCATTGGCATCATCATGGCCAAGCTGGATCCGCGCAAGCTGCTGGCCACGGGGCTTTTCGTTTGCGCGGTCACGATGTGGCAGTTTTCGAGACTCAATCTGAACGCGGGGTATTGGGAGTTTTTCTGGCCGCAATTCATCATGGGGCTCGCGCTGGGCCTGCTTTTCGTTCCGCTAACGACCATCAGCATGGATCCGATCCCAAAGGAGCAGATGGGCAACGCGACGAGCCTGTTCAACCTGGTGCGGAATATCGGCGGTGGCTTTGGAATCTCGATCGTCAATTCGATTCAAACACGCCTGCAGCAGGGGAATATTCATGCGCTCGGAGCGCACGTGAATGCGCTGAACGCTCAGGCAACGATGACGTTTGCGCAGCTCAAAGCGATGTTTCAGCACGCGAGCGGCGATCCGGTGCGGGCAGCGGAGCAGGCGCGCGAGGCGCTCTTCATGATGGTCGAGCGGCAGGCGGCGATGATCGCCTACAACGACGTCTTCCGGTTGCTGATGTGGCTCTTCCTCTCGATGTTTCCTTTCATCTTGCTGATGAAACGCCCGCGCGCCAGCGGCGGAGCGATGGCGCACTGAAGCTCCGGCGGATCCCAGAGTCCCGCCGCATGCGCCACCTTTCCTGGTTAAACGAAGATTCCGGGGAGGCAAGGCTTCGCGGTGGCACCGGCTCTGGTTGTCGCACGCTCTCCAGCGCGGCTACTTCATATGCGCGTCATACCACGCCACGATGCGGTTCAGCCGGTCAATCTGATGCTTCCGCTCATGGAAGCCATGATTCTCCCGCGGATAGAGCACTAGTTCCGCATCCACGCCATACCTCTTCAATCCCCGGTAAAGCTCCTGGCTCTGCCCGAGCGGATCCACGGTATCCGCCTCGCCCTGCAAAATGAGCGTCGGTGTCTTTGCATTTTTCAGATACACAAAGGGCGAGCTGTTCAGAAAACCGGTCACTTTTTCCGACTCGTAGGGGACGCCATAGAACCACTCGTCATAGGAAGGATGCTGCTCCGTCCCGTACTCCGAAATCAGATTTGATAACCCAGCACCCGAAACCGCCGCGCGAAATTCCGTGGTCTGCGTGATCGCCCATTCGCTCATGTAGCCGCCGTAGGACCAGCCGCCAATCCCCAGCCGTTTGGGGTCCGCGATGCCGCGCTCGACGAGATCGTGCACGCCCGCCATCACATCCTTATAATCCGCGCCGCCCCAGTCGCCCCGGTTGCTTTCGATGAATTTCTGCCCATAGCCAATCGATCCGCGGATATTCGGATAAAAAATCGCATAGCCGCGTGCCACCAGCAGTTGTCCCCAGGTATCAATGCTGTCTTCCCAGGCTCCGGTTGGTCCGCCGTGAATGAGGGCAATCAGCGGCAGCCGCGATTTGCCATCGTAATTCTTCGGTTTTAGCAGGGCCGCCTCAATTTCCTGCCCGTCAAACGACTTGTACTTGTAGAATTCGGGCGCTACCAGCGCGTACTGCTTCCACGAGTCGTTCACGTGCGTCAGTTGCTCTGGCGCGTCCTTCTCGTTCCAGAAATAGAGCTCCTCCGGCCGCGTCGCGCTTCGGCCCACAAAATAGACGCCGCCATCACCCACGGCGAACGTCGCCGGGTTCACGCCGGCAATCGGGAAATCCTTCCGTTCGCCATTGGCGCCGTACTCCTCGAGTTTTGTGTGAAACCCATCTTCGGCCACCAGCAGAATTCCCGATTGGTTCTTTGCACCGGGGCTCCCCAGCCAGTGAAAGGCAAGCACCTGGCGATCCAGGCTTGCTCCTGTTAAATTGTGCGGCAGCTTCTCGCCGGTCCGCGCCATCATCAGGTCGTGTGGATTCGGACCATCCTCGCGGCATCCCACATAAGCGAAGGCATTTCCGTCCGGCGAGTAGCGCAGGTTCCCAAAAGGCCCGCGCGGCGCCAGCACCTGAGTCATCGAGTTGTCCGCGATGCGATAAAAGAAAATTCGATCCGTGTTCTGGTCTGATTCCGGATGATCGGTCGCTATGAGCAGCAGTCCCGCACCGGAAGGCTGCCATTCGAGCTGGCTGATGTCCCACTTCGGCTCGGTCAGCGGCTTCGCTTCGCCCGTTGCCAGGGTCAGCAGCCAGAGCCGCGCGTGCTTGTCATCCTTGTCCACGACGCGCGCGTCATCTTTCTCCCTCTGCTTCTTCTCCTCGGCTTCGGTTTTCTCGTCCGGAGCCAGGAATGCGATCTGCTTGCCATCCGGCGACCACGCAAAGCTGCGCACACTCCGCTTTCCTTTGGTAATCGCGTACCCCTCGCCGCTCGAGCGCAGCAAATAGATTTGCTGCTCGCCGCCTTCGCGGTTGGAAAGGAACGCCAGCATTTTTCCGTCCGGCGACCACCGCGGCTCGCTTTCCGATTTGGCCGAATAGGTAAACTGCCGTGCTTCACCGCTGCGCTTGTCGTAGACCCAGATGTGCCGCGCACGGCCGTCATCCGTCGGCGGTTCCGTCACCACAAAGGCCAGCCGGTTGCCGTCCGGGGATAGCTCCAGATCCGAAATCGAGCGCAGGGTCACCGCCGTCTCCGCTGTCAGCGCTTTTCCTTCGTCTGCCGCCGCCAATCGCGGCCACACTCCCGTTGCCAGCACCAGCAGGCAGAGCGCCGATGTACTGACCGGGGCGAAACGAACGTAAGAGCGAAAGCGCTTCATGACCAGACTCCTCGGAGAATCGTGACGTCCGACGGTAGCACAGGCAGCCCTGCCTGTGCAGGGTTGGCGCCGGGGGCCATCGCAGGAGACTCGATGCAGACCGGGGTCGCTTTGTGCCTGGCATCATCTCGAAGAAGTGAACTTTTCCGGCGCCATCGAAGCAAATACCGCAAAGGCCCCGTTTGCTAGCCACCGCGCGCCGGCGTCGGCTACAATCAATGGCTCCATGTCAGAGGAAAAAACGCGCCAGAGCAGCCGCACGCAAATGAGATGACGGAAATCCGACTGCACAACACGCTTAGCGGCAAAGCCGAGCCCTTCACGCCGCAAACTCCGGGCGAAGTGCGCATGTACACCTGCGGCCCCACGGTGTACGACTACGCGCATATCGGCAACTATCGAACTTTCGTCTTTCAGGACATTTTGCGGCGCTTTCTGAAATTCCGCGGATTCAAGCTGATCCACGTCATGAATCTCACCGACGTGGATGACCGCATCATCGCCAACGCCGCCGCGGCGGGAACCGGCATCCGCGAGTACACGGAGAAATACGCGCAGGCCTTTTTTGAAGACTGCAAAACCCTGAATATCGAAGCGCCCGAGCATTGGGTTCGCGCCACCGATCACATCGGCGACATGGTCAAGCTCATCGAGCGCTTGCGGCAAAAGAGTTTCACGTATCCGAGCGAAGGCTCGATCTACTACCGCATCGCGAAATTTCCCGAATACGGCAAGCTCTCGAAGATCGACGTGAGCGGCATTCAGGCGGGCGCGCGGGTTGAAGTGGACCGCTACGAAAAGGAAAGCGCGCGAGATTTTGCGCTTTGGAAAGCGCCGAAGCCCGGCGAACATTTCTGGGAAACGGAAATCGGGCCGGGCCGGCCCGGGTGGCACATCGAGTGCTCCGCCATGGCCATGCGGTTCCTCGGCGAAACTCTGGATATCCATACCGGCGGAATTGACCTGGCGTTTCCGCATCACGAAAACGAAATCGCGCAGAGCGAGGGGGCAACAGGCAAGCCATTCGTGCGCTATTGGCTCCACGCGGAGCACTTGCTGGTCGAGGGCGAGAAAATGTCGAAGTCCCTCGGCAATTTCTTCACCTTGCGAGATCTCTTTGCGAAGGGCCACAAGCCATCGGCGCTTCGCTTCGCGCTCGCCAGCGTTCCTTACCGCAAGCAGCTTAATTTCACCTTCGATGGATTGCAGTCGGCGGCTAGCTCGGTCGAGCGGCTGCGCAATTTCGCGGATCGCCTGAACAGCGGCAAGTTTCCCGCCGGAGAGAGCAATGGCTTGGCCGAGCGCATTGCCGCCGCCGGCAAAGAGTTTGACGCGGCCCTTGCTGACGACCTGAACACCGCGGAAGCGCTGGCCGCCGTTTTCGACCTTGTCCGCGAAGCGAATATTGCGATGGACAAAGGCGAATTTCACCAGGGCAACGTGGCCGCCACGCAGGAGCTGCTCGCCAATTTCGACGCGATCTTTGCCGTGCTGAAGGATGAGGATGCGGCAAAACTGAAGGCGCTCGGCTACGGCGCCGGGACGGAAATCAGCGACGCCGAGATCGAAAAGCTGGTGGCCGAACGGCAGGCAGCGCGCCAGCGGCGCGATTTCGCGGAGTCCGATCGCATCCGAAAAGAGCTTGCGGGGCGTGGTATAATTTTGGAAGATTCGCGCGACGGCAGCGTCCGCTGGAAACGGAAATGAGATTTACTCTTCATCGGCATCAGTTTACCGGCTCGCCCGCGGAAGTGCGCCCCAACCTCTACGGCGTCGATTAAGTCTTTCTTCCCGGCAGGGCCTCGTCCGCCACGGGTGTATGGCACCTGCGAACCTGCCCGGCGGCGACGGGACTGCTGCTCCGTGCGGCCGCCTCGATCCACAACAACCGCTTACCCAGCGCGCACGCCGCGCTTTTCCGGGAGGAAAGATGATCACCATGCAGGAAACGAAATTGCCCCGGCTCGTGACCGCGCTGCCCGGGCCGAAAGCAAAGCAAGCGGTCGAGCAGGATGCGAAGTACATGTCGCCTTCCTATACGCGCGACTATCCGCTCGTGGCCAAGCGCGGACAAGGCGCCATGGTTGAAGACGTGGACGGGAACGTCTTTCTCGATTTCGCCGCGGGTATTGCGGTTTGCTCGACTGGGCACTGCCATCCGAAAGTCGTGGCCGCAATTCAACAGCAAGCCGCGGAATTGATTCACATGTCCGGCACGGATTTTTACTACGAGAGCATGCCCGCGCTTGCGGCGAAGCTCGCGGGTACGGTGCCGGGCAGCGAAGCGAAGAAGGTGTTCTTCACCAATTCCGGAACGGAAGCGGTGGAAGGAGCGATCAAGCTGGCCCGCTACGCGACGAAACGCGACAAGATGATCGCGTTTTACGGATGCTTCCACGGTCGCACGATGGGCGCGCTTTCACTGACGGCGTCGAAAGCGGCGCAGCGCAAAGGATTCGGCGCGCTGCTGGCCGGAGTCGAGCACATTCCATATCCCTACGCCTATCGCTGCGAGCAGGGCCACACGGCGGAAACCTGCGGCGCGGAGATTCTCGAGCTGCTGCAGAACCAGATGTTCAAACGGCTTTTCGATCCCGAGGAAGTTGCGGGAATCATCATTGAACCGATTCAGGGCGAGGGCGGCTACGTGCCCGCGCCGAAATTCTTTCTGCAGGAATTGCAACGGATTTGCAGGCGGCACGGAATCCTGCTCATCGTGGACGAAGTGCAATCCGGCATGGGGCGCACCGGCAAGTGGTGGGCCTGCGAGCACGCCGGAATCGAGCCGGACATTTTGTGCAGCGCGAAAGGGATCGCCAGCGGAATGCCGCTCGGCGCATTCGTCGCGCGTGAAAGCGTGATGCGCTGGAAGCCCGGCTCGCACGGAACGACTTTTGGCGGAAATCCCGTGTGCATCGCCGCAGCGCAAGCGACGATGGAGCTGATCGAGAGCGAGTATCTGCAAAATGCTCGCGCGATGGGGGAGCATATTCTTGGGGCGACAGCGGACTGGACGAAGAAGTTTCCGGTGGTTGGAGACGTGCGCGGCCGCGGCTTGATGATCGGCGTTGAAATCGTGCGCGATCAGCGCACCAAGGAGAGAGCGCCGGACCTTCGGAACAAGATCGTTGACCTTGCCTTCCACAAAGGATTGCTGATTCTCGGCGCCGGCGAAAATACGCTACGGCTCTCTCCGCCGCTGCTGATCGACGAAGAACAGGCCAACTTCGCGATCCGCACGCTCGAAGAGTGCTTTCGCGAAGTCGCGAAGTAAACGGCGGGAACGAAAGCGCGCGGCGCCGGTCCGGAGACCGGCCACGGCGAAGAGATTGCGGCAAAGGCGGACTGGTGTCCGGCCGGGGGCCAGGCGCGCGGCGCGGGTTGGCATTCAGCCGGCAAACGATGCGAGTCGCTGAATCCACGCTGCGTCCGGTACGATGCTCCGCGGGACGACATTGCAGCTATACTTGCGGCCCAGCGAACCCCGATGGCGATATTTTCGCGAATTATGTTTGGCGCGGTGCGGTGGGCGGCGCGGCACGGATTGCGCGAAGACGCGATGGCGCCCGCGGAGCGCGGCAAAGAGGTTGCGCGGCGGACCGGCGTGCGGGGCGAAACCTACGCCTATTGGTACCTGCGGCGGCACGGCTACGTTTTCGTGGCGCGAAACTATACGCCGCGTTCCGTGAGAGGCGAAATTGATCTGGTGGGATTCGACGGCCCAACGCTGGCTTTCGTGGAGGTCCGCACGCGGACGGTGCGCAACGATTTGAGCGCGCTGCCGGAATTGAGCGTGACGGAGGAGAAGCAGCGCGTGCTTGTTCGCACAGCGAAGCGGTTCCTGGCGGAACGCCACATGCCGGAATTGCCTTGCCGGTTTGACGTGGTGGCCATCGACAACGAACCGGGCAGACCGCCCGAGTTGCGCTTGCACAAGGACGCGTTCAGCCCGCAACTGCGCGAGTGATGCCGGGCAATGCCGGAAGGTGCGGGACAGAGAAACCCGGCGGCCGAGCATGCGGGCCGCGCGGGCGCCTGAAGCTGCGAGTCGAGGTACAATGAACGATTGCAAGCATGTCTTTTGGCCGGATGTGAATGCTGGAGTCTGGCCGCAGAGGTTGGACCCCCTGAGACGTTTCTGACTGCTGGCGACCGGTCTGGAGGAAGGCTTTGCCGGAGTTGCGAAAAGATCCCATCACTGGACGATGGGTAATCATTTCAACCGAGCGCGGGAAGCGTCCCAACGACTTTCTGCGCGAAAGCGTGGTGGCCTCGGAGCCGAAGAACTGCCCGTTTTGCCCGGGCGCGGAGCTGAAGACGCCGCCGGAAATTCTGGTGTACGGGCGCAACGGAAGCGGGCCGAACACGGCCGGCTGGAACATCCGCGTGGTGCCGAACAAGTATCCGGCACTCGGAATTGAAGGCGAGCTGGACCGCGAGGGCGAGGGACTCTTCGACAAAATGAACGGCATCGGCGCGCACGAAGTGATCATCGAAACGCCGGACCACGCCGCGACGCTGGCTACGCTGCCGGAGCGCGCGGTGGAAGATGTGCTCTGGGCGTATCGCGACCGTATGCTGGATTTGAAAAATGACAAGCGGTTTCGCTACGTGCTCATCTTCAAGAATCACGGCGAGGCGGCGGGCGCTTCGCTCGAGCACCCGCATTCGCAGCTTATTGCGCTGCCGATTGTGCCGCGGCGCGTGCGCGAGGAAATCGACAATTGCTGGCACTACTACGACGAGAAAGAGCGCTGCATTTTCTGCGACATTATCCGGCAGGAGCGCGATACGGGCGAACGGGTGATCGGCGAAAACGAGCATTTCGTGGTGCTGGCGCCGTATGCTCCGCGGTTTCCGTTCGAGATGTGGTTGCTGCCGAAAGTTCACGGGTCGGCGTTTGAAAACAACCAAAGCCCGGTGTACGCAAGCCTTGCGCGCATGCTGAAGGACACACTGATGCGCATCGACGCGGTGCTGGACCGGCCGGCCTACAACTTCATGATTCATACTTCGCCGATCGGAGAAGAGATCAACGATCACTATCACTGGCATATGGAGATTATTCCGAAACTGACGAAAGTGGCGGGATTCGAATGGGGCACGGGCTTCTACATCAATCCGACGCCGCCGGAGGAAGCGGCGCGGTTCTTGCGCGAAGCGAGGATCGCGTCGCCGGTGGCGGCAAAGAAATAGCGCCCGCGCGGAGCCGGACGAAGCTGGCACTTTGCTGACAACCGGAATTTCGGTTTCGCGCCTTGCTTTTGGGAACAAGGTGGGCACGGTTCGCCGGCAAGGCTGAGCGTTCGTTTGCCCCGCAGGCAAGTGTGCCCATGCCATGGAAAAAGCCCTGAACACGGACCTGCTGAACAGCGAGAAGAGCGGGGCATTTGCTATACTCAAAGTTTCGGCGCGGTACCCAAGTGGCCCAAGGGAGAGGTCTGCAAAACCTCCATTCGTGGGTTCGAATCCCACCCGCGCCTCCAAAATTCCCCGAAAACTTTAGGATTAGTGGTTGTTCGGCGCGCCCGCTGCGCGATATTTTTCCCTGTCAAGGAAGGTGAAAAAAGCGGCGGCTCCTTGCCGGAGCAAAGAGCCGCCGCTGGCGCCGCCGTTTTGCTTAGAACGAGAACTGAGCCTTGAGCTGGATGGTGCGCGGCGAGAAGTCGCCGCCGAGGGCGGAACCGTAAGGCGTTGTAGGCGGCGAAACGGTGCGGATAACGGTGCCAAAGGTGGGAGCGGAAACGTCGGCAACCGGGTTGTCGAAATTGGGGTGATTAAAGATGTTGTAAAACTGGACGCCGAGGCCCAGGGCTGCGCGTTCCCAGTGCGGGATGTGGAAGAGCTTCATGACGGCGAAGTCGGCGTCAAAGAAGCCGGGTCCGCGCAGAGAGTTGCGGCCGACGTTGCCAAAAGTAGCGGGGGAAGTGGTGAAGGCGCCTGTAGGAATGCAGGGCGCCAAGGCGTTGGAGGGAGGTCCGGAACACGTGGCACCACCAGGGGCGATGCGAGTTCCGAAGATATCTCCGCCTGCGCCTAAGCCGCCGTAATTGAAACCGGCCAGAAGAGTTGTGGTTCCTTCGTCGAGGACAGTATAGGGAAGACCGGAACGCACGAAGACGTTGCCGGACACCTGCCAGTCGTTGATGAGGTATGCGGGCCCGTGGTTGAGCGTGAGGTGGTGAACCGGGAGACCCCAGACGAAGCTGGCGTTGAAGTAGTGGCGAACGTCATAGTCGGCGGGCCCATACATGCCGCGCAAGTTGCTGGGATTCTGAGGAAAGATGGGGTTGGTGTTGGTGGAGCCGAATTGGGTGGTGATGAATGGCAAGATGCCGCCGTTGGAGATTTCATCGAGGGCCTTGCTGAAGGTGTAGTTCACGAGGAAGGAGCCGCTGCTGTACTGGCGCTGGAGCGAGAGGCTCATGCCGTTGTAATTGGAGACGGCCTCGGAGTAGATGCCGGTGACGATGCCGAAGCTGGGAACCGGGGGAGCCACGGGCAAGCCGGCGAAGCCGCTGGGCGGCTGGAAGGCGTTGAGGGACGGAATCTGAGTGGTCTCGTGGATACCTCGGTTGCCGACGTAACGGACGTTGAAGGAGGTCTTGGGGCCGAGGCCTTGCTGCACTTCGAAGCTCCATTTCATGTATTGCGGAATTTCGGTGTGGGCTTGCGAGACGGCGACAGCGGGCGGAGAGAAGCCGGGAATGGTTGAGGAGAGCGTGGCGAAGCTTTGGCCGCTGGCAAAGCCCTGGAGGAATGCCTGGTTGGACGAAGCGGCGGTGGCGAAGACATTGCCGGGTTCGGCGGGAGAAACCGGGCCGGCCACCGTGAAGCTTTGCAGCAAAGGGGGATTGGAGGAGAAGGAGTCCACGATGGTGCCGGGGAACGTGTCGTAGAAGATGCCGTAGCCGCCGCGGAGAACGGTGGCGTGACTGCCGCCGCCCCAGGGAGTCCAGGCGAAACTGATGCGGGGCTGCCACTGGAGTACCTGCAGATCCGGGAGGGCGGTGCGCTGGCCGGTGACGAAGAGTTGATTGTAGGGCGTATCGGGACTGTTGAGCACCGGATTGGTAGAGACAAGGTTGAAGGTCTGTGGCGTACGGGAGAAACACAAGTCTTTGCAGGTGGGATTGGACTGGTGCTCGACGCGGAGGGCGATGGTGAAAGTGAAGTTCGGAGAAAAGCGGATGTCGTCCTCGAGATAGCCGCCCAAATTGTAGAACTTGAAGCGCTGCGATGGCGAAGTGGGGAAATTCTGGGTAAGGACGGCATTGTCGCCGGCGGGGGTGACGCCGCCGTTGAAGAAGCTGGTGAGATCGGGAACGGTAACGAGGCCACTGCTGAGGATGGTGAAGGAAAGGTCCGTGGAGTAGTTGAGCCGATATTTTGCGCCGAAACGGAACGTGTTGCGGCCGACGACCTTGGACATATCGTCCGAGAGCTGGACCTGGGTGATGTTGCGGCCTTGCGGGGCGATGAAGTCAAGCCCGCCCAGAGTGGTGAGGCTGCCGTCGGCGAGGGACAAGGTAGTGGGAAACGCGGCGAGGGCGGCCGAAAGATTGGGCGGCGCGAATATGGCGGAATACCATTGGCTTGCGATGATGAGCTGGTTGGTCGCTGTGGGTCCGAAGGTGTGGTTCCAGGAGAGCTGGCCCTGCCATTCGGGCTGATTGCTGGTCAGATTGAAAAGAGGGTTGATGGGGTCGGTGAAGGAGGCCTGCGTGCCGTGGTCGGTTTGAATGCGGCCGTAGATTTTGTTGGCGCTGCCGATGTTGTAATCGATGCGTCCAGCGAAGATTTGTTCGCTCGTCAAATTGTTCACGGTAGAGCGGAAGAACAAGGTGCAAGGGGCACCGGGTGCCAGCCCCGCGAAACTGACGCCGCTGCAACCAGTAGGATCCGTGCTGCCGTTGCCAGGAATGGAGCGCTCAATGCCGGAAGCGCCGTTATAGAGATTAAACATGTTTTGATAGAAGGGGACGGAGGCTGGATGACTGGCGGAGAGATTGGCGATGGTGGCGGCCTCGAACTGAGGACTGGGTACGATGGTTAAAGTGTTGGTGGGGAGCAGGACGCGAAGGCCCTCGGTATCGAAATAGAAGAAGAGTTTGTCCTTGAAGATGGGCCCGCCGAATTCACCGCCCCATTGATTGGCGTTGACGAAGGAGCGAGGCGTGACGGGGGCGGGAGGGGGCTGAGCCTTGTTGAAGAAGTCATTTGCGTTCATGGCGCGGCCGTTCCAGTAGTAAACGGCACGGCCGTGAAACTGGTTGGTTCCCGAACGGGTGATGTAGTTGATGTTGGAGCCCGCGAGGCCGCCATACTGTCCGGTGTAGCCGTTCTGATCCACCGTAACTTCCTGAACTTCGTTTAAGCCGAGCAGCAGGTTCGTGGCGCCGGAATTGTTGAGATTCAGATACGGGTCGTTGTCGTCCATGCCATCCAAGGTGAAGAGGTTGGAAGTGCCGGAAATGCCGTTCACGGCGAAGTTACCGAAGCCAGCAGCAGTATTCATCACCACGCCGGGAGTGATCTGAGCTGCGAACGTGAGGTCGTTTCCGGGGTTGGGCATGTTCTGAACTTGGGTTTGGCTGAGCGTGGTCGAGATGCTGCCATTTTCGGTGTTGAGGAGCGGCGCAGCTTCGGTGACCCGCACCGTGACGTTTTCCGTGCCGACGCTCATGTGCACGTCGGAAGTCGTAATTTGGTTCACGGAAACCTGAACGGGCTGGGTATAGGTCTGGAAGCCCTGCGCTTCGACTTTGAGGTCGTACGGACCGGGCGACAGGAGCGAAAAGCGATAGAAACCGGTGGCGCTGGTCGTGGCCTGGCGCACAGCGCCGGTGGCCACGCTGGTCAAAGTTACAGTGGCGTTGGGGACGGCGGCGCCGCTCGGATCCATGACGGTTCCGGCAAGGTCGCCAGTGGTGGCGGTCTGTGCCCGGCTGAGAGCAGGAACAACAAGGACGAGAGCAAGGAAGAGCAGCCGAACAGGTGAGGATGTAATGGGGTGCATCAATGCAGCCTCCTTCGAGTGAGGCTGGGAAAAGGGAGGGACAAGAAGTAAAGGCAAGAGCGATACCAAGCCGGAGGCAAATCGCAAGGAAAGTGTGTGTTGAGGATGCGAGACTTATGCGGCGAGACGAGAGGCCACGGCGAGTGCGATTCTAAAAACGAAAGGAATTCCAGTTTTCTCGCTACGGTTTAAGGGAGTACGAAGAACGGTGTAGAGCTGAATTGTGAGCAGGGTTGGTGCGGCGCTACAACGTTGCTGCAGGCCGCATTCCGGTTGTGCGTTGATATGCGAATCGCGAAGAGAGCTAGACGATTTTTTTCAGGACGACGCGCCATTCGAGTCCGCCGGAACGGATTTGACGGAAGCAGCGGGGAACCAGGTATGAGCGAGCGCTTGCAGAAGCAAGCTGCGGAGGAGCAAGTAGCGCCGGTCCTTATGGACGCAAATAGAGAAACCGGGCGGAGCCTTCTACTGATCGCAGCTCCTCCGGACGACGAGACCATTAATGCGGCAGCGTTGCAGGCGCGGGCGTAGAGCGGAATGAACAAGTCTCCGGCCGGCGCGACGCGAATCACCAACAAGGGTGAGAACGGCAAGGGTGAGAACGGCAAGGGTGAGAACGGCGCAACCGCACGGCAAAAAATCTGCCGAAGCTGCTGGAGCCACCCTGCGCGGCGGATGCTTCTTTGCTGGCGGCGCATTGCATTTCCCGCGGCGATCGTAGACGTTTGCTTGGCGAAAGGAGAGTCCTGCAAGAGGCGCCGCAGTTTCATTCTGGAACGTCAAACGGGAGCAGTCCCAACGCGGTTCTGAATCTGAGTCGCCTTCCCTGTGTACTCGGCAACAAGTGCTCTATCGTCAGCGATGTGCGTTGCGATTGCGGCTGCTGTCCTTTGGCTCGGAATTTGCCACAAAGGTGCAAGCGAAAGGCCTGGCTTTGGAGGTTAAGCTTTGTGCCGCGCCAAGCAGCCGCGCCTGCACAGCATTTTCCTTGTGTTGATCCTGGGATGGTGTTCTGTCGAAGGGCTCGCACAGGCCTCCGCAACGGCGGAGTATCGGACGAAGGCAGCCCTCATCGCCAATTTTCTTGGATTTGTTGACTGGCCGGATGATGCGCTTGGCGCAGCCAATTCTCCTTTCCTGGTCTGCGCCACGGGAGACTTTCCGTTTGGGACGGCCCTGGCGGAATCGACCCGGGGAGAAACGGTCCATGGAAGGCGAGTGGATGTGCGCTGGATTCGCCAGGAAAGCGAACTGCGGACGTGCCAGGTGCTCTTCGTGAGCCGTTCGGAAGCGAAGCACTATCGCAGGATTTTGGGCGACCTGCGGGGGGCCTCGGTACTTACCATCGGCGAAACTCCAGATTTTTTGGAGGCGGGGGGCGCGGTCACGCTCTTGCTGGAACAGGAGTCGTTGCAGTTTGAGGTGAATCTGCCGGCGGCGGCGAATGCCCGGCTAAAGATCAGCGCGCGCGTGTTGAATCTGGCGCGGCGCGTCATCGGGCGCATGGAATCGAGCCCCAAGACATCGTCATGAAAATGCGGAGACGCGAGCTCACGCTGCGGCAAAAACTGGTTCTGCTTACCATGGCTATCAGCGGCACCAGTTTACTGGCAGGCTATGCGTCGTTTTTCGCCTACGACTACCACCTGGAGAAGGAGAAGAAGGCCGCTGAGCTGGAGTCCATTGCCGAGTTGGTTGGCACGAATACCACGGCGGCGCTCACCTTCGACGATCCCGTGGACGGGCGCGAGCTTCTAAGCGCACTGCGTGCCCGAAATGACATTCGAATCTGCGCCCTCTACAGGGCAGATGGGCAATTCTTTGCGTCGTACGTGGACGAGGGCTTATTGGGCAAAATCCTGCTCCCCGACCACCCGCCGGACGGCGTGCACTGGTTTTCGGACCGGCTCACCGTCACAGTGCCGGTCATGCAGAATGGCAAAAGAGTGGGAGCGCTCTATGTTGAGTCCAGCCTGAGAGATCTACGCGAACGCGCCCGGCTGTTTTCCCGCCTAATCCTGATCACTTCCGCAGCCAGCCTCTTGCTTATTTATTTTTTGACCGCCATTTTGCAACGCTCCATTACCGGGCCGATTAAACGCCTTTCCGACGTGATCCGCTCGATTGCCCTGCTCAAAGCCTACTCGGTTCGCGCGCCAGAATTGCCCGGACGCGAGCTGCGGCAATTGAGCCGAGACTTCAACCTCATGCTGGCGGAAATCGAGCAGCGCGACGCCAAGCTGGAAGAAGCCAACAACATTCTGGAGACGCGCGTCGCCGAGCGGACACGAGCGCTCGAATTGGAAATGGCGGAGCGACAAAGCGCGCAGGAGGCACTGCAAGAGCGGACAAACTTTCTCGACACCTTGATTGCGAGCAGCCCAATCGCCATTGTTTCGCAGGATTGCGAAGGCAGAATCAGCGTGAGCAATCCCGCCTTCGAGCGGCTTTTTGGTTACAGCTCCGGCGAAGCGAAGGGCAAGTACCTCGATGATCTCATCGCGCCTCCCGAACTTCGCGCCGAGGCCGGAAGTGTTTTCACGAGCGTTTTCGAGAACGGCTTGTTGAACACCGTTTCTCGCAGGAGACGCAAGGACGGAACTCTCGTTGACGTGGAACTGTATGCCGTCCCGCTGCACATCGGCGGAAACGTCCGCGGCGTGCTTGCCCTCTATCAGGACATCGGCAGGCGTTTGCAAGCAGAAAAGGCGCTGCGGGACAGCGAAGAGCTGTTTCGCACGGTGAGCGCCGCAGCGCCAGTGGGGATCTTCCGGGTGGATGCGGACGGGAACTGCAGCTACGTGAATGAGCGCTGGTGCGAAATGACCGGCTTGACGCCGGAGGAGGCGCGGGGAACGGGGTGGCAGAAAGCGCTGCATCCCGAGGATCGCGAAATCGTTTCCCAAAGGTGGAGCGCGAGCTTGCAGAGTATGACCGGGTACGAGAGCAGCCACCGCTACGTCGCCCCGAACGGTCGTATAACCTGGGTGGAAGTGCTCGCGCGTCCGATCCTGGGGGCTGACCGAAAGATCGAAGGTTTCGCGGGAGTTGTGCAGGACGTCACCGAACGCAAAGCAGCGGAAGAACGGCTGAAGACGAGCGAAGCGATGTTTCGCACGTTGTGTGACGCGGCGCCGGTGGGAATTTTCATGATGGACGCTTCGGCGAACTGCCTCTACGTGAACGCCCGCTGGAATGAGCTTGCTGGAGCTGCTCCAAACCAAGCTCTCGGAGTTGGCTGGCGGCGTTTTGTTCATGCGGAGGATCTCGAAGGTCTCTTGCGGGCATTTGCGGATTCGAACGGGAAACCGCTGGCGGCGGAGTACCGCTTGGTGACGCCGACGGGAGCGGTGGTTCGGGTCGAGACGACTGCAACACCGATTGTGCTCGCTGATGGAAGCGCTCCCGAATACATCGGAGTCGCCCATGACGTCACGGCAAAGTACGAAGCGGCGGAGAAGCTTCGCGAGGCCAAAATCGCCGCGGAAGCCATGAGCCAGGCCAAGAGCGATTTTCTTGCCAACATGAGCCACGAAATCCGCACGCCGATGAACGGAATTCTCGGAATGACGGAGCTGGCGCTGGACACCGAGCTTCAACCGGAACAGCGCGAGTACCTCGAAATGGTCTGGTCCTCTGCTGAGTCGCTGCTCGGCATTATCAACGACATTCTGGACTTTTCGAAGATTGAGTCCGGCAGGCTGGAGCTTGAAAGCGTGCCGTTCTCTCTCTCTGATTGCATTGAAAGCGCGCTGCAGCCGTTTGCGCTGAAAGCGCAGCAGAAAAATCTCGAAATTTCCTGGTCCATCGATCCGGAAATTCCCGAGGTGATCAGGGGCGATCCGACCAGGTTGCGACAGATTCTGATCAATTTAGCGGGAAACGCCGTCAAATTTACAAACGAAGGCGAAATCAGCATTCGGGCCGAAAGCGCTCCATCGGAAGACGGCGGTATCGCGATTCGCTTCATCGTCTCAGATACCGGCATCGGCATTCCGCCGGAAAAGCACCGCAAAATTTTTGAAGCTTTCTCCCAGGCCGATACCTCCACCACGCGCGAGTTTGGCGGAACCGGGCTGGGTCTCTCCATTTCCGCAAGGCTTGTGCAGTTGATGTCCGGCAAGCTGGAGCTTGAGAGCGCTCCAGGCCGGGGAAGCCGTTTTTTCTTTACGGTTACCTTCGAGAGAGCGAGCCGGGAGGAGGCGGCTTCCGTCTCGACCACCTTGCCGGAGCTGGCCGGAAAACGCATCTTGGCGGCCGACGACAACGAAGTGAATCGTCACCTCTTGGAGAGCCTGCTGCACAAATGGGGACTGCGGGCTACGGTCGTGGCGAATGGACACGAGGCGCTGCAAGAGTTCACGAAGTCCAGGGAGGCGGGCGAGCCGTTTTTCATGGTTCTGCTTGACCATCACATGCCGGGCATCGACGGATATGAAACGGCCGCGCGCATCCGGCAGATGGAAGCCGGGGCAAGGATACCCATTCTCATGCTCTCTTCCGCTGCTCCGGGCGATGAGCCGCCGGGAAACACGCTGGGGATTGCGCGGCGGCTCATGAAGCCGCTGCGGCGGGCTGTGCTGCAGAAAGCGATATTGGAAGCCGCGCAGACGTCGCTGGCTCCCAGCCGAACCACGACAACCATCCAGGCCGAGCGGCCGGAGACCGGAGGACTTCACGTCCTGTTGGTGGAGGACAACGCGGTGAATCAAAAACTCGCCGTACGCCTGCTCGAAAAGATGGGGCACCGCGTCACGCTGGCCGTAAATGGCCAGGAGGGTGTTTTGGCGGCCGAGAGAGAATCCTTCGACGTTATTCTGATGGATATTCAGATGCCGGTTCTCGGCGGGGTGGAAGCGGCGCGCGCAATCCGGGCGCGCGAAGGCCGGGAAGGAAGGCGCACGCCGATTATCGCGATGACCGCTCACGCGCTGGCCGGCGACCGGGAGAAATATCTGCAGTCGGGCATGGATGGATATGTCTCGAAGCCTGTGAATCCAGAGCAACTGCGCTCCGAGATCGTCCGGTTGACCGCGCCGGCGGTTCGGGACTCTTCGCTCCTTCGAAGCAAGCGAGAACACACGGCGGCCATTGACATGGCGCAGCTCATGTCGCGTGTGGGCGACGATCGCGAACTGCTGCGCGAACTGATCGAGCTTTTCCGGCAGGACTTTCCGAACCAGCTCGAGGCCTTGCGCAGGTCGGCCAGGGCCGGCGAGATGAACCGCCTGGCGCGTGTCGCTCATACGCTCAAAGGCATGCTGGCGAATCTCGCCGCCATGCAGGCGTCCAATGCTGCCGCCCGGTTGGAACAGATCGGCAAGCAAGAGAGCAGGGAAGAGGTCGAATCCGCGCTTGCCGCGTTTGAAACCGAGGCCGAAAGCATTCTTCAGCAACTCGATGCGTGTCTCGCCGGAGTCAACGAATGAGAATTCTGGTTGCCGAAGATGATGCGGTGTCCCGCCTGCTGCTGGAAAAGACCTTGGAGCGAGCGGGTTACGAAGTCATTGCCGTCGAAAACGGCGCTTGCGCGCGGGAAGTTCTCTGCGGGTCGGACGCGCCGCGCCTTGCGCTGCTCGATTGGGTGATGCCGGGACTCGATGGCCCGGCGGTTTGCCGCGCCGTCCGGGGCCGCGCCGAACAATCCTATGTCTATATCGTTTTGCTGACGTCAAAGGAATCGAAAGAGGATGTGGTGGCCGGCCTCGAATCGGGGGCGGACGATTATCTGACCAAACCCTTTAATCCTGAGGAACTGAAAGCCCGGCTTCGGACAGGCCGCAGGATTCTTGACCTTGAGGACAAACTGGTGGAGGCACGCGACGCGATGCACTTCCGTGCGACGCATGATTCGCTCACGGCGATTTGGAATCGCGGCGTCATACTCGATTTGCTTGGGCGCGAACTGGCGCGGTCTTATCGCGAAGGCGGCTGCACCGCCGTCTTGCTTGCGGACCTGGATCACTTCAAGGCCGTCAACGATACCTACGGCCACGTGACCGGCGACGAGGTTCTCCGTGAGACGGCTCGGCGCCTTGTCGGTTCTGTCCGCTCGTACGATTTTGTTGGCCGGTACGGAGGCGAGGAGTTTCTGGTGGTGCTGAACAACTGCGACGCGGGACGTGCGTTGTCCAGGGCGGAAGAGTTACGGCGAGCCGTCTCGGAGAAGCCTTTCCGCACGCAAAGCGGCGATCTGCGCGTCACGATGAGCGCCGGCCTTCTGGTCAGCAAAGATTGGGGATTGTTGGGTGTGGAGCAGATTTTGAATTACGCGGACTCGGCCCTTTACGCCGCGAAAGCCGCCGGACGCAACTGCCTGCGCAAGGCGTCTGCCGATTCAGCCCCGGTTGTCCCCGCAGTCGTCGTGGACAAAGCCTAACGCGCGGTCCCGGGCGAAGTTTTCCTTTTTTCGTCTGGTGAGCCGGGGCTGCGGCTTCTAAATCTTCTGGCTCATCATCTGGCGCATCGCTGCGGTCGATCCTGGCGCCCGCTTCTCGCGCCACTTTTCGAGCCGCTCGGACGTTTCTTCGATGTTGGCAAAGAGGCGTGGATTCTTGAACGCGGCGCGCCACGTCGGCACGATGGGCCGCATGCGGTCCCAGACGACCCAGATTTCGCCATTGCTCTCGAAGAAGAGTTCGTCATTGATGAGTCCGCGGTTCACGATGCTCGCCACCATTTCCCAGTAGCTGATCACCATGCGGATAAACGTGTTTTCCTCGCTCCCCTGGGGATATTTCTCCATCATTTCTTCGGGAGAATGGGGATGAAAATGTTCCAGGAACCAGCCGCGCGCCTGCCGGAGCCGGGGTTCGCGCCTCATGTCATAGAGCTTCAGCATGAGATGTACTTCGTCGTAAGTCACTTGGGCCATATGGTTCTCCTGCGTGTTGCGGCCTAGCGTGCGCCATCCTGCTGCGGTTGTGGTTCCGGCGCCTCTTGCGGGGAAACCGAGACACCGGCCAGCTCGAATCGCTGCACGCTCGAGATCGGAATGCCTTGCCGCTGCAATTCCATCTGGATGCGCCGGCGGAGTTCACGCGCCACTTCGTCTTGCCGGGTCGGCGCGGTTCGCACTTGCAGCCGCACGGTTGCCGCGGCCCGGTCCAGATTCTGCACGCCGAGCACTCTGGGCCCGTCCAGGATGGCCTGGGACCACGCTTCGTCGCCGCGCAGTTCGGCGGCGGCCTTTGCCAGAGCTTCCAGCGTGCGTTCCACGGCGAACTCCGGAGCGAGCGCCACGTCCACAAAGGCTTGAGACCAATCGCGGCTCAGGTTGCTCACGGAGCGGATCTCGCCGTTGGCGATGTTAACCAGCGCTCCGCGCGGATCCCGCAGCACGGTGCGCCTCAGGGTTAAATGCTCGACGCGGCCGAGCGTTTCACCAACCTGGATGGTGTCGCCCACAACGTATTGGTCCTCAAGCACGATATAAAAGCCGGTGATCAGGTCGCGCACGAGATTCTGCGCGCCAAAGCCGATTGCCACGCTCGCCAGTCCGGCCAATGTCAGCGCGGGAACCGGGTTGATTCCGATTTTATCGAGCGCGGTCAGAATGGCCACCGCCCAGACGACCTTGCTCGCCGCGCTGTATGCCACGCCAGCGAGCGTCCGCGTCTGCTGTTCACGCAACTGCGCCGTTCGGGAGGGCGCAGAGGCAGGCTTGATCAGCACTTTGGTTAGGACGCGCAGAAAGCGGTTCAGCACCAGCGCCGCCAGAAAAATGAGAAGCAAGTTGAGCGCAACCGAAGCGGCGTTGTGCGGCAGATAGCTCAATAGACTGGACATGGGCTTTACAGGAGGTGGAGTATAGCATTTGGGGCCGAAAGAGTTCGGCGGCTCCAGCTAAAATCGCCGGCTACGGCGAGGGGCGAGCCTATGAGTGAAACCAGGCGCAGATTTGTCTTGAAAATCGCATCGGCGGTTGCCGCAAGTTTCGGCGGAGTTGTGGTCGCACAAGACCAAAACCCGCGGCCCTTTCCTGCCGATCCGTCCAAAAGGGACGATGACTCCGTCCCGCCGCCCGGTACCAAAGCGATTCTTGAGGAGAATCAGAAAGACATTAAGAAAAGTGTCGAAAAGCTGTTCCAGCTCGCCAGCGATCTGAAGGCCGAAGTGGAAAAGACCAACTCGGTCCAGGTGCTTTCGCTGGCGATGCTCCGGAAAGCCGAGGAAATCGAAAAACTGGCGCACGAGATCAAGATTCGCGCCAAGGGCTGACGACACGGCTCACCCCGCGCTGCGCAGCTTTGCCGCTCGCGCTGGGCGCGGCACTTGGGACCACTGCTCGTCCAGTCTTCACGGAATCGGTTTCTTTTTCAGGCTAACGTGCCTGCGCCGCGCGAGAAATCGCCGCTGGTGTGCGGTCCTGCGTCACGCTAGAATGGGAACGTTCCTGCGCGCCCGTAGCTCAGCTGGATAGAGCGCTGGTCTCCGGAACCAGAGGTCGGGCGTTCAAATCGCCCCGGGCGCGCCATTTTCCTTCCTCGACCCCCTCCGTGTACCGTACCTGATACATCAAACGCCGAATTTCGGCGGGTCTCCTTTTCTCCGGATGCGCTCAAAATCAATTTTCGCGTTCCATGGAACCGCTTCTTTCTGTTTCCGATCTTTGCGTCGAGTTTTGGGCGGCCGAAGGCGGGGGCCCTGTCCGCGCACTGAATGGCGCCAATCTCCGCGTCGCACCGGGCGAGGTGCTTGGCGTCCTGGGCGAGTCCGGAAGCGGCAAAAGCACGCTTGCGAAAGCCGTGATGCAGCTGCTGCCCTCCACATCCACGATGAGAGGAGTCGTCTCGTTCGCGGGCCGGAATCTGCTGACGCTGGCGCCGCGCGAGCTGCGGCGCATCCGCGGAGCGCGGCTCTCCCTCATTCCGCAGGAGCCGGGACTGGCCCTGAATCCTTTTCTGAAAATCGGCGCGCAAATCGCCGAAATTTTGCGCGCCCACAAAGGCTGGGATTGGAGGCGCTGCCGGGCTGAGGCTGAATCGCTGCTCCATCTTGTGCAACTCTCGCAGCCCGGCCGCAGGATGTTTGACGCCTATCCTCATCAACTCAGCGGCGGGCAGCAACAGCGAGTGGTGATTGCCCAGGCGCTGAGCTGTGCGCCGGATTTGATCATCGCGGACGAGCCGACCGCTTCGCTCGATCACGCCACGCAGGCCGACATCCTCGCGCTGCTGCGTACTCTGCGCGAGCTGCGGCACACCGCGCTGGTGCTGATTACGCACGATCCGCGCATTCTCGAAGGCTTTGCCTGCCACATCGCCGTGATGTACGCGGGACGCATCGTTGAGGACGGCCCGGCCCGTTCCGTTCTCAATGCGCCCAGGCATCCTTACACGCGGGCGTTGATCGCCTGCGCGCGTCATCACGCCGCCGGCGAAAAGCTGGCCCCTGGTCAGCGGCTGCCGAGCATTCCCGGGTCCGCGCCTGATCCTCGTTTGCCGTGGCGCGGCTGTTCTTTCCTTCCGCGTTGTTCCGAGCGGATGCCCCAATGCGAGGAGCAGGCGCCGGCCACCGCGAAGCACGAAAATTCGCTCGTGGAGTGCTTCCTTGAGGTCTGAACCGCAAACTCCGCTCCCGCCGCAGGGGCCGCTCCTCTCCGTTCGCCATCTCACCCTGCGTTATGTGCGGCAACGATGGTTACGGAAGAGAACCGCCGTGGTGACGGCTTTTCAGGATATTTCCCTCGACCTTTTTCCAGGAAAGGTCCTTGCGCTGACCGGAGCTTCCGGTTCGGGAAAATCCAGCCTCGCGCGGTGCATTCTGTGCCTCGAGCAGCCGGAGGGCGGGCAAATCCTGTATCAGGGCCGGGACCTGCTTGCGCTAAGCCGCGCGGCGCGCCTTCCGCTGCTTCGCGATTTCGCAATCGTGTTTCAGGATTCCGCCGCCGCGCTGAACCCCGCCTTCAGCGTCGAGGATATTCTCGCCGAGCCTTTCCTCATTCAACAGCGGGGTATCTCCGCCGCGGAACGCCGCCGAAAATCGCGCGATGCTCTTGCGCAGGTCGAATTGTCTCCGCAGATTCTCCCGAACTCTCCTCTCGAGCTTAGCGGCGGTCAGCGCCAGCGCGTCGCCATTGCTCGTGCGCTCCTGCTCCATCCGAAAATCCTGATTCTCGATGAAGCGCTTTGCGCGCTCGATCTCTCTACCCAGGGGCAGATCGCGAATCTGTTGCTCGAGCTCAAAGAGCGCAACGGCCTCTCGTACATCTACATCACCCACGATCTGGCGATGGCCTCCGAACTTGCAGACGATATCATCGAACTCTCCGCGGGCCGGGTCGTCCGTTCCGGACCCGCGGCCACGTTTACTGCCAATCTACAAGCCGGGCCGCAACCATTGCCCGCTCGTTCCGCCGCAAGCGACACTGTTCCTGGCCCGGAAATTCCCTGGACTTCAAACAGATGGTGAGAACTGGACAGCGCCTGCTTCACTCACTGCTCCTGCTGGCGGGAGTTTCGCTCTTTTCGTTCGTGCTGCTCTCCGTGGCCCCTGGAAATTTCTTCGACGAGCTTCGCCTGAATCCCCAAATCTCTCCCCAAACCGTCGCCTCCCTTGAGCAACAATACGGCGTGAACCGCTCCTTTCCCGTGCGCTACGCGCATTGGCTCGGCTCGATCGCGAACGGCAGCCTTGGCTATTCGCTCCTGTACCGTTGCGATGTCGGATCCTTGATTTTGCCTCGCGCGCGCAACACGCTGGTGCTCACCACCGCGGCCACGCTGTTTGCTTGGATTCTCGCTCTCCTATGGGGCATTCTCGAAGCGCTCCATCGCGGCAAATGGCTCGACCGCCTGGGCGGAGCATGCACTTCGCTGCTGCTTGCGATTCCGGACCTGCTGCTGGGTCTCATCCTGCTGGCTCTGGCCGCTCGCGTCACCCGGCTTCCCGCATTTGGTGATGGCCTGGGCGGCGCCTTCGGCTCACCGCCGGCAGCGAACGCTGGACTTGTTTCGCATCTCTTCCTGCCCGTTCTCGCGCTTACCCTAAGCGTCTTACCGGTCCTGGTCCGCCATGTCCGCTCCGCCATGATTGCGGCTCTCGATGCACCTTTCGTGCAAGCGGCTCATGCGCATGGAATTCCCGCATGGCGAGTCCTGCTTCGCCACGCGCTGCCCGCCGCTTTGAACTCGCTGCTCTCGCTTCTCGGTTTTAGCATTGGCGGACTGCTGAGCATGTCTCTGCTCACGGAAGTCATTCTGGGCTGGCCGGGCCTGGGGCCGCTTGTGCTCGAAGCGATGTTCGCACGCGATACGTACGTCGTCATGGCCGCCGTCATGCTCTCCGCCGTTTTTCTGATTTTCGGAAACCTCGTCGCGGACCTGTTCCTATACTGGAACGATCCGCGCATTCGCGTGGTGTCCGCATGAGCCGGGGCATGCATGGGCGGCTTCGTCGCGCGCTGTGGCTCGTTCCTCTTGCGGCAGTGCACCTTGCATTGTTGTTTCCCGGATTTTTCGCGCCCTATGATTTCGCGGAACAAAACCGCGATTTCCCGTTTGTAGCCCCCACGCGACTCCATTGCGTGGATGCTGCTGGAGCGTTTCATCTGCGTCCATTCGTTTACGCGCTAAAGACCGACGACGTCTCGTCCGTGGTTCAGGAGGACACCAGCCGGATATTCCCGCTCCGATTCTTCATCACCGGCTCCCGTTACTCGGTCCTGGGCCACTGGCATGCCCGCCTTCATCTCTTTGGCGTGGAACGTCCAGGGCGCCTCTGGCTCTTTGGCACGGATGATTTCGGCCGCGACGTTTTCTCCCGCATGCTCTTTGGCGGCAGGATTTCCGTGTGCGCCGGGATTCTCGGAGCCGCCATTGCTCTTTTCGCAGGCGCGTCCCTTGGCGTATTGGCGGGATTTTACGGTCGCGGGACGGACGCCGCGTTGATGCGCCTTGTTGAACTCTTTCTTGCGCTGCCGTGGCTCTATCTTCTTCTTGCGGTGCGCGCCATCCTGCCGCTTCGCATCAGAACCATTGACGCGTTCCTGCTTCTCGTGGCCGTCACGGGGCTGATCGGCTGGGCGCGGCCTGCGCGCCTCGTCCGGGGAATGGTCCTCAGCGCACGCGAACGGGGTTTCGTGCTTGCCGCGCGCTCGATGTGCGCGAGCGACTGGCACATTCTGCGCCGCCACATTCTCCCGCAAACTTACGCCACGTTGCTCACGATCGCGGTGTTGCTGGTTCCGCAATTCATTCTGGCGGAAGTTACGCTCTCCTTTCTCGGTCTCGGAGTGAGCGAACCGATACCCAGTTGGGGCAATCTGCTGGCCCAGCTTCAGAGCTATCGTGTCCTCACCTCGTATTGGTGGATGTATCTGCCCGCGGCGACCCTCGTGATGCTCTTCCTCCTATATCATCGCGCGTCTTCTGCTCTCGAGAAGCGCGCGACCCAGGTGAGCGTATGAGCCGTTACCTTTTTTGGGGTGCGTCCCTGCCGCTGATTGCCGCATGTGTTCTTGCCACGGGCTTCCCATTGCCGGCCGCCGCGCAAGACGAAGTCCTCAAGACGGGCGTCCCGGGCAAGACCGGAGGCTCACTGACCGTTGCGCTTCGCACCGAACCGAAAACGCTGAACCCGGTCCTTTCCGTTGATGCCGCTTCGCGCGAAGTCATCGGCGCAATGCAAGCCGACCTCATCCACATCAATCGCGAAACGCAGCGCACCGAGCCGGCCCTCGCAACTGATTGGAAGATTTCGCCCGATGGCAAGCGCTACACGCTGCACCTGCGTCGCGGCGTGAAGTTCTCCGACGGCGCGCCGTTCGACGCCGACGATGTACTTTTTTCCTTCGGGCTCTATCTTGACGAAAAGCTCAACTCGCCCCAGCGCGACCTGCTTCTCTTCAATGACAAGCCGCTTGCGGTCGCCAAGCTCGACCGCTACAGCGTGCAGTTCGATCTGCCTCGTCCCTATGGCGCGGGCGTGCGGCTCTTTGATGGTCTCGCGATGATGCCGCGCCATCTGCTCGAAACCCCCTATCACGAAGGGAAGCTTGCGCAAATGTGGGGGGTCAATTCTCCTGCCGGCGCGCTCGCGGGTCTCGGCCCTTTTCGTCTGAAGGAATATGTTCCCGGTCAGCGCCTTGTCCTCGAACGCAACCCGAATTATTGGAAGACCGACGCCCAAGGTGTCCGCCTTCCGTATCTCTCGCAGCTAGTGTTTTCGTTTGTTGCTAGCGAGGATGCTCAAGTCGTCGGCCTGCAGCGCGGCGAAGCGGATATCCTCGAGCGTCTCCGCGCCGACGATTATTCTGTTCTCCAGCGCGACGCTCAGAGACGTGTCTGCCTTCGCGACCTTGGGCCCGGCCTCGAATCCATCTTCCTCTTCTTCAATTTGAATCATCTCGATTCCGCCAAGCAGCCGGACCTGGCGCCCAAGCAGGAGTGGTTCCGCGACTTGCGCTTCCGGCAAGCCGTCTCGCTTGCCATGGACCGCAAAGGCATGGCGCGGCTCGTTTACGGTGGCCTTGCCACTCCGATCTGGACGAGCGCCACGCCCGGCAATAAGCTTTGGGTCAATGCCGCTCTTCCGCATCCGGAGCGTTCCATCGAACAAGCCCGCGCTTTGCTCCAGTCCAGCGGGTTTCGCTGGGATGCGCAAGGACAGCTCCTCGATGCTCACTCGCGGCCCGTGGCTTTTACGATCCTGGTGAGTTCCTCGAACGCGCAGCGCAGCAGGCTGGCCACGCTTGCCGTCGACGATCTGAAGCAGCTTGGCATGGATGTGCAGGTCGTCCCCATGGAATTTCGCGCGCTTGTCGATCGCGTTCTCAACACCAAGAACTACGAAGCCGTCCTCATGAATATCGTCAACGGCGACGCCGACCCCACGCCCGAGATGAATCTTTGGCTCTCGTCCGGTGAAATGCACCTGTGGGATTTGGGCGAAGCTCAGCCGGCCACTCCCTGGGAAGCCGAAATTGACCGTCTCATGCGCGCGCAGCTGGTTGCCACCCGCTTCACGGCGAGAAAACAAGCCTATGATCGCGTTCAGGAGCTGGCTTTGCAAAATCTGCCGCTCATCTTTCTTCTGAGCCCCAATATCCTTGTCGCTGCCCGTCCCACCGTCGGAAATTTCCGTCCCGCCATTCTAGAACCGTATGCGTTGTGGAATGCGGACCAGCTCTTCGTGCGCCCAGCGGGCTCCGCCACATGCCAGTAAAGGCCGGTTCGCCTCGCAAATCCGCCGCCACGCGCCCTCGATCGGATCGCGACCTCGTAAAAGGCTGCATCGCCGGGCACGAGGCGGATTGGGACCTGCTTATCGACCGATACAAAAATCTGATTTTCTCGATTCCCATCCGCTACGGATTGTCGCGCGATGAAGCCGCGGATATATTTCAAGCCGTCTGCCTCGAGCTGATTCGCCAGCTTCCCAAGCTTCGCGATGCGAAAGCCCTTCCCAAGTGGTTAATGCAGGTCACTATCCACCGCTGCCATCATGCCAGGCGCCAGAGCAGCCGCATCGTTTCGAGCGACGACGAACAGACCACTGTCCCCGAGCCGGCCGGCCCCGCGCGCGCCGAAATCATCCTCCGCGAGGCCGAGGAAGAGCAGATGCTCCGCTCAGCTCTTTCCGATCTCGCGCCGCGCTGCCAGGACCTGATTCGCATGCTCTTTTACGAGGAGCCCAGCCGTCCATACAAGGAAATCGCGGCCAGCCTCGGCCTTGCCACCGGCTCCATCGGCCTTCTCCGTCAGAAATGCCTCGAGCGTTTGCGGGAACGCCTCGAATCCGCGGGTTTCTTGTGAAGCCGCGCGTCCGACATCGCGGGAAGCCTTCAGCGGATGCCGCTGAAGCGCCTGGAGAGGCAAATGCGGGGGGCGGCGTCCATTCTCCCTCTCCATTAACTCCCGAGCTGCTCTCGAAGCTCGTTGACCTCAACGCCCCGGCACAGCGCCGATCGTTTCTGCGCAAGCACGGTCTGCTCCGCCCGGAAGCCATGCAGGAATTGAACGCCATCACCCTGAAAGAGATGCGCGTGAATACGCGCCGGGCTTTGGCCATCGCCGAAGCCGAGCTCACGATCGCGCAAAGTCTCGCGCGAGCCGACCTTCTCGGCCAAAGTTACCGCTCCAAGGCCAACGTGGTCGCCGCCGCCGGCGACTACCAAGAAGCGATCGCCCTCTATGAAGCCGCGCTGGGGCAGTTTTCCAAATTGAAGGACGACGAGGGCACCGCGCGAACCCTCACCGCGCTGATTCAGCCCTGTATCATGCTCGGCGATTACGCGCGCGCTTTCGAATCCGCCGAACGCGCGCAACGGCTCCTCCAAAAACTCGGCGATCAGCGGCGCCTTGCACGCCTCGAAAACAATATCGGCAATATTTACCACCGTCAGGACCAGTTTGAGTCCGCTCTCACTCACTACGAAAACGCCTACCGCGGCCTGCTCGCGTACGGCGACACCGAAGAACTCGCGATTTCCCTCAACAACATGTCCATGTGTCTCATCAGCCTGAATGACTTCCCCCGCGCTCTCGAAACCTACGAACGCGCCAGCAAGCTGCTCGAGCACAAAGATTTTCCGCTCATTCGGCTGATTAACGATTACAACGTCGCCTATCTCTACTACCTTAGGGGCGACTATCGCCGCGCCATCGAGATGCTGAAGGCTTCGCGTCTTGCCGCCGAAAAGATCAACTACCGCTACCTCATTGCCCTTTCCTACCTGGACCTCTCCGACATCTACATCGAACTGAACCTCAGCGCCGAAGCGCAGGACGTCGCCGAACAGGGCTTCCTTCTTTTTCGCGAGCTCGAAATCGGCTACGAGGCGGCCAAGTCTCTCGCCAATCAGGCGATCGCGCTCGGCCAGGCCGGAAAGACTCGCCTGGCGCTCGAGAAATTCGCGGAAGCGCGCGAACTTTTCCTTCGGGAGAAAAACGAAGTCTGGCCATGGCTCATTGATCTCTATCAGGCCATCGTTCTGTTCCACCAGGGCCGCTATTTCGAATCGCGGCGCTCTGCCTCCGGTGCCGCGCAGTTCTTTGATGGCTCCGCGCTCAAGAGCAAAGCCGCCCTCTGTCACCTCCTGCTCTCGCGCATCGCTCTCCGCACCGGAGACACGCCTGGAGCCTCCTCGGAATGCGCGAAGGCGCTCGAACTCGCCAAGAACCTGGACTCGCCCATCCTCCGCTACGAACTGCTCTTCCTCCTTGGCCAAGCCGAACACGCCCAGGGCCGTTTCCCGCAGGCTCACTCCGCCTACGAGCAAGCCCGCGCCGAAATCGAAAGCCTTCGCAGTTCGCTTGGCCGCGACGAACTCAAGATTTCCTTCATGCGCAACAAGACCGAAATCTATGAGCGCCTCGTGGACCTTTGTGTCAGCGGGGACCTTCCCGGCGCTTCCGACGACCAAGCCTTCGCCTACATGGAGCTCGCGAAATCTCGCTCCCTCACCGAACTCATGTTTCAGCGCGCTCATACGATGGTGGACGCGGGTTCCAGCGGAGAAAGCGAGCTGGTCCACAAGATCCGCGATCTCCGCGAGCAACTCAATTGGTATCAGCACCGCATCGAGCTCGAACAACTCCGCCCGCAACGCAATGCCGAGCAGCGGATTCGCGAACTCCGCTCCGCCGCGCAGGCCCGCGAAAAGGAACTCCTTGCCGCGTTCAGTGAAGTTCATTTCGGTGCGGCTGCGCCGTCGCTGGCGCCCGTTCAGCAACTGGTCTCGCTCGAGGCCATCCGGTCCGTTCTTTCTCCGGACGAAACCATCCTCGAATACTTCTTCTCCGCCGATCAGATACTCGCCGTGATTCTCACCCGGCAGAATCTGCAAATTGAAGTCCTCGGCACCGTCCCGCAAGTCTCCGAAGCGCTGCGCCTGTTGCGCTTTCAGCTCGGCAAGTTCCAGATGCCGGTCGTCTCCGAATCCTCCGCCGAGCACTCCTATCGGGCCGCCCTCGGCCACCTGAAAACTCTCTACTCCGAACTCATGGCCCCCATTCGTTCCGCTCTTGCAAATCGTCACATCACCATCGTCCCTCATGGCCTGCTTCACTATCTGCCATTCCACGCGCTTCACGACGGAGAATCTTTTCTCATCGATTCATACAGCATTTCCTACGCGCCTAGCGCTTCCGTTTACGCGCTAACGCAATCGTCCGGCGGTTCCGAAGGCTCCGGAGCGCTGATCCTGGGCGTCCCTGATTTCCGCGCTCCGCTCATCCAGTCGGAAGTTGAAGCCCTGCATCGCGTTCTTCCCGGAAGCGAGCTTCACCTTGGCGCCGCCGCCAATCACGAGCTGTTTCTTCGCAAGGCTCCGGAGAAACGCATCGTCCACGTCGCCACTCACGGCACCTACCGCCCGGACAATCCGATGTTTTCCGCGATTCGTCTTGGTGACGGCGACCTTTACCTCTACGAACTCTTCCACCTCAAGCTCTCCGCCGACCTTCTCACGCTCAGCGGTTGCGGCACCGGCCTCAGTTCCATTTCCGAAGGCGATGAGCTTGTTGGCCTTGCCCGCGGCGCACTCTATGCTGGCGCTCGCTCCTTGCTTCTCTCCCTTTGGGATGTGAACGACCGCAGCGCTGAGCAGTTCATGGCCGGTTTCTATCGCCACTGCGCGGAGGGAGAAACTTTGGCCCGTGCCTTCGCCGAAGCCACAAAAACGGTCCGTGAGGAACACCCTCATCCCTACTTTTGGGCCCCGTTTCTCCTTGTAGGCAAAGCACTTAGCTCGATTTCGGCGGCCTCTGAAAAAAAGTGAGCGCCGCCGCAATTTTTTGGGCTGGTCTGTGCTCCTATTCACAGCGCGGAGAACTGGGGTGGAGAGAGAAGCCAATGCCAGGTAAGCAGCACTTTCGACCGGAAGAATGGGTGGATTTCGTGAGCGGAACCGCATCACCGGAGCAAGCACAGATTTTGCGGAATCATCTGCAACAAGGCTGCGGTGCCTGCGCGAAGACGCTGCAACTCTGGAGCCGTGTTCGCGCAGCCGCAAAGCGAGACGCGAGCTATGAGGTTCCGGGCTTCGCCCTGCGGAATGTCCGAAGCGCCTTCAGCCTCATGGCTCCTGAACGTAAACGCGCGCGGCGATTTGAGATTCCTCGCCTTGTCTTCGACAGCCTCTGGCAGCCGGCCTTCGCCGGCGTCCGCTCCGCCACGGCGGGCGGCCCGCGCCAGGTCCTGTATAAGACGGATAGCGTCACCATCGAATTGCGAATCGAGCCGGAGCCGCTCTCCGAGCGCCTGCACATCGCCGGGCAGGTGTACATCGGTGGCCAGGGAGGCCAGCCGGTGGCTGGAGTTGTGGTCTCGGCCGGCAACAAGGACGGTGTTCTGGCGGAAAGCTGCACCAATGCCTTTGGCGAATTTCAGCTCAGCTTTGTGCCGGAAGCCAACCTGCAAATTTCGTTTGCGATCCCGCAGAGTCGCGAGGTCACGATTCCGCTCGATGCACGAGGCGGCTCGCTTCTGGGGCGCAACTGAGCAGGTTTCCCCGGCGATTGGGCAATCGCTGGGATGCAGTTTCGGGGCAAGCACGTGTTTTTGAGCGGCTTGCCAGGGGATGAGGGGTAGTCGTAAATAGCTGGAAAGGAAGAAGTTGGGGGCAAACGAAAGTGCCAAGGAGGCTGGACCTGAGTACCATTGGCCAAAGTGGGGCTTCTCGCCAGACTAGGCCCGGGTATCTCTGTTCGCCAGCCGGTACGTTCGTCTGAGTTCGCGCGTACGACCTGAATTTTGGATACGAGGCCCCCAATGATGAAGCGCACGCTCTTTGCAATCTTTCTGCTGGTGATGCTTTTCGCAGCGCGCCCTGCCGCTGCCGCCAACACGCAACTCCTGGTGCAATCCAATCTGAGCACGGGCGGCATGAACCTGGTTTGCCTTCTGCGCGGCTGCACGGTGACGCAAGCGGTTCCCGGCTCGCCGGCGAACTATTTTGTTCTCTCCGTCTCGAGTTCGACGAACACCTCCTTCCTGGTGAGCGTACTCGAGCGGCTTCCGGGTATCCTCAACGTCACCATTCTCGGCAACACTGGGAATCCGCTCGGCAATCGTTACATCGTGCGCACGTCCGGCGGTCTGCTGAACCTGCCGATCCTTTGCAAGCTGCTGCTTTGCCAGATCCTCTCGCCGCTCGACGGCACCGCCAATCAGCTCTTTCTCCTCGGCGGACCGTCGTCGCAGGATCCCAATCTGCTGCTTGCGATTCTTCGCGCGGTCCCCGGCGTCCTGAACGTCGAACTGGATCAGCTCGTGAGTTTGAGCACGGGCTCGGCTCAGGCCGATGCGCCTCCGCCTTCGCTCGTAGATACGACTCCGGTTCCATACTACGGTTCCACCGTGTGGCGGGGCTACGTGAACCAGCCCGCCACGCAAATCATTCGGCTCTCTCAGGCGCAGCAACAATTCAACGTCAGCGGCGGCGGAATCATCGCCGATATCGATACCGGCGTTGACCCGAATCATCCTGTTCTCCAGCCGGTGCTTCTGCCCGGTTACGATTTCATCCGCAACCAGCCCGGCGCTTCCGAAATGAACGACCTTCCGAGCGGCACTCCGGTCCCCGAGAATGCTTGCGACAACTGCGAGCCGGGCCAGGTCAATCAGCATTCCATTGCCATGGTTGACCAGCATAGCATCGCCATGGTGGACGGCGATGGCTACCAGGACTTTGGCCACGGCACGATGGTCGCCGGTGTTTTGCACCTTATTGCTCCAACGGCTCGCATTCTGCCGCTCAAGGCGTTCGGCCCGGACGGCAGCGGCGATCTCGCCAACATCCTCCGAGCGATTTACTACGCCGAGCAGAATAATGCCAATGTCATCAACATGAGCTTCGACTTGACCACGCCTTCGCAAGAACTCGCGACCGCCGTCAGCAAGGGACAGAAGCAGGGGATCATCTTTGTCGCTTCCGCCGGCAACGACGGCAAAATGGAAATGGTCTATCCCGCCGGGCTCAGCAATGTCATGGGCGTAGCGTCCACTAACCCGCAGGATCAGCGCTCCGACTTCTCGAACTATGGCTATCAGATCGTCTGGGTCGCCGCGCCTGGTGAAGCCGTAATAACGACGTATCCTTTCGGCACGTATGCCGCCGTCTGGGGCACTTCCTTCAGCGCGCCGATGGTTTCCGGCGGCGTCAGCCTTCTTCAACAGCTCAATCCCGGCGTCACGCCCACTCAGGTACAGATTTCCATGGCGCAGGCCCAGCTTCTGCTTGCCTACGGCATGGGCAACGGCCGCATTGACCTGGTCCGCGCACTGACCGCCGGGCGTGTTCAGTAGCGGGTTCGGTAGCTGGACATGGCTCAGCCAATGCCAACAGCTCTCGAAAGCGCGGCGGCGGCGCCGGCGATGCCGGATCTTTCCGCCGCGCTTCGCAAGTCCGAGCTGCGCGCCCGCCAGTTGAATAGCGCATTGCGCGAGCTGCGCGGCGCGCTGGTTTGTTCCTTCAACCAGTTGCTCGACCTGCGGGATCTCAATACGGGAGTGCACAGCACGCGCCTCGCTGAGTGGGCGCTGCGGGTGGCGCGCCAGCTCGGCGTGGAGGAAAGCCACATGCCCGATATTGAAATGGGCGCCCTTCTGCACGATATCGGCAAGGTTGGCGTGCCCGATCAAATCCTCAACAAGCCCGCGCGCCTTACGGAAGAAGAGTACGCCATCGTCAAGCGCCACCCCGAATTTGGCTGGACCGTTCTCCGCAATCTTCCGACCTTTGAGCGCTCGAGTCTGTACGTCCTGCACCACCACGAGAATTTCGACGGCACCGGCTACCCCGCCCGGCTCAAAGGCAGCGAGATCCCTGATGGCGCGCGCATCGTTTCCGTCATCGACGCTTTCGACGCAATGGTCTCCTCACGTCCTTACCGCCGCGGCCTGCCGTTTGAAGAAGCCGCTCGCCGTCTCCGCGAATCAAGCGGGACGCAGTTCGATCCGGCTGTGGTCGAGACGTTTCTTCCTTTCGCTCAAGAAGACCTGGCCTCCGTCTTCGCCGCCGCCGGCACCTCGATCGACGCCGTCCTCTAGTAAGAGCTAAGCCTCCGGCGGCGAAATGAAATTCTAAATTCGACTACAAAGGGCGCGGCGGCGTCGTCACCAAAAGCAACGCGATTGCCCTCAATGAAAATGGTTGGTCTCGAGGCCGGCTGAACTGCTGCAACCTTGTGCCTGGAAACCGCCGGCCAAGGTTAGAAGCGAAAAATAATGCCCGTCGAGAGGCGCGCGCCGTTGTTTCCGGTTCCGAAGACGCTCGTATGCACGTAGTCCACCTGGAGGACGCGGTACGCCAAATGCTGCGTCGGCCGGAAGTCAATTCCAGCGCCGAGGGCGAACGCAAACGAGCTGTCCGAACTGCCCGCCCTCGCGAAGAACGCATTATTCGTGAATCCCTGCGATTGCGTCGCCCAGCCGAACAGCGCGTGCGCGAAAGGCGAAACGGCGTGCCCGACCGAGATCTGCGGACCAAAGAGATACGTCGTCTGGTGAATGGAAGAGCCATGGACACTGCCGTAGTTCCCGCCGAAGTCCGCGACGAGACCGACGCTGCCGTAGTAGTCCAGCAAATGGTACTGGCCTTGGGCTTCCCAGCCGTTGAGCGTTGTGTTGGGGTGAGCGGCGACAAAGGCGCACGTCGGAGGGCAGGCAAATCCGCTGCCCGGAATGGCGCCGAGCTGGAACGTGCGAAGCGGCGTGTTGTACCACGAATAGCCGCCGAAAAGCTCGACGCGCGACACCTCCTGGGCCCTGGAAGCGGAAGCGCAAAGCAAGGCAGCGCCGGCGGCGAGGAACAAAAGGGAGCGCCCAAGCGCGATACGAAGCTGCATGACCTGCCTCCGAAGACAAGATGGGGCGCTGCCAGTGGGATGCGCGGAAGGAAGGCCGAGTTTGCACAAGACCGTACAGCGTTGTTTCGACGCGCGATGTGAAAAATCCGTAAGGCTGTGAGAAGTGGCAGTCCGGGGCTGCGACAATTTTCGCGCGGCCTAGGCCCAGCGGAACCCGTGCTTGACCAAGGGCAAGGAACGAATGCGCTGGCCGGTCGCGGTAAAAACGGCGTTCGCGATGGCCGGCAGCACCGGAGGAAGCGCCGGCTCGCCCAAACCTGTCGGCGAATTGTCCGTCACGCGGAAGTGCACTTCGATTTCCGGCGGTGCCTGAGTAATGCGCAGCGGCGGATACTGATCGAAATTGCTTTGCACGGCGCGGCCGTTCTCGATCGTGATTTCGTAGGCCATCAGGTGGCTCATGGCTTCGATGGCCGCGCCCTGCACTTCGTTTTCCGCGCAAGTCGGATTGATGATCTCGCTGCCGATATCGCCGGCGATCCACACTTTGTTCACGCGGAGTTGGTTCCCAGGACGGACTGCGACTTCGGCCACGCATGCAAAGTGCCCGCGATGGCTGAAATGGAAGCCCACGCCCATCGCCGTGCCCTTCGGAAGTGCGCGCCTGCCCCAGCCGGATTTTTCGGCGGCTAGTTCGAGCACGCCCGCCATGCGGTTGGGGTCAAGGAGAATCGGAGGCGGGCCGCCAGCCGGGGCGCCTTCCATCTGCGTATGCGGAAGCGGCGCATTGCGCAGCAGCTCGAGCCGGAATTGCACCGGGTCTTTGCCCGCGGCGTGCGCCAGTTCGTCAAGGAAGGATTGCATGGCGAAGGAGATGCCGTTGCTGCCGGGAGCGCGCATTGCGCCGGTCGGCACGCCCGTTGGCATCAGTGAAGTCCCGAAAGAAAAATTCGGAACGAAGCGAGCAGGGAATTCGTCGGGAGAGATTCCCGCGGCGGGGGCAAAACGCTCGCCTTCGCCGAAGGTGACAAAGTGATTCCTCCAGGCGACGAGCTTGCCCGAGGCATCTACGCCGGCCTTGAAGTAGTGATAGCCGGCAGGGCGATAGAAATCGTGATGAAAATCGTCTTCGCGGGTCCAAAGCAGCTTCACGGGCTCCTTGATTTGCTTCGCGATATAGGCGCCTTCGACCATGTAATCGTTGTTGAGGCGCCGTCCGAAGCCTCCGCCCATCCGGGGAAGATGAATGAGGATGTCGCTTTCGTTCATGCCGAGGGCTTTCGCGGTCATGCCGAGGCCGCGCTGCGGCGTCTGGCTTGGCGCCCAGATTTCCATTTTGCCGTCGTGGAACCAGGCGGTGCAGTTTTGCGGCTCAAGCGGGGCGTGCGACAAGAAAGGATAGAAGTAAGCCGCTTCGATGACCTTGGCCGCATTCTGAATCGCGGCATCGAAGTTGCCGTCGCTGCGCAGCACGCGGCCAAAGGGCTGCTTGGAGAGCTCATCGGCGCGTTTTGCAAACCCTTGGCTGCTTTGCTGGGCGGTCGCGCCTTCGTCCCACTTCACTTGCAGTTTCTTGCGCGCAGTCTGCGCGGTCCACCAGCGGTCCGCGACAATCGCGACGCCCGGAACCAGGCTGAAGAGATCATTTGTCCCCTCGACGACGAAGGCGTACTTGACGCCGGGGATCGCCTTGATTTCGTCGAGATTGGCGCTGACGACCTTTCCGCCGAACACCGGACATTTTTCGTAAACAGCCCAGAGCATTCCGGGCAGCGTGAAATCGATTCCGTAGAGCGGCTTGCCCGTGAGGATGGAAGCGTTGTCCACGCATGGCATGCTCTTGCCGATGATTTTGAAGTCTTTCGCGTCCTTGAGCTTGAGTTTATCAAGGTCGGGCGGCGGAAGCTGCGCGGCTTTTTCGGCGAGTGCGCCGTAGCCGAGCGAGCGGCCGCTCGCCTGGTGATAAACGTGGCCCGAGCCGGTGGCGCATTCGGATTCCGGAACGCTCCAGGTTCGCGCCGCCGCGGTAACAAAAAGTTGCCGGCCCGCCGCGCCGATCTGGCGCATCGGCAGCCAATTATTTGGCGTGGCCGTGCTTCCGCCGGCGACTTGCAACCCGTATTTCGCGAAGTCCACATCTCCCTGCTGCACGCGCACATTTTTCCAATCCACGTCGAGCTCATCGGCGATGAGCATCGGGAGCATGGTCTTAACCCCTTGCCCGACTTCCGGATTTTTCGCGGTGATGGTGACAATGCCGTCCGGCGCGACATGAATGAACGCGCTGGGGTTCAATTGCGCCGCCGAACGGCCCTGCGCGAAGGCTTTGCGAACGGGTTCCAAATAGGCGGCGATGAGGATGCCGCCGCCAGCCGCGGCGGTCACTTTGAGGAAGCTGCGCCGGTTCATTCCGGTTTTGGGTTCCGGGGAGGAGGTTTGCCGTGCGATAAGCGTGTTCATGGAAGTCTCCTCGGCTCGGGTCAGCGCGATGCGCCGTTGCGCCCGCCGTTGTGGAGCGGTTGCGCGGGATGCGACGAAGTTGCGGCGATTTGCGCGGCGCGGTGAATGGCCTTGCGAATGCGGATGTAAGTGCCGCAGCGGCAGATGTTGCCGGCCATGGCGGCGTCAATATCGGCGTCGCTCGGTTTGGCGTTTTGCGCGAGCAGCGCGGAAGCGGACATGATCTGGCCTGCCTGGCAGTAGCCGCACTGCGGTACGTCGATTTCCTGCCACGCCTGCTGCAAAGGATGCGAGCCGTCGGCCGAGAGGCCTTCGATGGTGGTGATCTTCATTCCTTCGGCGGCGGCTGCGGGCGTCTGGCAGGAGCGGACGGCGCGCCCGTTCAGATGCACGGTGCAGGCTCCGCAAAATCCGATGCCGCAACCGTACTTCGTGCCGCGCAATTCCAGCACTTCGCGCAGCACCCAGAGCAAAGGCATATCGGCGGGCACGTCCACGGTCGAGGAGCGCCCATTCACATTCAATTGAAAAGGCATGATCAATTCCAGGTACAACGAGGATTGGCGTGGGAAACACGCGGGCCAGGCTTTCCCACTCGCCAAAAACGATAGGCCAGGCGAATTAAGCTGTCAAAGGAAAAATCCCGAGGCGAATGCCTGAGGCGCGGAAACATCGGCCCTGTGGCGGCACTCGGTCGGGCGAACCACCAACGCCTTGCGCACGCCGGAGTCCGTGCCCGTAACATCCTGCCGGCCGATCTACGCCTTTACGGGAGTTTGGAAGCGATTTTTTTGGCGGCGGCTTCGAGGGCGTCGGCGGAGGGGGGCTGCTCCGAGACGGCGATCAGGCGGAAGTGGGAAAGGTTTTTGTGGACCCAGATGGTTCCGTCGAAAGCGTTTCGGTCGGGTAAGATCTGGAGATAGGCTTCGGCGCCGATGCCGGTTACCACCGTCAGATTTTTTCTGCCTGGCTCGAAGTGATGAAGGATTTTTTGATCGCCCCAGGCGGAAGTTTCCTCGGCGGCGGATTTGTATTTGAAAACGTTGAGCGCGACATGGGGCCGCCAGCCTCCTGAGGTTGCCTTGGCGGCTTCGTAAGAGCAGCCACCGGCATTGGTCACCGGGCGCACGGGGACACCCAGGACCTGGGCGGCGTCCGCGGCGGTGAAAATAGTGCAAGCGTCGAACGCCACCGGCTGAGGATCGGACTGCCCGAGGGTCGCGATTACGCGAGGGCTTGCCGAAACTTGAAGGGAGAAACTGTTATACAAGCCTGTTGCGGCGAAGGCGAACACAGCGGCGGCGAAGAGCGCCTGAAGGCCACGTTGTGCCATTTGCCGAGATTTGACGGTCATGGGTTCGTCCTGTTTGCGGTGTGTTGCCGCGGCCCAGCTAGCGACGATTGCATCCTACGTCGCGCGATACATTGAGCAAGAGGCAATCGCGTTCAACGTGTGCAGAAAGACACCCGCGGGGCAAGCGAGCATCGGCGTACGCGATGAGCGTGGCGGACGAAAGCCCGCACGGCGCCGCGCCGCCGTGCTATTGAGTGCGTTGACAGGGGTGGGAGCGTCCGATACGCTTTTTGGTTTACGGCGGGGACATTTTTCATCGTAGAGGCCGCGGCCGTCGTTGCCTCAGCGTCAGCGCGAAGGCGGCGCCTTCCCCAGGGCCGGAGCGCAAGCGCCCGGTTGTATTGCCGCAGCGCTGGGTAAAAAATCTCGCGTGGGCGAGAGATCAGAAAGGGAACCGAGGGGCATGGCGGAAGACAAGCTACCAACGCGGGCGGAGGATTTTTCCGAGTGGTACAACCAACTGGTGCTGAAGGCGCAACTGGCGGACTACGCGCCGGTGCGCGGCTGCATGATTGTGCGTCCGTATGGATGGGCGCTCTGGGAAAACATTCAAGGTGCGCTGGACCGGCGATTCAAAGAGACAGGGCACCAGAACGTGGCGTTTCCTCTGTTCATTCCGCGCAGCTTCATTGAAAAGGAGAAGCATCACGTCGAGGGCTTTTCGCCGGAGCTGGCGGTTGTGACCATCGGCGGCGGGGAAGAACTGGCCGAGCCGCTGGTGGTGCGGCCCACTTCGGAAACCATCATCGGGCACACCTGGGCGAAGTGGATTCAATCCTACCGCGATTTGCCGGTGCTGATGAACCAGTGGAACAGCGTGGTGCGCTGGGAGCTGCGGACGAAACTATTTTTGCGCACGCTCGAGTTTTACTGGCAGGAAGGGCACACCGCGCACGCCACGCGGCAGGAGGCAATGCACGAAACGCGCCAGATGCTGGACATCTACACCGATTTCGCGGTGAACGACGCGGCGATTCCGGTGATTCCCGGGCGCAAGTCGGATGCGGAGAAATTCGCCGGTGCGGATATCACGTATTCGATCGAAGCGATGATGGGCGACGGGAAGGCGCTGCAGGCGGGAACGTCGCATTTCCTGGGGCAGAATTTCGCGCAAGCCTTTGAAGTGCGGTATCTCGACCAGAACGGACAATTGCAGCACTGCTGGACGACATCCTGGGGACTCTCGACGCGGTTTATCGGCGCGATCATCATGGTGCATGGCGACGATCAAGGGCTGGTGCTGCCGCCGAAGCTGGCGCCGTATCAAGCGGTGATTGTGCCGATTTACAAGACCGATGAAGAAAAGGCGACGGTGCTCGAAACGGCGCGGGGGGTGAAGACGGAATTCGTGAAGGCCGGCCTTCGCGTGACGCTGGATGAGCGCGAAGGCGTGAGCCCGGGCTGGAAATTCAACGATTGGGAGATGCGCGGGGTGCCGCTCCGGGTGGAACTGGGTCCGAAGGACGTGGCGAAGCAAGCGGCGGTGCTCGCGCGGCGCGACCGTCCGGGCAAAGAAGGAAAAATTAGCGCGGGCTTGGCGGATTTGCCGGCGACGGCGAAGCGATTGCTCGGCGAAATTCAGCAGGCGCTGCACGACAGGGCGCTGGCGTTTCGCAAAGCGCATACGCAGGACGCGCGGGACTACGAAGAGCTGAAGCGCGCGGTCGAGACGGGATTTGCCTGCTCGTATTGGTGCGGCAGCGCGGAGTGCGAAGCGAAGATCAAGGAAGAAACGCGGGCGACGATGCGCTGCATTCCGCTGGAACAAACCGGCGGCAGCGGCGTTTGCGTGAAGTGCGGGCAAGCGGCGCAAGAGCGGGCGATTTTCGCGCGGGCGTACTGACCGGGAGGGATGACCCGGTCCAGACTCGAAAGACAAGCGGGAAGGGCGCCTCGCGGCAGACCGTAGCCCCCGGAAAAGGCGCTGGGAATGGCCAGAAGCAGCAGGTTGCGTTGCAGGTGAGGAACACCTGTACCGCGTCAATCTCGACACACTTTGTGGCCGGTGCTAGCTTCGGTTATCCGACCAGGAGTTGCCGTTTTCGCGATCGGGGGCGCGAAACGGCGAGGGAGGAGCCCGGTGTATTCAATGGGTAAGCAGAATCGCGCCACAGCCATGAGCAGGGTCGCCGAACGGGGCGAAGGCAAGCTAAAAGCGGTCATTTACAGCGCGATTTTTGTGATGGCCATTTATGCGGCCGTGAAGATTGTGCCGGCGTACGTTTCCGAATATCAATTGGTCGACAAGATGCAAGAACAAGCGCGGTTCGCCGTAGTGAACCGCTACAGTGAGGACCAGATTCGCGACAACATCTATCGCACGGTGCAGGACCTGGACATTCCCGCGAAGCGCGAGGATATCAAGGTTGTGGCGACGACGGCAGCGGTCAAGGTTTCCTTGGACTATACGGTGCCGATCGACCTGATGGTTTATCGCTTTGATTTGCATTTCAGCCCCACGAGCGAGAACAAATCGATCCTCTGAATGGCGGCGGCGGACTGGGCGAGCGTGAAGGCAACTCTGCCGGCGGGAGATCCGTCTTTCTAACTGTTCCGCAGTGCGAGAGAATAAACCTTCAGCCCCGAGGAGCGGCGGTTTGCGCATACGCATCCAAAAAGGGTTTTTCACGTCGATTATCGGCCTGACGATTTTGGGGGCGATTCTGGCGGCGGTGCTCGCCGGTGCAGGCGTCTTCGCTTTCTACTATTTCAAGTATTCGCGGATGATTGATGCCCGGCTCTCGGGCAATATTTTTCAGAATACAACGCAGATTTTTTCCGCGCCGGAGCACATTTCCGTGGGGCAGGCCTGGACTCCGGACGATTTGGCGGATTACCTGACGAGAGTGGGCTACCGGCCGGAAGCGGACCCCAACGCGCTTGGCGAATACCGCTTGCAGGGGAACACGATTGATATTCGCCCCTCGAAGCTCTCGTATTTTGCCGGCGGGAACGCCATCTCGGTGCAATTCGGCGGAAACAACATTCGCGCGATTCGCCCGCTCGGCGGCGGCGCGCCCATGAGCACGGCGGAAATCGAGCCGGAGCTGATCACCAATCTTTTCGATAGCGCGCGGGAGAAACGGCGTCCGGTCCGGTACGACGATTTGCCGCCGGTGCTGGTGCACGCGATTCTCTCAGCGGAGGACAAGCGCTTCTTCGAGCACGGCGGATTCGATTTTGTGCGCATCGCAGGGGCCGCCTGGGCGGACCTGCGGCACAGCAGCCAGCACTACCAGGGCGCCAGCACCATCACGATGCAGGTGGCGCGGACGTTCTTCTTTTCGAACGAGCGCACGTGGCGCCGGAAGCTCGCCGAAGCCATGGTTTCGCTCGAACTCGAGAAGCGCTTCACCAAGCAGGAAATTTTCGAGCTGTATGCGAACGAAGTGTATCTCGGCAACCGGGGAAGTTTTGGCATTCGCGGGTTTTCCGAAGCGAGCGTCGCGTATTTCGGCAAGGACATGCGGGACCTCGACCTCGCGGAATGCGCGTTTCTGGCCGGCATTATTCGCGCGCCGAACTACTACTCGTCCTCGGACCGGCATCCCGAGCGCGCGGTGCAGGCGCGGGACCGCGTCCTCAATCAGATGCTCGAGAACAAGTACATCGAGGCGGCTGATTTGCAGGACGCGAAGCGCGAGAAGCTGAAGCTGGTGCGGGCCGCGGCGACCGGCAGCGAAGCGCCATACTTCGTGGACATGGTGAAAGACCACCTGCTCGACAAATACAACGAGACGCAGTTGCTGAGCGAGAATTACCGGGTCTATACGACGCTCGATCCGGCCTTGCAGCGCGCGGCGGTGGCCGCCGTTAACACCGGCATAGCGGAAGTGGATAAGCTGCTGGCGAAACGCTACGAGAAATGGCGGAAGGAGATTGCCGCGAAGCATTCGAATGAGAACGTGCCGCAAGTGCAGGTGGCCCTGGTGGCGCTGGACCCGCACACCGGGGAAATCAAGGCGCTCGTCGGAGGACGCGATTACGGTCAGAGCCAGCTGAATCACGCCATCGCGCGGCGGCAGCCGGGGTCGGTGTTCAAGCCGTTCGTTTACGCAGCGGCGTTTGATAACGCGGTCGAGAACGTGCAGCCCATCATCACGCCGGCGACCACGATCGTGGATGAGCCGACGACATTCGAGTTTGACGGCAAGGAATACACGCCGAACAACTACGGCGAAAAATTCATGGGCCAGGTCACGGTGCGCGACGCGCTGACCAACTCGCTGAACGTTGCCACGGTAAAAGTCGCCGAACTGATCGGTTACGCGCGCGTGGTGCAGATCGCGCGGCAAATGGGGCTCGGCAACAATATTCAAGCGACTCCGGCGGTGGCACTTGGGGCGTACGAGATGACGCCGGTGGACGTCGCCGCGGGTTACACGGCGTTCGCAACCATGGGGACGCGGGCGGAGCCGGAATTTTTGCACAGCGTGGTTGGGGCCGATGGGCAAGTGCTTGAGAAATTTTCGCCGCAAACGCACGTGGTGCTGGATGCACGCGTGGCGTACCTGGTGGACAGCATCATGCAAGACGTGCTGAACCGCGGCACGGGAGCCGCCGTCCGAGCGCACGGATTCGAATTGCCCGCCGCCGGGAAAACGGGCACGTCGCGCGATGGCTGGTTCGCGGGCTTCACGTCCAACTTGGTATGCGTGATTTGGATCGGTTTCGATGATAACCGCGATCTCGGTCTCACCGGCGGGGCGAGCGCCGCTCCGATGTGGGCGGATTTCATGACGCGCGCGACCGCGCTGCCTGCCTATCGCGAAGCCAAGGATTTGACGGCGCCGGAAGGCGTGCAGTCGGTGGTCATCGACCCGGAATCCCTCGAGCTGGCCACGCCAAACTGCCCGAACACGCGCTCAGAGGTATACGTGAGTGGTTCCGCGCCGACGGAGTATTGTGAGCTTCATGGCGGGCACGGCGTGCTGGCACAGACCGGTTCCTTCCTCTCGCATGTGTTCGGCGGAGGAGACCCGAAGCCTCCCGAGACACAAATCGGCGCGGACGGCAAGCCGGTCATTCTGCCAACCCGGCCGAATCCCCCGGGCGGAGAGTTGAAAGTTCCTGGCGACGGCGCGACCTCTGCCGCCCAGCCGGCCGAAAAGAAAAAGAACCCCTTGCTCAAGATTTTTGGTATCTTTGGAGGCAAGAAGAAGGATCCGGATAAGGCCAAGCCGAATCCGGACAAAGGGGACTCGCCATGAATCGAACCTCGGTGGCGCTTCCAGGTGTATTTCTCCTCGCGTTTGCTATTCCCTTGGCAGGACAATCGTTTGACGGCAGCGGCGGTCTGGCCGTGGCCCCGCGCATCGCGCAGTCACCATCGCCCGGGCAGGATCCCGCGGCGTTTGTCGTCAAGCCGCAACTCACCGATGAGCAGCTCGCGGACCTCGAAATGGTCCGCAAGGACTTTCGCGGCGCGGCCGAAATTTACCGCAGGCTGGCGGAACAACAGCCGAAGAACGCGGTCTATCTGAATAAGCTGGGCATTGCTTTGCACCAGCAGACCGCGCTTTCCCAAGCACTGAAGTGTTACGAGAAGGCGGTGAAAGCCGATCCCACCTATGCGGACGCCCAGAATAACATCGGCACCATCTGGTATCAGCGGAAGAAATACGGCAAAGCAGTGCGCGCCTATGAAAAGGCCCTGAAGATGCGCAGCGACATGGCTGTGCTCTACAGCAATCTTGGCTACGCGTATTTCGGCGAAAAGAAATATGAGGAGTCGATTGCAGCCTTCCGGCAGGCGCTCGCGCTTGATCCCAAGCTTTTTGAGAGCAACGGTTCGCGCTCAGGTTCGATCCTGCAGGACCGCTCGGTGGGCGACCGCGGGAAATTCTACTTTCTGCTGGCCAAGTCCTTTGCACAGGCCAACAATCTCGACCGCTGCCTCTTCTATCTCCGCAAGGCCAAGGAAGAGGGCTTCACTTCGATGGCCGAGGTCAAGACCGACCCTGCGTTTGCCGCGGTGCTGAAAAGCCCCGTGGTACAGGAGCTGCTCGCGCCGAAGCCGGTGGATGCCGCGCAACCCTAAGCGCGTCCGTTTTTCTTCCGATCACGTCGATGGGCTTTCCCGTTTCGGCGGATTTCCTCTCTGTTACAATGATTTGAGCATGGGCTTCCGTATCGTTGCCCGGACTGTCGTAGCCCTTCTCCTCGCGTCCTTGCTCGGCTTGCAGCCGCTGCGAGCCCATCCAGCTTCCAGGGCCGCCGTCGCCGCCCCGGCTTCGACCGGCATCTATCTTGTTTTTCCATTTGAAAACGAGGGTTCCTCTCCGCACCTGGATTGGCTTGGCGAAGGACTCGAGCATCTTGTGATCTCCCGGCTTTCCGCCGGAGGGGAAGAGGTCTATTCGCGTTCCGGCAGGATCAGCGAACTCGAGCGTTACGGTCTGCCCGCGTCGGCGAAACTCAGCCACGCCACGATGCTGCGCATGGCGCAGGACCTCGACGCTGATTACGTCATTTTGGGGAGCTTTCATTCGGATGGCGCCAGCCTGACCGTAGAGGCGCGCTTGCTGGTGGTCAGCCCCGCGACGTTGCTTCCCAAGACGCGCGAATCCGGTCGTCTCGATTCGTTAATGGACCTGGCAACGCGTCTCACCTGGAAGCTCCTGGGCGAGCGGGGCTCGTATGGGGTTACGCTAACCGATTTCGCGAAGAAACAGCGTCCATTGCGGCTGGATGCTTTCGAGCACTACATCCGCGGTCTCACGGCCATCGAAGATGACGGGAAAATCCGCGACCTGCGCGAAGCGGCCCGCCTCGAGCCGACTTGGCCTGACCCGGACTACGCGCTCGGTGATCTGTACTTCTCCCGCAACGATTGCAACTCCGCGCTCCCATGGTTCGCCCGCGTTCCCAAGGAGCATGACCGTTACGCCGAATCCGTCTTTTCCGCCGGGGTTTGTTATTTGCTTCTCGGGAATCCGCAGCGGGCCGAGGAGACGTTTCGATCCCTGCAAACCTCCGCTCCGGCGGCGCCTTTGCTTGCCGATTCTCCCGAGCTTCTGAATGATCTTGCCCTCGCGAAAGCGCGCCAGGGGAAAGCCGCCGCGGCGGAAACCGATCTTCGCCGCGCGATGGAACTCGGCCCGGATGAAGACGACTACCCCGTTAACCTTGGTCTCCTCGCTCTGCGCGCCAATGATTTTAAGGCGGCGGCCGTTGATTTTCGCGAGGCCATCGAGCGCGAGCCGGACAATCCCGAGGACCGCTCGCTGCTGATCTACGCTCTTGAAAAGGCCGGCAAGCAAGACGAGGCCGAGGAGGAGCGGTCGGAAGCCGCCGAATCCTTCGGTCCGAATGGCGTGCAAGCGATCCACATGGACGCGAAGAATGCGGAGTCTTGGGCCCGGCTGGAGCGGCTGCGCACGGAATTGGACCCGGCCGAGCTTCGCCCCGAATTTCGGATCGCGCCGGATCCGAATGGTGCCGATGCTCCGGGAGCCGCGGCAGTTTCCGTGGTTGCTCACGTGCGAAGCGGCCGCCAGGCTCTCGCCGCCAACCAGCTTGATGCGGCAACCAAGCAGTTCCAAGCCGCGCTGGCCGCCGATCCGCGCAGTTCCTCCGCGCACCGCGGCTTGGCGGAAATCGCGCGCAAGCAAGGCCGCCTCGACGAGGCCGTCAAGGAATTGCAAGCCTCGCTGATCGCGCGCAACTCCGCCGCCGTGCGGACCATGCTTGCTCGCGTGTATCTCGAGCAGAAAAAGCCGGATTTGGCCCGCGCCGAGGTCGAGAAAGCACTCAAACTTGCGCCCAACTACGCCGAAGCGAAACAATTGCTCGAGCATCTGCAGAAGTCCGGGGACACGAAACCGGACGAAGGTGTGCGATGAAGCTCCGGCACCCCCCTCGGACTTCGGTTTTCTTTTTGTCCCTCGTATTTCTGTGTTTTGCATTTGCGCGGGGCTTGATGCCGCCCCAATCGGTTCGCGCCTCGCATACGGAAAAGACCGATACGCAACCGGGCCGTTCTGACGTCGAGGCACTTCGCATCGAGGGGGAAGTGGACCCGATCCTTGCGAATTACATTGACGAGGGTATTGAGGCTGCCGATCAGCGTCATGCCTCGCTCGTGCTCATTACGATGGATACGCCTGGCGGGCTGAGCGATTCGATGAAGGACATCATTCAGCACATCCTTGCGTCGAAAATCCCCGTTGCGGTGTACGTCTCGCCGACCGGCGCGCGCGGCGCATCGGCCGGCTTTTACATTTTGCTTTCCGCCGATGTCGCTGCGATGGCTCCCGGCACGCACACCGGATCTGCTTCGCCGATTCTTTCCATCGGCGGATGGGTGCCGCAGATTGACGAAACGCTGCGCAAGAAGATCAATGCGGATGCGACGGCCTTTCTGCGCAGCTACACGGAAAAGCGCGGACGCAATCCGCAGCTTGCGGAAACGGCTGTGACCGAGGCGAAAGCGTTCACCGAGCAGGAAGCGCTCCACGGCGGCTTAATCGATCTCGTCGCGGACTCGAAGGAAGATCTGCTGGCGAAGCTGAATGGCCGCGACATCACCCGTTTTGACGGTTCAAAGGCAAGGCTCGATCTCTCCAGGTCCACTATCGTCCCCTTCGAGCTGTCGGCGCGGCAGAAATTTCTCAATCGCATTGTCGAGCCGGATGCCGTATTCGTTTTGCTGATCATCGGAGTTCTCGGGCTCTACACCGAATTTACCCATCCGGGCATCATCGCGCCCGGTGTCGTCGGCGGCATCTGCATCATTCTCGCCGCGTACGCGTTGCATTTCCTCCCGGTGAATCTCGCCGGACTGTTCCTCATTCTTCTGGCCCTGGTGTTTTTCATCCTGGAAGCGAAGTACACCAGCCACGGCGTTCTCGTCGCCGGCGGCATCATTGCCATGCTGCTGGGCGCGACGTTTCTGATTCGTTCGCCCATCACCGGCGGCGGGGTGAGTCTCGGCGTCGCCAGCGCTGTTACCGTGCCGTTTGCCGCCCTAAGTGTGTTCCTGATGCGGCTGGTGCTGCGCTCTCGGCGCTGGAAGCAGGCCACGGGAACGGAGGAACTCGTGGGTTCTCAGGGTGTCGTCATGTCGACCATACAAGCCGGGGCTGAAGGCATGATTCGCGTTCACGGCGAGCTGTGGCGCGCCGTTTCGTCTCGTCCACTCGCCGAGGGCAGCACGGTCCGCGTGACCGGAGTGCGGGGGCTTCAGCTCACGGTCGAGCCGGTCGAGCAGGTGCCGGCATGAGCGCGGCGTGGTGAAGGGAACACACGGGCGCGTTAGGTTTGAGGGAGGGTAAGCATGGATCAGATTGGCTTTGTCGGTATAGCAATCATTGTTGTCTTCGGCCTGATCTGGTTTTGGAACTCGCTGTATATCATCAAGGAATGGGAGCGCGGCGTCGTCCTTCGGCTAGGCCGCTTGGTGCCGCAGGCGAAGGGCGCCGGCTTAAATCTCGTATTTTGGCCGATTGAAACGCTCTATCGAGTCAGTCTGCGCATTGAAACGCTGGACGTGCCGCCGCAGGACATCATTACGCGCGACAATGTCTCGGTGAAAGTGAACGCGGTCTGCTATTTCCGCGTGGTTGACGCCAATCTCGCCCTTTCGCAGGTGCAAAACTACACGTACGCCACTTCCCAGCTCGCGCAGACAACGCTGAGAAGCGTCGTCGGACAATTCGAACTCGATGAGATTCTCTCACAGCGCGAAAAGGTGAACTCCAAACTGCAGGTGATTCTCGATCAGGACACGGAACCGTGGGGGATCAAGGTCAGCAAAGTCGAAGTGAAGCAGGTGGACATTCCCGAGCAGATGCAGCGCGCCATCGCCAAGCAAGCCGAGGCCGAGCGCGAGCGCCGCGCCAAGATTATTCACGCGGATGGCGAGTACGAAGCCTCCGCGAAGCTTGCCGACGCCGCCAAAGTGCTCGAAACGCAGCCCTCCGCGATTCAGCTTCGCTACTTGCAGACACTGACGGAGATAGGTGTCGAAAAGAACACAACGATTGTTTTCCCGCTGCCTATCGATATCATTAACAGGTGGGTGGAATCAATCGGCGGCCGGAATAAGTAGAGTGAACTCAGGTACATAGGGTGCGCCGGGTCCCGGCCACCAGGAAATGGCGAAGGGACGGGGCAGACAAGCAGGAATGGCATCGGGAGGAAAGCGCGGAGCGGGCGAGCGTGTGCTCGAAGGCCGGCACGTCATCGGTCTTTTCTTGCTGGTGCTGCTTTTCTCTGGAGTGTTTTTCACGCTGGGTTATTTGATGGGCCGCGATAGTTTCAGCAGCCAGGTTCGCGCCGCGAGCTCGCCGAACGCAACCAGCAGCGAGTTGCGGAACGCGGAGAAAGGCTGGTTCGCGAACCACGCCGCGAAATCCGCGGCCACCGCGCAGCCCGCGAATCCCGCTGCTTCCTCGGCGGACCCCGCCGCGCAAACACATTCGGATTGGGAATTTTACGACGCAGCGAAATCGAAACCCGCTGACGAGCGCCTCGGGTCTGCCGCTGCCCGCCAGCCGCCGGCACGAACGTTGCCCGCCGCAAGCAAGAGCAACGCATCGCCGCGTCCTGCCGTTTCATCGAAAACAGCGAATGCTCCCATGATTCCGGCCGGGTCCTACTTCCTGCAGGTTGCGGCTCTCACTCGAGAAGCTGACGCCCTGGACCTGGCGGCCCGGTTGCGAAAGAAGAGCTTCCCCTCTTTTGTTCTCTCGCCGCAGACTGACAAGTACTTTCGCGTCCAGGTCGGCCCGTATGCCGACCAGAAATCCGCCGAGGCGGCCAGGAAAGGGCTGGAAGGCGCGGGCTTCAAAGCCATTGTGAAGCACTGATGCCCGCAAGGAATTGGCTCAAGTATCTTCGGCCGCATCCGGGCACGGAAACTCCCGCGGTCTTGCGATTGGCGGTGGCCGCGGTTTCGGGCGCGGCACTCTCGTTTTCCTTCACCGGATTTTACCTCGCGATTTATGCTTACATTTGCGTTGGAGTGCTGATGGTCGTGGTATTCCACGCCCGGCCCCGCGTGGCCTTCGCCTGTGGTTTTGTCCACGCCGTATTTTTTGTGGTGACCTCCGTTTCCTGGATCGCCACGGTTCTGGCCGTGCACGGAGGACTATCTCTTGAGGGCGGCTGGGGCGTGCTGCTGCTGATTGCGGCGGCCTGGGGCGTGCTGGTCGGCGGCTTCACTCTCTGCGTGCACCGTTTGTCGCACCGCCGTGTCGAACTCGCCTGCGTCGGCGCGCCGTTTCTTTGGGTGACGTTTGAGTTCGCGCGGGCGCATTTGCCGGAGATTAGTTTTCCCTGGAACCTGCTCGGTTACTCCGCCGCGGCGAACCCCGCTCTGCTGCAGATCACTACGGCAACCGGCATCTACGGTCTTTCGTTCCTCGTTGCCGCCTTCAATTCGCTCCTCGCGTGGACCGACGTCGCCGCCCAGCCCGCGCCGCGGCGGCGGCTGCTGTTCTACGCCGCCTCTGTTGCGGGGCTCATCGCGGTCATGCTCGCCGCGCCACGGTTCCTTCCGGCTGCGGATGCGCATCACACAGCTCGCGGCGTGCAGCTCAATTTGCCGGAATCGGTCAGCTACGAATCAAACTGGTTTCAAACGCACACCCGGGAACTCGATCGCATCACTTCGCTAAGCCTAGCACCCGAGCGTCAAGCACCCACCGCAGCGGCCAGTCCAGCGCCGGATCTGCTTATCTGGCCGGAAGCCCCTGCGCCGTTTTCTCCGCAGGATCCGCAATTTGCCAAACTGGCTTCAAGCATCGCCCAACGCTTCGGCCATCCTTTTCTTGCCGGTGTGATCGAGTGGCGCGCTCCCGAATCGCACAGCGCCGAAACCGGCCGCGCGCCGCGAAATGTTCCAATCCCGTACAACAGCGCGATCTTGCTCGATGCGCAGGGCCAAACCCGCTTTGTCTACGATAAGATTCACCTCGTTCCTTTCGGCGAGTACGAGCCGTTTCCGCTGATTCATCACGTCGTCAGCAGCGTCTCCGATGAAGTGGGCGGTTTCAGCAAGGGCGCGCCGACCTACGCTGTGGGAAAGCTGCCCAGCGGCTATCCCTTTGGCGTCTTCATTTGCTACGAAGCCATCTATGGAGGGGAAGTGCGCCGCTTCGCCGCGCACGGCGCCGAACTGCTGATCAACATCTCGAATGACGGCTGGTTCGGCCGCTCCGCCGCTCCCGTGCAGCATCTGCACATGGCACGCGTTCGAGCGGTCGAGAATCGGCGGTGGTTGCTCCGCGTCACGAATAACGGCTTCACCGTCGCGGTTGACCCTTACGGACGCACCTTCCACCCCTTGCCGCCGGACGTGCGAGCCGCCGCCGATTTGCCCTATGACTTCCGCACGGATCTCACCATCTACACGCGCTACGGTGACTGGTTCGCTTGGCTCTGCGTCATCGTTTCCGTTATTCTGGTTGCGTCTACTTTCTGGAAAGGAAATCTTCTGCACGATCAGCTTCCGATTCCGGTGGCCGAGGTTCGGCAGCCCGCCGTCTAAAGCGTGATCTGCGCAGCCCAGTCGAGCATGATTCTCGAGGATTTGCAGCATCGCTATGAAGATTTGCAGCAACGCATGACGCTTGTGCGGAGCTATCTTTGACGCCGCGCAAAACCGCCAGCGCCTGAAAGCGCTCGAAGCCCGCATCTCCGAACCAAATTTCTGGAATGACCAGGAAGCCGCGCAAGGAGTGCTGCGCGAGCGGAAACGCGCCGAGGACCAGATTGCCGCGGACGAAAAGCTGGGTGCGCTGACAGGCGACATTGAGACCTATATCTCGCTGGCGAAGGAAGAGACCAATCCGAAGCAGCGCGACGATCTCCTGAAAGAACTCGACCGCGAACTCACTGGCGCTGAACATTACATCGGCGAACTCGAAACGCGCACGCTGCTTTCCGGCGAAAACGATCACCTCGGCGCCATCATGACCATCAAGCCCGGCGCCGGCGGCACGGAATCCCAGGACTGGGCCTCCATTTTGCTGCGCATGTACCTGCGCTGGGCGGAGCGCGACGGCATTCGCGCCACCGTCCTCGACGAAACGCCGGGAGAGGAAGCCGGCATCAAGAACGCCACGATTCAATTCAACGGAGAGAACGCCTATGGCCTGCTCGCCGGCGAAACGGGCGTCCATCGCCTGGTGCGCATTTCGCCTTTTGATCAGGCAGCTCGCCGCCACACCTCGTTTGCATCCGTGTTCGTTATTCCCGAAGTGGATGACCGCATCGAGGTCAATATCCGTCCCGAGGACATCAAGCTCGATACGTTTCGTTCCGGCGGCAAGGGCGGGCAGAACGTCAACAAAGTGGAAACCGCGGTGCGCATCACGCATATCCCCACGGGTGTTGTCGTCGCTTGCCAGGCGGAACGCAGCCAGCACAAGAACCGCGAAATGGCCATGAAGATGTTGCGCTCGCGTCTCTACGATCTCGAGCTGCAAAAGCGCCAGGCGGAAACCGATAAGCTCGATGAGACCAAGCTCGATATTTCCTTTGGCAGCCAGATTCGCTCCTACGTCATGCAGCCCTACCGCCTGATTAAGGACCACCGCACCAAATTCGAAGTCGGCGACGTGGACCGCGTTCTCGATGGCGACCTCGACCCCTTCATCCGCGCTTACCTCATGGCCAAGAAAACCAAAGGCAAGCTCGATATCCAAACCGACGCTTCGGACGAAGTGTAGTGCAGCTTGCGTTGGTCAAGCCGCGGCCCCTGCCTGGAAAATTGCTCACAACGGGCTTAAGGCACAGCAGCGCCGCGCCCGGCAAACACAGGTCACCAATCACCAGTTACCTGTTTGGTTCTTTCTGGCAGAATATTCGCCCGTGCTCATCACCTTTCGCTCCCGCTATCCGGTCTCTCGAACGATGGCATTCGAGAAGGAATATCATCCGAATCTGCGTCTGACGCTTGCCGAAAAGCGCGAGTTGCTCCAGCATGCCATCGTCCTCTGGATGTTCGACCGCGGCCAGCTCGTGGGGGAAACCTATGGCATTGCTCTCGACGGCCGTTTCGAAGCGCCGCCTGGCTGCCCGCAGGATCCGCGAGCGATTTACTGTTATTCGACGACCATTCTCCGCCGGTACAAAAGCCGGGGTTATGGCCGCATCCTGAAAGCCGCATTCATCGGGCGCGTCTCGGGCGAATTTCAGCGCATCTACGGCCATGCGCGGCCCGGCGCAAGTCAGGCGCTCAATCGCAGCTTTGGCGCGCGCTTCGGCAAGACGTACAAGAACTGGTACGGGACGGGCGAAGACTTCCGCATTTACGTGTTGAACCTGCACTCTTGAACTGTCCGTCTGCGGTACGAAAACACCGGACGCTTCGGGTTGCGCGGGATCCGCGTGGCTTTCCAGTCCGCGTTTTTCCTATTCATAGCGGAGCGCGCGCATCGGATCGATTCGGCTCGCGCGCAACGCCGGAACGTATCCCGCCGCGCAAGCCACCAGCACGAGGCAGAGGGTCGCCAGGACCAGCGTCGTCGCATCGTGGGCGGAGACGCCGTACAGCTGGCTCTTTACCACGCGGATCAGCGCCAGCGCCGCGGGAACGCCAATCGCTATCCCCATCGCCGTCAGAGCCATGACCTCGCGCATCACGAGCCACAGCACGCGCCCTGTTTCCGCGCCCAGCGCCATCCGAATCCCGATCTCCCGCGTGCGCTGCGCCACCGTGTACGCCATCACGCCGTAGAGTCCGATCACTGCGAGCAGTGTGGCTAGCAGGCCGAAAACGCCCGAAAGGCTCGCGATCATCCGCTCGTTCGAAAGAGAATTGGCGAGTTGCGCCTCCGTGGTCCGCATCGAGTAAATCGGCAGATTCGGATCCAGATCGCGCACGCGCTCGCGAATCAGCGGCATAATCGCGCTGGGGGCCGCGGTGGTCCGGGCGTACACCGTCATGCCGCCGACGAAATGGCTTCCGAGATAGGGAATGAACGCCTGCTCGGGAATATCGTCGCGCACCGACGTGTACTTTACGTCCTTAACCACGCCGATTACCTCCATGGGCGTCGGCGTGCCCGGGTCCGAGCCGAATCCGAGATGGTAGCCGATCGGATTCCTGCCCGCGAAATACTTGCGCGCGAAGGTTTCGTTGATGATGACGACCGTCGGCGTCCAATCGTCTTTTTCGAGGCCGCGTAACACTTCACGATTGTCATTGGCATTGAAGTCGCGCCCGGCGACGATCGGAATGCCCATGGTGACGAAATAGCCGGGGCTGACCTGGTTCATGAACGGCTCGGGATTTTCTCCGGCCTTAGCTGTGTAACCCTCGACGGTCATGCTGCTGTCCCACTCGTTGCCTTCGAGAATGCGCATGGACGCAAGGCCGGCGGATGCAACGCCAGGAATCGAGCTGAGGCTCTCCTGCAAGTGCTGATAGAAAATCTTCATGCGATCGGTGGCGTAGCCTGCCAGGGTCGGGTCGATCTCAAAGCCGATCAGGCGTTGCACCGGGAAACCCGGCCCCAGATTGCTCAAATTGTCCAGCGTCCGCAGAAAAAGCCCCGCTCCGATGAGCAGCAGCAGCGAGAGCGCCACCTGCGCCACGACGAGCGCGCGCCGCAAATTGCCTTGCGTGCTGCCGGCCACCGCCCCGGCCTGTTCCTTCAGCGTCCTCCCGACATCCGGCTTCGTGGTTTGCAAAGCGGGCGCCAGCCCAAACGCCAGACCCGTGACGACCGTAACGGCGAGCGTGAAAAGGAGAATGCGCAAGTCGGGTGCGCTCGAAATTTCGAGTCCCCCGGAATCCGACGGCAGATACATGGCCACCAGCGTGTGGTCCGCCCAGAAAGCGAGCGCAAGACCGATCGCGGCTCCCATCGTCGAGAGCGCCAGAGTCTCTATCAGCAGTTGCCCGATGATGCGCCCGCGGCTCGCGCCGACCGCGAGCCGCACCGCGATTTCCTTCTGGCGGCCGGTAGCGCGCGCCAGCAACAAGTTGGCGATATTCGCGCATGCGATCAGCAACACGATTCCTGTCGTCGCCATCAGCACCCACAGCGGAGTCGAAAGCGCTTGCCGCGTGTAAGAGCGCCCTTGCGAGCCTGGAAGCACATCGATCCAGCACTTCAGAAACTGCTCGCGATCATAAGTCGAGGCCCGGCTGAAAGCGGCCTCTTTCACTTCCATCTCGAGCATCGAGTGCATAAAGGGCTGCAGCGAAGCTTTCGCCTGCTTGATGGAAACTCCCGGCTTGAGACGCCCGAAGGCATTCACCCAGCGGTTGCGCCGGTCCGTCAGCATTTCGTTGTTCCCGACAGCCATCAGTTCGGGTTGCATCATGATGGGGATAAACAGCTTCGGCGAAAGGCCCAGCTCGACTCCGTGGAAGCCCTCCGGTGCCACGCCGACAATGGTCATCTTGTGGCTGTTTACCAGGATGTCTTTTCCGATCACCGCCGGGTCCGAATGGAAGCGTGTTTTCCAGTACTCGTAGCTCAGCACCACGATCGGATGCCCGTTGCGCACGCGATTGTCGTCCGGCGTAAACGTCCGCCCCAGCGCGGCTTGCACGCCGAGCACTTCAAAGTATTCGCCGGAGACCAACTCGGAATCCACCCGCTCCGCCTGGCTGTTGCCGCTTGCCACTGCGACCGGGATCGGGAACCGGCAGAACATGCCCGAAAAGACTTCATTGTGATCCTGAAAATCGCGGTACATCGGATACGAGATGGCGTTGCCGCCCCAGTTGCTGCCGTAGTGCCGCCCGCGCATCGTCAGCAGCACAAGCTGCTGGGGATTCTTCACCGGCAGGAGCCGCAGGAGCACCTGGTCGAGGAGCGTGAAGATCGCGGTGTTGGCTCCGATGCCGAGGGCGAGAGTCAGCACGGCAATCAGTGTGAACCCGGGGCTTCGGCGCAGGGCCCGTAAGGCATACTTCAAGTCCCGGAATCCAGTTTCCAGCGGCGCAAAAATGGACATGGATCGAGTACCCCCTTGCTGGAGCGCGTTAGAGGTAGAGACGAATAAAATCGCGAAAAGTTGCCACTGGCTTGGGTCCAGATGGCGCCCGCCACGGGTCCGCTCGCGGTCGTCCACCCGGCCCCGGGCGTGTCCGGCGGGCCGCCGGACACGTTGCTCCGCTTTTCCGCTCACCGTATAATTTGAGGTTTGGAGTCAGCGCGTCGGACGCGCTGTGTGTGCTTTCCCTTGGCAACGAACAAGACGATTCCCGCGAATCCCGAGCGAGAGGTTCTGCTGGTTCGCGGAGCCCGCGTTCACAACCTGAAGAACATCACTCTCGAAATCCCGCACAACGCCATCACCGTGGTCACCGGCGTCAGCGGTTCGGGTAAGTCCTCGCTCGCGTTCGACACGATTTACGCCGAAGGACAGCGCCGCTACGTGGAATCGCTTTCGGCCTATGCCCGCCAATTCCTCGAGCGAATGGAAAAGCCGGAAGTGGACGAAATCTCCGGAATCGCGCCCGCGGTCGCCATCCGGCAGAAAAATGCAACCCGCAATCCGCGCTCAACCGTCGCAACCGCGACGGAGATCTACGACTACTTGCGCCTGCTTTATGCACGCTGCGGCCAGACCTTTTGCATCAAGTGCGGCGCCGAAGTCAAGCGCGACACCCCGGACAGCATCGCCGCGCGCGTCCTGGCCATGGCCCCGGGCAGGCGCTTTTACGTGCTTTACCAATTGCGGTTGGGGACGGGGTCGCCTGCGAAAGGATTATCCGACAACATGGCTGCCAACGAGCGCGCCGCGCCCAGGCTGAAGTCCGCCGCCGCTACGGCGCGAGCCAAGGGGAAGCCGCTCGCCGCAGCCCAGCAAGATCTGATCCGGCAGACACTCATCGAATTGCAAAAGCGCGGCTTCAACCGCCTGTATCAGGAAGGACGAATCCACGAATTTTCATCTCCCGAAACGCTGCTCGACCTGGATTTCTCCCGCCCGGTGTTTGTGATGGTTGACCGGCTCGCCGTGAATCCCGAATCGAAGTCGCGCCTCACCGATTCGATTGAAATCTGCTATCGCGAAGGGCAAGGCGAGGCCATTCTCGAATTCGTGGCGGATGGTTCCGGCAACGCCGCCGAGACGCTGCGCTTTAACGAGCGGTTCGAATGCAAAAAGGATGGCACGGTTTACCAGGAGCCGGAGCCCCGGCTATTTTCCTTCAACAATCCGTATGGCGCGTGCCCGCGCTGCCAGGGCTTCGGCAATACCATTGATTTCGATCTGAACTTGGTCGTGCCCGATCCGGGAAAATCACTCGACGAGGGCGCGGTCGAACCCTGGACCAAACCACGCTATCGCTCGCTTCAGGCGGAAATGAAGCGCTGGGCGCGCTCGCGGGGCATTCCGGCGAACGTGCCCTGGCGCCAGCTTAGCGCCGAGCAGCGCCGGCTGGTCCTCGAAGGGGATCCAGAAAACGGGTACCAAGGTGTAAAGGGATTTTTTCAGTGGCTCGAGCGCAAGAAGTACAAGCTCCATGTGCGCGTGTTTCTGAGCCGCTTTCGCGGCTACGCAACTTGCCCGGACTGCGGCGGTACCCGGCTCCGCCCTGATGCGCGCGCCGTTCGGATCGCCGGCAAGCCCATCACCGAAATCTGCAAGCTCAGCGTCAAGGAGGCGCGGGCGTTCTTCTCTGCGCTCGAATTGAGCTCTGAGCAAAGCAAAATCGCGGACCGCATCCTCGAGGAAATTCGCACCCGTCTGCAATTTCTGGACGAAGTCGGGCTCGACTACCTTTCGCTCGACCGCCTCACGTCCACGCTCTCCGGCGGCGAATCGCAGCGGATTCAGCTTGCCACTTCGCTCGGTTCGCACCTAGTCGGCGCGTTGTATGTCCTCGATGAGCCTTCCATCGGCTTGCATCCTCGCGATACGCAGCGGCTCATCGATATCCTCAAATCCTTGCGCGACCTCGGCAACACCGTTCTCGTCGTCGAGCACGACCCCGATGCAATTCGCTCTGCCGACTATCTGGTGGACCTCGGCCCCGGCGCCGGCGAACTGGGCGGCAAACTGCTCTTTGCCGGCTCGTATGAAGGCATGCTGGCCGACCATAGTTCGCTTACCGGCCGCTACCTCACCGGCGAGATGCGCATTCCCGTGCCGAACAATCGCCATCGCCCGGCAGGCAAGTTTCTCCGGCTTTACGGGGCCAGACTGCACAATCTCCAAAACGTGGACCTGATGATTCCGCTCGGCACGCTCACGGTAGTCACGGGCGTCAGCGGCTCCGGCAAATCCACGCTGATTCATGACGTGCTGTATAAAGCGCTGGCCGCGCGACGCAACAATCAAAACATCAGGGAATTTTGCGACCGCCTGGAAGGCGATGAAAACATCACGGAAGCGGTCATCGTGGACCAGTCGCCGATTGGCCGCACCCCGCGCTCGAATCCCGCAACCTATCTGAAGGCCTTTGACGCCATCCGCGAGGTTTTCGCCGACACGCCCGATGCCAGGCGCCGCGGCTATACCGCCGGTCATTTTTCCTTCAATGTTCCCGGCGGACGCTGCGAAACCTGCCAGGGCGACGGCACGGTCACCGTCGAGATGCAGTTTCTCGCGGATGTCGAACTGGTTTGTGAGGAATGCCGTGGCACGCGCTTTATGCCGAGCGTCCTGGAGGTCCGCTATCACGGCAAAAGCATTCACGACGTCCTGCAAATGACGGTGCGCGAGGCCCTCGCCTTCTTTGTGAATGTACCCAAAGTCACTTCCAGGCTGCGCATTTTGAACGAAATCGGGCTCGGCTATCTGCGGCTCGGCCAATCCGGCACCACGCTCTCCGGCGGCGAAGCCCAGCGCCTCAAACTGGCCGCGCATCTCGGCCGCAGCGATAATTTCGGTGTTCTTTATATTCTCGATGAACCGACCACCGGGTTGCACTTCGACGATATCGCCAAGCTGCTCGCCGCGTTCCGCAAGCTGCTGGAATCCGGCGCTTCCTTGCTCGTCATCGAACACAATCTGGAGGTGATCAAGTCCGCCGATTGGCTGATCGACCTCGGTCCGGAAGGCGGCGACCAGGGTGGCAAAATCATCGCTACCGGCACGCCCGAGCAGGTCGCCCGCAACACGCAATCGCACACCGGCCGCTTCCTCTCGCGCGTGCTCGGCGCAAACGGGCAACCCAAGCGTTCGAATCACAACTCCAAACCCAGCGAGCCTTCGGCTACAATAAGGAACGGAGTGAGGGTTCCTCCTGCCGAGTCATGAAGCTTTTCCGTGTTCCGCCGGGCGCGAGGTACGTCATTGCGCTAGGTATGGCCATCGGCGTTGCCGGTTCCATGCTGACGATTGCCGCGGGCGCCGCGCTCGCCCAAGCCCCGAAGCCGCAAAAGCTCGCCAATCCCTTGAATGACCTGCTCGACGAGGCCCGCCGCGATATTGACGCGAATCGCTTCGAAGCCGCCGTTGCGCCCCTCCAAAAAGTCATCGCCGAGCAGCCCGATTTTGCCTACGCGCACTTTCAACTCGCCTATGTTTATACCGCTCTGAAAAAGGACGACGAAGCCCGCGCGGAGTACCAGCGCACCATCGCCCTCGATCCGAAAATGGCCGAAGCGGACTTGAATCTCGGCATTCTGCTTCTTGCCAAGGATCCCGCCGCAGCCGTCACTCCGCTGCGGAAAGCGGTCGAGTTGCTCCCTTCCCAGAGCCGTCCGCGTTTTTTTCTCGGGCTGGCACAGGAGCGCTCCGGCGACGCAAAATCAGCCGCTGAAACCTATGAAGAAGCGCTCCGCCTCGATTCCCGGGACGACGAAACGCTCACCCGGCTCGCCAATCTTTACCTCTCCATGAACCGCCCGGCTGCTGCCGAACCGAAATTTCGCGCCCTGGTGGAAGCCAAGCCCAATGACCCCGCCGCGCTTCTGGGTCTGGCCCAAAGCCTCGACGCACAGAAAAAACCGGAAGCCGCCGAGATCTACGCCAGGTACTCGGCGCTGCGCCCCGGCGATCACGCCGTGCGGGACCGCTCGATTCACCTGCTCATGGATCAAAAGCAATATGATGCTGCTCTCGCGGAACTCGACCGGAGCGACGCCGGCAGCGAGCCTTCGCTCGAGTCGCTGAAGCTCCGCGCCGACATCTTGATTGCCCAAAAAAAGTGGCCCGATTCGATCGCCGTGCTTCGCCGCGCGATTGCTCTCGCTCCGAATGACGCCCAGCTTCACGGCGGGCTCGGCCGCATTTACCTCGAAACGCGTGATTTTCCGAATGCCGAAACCGAGATCAAAACCGCCATTCGCCTTGACGGGAGAAATGTTCTGTATTGGAAAGACCTCGGCACTGCGTACTATCTCTCGAAAAATTACGCCGCCACTCTTGCCGTGCTCGATCAAATCGACCGCGTCGAGCCGCCCGGCGCGGGCAGTTGGTTCATTCGCGCGCTCTGCTACGACAACCTTAAGCAGGTCAAGCCCGCCTTCGAGGCCTATCAAAAATTTCTGGACCTGGACGGAGCCAAAAATCCCGACCAGGTCTGGCAGGCGCAGCAGCGCAGCAAGGTCCTCAAACGCGAGCTCGACCAAAGACGATAAATGGTTCCCAGGTTCTCCATCCAGTGGCTTCCCGCCGTCGTCCTCGCGGTTGGTTCGCTGGCGTATTGGGGCGCGGCGCGCGGCGCAAGTGACACCACCGCGCAGTTACAGGCGCATTTCGACAGCGAGTCGAATTCCGTGCACAAAGCCAAAGCCTTTGAGAAACTTGCCGACGCGCAAATTCGCGATGCGCGCGCCGCTCAGAAAGCCGGCGACTTCAGCGCCGTCGGTTTCGTTTGGGAAAAGTTTCGCAACAACGTGCGCGCCGTCCTCGCCGCGCTCAAGAAGCAACATCCGAACGCCGAAAAGCAATCGAATGGCTACCGGCAGCTGGAGATCACCACGCGCCTCGGCATCCGCGAGCTGGAGCAAACCATCATCGAAGCGCCCGACCCCTACAAGCCGCCCCTGGATCTGGTGCACAAGGACTTGGTTGCAATGGACGATGAAATGTTGAAGCTGCTCTTTCCGCGGCGCGTGTTGGATCAACCCGCCGAGCCGGAAAAGGAGACTCCGCGATGACCCATGCGCTTCCTTTCAGCGGCGAACCGGCCGCGCGCTTCGGCTGCGACAGCCAGTTAGGCCGGACGGCGCTCGCCGCCGTGCTTGCGTTTTGCGCTTTCGCTGTTCCGGCGCGCGGTGTGGCCAGCGGCGCGCAGGAGAAGGACTATCTCACGGCGGTGGAAGCCGACAAAATCCGCGATGCCGAAACCAGCAACGAGCGCATCAAGCTGTTCCTGACCTTCGCCGACGACCGTCTCAAGAAATTTCAGTATGAGCTCGATCATCCTTCCGAAAATCGCCACACCGATATGCTCAACTATTTGATGAACTCCTACATCGGATGCGTCGATGATGCGGCCGACCTGATTCAGCTCGGCATCGAAAAGCAGGAGAACATCCGGCAAGGAATTGAGCTGATGGCCTCGAAAACCAAAGAGTTCCTCGCGACGCTGCAGAAGTTTTATTCCAGCGCGGAGGTCGGCACGTTCAAGGACAATCTGGACGACGCGGTGGAGGGAACACGCGACGCCATGAATGACGCGGAAAACGCGAAGAAGAAAGTCGCGCCGCCGCCGGTCCGGCGCAAGCATTAGTTTTGTTTTTCGCGAGCTGCAAGCGTTGCGCGTCAGGCATCAGCGCTGCGAACCGCGAGTTTCGCGGGCTTCCGGCTCGCGATAAACTGTTTTTGCCAATGCGTCCCGTTCCTTTGCTAGTGCCCGGTGGCGCGGCTCTCTGCCAGCGGCTTTACACGCGGCTTGGCTGCGAAGGCCGCCCGCCGCGCTTTCGCGTGGAATTTTATCCCTACGCGAGCCTCGTGCTGACCATTCGCCGCCGCGAAGACGCCGTCCGCGTTCGCCTTTCGGATTTGCTGCGCCGCGCGCCTCTCGCCGTGATCGAAGGCGCCGCCGCGCTGCTACTCGCTCGTGTCTATCGCCGCCGGGCGCCCAAGGCTCTTGTCGAGCCGTATCTCGCGTACGCCCGTTCGACGCGCACGCGCAGTCGCATTCACCGCATGAGGAATTCGCGCGTGCGCCCATCGCACGCCGGCCCGCGCGGGCAGCACTTCGATCTCCAGCAGATGTTCGATGACTTGAACGCCCGCTACTTCGCGGGCTCGCTGGCGCGTCCGGAGATTGGCTGGAGCACGCGAGCGTGGCGTCGCCAGTTCGGCTGTTACGATCCCGGACCAAATCAGATTCTGCTCAATCCGCGGATGGACCGCGCGCGGGTTCCGCGCTGCGCCGTCGAATACGTGCTGTTTCACGAAATGCTGCACGTGAAGCATCCGACGCGCCGCTCCGGCTGCACGCTCGTCTCGCACTCGCGCGAATTTCGCGAGGAAGAACGGCGCTTCGAGCACTTCGCCCGCGCCCGCCGGATCCTCGACCGCCTGGCCCGCTAGCCGGAAAGCTCACCGCTCTGCTTCCTTCCGTTCGTCCCTTTCTGCTTCCTTTTCCAATTTCTCGATCTTCTTCCGCACTTTATCCGCGTCGCCGGCGCGCGGCACCAGGTCGAGATAGCGGCGGTAGGATTTCAGAGCTTTCTTCTTTTGTCCCTTTTTCTCCTGTGCTTCGCCCAGAAAACGAAACGGCACCGCGTATCCGGGCTTCGCTTCAATCGCGTCGTTGAAGCGGTCGATGGCGGCGTCGTAGTCGCCCTTCTTCATGTAATACTGCCCGACTTCCAGATCCTTCTCTGCGCGGAGGGGATCCCATTTCGGCTGATCCGGCGCGTTCACCGTCGCATTGTCGGTGGCTGCGTTTTTCTTCTTCTCTTGCGCCGGATTCGCCGGTGTCTGCCCCGGTGGTGACGCCTGCGTTCTCGAAGACGCCGCCGCGGCGCACGCCGCCCATACCAGCATCAGCGCGCACCGCCAAACGGCTTGCTCTGTCTTCCGCATTGCTCTTACTCCCGCCCACCCTTGCCTGGCGCAGAAACAAACACGCGCCAAGCACAATCAGCTACCACGTGTAGTGGCCTGCCGACTGGTTCGGTGTCACCCTCAAAGTCTCCTGCGCTGCGTGGTGCCCCAACCGGCCGCTCCGCCCGGAGGTTCATTCTACGCCGGACCTCGCACAACTTCCTTGGAAGGCAGCCACCCCTTCTGTCGTTGCCACCCTTGCGTTTCCGCACCCGGGCCACTCGCGTGCCGCGTCTCGGTCTTCCGGTTGATAGCGTTCCTATCAGGACTGCTCAAGGCGCGCCGGTTGAAGTGCAGGCTCGCCCGTCACCATGCGTAGTCGCCTTCTCGCAATCGAGTAAAATAGAGGCAGAACCGCCATGGAACCGCGCGAAAAAGCCGCCCTTCTGCCCGAGAGCCCGGGTGTCTATCTCTTCCGCGACGCTGGCGGCGCCGTACTTTATGTCGGCAAAGCCGGCAATCTGCGCAGCCGGGTCAAATCCTACTTTCTCGAGTCCCGCTGGATGGACGCCAAAACCGGCTCGCTGGCCCGCGAAATCGCCGACCTCGAAACCATCGTTCTTGCCAACGAGCGCGAAGCCCTCGCTCTCGAAAACAACCTCATCAAGCGCTACCACCCCAAATTCAATGTCATGCTGCGGGACGACAAGACGTACCCGTATCTCAAACTCACCGTAGGTGAGAAGTATCCTCGGGTTTATTTCACGCGTCGCATCAAAAAAGACGGCTCGCTCTATTTCGGTCCGTATTTTCCTGCCGGCCTCGCGCGCCGCATCCTGCACTTTGTCCACAAGCGCTTCCTCGTGCCCTCCTGCACCGTGGACCTTTCCCGCAATCATCCGCGCCCCTGTTTGCAGTACTACATCGGCCGTTGTCTCGGCCCCTGCGTTGCCGGACTTACGACGGAAGAGCGCTACGCCGAGGGGGTCCGCGACGTGAAGCTTTTCCTCGAAGGCCGGCGCCACGACCTGATGAAGAGCCTTGAGGAGCGGATGAATGCCGCCGCCGAACGGGAACTCTTCGAGCAAGCCGCCGGATATCGTGACCTGATGCACACGCTGGAAGATATCGAAGAGCGCCAGCGCATCGCCGCGGCGCAAGGCGATGATACGGACATCCTCGCCTATCACGCCGAGCCGCCTCTCGTCGCGGCCAACCTCTTCCACTTGCGCGGAGGCCGCATTGTCGATCGCCGCGAATTTTACTGGGAGGACATCGAGGAATTTAACGCCGAGGAATTTGTCGCGTCCCTGCTTGCGCAGCTTTACCTCGAAGCGGAATATCTGCCGAAATTCATCCACGTGCCGGCCGACTTCGAGGACCGCGAAGTGCTGCAGGAGATGCTGACCGAGCGCGCGGGGCACAAAGTCGAGATCTTCACGCCGCAACGCGGGCAGAAGCGCGCCGTGCTCGATCTCGTGGAAAACAATGCGAAGCACTCGTTCGAGCAGCGTTTCCGCGTGCTTCACCCCAGTTCGCGCGCCATCGCCGAAGCCGTGATGAACGCTCTGAATCTGCCGGAAGAGCCCAAGCGCATCGAGAGTTTCGACGTTTCGCACATTCAGGGGACGGATACCGTCGCCTCCATGGTGGTCTGGGAAAACGGCCGCATGAAGAAATCGGACTACCGCAAGTTCATCATTCGCGGCGAAGCCGGATCGAACGGCCTCGCCAAAGCTGGCGCCGGAGACGCCGGGGCTGCGGGCCGGCTGCCGGTGCCCGGCCAGAACGACGATTTCGCCAGCATGCGCGAGGCGGTCACCCGGCGCTATCGGCGTTTGCAGGAAGAGCAAAAGCCTCTGCCAAGCCTGGTCCTCATTGATGGCGGCATCGGCCAGCTTCACGCCGCCGCCCAAGCTCTTGAATCGCTGCAAATCATCAATCAGCCGCTCGCCGCCATCGCCAAAAAGGAGGAAATCCTCTACATCTACGGGCAGGAAGATGAGCCGCTCGTGCTCGACCGCCACTCTCCCGTCCTGCACCTGATCCAGCAGATTCGCGACGAAACGCATCGTTTTGCCGTCACGTTCCATCGCGAGCGCCGCTCCAAGCGCCAGCGCGCTTCGGCGCTCACGGAAATTCCCGGCGTTGGTCCGCGCACGGCGCGGAAGCTTCTGCGCCAGTTCGGCAGCGTCGCCAACCTGAAACGCGCTCCGCTCGAAAAAATCGCCGAAGTAGTCCCGCGCCGCTCCGCCGAAAAACTCCTGGCTCATCTGCACTCGGCAGCCGCCGAAACGGCGGAGAAGGGGAAAGAGCGGCTGTAGCGGACGGCTCGCGGCCCGCGTGTATTGCGCGGCGGCAATCGCTATGCTACGGTTTTTACGGAGGTTGGTATGGCCGATAACGTCGGTTCCAAAATCACCTATTTCCTCGTAGGCTTGGGCGTCGGGGCCCTGGTCGGCGTTTTGTTCGCGCCGAAATCCGGCGAAGAGACTCGCGAGTATCTCTCGAAGAAGGCCGATGAGGGCAGGGAATTTGCTCAGCGGAAAGCGCGCGAATTGCGCGAACGGGCCGATGAACTGATCGAACGCGGCAAGGATGTGGCGTCGCGCCGCAAGGATTCCATTGCCGCCGCGGTCGAAGCCGGCCGCGAAGCGTATTTGCGCGAATCCAAGTCCTAGACGCACACGCCGAGCTTTTTCGCGCCACGATTGAATTTGCTTCGGACCACGGGAGGCAGGGTATGGTCTGGGTGGAAGTTTTCAGCGTCATCACCGCGGTGGCTCTCGTCGTTCAAATCGTCATCCTTACGGCGCTGTTTTTCGAGTTGCGCAAAACCATGGACCGGGTCAACTCCCTGGCGAGCGATTTGCACGCGCGCATGGGACCGATCCTCACGCGGTTGCAAATTCTTCTCGACGATACGCAGCCGAAAATTTCCGAGATGGTGTCCGACGCCGCGCACATCGTCTATTTGGCGCGCGGGCAAGCGCAAAAAGTGGACCGCGTTTTTACCGATGCGGCCGACCGGCTGCGCGGACAGCTCGTGCATGCGGACCGCATTCTCACCGGGACGCTCGAAGCGGTGGAAACCGCCGGATCCGCTTTCAAGCGTGGCTTCTGGAGGCCGGTGCAGAAGGCGTCGGCGCTGATCACCGGAATCAAGGTGGGACTCGACCTGCTGCGTTCGCGCCGTGCGGAGCCGGTTGGGGAAGAAGGGCTCGAGCAGGAAGAGGAACTTTTTATTTAGTCGAAGACCAAAGGTCGAAGATCGTTCCCGCTTTGCCGAGTCGCAGTTTCGTCCTGCGGCTTAGCGGATCCAGCCGCCGCCTAGAACCACATCGGCATCATAGAAAACCGCCGCTTGCCCGGGAGTAACGGCGCGCTGCGGCGAATCGAAGGTGACGTGCGCGCGACGGCCTTCGAGCGCTTCGACCGTCGCGGGAGCGGGTTCGTGCTTATGGCGGATTTTCACGCTGGCACGGACCGGCGTATGCGGTGCTTCGACGGAAACCCAGTTGACGTCTTCCACCGCGAAAGAAGTGGTGCGCAGCGCGGAGTCATCGCCGACGACCACTTGGTTTTTCGCGGCATCGATCGCGAGCACGTAGAGCGGTTTGCCCGCGGCAAATCCGAGCCCCTTGCGCTGTCCGATCGTGAAATGGTGGACTCCGGAGTGGCGGCCGATCACGGCACCATCTTCGTTTACGATTTCTCCTTCCTGCTCAGCCAGGGAGATTCCAGCCTCGCGCGAATAGGCCTGAATGAATTGGACGTAGTTTCCGTTCGGAACGAAGCACAGCTCCATGCTTTCCGGCTTCTCCGCGACGGGAAGCTCGGCGCGGCGGGCGATCTCGCGGACTTGTTCCTTGGTGAGTTCGCCGAGCGGGAAATCGCTGCGCGAAAGCTGCTCCTGCGTGAGTCCCCAGAGAAAGTAGGACTGGTCTTTCGTACCGTCGCGGGCTCGCAGCAATTCGCAGCGGCCGGTTCGCGGATGGCGGCGAATGCGCGCGTAATGGCCGGTGGCGAGGCGCTCGGCTCCGATTTGCCGGGCCATGCGGAGCAGCGGTTCGAATTTCACGTCGTTGTTGCAGTTGGTGCAGGCAATCGGCGTCCGGCCGGAAAGATACTGCTCGACGAAGGGACGCACGACGCGTTCCTCGAATTGCGACTCGAGATTGACCACGTAATGCGGAAAGCGCAGATGCTGCGCGACGCGCCTGGCGTCGTACACGTCGTCCAGCGAGCAGCAACGGTGCTGCGCGGGCCCGGGCCCTTGCAGTTCGGGCAAGCGCCGCTGATTCCAGAGCTGCATCGTCAAGCCAACGACAGGATGGCCCTGTTCGAGAAGAAGAGCGGCGACGGTGGAGGAATCGACGCCGCCGGACATGGCGACCGCGATGAGGCCGCGCTGCGTTTCGGCGCGCTCGGGCAAAGCGTCAAATTGAGTTGCGGACGGCATCCTGATTCCATTCTAGCGAGCCGAGGCCGGTTTGCGATAGGCGGGGGAAATCTCGCGAAGCTGGGAAACGGCTTCGGGAACGGCGCGCAGTGCGAAATCGATTTCGGCCTCCGTGGTGTGGCGGCCGAGGCTGAAGCGGATGCAGGACCGCGCTTCGGCGGCGGAGAGGCCGATGGCGGTGAGGACGTGAGACGGTTCCACCGCTCCGGAAGAGCAAGCCGCGCCGGTCGAGACGGCGATGCCCCGGAGGTCGAGAGCGATGACGAGAGCTTCGCCTTCGATTCCGGCGAAGGAAATGTTCGTGGTGTTGGGCGTGCGCGGAGCACGGGCGGCATTCACGCGCGAATCGGGAATTTGCGAGAGGAGGCCGCGCTCGAGGCGATCGCGGAGCACGGCGATGCGCTGAGAGTCCGCGTCCAGCGCGAGCCGGGCGAGTTCGGCGGCTTTGCCCATGCCAACGATTCCGGGAACATTCTCCGTGCCGGGGCGGAAGCCGCGCTGATGGTGGCCGCCGAAAAGGAACGGGCCAATCTTCGTCCCGGCGCGCACGAAAAGAGCGCCGACACCCTTGGGTCCGTAAAATTTATGCGCGGAAAGCGCGAGCAGATCCACCGCGAGCACGTTGACGTCAATGGGAATTTTCGCGGCGGCTTGCACGGCGTCGGTATGAAAGGGAATCCCCTTTTCGCGCGCGATTTTGCCGATTTCGGCGATCGGCTGAATGGCGCCGAGCTCGTTATTGGCGTGCATGACGGTGATGAGCGCGGTCTCCGGACGAATGGCGGCGCGCAGTTGCTCGAGATCCACGACGCCATCGCGATGGACAGGCAGATAGGTGACAGCGACGCCGCGGCGCTCGAGTTCCTGGCAGGAGTTGAGGACAGCTTCGTGTTCGATGGCGGTTGTGATGACGCGGGGGGTGGACTCGTGGTCGAGGGAAGCCGATGAGATTGAGGAGGCAGACGGAAAAAGACAGCCGAAGATGGCGTGGTTATCGGATTCGGTGCCGCCGCTGGTGAAGACGATCTCCTGGGGCTTGGCTCCGATGAGCGCGGCGACCTGCTCACGCGCGGTTTCGACGGCGGCGCGGGCCTGCTGGCCGGGCGTGTGGATGGAAGAGGCATTGCCGAAATCGCCGGAGAGAAAGGGCAGCATGGCATCGCGGACGGCCGGGTCCACGGGAGTGGTGGCGTTGTGATCGAGATAGACGCGCATGGAAGAGTGCTCATTAGGATATTACGCGCGGGGCGGCGAGAAGGTAAGAGTCTGGGGGGCAGGGGATCAGTCGAAAAGCCGAGAAGAGCAAACCCGGCGTAACAGGTCGTGGCGGCGCGAGATTTTCGAGAGGGACAAGAAAGCAGAGCTTAGCAGCCGGATGTGGTATGGCCTCGGATCCTCAGCGCAGCGACGCCAAGGAATGCGGCGGAGTTCGTGCTAGAGTCGAGGCGCGCGTGCTGCGCTCGAAGCGGAGGAGCAAGTGGCGTATCGCGATTTGCGGGAGTTTGTGCGGAAGCTGGAGAAGGAAGGGGAATTGCGGCGGGTTCGCGCGGAAGTGGACCCGGTGCTGCAGATTTCGGAAGTGGTGCAGCGGGTGTGCCGGCCTGCAAATTATCGAAATCCGGAGAAGGGGGACGGGGCGAAGAATACGGCGCTGCTGTTTGAGAACCCGAAGGGCTCGCGCGTGCCGGTGCTGATCAACACGTTCGGCAGCGTGCGGCGGATGGAGCTGGCGTTCGAAGTGGAAAAGCTGGAGGACATGGCAAAGCGGATTCAGGGGTTTCTGAAGATGGAGTCGCCGCAAGGGCTGTTTGACAAGATCAAGATGCTGCCGAAGCTGGCGGAGCTGGGGTCGTTTTTCCCTAAGAGCGTGAAGGATGGCGCGTGCAAGGAAGTCGTTCGAAAGGGAGCGGATGTCAATCTGTTTGATTTTCCGATTTTGAAGACGTGGCCGCAGGACGGCGGGCGATTCATCACGTTTCCGCTGGTCTTCACGAAGAATCCCGAAACGGGGAAGCGCAACGTGGGGATGTATCGCATGCAGGTGTATGACGAGCGGACAACCGGTATGCACTGGCAAACGCAGAAGCATGGAGCGGAGCATTTTCGCCGGGCGCGAGCGAAGAACCCCGCGGGGCGGATTCCGGTGAGCGTGGCCATTGGGGCGGACCCGGCGACGGCGTTGGCGGGCATGCTGCCAATACCGCCGGACCTGGATGAAATGATGTTTGCGGGGTTTTTACGGCGGGAGCCGGTGGAAATGGTTGCGTGCGAGACGAACGAGTTGGAGGTGCCGGCGAACGCGGAAATCGTGCTGGAAGGCTACGTGAACCTGGACGAGATGCGAACGGAGGGGCCCTTCGGAGATCACACGGGTTTTTATTCGCTCGAAGGGGAGTTTCCCGTTTTTCATGTGGAGTGCGTAACACACCGCAAGGAGCCGATCTATTTGGCGACGGTGGTAGGCCCGCCGCCGCAGGAAGATTTTTACATGGGCTATGCGGTGGAGCGCGTGTTTCTGCCGGTCATGAAGATGCAGTACCCGGAGATTGTGGATGTGGCGATGCCGGCAGAGGGAATTTTTCACAATCTCATGATCGTGGCGATTCGGAAGTCCTACCCGGGGCATGCGCGAAAAATCATGAATGCGATTTGGTCGCTGGGGCAGGCGATGTTCACGAAAGTGATCGTCGTGGTGGATCACGATGTGGACGTTCACAACTACAGCGAGGTGGTTTGGAAGGCGCTCTGTGCTCTCGATCCGGAGCGCGATGTGCAGTTTTCCCTGGGACCCGTGGATACGCTGGACCACGCGGCGCGGATGCAGGATTACGGGTCGAAGATGGGGATTGACGCGACGCGGAAATGGGCGAGCGAAGGCTTTGCGCGGCCGTGGCCCGATGAAATTCGCATGGACGAAGCGACAAAAGCAAAAGTTGCGGAGCTCTGGGACACTTTGGGGATTGAGTAGGGAACACGCGAATCCTTCGCGGAAGAATACCGCACCCTTCTCCGCCCTGACCGATAAACCGTGCACACAAGCCGGCTATGACGCGGGCGCTTCCATGACCGGTAAAACGCTAGAGGGACGGAAGAGAGGGTACCCAGGCAAGGCCGTCAGCCCCTTTGGACAGCAGGATAGTGCCGGTGTGCGTGCCGGTTTCGAGATCGACGCTCTCAATCGTGCCGGCTTGCGGGCAACTCACATAAGCCATGCGGCCATCTGGCGTGAGCGCGATTTCGCCGACGGCTTTGGGGATGTCAATCGAGTCCTGGACGTTGCCGGTGACGATATCGAGTACAAAGAGTTTGCCCGAGGGCGAATTCGCGACGAGCGTACGGTTATCTGGCGCGACCGCGGAGGAATAAACGATAGCGGGCACGGGAATCCAGCGAACGACTTCGTTGGCACGCGTGTCCACCATGGCGATCCGCGGGGCGGTTTGGTCGTGTGTAAAGATGTAGCGGCCATCGGGAGAGATCGAGATGCGCTGTATCGTGGGCGCGATGCCGAGAACGGTGACGAGGGAATGGTTCTCGAGATCGAGAACACTGACACTCCCGGCGCCAACGTTGGCGGTATAGGCGCGCCGGCCGTCGGGAGAAAGCACCATCATGTGGGATTCGCGAGCGCCCGTCGGAATTTCTGCGACCACTTTGCGTGAGTTGATGTCGATCGCGTAAACGGAGTCGGCGAGTTCCGCGGTGACGTACAACAGCCCGTTGGGGCCGAATCTGGCGCAGTGAGGCCGGACCGGCTTGCCGAGGTCAATCGTGCCGGCGAGACTGTGCTCGCGGAGATCAACGATATCAATGGTGCTGCCGTCGGTGCCGGGCCTGCCGACGCCGGAGTTGCCGTAGATGGGAACATAGGCGAACCGGCCGTCGGGCGAGACGGCCAGTTCGTGGCCATTCACGCCGACGGTGACGCTGCCGATCGTGCGGTTCCTCGCGATATCCACCACAAGAGCGGTGTGGTCGCCCTGATTCGCGACCACCAGAAAGCCGGAGCTCGAGGCAGCGCGCGCATGGACGGCCAAGCTGACGAGCAGGAGAAGAGCGCAATACAGAAAAAGGCGAGAACCGGTCATCAAGAGCTCCACTTAAAAAATCCGGGATTCGCGGCCGCACGGATTATAAGCCGCGAAGCGCTTGCATTCGAGCGCTTTGCGGCGGCGGTACAAGAAACAGCCGCCGAGGGAAGAGCGTGACGGCATGCGGGGAAAAGATAACCGGTCCTGTGGACAGGGATTGCGGCAACCCGGCGAATGGTAATTGTGGGTGGTGGATATCCTGCCACTAGCCATTGTGGACCTTGCCGACGATTCACCTAAAACTGCCTAAATCAACCCTAGAACTACCCGTATTCTTAGGACAACTGCCCGAGCGAAGCCCTTGACGCTCTTCACCTCAAGATGGGATAACCCTTGGCACAGGCAGCACCTCGCCGAAGTCCGCAGCGCAAAACGGGGTGCGTACGCTGTTCGGTAGCTTGGCGTTTGTTCGGGCGTATGGTGGCGTTCCTCGTGAGTGAATCGCGCGAAGTGATGAATGTACGGCAAGCGTCCGCGTATCTGGGCATTTCTCCGGATACCCTGTACCGTTACATCACGGAAGGCGAGATTCCCGCATTCAAGCTCGGAAATCGTTGGAAACTTCGGAAGACGATCCTGGACCGCTGGATGGAACGCAAGATGACGCAATCGCACGGGCGGCGCCGCTAGGGTGTGCCCTGAACGGCTAGGGAAAGAGGCCACGATATGTTGGGACTGGGCAAAAAGACGAGGCAGTTGGTCGGGCTGGATATCGGGTCAAGCTCGATCAAGGCAGTGGAGCTGAAGGCGACGAAGGCCGGATACGAACTGGTGAGCTTCGGCATGGAATCGCTGGCGCCGGATACCGTGGTGGATGGCGCGATCATGGACGCTCCGCAGGTCGCGAACGCCATCACCAAGATTTTCGATGCGCAACGCGTGAAGACGAAGAACGTGGCCACTTCGGTTTCCGGGCACTCCGTGATCGTAAAGCGGGTGCCGCTGCCTCTGATGACCGAAGATGAGTTGTATGACCGGATTCCTTCCGAAGCGAGCCAGCACATACCGTTTGATATTGCCGATGTGAATTTGAGCTATCAGCTCCTCGAGGCCATGGACTCGCAGATGGACGTGCTGTTGGTGGCGGTGAAGAAGGACAAGATTCTGAACCACACCAACGTGCTCGCCCAGGCTGGGAAGACGCCGGTGGTTGTGGATATCGATGCGTTCGGCTTGCAGAACTGCTTCGAAGTGAATTACGAGCCGGATGCGGGCCAGACCGTGGCGCTGCTGAACATCGGCGCGAGCGTGATGAACATCAATATTGTCCGCGGCGGTGTGCCGCTCTTCACGCGCGACGTGAGCGTTGGCGGCAATCAGTACACGGATGCGCTGCAGAAGGAATTGGACCTGAGCTTCGAGGACGCGGAGCGGCTGAAGAAGGGCGATACGCTGCCGAGCGTGACCGATGAGCAGAAGCAGCAGATTCTGCGCAGCGTTTCCGACATCCTGACGCTGGAAATCCAGAAGACCTTTGACTTCTTCCGCGCCACGGCGAGCGGCGAAAACATTCAGCGCATTGTCGTGGCGGGCGGAACAGCGCGCGTGCCGGGGCTGGTGGACCTGTTGCGCGAGGAGTTTGCGATGCCGGTGGAGGAACTGAATCCGTTCCGGCGTGTGCTGGTGAATCCGAGCCGGCATACCGATGACCAGATCCGCGAGATGGCGCCGCGGCTGGCCATCGCCGTGGGGCTGGCCCTGAGGAGCTTCGACTAGCCATGATCCGCATAAATCTACTCGGACAAGTCAGACCGAAGGCGGCGCGCCGCCCCGTGGATACCGGAGCCGCGCTGCCGCTGGTATTCATCGCGGCGGGCGCGGGCCTGGGACTGCTCTTCCTTTCGTACATGTACTTTTCCTGGCAGAAGCAATTGAACGCGGAAAACGCGCAAATCAAGCGGCTGACCGCGGAGAAAACGCAGCTTGAACAAATCAAGCTGCAAGTGGAAGCCTTCGACAGGCAAAAGACGGTTTTGCAGCAGCGGGTTCAGACGATCGAACAGTTGCAGCGAGACCGCACCGGCGGCCAGGAACTCCTCGATATGGTGGCGAACACCGTTTCCCGGACGGAAAATCTCTGGCTGACCACCATGACAAAAAAGGGAACGAGCCTGCAGATGGAGGGCGCCTCCGCTTCCATCAATTCCGTGGCCAATTTCATCACGGCGCTGAAACGCTCCGGCTATTTCCAGAAGGTCGAGATCAAGGAAACCAAGCAGGACGATAAAGCCCAGGGCGTGCAGACGTTTACCTTCCAGATTAGCGCGGATATCGCGCCGCCTCCGGCGGCTTCGCCTGGGGCAGCCAAACCGGCCAGTGCGCCGGCCAATTCCGCCGCTCCGGCGAAGAAAGGGTAAGGGAGCGCCATGGCCAACCCGTTTCGAGATATGTCGGTGATCATGCAGGCGCTGCTGGCGGTGGCGATTGCCGTCGTGCTGGTTTTGATCGGCGTGTACGTGCCCGTTTCCCCGGTTGCGCGGGAACGTGACGAAGTGGACCAGGCGGTGCAGCGCCGGACGAAGCTGAATCAGGAGGTCACCCAGCTTCAGGTCTATCAGCAGCGTTACGGCGAGTTGAAGCAGCAGATGGACGCGCTCAATAAGCAGCTCGATACGCTGAAGACCATCGTCCCCGAAGACAAAGAAGTTGACGAGTTTATCCGGCTGGTGCAAGGCGCGGCTAGCGCGTCGAACGTGCAACTCCGGCGGCTGACGGCTCAAGCGATTGTGCCCAAGGAATACCACTTCGAGATGCCCTTCGAGGTGCAAGCCGACGGGCCGTACTTCAACATTCTGGATTTCTTTGGACGCTTGAGCCGGCTTTCGCGAATCATCAACGTTGGCGACCTGGAATTCGCGGATCCGGAGAAATCGAAAGGCACCAAGTATCCGGTGCGACCAGGCACGACGGTTTCCGGCGTGTTCACGGCGACCACCTTTTTCACCAAACCCGCTGATACCGGCGCGCCCGCGGCAACGGGGGCGAAGACCGGCGCGGCGGCTGGAAGACGATAAACGGGAACGAGCGAACTTATGCGTTCAGTCATAGTTCTCACGTTAGGGATGCAACTCGCGGCGGCGGCTCCGGCGCTGCACGCCCAAGCCAAGCCTGCTCCGGCGAAGCCGACGGCGAGCACACCAGCGAAACCCGCGACGAGCGCGCCGGCGGCGGCGCAGGCGCCGAAGACCGCAACCTCGGCCGCAGCAAAGCCGCAGGCCAAGGCCGCTGGATCTGGCGCGGCATCTGCAACAGCGCCGAAAAAGCAAGCAGCGGCGAAGCCCCGCGCCAAATCTGTTGTTGCCAAGCGGCCCGCTCCGAAGCCCGCCGAGACGGCGGCTGCGGCGGCGCCCGAGAGCGAAGCGAAAGTTGCGAGGCGCGATCCCTTTGAGTCGCTCATCAGCCGGCAGCAAGCCGCGGCGCGGAATCAAGCCGCGTTGCCTCCGGGCATTGCCGGGCTCCAGGTGAGCACCTTGCGGCTCGATGGAATCGTGAAGTCGCCGCGGGGAATGATCGCGGTGGTTTCCAATCCGCAGGCGCGCACCTATTTCCTCCGCGAAGGCGACAAGCTGTATGACGGGCAGGTGGAAAAGATTGCGATGGACGGCGTGAGTTTCCACGAGGAAGGCAAGGACGCGTTTGGCAAGCCCGTGGAGCGCCAGGTGAACAAGAGAATTTACTCCAGTGCAGGAGAACAGCAATGAAGACGAACTGGCCGGCCTTTCGGCGCGGTTGCCTGATCCTAGCGAGCGTTGTGGCGGCGGGTTCGCCGCTGGCGGCGCAGGCGCAGGAGGCCGTGAGCGCGACCACTACGGCGGCGGTAATTTCGAGCGTGGCCATTACGCAGGCTCCGCAGCGGGCGGCAGTTCGCGTCGAGGGCGAAGGCTATCTGGACGTGAGAGCGGCGCGCATGCAAAACCCGGACCGCCTGGTCCTGGATTTTGCGGGAGCCCGGCTGGCCGTGCAGAAGACCACGATTCCCGGCGTTTCTGCACCTGTGCGCGGAGTGCGCATGGGACAGTTCCGGCCCGATGTGGCGCGCGTGGTGATCGATTTGACGAATGCCACGCCTTACCAGATTTCGCGAGAGGCAACGGCGGTGGTGATCTATTTCGAAGGGCAGAGCGAATCGCCCGCGGCTGACGTTCAGTCCGCGGCGCTCGAAACGTCCGCCCGGCCGGCGTTCCGCTACTCCGAATCGGCCCCCAGAGTTTTCACGGTTCGCCCGAATGGCGTTGCGAAAATTCCCGCTCCTCGGTTTGCCTTGCCAAGCGAACTGACCCAGCCCTCTCTTGTCCTGGCATCTTTCGGGGAAAAGAATGTTCCGCTTCGCCCGGACGGTGCGGCGCAGGCGGCACAGCAGGCGGCGCAGCAGGCCACGACGGCCGCTGCGACCGTTGCGGGTGTGCCGGCTGCGACCACGGCGTCAACGGCGGCCCCCAAGTATACGGGCGAGCCAATTTCGGTGAACCTCAAGGAAGTGGACCTGCGCGATTTCTTCCGGTTGATTCACGAGATCAGCGGACTGAACGTCGTGCTGGATCCGGCGGTGAAGGGAACGCTGACGATCGTTCTCGACGAAGTGCCGTGGGACCAGGCATTGGACATTGTGCTCCAGAACAACGGGCTCGACAAACAGCTTAACGGCAACGTGCTGCGCATTGCGACGCACGACACCATGAAGAAAGAAGCGGAGACGATTCGTGACTTGGAGAAGGCGCAAGCGGAGGCCATTGCGCCCGTCACGGTCACGCGTGTACTGAGCTACGCGAAAGCCAGCGCCCTGACGCCGACGCTCAAAAAGTTCCTGTCGTCTCGCGGCGACATTCTTTCCGATGACCGTTCGAATCAGCTGATCATTCGCGATATTCCCGAGGTCATCCCCACAATCGACAACCTGATCCACCAACTGGACCGGAAGTCGCAACAGGTGGAGATTGAGGCGCGCGTTGTTTCCGCGTCGCGGTCGTTTGCGCAGGATATTGGCACTCAGCTTGGCTTTGGCGGGATTAACACCAACGGCACGAACACGTTTCTGGCCGGCGGCGCGCCCCAAGTTGGCGTTAGTCCTGGCCCGACAAACACCACGCCGCCACCGCCGCTAGTCGCTGTGCCGACAAATTCCAGCGGAGGAGGCCCGTCATCGGGCATTCCGCTGGCAACCAGTTTGGGCGCGGGCGTTCCGACGAGCGGCTTCGGATTCTCTTACCGTTCACCGAACTTCGCATTGGACTTCTTCATCACCGCGGCGGAAGCGAAAGGGGTGGGTAAGCTGCTCTCCAAGCCGCGTGTCGTTACGCAGAACAACGAAAAGGCGACGGTGAAGCAAGGCACGAAGATTCCGATTCAGACGACCATCAACAACACCATTTCCGTGCAGTTCATTGACGCGGTCTTGAAGCTGGAAGTGACACCGCAGATCACGGCGGAAGGCACCGTGTTCATGGACGTGCTGGTCGAGAATACGCAGATCGACAACGGCATTCCGCGCGTGCAGGGTATTCCGGCGCTCGACACGCAATCGGCTGAAACGAAGGTTCTCGTTGCGGACGGCGGTACGGTGGTCATCGGCGGCATTATCGTGAGCCAGCAGAACGTGTCCATCCAGGAGGTTCCGCTGGTCGGCAGCTTGCCGGTGATCGGCCATCTCTTCAAGCGCACCAATGTGAACGTACAATCGCAGGAACTGCTCTTCTTCCTGACCCCGCGCATTCTGCCGGGCTAGTCCGGGCCGCGGGACAAAGTCTTCCAACAGAACGGGAAAACGAGGAGACGGATGGTCTCCTCGTTTCGTTTTATGCAGAACGCTTACACAAGCCGGCGCAAGTTGCTGCGAAGCCGCATGGCGGAGCGCGGCCTGAGCACGCTTCTGGTGACGCATCCCGCAAACTGGTATTACCTGACGGGTTTTACGGGCGAATCCGGGGCGCTGATATTGGATCGTTCAGGAACCACGCTTATCACCGACGGGCGTTTCACGGTGCAGGCCCGGCAGGAGACTTCAGGGGTTCGCGTGCTCCTCCAGCACGGGGCACTTATGCCTTCCGCGGGTGAATTTCTCAAGGGAACAGGGGGCACGATCGGCTACGACGCGAGCCGCCTGACGGTGGCTGAGTTCAAAGCGGCAAGACAGGGGGCAGGAGCGCGAAAGGTGTGGAAGGATGCCTCAGGCCTGGTCGAAGGCCTGCGCATGCGAAAAGACGTAGCGGAACTCGGACAAATGCGAAAAGCCGCCAGCCTGGCAGTTGGCGTCTTGCAGGGCGTTGCAAAACTGCTAAAGCCGGGCGTGTCCGAGCTGGAGCTCGCCGCAGAGATTGAGTACCAGATGCGCAGAGCCGGAGCTTCGGGGCCGGCTTTTGAAACCATAGTGGCCTTTGGCGAGCGGAGCGCCTTTCCGCATGCGCGTCCAACGGCTAAGAAGTTGAGAAAAAACGAGTTGGTCGTTCTGGACCTGGGTGCTATACTCGGCCACTATTGTAGCGATATAACCCGCACTTTCTTCTGCGGGCGGGCGCCCGGGCGGATTCGGGGCTGGTACCGGGCGGTTCGGGAGGCGCAGGAAGCTGCGATTGCCGCTGTCCGGACTGGAGTGGCCTGCGGCGAAGTAGATGCAACGGCGCGCCGGGTTCTCGCGGGCCACCGGGTGGGCCACTATTTCGTTCACAGCACCGGCCACGGACTGGGGCTTGAAGTTCACGAAAGTCCTCGGGTGGCCAAAGGGCAGGCGCAGCGGCTGGAGCCCGGGAGCGTCATTACCGTCGAGCCGGGGGTGTATGTACCAGGAGTTGGCGGCATCCGAATCGAAGACGACGTGGCAGTGCACGAGCAAGGCAGCGAAGTTTTGACCCGCTTGACGCGGGATCTTATAGAACTCTAAAAAAAGGCATGAAACGCAAACAGTCCTCGAGTCCCAAAGCGACACCGTCGCTGGCCAGTCCTGAAATCGAACAAATTGAGCAGCTTATCCGCTTCATGGATCAGCACAATCTGGAAGAATTTGAGTTTTCCAGGGCGGATGTGCGGATTCGCCTGCGCAAGCCTTCGAGCGCGCCGGTGGTCGCGACGGCTGTGCCCGTGGGGGCGCCCGAGCGAGCCGCGGCAGCAATGTCAACCGGCGCCCCGGCAGCGGCGGCTGTTGCCCCCGCTATTCCGGTCGCCGGGGAGCCGCCAGCGGACGAAGACCTCCATCTTGTGAAGTCCCCGATCGTCGGAACATTTTACGGGGCTCCCAGCCCGGGAGCGGAGGCGTTCGTTAAGATCGGATCCCACGTGGAAGTGGGCCAGACGTTGTGCATCGTGGAAGCGATGAAGCTGATGAACGAGATCGAGTCGGATGCCGCCGGGGAGGTCGTTCGCATCTTCGCGGAAAACGGTCAGCCCGTCGAATACGGCCAGGCGCTCTTCGGAATCCGCCCGGCCCGGAAGAAGTAGCCGCGCGAAGCCATGTTCCAGAAAATCCTAGTTGCCAATCGCGGAGAAATCGCTCTGCGGGTGATCTGCGCGTGCAAGGAGCTGGGGATCTCGACGGTTGCGGTGTACTCGGAAGCCGACCGCAATTCCCTGCACGTGCGGTTTGCCGATGAGGCCGTTTGCATTGGCCCCGCGCGCAGCACCGAAAGCTACCTGAATATTCCGCAAGTGATCAGCGCGGCGGAAATCACCAACGTCGATGCGATTCATCCCGGCTACGGGTTTCTTTCGGAAAACGCCAATTTCGCGAAGGTCTGCGAGGCTTCGGAGATCACCTTCATTGGGCCGACTCCTGAGATCATCGAAATCATGGGGGAAAAGGACCGCGCGCGCCGGGAAATTCGCGCAGCGGGCTTGCCGACGGTTCCAGGGAGCGATGGAATTATCGAAGGGGAGGAGCAGCTTGCCAAGGAAGCGGCGCGCATCGGGTATCCGCTGATTCTGAAGGCGGTGGCGGGCGGCGGAGGCAGGGGAATGCGCGTCGTCCGGCGGCAGGAAGAGTTGCTTGTCGCTTACCAATCGGCGCGCAGCGAAGCGCAGACGGCCTTCGGCTCACCCGACGTGTACGCCGAGAAATTTCTCGAGCATCCGCGGCATATCGAGTTTCAGGTGCTTGGGGATCAGTATGGCAAGGTGATTCACCTGGGTGAGCGGGAATGCAGCATTCAAAGGCGGCACCAAAAGCTGGTGGAAGAGTCGCCCTCTCCAGCGATGGATGCGAAGCGGCGACGCGATCTGGGCGCCAAAGTGGTTCGCGCGCTCGAGAAATTGCACTACACAAACGCCGGGACGGTTGAGTTTTTGATGGACGAGGATGGTTCGCTCTATTTCATCGAGATGAACACGCGCATTCAGGTCGAGCACCCGGTGACCGAGCTGGTCACCGGCGTGGATCTGATCAAGGCGCAGATACGGATTGCCGCCGGCGAGCGCCTCGAGGACGCGACGGGCGAGTTCCACTTTTCAGGGCACGCCATCGAATGCCGCGTCAACGCCGAGGACCCAGAGACGTTTACGCCGTGCGCCGGCCGCGTAACGACATTCCAGCCACCGGGCGGCACGGGCGTGCGCGTTGATTCGGCGGCGTACGCAGGAGCCGTCATTCCGCCCTACTATGATTCGATGATCGCCAAACTCATCGTCAAGGGCCGCGATCGCGGCGAAGCCATAGGGAGGATGCGCCGGGCGCTCGAAATGTTCGTGATTGAAGGCATCAAGACCTCGGTGCCGCTCCATCGCAAAATCTTCGCCGATCCGCAATTTGCGGCCGGCCAGTTCGATACGCACTTCATCGAGCGGCTGCTCGGCACGAACGGAAAATAGCTAGCAATGCGGCTTGTGCTGCCAAGGCTGTATGTGATACTAGACGCAGCGTTGCTACCCCGTCCTGAACCGGAGTTTGCTGTAAAGCTCGCCGAGGCCGGTGTGCGCCTGATGCAATACCGGAACAAATCGGCGTCCACGCGCGAGCTGTTTGTCTCCGCACAGGCGCTTGCGCCGGCGCTGCGCGAACGCGGCGCTGCATTTATCGTCAATGATCGCGCGGATGTAGCTGCGCTCGCCGGCGCGTCTGGCGTGCACGTCGGCCAGGACGACCTCACGGTCGAGCAGGCCCGGAGAATCGCCGGAGATGAAGCGGTAGTCGGCGTTTCCACGCACAACCTCGAGCAAGTGCGCGTCGCGGCGGCCACGTCCGCGGACTACATCGCCGTGGGACCGGTTTTTCCAACGGCGTCGAAGGCGGAGCCCGGTCCCGTTGTTGGTTTAGAACTGGTGTCACAAGCGCGCCGGCTCACGGACAAGCCCATCGTGGCGATTGGGGGCATCACGCTGGAGCGCGCTCCCGGAGTGACCGAAGCAGGGGCGGATTGCGTGGTCGTAATCAGCGATATTCTGCGCGCGAGCGACCCGGCGCAACGCGCGCGCCAATATATTGACGTTTTGGGCTCGATAGAAAATTCTCCGGCGAGGGCGCGCCAAACGTATGGCTGACGCTTCCATTTCCGTGCCGGAAACGGCGGCGAAGAGCGAAACTGGATTTGTCCGTGCCATCGGGCTCTTCGACGGCACGATGATTGTCGTCGGGTCGATGATCGGCTCCGGCATCTTCATTGTCGCCGCCGAGATTGCGCGCGAGACGGGCTCTCCCGCGGGCCTTCTGCTCACGTGGATTATTACAGGCATGCTGACAATTTCCGCCGCGCTCTCCTATGGAGAGCTCGCCGCTCTCTTTCCGCATGCCGGCGGACAGTATGTTTACCTGCGCGAGGCGTATTCCCCGCTTTGGGGTTTTCTTTACGGCTGGACGCTGTTCCTCGTCATCCAGACCGGCACTATCGCGGCTGTCGCCGTTGGCTTTGCCCGCTATCTGGGCGTTCTCTTTCCTTCGATTTCGCCGAACGCGTGGATCGTTCATCCCATCAATCTTGGGTCGAAATATGCCCTGAGCCTCTCCGTGCAGCAGCTTGTTGCGATGGCGATGATTGTGTTTATCACGTTCCTCAATACGCTGGGTGTGCGGCTTGGCAAGCTCATTCAAAACATTTTCACGAGCGCAAAAACGCTTTCGTTGGCCGGCCTGGTCATTCTCGGTATTTTTGCCGGCCGGAATGCCGCCGCCATTTCCGATAATTTCTCGCATTTCTGGAGCACCCGCGGCGCGCAGCCTCTGGAACCCGGCGCTGGCTTCCTGCGCGGCATTCTCCCGACGGTTACGGCAGCGAGCGGTTTGCTCGGCATTGTCGTCGCGTACGGCGTCTCGCAGGTCGGCTCGCTTTTCTCTTCGGACGCCTGGAACAACATCGGCTTTACCGCGGCGGAAGTGAAAAATCCCAAGCGGGACGTGGCGCTCTCGATGGCTTTCGGCACGACGATCGTCACCGTGCTCTACGTTTTGGCCAATCTGGCATATCTCCTTGCGCTGCCGCTCTCTCGGATTCAGACGGCGCCGGACGACCGCGTCGCGACCCTCGCGCTGAACGCTATCTTCGGCCCCGCCGGCGCCGCGATCATGGCCGTGGCCATCATCATCTCTACGTTTGGTTGCAACAATGGCCTGATCCTGGCGGGCTCCCGCGTTTCCTACGCAATGGCGCGCGACGGCCTGTTCTTCCGCGCGACGGGCAGGCTCAATCGCAGAGGTGTGCCGGGGAGCGCGCTACTCTTTCAGGGGATCTGGATCACCATTCTCATCCTGGCGCGTACCCGCAATGCGGACGGCAGCTTCGGGAATCTGTACAACGATCTTTTGAACTACGTCGTCTTCGCCGTCTTGATTTTTTACGCGCTGACCATCGCGGGAATCTTTGTGCTGCGGAAGAAACGCCCAGATGCCGAACGGCCTTACAAGGCCTTCGGGTATCCTGTCATTCCCGCACTGTACATTCTGGCCGCGGCACTAATCTGCACGGTTCTGCTTTTGTACCAGACGAAGACCGCGTTGGTCGGCCTCGTCATCGTGTTGATTGGCGTTCCGGTGTATTGGTTGTGGTCCCGCAGTGGAGGCCAGACAAGCAAGGTCTCGCATTAAGCGGAGCTTCGCGATGCGGATCAGGGGAATAGAATCGGGAAGACAAAGGCAGACAGCGCTGAACAAAGGAGGGAGTCGCATGAGCAGCCCATTGTTCGCAAAAAAGCCGGTGAGCACGCTATTGGCTGAGGCGAAAGAGAGCGGCGAACACAGTCTCAAACGGGCACTAGGGCCGGTCAACCTGGTTACGCTCGGAATCGGCGCCATCATCGGCGCCGGAATTTTCGTCATCACCGGTCAGGCGGCGGCCCAGTTTGCCGGACCGGCGATTATTTTCTCGTTTGTTCTTGCTGGCATTGCTTGTGCTCTTGCGGGTCTGTGTTACGCCGAATTCGCTTCCCTCATTCCGATTGCCGGCAGCGCCTACACCTATTCCTATGCGACCTTGGGTGAGCTCATCGCCTGGATTATTGGCTGGGACCTGATTCTCGAGTACGCCTTCGGCGCGGCTACCGTGGCCGTGGGCTGGAGCGGCCACTTGCGCGCGTTTCTTCGAGATTTGGGAGTTAGCCTGCCGGCCATGCCGGCGTCGGACTTCACGCTTTTCGGCACGGCGATCCATCTGCGGTACGACTACATCGGTTTCCTGATCATCATGGTGATCACTACGATCCTGGTGATCGGCATCAAGGAATCCGCCAATTTCACGACGGCCATCGTCATTTTGAAGGTCTTGGTGGTCTGCATGTTTATCGGATTGGCCACGGCTTTTCTGATGAAGCACAACTGGCAGCCGAATCACTGGCACCCATTCGTGCCGCCCAACACCGGCGAACGCGGGGCTTTCGGCTGGTCAGGGGTTTTGCGCGGCGCGGGAGTGGTGTTCTTCGCCTACATCGGGTTTGATGCTGTTTCCACGGCGGCCCAGGAAGCCAAGAACCCCAAAAAGGACATGCCAGTTGGCATTTTAGGGTCGCTCGTGATTTGCACGATTCTGTACATCCTGGTTTCCGGCTTGCTCACTCGCCTTGTCCCTTACACTCAGCTGAACGTGCCCGATCCCGTGGTGGTCGGCATTCGCACAACTGGCCAGCAATGGGCTACCTTCCTTGTGGAATTGGGCGCCATCGCCGGCTTGGCCACGGTCATGCTGGTGATGCTGCTCGGCCAGTCCCGCGTTTTCTATTCGATGTCGAAGGACGGGCTGCTTTGGCCATGGGCCAGCAAGATTCATCCGCGCTTTCGCACGCCGTACCTGAGTTCCATCGTTGTCGGATTCTTCGTGGCCATTCTTGCGACGATCGTTCCTCTCCACGTGCTCGATGAGATGACGAGCGTCGGCACGCTCCTCGCTTTCGTCCTGGTTAGTATCGGCGTTTGGATCATGCGCAGGACACACCCGGATATGCAGAGGCCGTTCAAGACCCCGCTGGTTCCCCTCGTGCCGATACTTTCCGTGCTGTTCTCGGGCACCTTGATCGTGTCCCTTTCTTATTGGACGCAGCTTCGGCTGGCGGTCTGGCTGGTTATTGGCCTGGTCATTTATTTCACCTACAGCGTGAAGCACAGCAAGGTTCGCAATCCATCGCGCCAGGAAATCGGTGCCGGAACGGCCGAGCCTGTTCGTTCCGCCAATCCCTGAGGGGCCTGCCGGGCCGGGACACGCTGCGCGCATCCCTGGCTGCCAAACCGGCGCTGCGCCGCGCCCGATTCCGAGCTTCCGCAGGTGCGGCTCGCCAATGAATTAGGGTAAGCTGGCGTTTCGCTATGAGCGGCACGCAAGAGTGGATGCGCGGCATTTGGCGTTTTTGTTCCCGGATGTCGCGTTTGGATATCACGGCGATCGTGATCGCGGCTGCAGGCACGCTCCTGGCGCTGGCGGATGCGCACGGCGGCTATTTCAGCTTCCTCAAATTCCTCGCGATTCTCGCTGCCACCTATCTTGTCGTTCGCGGCATCGGCTGGTCCCGCAAATACCTGCTTTGGAGCCTGCGGAACCGCTTGATTATCGCTTACCTGTTCATAGCGGTCGTTCCGATTCTTCTCATTGTCATTCTTGTGGGGCTGGCCGCGCGCATCGTCTATTCGCAGCTCGGCGCCTTTCTGCTTTATGAGGATATTCAGACGCGCAAGCAGATGCTCGCCGATATCAGCCAGCATATTTTCGCTGGTCCCGCAAAGCTGCCGCCCGGGGTGACTCGCGAGCAATCGGAGCAGGTGCTGGCGGAGCAATTCCGCGCGATGCACATGCAGGACCTTCCCGGCCTCTCGATCGAGTTCTCCAGCGATCCTTTGCTGCTTCGGCGGCTGAGCGGTCCGGCGATGACTGCGTTCACGGGACTACTGCAGGAGGACAAGCGTCTTTCGCTGACCAGCATTCGCGCCGTGAGGACGCGAAGCGGCGAAGTGCGCGTGGTCACGCTGCGTGTGCCGGTCACCGCGGAATTCCTTAGCACGCTTGCGCCAGACCTGGGGGCCATTCAGCTCAGCCTGATGGACCGCTACACCGGCTCGCCGGGCGGTGTGATCTACAGCAGCGGGGGCAATCAGTACATCACCGCGCGGCGCATCGTCGCGCAAAACCGCGCTTTGCAGGCGGCGGCGTTCTGGATGGATACGCCGGTCGAAGTCGTTTCGCGTCTGGACGCCGCGCACGTCGGATCAGATGGCAAGGTCAGCGCGCTTTGGCCGGTACTCGCCGCGTTCAACGCACGGCCTTCGCAGTTGAACGCGCGGATCTTCAGTTCGCTTGGCGAGCTTCGCGACTATTACCTGATCCTCTTCGTCGTCCTCGGCGCGATGTTCCTGGTGATCGAGCTCGCGGCGCTCATCACCGGGATTGTGTTGACCACGCGCATCACCAAGGCTGTCTCGGACCTTTACCACGCAACGCAATTTGTCCAGGCGGGAGACTTTTCCCACCGCGTGCCTGTCGAGAAACAGGACCAGCTTGGCAAGCTCGGCGAATCATTCAATCAGATGACCGAATCCATCGGCAATCTGCTCGAAGAGCGGCAACAGCGCCAGCGGCTGCAGAGCGAACTCTCCATCGCGCGGGAAGTGCAGAACCAGCTCTTTCCGCAAGCGGTGCCGCCGGTTCCAGGAGTCGAGATTGAAGCTGTGTGCAAAGCCGCGCGGATGGTCAGCGGCGACTATTACGATTTCATTCAGGTTGGACCCACGCAGATTGCGATCGCGATCGCGGACATTTCGGGAAAGGGGATTTCCGCCGCGCTGCTTATGGCCAGCTTGCAGGCCGCGCTGCGCAGCCAGCTTCTGGCGCCCGGAAGCGAGAATCTCAGCACGGCGGAGCTGGTTTCTCGCCTGAATCGCCACATGGTTCGCAACACGGCGGATGATCGTTTCGCAACGTTTTTCGTGGCCATCTACGACAGCGCCACGCGATGCCTGCGCTATACCAACGCCGGCCACTTGCCCTCGTTTTTCGTCAGCAACGGCGAGTCGCAGCATCTCGATAAGGGCGGCATGGTCCTGGGCGTCGTGGAAGACTATGCCTACGAAGAGGGTGTGGTCAGCGTGCCGCCAAACGCCCTTGTGGTTGGTTATAGCGACGGCTTGGTCGAGCCGGAAAACGTCTACGGCGAGCAATTCGGCATTGGCCGTTTGCAGGATGCGGCGAGCCGGCTGCAGCGCGCCGAGCCGAAAGTCGTGGCCGAGTCGTTGATGTTGGCTGCCGAGGAATGGGCCGGTACGCCGGAGCAAGCCGACGATATGACTGTGATCGTCGCGCGTCTCCGATAGCACCGGTATCATATAGCTCAGGGCTTGTGAAACTCGGGTCTTCAGGAGCCGGGAGCTTCAAGAGTCAGAGCGAGAATCCGCTCTTTATGCGCGGGCACTTTGGCTCCCGCACAAGCCGCGAGGTCAGCGCTGCGGGTTGTCGCTGCGGAAGCCAGCTTTTATGAAAGCACTCACCGCCTTCGAAATGCGCGAAGTCGATCGGCTCACTACCGAACGTTTCGGCATTTCCGGCCCGCAACTCATGGAGGCGGCCGGCAGACACGTGGCCGATGCCGTTCTGCGGCGCTTCCCGCCACAACACGAGCCTCGCGTCGTGATTCTCTGCGGCAAGGGCAACAACGGTGGTGACGGGTTCGCCGCAGCCAGCCATTTGCGCAACAGCCGCGTTCAACCCGCCGTTTTTCTCTTTGGCGATCCGCAAGACTTGCGCGGAGACGCGCGTTTGTACCACGACCGGTACATTCAAGCGGGCGGAGAAATCGCCGCGATTCAAAACGAAGGCGCATGGCAATCCGCGTGGCCAGCCATCGCTGCCGCTGATGTGATTGTTGATGGACTGCTTGGCACCGGACTTCGGGGAGCCGCAACGGGCCTGGCCGCTCGTGCCATGGAAGAGATCAACCGTCTCTCGCGGAATACGCAGTCGGCTCGCCCTGCGCTGATTCTCGCAATTGATACTCCCTCCGGCCTGCCTTCCGATGGCGAGCCGGCCGCGGGGCCTGTCTTGCACGCGCACGAAACCGTGACCTTTACCGCTCCCAAAGTAGGCCAGCTCGTTTCCGTAAACGCGGCGAGCGTTGGCCGCCTCACCGTAGCCAATATCGGCTCGCCAGGTTCACTCATCGAGGAAATCGGCGGCGCATCCATTCGCTGGGTCGAGCCCCTGGAATTTGCTTCTTTTCCTTTGCTGCGCTGGCCTGATTCCAACAAAGGTCTCTTTGGACACGTACTCGTCATTGCCGGATCGGTCGGGAAAGCCGGCGCCGCGATCATGGCCTCGCTTGCGGCTCTGCGCGCGGGTGCCGGACTCGTGACCGTAGCTGTCCCGGAGCCCGCTCTGGGCGTTGTAGCCGCCGCGCATGCGGAATACATGACCGAGCCGCTGCGTGCAACGAGCGACGGCAGCATCGCCGCCGTGAATCTCGAGTCCGGTCTCTTCGCCGCAGCAGCCAAGGGCAAAACCGTCTTCGCCGTTGGCCCCGGCCTCGGCCAGAATCCAGAGACCCAGTCCTTCATCCGCGCCGTCGTCCGCGAATCGGAAGTCCCCATCGTTCTCGACGCCGATGGCCTTAACGCCTTTGCTGGCCGCGCCGTGGAACTCCGCGAGCGCAAGTCCGCGTTCCTTGCCGTCACGCCTCACCCTGGAGAGATGGCGCGCCTCATGGGTTGCACGGTGAAGGACGTTCAGCGCGATCGCATCAAGGCCGCCGCCGAGTCCGCGAGGCACTGGAATGCACATGTCGTCCTAAAAGGTTTTCACACTGTCATTGCCTCCCCTGATGGGGCCCTATTCGTTAGTACAGCCGGAAATCCCGGCATGGCCAAGGGCGGCTCAGGCGACGTGCTCACCGGAATTCTCGCCGGCGTCACGGGGCAATTCGGCACGCAGGATTGGGCCCGCGTCCTTGCGCTCGGCGTGGATTTGCACGGGCGTGCAGCGGATCTCGCCGTCCACGGTACGGACCCTTCCGGCCTGCTTGCCGGGGAAATCGCCGATGCCGTGCCGCAAGCGCGCCATAGCCTCGTTCAGGAGCTTCGTGACCATGTCTGAATCACCCGCATCTAGGTCAACCGCCGCAGTGGAGGTGGTTACGCAGTCCGCGGAAGAGACCATCGCCTGGGGCAGGGAATTCGCGAAGACGCTTCGCGCTCCCGTTCTGGTCGCGCTCTCCGGCGACCTCGGCACCGGCAAGACCACGCTTACGAAAGGGATTGTCTCCGGACTCGGCGCGGCCGCCGAAGAGGACGTTACAAGTCCCACCTTCACGCTGGTTCATGTTTACGGCAAATCCAACAAAGTCCACCACGCCGACCTCTACCGCATCGATTCCTTCCATGATTTCGAAACGCTCGGTTTCGAGGACGTTTTCGAGCATCCGGGCATCGCGATTCTCGAATGGTCCGAGCGCTTCCCGCTTCAGGCGCCGTGGCCGGTCATGCGCCTTCGCCTGGAGCATCTTGGCGGCGACTCTCGCCGCATCACCGTGCTCTGATGCCCGGGGCACCTCCGCCGCTATCTCCCCTAACTCTCTCGCCACGCGGGCATCCGGCGCCATTGCTCCTGCGCTCTTCGGCTGCTAGGTTGGCAGTAAGCCCCTGGCCTTGGCATGTCCAACGAACTCCCATCGCTCACCGCGACAGAATCCGCGCCGATCGAGCTCAAGAGCTACGACGTCAGACTCCCGCTGGCCTCGCTGGCGATCGGTGTTGACAACATTCACCATGACGTATTCCTCAGCCCCAAATTCGTGCAGGGAGCGCGCGAGTATCTCTTTGAGCTGATCCGGCAGAACACCAGCGCCACTTACTTTTCGGGCATCGAGCTGCGCAAAGCCAAAGGCCCGGACAGCGGCGCCTTCCGCAAGAGCCTCAGCGACTTCTTGCAAAGCTCGCTCACCCAAGCCAAGTATCAAAAAAATATCGAAATCGATTTGCTCTTCCGCCTTGCGCTCATCAAATTCCTCACCGAAGAGACCGGAAATCAGTTCGCCAATCTCATCCTGGAAGGCAAGGAATGGATTCGGCAGCGCGGCGAGCACTTCGAGCGGAGCCAGTCCGCCCACGTGATTAAGGCGCGGCTCTCCGAGTTGCAGTCGGCGCGCAAGTCGGTCATCCGCGCAGTCGGCCAGCAGGTTGCGCAGATTCTGGTTGACGTCGAGGAGGCTGTCATCGTCAAGACGCGCCGCGCGCTCTTCGGCGACGACTTCGCGCCTTTCTACGACCTGCTGAAGAATCGCCTCGTTTTTCTCGATGGCGGCAAGGACGACGTCTTCTTCCTCGAGCACTACGTCCTGCTCGGAAACTATGTCCGCGATCCCGACCGCTTCGAGGTGATGGACGCTTTATTTCAAGATTTCATGCGCCAAGCCGGCCTTTCCGTCAGCCAGGATCCGGCCTTCAGCGAAGCTTGCTCCGTTCACGAGTCTCTTCTCCGAGAGGCGGAAGGTATTCGCGCGGAAATCGCCAATCTCGAGGAGCAGCGGGAAGCGGCCCGCAAGAAGCTCGAGCGCGGAGATGGCTTTCTCACGAAATTTCTTGGATCCAGCGATCCGGGCAACCTCAAAGCCGCTCTGGCCGATTTCGAGCTGCGCCTCAAACACCAGCACCTTAAGCTCGAGGAAATCGGCCCGCGGATTGACGCGGCCAAACAGAAGGTCGATTTTTTCGCGAAAGACTACAGCGGCAAGGTGGGCGGCTACCTGAACGAACCGGAAAACGCACGCCGGCTGTTTGATGCTAGCTTCGGGCCGGAGTCGGGAGCCGCGATCCGGAACCAGCATCTCGCGCAGCTCGTCGAACGGCTGGAAGCTCAGGATTTGCTCTGGCACATCGTCGCAGGGTACGAAATTCGCGCCATCGCCGCGGAATACTGTCCGCCAGTGCACCTTCAGCAGCTTCGAAAAGCCGTTGTGTCTCGCGAGGAACTTAAGCGCGTCGAGGAAATCATCAGGCACGTTCCCTCGCGCCAGCTTTCGCTCAAGGCCATCGACGATCTTTCGAAAAAAATCCGCCGCTACGACCGGCAGGAGATTCAATCCATTGTCCTGCGCTTCGCCGTGGACTTTCTTCGCCTGCGCCGCGACCTGCGCGATGCCGAGCATCTCACTGCCTGCATGGAGCGCATTCATCTCGTGACCACGGAAAAGGCGCGTGAGCTTTCCCGCATCAACAATTGCCTCTACGAATGCGTCTTGCAGGAAGAGGCCAGGCCCGAGCACGACCACGTCGTTTCGCATGTCATCATAAAGGTGGACGTGCGCGGTTCGACGAAGATGACGCAAGACCTTCTTGCGCGCGGCCTCAACCCCGCGTCGCACTTCAGTCTCAATCTTCACGAACCAGTGAAGAAGCTGCTCGACAGATATGGCGCGAAAAAAGTGTTCATCGAAGGGGACGCCATTATTCTCGCCATTTTTGAAACGGAATCCACGCGCGCCTTCGCACGCCCGGTTGCCAAAGCTTGCGTTCTCGCGCGCCAGATTCTCGCGGTTAGCGCCGCTTACAACGAGCGCGCCGCCGCCAACCAGCTTCCGCCGCTCGAGCTCGGCGTCGGTGTCGCCTTTCAAGGCTCCGCGCCCACCTACTGGACCGACGGCGAATCCCGCATCATGATTTCCAAAGCGCTCAACCTCTCGGATCGCCTCTCCGGCTGCGCCAAGCTGGCCAGACGCATGCTCTCCGGCCAGAAAACACACTTCTCTTTATTTCAGTTCCTCAACGCGCTGGAAGGCGCTTCCGCCGAGGAACTCGACGAATTTCTCGTCCGCTACAACATGAACGGCGTCGAACTCAATGACGAGGGCTTCCAGAAGCTTTCCGAGGAGATTTCCCTCGATTCGATCCAGACAAAACTCGATCTCCCCTGGGGCCGTGAAAACGTCACGCTTTTCTTTGGGGAAGTTCCCATGGGCGAAACTGTCGAGCTGCTGGTGCTTCGCAAAGGCGCCGCCCGCCAGCTTCTCCCCGACGGAAAAATCGGAGCGCCCTCCTCTCACGTCTACTACGAAATCTGCACAAGCTCCGCTCTCCACGAACTCGTCGCCGCTCTGATCCGCACTCAGCAGGCCGCGCTGGCCTAGAGCTCGCAAACAGATGCCTGATGCGGGCTGCCATCCCCTCGTTCCCCGCACACCGCCTCCGCATTTTGACTCCTGCCGCCTCGCCTCTATACTTTTCCCGGAGGCGAAAGGGGTCCGGTGACCTTCCCGGCCTTCAAAGCCGGCGATTCGGTCCTTCGCGGGTCGAATGGTGGATTCGACTTCCACACGCCTCCGCCAACCCGTCCGCTTTTGTGCGCGTTGCCGCGAATCCGGTTGCCATCTCCGGTCCCTCGGCTGCATCCAATCTTAGTCCGGCTTCGCGCTGGTGTGACTCCAGCCCGTTGCGAACGCAACTGCTGCGCACCCTGGCCCGCCCTTCTGCAAGACTGGACGCGCTCGAATGCAAGTGCAAGACCTTCCCTTTCTCGGAGGCGTCGCGCCGCGAAACGCGCATCGCACCGCGGGCAAACTCTCCGGCTTCGCGTTGCGATTCCTCGCCGCAACGCGCGGCCCCGCGGCTCGTTATCTGGACGTTGGCTGCGGAAACGGCTTCATCACGGAACTGGTTGCCCCGTCATTTGCCGAGACGTTTGCCATCGACATCGAGGAATGGCGCCTGCGGGATTTTCATGCTCACGTCCGCGAAACGCCCGGCTTTCGAATCTCCAGAATGTCCGCGGCTCAAATGGCGTTTCCGGATGAATTGTTTTCCTTCATCACATGCTTTGAAGTCCTTGAGCATGTTCGCGACGTCAGCGCCGCCGTGCGAGAAATCGTTAGGGTTTGCCAGCGGTTTGGCGTCATCGTCATTTCCGTTCCCCAAGTGTGGTTCCCGGTCGAAAATCACGGCATGACAATCGGCGGTCATATCTTTTCCGGGAAGATTCCTGGTCTGCCGTACCTTCGTCCGCTGCACAGAAGACTGGCAATCGCGCGGGTCTTTTCTTCGGCGGGTCTCGACCGCCTCTTCGTGCCGCTGGGCGTGGAACTCCTGGCTACCGCCTATGCCGCCCCGCAGTTTGAACGCGCGGCGTCCCGTCCCGGCTCATGGGAGAGCCGGCTGGCGTTCTTGCGCGGATTCCTGGGCCGCTGCGAGCAAATCCCGGTTCTCCGCGCCCTTACGGGTGTCTCCTTGCTCAAAGCCTATCGAAAGGTGCGCTGAGTGCGCCCCGGGAGTTCTGATTCTCCCTCCTCTGATCCTCGATTCATATCGCGGCGCCCAGAATGGTGCTCGCGTGCGTCCTTTGCTCGACCGGCTCGCGTTCGGCTTTTTGCAGCGTCCTTTGATGGCTGAATTGCACTGCCACGCCGATGATCCGCGACGCCGAGTCAATGCCCTCCACGCGAATCACCTGCCCTTCGCAGTGCCAATTGCTCGGTTCTCCCGCGACCTCCTTTGGCATCGTCACCAGCAGCTCGACGCGCTCGCCTTCCTGAAAGCTCGAGCCCGTCGCGAAATACACACCGCCTTCGGAAACGTTCACGCATTCGGCATGCTGATCCGGTACGCCAAATTTCCAGATACGCACACGCATTGGCATGCGCATCGGAACCCGCTGCGACCTGCGACGTTCGGCAATTAGGGGCGCCATGAGCACCACTCCCCGCGCCGGAAGGGTAACGCGAAACGGTAAATGAAAAACGTAACGCCGACTATCCGCCCGGAAATATCCACAGTGCAAGGCCCTATTTCGTCCCCAATCGTCGCGTCCAAGGACGAGTACCAGGGCGTCACAGAGGACGTTCAGCGGCCGGCAACTCAGGGTAAGACATCGTGATGCGGCTCACCGGAATCAGAAGCGAAATTCGATACCGCCTTGGTACCGGAAATTGCTTTGATTGTTGTTTCCGAAAGTGAAATTGTTGCCGAAGCGCGTCAGCACGTAGTCCACTTCAGCGGGACGGATCGCAAAATGCGTGGTCACGGGAATGTCCACACCGCCTCCGATGATGAAGTCCGCGGCATTGTTGCTCGGCGATCTGCTCACCGTGCAAGTCGCCACCACGCCGCAATTCTTCGCGAGATTGCCGTAGAAATTAGAATGCGCACCCCCGCCCATCGCTTCGAGGAATGGCTCGAAATGGGATTTGCGGATTTTCACGATTGGGCCGAAGTTATATGTGAACATATTGGCTTGCGCCGAAACCGCGCACGCCCCGATTCCCGGACAGACGAGCGATCCCGGCGGGAAGACGGCCGTCCGCGTTTGGCTCGCGTAACCCACAAATTCCGCCTTCAGGCCGAACCAGCGGTTGAAAAAGATCTCCGCGGCCCCGCCGCCGCCGTTGAAATTGACTGAATTCACGATGTTGTTGTTTTGGGGAACAAAGTGCATGTACGAGTAGAAAATCGGCACCTCAAACTTGGGCGCTTCCTGGCCAAAAGCGCTCGTGCCCAACAGAACCAGCGCTCCCAGGACCAACGCATTTCTCAGCTTCATCATTCGCCTCCACTAAAATTGTGCTTCACTCGCACTCGCGCATCCTCACAGAGCCGGTTGAACCTCGAAACTGTCAATACGTCTAATCCAAAGCGTAAAAAAGCCGCATAGTTGGGGGATATTGTTCCATTGCAAGTGTCCACGGGCCGCGCCTTTGCTCTTACGCAAATCCTGTTTAAGATTTGCGAACGCGAAGGCCGCCGTTGCCGTTACGGACGCAAGTAACCCATCGCTCGGCGTGGGTCTCGGGTTTTTAGAAATAATGTCGCGTTTGGCTAGCTCGTTTGCCAGTCGCTAATCCAAGGTGCCCTGTGTGAGCCTGCAATCGAGGGAACCCGGCGCCCGCCCTCTCCGATCGGAAAATCTTTCGCACCGAGGCATCTTTCCTGCTACGACAATGACACCGCGCAGGCATCTTTTCCGAAAACGGGTTTCTCAAACTCCCGGATAGTGGTAAGTTCTCTGGCGTGGCGGGTTGGGGAACTCCGCCGTGCTCGTCTCGAGGGGCGTGTCTTGGGAAAACTCGGAGTACTCTTGCTGGCGTTCGTCGCGGGTTCGCTTGTTTGCGGACGATGTGACGGACCATTACAGGCACGGGCGCGAGAGGCAGGCTGGACCGCTCTCTTCAATGGCAAGGACCTGAGCGGCTGGAAAAAGAATGGCGACGAAAGATGGATCGCCGAGCACGGCACGATCTTTTGCGAGAGCGTGGCCAACAAATACGGCTATCTGACCACGGAAAAAACCTACCGCGATTTTGATCTCAAGTTGAAATTCAAAGGCGAAGCGCCCGGCAACAGCGGCGTCTTTTTCCATTCCGCAATTACCGGGATCGATCCCGAGCACGGCCCGGACATCGAAGGCATGCAGGTGGAAGTGGACCCAAACATAGGTAAGCACACCGGCGGGCTCTACGAAAGTGGCGGGCGCGGCTGGGTGGCACAGCCGACGACGGAAGGCGAGAAAGCGCTTAAACCCGGCGCGTGGAATGAACTCGAAGTATCGGTGCGCGGCAATCACTACATCACACGCCTGAATGGCATCCCAATCGTGGATTACAACGATCCTGCGCCAAAATTCACGCAAGGCGCGATTGGCTTGCAGATTCACACCGGGGGCGGCGTGAAGATGCGCTGGAAAGACATTTATCTTCGGGTGCCATAGAGAACGATGAGTGAGCGAAGCCGCCGCGCATTTTTGCAGACGACTGGCGCCGCGCTGGCTGCCGGATGGGGCGCGCTTTCCGGCGCGAACTCTGCCGCGTTCAGCGGAGAAGATCCGGCATCGCAAAACCGTGAAATGAGTGCTCCGCAGCTCGCCGCGGACGAAGGCAAGAAGCCTATGCGTCTCGGCTTGATCATCGGGATTGGAAGCAATCCTGAAGCGGCGCTAAAGAAAGTGCATAACCTCGGAGTGCCGACCTGCCAGGTTTACGTCGAGGAATTTGTTCCGGAGGACGCGCCGAAACTGAGTCGCGCGCTGGATAAATACGAACTGGAAGCGACTTCACTGGTGGTCGGCGGCCCGGGAGCGGAAGTGTGGGACTTCTATGGCGGACCGCTGACGATCGGCCTTGTTCCGCGAGAAACGCGGGCGGCGCGGATAGCGCACATTCAAAAAGCCTCGGAGTTCGCCAAGGCCTGCGGAATCGCGGCGGTGCAGACGCACGCCGGCTTCATCCCGGAAAATCCAAATGATCCCGTGTACAAGGAGACCGTTGCCGCGCTGCGCGAAGTCGCCGGCTATTGCAAGCGCAACGGCCAGAATTTCCGCTACGAAACCGGCCAGGAGACGCCCATCACGCTGGTGCGCGCCATCCAGGATGTCGGCCTTGAGAACCAGGGCGTCAACTTTGATCTTGCGAATCTGATTTTGTACGGCAAGGCGAATCCCGTGGACGCCATCGAGATTCTCGGACCCTTTGTGCAGGGCATCCATGCCAAGGACGGCTTGTGGCCGGCGAATCCGAAAGAACTCGGAACCGAAGTGCCCATCGGAAAAGGAAAAGTGGATTTTCCGCGCATCATCGCGCGGCTCAAGGAGATTCGCTATCGCGGCGCGGTCACCATTGAGCGCGAAATTTCCGGCCCGCAACAGCTGGAAGACGTGCGCGCGGCCAAAACGTATCTCGAAAACGTGATCGGCGCCTGACCGGAGTTTTTGATCGGCCCAGAGGGAGGAGTCTATGCCAGACGATGCAAAGCAGCGAGAGAGCGCGGCGGAAAAGGTCGGTCGCAGAAAATTCATTGGTGTTGGCGCAGCGGTGGCTGCCGGAGTGGTGCTGATCAAGCCGCAGCTTGTCCGCGGCACCGCGGCAAACTCCGCCGTACGCGTTGGCCTGCTTGGATGCGGCGGACGCGGCACCGAAGATGCGATGAACCTTGTGGATACGGGCGGAGCCCGCGTTGTGGCTCTTGCGGATATGTTCCGGGACCAGATCGATGCGGCGCGCGCCGCTTTTGATAAGGCGCAGCAGGCCAAGGGCTATGCGGCGCTCGATGCCTCGCAACTGTTTGTTGGCCCGCGGGCGTATCAGGAAATCGCCGCGTCGAAGGAAGTCGACGCCATTGTTATCGCCACTCCGCCCTACTTCCACCCGCAGCACCTCGAAGCGGTTGTGGCCGCGGGCAAGCATGTCTATCTGGAAAAGCCGGTTGCCGTGGACGTGCCGGGAGCGATGAAGGTGATCGAAATCGGCAAACGCGCGGAGGGAAAACTCAGCCTGGACGTCGGTTTTCAGATTCGCGATTGTCCGCCGTTTGTGGAGCTGGTAAAGCGCATTCACGCCGGCGCGCTCGGCAAAATCGTTTGCGGCGAAGCGCACTATCTGACCGGATATCTCGACCGGCCGGCATGGCCGAATGCTTCGCCGATGGAGCGCCGCCTCCGCAACTGGGTGTGGGATCGCACGCTCTCGGGCGACATCATTGTCGAGCAGAATATCCACGTGATCGACATCTGCAACTGGGTGTTGCAGGCGCATCCGCTCAAGGCGAGCGCGGCGGGAGGAAGAATGGGACGCCCTGCAAATGACGGCGACGCGTGGGGCAACTACCACGTGATCTTTCACTACCCGGACGGCGTGGACGTAACGTTCAGCTCGACGCAGTTTGCGAAAGGCTGGTGGGACGTCACCGAGCGCTTCTTCGGAACCAAGGGGACTTCGCAATCGCCTTACACCGGACCGCTTGGCATTTGGGGCGATGAGCCGTGGCAAGCGCCACTGACACAAAAGGACACTGGCGAGCCCGCGAAATTTTCCGCGACCGGAAACTTCACCTCGAACCTCGAATCCGCCGACCCGGAAAAGAAGAGAGCATTCGTGGCCAGCATCACTAGCGGCAATTTCCACAACCAGGCGGCAAAAGGCGCGGAATCGGCGCTCTCGTGCATGATGGCCCGCATGGCCGCGTACACCGGGCGCGAAGTGACCTGGGATGAGCTGATGAAGTCGAAGGAAGTCTACGACGCGCGAATCAATCTGGAAAAACTGAGTGCCTGAAGCTGGCGGACGGCGGAGGCGGGAATGAACCATAAATCACGGCGGGAATTTTTGCGCAGCTCGCTGGCGGCCGCGTGTCTTGCGGGAGCGGGCGGAGCCGCATTTGCCGGCTCCCCGCGAATCACAGAGGATGCAGTTCGCGGAGGCGGCGCAATAGCCGCTCCGGCCGCCGGGAGTGTAACGGCGCCGCCGCTCCCGATTCAGAAAGGCCTCGTCTACAGCATGCTGCCGAGGCAACTGAGCCATGCCGATCGCTTCAAGCTGGCGCGGGAAACGGGATTCGCAGTGGTGCAGGCGCCGACAACTCCAGAACCGCGGGAGGCGGAAGAAATGAAAGCCGCTGCTGCCGCCGCCGGGATTCGCATCGATTCGGTGATGAATATGGATCACTGGCGGTATCCGCTTTCTTCCGGCGACGCGGCGACGGTGGAGAAGAGCCTTGCGGGTATGCGCACCTCGCTGCACAACGCGAAACTGTGGGGTTCGGATGCGGTGCTGCTGGTGCCCGCCGTGGTGGATCCGCAGACCTCGTATCGCGAAGCATGGGCGCGCTCGCAGAAGGCGATCCGCACGCTGCTGCCGCTTGCCGAAGAGCTGAAAGTCGTGATCGCCATCGAAGAAGTGTGGAACAAATTCTTGCTGAGCCCACTCGAGATGGCCGCCTACATCGCGGAGTTTCGCAGCCCGTGGATTCAGGCGTGGTTCGACGTGGGAAACGTGGTCTTCTACGGCTACCCGCAGGACTGGATTCGCACGCTTGGCAAACGCATCGTGAAAGTGCATCTGAAGGACTTCAAGCGCAAGCCGGACGGATACGCGTGGGTGAACCTCGGCGATGGCGATATTGATTGGGCCGCGGTTCGGCAGGCCTTCGGGGAGATCGGATACGCGGGTAGCGCAATTGCCGAACTCGAAGAAGGCAAGGAAGCGTATCTGCGCGACGTGAGCGCGCGCATGGATCGTCTGGTCCTCGGACGTCCCTGAGCCTTCAAACTTAAGACAGGAACACCGCACCCGAACGCATGGCGAACCGTTAACGATGAGGTTGTTCCCTGCCTTTCCTGCCTGCTCGTATTTCCAAGAGTGTCGTGACGCGCCCCGGGAAGTGCCGGCGGACGAGAGAGGCCCCAGTCACGCGACAGCGGCGAAATGCGGGATTTGAGCAGGCCAAAAACTGGGAAGAGTAGCAGTCGCCAGCGCCGGGCTTGTGCGATAGAAATGACACTCCTGAGTCGAGGCGCTTGCCATCGCAGCGTACGCGCAGGAAGAAAGCAAGCGAGGAGAACCAAATCATGGCTGTGAAAAACCCCAAGGAACTGTTTCTAATGATGCTGAGCCAGGTGCGGCAAGGCACGGAGCGGTCCACGAACATCTACAGAGAGCTGGGAGAAGCCGCGCAGAATCCAGAAATCAAGCAAGCTTTCGAGGCGAGGGCGTTTGTGAACCGGCAGAATCTGGAGAAGATAGACGAAGCGTTCAAACTGCTGGGCGAGAAGCCGGTGCAACTCTCGGGCCGGCTACAAGAAGTGTTTGCGGAGGATTTCAAACGAGAACTTGCGGAGATGCAATCGCCCGAGGCGAGAAAGCTGTTTGTTCTGGTCAAGGCGAACCACCTGGCGCACCTGAGGACCGCGGAATATGTGGCGCTGGTTGCGGCAGCAGACATTTCCGGAAATCGCGGCGTGGGCGCGCTGCTCGAGAGCTGCCTGGGCGATCATCTCGCGTTCGTGGAGAGGACCAAGCGATGGATTCGAAACATCGCTGAGGAGAGGCTGGCGGCAAGAGTGGCGGCGAGTTAGTCGAGCGGCGGATTGTCCCGTCAGGTGATTGCCCCAAGGCCGGCCCGCACCAGTTCGTGACCAGTAGATTCCCGGCTCCGCAAACGATGTGGGGCCGGGATTCATCTAACCAGTGTGCTCCCGGGTGGTCCTATTTCCTTCGGCGGAGCGCTGGATTTCCGCATCTCCACAGTTGTTAACGCGAAAAACGTCTGTGCCAGCACACTGTGGCTACGGGATGGAATGTTCGGCGCTGGAACCGGCGGACTGGTTCGCGTTCCAAAGAGGATAGGGGAGGCCAGCGAGGCGGTTAATGGTCCATGCCTGCGCGACAAGGAGGAAGACGGCGACTTCAATGACGACGAGTTCGCGAGGCTGAGAAATGATGCCGAGAGAAACGATGAGCGTAGTGGCCCCTGCGGGAGGGTGGCTCACCCTGAAGAGCACCATGACGGCCCCGGTTGCGGAAAGAGAAAGAGCAGCGGCGAGGATTCTGGGCCAGAAGATTGCGTGATGTACGCCAAAGGGTTGGGTGCCGGCTCCCGTAAGGACGAAGGCTCCATAGCCGCATAGGAGGCCGATGGCGTGACCGAAGACGGTGTTGCGGGGGCTGGAAGCCTCGGCCAGCGGGGAGAAGAAGAGAAGATACGCTGTTGGACCGAGAGAGGGAAATACAAACGGATTATGGCTTATCAGAGCAAGGAGCGCGAGAACGGCAATGGTGATGAAGCCGTTGATAAAAACGTAGAGCGCACGCACGAGTCGCGGAGGGAAATGCGCAAGCAGCCAATCCAGGCGAAGGCGGCAAAGCAGCGAGTGGATGTAGCCGGCGCCCGTGTGCTCGTCGACGGACCAGCGAGGTCGGCGCATCAGATGTTGGGCAGCAGGTCGAAATACTCGTCGTCTTCGTTCTTGCCGCCTTCTCCCTTACCGAGAAGTTTTTCGGATTCCACGAAATCGATGCGTTCAATCCATTTAACCATCTTGTAGCCAAGCTGATTTTCCACGCGAAGGCGGAGAGGCGCGCCGTAGACGAGAGGAATCGGCTGGCCGTTCATCCGCGATGCCAGGAGACACTGGGGTTTGAGGAGGTTATCGATGCGTTGGGTGTCGTAGTACTGGCCCCCGTAGAGCGCTTCCCCGAAGGAGTAAAAGGCAGCGACCTTGGCTTGTGGTTTGGGCTTGACCAGGTCGATGAGCGCTTTCATGGGGACGCCACCCCATTTTGCAATACCGCTCCAGCCCTGAATGCAATGATGCATGGTGACGTGGTCAGCAGAGCCGAGACGCTCGAGGTCGGCGAGGGAAAGCTCGACGGGATTTTCGACGAGGCCGCCGACCTTGAGGCGGAAATCACTAAACCCGGATTCGGCCATGCGCTTCCAGTCCTCGCGAGCGGGCATCTTGCCGTTGGGCCAGAAGTAGGGGGATATGTCGCGTTCGGAGTACTTCTGGCTGGGCTGCAGGCGATTGAGAGTGAGGAGCTGCATGGGGTAGGTGACAGACTTGAGAGCGAGCTGGAGCGGGCGCGGATAATGCCAGGAAATGTAGTGAGCGGCGAACCAGGAGGCGATGACCACGGCGATGCCGGCGAAGCCGAGAACCATGCCGACAGGGTTCTGGTCGTCCGTGCCCATCACGATGTGATTCATGTTGCGGGCGAATCCAGTGATAACGACGAGCGTAACATGGACGACCAGGAAGGCGAAAAAGCTGAGCATGGTCAAAAAGTGGATGGAGCGGGCGGACTGGCGGCCCCCAAAGAGGCGCGCGTACCAGGGAAAGCGGTTGACAACGGCAGGAGACATGGCGATACCAGTGAGGATGGCCAGAGGGCCGAAGACAAAAACGACGGTGAAGTAGGCGATTTGCTGCAAAGCGTTGTAGCCATAGAAGCCGTTTGGCTCAGGGGGGAGATTCAAGGTGGCGTAGTGAACAAAGATGTTCCATCCCTGCAGGAGAACCAGGCCGGAGGTGGGGACAATGCGCCGCCACTGCTCCGTGGTAAGAAGCATGACGACGAAGAAAATGCCGGTGACGATAAAGCCGTGGACATCGATGAAGTGCCAGACGCGAGCGATGCCAATGGTATGACGATACCCGGGAGTGCCGACAATTGGAGTGATATACCGGGCATCGTCCTTGGCGGTCCAGAGGCGGTCCCGAGGCACTTTGATCGGAGTGAAACGAATCCATTCGCTGCCCGGAGTGCAGCCGTCATTGAAATAGAGACGGGGATGATCCATGAGAATGGAGATGCCGCTGCGAATGAGGAGCATGAGAAAGAAGAAATTGAAGAAATGGGCATAACGTACCCAAGCGGGAAAGCCGTGAGGGCCGGCGAAATTATTGGGATAGACCTGGGGGACAGGGGGGACGTACGGCTCGCCGGCAAGGGCAACTTCGATCCATGCGGCTACGATAACAGCGAAGATGACAATGCCAATAGCGATAAGGATGGACGGTCGTACCCAAATGCGGAAGCGGCGATCCGGGGGATAGTGAACGGCCTGGTGCGCGGCGTCAAATGCGATCATTCCTGCCCTCCGTAGGAAACTATCGTGTCGGGACTAGAATCGATTTTCCTCTGCGAATTGATTCCCTGACTCTCATGTTGCATCGGCGCGGGGACTTCCGTGCCCCAGCTTTTGCGGAAACTGGGTCGAAACGGTCAGAGCCTCGGGCGCCAGCTTGCGAGCGTGCGGTTGTCCGAATACGAATGTACAAGCGATGTTGCATGCAAAGGCGGCAATGCCCGCGAGTTCCAGCAAAGCGGAGACGGGGAGGACCGGCCAAGCCCAATCCGCATAGCGCTGATAGGCCAAAATTTCTGCAGGCACGCGGAGCAGGCACCCGATGAACAGAAGGGCGAGCCCAGCGAACATTAGTCGGGTACTCCAGAGCGGGCGCATTCCGGCGAAGGCGGGAAGAATGCGCGGGCCGACAGAAAGCACCATGACGGCGATGAAGCCTACAGTGAGAGCGTGCCGAGAAGCTCCCCAGATGCCGCCGGAGGTATCCCAGAGCGCGGCCGCGACGCCAAGAACCGCTGCGACGAGCAGCCACACATAACCGGCGCGAACGAAATACGGAAACGTGGGATGAACGCCCCGCGTTTTCGGCTGGTGAACCGCGGACTCAAACATGCGGAGCGCCGCAATTGCCAGAACGACGCCGGCAACAAAGAAAGCAGCGGCATGGGCTAGCTTCCCGGAAAAGGCGAGAATAATGCCGGTAAAGTCCGCGGCAAGCGCGAAGAAGAGCAACGCAGGGCGAAAAGGCTGAAGGCCGAGAAAAACGGGCATCCACTTAGCGCTGAAGCCCCAGACGAAGGGGACGAGGAATCCCCAGGAGAGGAGAGTAAGGAATCGCTGATCGAAGCCGTGCGGGAGGGCGGGGGCGGAATCGTGGAGCGCGAGGTTGAGAGCGGCGCCGAAATTGAGCAGCAGAGCGGAAAGCAAACCCATGCAGCCGGTGATGACGACGATGACCCAAGGTTCGAGACGAGACTTGCCGCTGGGCTCGGGGCGGTGGCGGGAGACGGCGCTGAGAAAGATTATGAAAGCGATGAGTTCCAGTGACGCGGAAAGAGGGAGCAGCGCGCGCCAGTACCAGTTGTAGACATTGGCGGCCCAGCGAAGAGTGACGCCCGTGGTCCAGAGTAGCCAGCAGGCCCATGCGGAACCGAAACGTGGCCTGCTTACGGCGCAGAACTTAGGCACAGAGTAAAAGCCGATGCCCAGCATGAAGCTGCCGATCCAGCCGAACACTTGCGCATGGCCGTGCGCCTGAAGCCATGCGGACGAGACGGAAGCGACGCTCTCTCTTCCGCTGATTTGCAGCAGATTCCAAACGCCCAGAAACGTGCCGGGGAGAAGCATGAAGAGAAGGCCAGTGCTGATGAAGGCCATGAGCAGGCGCGCAAGGGCGGACTCGCGGGCGCGGACGGCGTCGCTAATTTCGGAGAGTGTGGGAGCGGAGTGTGCCGGGACGCGCATGGTTTCCCTATGCGAAGGTGGCCTCCAGTTCCACGGCGCGAGGGAAGAGCAGATTGTTTTCCAGATGGATGTGGCGATGCAGGTCGGATTCGAATTCCAGGAGCGCCTGGTACAAAGCCTTGAAGCTGGTACAGGCACCAGGAGGGGGAGTGTAGTTTCCGGAGAGAACGCGAATGTGCTTGAGAAGTTCGCCGCTGGCGTCATGGTCCTTCATCATGGCGTGAATAGGATTCTTAACAGTACCGAAGAACGGGGGTTCAACAGGCCGACCTGAGACAACAGATGCTTCCAGCGCCTCAATGTAGGGAAACAGGATGTGCTCTTCCTTTTGCATGTGGGCGATCATTTCGGCCGCCACGTCGGAAAAGGCTTCACGGATGGTCTGAAGTTCAGGGTGGTTCGCGCCGTGTTTGCGGGAAACCTTGTCCAAAAGCGCCAGCGTGCGAGGAATGGATTCACGGACATAGGCGTGGTGGCGCTCGACGATATGGCGAGTGAGTTCGCGGAGCGGCGTATCGAGCCAGGTCTCGTACTCAGGCACTGACTCGCGTGCGGCTTCGCGGAGACGGCGGAGGATTTCGTCGGGCGAAGTTTCGGAGTGCTGGCAAGCGTCGTGGAGAGATCTTGCTCCGCCGCAGCAATAATCAAGACCGGCGCTTTCGAGTACCCGGCGGGCGGCAGGATGGGAAAGGGCGATATCTCTCACCTTCGTGTCGCGGGTGAAGTTCATGATGTACCTCCATGACGACGACAGAGTAAGGGATGGCGGAGGATTGGGCAGTGACCAAAGTCACTGGCCGGTTGCGCCGTGGGCCTATAGAACCGGCCGCGAGAGACACCTCGGCGTTCGAATGATCGGGGCGGATCATTCGGCGGAAGTTTGCTCGCGTTTTAAGCCGGGAAGGTCCTTTATGAGGATGGTACGGCCCTCGAGTTCGAGGAAGCCCTCGGCTTGAAGGCGGCTGAGATTGCGGGAAACAAGTTCCCGGACCGTGCCCAATTCGGCGGCAAGGTCCTGGTGAGATTTGGGGAGCTGGAGTCGAATGCCGCGTGTGGTGTGGGCGCCGGTTTCTTCGGCGAGGTGAAGGATGGCGGAAATCAGGCGCTGGCGGACGGTGGTGAAGGAAAGGTCTTCAATAATGCTAACGAGGCGCCGAAGGCGCGAACCAACGATGGCGATGAGCTTGAGGGCGACGTCGGGATGTTCGCGGCAGAAGTCTTGAAAGTCCTTGCGGGAAATGAAGAGAACTTCGGTGTCTTCAAGGGCAGAGGCCGAGGCTGGGTACGGGCCGCCATCGAAGACAGGGAGCTCAGCGAAGGAACCGCCGGGTTCTTCAACCGCGAGGACCTGTTCGCGGCCAGACGGGGATAATTTGAAGATGCGAATTTTGCCAGCAGCGACGAGGAACAGGCCCAGGCAGGAGTCGCCTTCATGGAACAGAATCTCGCCTCGGTGAAAATGCTTACTGGATACGCGAGAGGAAAGGGCGCTGATTTCCGCCGGCGTAAGGCTGGCGAAGAGCGGGGTTTTGCTAAGTATCGAATGATGGTTTTCAGGTGAGGGCATGGCGTGGTGGAACCCGCAGATCTCATTCTATGAGAAAGCGGAGTGCTTTCGGAACCGATGAAACGGGAAAGCCGGAGCGAGTCGTCGGGCAGTTGGACGGCGGGGGCGCGGACATGCCCGCGAACCTACCACGGCGAAGAGGCGCATCTGGAGTTGTGGCCAGCCAGCGCCGCCGATCACAAGAATGGGCGCTACAACGCGGATTTTCTGAATGCTGGCTCGTCAGTAGTTCAGGTTGAAGTTCAGCATGTGCCAGTAGGTGATGAACCAGAAGAATCCGACACACCCCACAGCCAGGCAAATGTTCCAAATACGATACCAAAGCCACTGCTGTTTATCGCTCCACGAAATAAAGGCATTGAGAACGGCGATGAGCGCGCCGAAACCGGTAAGAACCCCGGCGATTTGCAAGAGATGAATCCAGAAATCGCCGCTTTGGCCGAGGCCGCCGGGCTTCTCGAGTCCTTGCAACGCGATGAGCAGGCCGGCCATAAAGGCGATATCGAGGAAGCAAACGAGGCGAATGACCATGCGAAGGCGCTTGGCGCGCGGATCGAGCGAGAGGGGCTTGGCGTAGTGGCGACGCAGAATAGCGGCCACCGGCCAAAGGAGGATGGTGAGAACGATGACGGCGACACTGAAGCCGATGATGATGTAGTTGAAGACGTTCTTCTGGAAGGGGCTCTCGATTTTTTGGAAGAGCATAAACGGATAATCGATGTAGGCAAGCGTTTGGCCGTTGGAATCCTTCACGAAGGCGATTTTGTCCTGGCCGTGAACTTCCTGGAAGAGCATGGGAGCGATTTCCTGGAAGTGCTTGGGCTGGCCGTTAGGGAGCTTGAAGGCTTCAGGAACGAAAATGGTGTTGTCCTTCGGGTCGGCGACGATTTTCGTTTCGCCGAGCAGAGTGGTGATGCCCAGAATGTTTGTTTCAAAACGGCGGCTGACTTTATAGAGGCCCTGCACTTGCTTTGCGTCCTGGGCAGCGGTGGACAACACCGGAGCGGATGCGGCCGTGTACGGGAAATAGCGGTCGAGGAATTTTTCGAAAAGGTCGGTGCGAGGGCTGTCTTCGGCGTGGCCCGCGCTGTTGTAAGAGACAAAGAAGCCCACATTCGAATCGAGGATCAGATGCAGGTCACTGTGGAAGCACACCGTGTCGCCGCCGTGGCCGATGATGCGGTGGCCATTGCGAGTCTCCTCGTAGAAGCCGAGCGCCATGGCGGGCATGGAGTCGGGCCAGCCCTTCTGGCGAGAGTGCATTTCAACGGCGGTTTCCGGCTTCAGGATTTGCGCGTCGCCATAGCGGCCGTTCTGCAGGTGGGCAATCATGAAGTGAGACATGGATTCGGCCGAGGCGGAGAGCGAGCCGGCAGGAGCGACTTCGACGTATTCAAAGGGTTTTGCCGGTTGCGAAGCACGGACGTAGCCCTGGGACATGTCGGCTTTGAGCGAATCGGGCAGGGGCTGGCGGAAGGTGGCATGGGTCATGTTCAGCGGCTTGAAAATGTGCTCCTCGACGTAATCGTCGAAGGGCTGGCCGGAAACGCGCTGGACGATATAGGCGGCCATCGTGGTGGCGTAGTTGGAGTAGGCGGGAATGGTGCCCGGCGGGAAAATTTGCGCGGGAAGATGGGCCGGGAGGTATTGGTTCATGGGACGCAGGTCGGCGGCAGAGGCCACGAAGAGGTCCTTGATCGTTTCCTGGAGACCCGGACGGTGCGTCATGATGTCGCGAAGCGTGGTCGGCTTACCAAAGGTCGCGGGGACTTTGAAGTCGAGATAGGCGTTGACGTCTTTGTCGAGATCCAGCTTGCCCTGCTCGACCTGCTGCATCACGGAAGTCCAGGTGAAGAGCTTGGAAATGGATCCTGGGCGGAAAAGAGTAACATCGGGATCGACGGGCTTGCGCTTCTCGATATCGGAGTAACCGTAGCCTTTGGCGAAGAGCAACTTGCCATCCTTAACGACGGCAACGACGGCGCCAGCGATATCATCATGCTGGATTTGCTCAGGCATCAAGCCGTCAAGGAAGGACTCAAGGTCTGCGGCGGTAAGCTCGGCGGCTTTGGCTGGGACCGTCGGCGTCGCCGGGGGGGCTGCAACTGCGTCCTTGGCAGCGGGTTTCGGAGCCTGGCTGCGAGCGGGAGAGACGCGCCAGCCGCAAAAAACAGCGAGAGCGCAGGCGATGTAAAGCAGGACCGGTTTGCGAAACTTCATTTGTTACCTCCGCGGCTGAGAGCCGGAACCTTTCGAAAAAGCCGTCGCTCCGAAGCCCAAAAACGAGCCGAAAACGGGCCGCCTCGGAAGCAATCGCGCCGCAGGACCAGATGACTACACCGAGACTTGGGCCGTGCTGGAACGAAACTCTTCCTTGCGCACTGTGAGCTGCTCGATGCGACTGACGCGCACAGTGTAGCCGAGACCGGGGCGGTTCGGGACTCGGATGGTGCCTTGTGCGCTGACCTCGACTTCGGGGTCGATGATGTCTTCCTGCCAATAGCGCTTGCTGGCGGAGACGTCGCCGGGAAGGACGAATCCTTCAAGGGAAGACATAGCGATGTTGTGCGCGCGGCCGATGCCGGATTCCAGCATTCCGCCGCACCAGACCGGAATGTTGCGGCTGCGGCAAAGCTCCTGGATGCTGCGTGCTTCGGAGTGGCCGCCGACGCGACCGAGCTTGATGTTGATCACGCGGCAGGCGCCGATTTGCAGCGCGGCGTTGGCGTGATGCGCGTTATGGATGGATTCATCGAGGCAAACAGGGGTGCGAAGCTGCGATTGCAAGCGGGAGTGGTCGAAGATGTCATCCCAGGCAAGCGGTTGCTCAATCATCATCAGACCGAATTCGTCGAAGTGCTTGAGGTGCGCGGCGTCCTCCAGCCGATAGGCTGAGTTGGCGTCGACCATCAGCCGGATGCCGGCGAACTGCTTGCGGACCGCCCGGATGAATTCGAGATCCTTCGCCGGCTTAATCTTGATCTTGATGCGCTGATAGCCGTCCGCGAGCTCGCGATGAATCACGTCATTCAGCGCTTCGGGTGAGGGCTGAATGCCGATGGACACGCCGCAGGCAATTTCCGTGCGCGTGCCGCCGAGGAGAGTGGCGAGAGGGATGCCCTGACGCTGGGCTTCCAGATCCCAAAGCGCGTTTTCGACGGCAGCTTTGGCCATCTCGTGGCCACGAATGGGCGCCAGAAGCGCCGGGATGCCGCGAGGAGAGTCGAGGGAAGCTCCGGAGATGAGCGGCGCGATGAATTTGGAGAGGATCAGCCACGATGTATCCGTGGTTTCGGGATTGTAGTAAGGGCCCTCGCCGGCGGTGACTTCGCCCCAGCCGGAGAGTCCATCGGACTGGATTTGAACGAGGACGATGCGGCGGTCCCAGGTTTTGCCGAAGCTCGTCTCAAAGGGATTGCGAAGGCGAATTCGAATTTCACGCAGTGTGAGAGACTCGATTTTCACAAGGGCCGCCCGGTTCGGGAGTTTTGCGGGGTCGCTCGCATGCTATTTGCGCTTGGCATGGAAGACGCCGTTCGGTTGATGGAAGACCGCTTCGGTGATCCTGCCGGAAGCGTCTTTTTGAAATTCGACACGGAAACCACTGAGGCCCTTAATGTCAAAAGACAAGCCTTTGATGGGGACGAGTTCATAGACGGGCTGGCCCGGAACGGTGAGGTGAAGGACTTCCCCGGCAAGCGAGACGGTCACGGTGGCTTCGTTCAATAGATAATCGCCGGTCAGTGAGTGAAGAATATCCGCGGAGAGCTTGGCCGGAGCCCGGGTGAAAACGATGTCTTCGGAGAGCGCCGGTTCGAGCGCGGCGGAAATACTTTCGATGTCCCCCTGTTTATTCATGTGAAACTGAAATTTTTCTCCAGCCGCGACGGAATCGTGGTCTTCCGGTACCTGGAAGACGTCGTAGTGGAAGTGCTCGAGAGGGAAGGGGCCAAGTTTGTTGATGCTCAACTGGAGCGAATCACCCTTGGCCTCGACACGAATCAGGCCGTAGCCGGGGTTTTCGAAATCACCTGCGTAGTCGGCGATCGCGTGGGAGGGATGCGTGCCGGTCTTGCGCTCACTGGGCTTGTTCTTCTTGGCCTCGTCCTCTTTTTGCTTTTCCTTGGCTTCGCGTTCCCTAAAGCGGCTGAGCCAATCAATGGGCTGAAGGCCGAGGAGATGGTCGAACACGCTGTAGGCGAGGACGTCTGGCACATTGCCGTGAGGAAGGTTGGTCAGTACGACGACGCCGATGTGGTCATCGGGCAGCATGGAGAGCAGCGCGTAGAAGCCGTCAATCCCGCCGTTGTGCCAGACAAGATTGTGGCCGCGGTAAGCCGTGACGACCCAAGCAAGACCGTACGCGAAGTGCCCAAGCTCGGGATAGCTAACCTGCGGCGGCGGCTCGGGCACGGCGGTCTGCGGACTGTGCATCAATCGCAGATTGGTTTCGGAGACAATCTGTTTGCCGTTGAGCTTGCCATCGCCGAGCTGGAAGGCGAGATACCGGGCCATGTCGTCCACGTTCGAGTTGATGGAGCCGGCGGGGCCGATGGCGTCAATATTGTGGAAGGGAACTTTCGTGACCGTCTCCTTGCGCCATTCGTACGGGGTGGCGTGATCTTCGTTGTTTTCGGTCTCGACCACGGAAAAGTTCGAATGAGTCATGCCGAGGGGCGTGAAAATATTTTGGCGAACGCTACCTTCCCATCCGAGGCCAGTCAGCTTTCCTTCGAGATAGCCCATGGTCATGACAGTGAGGTTGTTGTACTGGTAGGCCTCGCGGAAACCCTTGTTGGGTTTTAGGAAGCGGAGCCTGCTGACAAGATCGGCGCGGGAGAAATCGGAGGAATACCAGACGAGATCGTGGCGCGGCAGGCCCGTGCGATGAGAGAAGAGATCGCGCGGAGTGGCCTGCTCGCTGGCGACGGGATCGTACATTTCAAATTCGGGAAGATAACGCCGGACGGGTTGGTCCCAGTCAGCCTTTCCTTGATCGTTGAGGATGGCGAAATTGAGAGCGGTGAAGGATTTGGAGATGGAGCCGATGGCGAAGAGAGTATCGGTGGTAACGGGAAGTTTTTTGTCGATGTCCCGGTAGCCGTAGCCTTTCGCGTAGATGACTTTGCCGTCCTGCACGACGGCGATGGCCACGCCGGGGACCTTCCAATCGGACATGGCTTGGGCGGCAAGCGCGTCCAGACCTTGCAGCTTCGCCGGTGCAACCGCCTCCTGTGCCCTAAGCGGGGAAGCGAGCACTGCGAACGCCGCGAGCGCAAAGCAAAGACGCGATCGGCTGATTCTAGTCATCTACACCAGCTCCTGACCTAAGAAATGCTTTCAGAACTCAATCTTCAGGCCAACCTGACCCTCTCGGCCGGGAAGTCTTTGGGAAATCGTGCCAAACAGCGGTCCTGTGCTCTGCTGGATCTGAATCGCTGCGGGATTTCCGTTGTTGAAGAAATTGAAGAACTCAAACATGCCTTGAACCCTCACATGCTCGCGGATTACCCAGGTTCGCGCGATCCGCAGGTCCATGTTGACGAAAGGCGGCGCGATGAAGGCGTTGCGGCCAGTCTTCAGATCGCGTCCATTGAAATTGCCATTGCCGTCTTGGTCCAATGGAACCTTTGCGCTGGCCGTGTAGCGAAAACCACTCTGTGCGCGGAAGATGTCGCTGAGCTGGATCTTCCAAGGCAGCTCTAGCATCCCGTGCAGCTCAAGGGTATGACGCAGGGCAAAATCGGAGGGGCCGTTATCCAGCGTTGCGCCGTTGTAGAACTTTCCGGCTTGCGGAACGTAATTGCCATTACAGGCGATGAAAGCGGCGCTTGCGTTGGTCTGACTGGGACAAGTTGAAGTGCCCGGATCGGTCACGACCGGAACGATTCCCCGGAAGCTGTCTGTCGGGAATCCGTTACCGCCGCCAACCGCGCCCGTACCAAGGTTGGAATTCAGCGCGTCGTCATTTTCCGAAACAAACGAGTAGCTCCCACCGGCGGAGTAACGTTTGCTCAGGCGTTTTTCAAACGAGAGGACGCCGCCGTCGTACGTTCCGCCATACCACGGTCCGAAACCATTGACCTGTGTCAGGCTGCCACCGCTATTGTCGATCCGCGCGGCGAATGGCAAATTGGTTTCGCGGACGCCCAAAATGTTGATGATGTCTTTGTGGTAGTAATCAAGAGCAAAGACCCACTGCGATCCAATCTGCCGCTGCACGCCGAGATTGTAGCTGCGTGTATAGGGGGTCGCGAAGCTTGGATCAAGAGTTACGGGGAAACTGCCGGGCTGAAAGACATTGAAGGAGAGCACGCCAAAAGGCCCCCACTCAAAGAATCCGTCTGGGCGTCCGATGGCGGCGTCGGCAGCGCTGAGAAACGCGGACGGCGAGAGTCCTGACAGCTGCTGGACGTTGTTAATGTTGACTGGTGTATTCGCTGGAATCGGAGTCAGGCCAATATTATTGAGATGGTCTACTCCATACAGAGCAGTGGTATTTCCGGAAAAGCCAGCGAAGGGGCAAGTCGCGCCGGAGGCGGCTATCTGAGCATCCGTCAAGGACGTGGAATCGCAAACGCCGAATAGTTCGGGCGCGATCGTCGGCACGCCGTAAAATAGTCGAGGGAACGAAAGAGGCTGCTGCAACCGGAGGTCCGCGCCGCCAAAGGGAGGGATGTCTCGAACCAGGCCAAGCCGGAAATGGTCATAGAACAAGCCGAAGCTGCCGCGAACGACAGTTCTTGGAGTAACGGACCAGGCGAAACCAATGCGCGGCTGGACGTTGTCAGCCTTTTGGAAAGCCGAATCGTAGTCCCAGCGAATACCACCATTGAGCGTGAAGTTATGCCATATCTTCCAGTCATCTTGGAGCCACAGGCCGTCGTAATTGTTGCGCAACCTGATCTGATTCGCTTGTGGCGTCAGACCGCCGACGGTAGCCAGGAGAAAGAAGCCGGCGTTTATGGGACCGAATTGGAGGAAATCGGACTCTGTGGTGAAAAGCTGGTTGAACTGTGCGTTGGCTTCATTTCCGTCCACCTGGGTGCGTTCGAAGTCCCACCCAAACTTGAAGGTATGCCGGTTAAAACTCTTCGTGAGACTCGTGCCGAACGTTCCATACTTTTGGGCGAGGTCGGACGGAGTCAGCTCGGCGCCAAAGCTGAATTGACCCAAATCGCCGAAGATGCCGCCCGTTGTGAAAGTGCTGAACAGATTGAAAAGAGTATTGGGGCCCGCCTGGGGATGAGCGGGACTCGTCAGAGTGGATTCGCCGCGATACTGACCTCTGGCATTGAAGATGAAGGGGCTGGCCTTGTCGCCGAAGGTTACGGTATCCGCGAAGCCGAGCAGCAAATTGCGATCACCGAGGTTGGTGCGCGTCGAGGGAAGGCTAGTGGAAGCGGAGAGAGGATTCGTGCTGTTGACATGGACGTTGGTGTAGTTCATCTGCTCGGTGAGGTGATGAGGCCCGAGGCTTTGGTCAAACTTGGCGAAAACGCGCGCCTCACGATCCGTTGTGGGCTCGTTAAAAGGCTCCTCACTGTCTAGAAGAAACTGCGGGGTATTCGCCGGAGGAACGAAGTTCAGCTGGCGATTTTCGTGAATATTTTCGGCGGAGGCGAACCAAAAGGCCCTGTCGTGAACCATGGCTCCGCCGGCTGCGGCGTCGTAGTCCCAGCGCAGCAGATAGGGCGGATCGGTTTGCCCCGGAATGGTCAGGGCCGCGTTAGAGCCGGAGATGTCCGAGGAGTCGAGATGGCTATTCCGATGGTAAACAGAGGCGAGGCCGTGGAGTTCGTTACTGCCGGACTTGGTGATGACGTTGACGATTCCGCCGGAGGAATGGCCGAACTCGGCTTTGTATCCGGTCGTGACGACCTGAAATTCAGCGATGGTGTCTTGGTTGAACTGGGTGGCCGCGCCGCCAGCCAGCTCATTCTCGTTCGGCAGACCATCGATGAGGAATCCAGTGTTGTTGCCGCGTTCCCCAAGGACATTGGTGGCGTTGTCGCTGCCGGCGTCGGACTGGCGGTTGATGGCGACGCCGGGAACAAGCTGCATTAGGTCGAGGTAGTTGCGACCGTTGATGGGCATATTGGCAATATCTTGAGGCAGGACGGTCGACCCGGTGGAAGACGAGGATGTCTCCAATAAGGGGAGGTCCGCAGAGACGTTTACGGTTTCGGCGACCTGGCCGACGGCAAGGTTAATGTTGAAAGTCAGCGTCCGATTGAGCGTGACTTCGAGGTTGTCAAATTTCCTGGTGGTGAAGCCGGCGTGGGAAACCGTGATCGAGTAGGTGCCCGCGGGAACAGCGGCGAATTGGTACGCGCCGTTCGCGTCCGAGGTAGTCGAGCGGCTGGTGGCGAGAGTATTGCCGGAGAGGTGCAACTCGGCGCCGGAAATGGCGAGCCCCTGCGAATCGGTGACCACGCCCTCGATCGTTGAGGTGGTCTGCGCACGGCAAGCCGGAGGAGAAAGGAGGATGGCGGTCAACACGGCGACCAAGGTCACGGCGATAAACCGCGAAGCAGAGGAAAGCCGCCGCGAGTTCGAAGAATGAGATGACGGGTTCATGGGTCCTCCACGGAACGTCCTTGCGACAAAGAGGACGGGGAAGCGAGCCGCACGCGATCCACCCCGAAGATAGGAACGCAACATTTGCTGCAAAACTGCCACCCCGTATTGGCCGCAAATGTAGGCATTTGATGATGCTATGTCAAGGACATTCTGGGTGCGGCGCCGGGGCCGTTCGAGTGGGCAACGTCTGTTGCGCGGCGGAGCCGCGAGCCGGGAAGCCGCGGCAATTGACAACCGGGCGGAGGCTGGGATAGTTGTTCCGTCCCGGAGTAAACAGGCTACCCTAATGGATAAAACGGCATGAACGGGCGAAACGGCATGAATCGGCGAAACGGAAAGCGGGCGGGCACTAAGCGCCCAAATCTGGCTGAAACGTATGCACAACTAAGCCGGAAGCGGCAGGAACTCTTCCGGCCGGTGCTCGAGAATCCGCGCGGATACGTGCTGCTAAGCGTGCGGGAACTGGCGCGCAAGCTAAAGGTGGACGCGGCGACAGCAGTGCGCATTATCCTGCGGATGGGATTCGGCAGCTACAAGGAGTTCCAGCACTATTTGCACGAGCTATCCGTGTCGCAAGCGACTTCGCTGGACACGATGCAAACGAGCCGGACGAAAGGGTCGAGCTTGGCGGCGCATATTCGCGAAGCAGTGGACCGGGACGTGATGAACGTGCAGAGGTTTCGCAACGCGCTCGATGCGGAGCGAATCGGGAGCGTGGCGAAACGGCTGCATCAGGCGCGCCGGATCATTGTGCTGGGTGGCGATCTGGCGGCAAACCTGGCGGGATTTCTGCACTACCACTTGATTTTATTGGGCCTGCCCTCGAGCGCGGCCACAACCTCCGGAGAAGCGGCGCATTTGACGCGCACGGCGGCAAAGGGCGACCTGGTCATCGCACTGAGCTTCCGCCGCGGGTTGCGGCAGACCGTGGAGGGGTTGCAGCGCGCAAAAGCAAACGGCGCGTATTGCGTGGGTATCGCGGACACGTTGATTTCTCCGATCGCGCGCTTCGCGGATGAATGCTTTGTCGTTTCCGTTGAAACGCCCGGATATGGGGCATCCTACGCCGCGCCTATGTCATTGCTGAACGGGCTGGTGACGGCGTGCGGCTTCTTTGACCGACGGCGAAATTTGACGTTGCTCAAGCAGGCCGCCGACGAACAGCGGCACGGATTCCGCTGGTACCGGGATTAGCGTTCGTCGGCCATTTGGCGCTGAGGTGACAGCTGTCCGCGCAGAGGAACGTTGAGAAGAAGAGTGCGTTCCGGCAATGAGGCGGCCAAAAACCAAGCAGATTGCTGTAGAGCATGTTAGTTTCTGCCCAAAGAGTAAACAACCTGTACTTGATTAGACCGCAGGGGCAGTCGAGGCGTGCGCGGCGGACTCATAGACTCGCCGCACTATGGCAGCCCAAACAAGTTGTTCGGTAAACGGAATACCTTGCCTTAACCGGAAGTTCAGCGCAATCAACCATGGCGCGTTACTGGTCGCAGGTCTTTGGCTTGCGGGTTGTAGCGGCTTGGCTCAGCCAACCAAGACACCAAGCGCCGGGCATTTGACGGTGACGCCTGCGTCGGCGGATTTTGGCGATGTCGGCGTGGGGACAAAACAAACGCAAACGGTCGTGATCCTCAGCGACGGCAGGGCCCCGGTCACGATCCATTCGGTGAAGCCTTCAGGCACCGGGTTCGCTGTGGATGGGGTGACGGCGCCCATAGTGCTCAATCCTGGCGCGAATGTTGCCATGACGGTATCGTTCACGCCCTCCACGCCGCAGAGTTTGAGTGGAACGGTTGTCATTCTGAGTGACGCCGCGGAAAGCTCGATATCGATTCCTCTCTCGGGGAAGGGAACGACAGCTACGCGGACGCTCGTGGCAAGTGTGACGCAACTCAGTTTTGGGGACGTGCTCGTGGGAGCGAACAGCAGCTCCACGATCACTCTCACGAATCAGGGCAACTCCGCGGTGACCATCCGCAGCGTGACCGGAGCCGGCGCGGGATTTAGCGTCTCCGGTATCACTGCAGGAACGGTCGTCAATCCGGGGCAGTCGACTTCTTTCAACGTGACGTTCGCTCCGACGACGCTGGGCCTGTCAAGCGGCCAAGCGGTGGTGAACAGCGATGGGAACTCGCTCTCGATTCCGCTAAGCGGCACCGCCGTGCAGAAGAGCGCGCACGCTGTGGACCTTAGCTGGAACCAGTCGGATGACGTAACGGGCTACAACGTTTACAGGCAAAGCGGCGGCACGGGCGACTTCGTGAAGATTAACTCTTCGGTCGTGCCCAATCCGCAGTTCGAGGACGATAACGTCGCGTCCGGAGCGATGTATAGCTACGTCGTGACCTCGGTCGGAACGGACGGAACCGAAAGCGCTCAGTCCGAAAGCGTATCCGTTCAGATTCCGCAAAACTGAGGAAACACCAGCCGCAGCGGCCACAACACGCATCACCGAAGCTGCGGCCCGGCAACGTTGAGAGAGTCCATACAGCTAAGGGTGTATTAGAACGAGGGCAGGTTCTGCGCGGCGCAGGACCTGTCCGTCTTTCGCACGCCGGTACAGTGGCGGCGCTGCGCGGAGTGCCCGACACTGCCGAACTCCGCCGCCGGCGAGCGGCGGGAAATTCACCTTCCGGGGAAATGAATGCCCTTTGAAAGATCTGCATTGCTTCGAGTGTTTTCCGGAACTTGCTTGCTGGCAGGTTCTTTGCTGCTTGCGGCCGTTCCAGCCCCTGCGAACGGGGTCAGCGGGGCCGAGCCAGCGCCAAGGCTCCAGCCGATCGTCGCCGCCACCCCAAGTGAGGTGTCGTTTTCCAGTGTTCCCGTGGGCTCGCGTTATTCGCAAGCCATCCGGCTCACGAATCTGAGCGCCTCGTTGAAGACCATCAACACCGTTACGGCGACGGGAGCGGGCCTCGCCCTCGAACGCTTCTTTGCGCCGCTCGTTTTAGGGCCGGGCGAGAGTGTAACCATTACCGTGGACTACCGTCCGGTGAACGCCGGCGCGGCATTGGGGAAGGTGACGGTTGGCGTGAAAGATGAAGTGCCGACGGAAATCGTCGTCAGGGAATCGGCGCAAGGCCGTTCAAAAGATGGCGAAATCACCGTGCAAGGCGATCTGGATTTTGGAAAGGTCCCGATCGGGACGACGGCGACAAAAGCGTTGACGCTCCGCAACAACGGCAAGAGCGGCGTGCAGATCGGAGACACAGCGTTTGCAGACAGCAGTTTCTCCGCCGTAAATTCCTGGGCTGGAACGCTCGCTCCAGGACAAGAGGTCCAGTTTGAGGTGCAGTTCAGTCCGGCCACTCTCGGTATCCGCAGCGCGGCGGCGACGATCGGCAAGGGTTCGAACGCTGGAACGCTTCAAATCGAAGCGAGCGGCGAAGGCGTCAGCGCCTCCGATCACAAAATAGAATTGAACTGGCAACCGAGCGACGTTCCAGTACAAGGCTACTTTGTCTATCGGGCAGTCGAAAAGGACGGGCCCTACACGAAGCTCAATGCTTCACCCGTTACCCAGCCGGCCTACACCGACGACACCGCGGCAGCGGGGCAGGAGTATTTTTACAGGGTGACCAGCGTGGATGAACTGGGCGCCGAAAGCCCTTTCTCCGCGCCAATGCCGATGCAAGCGCCCTGACCCAAACGCATCCGGAGCTACGGGAAGACCTTGATAGAGTCGGGCGTGGCATCGTGTCACGCTGTCGCCAAAACCAGAGGCGGCAGATGGGATTTCGGAGTATCGCGAAGGAGATTGCGTGTTCGATGCCGTTTGTCGCTGCACTCAACGCAGTCGCCAGATGGCCACCCGGCAGAGCGCTCCTGAACCAAATTAGCCGCCCTCGCGGGGTTTACGCGGACTTTCGCGACGCGTGGGCCGCCGCGGGGCACGGGCACTACGCCGGGCACGATCACAGCGATTCGGTCAAGACCCACTTGGCTCTTGCCGCCCGGCTGCGCCCCAGCGACTACGCAGCGCTCTATTGGATGTCGCAGGTGGAGCAACCGCAAATCCGAATATTCGACTTCGGCGGCAATATCGGCAATCTCTTCTACAGCTACCTTCCTTATCTTTCGCGCAGATTTACGCGAATCACTTGGACGGTGATGGATTTGCCTCTGGTTTGCCGGGAAGGGCGGAGGATCGCGAGAGAACGCCGTGCGGCCAACCTGACCTTCACGGAATCGGCCGAGGACGCGGAGGGCTGTGATGTGTTGCTGGTTTCAGGTTCGTTCCATTACTGGGAACGGCCCATTCGGGAGTTCCTGGCCCAATTCCAATGGGCCGCGCCAAGAACTGTTGTGAACCGCACACCCACACAGAACGAAGGTCCCAGCTTTGTCACCGTGCAAACCGCAGGCACCTACGCGGTGCCCTGCATCGTAAGAAACGAAACGGAGATGGCCACGGAATTCGCGCGCTGTGGGTTTCGCTTGGCGGATCAGTGGAAGGCCGCGGAACTCTCCTTGCGGTTGCCCCTTTTTCCTTCGAAAACCGTCCGTATGTACTCAGGATTCTATTTCGTCCGGGCGAATTAGAGCCCATGCTTCGGGGATCATGAGATCCGCGGCTCGTGACGAGGCACAAATTCTGGCAGCGGCTCGGACACGTCAGCGGCGTACCTGAATTGCGACAGGCGTTGCTCCGGGTGGAGAGGGATCTGGCGAAATAGTCCGCGCAATTCAGCCAGCAGGCGTGAGATCGTCTCCGGCTCATAGAGATCCGTGTTGTACTCGCAGGAAAGCCTCCAGCCGTCTGACCGCCGCACCATAAAGAAATTCAGGTCGTAAATCGCGCCTGGAGATACCGAAGGCATGGGAGTAATGGCCAGCTCCGCAAACCCGATCGGCTTTACGAAGTCGCGCTGGTAAATGAAGCTGATGCTGCAGAGGACTGGCCGGGACGCATCCCGCGGGGGTCGAACGGCTTCGACGACTCCCTGGAAATGAAGAGCGCGATGCGCCAGCGCCTCGTCCAGCGTATTCCGTACTCGGAGAAGCAGTTCAGCGAAGCTTGGATCTCCCGAGAGATCCGTGCGCAGGACCAGTGTGTTGACGAACAGGCCGATCAAAGGCTCGAGTCCGACGCGATCGCGGCCGGCGACAAGCGACCCTACGTGGATATCGGTTTGTCTTGTGTGCCGGGCGATGAGCATCTTCAGGGCCGCGAGGCAAACGGTGTGCATGGTGCAATGGTGCGCCGCTGCAAACCGCATAAGCTCATCTGTCAGCTCGGCCGGCAGAAGTTCCGAAAGGATGTAGGCGTTGTAAGTGCGCCGCCTCGGACGCGGAAAATCCGCCGGGAGTTCGCACACCGGCAAACGGGCCAGCTTCCGGCGCCAGTAGCTGCGGTCGCTTTCCAGCAGATCCGCGGCGCCGCAATCGCGGCGCCAAACGGCGTAATCGGCATACTGAATCGCAAGCGGCGGCAGATTCGGAGGTCGGCCTTCGGCCAGATCCGCATAGGCTTGGCCGAGTTCGTCGCTGAACACTCCGATGGACCAGCCATCCGAAACGATGTGGTGCATGGTAAGCAACAGCACATGTTCGTTCGCAGCAAGACGCAAGAGCCGCACACGGAGTAAGGGACCGGCTCGAAGGTCAAATGGAGTCTGCGCTTCGCGCACAGTGCGCCGTTCCTCCTCAAGATGACGCTCCCGTTCATCGAAGCTGCTAAGGTCGTCACAGGGCAGCGCTATTCTTGCGGCTTTGTGAACGGCCTGCACCGGTTCCCCTTCAACGGAGAGAAACGTGGTCCTGAGTGTTTCATGCCGCTCCGCAACTACATCGATGGCGCGTTCAAGCAGGCCGGGATTCAGCGGACCCTGGATGCGGAGGCGGACGGCCACGTTAAGAGCGGGATTGCCGGGGCTTAAGCGGTCCGCAAACCAGAGGCTCTGCTGAGCGGGCGTGCACGGGAAATGGTACTCAACGGGTCCGAGCTTCGAATCGCTCCGCGAACTTTGCGCCCGTGCCAGACCCTTGGTACCCGTGATCATCCCGTCCAGAATCCTTTCAGCATTCCGCCTAGTTTGCTGACGAAGCCACCCGGAACCCTTCCCGCAATGCCGGAACGAGCGGCGGCAAGGACGAAGACGAGGCGGCTCCGGTCATTTTCTCGGCTTCTCTTGCAACGGCGGCAATATTCTGCAAGCGGGTTACTTGTCCCGCGCTGATGATCGTGCCGGCCTGCGCGGCACGCGATACGATTTGAAAAATGTGGAGGGAGTCCGCGCCCAGATCGAAGAGGCTGGCGCTTACGCTAATACGATCGAGGTGAAGAACGTCCGCGCAGATCGCCGCCAGCGTAACCTCGAGATCCGTGCGAGGCGCGACGAACTCTTCGCTTTGGCGTGGCGGCTGATCGAGCACTGGCAGTGTCTTGCGATCAACCTTCCCGTTTGGGGTCTGCGGAAGAGCGTCGAGGAACACAAAAAAGGAAGGGACCATGTAGCTCGGCAATCTCGCCGAAAGCCATTGCCGAAGGTCCGACGGGTCTGGACGTGCCGGGCCCGATGGCACGATGTAGGCAACCAGCCGCTTAAAGCCATGCTCGTCGTCGCAGCCCGCGGCAACAGCTTGGCGAACGGCCGGGTGCTGATGGAGCACGGACTCCACCTCTTGCAGTTCGACTCGAAAGCCGCGAATCTTCACCTGCTGGTCGGAGCGGCCAAGGAACTCCAGAGTGCCGTCGGCGAGGCGGCGCACCGTGTCCCCCGTGCGATAAATGCGCCGATTCATTCCCGGATGAAACGGGTCCGGCAGGAACGACTTCTCGGTCAGCTCTGGACGATGGAAATAGCCCTCCGCAACGCCCTCGCCTCCAATGCAGAGTTCCCCGGCAACACCGATGGGCAAAAGCTGCTGTTTGGAATCGAGGATGTAAAATTGAGTGTTGGCAATCGGCTGCCCCAGCGGCACCAGTCCGCTTCCTGCCTGCACGCGAGAGGCAGCCGACCAGACCGTCGTCTCTGTTGGGCCATACATATTCCAAAGCTCGCCATGCGGAAGCAGCGCATCCGCGAGGTCGCGCGACAGCGCTTCCCCGCCGCAGAGCATCTTCAGACGGTGTCCTTCCGGCCAGCCTGCTTCGAGGAGAAGCCGCCAGGTGGCGGGCGTCGCCTGCATAACGGTGATCCCTTCGGTTTGCACCAGGCGCCGAAGCGCGCGGCCATCGGCGGCGGCGTCGCGGTCCGCAAGGACGACACGGGCCCCTGTGATGACCGGAAGGAACAACTCCAGCGCCGCGATATCAAACGAAAGTGTCGTCACCGCCAGAAGGCGATCCTCCGGCGCAATACCTGGCTCGGCCTGCATCGAAAGCAGGAGATTCACCAGGTTTCGTTGAGTTACGGCGACGCCTTTCGGCTGGCCTGTGGACCCGGACGTGTAGATGACGTAAGCGCGGTGGGTCGAAGCGGAAGCGAATTCAGGAACATCCGCTTCTTCTTGGGCGATAAGGACCGCGTCGCGGTCCACGCAAACCAGCCGCGCTTCGCAAAGAGGCAGGCGGTCAACCAACTCGGACGTCGTGACCAGGATCGGAATCGCGGCATCCTGAAGAATGAACGAGAGCCGCTCCTGCGGATACGCGGGATCGAGCGGCACGTAAGCGGCACCCGCTTTCCAAACTGCGAGCAGAGCGACCAGCATTTCTACGCTGCGATCCAGCGCGATGCCCACCAGGTCCGGTGAGTCGAGGCCGATTTTCCGCAGATGCCGTGCCAGGCGGTTTGCGCGCTGATCCAGTTCTCGGTAGGTGAGCGCGGTTCCGCCGGCGGAAACGGCGATCGCCGTCGGAGTACGAGCCGCTTGCCGCTCGAAGAGCCGATGCACTCGGGTATCCAGGTCGAATTCGCGCGAGGTCGCATTCCATTCCTGAATGAGCCGGGAGCGCTCGCAATCGGTGAGCAGAGGCAGATCTCCCACAACGGTCTCTGGATGGGTCGCGAAGCTGCGGAGCAGTTCGCAATAATGCGAAAGCCATCGGGCAACCGTGCTTTGGTCAAAAAGGTCGGAGTTGTAGTCGCAATCAAGCACAAGGCCATCCGGTGTTTCGACTGCGTTGAGGAATAAATCGAAGTTAACCGCGGCTTTGGGGTTTGCCTCGATTTGCGTCCGCAGACCTCGCAGCGAGAAGTCCCCGCCGAGTTTTTCGAGATTGAACTGAACCTCGACAAGCGGGAGCCTGCCAGGCTCACGGCGCATATTCAGGTCCCTGACCAGCGTGCCATACGTGTAGTCATGGTGCTCGTGGGCTTCGACAATCGACTGCTGTATTCGTTGCAGAGCATCGGCCGCGCGTTCGTCATCGCGCCACTTCGTGCGAATGGGCAAAAAGTTCACGCAGTGCCCCACCAAATCGCTGTTGAAGAGAACGGATTGCCCGGCGAAGGGAATCCCGATCACGATGTCTTGCTGCGAGGTCAGGCGGTACAGCAAGGCTCCGAAGGCCGTGAGCAAGCAGGAGAAGAGCGTGCCGCGGTGGCGCGCCGCCGCCCTCTGAAGCCCCTGCAACTCTCGCCGGTCCATCTGCGCACGCACCGTGGCTCCGGCGAATGACTTCACGGCGGGCCGGGGACGATCCGTGGGCAATTCCAGCAAAGGCGGCAGATCGCGAAAGCGTTTCACCCAGTATTCGCGCGTGGCGGCATCGCTGTGCCCGTTCCTTCCGTACTTCGATCTCGCCATAGCGTATTCGGAGAACTGTGGCGCGGCCGCCAGGAGGCCATCCGTGCCGGAGGTGCGGCTCGAATAGAGCTTGCCAAGCTCGCTCAGCAGAACATTTGTTGACCACCCATCGCAGATAAGGTGATGTGCCGTGAAGAGCAGAACATGTTCCGATTCGCCCATTCGGAAAAGCGAACACCGGGCGAGCGGCGGATGGGATAAATCAAAAGGCGTTGCGGCGTCGGCTTGAATCGCCGCGGTGAGCGTCGCGCGTGCTTGCGTTGGGCCGAGCTCGGAGATGTCCTCAAAGCGCAGTGGCGCGGCGACGTAAGGGGCAAAGCGCAGAGTTGTGTGCTCAGGCGATAGCGACGCACGCAGAGCGTCGTGCCTCCGGAAGAGCTGGTCTAGAGCGTGCTCGAGAGCGCCCCGATCAAGTTGGCCCGTCATCCGCAGCGTAAACGATTCGTTGAAGGCGCAAGAAGCCTTGTCGCTCATCTGCGCGGCCAGCAGGATTTCCCACTGTCCTTGGGTCAGCGGCACCTCGGCCGGCGCGGGCCTGGTCGTTTCGTCTTGGAGCGAAACGCTCGCTGACGGCGGCTTTGGTTGAGCGGAAATGCGTTCTCGCTTTTCAGAGGCAAAGACGTCCGCGTCGTCCATTTCGGAGATTGCTTCGGCAAACGCGTCTTGGGCACGACGGAGCTCGTCGCGTCCATGCGCGGTGCCGAGAAAACACGGAAATCCTTCCAGCAGGTAAACACCCTTTTCGCGGAGTGCGTAAAACAGCAAGCTGCCCAGCGGAAACTCGCGCGGAAAATGCACATAGAACAAACTGGAGAAATGTTCGAGCGCCGCCGGAGCGTGATGGCGCTCGATCAGGCTGCGAATCGTGTTTGTGAATTCCGTCGTGTTTCGGGCCAGTCTCTCCTGGAGCGCCGGGCCCTCGGCTTTCAAGTGCAAAAGCGTGGCTCGCGCCGCGGCAAGTGCAAGAGGATGGCGCACAAAGGTGCCAGCAAAAAAGGTCACGCCGGCTTGCGGGGCGGAGTCATCTCCGAATTGCCATACGCCGCCATCGAGCGCATCCATGAATTGAGCCCGGCCTGCGAGTACTCCAATCGGCATTCCGCCCGCTAAAACCTTGCCGTACGTGACGAGGTCGGCACGAATGCCAAAAAGCGCCTGGCAGCCCCCCGGATGAACGCGAAATCCCGTCACCACCTCGTCGAAAATCAGCGCTGTGCCGGAATTTTCGGTAATTCGCCGAACTTCGCGCAGAAAACCGGCGGGTTGCAGGGCGGGATGGCGGCTCTGCACCGGCTCAACCAGAATGGCGGCGAGCGAAGAGGCATTCTCGTGAATCCAGTCGAGCGCGGCGTCGGAGCCGTACTCCAGGACGGCGATGTTTCCGAGATTCTCTTTCGGAATGCCTGGAGCAATCGGGAATGCGCCGGACGCTTGGTCGCGATTCGAACGCTTCACCAGAACTTCGTCAAACATTCCATGATAGGACCCGGAGAACAAGGCCACCTTGTTACGGCCAGTCACTGTGCGAGCGACGCGAAGCGCAGCCATGACCGCTTCCGAGCCGGTGTTGCAAAAGGTCATGCGCTCGTTACCCGTCATTTCGCAGAAGAGCTCCGCAACTTCGCCCGCGAGATGGCTTTGCGGTCCGATTTCGAAGCCTTCATGGATCCGCTCCTCAAGCGCCCGCACGATAAAGCCGGGCCGGTGGCCCAGCAGGATGGAGCCGAAGCCGCTCAGGAGGTCCACGTATTCGTTGCCGTCAACATCCCATAAGGAAGCACCTTCGGAACGCACGGCCACAATCGGGTAACCCATCTCCTTCCACTCCGGCCGGAATCCAGACACTACGCGAGGGTCGGCCAGTACCGAACGATGCTCTTGCGTCAGCGCTTTCGACCGCGGCGTCCTTGCCGTGCAACGCTCGATGAGCCTGCTTAGATATTGCCGCTGACTCGCGTTCAGCTCGCCCGAGCCGCCTGTTTCCGGAGGGCGGAATGGCGCAAAGGCTGTGCTTCGCGAAGAGTTTTTCCCGGGTTGAGCCGAACCTCGTCCTTCAATCAATCCCGGCGCAGCCTGAAGACTCGAGAGGACACTCCGCTTTGGTTCCGCGGAGGCTCCGCGCTTGAACGGCCGTTCGCGGAGAACTTCCATCTGTTTGGCGAACAAATCGCTCATCGCGCGCGTTTGGTCCCGCAGGAACGACTGCAACTCATCGGAGTATTCCGAGGCCGCAATGCGTAGCCGGTCGGACGGCGCAACAGGCGGGTCCGTTCGTTCGGCTGCCGTGCTGTCAAGCGGGGCAATCTGCTCCTTCCTTTGCTCTCCCGCAGGCAGGATCGCGTCCAACCGGCGGGCCAGAGCGTCAACGGTAGGAAACTCGCTGAGCAACTGCCGAAACGAAATCTTTACGCCGAACCGGCTTTGTAGCGCGATGCTGACCTGCGTGAGAAACAGCGAATCGAAGCCGAGCTCGAGGAACCCCGTCGCGGCATCCTCGCTGGTAAGACTTGTTCCGGATAGCTCGGCGAACATTTGTGTAAGTGCGGAGCGAAGACTCTCGACGCGCGAATTGGAATCCGCGGCTCCCGCTGACGAACCTAGGGCATTCATTGTGGCTGGCTCCTCTTGGGAACAAATCTCTTCCCGCGCCGAACTGTCCTTCGCTTCAGCGGTATCGATCCAGAACCGCTTGCGTTCGAATGGATACGTTGGCAAGGGCACACGAAAACGCCGCTCACCGGAGTAAAGGGCCTGCCAATCCGGTTGCGCTCCGGCCAGCCATAAGGAACCCAGTGCGGAGAGCAGCGACTCGTAGGCCTTCCGCTGCGGCGAGACTTCAGGCAGCGAAGCGACACTTTTGGGAAGCGGAAATCCGGGCTTGCGGTGTTCGCGTACCGAACTGCTGAGCGCTTTGCCGGGCCCGACTTCGAGAAAGATCCTGTTTGCCTCCCGCAGCAAAAGCCAAAGACCATCGGAAAGACGCACTGGTTCACGCAAGTGGCGAACCCAATATTGCGAATCGCTAAGGTCGGTTTCTCGAATCCAGTTGCCCGTCAGACTGGAAACGTAAGGAATGGCCGGAGAACCCATGCGAATGGAACGCAGCCGCTCGCCAAGTGGGCCGAGCGCCGGTTCCATCATCGAAGAATGGAACGCGTGCGAAGTGGTCAAGCGGCGCGTGCCGATGCCTTGCTCCGCCAGTTCGCGCTCAAACGCTTGGATCGCGCTCAACGGGCCGGAAACCACGCAAGTGGAAGGCGAATTGATAGCGGCAAGGGAGAGGCCGGCGGGGAGAATCTCTCGCAGCTTCGCTTCGGGGACTCGCACGGCCAGCATCGCTCCCCCGGGCAGGCCCTGAATCAGCTTGCCTCGCGCCGCAATCAGCATCGCGGCGTCCCGCAGCGTGAGCACTCCGGCCACCGTTGCTGCCACGAACTCGCCGGCGCTGTGACCCAGCACGGCCGAAGGACGAATTCCCCAGCTCATCCACAATTGTGCCAGTGCGTATTCGAAAACGAAGATGGCAGGCTGCGCGAACTCGGTCCGGTGAATCGTGGGGTCGGCAGAGGCTCCGCCGATTTTGCAAAGAAGCTCGCGCAAACCACATCCGAGATGCGGCCGCAGCAACTCGCAGCATTGATCCACTGCCTCACGGAAAGTACTCTCGATGTTGTAGAGATCGAGCGCCATGCCTGGTTGTTGTGAGCCCTGGCCCGGAAAAAGAAACACAACCGAGGGTTGCTGGTTCGGTGCCTGACCCGTGTCCGCGCGTTTCGGCTCGGCCCTCAGGCTTGCGCACGCCTCTGCGGCGTCTCTTGCCACAATCGCGCGCCGATACGCGAACGCCTTCCTGCCCACTTGCAGTGTGAACGCCACGTCCTGCAAATTCGCCTCGGGATGCACCTGCAAATGCGCGGCTAGGTTGGCCACCGCTTTCTTCAGGGCGGACTCCGACCGCGCGGAAGTTACAAGCAGCGAGGCCGGCCGTCCGGAAACAGACGCTTGCCGATGCGGGGCCTCCTCCAGGATCACGTGCGCATTCGTGCCTCCGACTCCGAAGGAACTCACCCCGGCCTTGCGGCGGCATTCTGAAGCAGGCCATCTCCGGCGTTCCCGGTTCACCAGAAAAGCGCTCTCCGCCAGCCGAAAGTGCCGGTTCGGTTCGGCGAAATGCAGCGTCGGCGGAAATTCTCCATCGCGAACAATTTGCATCGCATGAATCAGGCCCGTAATGCCCGCCGCCACGTCCAGATGGCCGATGTTCGTCTTCACAGTCCCCAGCACGCAAAATTGCTTCGCCGGGCTGCATTTGCGAAAGCATTGATCCAATGCGGCCAGCTCGATCGGATCTCCGAGTGGCGTCCCCGTGCCGTGCGCTTCCACGTACCCGATTTCCCGGGGCGCTACTCCCGCGTCGCGCTGTGCGGCCTCGATCACGCGAATTTGCCCTTCGATGCTCGGAGCCGTGTAGCCGGCTTTCGCGGACCCATCATTGTTTACAGCGAACCCGCGGATGACTCCATGGATGTGATCGCCATCGCGTAGCGCCTCTTCCAGTCGCTTCAGCAGCACCACGCCCGCGCCGCTGCCGAAAACCGTTCCGCTTGCCGCGGCGTCGAATGCGCGGCAGTGCCCGTCCGGGGAGATCATTCCGCCTTCCTGGTACCGGGCGGCCCTGGCCTGCGGAAACGTCACCGACACGCCGCCCGCTAGAGCCATTTCGCAACGCTTGCTGCGCAAACTTTCGCATGCCAGGCACACGGCAATCAGCGATGTTGAACAGCCTGCCTGAATCGTGAAGCTCGGGCCGCGCAAATCCAGCTTGTAGGAAACGCGTGTGGATAGAAAATCCAGACTGTTGCCCAGCATCTCGGAATAATTCTCGACCTGGTAGCCTCGCGTAAACTCCCTCACGAACCGCGGATCGGCGCACAATGTCGAGAGGAAATAGGTCGGCATCGCGCAACCGGCGAACACGCCGGCTTCTTTCGCGTTTGCGGGCAAGTACCCGGCGTCCTCCAGTGCTTCCCAGCAGCACTCTAGAAAAATCCGGTGCTGGGGATCCATGAGCGCCGCTTCGCGCGGGTGAATGCCAAAGAAATCGGCGTCGAAGAGATCGGCGTGTTCCACAACGCCTCTGGCCGCCACGAAAGTTGCACCCGACTCGTTGCCGGCTTGCAACTCCTCGCCGCTGAATGCTTGGATCGATTCGACGCCGTTCAATTGGTTCTGCCAGAATTTCGCGACGCTTCGCGCGCCCGGGAATCTTCCGGCCACACCGATAATCGCGATGCTTTGTCCTTGCGGCATCGGCCGCCCGGATTCCTTCACCTGGCGTCTCCGGCCGCTTCGCAGGCGCCGCCCGAACCCGAGTCCCCACCGCCAAAAGCAATAGACTTTGACCGCGGCCGCGCCGTTGCCTCCTGGGCCAGATGCCTTGCCAGTTTTTCGATAGTGGTGAACTGAAACAGGTCAACGATGGGGATCGAACGATGCGTGGCTGCTTGCAATTTCCCGTGCATCGAGATGAGTAGCAGCGAGTTTCCTCCGACGTCGAAGAAATTGGCGTCGCACGCTATATCTTCCGACTGGAGAACATCGCTCCACACGGACCGGATCGTCGATTCCAACCCGTCTGCTTCAGCCGAGAATCTCTCGGCGCGCGCCTTGGCCGACCCCCGATTGAGCACCGCGCGCAGAGCTTCGCGATCAATTTTTCCGTTTGCGGCGAGTGGCAGGGAATCGAGGCGGACGAAGTCGCTCGGAATCATGTATGGAGGCAAGGTCTTGCCCAGGAACATCCGCAAGCCGGCCGCTGAAACCGGCTCTTGCGGACGGTCCGCGAAGTAGGCGACAAGCCGCTTGGAGCCGCAGCTCCCAGTCTCGCCGGAAACGTATGCCTGCAGTACCCCGGGATGCGCCCCCAGCGCAGCCTGGACCTCCGCGGGTTCCACTCGATGGCCCAGAATCTTCACCTGATCGTCGAGCCTTCCCAAGAATTCCAGAGTCCCATCCGGTCGCCAGTGTGCCAGATCGCCCGTGCGGTACATGCGCTCGCCGGGCTCCTCCGCAAAGGGATTCTCGACGAATGCTCGGGCTGTTAGCTCGGGATCGTTAAGATAGCCGCGTGCCAGGCCGTCGCCGGCCGCGTAGATTTCCCCGACTGCTCCGTTCTCCACGGGCACTCCATCGGAATCCAGCAAGTACACCTGCGTATTCGCGACGGGCCGGCCGATCGGCACGGAATTTTCAATAACTTCACCCGCTTTCATCCGGTGACAACACGTGAACGTTGTGTTCTCCGTCGGACCGTAACCATTGATAAGCGTGCAGTGCGGCAGAGAACGAAGAACCTCGCGTGCCAGCGTCGGCGATACGACATCTCCTCCCGTGAGCAACTGCTTGACATTCCGCAAGTCCGCGAGCCGCTGCTCAACCATCAGGTGAAACAATCCCGAGGTGAGCCAAAGCGTTGTGACCTTCTTGCTCAGAATCGTGCCGCCCAGGTCCTCGAGCGAGGCAACTTCCGCCGGAAGCAGCGCCAGATGCGCCCCGTTCAGGAGCGCTCCCCAAATTTCGAATGTCGAGGCGTCGAAAGAGACGGGAGCGGCTTGAAGGAAAACGTCGTCCGGAGAAAAATCGCAATAGTTTGTGTTCCGCACCAGCCGAATGATCGAACGATGCTCAACCATCACGCCTTTCGGCTTTCCCGTAGATCCCGAGGTGTACATGACGTAGGCAAGATCCCGTGGCGAAGAAGGTTTGTGCTTGACATCGCTCGAGAAGCGGCCCGGCGCCTTCTTATCCAGGAGAATCGGCGGCAGGTTCTGACCCGGTGGGATTTTCGCGGCAAACCGCGATTGAGTAAGGATGAGCCGTGGTTTGGTCTCTCGCAGAAGAAATTGAATCCGCTCAGCCGGAAGCGACGGATCGAGAGGCACATACGCCCCGCCTGCTTTCAGGACGGCTAACAGCCCCACGATCATTTCCATGGAGCGTTCAGCACATAATGCCACGAGGCCGTCCGCACCAACCCCGTAGTTCTTTAGCCGCTGCGCGAGGCAGTTCGCTTGACGGTTGAGCTCGCCATACCTGAGCTGCTCATCGTAAAAACTGACCGCTATCTTGTCTGCGAACTTGGCCGCGGTTTCTTCAAACAGTTCTGCGACGGAGAGATGCCCCGGGTAGCAGCTCTGCTGGCCCGCCCACGAGCGAAACGGTTCTCGGAGCGCGTGTTTCGGCCTTGCCAAGCGATGCGCTTGAGAATCCAGGACTATCTGATTCTGCATGGTGAGCTTCCGCACGAAGCGTGCAGCGCCTCCACTTCGGCGCTTCCCTCAGTCCGTGGGCTTGCTGCCGCTTCGCTCGGGGAGACTCTGCTTGTATCGCGTGGCTCTGCCCCAGGGATCACGACGTTCGGAACCCACGTTAAGACTGCCAGTCAAATCGTACTGTCAAAGATAACCACCGCATGAGCTATGTCCATCGGGAACACAATGTATTTGCCTTTATGGCGGCATCTCGAACCGGACGCGGCGGACCAGCAAAGTCACTTCACAATCTGACAAACAGCATCGCTACAGGAATCCCAAATTTGGAGTACCAACTTGCACTTATCGACTCGCACGCCGCGTCCGGCTTACCCTCGGGCTCCAAAGTCTTGTTCAGTGGGTGTTCGCGGTTTGTGTAAAAGTGCGGTTGAGTTTCCTTGAAGTAAACCGGCCTGGCGTAGTTTCACGAGGTAACTGCAATTCTGGGAATACATACACTCCGCATGGGAAGCCGTTCGTTCGCCGCTGGCTGCCGCCGCTGCGGCCTTGTGCGCCGGAGTTTACCGGCAGACTCGCCGTTCTCCATTTATGCTCATCCGGTCCCCGCGCGAGTCTCTTCGATTCTCCATCCATTGCCGGAAATTCGATTGCCCGAACAGGAGCAGATCATGCGACGAATTCTGAGGCCCGCGCTGATCACGTTCTTCTCGCTGGCCTTCGCCTGTCTCGCTGTGGCTGAGCAAAGCGGCACGAAGACCACGCAAACCGCCACAGCGATGGCGGATAAGACTCCCGCGATCAATGCGCAGCCCGCCTCGGTCCGCGATTACGTCATCGGTCCGGAAGACGTGCTGGACATAAGCGTCTGGAAGGAACCGGATCTGAGCCGCTCTTTGCCCGTCCGTCTGGACGGCAAGATCTCCATGCCGCTCCTCAACGATGTGCAGGCGGCGGGTCTGACCGCAACCGAATTGTCCCAGTCCATCACCGAAAAACTGAAAAAATATCTCAATGCTCCGCGCGTGACCGTGATGGTCAGCCAGATGAATAGCCAGCGAATCTATGTGCTGGGAGAAGTCACTCGGCCGGGCGCCTATCCTCTGCTGCCGGGAATGACTATCTTGCAGGCCATCTCCAGCGCCGGTGGACTGACGCAGTTTGCCAACAGCAAAAGGATCTTCCTCCTGCGAAACGAGAGCCAGACTTTGAACAAATACCCCTTCAACTACAACGAAGTGCTGGATGGCCGGCGGCCCGAGCAGAATTTGACATTGCGGGCTGGAGACACGGTCGTCGTGCGATAGGAGATCTGGTTTGAAGCGCCAAACCTGTCCTTTGGCGGCTGGATTGGGACTTCTGGCCGCTAGTTTCTTCTACCCCATTGCAGCATGCGCCCAGCAGGCGGACACAGCGCAGCAGCCAACGCCTCCGATGCCACCGGTGCAGCCGGTACCAGGCGCTGACTCGATGCAGACGCAGACTTCCGGCCAGAAACAGCCGGCGCGTGCACCCGCGGCTGCTCCAATCCTAGGGGGCACCGACCTTACCTTCGCTCTTCCCGTGGAACGGAGCTACTTGCTTCCCACGCTGAGTTACTACGGCCAGCTCAACAGCAATGCCTACAACGTTTCGAACTCACAAGACTACACTTTTGCGGAAATCAACTCGATTCTCGGCAGCCTGGTTTTGCAAAAGTCCCGGCCGCGCTCGCAACTCAATCTGGGCTACCTGGGCGGCGGGACCTTTTCGGCGTCAGGCGGTTCGCTGAACTCGTTGACGCAAGCCTTTAGCGTTTCGCAAGGATGGAATCGCGGACGCTGGGCGGGCGCCGAGGCGGACGAGTTCAGCTACAGTTCGGGCGCCTTGTTGCTCGGTGGTACATCTCCTTTTGACTTGGCTGGCCTGGGTCAGCTCTCCGGTCTGAGTTCGTTGGGACCGATCCTGATTCGCAATGCCTTCCGGCCGAGCCAAAGCATCTTCACTCCTGTCGGTCCGCGGCTCACGAACGCTTTGATTGGTCAGGTGGATTACCAAATTACCGCGCGCACGAGTGCCACGGCGATTGGCAGTTACGATGTCCTGCACTTTTTCCAGAGCGGACTCGTCGACAGTTATGCTGCCGGTTTTCAGACCGGCATCGGCCACCAACTGACGCGCCGGGACAGTGTTGCGGCGGCTTATCGCTTCAATTCCTTGTGGTTTAACGGAACAACAGACCGCATTCAAGACAATGTCGTTGAACTTGCATACGAACGGACACTCACCAGACGCCTGGACTTGCGCGTTGGCGGCGGGCCGGACACCAGCCCAATTCACAGCGGCACAGGCGTTACAACACGCACCTCTTGGGCGGGCGATGCCATGCTGCGCTATACGTCGGAGCGCATGGGCTACGGCCTGTTTTACAACCACGGCATTACCGGCGGCAGCGGGATCTTCATTGGCGCGGTCACGTCGGAAGTCTCGGCGGCGGTTCAGCGCGAGGTATCGCGCCTCTGGTCCCTGACTTTTAGCGCGAGCTACGGACGCAACACGAATCTTATCGGAGTGGCAACCTCCAAAATCGTCGCCCCCGCCGGCGCAAAGTTCGATGCCGTCTATGGCGGCGTTCTGGCCCGCCGGCAGGTCGGCGAAAGCTCGGAAGTCTTTCTCGGCTACACGGTTCGCCGCCAAACATCGGATGCGACGGTTTGCTCGGCTGCGGCCTGCGGTTCGAACCTGCTTGGCAACGTATTCAACTTCGGATTTGTCTGGCGTCCCAATCGGATTCCATTTGACTGAACGGAGAGAGAGGCCTGTCATGCTCGGAGCTCGTCAACTGACGTTGGAAGATTACGTCGCGATTCTCCGCCGAAGGAAGCGGGAAATCATCTTGTCCGTCGTGGCGGCGCCGGCGCTTGCGTATGCGATTGCGCTGCTGCTTCCGAAGGAATACACATCGCAAACGGTCATTCTGATCGATCAGCCGCACGTTTCCGAGAGTTATGTCACGTCGATTGACTCGAGCGACTTGCGCCAGCGGCTGGCCTCGGTTCAGGAAGAGCTGCTCAGCCCCAGCCGCTTGGGGCCTGTCATCCGGGCGCTCGGCCTCTATCAATCCGAACAGAACACCGTCCCCGCCGAAGCCTTGGCCAACCGTCTGCGGAAAAAAATCGCGATCAGTCCCGTCAAGCCGATGCCGCAGACAAACAGTCCCGACCTTCCGGGCTTTACGGTGAAGGCCTCAGCCGGCAGCCCGCAACTTGCACAGAAAATCTGCGCGGCAGTGACGAATATGTTCTTGCAATCGAACCTGCATCTGCGCGAAGCCCGCGCCGAGGACACGACAGCTTTCCTGACGAAACAGCTGGAGGACGCAAAACGGAATCTCGACGCTGAAGACGCGAAGCTGGCTGCTTTCAAGACCCGCTACATCGGAGAACTCCCGGATGATCAGCAGGCTAACCTGAACATTCTCGCCGGGCTGAATTCGCAGTTGGACGCCGTTACTCAGTCCCTCGGACGCGCCGAGCAGGACAAGGCTTTCGCCGAATCCTTGCTTTCGCAGCAGATTGCCGCGTGGAAGGCTTCGCAGGTCGGGCAGAATCCGGAAACGCTGGAGAAGCAGCTTACGGATTTACAGGCGCAACTCGCCGAAGCGCAGGTGAAATACACCGATGACCATCCAGATGTCATCAAGCTCAAAGCCAACATAGCCGATCTGAAAAAACAGATTGCGGCAACCGGCGCGGCTCCCGCAGCTCCTGTCGGCAAGGATGATGTGCGCGCCTCTATCGAAACTCCCGAAATCGGCCAGTTGCGGGCACAGGTGCACCAATACGAGGCGTCGGTTAAAGAAAAAGCGGCACAGCAGAAAGAGATTCAGCGCCAAGTAAGGCTCTACCAGTCGCGGCTGCAGTTGAGTCCGTCTGTGGAAGAGCAGTACAAGGTGCTTACGCGGGATCATGCCAGCGCAGCGGATTTCTACAACGACTTGCTCAAGAAGCGAAGCGAGTCCGCGATGGCCGCCAATTTGCGCCAGAGCCCGGATACGGATCGCTTCCGCGTTCTCGATCCGCCCGATTTGCCGTCTTCGCCTTCGTTCCCGATCCCGCTTTACTTCGTCCTGGGCGGGCTTGCTGCGGGCATCGCCACCGGTCTCGGAATCGCGCTGGTTAGGGAGGCGCTCGATCGAACTCTTCGAACGGAGAAAGACATCGACGCCTTCCTTCAGGTTCCAACCCTTGTACTTATCCCGTCGGTAAGTGCCCTTGGAAACGGCCCTGCGCACAAGAAGGAACCCGCGCTCACGGACACGCAGGCCGTCGCGAGAAGTTAGAGGAGACGTATGTACAAAAGCTTCTTCGGATTGCGCGAGAGTCCCTTTAACGCGAATCCCGATCCGCGCTTTCTTTACCTCACGCCGCAGATCCACGAGGCTCTCGCTGGTCTCGCCTATGGCATTCGCAGCCGCAAGGGTTTTTTGCTGCTGACCGGCGAAGTGGGCACCGGCAAAACGACGCTGCTCAACCGCTTGCTCGACTGGCTCAACCAGGAGGGTGTCGCGACGGCTTACGTCTTTCATTCCCAGCTCGACGCAACCCAGCTCTTCGATTTCATGATGGCGGACTTCGGCATACCTTGCCAGTCGCGCGACAAAAGCCACTTGCTCATGAAGCTGAATCAATGGCTGCTTCAGCGTTATCGCGACCGGAAGACAAGCGTCCTCATCGTTGACGAAGCCCAAAATCTCACTCTGCCCGTCCTTGAAGAAGTGCGCCTCCTTACGAACTTCGAAACCGCCAGCGAAAAACTCCTGCAGATCATCCTTTGCGGCCAACCCGAGCTTGACGAAAAGCTGCGCGATCCCCGCCTGCGCCAACTGCGGCAGCGCATCACCATCCGTTGCAAGACGCACCCTCTGGACCGGCGCGAACTCGCCGGATACATCGCGGAGCGCCTTCGCATCAGCGGAGCCAACGGTTCTCCTGTTTTTTCCGAAGAGGCCGTCGAAGCGATATTCCAGTACTCGAAGGGAATTCCGCGAGTCGTCAACCTCCTGTGCGAGCATTCCCTGATCAATGCCTATGTGGACCAGGTCCGCCCGGTCCCGCCGGGCGCTGTCGAGCAGGCGGCGCGCGACTTCGAGTTGGATATTGTGGACCCCAGTGCCCGGCCCGCTTCGAGTGCGCACCCCCATCTCCCCGGCAGAGTGGACGACATCGTGCACAACCTGCATAGCTTGCTGGCGGAGTTCGAAAAGTTGAATGCCGCCGCCGCGGAGACTCGTGAGAGGAAAATATGAGCAGGATCCATGAGGCGCTCAAACGCGCCGAGCAAGAGCGGTCGCAGCCGGTCGAGTCTTCAGTACCGTCGGCAGTGCCGGACGCCCTGCCCTCCGTTGCCCCGCAACGCACCAGCGAGCCGGCCGAAGCCCCGGCGCTTTTTTCGTCCTTGCCGCTCGAATCTTCCGCGCCATCGGACGCGGGCGTGAGGTCGCACGCGGATCAGTTTCTTCGCTTTGAGGATATTTGGGATGCCTGCACCGCCGTCCCTTGGAGAGTCACGTCCTCGAGAAGCGTCTTTGCAGGGAACGCGAACTCGGCCGCTGCCGAGCAATTTCGCACCTTGCGCTCGCGTCTGTATCAGGTGCGCGACCGCACCCCCCTCAAGACCATTCTGGTTACGAGCGCCCTTGTGGCGGAGGGCAAGACCTTCGTGGCCAGCAATCTGGCCCAGGCGCTCGCAAAGCAGAAAGGCTGCAAGGTCCTGCTGCTCGACGCGGACCTGCGCTGCTCAAATCTTCACGCAAGCCTCGGCGCCAATTCTTCCCCGGGACTCTCGGACTACCTTGCCGGAACATCCGAAGTGTCGAAGATCATGCAAAAGGGTTTTGACGAGTACTTGTGTTTTATTCCCGGCGGCGCCAAGGTTGCGGATCCCGCGGAGTTGCTCGCCAATGGCCGCCTCAAACAGCTTCTTATTAGAATCGCGCCGCTCTTTGACTGGGTGATCATCGATTCGCCTCCCACGCTCCCCGTTGCGGACTCCATGCTGCTTGCCGATTTGAGCGATGGCATTGTCTGCGTTGTACGCGCTGCCTTTACGGATCTCGAAAGCGCCCAGAAGAGCTGCCAGCAATTGCAGCAAAAAGGTTTGCTGGGAATCGTGCTGAACCGCGCGGATGAAGCGCCTTCCTACGGCGCTTACTACGGTTCGCTTCCTGCGCGGCTTTTGGACGGCAGCGCTGCCTGACTCACAATGAAAACTGAAGATTACAAGTTTTGTTCAAGCCGCCTGGGTGCTACAGCGGGTTCCAGTTTTGGTTAGGGCAAGCACCTGATGGGGTGAAACCCGGGAAGCTGATATACAGCTTAGGGCAAGTGTTCGTCAGCCGGGGACTTACTTCCCATCCGCAGTTTTGGAAGAGCTCACCAATGGGACTCGAATGGCGGTAGCTTGTCTCAGCGATCAGGCGCCTCCACCAACTCACATGCCGACGCCATCTCTCGAAGCGGAAGCGCAGTTCAATACTCTCTCTCCTGTTGCCTATCCTTGGTTCGCCTTGCAGGTCCGTATTCGCTACGAAGCGGAGGTCGCTCTTCATCTCGAAAGCAAAGGCTATATGCCATTCTTGCCTCTGTGCAAGACGCGGCGGCGTTGGTCGGACAGAGTCAAGCTGCTCGATGTTCCTCTGTTTCCCGGCTACGTCTTTTGCCGCTTTGATCCCCATGACCGGCTCCCCATTCTCAAGACCCCGGGTGTTCGGCAGATCGTGGGCAACCAACACACTCCTTTGCCTGTTGATGATTCCGAGATTCGGGCAATTCACACCTTGATTCTCTCCGGAGCGCCGAACCAGCCGCATCCCTTCTTGACGGTCGGCAACCGCGTGCGCATCGAATCCGGTGCTTTGAGCGGTCTCGAAGGAATCCTTGTGGACCTCAAGGGACGACAGCGCCTTGTCCTCTCTGTGACCCTTCTCTGCCGCTCCGTGGCGGTCGAAATTGATTCCGCCGACGTGGTTCCTATTCGCCCGGCGCCACGCGTGCGCGCAAGCCTGGCTTGATCGGGAGAAATCTCAGAAACGGCTGCGAGCGAGACCCAATGCTCAACAACGTTTTTCTTCCACACTTCACTTCGTACAAGACTCGCCGCCGGGGTGGTCCCCGGTGCCTCCTCGAGCAGGAATTCGAAGAACGCCTCTGCTACGAACGCAAGCGCGCGGAACGTTCGCGTGATTCCCTGATCCTGATGCTCGTCCACCGAAACGAAAATCACGCGGACCTCCCCATAGAGCCTGTGTTACAAGCGGCTCTCAATCCGATTGCCGGGACGATTCGCGATACCGACATCGTCGGTTGGTGCCGCGGACGGGCCGTTCTGGGAGTGCTATTCACCGAGCTGAAGTCCAAAACGTCCGAGCCGCTCATTCGCATCCTTAAAGAAAAAATTGTCGCCGCACTCTCCGGCGCCCTCACGCGCGACGACTTCCAAGCCCTGCAGCTCTCTTTCCACTCCTTTCCGGAAGATTTCAATTCACAAAAAGGCAAGCACGCTTTGCCGCCGCTGATCTATCCCGATGTGGTCGGTGTAAGCGAAGCGCGGAAAGCGCAATTGCTCGTCAAGCGCATCATGGACCTGGTTGGCAGCGCGTTCGCGCTGACCATTCTCTCACCCCTGTTCTTGCTTCTCGCCCTCGCTATCAAATGCACATCGCGCGGCCCCGTCCTGTTCCGCCAGGAGCGTCTTGGCCAGTTTGGCGTCCCCTTCGTCTTTCTGAAGTTTCGTTCGATGTACGTCAGCAACAGCCCGGCCATCCACCGCGATTTTGTGCGGAGCTTCATCGCCGGAAATCAGCCGAACGGCTCGGCTGCCGCCTCGCAGAAGCGCTGCTTCAAGATCACCAACGACCCGCGCATCACTCCTCTCGGCAGATTTATGCGCCGCACGAGCCTGGATGAATTGCCCCAGTTCTGGAACGTTCTGCGCGGAGAGATGTCTTTGGTTGGTCCTCGTCCACCGATTCCTTACGAGATTGACGCCTACGAAGCCTGGCACCGCCGCAGGCTGTATGAAGCCAAGCCCGGCATCACGGGATCCTGGCAGGTACACGGACGCAGCCGCACCACTTTCGACGAAATGGTGCGCCTCGACCTCCGCTATGCCAGAGAGTGGAGTCCTGCTCTGGACCTGAAAATACTGATGCAGACTCCTCGCGCCGTGTGTTCCGGTGACGGCGCCTTTTGATTGCAGCAGCCAACTCCAGAACACAAGGTGAAACAGATGCCACTCGGTCAGACTTCCTCCGCCCCAGCGCCTCTTCCCAATCAGCCCTTTGTCGTTCGCCAGTCCGACGTCGTGCGAATCGGCGTTGTCGGCTACGGCTATTGGGGACCCAACATCGTCCGCAATTTTCTCCGTCAGGAATCGGCGCGAGTTGTCAGCGTCTGTGACAAGAGTGTAAGTTCTCTCGAGCGAGTGCGGCGCGAGCATCCCGCGATTCCCGTCACCACGAACTACCGGACCATGCTCACAGACGACGCGATAGACGCAATCGCCGTGGTCACGCCGGTCTGGACCCACTTCGAGATCGCCAAGGCGGCTCTCGAAAACGGAAAACACATCTTTGTCGAAAAGCCGTTCACCAGCACCGTCGAGCAAGGTGAATACCTCATCGAACTCGCCGAACGCAAAAATCTGAAAATCATGGTGGATCACACGTTTCTCTTCACCGGGGCCGTTCAGCGGATTCGCCAACTCGTGGACGACGGGACGCTTGGAGATCTCTACTATTACGATTCCACGCGCGTCAATCTCGGCCTGTTTCAACACGACGTGAATGTGATCTGGGATCTCGCGCCCCACGATCTCTCGATTATGGACTACATCATCGGCAAGCAACCGGAGGCGCTCGTAGCAACCGGCGAATGCCACCTTAACGGCCACGCCGACGTCGCCTATCTGACGGTGTATTATCCCGGCAATCTTATCGGCCACATCAGCGTCAATTGGCTCTCTCCCGTAAAAGTGCGCACAACTCTGTTGGGCGGCGAAAAGAAAATGCTCGTCTGGAACGACCTCGAGGCTGACGAAAAGCTGAAAATCTACGATCGCGGCATTCAAGTGAGCGGAGGAGAGGCCGTGTACCAGCAGCTGGTCAAATACCGCACCGGCGACATGTGGTCGCCCAATGTCGAACAAGTCGAAGCTCTGAAGCTTGAGGCCTCCTATTTCGTGGAATGCATTCGCGGCGATAAGCGGCCCTTCAACGACGGTATGGCCGGTCTGCGCGTCGTGCGAATGCTCGAATCCGCTGACCGCTCGCTGAGAGAGAAGGGAAGAGTCGTCACGTTGTAGCCGCGGTCTTTGGCTCCGGCGCCAAATATGAAACTCTCGATTGTCATCATTTGCTGGAACGATCGCGCCGTCATCCTGCAATGTCTGCGCTCGATTTTTGCAACCACCCGCGGCATCGAATTCGAGGTCATTGTCTCCGATAACGGCTCGACCGATGGCTCGCGGGACGCCATTCGCGAGCGCTTTCCGCGAGTGCGTATTTGCGAAAATGGCGCAAATCTGCGGTTTGCGAAAGGCAATAACGCTGGAATCAGGCTGGCTCGGGGCGAGTATGTCCTCATTCTGAATCCAGACACCATCATTCATGAAGGAGCTTTGGATGCCTGGCTGCGTTGCGCCGATCAGCATCCTGAGGCGGGTGCGTTCGGCTGCCGTGTTTACGGTGCGGACGGCTCATATCAGGAGTCGGCTCGCCCCTTCCCAACGATCTGGCGCGACCTGCTGGCTGCGCTCTTTCTGCGTCCTCTCGCGATGATCTCGAAACGCTTTGTCTCGGACCGCTACTGGGGATGGAACGGCGATAGCGAACGCGAAATAGACTGGCAATGCGGTTGTTGCCTGCTCGTTCGCGGCGAAGTCCTCCGAAGGCTCGGAGGCTTCGACGAGCAGTTCTTCTACTACTACGAGGAAGTGGACCTCTGCCGCCGGATTTGGAATTCCGGACGCTCGATTCTGTTTGTCCCAAGCGTTTCCATAACTCACCTGGGTGGGCAGTCCACTCGGCGCTTCCCGCTTGCCTTTGAATTGGACAAGCAGATCACCCGCTATCGCTACTATTACAAGTATTTCGGCGTCCGCGGCGCGCGCCGCTGCCGGCTCGTGTCCCTCACCTGGTACGGCGTTCGGATGCTGCTCCATGGATTTCTTCAATCAATGAGGCCGAGCGAAGCTCGCGCGCGTCGCCTGGAGCTCTGCCGGACGGCTTTCGATTGGAACCGGCGCGTGGATGTTGAGAGGCTTGTCGAACGCGGCGAAGAACCGCGGCTTTCTGCCGCGCTCGGCACGCGAATACCTCAGGTGTAGAAATCTTCTGTTGTTAAGTTTGCGAGGCCTCGTCACCCGCAAATGCAAATCACAATCGAGTCGCAACCCCTTCCCGGCGTCGTGGTAATCAGACCCGAGGTCTTCCGCGATAGCCGCGGATTCTTCATGGAAACCTTTCGGGAAGATCAGTTTTCCCGCATGGGTCTGCCGGCTCAGTTCGTGCAGGACAACCACTCGCGGTCCTACCGGGGCGTCGTTCGCGGCCTTCATTTCCAGTGGGAGCCGCCGATGGGCAAACTCATGCGTGTGTCGCTCGGCAGCGCCTTTCTGGTTGCCGTGGATATCCGCAAGGGCTCGCCCACTCTTGGCAAATGGTTTGGCGTTATTGCCTCCGCGGAAAACCACCGCCAGGTGTGGGCCCCGGCCGGCTTCGCTCGCGGCTTCTGCGTCCTTTCCGAAGTGGCCGAAATCCAATACAAATGCACGGGCATTTACAACTCCGCAGGTGAATCCGGCATTCGCTGGGATGACCCCGCAATCGGAGTCGAATGGCCAATCGGGCAGGAAGCTGCCCGGCTCTCCGAAAAGGACCGGAATGCGCAGACGCTGGCGCAATGGCTTGCCCGCCCTGAGTCCAGTCATTTTCGTTATACGCCTGCTCCCGGGCCGCTTCGGCTCGCGCAATCGCAGGGAGCGAGTGCCTAGCTGCGTTACGCAGCCGCCCTGTCAGAACAATTGTTGGAGAGGCCCATGAAACTGCTGGTTGCCGGCGGCGCCGGTTACGTTGGCTGCGTTCTGATCCCCAAGCTGCTCGACCGCGGCTACAAGGTCGATGTCGTCGACCTCTTCTGGTTCGGCAATCACCTTCCGCGGCAGGTTGGCGTCCTCAACAAGGATATATTCCAGCTCACCGCCGAGGACTTGAAGGCCTACGATCAAGTGATTTTCCTTGCCGGCCTGTCCAACGATCCCATGGCGGAGTTCTCTCCGAGCAAGAATTTCATCTTCAACGCCGCCGCTCCGGCATACCTCGCCTACACGGCCAAAAACGCGGGCGTCAAGCGTTACATCTATGCATCCTCGTGTTCCGTCTATGGCTACAGCGAAAACGAGCTTTTCGACGAGACTCGCCCAGTCTCCTCTCGTTATCCGTATGGAATTTCCAAGCTGCAGGGCGAACAGGCTGCCATGGAACTTGCAGACGAAGAGTTTTCCGTCATTTCGCTTCGCAAAGGGACCGTTTCCGGCTATAGCCCCCGCATGCGCCTGGATTTAATCATCAACACGATGTTCAAGACCGCCCTCAAGGAACACACCATAACGGTGAACAACCCTTCGATTTGGCGTCCCATCCTCAGCATCGAGGACGCAGCGATTGCTTACGTCCGCGCCGTCGAAGCGAACTGCCGGCTCTCGGGTGTTTTCAACGTCGCATCCGGCAACTACACGGTGGGAGAAATTGGTGATTTGGTTCGCTCCGCTGTCGAGAAACGCTTGGGTAAGCGCCTGAATCTCGTAATCAAGCACATTCAGGATTTTCGGAATTACAAGGTCAGCATCGAAAAGGCCAGAAACGTTCTCAGTTTTCATCCCAACGGCAACGTTGAATCCATCGTCCAATCGCTCTTCGAAAACTACGAGCGCTTCCGTGACCTGGAAAATCCCGACTATTCCAATATCCACACATTCAAGAAGATCGAGAGCGGACTGGAAACCTATTCCATGGTGGCTGTCGCCCAATGAAAGTCGTCGTCATCGGCAGCAACGGCCAGCTCGGAACGGACGTCGTCATCGCCTTCGCGAACCGTGGCCATGACGTCCTGGGTCTGACTCACCGCGACATCGAGATTTGCGACGAGTCCTCGCTTCGCGAGCGCATCCTGCCGTTGCGGCCGGAGGTCATCGTCAACACCGCGGCGATGCATCATGTCGAAAATTGCGAGCGAGACCCGCACCTTGCCTTCGCCGTCAACGCGCTGGCCTGCCGCCATCTCGCGGCGCTTTCCCGCGAGCTGAATGCAAAGCTGGTGCACGTTAGTACGGATTACGTTTTCGACGGCAAGAAGCGGCATCCGTACACCGAAGAAGACGTTCCGCTGCCGTTGAACGTGTACGGCTGCAGCAAGCTTGCGGGAGAGCATTTCATTCGTTCTGGAGCGGAGCGTCACTTTGTCGTGAGGACATCCGCGATCTACGGCTGCAACCCGTGCCGTGCGAAGGGCGGACTCAACTTCGTCGAGCTCATGCTGAAACTGGCCCGCGAGCGCGGAGAAGTGCGCGTCGTCGATACCGAGTACGTTAGTCCTACTCCTGCCTCTGAGCTCGCTCTTCAAATAGTCACGCTCGCGGAAACCGAGCACTACGGCCTTTACCATGCGACGGCGGAAGGCCATTGTTCCTGGCATCAATTCGCCTCCGAAATCTTTGCGCTTTCGTCCACGAAGGCCGCCCTCAAGATCGCCGGCCCGAACGAGTTTCCCGCCAAGGTCCCGCGTCCCGCCTATTCAGTTTTGGAGAACGCGAATCTAAAACGCCGCGGCTTGAATGTCTTCACACCGTGGCAGACCGGATTGCGAAACTATCTGGCGCGCGGAGCCCGGCCGCTTGACTCCGTCCGGCTTCCGCCCGCTAAGGCCTATTCGCACGCTTCGTAGGTGAATCCACGTTGGAACTTGGTGCATGCACGACTACTGCTCGATTTCCCCTGACGTAAAGCTCGGCGCAAACGTCAAGCTCTCGAAGTTCATCAATCTCTATGGCTGCGAACTTGGAGACAACACAAAGGTCGGCGCTTTTGTCGAGATCCAGAAGAACGCTCGCGTCGGCCGTAACTGCAAAATCTCGAGCCACAGCTTCATCTGCGAAGGCGTCACCATCGAGGATGGCGTCTTCATTGGTCACGGCGTCGCATTCATCAACGACCTCTACCCGCGTGCAGCTAACTCCGACGGTACGCTGCAGACCGAAAGCGATTGGCGCGTCGAGCGCACGCTGGTCAAGCAGGGTGCTTCCATCGGCTCAGGTGCCACCATTTTGGCGCGAGTCGTGATTGGCGAAAACGCCATTATTGGCGCGGGCAGCGTTGTGACGAAGGACGTTCCGGCCAACGCGATCGTCGCCGGAAATCCGGCCAGGCTTTTGCGGTACATCTCCGAGGAGTGCAAAATCGCAAATGACGGCTAATGCCCAAATTCCTTTTCTGGACTTGGCGGCGCCGCACGCCCAGCTCGAACCCGAGCTTTCCGCCGTGTTTCGCTCGGCGCTCAGCTCGGCCGCTTTCATCGGCGGAGCCGCTGTCGAACAATTCGAGCGTGAATTCGCGGCCTTTGTTGGCGCGTCGCACTGTATCGGAGTTGCCAGCGGCACGGATGCCGTCCTCTTTGCGCTGCGGGCCGCGGGTGTTCGGCGCGGCGATGTCGTCCTTACCGTGCCAAACACATTCATCGCCACAACGGAAGCCATTACGCAAGCCGGCGCTCACCCCGAGTTCATCGACATCGATCCGCAAACCTACTGCATGGATCCCGCAAAGCTCGAGCAATACTTGGCCGAGTGCTGCTTTCGCGATGAGCAAACGGGGGCCCTCATGAGCCGGAAGCTGCGACGGCCCGTCAGCGCTGTTATTCCCGTTCACCTCTACGGGCAAATGGCCGAGATGGACACCATTCTCGGCCTGGCTCGCCGGCACTCACTCCTCGTCATCGAGGACGCCTGCCAGGCCCACGCAGCACAATACTTCTCAAAAACACTCAACCGCTGGGTTTCCGCCGGTACCCTCGGCGACGCGGCAGCCTTCAGCTTCTATCCCGGCAAAAATCTCGGCGCGTGCGGCGATGCGGGCGCCGTTACGACGAGTTCGAAAGCCATTGCCGCGCAGGTCCGTATGCTTCGCGACCACGGTCAAACAAAAAAGTATTACCACGCCATCGAAGGCTACAACGGCCGGCTCGACGCCCTCCAGGCAGGAATCCTTGCCGTCAAGCTTCGGTATCTCTCCGAATGGAACCGTCTTCGCAACCACGCTGCAAGCACCTACAACCGGCTACTTGGCGCGACACCCGGAATCACACTCCCTCACACGCGCGAATCCGCCCGCCATGTCTTTCACCTCTACGTTATTCAAGTGGAGGACCGCGACGCGCTTCAGATGCACCTTGCCGCCGCCGGCATCGGCGCTGCTATTCACTATCCCATCCCCCTTCATCTCCAGGATGCTTACCGCTCGCTCGGATATGGTCCGGGCAGCTTTCCAGTCGCCGAAGCTGCCGCCTCGCGCATACTTTCGCTTCCCATGTTCCCGCAGCTTTCCTCCGCCCAGATCGAACGCGTCGCCACCGAAATTCGCCGCTTCCTTTCAGCCCGCGCGCCGCACCGGCTGCACCGCGCTGCCGTCGAATCGTTTCCGTCAACGTGATGCCCGCTCGGCCACACGCCCAAAGTTCATCTGGAACGTAGCCATATGAAAGTGTGCATGCTCTCTTATTCCTACTACGAAGGCGATGCCCGCATCATCCAGTACGCCTCGGCCCTTGCCGAACGCGGCGACGAAGTCGATGTCATCTGTCTCAAGCATCCCGGTGATTCTCCCCGCGACGTCCTGGATTCCGTCAACGTTTTCCGCATACAGGAGCGCACTAAGGACGAGCGCGGCCTGCTGACCTACCTCTGCCGCATCCTTCGTTTCCTTGTTGTTTCCGCTGCCGTACTGACCAAGCGCCACCTCCGCCGGCGGTATAGCGTCATTCACGTCCACTCCGTCCCGGACTTCCTCGTGTTCGCGGCGCTCGTGCCCAAGCTGCTCGGCACCCCGGTCATCCTCGATATTCACGACGTCCTTCCCGAGCTGTATGCCAGCAAGTTTCACGCCTCTTGCAACTCGCTTCTGTTTCGCTCGCTGGTCCTTGTGGAACGGATATCCGTCGCGTTCGCCAATCACGTTATCGTCGCCAACCACCTTTGGTGTGAACGCGTCGCTGCGCGTTCCGGCCAAGCCGGTAAATGTTCCGCCATCCGCAACTACCCGGCGCCAAAACTCTTTCATCCGCGGCCACGCTCCCAGAATGGCCGTTTCGTGATTACCTACCCCGGTTCGCTCAACTGGCATCAGGGTGTTGACGTCGCCATTCACGCCTTCGCCAAAATTAAGGACGAAATACCTGATGCCGAGTTCCACATCTATGGCGAAGGCCCCGCCAAGCCCTCGCTCATGGATCTGAGCCGCAGCCTCGGCCTCGAGCGCCGGGTCATCTTTCATTCCGCGCTTCCTACCGCGGAAATCGTCCGCGTCATGGCCGCGTCCGACCTGGCCATTGAGCCCAAGCGCGTTTCCTCTGAATTTGGCAACGAGGCCCTCAGTATGAAAATCCTGGAATTCATGTCCGTCGGAGTTCCGGTCATCGTTTCCCGCACCAAAACCCACCGCTATTACTACGACGACTCCGTCGTGAAGTATTACAACGAAGACAGCGTTGACGAGCTTGCGGCGGACATCGTCCTGCTTCGCCGCAATGCCTCGCTCCGCAAGCAACTTGTCGCCAATGGCCTCAGATACGCCCAGAGCAACAACTGGAACATCCAGAAATCCCGCTACTTCGATCTCGTGGACGGCTTTTTCGTCTCGGATTCAGGCCGCCCCGCAGCGGCGCGCCGATGATTGCTCTTAAGCAGCAAAATCTCGCATCCTTGCTCCAGAGGAGGGAAACGCCGGTTCACCGTTGATCCTGTACCTCGACTGGCCCATGAGCCAGTATCCCCGCCTCGCCCGGATTCGCTAAGCTGTGGTCGTAAAGTTTCACTCATGCGCGTTGCTCACGCTCTCTTCTCGTGAGTTCTTTCTTCCTGCTCGCCGCGCGCTAGAGTTCGACTCTTCTACAAATCCGAGCCGGCTGGCTTTTTGGCGGGGGAAAACGCACAGTGATGCGCTATTTGTTGTTAGCGGTTCTGATGGTTTTTGCGACTTCACCTTTGAAAGCGAAGGACATCTATATCAGTCAGAATGGACAAGGCAGCGGAGCAAGTTGCTCCAGCCCATTGAGCGCCGCATGGTTTAACGCGGCGGGCAGTTGGGGAGCGGGCCCTCAGCAAATCGGACCTGGCACAACCGTCCACCTGTGCGGTGTGTTCAGCGGAACTCCCGGGCAGCAACTCTTGGCCGTTCGCGGCAGCGGCACGGCAGCGAGCCCGATCACCATCAAGTTTGAGACCGGAGCCGTCCTGACCGCGCCCTATTGGTCATCGCAGGGTGCGATTTCCGCCAACAACCTCTCCTATATTACGGTCGATGGCGGCGCCAACGGCGTGATTCGAAACACCGCTAACGGCACCGGGCTTGCCTATCACCAGAACAGCCGCGCCATCTACATGCTCAACTGCACCAATTGCTCTGTCCAGCATCTGTCCATCATCAACATATACGTGCGGACCTCTAACGCGGATATGGCGCCCACGCAGACCGATCTCAATTGCGTCTATTGGCTCAAGTCCAACAATTTCACGATCTCCCATGTCACTTGCCATGATGCAGGCTGGGCCTTTGCGGGTTGGGGGAACAATTTCACTCTGGCCAACTCGGTGATCTACAACGTTGACCACGGGCTCGCGCTCGGTCCCGCCGGAACTGTTTCTGGGTTCAGCATCCACGACAATCACATCTACAACTACGCGAACTGGGACAGCGCTTCAAACGCCTATCACCATGATGGCCTTCATATCTGGGGTCAGAATGGCGGGCGCGTTGTCGGCGGTTCCATATACAACAATCGCTTCGATGGCGACTCCGGCGTTAACATTACCGCCCACATCTACCTCCAGGACTCCATTCAGGATGTCGCCGTCTACAACAATGTTTTCATCGTCCCCCCAACTCGCACCATCAACGTTCTATGGTTTGCTGCGGGCACCAACAACTTGCCGGGCGGCATTGCCACGGGCAACTCCGCTTTCGACAACTTCATTAGCGCCGGCGGTCATCGCCAGGGAACTGCTCTCTTCATCCAGGGCCAGCAGAATTTCACCGCGGTCAACAACGTTCTCATCGGCGGCCAGGCGAATATCTCATTCCAGTTCGGCGGCAGCCTGTCACCGGTTGGCATTGACCACAATCTCTACCTTGACTTGGAGGCGGCTGCAAACGACCCCAACGGCTTTGGATACATGGGGCACAATTTCAAGACCCTGGACGCTTGGCGTGCAGCCTGCCATTGCGATGCCAACTCGAAAATGGTCAGCCTAAGCGATATCAAGGCGAACTCCGTTGGCCAGCTTCTCGCTGGCTCTGTCGGGATCAATGCCGGAAGAAACCTCATGAGTCTCGCCACCGGCACGCTTTCGAATCTAAGCCGTGACGCCGTCGGAACTCAGAGGCCGAGCGGCGGCAATTGGGATGTCGGCGCCTACCAGACCGTCAATGGTGTGCCCCGTGCCCTTGCGCCAACCGGCTTGACCGCGACAGTCAAGTGAAATCGGTTTCGTCAATTCGTTTCAAACCGTTCTAGTCTCGAACCGGGCGAGCGCGTCAGGCCGCGCGGCGCGCTCGCCTGTCACACTGTCTCAAATCCCCATTCCAACTTCATGCCTCCCGCATCCACCTCCGGGCGCCGGCTCATCGTTCGCAATAGCGTCCTCAATTTGGCCGGCCAGCTTATTCCCATGGTCGTTGCCGTGGTCACGATTCCCTTTATCGTTCGCGGCCTGGGACCAGACGGCTATGGAATCTTCTCCATCGCCCTCGTCGTTCTCGGTTATTTCAGCATTTTCGATCTGGGGCTGGGCCGCGCTACCGTCAAGTTCGTCGCCGAGAATACCAGTCCTGACCGCATCCACCGTGTCCCTGAACTTGTTTGGACTTCACTTGCCCTTCTTGCCGGGCTTGGAATCATCGGCGGCGCCGGGACGGCACTCTTCGTTCCTTATGCCGTCACCCATCTCTTCAAAATGCCGCCCTCGTTCTTCGCCGAGGCTCGCGGTTCACTATTCATCCTGTGCGCGTCCATGCCCGTGATGCTCTTGAACAATGCCCTCAGCGGCGTCCTTCAGGCCGCGCAGCGGTTTGATCTCGTGAACGTTGTCAAGGTCCCTTCCAGTGTCTTGTTCTATTCCGTCGCCGTCCTCGTCATCCCGTTTGGCGTCCGCGTCCAAGGTATCGTCTTGCTCCTGGTTCTTGTCCGCTTGGTCTCGGGCTTCGCCTGCCTTGCCCTCTGCTTTCGCGTGTTCCCGGAGCTGTCCCGCAATCTCCGCGTCTCCCGGGCTTCGTTCAAGCCGCTCGCCGTCTTCGGCGGTTGGATTATGGTCTCCAACATCACCGCTCCGGTGTTCGGCTATCTGGAGCGCTTCATGATCGCCTCGGTCCTCTCGGTCGGCATGCTCACGTTTTACTCGGCGCCGTACGACCTCATTTCCAAAATGCTCATCGTCCCTGCGAGCATTGTGCCTTCGCTATTCCCCTATTTCAGCTTTCACGGCAGCGGCTCTGGTGAATCCTCGGAAGTTTCCGAAGTCACGTCCCGCACCATCCAGTACCTTCTGCTCGTTTTGACTCCCTTGGTCGCTGCTTTCATCGTCTTTGCGCAGCCCCTGCTCCGCCTTTGGCTTGGGGCGCGCTTCGCCGATCTCAGCACCCTGCCCATGCAGCTCGTTTGTCTGGTTTTCTTCCTCAACGCCTTCGCCATGATTCCCTTCACCTCCGTTCAGGCCCTCGGCCGCCCCGATCTCAAGGCCATCCTTGATCTCTTCGTCCTTCCGGTCTATGCCGCCACGCTCTGGTTCTTGATGCGTCACATGGGCATCAACGGCGCTGCCCTCGCCAAACTCATCGTCACGGTCGTGGACCTCTCCTGCTTGTACTGCTTTGCCGCGCGCCTCAAAGCCTTCAATCTGCGCCATTGTCTTTCCGGCAATCTGTCCCGCGCTCTCCTCTCGAGTGCTGTGCTTCTTCTCATCGTTTTCGCCCTGCAGGTGTTTCATATCCCCTGGATCGCCTCCATCCCGGTCGTCGCCATCGCCCTGCTTGCTTACTTGCTGGTGTTCTGGACATTCGTGATTGACCGCCGCGACCGCGCGGCGATTGTGGATATGTCCCGCCAGTTCGCCGCACTCTTGTGGCATCGCTCGCGTCTCTTGATTCTTCAGCAGAAATCCGCGGAGCCAAATCTCGAGTAGGCCATGAGGATCACCTTTCTGATGCCGTGTTACTGCTGGGTCCCGTCGGGTGGCTTTCGCGTCGTCTATGAGTACGCCAATCAGTTGGTTGCGCGGGGACACCGCGTCACGGTCATTCATCCTCGTCGCCTGGCTTTCCCGCCCGAGGAGAGATTCACGTTGCGGCAGCGCCTCCGTCGCATTCGTTTGGCGGCCTTGGAAGCCAGAAAGCGTCCTGACCTCCATTGGCACAAGATGGATTCTCGCGTCCGGCTCGAATTCGTCGCCACGTCTTCGGCGAGCTTCTTCCCGGATGCCGACGTGATCTTCGCGACCGCCTGGCACACCGTGAAATCTGTTCTCGCTCTGCCGTGCTCCAAGGGGCGGAAGTGCCACCTCATTCAGGGATATGAGACTTTCCTTGGCCCTCGTCAGGAAGTGGACGCTTCGTGGCGTGCTCCTCTGCGGAAGGTCGTGATCTCGATGTGGCTGGCGGACATTGCCAAACAACTGGACGCCGGTCCGGTGACCTGCATCCCGAACGGCATAGACCACCGCGTGTATCGCCTGCTTCTTCCGCTGGCGGAACGCCCGGCTCGCGTAGCCATGACCGTGTCGCCCGTGTCTGTAAAGGGCAGCCGCGACGGAGTGACGGCCGTGACTCTCGCACGAAAGTCATTTCCCGGTCTTCAGGCGGTTTGCTTTGGGACGATCGCCCGGCCGCAATTCCTGCCCGAATGGACGCGCTATCTGCGCAATCCACCCCAGGAGCAAATCGTCGAAGACGTTTACAACGCCAGTGCCATTTTTGTCAGCCCAAGCCTCAGCGAAGGCTTCTCTCTTCCCGCAGCGGAGGCGGCTTCTTCGGGTTGCGCCATCGTGGCGACCGATGTTGGCGGATTACGCGAGTACCTCGAGCATGGCGTTACCGGCTTGCTCTCACCGCCCGGTGATCCGGAAGCTCTTGCCCGCAATGTCTGTACGCTCCTTGCAAATCCGGACCTTCGCATTCAACTCGCGCGCGCCGCCCGCGAACGCATTTCGCAGTTCACCTGGTCGCGCAGCACGGATCTGATGGAGGCTTTCTTGCAAGATGTTGTGAGTGGGCGGCCAATCCCTTTCGTCGAAGGGGCCGTTCCCCAGGCCGTCGCGTCCTGATGCTCATCATCACCTGCACGGATAAGTAGGTCCAACACCGGTCTTCTCCCGCGGAACATATACCAAGCGAGCTTCACAAATGCAGCCGGAAAATTTCCGATTCGGTGGCGGCGCCGGCCAAACGCTGTTGCACCCCCTTGTCCTCGCCGTGTTGCTGGTCGCCGTACTCCTTATCTTCTTTCTGCCGCGCAAGTACCTCGTCCTTCCGCTGCTCTCGTGTACGTTCCTGATCCCGTTACCCCAAGAACTCTACATCGCCGGCGTCCACTTCTTTGTCTTCCGCCTTTTTGTTATCGCCTTCGCCGCAAGAATGCTCATCGCTTTCTTCTCTTCGCCAGACCGCATCTTCCACGGCCGTCTCGGCCGTTTCGACCTGCTCTTTCTGTGCTGGGCCATCCTTCGCGCCGCTGCGGTCATTCTCATCTTTCGCGTCGGAGGAGCCGTCATCAATCAGGCCGGCTTTCTCATGGACGCCGTCGGCGGCTTTTTCGTCCTCCGCTACGTCATCGCCGATGACGAAGACATCTCTCGCGCCGTCAAAAGCCTCGCGGTCATTTCGTTCGTGATCTCGCTTTTCATGCTGTACGAGAAAACGCATCAGACCAACCTGTTTGCCATCCTTGGCGGCGTCCCTCCCGAGCCCGAGGTCCGCGACGCGCTCGTCCGTGCGCAAGGCCCTTTCCAGCACGAGATTTTGGCCGGTACGTTCGGCGCCACGCTCGCTCCTCTATTCTTCATGCTTTGGAAAACCGGCAAATCCACCCTCTTCGCCGTGCTCGGCTTCGTTGCCGCGACGATCATCACCTTTGCGTCCGGTTCCAGCACTCCGGTCTTCGCCTTTGTTGCCGGACTCGCCGCCATTTGTTTGTGGCCCATCCGCCGGCATATGCGTCTTGTCCGCTGGGGAATTGTGGCCGGTATCGCCGCCCTTAGCGCCGTCATGAAGGCCCCCGTTTGGTTCCTCATCGCTCGCGTTGGCGTCGTCGGAGGCTCCTCCGGCTATCATCGCGCCATGCTCGTCAATAACTTCGTCACCCGCTTCAATGATTGGTGGCTCATCGGCACAAAGGAGAACAGCACCTGGGGCGCAAACATGTGGGACCTCAGCAACCAGTTCGTCGCCGAAGGCCAAACCGGCGGCCTCGCCACGTTCATCTGCTTCATGGCATTGATTTGCATCGCCTTCAGCAGACTGGGCCGCGCACGCAAGGCGGTCGAAGGTGACCGTCAAAAGGAATGGTACTTCTGGAGCATCGGTTGCGCTCTCTTCGCTCATATTAGCGCCTTCATGGGCATCAGCTATTTCGATCAGGTCCGCGTTCTCTGGTTTCTCACTCTCGTGATCGCCGTCGTCGCTGCGGCGCCCTATCTCCGCGCTGGCGTCAGAATCCCTGCCGCTAGAAGCTGGGCTCCCGCCGGCATCGTTCCGATCAGGAGGCCGCCATCCTGGCCCGCTCCCTTCGGCCCGTCCGGCAATCTCTAAGAAGCTGGAGCTTCGCCTCCCGCAAGGCGCGCGGGCCGCAAGGCGTGTCGTCCTGAAGCGAAAGTTGAGGAGTTCCCAAACAACAGGTTCCAGTCCTTGCTTATCCCCGTTCCTCTCGCTCCATGACCAAACTCAATATCAAGTACCTCGTGATCAGCCCGGTTCGCGATGAAGAAGCCTACCTTCGTTCCACCATTCGTTGCATGGCGTCCCAGACGGTTCGCCCCGCCGAATGGATCCTCGTCAACGATGGCTCAACCGATGGCACTGCCGGCATCATCGAGGCCGCCGCCGCCCGCTATTCCTGGATACGTGCGCTCCATCGCGCCGACCGCGGTTTCCGCAAAGCCGGCGGAGGCGTCGTTGAAGCTTTCAACGAAGGTCTTGCCGCTTCTCAAACCGCGGATTGGGATTTCATCGTCAAGCTCGATGGCGACCTCTCCTTCGACTCAACCTACTTTGAAAAATGTTTTCGCCGCTTCGCTGACGACCCCGCTCTCGGCATCGGCGGCGGCATGATCTGCTACCTCGAGAATGGCGCAAAGCTCTTCGAACGTTGCCCTGCCTTTCACGTCCGAGGCGCCACGAAAATCTATCGCCGTGAATGTTGGGAAGCCATCGGCGGCTTTTGGCCCGCCCCGGGCTGGGACACCATGGACGAGGTCAAAGCCAATCGTCTCGGCTGGACCACACGTTGCTTCGACGACCTCCACCTCGTTCATCACCGCTACACCGGCTCCGCGGAAGGCGTCTGGCGCGGCTTCGTTAAAAACGGCCGCGCCAATTATATTTGCGGGTATCACCCCCTCTTCATGGCCGTCAAATGTCTTCGCCGCCTCCCTCGCCGGCCTTATCTCATCGGCTCCCTCGCGCTCCTCTACGGCTATATCACTGGCTATCTCAAAAGCATTCCTCGTTTCGACGATCACGAAACCATCGGCTTCCTCCGCCACCAGCAGCTCGAACGCCTCTGGGGCCGGGAAACCATCTGGAGATAACCTGCGTGTGCGGCATTTGCGGCAAGCTCATCTTTGATCCCCAAGCCAGCGTCTCTCCCGTGCTTGTCGAGTCCATGGCCAATTCCATTTCCCATCGCGGCCCCGATGACTCCGGCTTCTACATCTCCGCGAACATCGGCCTTGGCTTTCGCCGCCTCTCTATCATCGACCTCAAAAGCGGTCACCAGCCTCTTTCCAACGAGGACGGCTCCGTCTGGATTGTCTTCAACGGCGAAATCTACAACTTCCGGGACCTTCGCGAAGACCTCCTCCAGCGCGGCCATACGTTCAAAACCCGCTCCGACACCGAAGTCATCGTCCACCTCTATGAAGACTTCGGCGAACGCTGCGTCGAAAAACTGCGTGGCATGTTCGCGTTCGCCATCTGGGACAAGCGCGCTCGCTCGCTCTTTCTCGCTCGAGACCGCGTCGGCATCAAGCCGCTCTACTATTCGCTCTCCCCTCGCTCGCTCGTCTTCGCCTCGGAAATCAAAGCCCTTCTTGCCCTCCCCGGCCTCTCCCCCGAAATCAATCCGCAAATCCTGGACCGCTTTCTCACCTTCTACTACGTGCCGGGTGACGAAACCATCTTCCGCAACATCAAAAAGCTCTCGCCCGGCACCACCCTGACCGTTAGGGAAGGGAAGCTCTCTCACCGCCAATACTGGGACCTCTCCTTCGAACCGTCTCCAATCGCAGCCAGGCAAGCGGAATCTCGCCTTCTCGACATCCTCGAAGAATCGGTCAGCCTCCACATGATCAGCGACGTCCCCGTCGGGTTCCTCCTCAGCGGTGGCATCGATTCCACCGCCATGCTCGGTCTTGCCCCGAAGACCCAGCACACCTTACGCACCTTCACCATCGGCTTCTCGTACCCCCAAGTGACCGACGAACGCCCCTATGCCCGCCTCGCTGCCGCCCGCCTCGGCGCCGAGCACCGCGAAACCTCCTTCAACGCCCAGGACTTCGCCGCGTTCCTTCCCGGCTACATCCACATCATGGAAGAGCCCGTCTGCGAGCCGCCTGCTGTCGCTCTCTATTACGTCACTCACCTCGCCAAGCCCCACGTCAAGGTTCTCATCTCTGGAGAAGGCGGCGATGAAGCTTTCGCCGGCTATGAAAATTACCGCACCCTGCTTTGGCTCGAACGCGCCAAGCGCCTCCTCGCTCCTGCCTCCGCTGCTCTTTCGCGAACCCTCTCGGCCAGCGGTCCGCGCGCCAGCAAATTCGCTCCACTCTTCTCCCATTCTCTCGGCGAATTTTATCTCTCGCGTTCCTCCAGCCCCGCCACCTACTTCAATTCCTCCTGGCGCCAGCTTTACTCCCCGGATCTACTCGCTTCCATCAACAAAGCCGCTTCCTTGGATCCTGTCTCTCGCTTTCACTATCGTTCCTCCGGCCGCGGCTTCGATCCTCTTAGCCGGATGCTCTACGTGGACACAAAAACCTGGCTGCCCGATGACCTGCTCATCAAAGCCGACAAAATGACCATGGCCAATTCCATCGAGCTCCGCGTTCCCCTTCTCGACCACAAGGTCCTCGAATTTGCGGCTTCGCTTCCTCCGCAGCTCAAAGTCCGCGGCTTCGTCACCAAATACATTGCCAAGCGCGCCCTTGCCTCCCATGTCCCGCGCGAAATCCTTCATCGCAAAAAGACCGGTTTCCCCGTGCCTTATGCTCTTTGGCTCCGTCGCGACCTCGAGCGCTGGGTGCGCTCCATCCTTCTGGAAAAGAGAACCGTCGAACGCGGCCTGTTCTGCAAGACCGCCGTCGAGCAGCTCCTCTTCGCCAACCTCCAAACGGGTTGCTTCTCGAAGGAAGTTTTTTCTCTGTTGATTCTCGAGCTATGGCATCGCCGCTTCATCGACCACGACCCAGTCACTCCTCGATTTCTTCCGCCGCACGTTTCTTCCCAGACGATCTCCCCGCGGCCGCCGGTCGCCAGTCAAGCGCCATGAAAACGCCTTCTAACTCCAGCGTTCGGGTCCTGTACAGCTTTCCCCACAAGCTGGGTGCAGCCCGCATCTGTTACACCGCTTGGCAGCAGGTCAATGGCCTCGCCGCGGCCGGCGCCGAACTCTTCGTTCACACCGGCGCTTTGCATCGCTCCGTGCCGCCTCAGGTTCATGTCTCGGCCACCCTCGCTCGTGGAAAGCTCCGCCTCCCTTATCGTCTCCTTGGCCGCAATCGCGCTCTCGCTCTTCACGACCGCATCGTTGCCGCCCGCCTTCGTCGGCTCGCTGGCCAAATAGACATCGTCCACGCATGGCCGCTCGCCGCGCTCGAAACCCTGCAAACCGCAAAGGATCTCGGCATCCCCACCCTCCTCGAACGCCCCAATGCCCACACGCGCTTTGCCTACGAAGTCGTTCAGCGCGAATGCCAGCGCCTGGGCGTCCCGCTCCCTCCCCGCCATGAGCACGCCTACCAACCGGATGTCCTCGGCCGTGAAGAGCAGGAATATCGCCTCGCCACGCGCCTCCTCTGCGCCTCCGATTTTTCACGCCAGACGTTTCTTGACCGCGGCTTCCCGCCAAGCTCCATTGCCCGCCACATCTACGGATACGACGAAACCACGTATTTCCCCGCTCCTCGTTCCTCCGATGACCCAGATCGCGGCCTCACTATGCTTTTCGTCGGGGTCTGTGCCGTCCGCAAAGGCCTTCATTTCGCCCTCGATGCCTGGCTTCGTTCTCCCGCCCATCGCAGCGGTCAATTCCTCATCGCTGGCGAATTTCTCCCCGCCTACCGCCAAAAACTCGCCGCGCAGTTGGCCCATCCCAGCATTCATGTCCTCGGCCATCGTAACGATATTCCACAACTCATGCGCTTGAGCGACATCCTCGTCCTGCCCACGATCGAAGAGGGCTTTGGCCTTGTCTGTACGGAAGCCATGGGCAGCGGCTGTGTGCCGCTCGTTTCGGAAGCCTGCACCGAGCTTTGCCGTCACCTCGAGAACGCGCTCGTTCACCGCGTTGCCGATGTGCCTGCTCTTACCCACCACATCACACTTCTCCACGAAAATCGCCCCCTGCTCCATCGCCTCCGCGAGAACGGCCTGCGCCTCGCTCCCTCCATTACCTGGACGGCCGCCGGCTCTCGTTTGCTGGAAATCTATCGCCAGGTCATCGCCGAACACCGCCCCGGTGCTCTCCAACTGCACGCATCCATCGGAACATCTCGCGGAAATGAACGTCTATCCCTTTAATCCCTTGGCCGACCCCCGCTGGGACGAATTTGTCGCCCATCATCCCGCGAGCTCCGTCTTTCACACCGCCGCGTGGCTCCGTGCCTTGCATCAGGCCTACGGCTACGAGCCTCTCGCCTGCACCACCACGCGCCCCGGCGCTCCTTTGCAGAACGCCCTCGTCTTCTGCCGCGTGAAAAGCTGGCTCACCGGTTCTCGTCTCGTTTCCTTGCCTTTTTCCGACCATTGCCAGCCGCTCCTGGACCATCCGGACTCGCTCCTCGCCATCCTCGAATGGCTCCAGCAGGCCCGTTCCCACGAGCGCTGGAGCTATGTCGAACTTCGTCCGCTTCTCTTTGATTTCCCCAGTGCCGCCGCTCCTCCCCAGTGCCGGCTCGCTGAGTCCTTCGTTTGGCAGGCTCTCGATTTGCGCCCGGAGCTCTCCGCTCTTTTTCGCGGTTTCCACAAGAGTTGCATTCAACGCAAAATTCATCGCGCCGAACGCGAGCATCTCTGCTGTGAGGAAGGGCGCTCCCACACCCTGCTCCAGAAGTTCTACCGGCTCTCCGTTCTCACCCGCCGCCGCCACGGTCTTCCCCCGCAACCCATCAATTGGTTCCGCAATCTCCTGCAAAGTCTCGGTCCCGCGCTCAGCATCAGGATTGCCTCTCAAGGCCCACAGCCGCTCGCCGCCATCCTCACCCTCCGACACAAGGATTCCCTCGTTTACAAATACGGTTGTTCCGATGAGCGCTTCCACAGTCTCGGCGGAATGGCTTTCCTCCTCTGGCAGGCCATTCAGGACGCCAAGCGTTCCGGGGCCCTTCAGTTTGATCTCGGCCGTTCCGACCCCGGCAACGATGGCCTCCTCGCCTTCAAGGCCAAATGGGGCGCCTTCAGCCAGCCCTTGAATTATTTTCGACTTTCGACACACGTCTCCTCCCGCACCCGCTCCGAGTGGGCTTTCCGCGTAGCCAGGGACCTATGTTCGAGAATGCCAGAATCCCTTCTGACCGCCGCCGGCAGGGCGCTGTACCGCCACCTTGGGTAAAATTCACTCTAAGAACGTCTTGCCGCCGGACGTGGTCAAATCCAATGAAGGAATCCTTTCTCGAGTATTTCCGTTGTCCGTCGTCCTTTGTTGATTTCAGGCTCTCCGGCCCCTTATCCCTGCCCGCGGGTTTCTTTCGCTTCGGCCTCGATGAGATTTGCTTCGGCGCCTTGTCTTCCGGCCGGACTTTTCCCGAGCCTCGAGATTTGCCTGTTGAGTTCTCTGTGAATCCGGAGTTCGAGCATCACGCCTGCATTCTTCCCTTTGATCCGGATGAGATCATTCAAAATCTCCGCTACGAACGCTATCGCAGTGCCCTCCCTTCCGCTCCCTGGAACACTCACTCTCTGGTCCGTGCCACCTACTACGGCATTCGGCCCCTCTTGCCCATTGCCGTTCGAAAACACTTGCAGCGCTTCGCCTTGAAAAACTGGCGCGATACTCCCTTCCCCCGCTGGCCCGTGGACCAGACTGTTGATTGCATCTTCGAGAAGCTCATGGCTGCTGTTCTTCGTGCCACCGCACTGCCTCGCATTCCCTTCATCTGGTTTTGGCCCGAAGGTCATCCCAGCGCCGCCATCATGACCCACGACGTCGAAACCTCATCCGGCCGCGACTTCTGCCCTCGCCTCATGGATATTGACGACTCTTACGGCATCAAGTCCTCCTTCCAGCTTATTCCTGCCGAGCGCTACGACGTCCCCGGGAGTCTCCTCGCGCTCCTTCGCAAACGCGGATTTGAAATCAATGTCCACGACTTCAATCACGATGGCAATCTCTTCCAAAATCGCGATGAGTTTCTTCGCCGCGCCCCGCGCATCAATGCCTGCATCAGGGAGTTCGGCGCCTCCGGCTATCGTTCCGGCGTCCTCTATCGCAATCTCGATTGGTATGACTCCTTCGATTTTTCCTACGATATGTCCGTCCCCAATGCCGGCCATCTCGAACCGCAACCCGGCGGCTGTTGCACCACCAAGCCCTTCTTCGTCGGCGGCATCCTGGAACTTCCTGTCATGGCCACCCAGGATTACAGCCTCTACCACATCCTTCAGAGCTACTCCGTTGATCTCTGGAAGCGCCAGATTGAAGCCGTTCTCCCCAAAAACGGTCTTCTCAGCTTCATCATCCATCCCGACTACTTGCTTGATCCAAGAGCGCAGCAGACCTACGCCGCGCTCCTTGCTCATCTCTCGGCCTTGCGCGATGCGGGCCGCACCTGGATCGCACTGCCCGGCGAGGTCAACGAGTGGTGGCGTCAGCGTGCTCGCATGAAGCTCGTCCAGCAGGATCGTGAGTGGACCATCGTGGGGCAGGGGAGTCATCGTGCTCGCCTTGCCTATGCCTCCCTGCAGGATGGCGCCGTCGTCTATTCTCTTGCTTCCCCCACTTCGCCCTCCGTGCTGTCTCAAGTAGCCGAAGCTGCCGCCGAGGCCGCTTCCTCTCCGGTTCTGCCCTCGGTCGAAACGGCTCCACAATGATTCATCTTTCTCCTTCGCGCGATGCGCTCCCGGATTTGACTCTCAACTCTTCCCGTCGCGGTGTCCCCTCGGCAATCCAGCCATCTCCAATTCATGCTCGACTGTGACGTAGCGATACTTGGCGCCGGTCCCTTTGGCCTCTCCGCCGCGGCATATCTCCAGCGGATTGCGGGCCTGGACCTCGCCGTTTTTGGCGACACCATGGCCTTCTGGAAGCACTGCATGCCGGAGGGAATGCTTCTGCGTTCCGCCTGGTCCGCCTCCCACATCGCGGACCCCGATTCCGCCCTCACCTTGGACGCTTTTCGCGCCGCCGTCCGCAAGGGCTTTGCCGCCCCCGTTCCGCTGCGCCAATTTGTCGAATATGGCGCCTGGTTTCAGCGCCATGCCGTGCCCAAAATCGAAAATCGCACTCTCTCGCGCATCGACGTACAGCCGTCCGCCTTCGCTCTTACGTTCGCACACGGACCCTTAGTCAAGGCTCGCCGCGTTATCATTGCCGCTGGTTTGGCCGCTTTCGCCCATCGCCCGGCGCCCTTTACCGGACTTCCTTCTACCCTGGTCTCCCACTCCTCCGCTCAGCCTCACGCCAGGTTTCTCTCGGGCAAACGCGTTGCCGTCATCGGCTCCGGTCAAAGCGCTCTCGAATCCGCTGCCCTCCTCCACGAGGCCGGTGCCGAAGTCGAAATCATCATGCGCCGCGCCTCCATTCATTGGCTGGGCTGGAAGGAGCGCCTGCTATCGCTCGGCCCGCTCGCTCGCATGGCCGTCTCCCCCGCCGATGTCGGTCCCGCCGGAGTCAGCCGCATCGTCGCTTTGCCCGATCTCTTTCAGTGCCTGCCCAAGTCTCTTCAGGAACGCCTTCATCTCCTGTGCCTCCGGCCCGCCGGCGCTCGCTGGCTTCGCCAACGCCTCTTTGCCGTTCCCGTTACCCCGGGCTGCGCCGTCATCAGCGCGAAAATCCAAAACTCCTCCCTCCGGCTGGTCCTGAGCGATTCCTCGGTCCGCCAGGTGGATCACGTCGTTCTCGGCACCGGCTATCGCATTGACGTCTCGCGCTATCCCTTTCTCTCCTCCGCGATCAAAAATAACTTGAAGACCGTTCGCGGATTCCCCGTCCTCAATCGCAGCTTCGAATCGTCCATTCCAGGTCTTCACTTCATCGGCGCTCCTGCTGCGGAGAGCTTCGGTCCGCTTATGTATTTCGTTTCCGGCACGCGTTACTCCGGCGGCGCGCTGTATCGGGCGTTTTCAGGGGGATGGAATGTGGCCGGCAAAGCCGCCTAGCTCCCCGCCTGCTCCTTCCACTCTCGCTCGTTCCAAATTGCCCGGGGCCGTCGTCCTCGGCGGTGACTACCAAGGTCTTGGCGTTGTCCGCAGTCTTGGCAGGATTGGAGTCCCCGTCGTCGTCCTCGATGACGAACGCTCCATCTCCCGCTTCTCACGCTACGCCACTCTCGCTCTCCGCGTCGCCGACCTCAGAAGTGCTCAGGCCACCGTCGAAACCCTCGTGGATATCGCTCATCGCTACCATCTTCACGGTTGGCTGCTCTATCCCACTCGCGACGAACAGGTCGCCGCTCTTTCGCTCTACCGGGACGCCTTGTGTTCCACCTATCGCGTCCCTGCTCCCGCCTGGGAAATCGTGCAGTTCGCCTGGGACAAACGCAAAACCTATGATCTCGCCCGACAGTTGAACATTCCCATTCCCCGCACTTGGATCTCCGGCAGTTTTCGCGGTCTCGATGACCTCGATTTGCCCTTTCCTCTCGTTCTCAAACCAGCCATCAAGGAAAACTTCTTCTACCGCACTCGCGCCAAAGCGTGGCAAGTCAGGAATCGCGCCGGCCTCCGGGATCGTTTCCGCAGTGCCACTCGCTTCGTTCCCCCTGCCGAGATTCTCCTTCAGGAATTTATACCCGGCGACGGCCGCTATCAGCTCAGCTACTGTGCCTTCTTCAAGCGCGGCAAAGGCGTCGCCACCATGGTCGCTCGCCGGCGCCGTCAGCATCCGCACGATTTCGGCCGCGCCAGCACCTTCGTCGAAACCATCGAGCTTCCCGCCGTCGAAACACTCGCCGAGCGCTTCCTCCGCGCCATCAATTACTACGGTCTCGTCGAAGTCGAATTCAAGATGGACCCGCGCGACGGCCAGCTCAAACTCCTCGACGTAAACGCCAGAACCTGGGGCTACCACGCTCTCGGTTCCACTGCCGGTGTTGATTTCTCCCGCCTGCTCTATGTTGATCAGGTCGGAGGCCGCGTCGAATTTTGCCGCAGCCGTCCAGGTGTTTCCTGGGTCCGGCTTCTCACCGATCTCCCAACCGGCCTGCTCGATATCCTTGCTGGCCGCCTCCGCTCGTGGGACTACCTCCGTTCCCTCCGCGGCTTCCATACCGAAGCGGTCCTCAATTTCGAGGACCCTCTGCCCGCCCTCGCAGAAGTCGCGCTCCTCCCCTACCTGACCTTCAAGCGCGGCTTCTAGCCTGGTGCCGATCCTCGCGTCTGCCTCCCAGGTTGGCCGTCTTCTTTTCGCTCCGCTCAAAACTCCTCAGCCCCCTCCGCAGGTCCAGGCGAGGAGCCGGCAAATACCCGGTCCGACGGAGGGGGCGCATGACTCCTCCGCCACAACGGCCCCTGCATAGCTCTTTGCCGGTTCGAATTGCGCCACCCAATACTCGCGTCCGTGCCCGTCACAAAGTCTTCCGGCGTTTAGGTCCCTCCTCGCGGTATGCGCCTCCGCCGCCGGGCGCAGTTCGGCGCGAAAATCGGAAAGTGAAACTCCCATTCCGTGGCCCAGTGCGAAGCCCAGTCCGAGGCCCAGCGCTTTGGCGAATGCTTCCTTGCGCGTCCACACCCGGAAAAATTCCGCCGGCTGCTCACGCTCAGGTACGGTTCGCAATTCCCGCAACTCCTCTGTACGGAAAAATCTGACCGCGATTTCCGCCCAATCCAAATCGCCGCGGATCTTTTCCACGTCGATTCCCACTCTTCGCCCGACCGCGAACGCCATCGCCACCATCTCGCCCGAATGCGACACGTTGCATTCCAGCGGAATCTCGCCGGCGCATCGCTTCAGTTTGGGTTTGCCGTGCGGCTCCGTTTCAATCTCGATTCCGCCTGCTTCGCGGCCGAGGTATGCCGCCGCAAGGCAGCGCAGAGCCCCGCGTCCCGTCACAAACCGCTCACGGTCTTTTGCGAACCGAAATCGTTGCGCTCTTTCGCGTTCCTCCGGCGTGAGCAGCGCACTCAAACGCTCCAAAAGATTCGCGGCGTCTTCGAGCGCAATCTTCCAGACGTGAATTTCACCCACCGCTAGCGCCGGGGGTTTTGCGCAAACTTCCCACGAGCCCATTGCGCGCGGCTCGCTCCGCTCCAGAGAACGCGTCACTCCTGATTTGTGCCCGGAGTCGTCGGCGAGAATCGTGGTCATCGCGCAAGCTCGTCCGCTCGTCCGACGTACGCGTCGATTTCCTTTGCCAGACTGTCCACGTTCGGCGGCATGTAGATCGTGTAGTGATTTCCCGGAACCCGGCGGACTTCCATCTGCGGCATCCACTGGCGGTCCCAGCCGAGTTCTTCGCTGGCGGCGAAACCGATGGTGCGCTGAGTCGCGCGCACGAGCAGCACAGGCCCGTCGTAGGGCCGCGGCACGTACTCCGCAGCGGCGCGGTACAACACTTCGAGCGGATCGATTCGAAGGGCCTCGCCGGGAACCGCTCTTGCCGACCCGGCTTTCCGGCCGGCAGCTCCCGCGAATGGCATTCTCTGCAACTTCTTCGCAATGCGCGCGCCGAGATAGTCCATCGCGCGGTTCCAGCCCAGGTGCCGCACGTACAAGCACTCGAAGCGGAAGAGATGCCATTTCAGTTGGCGCCGCGCGATCACGCGCCGCCAGGAACTGTACGCGTACAATCTGACCGGATTGGCCGTCTCAAGCATCACGAGTCTCGCGACGCGCTTGCCTTGGGCTGTAAGCTGCTGGGCCACCTCGAGCGAGAGCAGCCCGTGCGCGCACCATCCCCCGAGCGCGTACGGTCCTTCCGGCTGCCGGTCGAGAATGGCGTTCACAAAGTAGTCCGCGAGCTGCGAAAGCGAAGGCTGTGACCCGAGCGTTGCAATCACGCCGGCTTGCAATCCGAGGCTATGAAAGCGCCGCATAGCGGCGAGGCTCCGGGAGAGAGGGCGAAACGTCGGATCGCCGCCCAGCAGAAAGAAATCCTGCTCGCGAGCTTCCGCTTCGCTTACAACCGCGACGCGCGCGGCTCCGGTTTGCGTTCGCGGACTTGGGACCACTTCCGCGGCCAACGGCTCCGGGCTCCGCGGTTCTGGCTCCGGCAGAACCTGGGCCGGCGCGCCTGCCTGCGCCGGGGATGCTTCCGTGAGACCCGCATGCGCGCCGATTGCCGCGGCGGAACTCCGCGCCGCCAGAATCAGCTGCGCCTGCTTTTCGACAGTGGGTGAATCGAGCAACGATGCCATGGGCAACTCGATGCCCGTGGCGGCTTCGATGCGCGCCAGAAGTTTTGCCGCCAGCAACGAGTGGCCGCCCGCGGTAAAGAAGTCCTCATCCGTTTTGGTGATTTCCGTTCGAAGCACGGCGCTCCACACTTCGAGGAGTTGCGACTCGATTTCCCGGAGCCCGGAGTCCTTTGGAGGAGACTTGCTGCTTTGCGCGGGTCTGCTCTCTTCGCTGGAGTTACTCGCCTTTGCCGGCGCGCTCGTTGCGCTTTGGCGTTCGCGGGGCAGGCCTGGACCTGCGGCGCCGGTGCTGTGCAGCTCCGAGCAGGGAATGGGTTGCCCGAACCTCAGGGCGATTTCCTCGAGCATCCGCTTCCGGTCTTCCGACGTGATGGCGGGGTGCACACTCCAGATCAGCTCGGCCTTTTCCCGCGGAAAAAGAATCGCCGAGCAGCGCATCTTTCGTCCGGGAGAAGGTGAGAGTAATTGACGCCGGTCGCTCTCGAGGAAATTCCGGTACCAGCGCTCGGCCTCATCCGAAGAAAGCTTGCGCAAATCGTGTTCGTACCAGGGAATGCGTGCGATTCGGGGATGTCCATTGGCAGTTGGGTCTTGATCTGGCGAGTCCGCGTTTGCCTGGAGGAGCAGTTGCCATGCGGAGCGAAACCTGGCGATTTCCGGCGCGTTGAATTCGATGCGCAACTGCTCCGGTGCCGCCACTGCGCCGCTTGGATTACCGGCCTGTTGCAAGGCCTCAAGTTGCGGTGCCGATGTTGTCGCCATGCCTTTCCATATTTCCTTCTAGCGATGCCCGAAAACGAAACGCAAATCATCCTGCGATGGGACCGGGTGGCCGTCCACAAGTGTCGGCTCGTAGAGCCACGCGCGAATCGCGCTTATGGCAGCGGCTGCGAACTTCGCCGGACCGCCTACGACCTTTGCTTCCAAGACCTGTCCTCCGGCTCCGACGCTGGCGAGAATTTCCACGCTGCCCGAATCTCCTTGCCAATTCTCGCCGTCCAGAATCGGCGTTGGATTGAACAGCAGGCGGCCGACGGTGACGCGCTGCGGCTTGGAATTAAGGGAAGCATCCTGAAGGGGCGCGATCTCGACCGCGCGCCGCGACGTGATCCCGAGATCGCGGGAAGCCAGCAATGTTTCTTCCGGCAGGCTCAGCAGAAGAGGCATGCCGCCGCGGCCGGGGGCCCGCACGAGGACCGAAGTGGGCTCCGGGCGCTTCGTGTTCATCCGGTCCGGCAGCGAAACGGCCTGTGCCCGCGTGTTTCCGGTAGCGCCGCCGAATGCGTATTGGCTAGGCTCGGCGTTCGTTTCGCTTGCAACCGTCGGCGTCATTTGGACGTTTGCGGCTGCGCGGTCAGATGCATCGTTGGGTCGCGAGTCCCTTTCGGCGCTCGCGCTGGCGGGCAAAGCCGCCGGCGGCGAGGCGAAGCGCGCCAAGACGTCGCCGGGTATTTTCGGGGCCGGAGGAGCGGGAAGTGGTTGCCATCCGAGCAGTTCGATGAGCGCTCCCGCGCTGCCTCCCAGAATGAGTTTCCCGGTACCAATGGCCAGGCCGAAAGTGAAGGCACACGCGACCGCCAGCAACCAGAAGAAATTCCGGAGGACGGAGGATTCTCCGCGTCGCGCACTGGCCGGCAAAGACGCGACGGCGTCCGGCTGCACACCGAAAAGGGACGTGTCGTTCAGCCGATAATTCGGAAGGGCGGGTTCGGCTTGCTTGGATCGCGCGTCGAAGACGGCCTGAACTGTTTGCATGCCGGGGGAATCGCCGGCAGCTTCGGGCGCCAGAGGCGGATTCGCGATGGTGGATTCGGGGAATGGTTTTGCGTGGGATTGTTCCGCGGGGCCTGCGCCTTCTCGCTCGCGAGCTTCGGCTTTAGTACGCGGGCTGCGGTCCGAGGAATTTTCCGGCGCCTCCAGCAACTCGGCGGGTTCGTTTGCGATCCAGTCCTCAATCATTGCGCGGGATGAGTCCGGCAGCTTTACGAATCGGACTCCAGCGTGCTTCTGGGAACACCCCAGCCAGACGACTTCCGCGCTGCCTTCGATGACGCGCGCGCTACCGGGCAGGCGGAATCGCACTGGCATCGGGCGCGCAAGCGGCAGGACATGCGCAGCCTGGAGTCCCAAGCCGCCTTCGGAAATATCCAGGAGCAGGCCGCCGTTCTCCGTGCCGATTTCGACGTAGGTCATCGGCGACATCCGCCGGCGCGCATTCTTCCGGTAGTCGATCAAATGCGCGGTGAGTGTTTGGCTCGAGTTGGCGAACTCTTCTTGCATACGCAAACGAATGCTGTGAAACGCGCTGTGCCCTCGTCGTTGCCGCACACCACGGAACGTCGGATGAATCCTCCCACTGCGGTGCGTCGCACTCCATACCCGATAAACCCGAGTCGCTAAACGGGAATCCGGCGCAAATAAGTCCCGGATTCAGAGTGTCTTGCCTTACGAAATGGATTTTGGAGCCGGAGCCTTCGGGCACACCTCTCCCTGGGGGCCCTTCGCGCTGACGAAGTAGTGAAAAGGCGCATCGAGAAGATGGCCACGGACTGCACGGGCAGCTCAGCCGAAGCTCAGGCAAGAACCCTGGCGGCGAGACACCGGAGGCTTCTGCGAGCCCAGCTCTGGAGCCCCAGCCGAAACGAGAATCCTACGCGGAAGCGGACCTGGCGCGCTCCGCATGGCCCTGCTGCGATCCTTCATTTCTGCTGGAAACGTCCGATCCGTGCTGTTTCACGACCTTGTTGTAAAGGCCGAGGATCAGGAGTGCTGGCGTCCACTGACCCACAAACAAAGCCGCGTTTGGCTTACCTCGTACTTGCAGCAAAGCGGAAACCGCCATGCTGCCGATCGCAGCGGCTAAGAATCCCGATGAGGGGATGCGTGACGTCTGCGATTCGATAGCTCCGGTCAAAGCATCCTCGCGATGTCCTGACGTTCTCGTTTGCACTGTAGCCTCCTGCCGCGTGCGGCCGCTTCCTGCGGCCAATTCTCATCATGGCACCATGCGCCGCGATGGGCGGGCAATACGCAGGATGTAGTAGTAAGCGGGAATGGCCCGCTCACAAGGCCAAGCTGGAGCACCACTATCGTTCGAACGCTGAAGACAAACGGATTGGCGAATCTTGCGGCAGCCTTTCCGCATACTTCTCGAGATAACCGCGGACGGATAGTTTTCGCGCAGTGTTTTGTGAACTCATATAGCGAACAGTGCCGAAAACCGGGCGTTCGGGTCCCCAGGGCCGGTCGTAGCGGCCCAACACCCAGAAGATTCCGCTGTAAGAATTGGGGTCGCGGCCGTCGATTCCATATTTGTTGTTGAGTTCGGTCATGATCCGGGCGGCCTCGCGCGGTGAACGGGACCATTCCAGGATTTTCTTGCCCCACAGCATGCGCATGTAGTTGTGCATGCGGCCTTCGCGAACGATCTGATTCTGCGCGGCGTTCCAAAGGGGGTCGTGCGTCGTCGCGGAGTCAAACTCTTCGAGTGTATAGAGGCGCTCGCGTTCGTCGCGCGCGTGCCGCTCGAGCGTTGTCCGGGCCCAGAGCGGCAACGAATCATAGCGATCGTAGTCCGCCCGGTGCGAGCAGAAGTTGAAACCGGCCTCGCGCCAGGTAACGAGCTCATCCAGGAAATTTTCCGCCGGACCGCTCATGTTCCACGAGCCTTGGCGTGCACCCGTGGATTGGAACGGGAGTTTTCCGGGCCGCCAGTCCTCGAGCTGCGCGAGCTCAAGAAAGACCTCATGCACGGAAAGATGGCCAAAATGCAAATAAGGCGAGAGTCCGCTGGTCGCGTCCAAATCCGGTTCGTTGCGTTCGGCGGGATAGCGGCTCAGTTTGCGCCGGAGAAAATCCATCAGGCGGCGACGTCCGGCAGTGTGGCCACCCTCGATGGCCGAAGGACGCGTTTCGTGGTCTATCGGCAGGCGGGTAAGAAGGCTTTGGCCTTTTTCCAGGATATCTTTGTTCGCAGGGAGCCATCGTTTGGTTATCGCCGCGGGAAGCGTGGCGTGCCGCGCGATTGCGGCGCCGCGGAGCGGGTGATTTCGCGGAACTTGGGAGAGATGAGCCGGCAACGTCTTTTGCAAATAGCGCCGGAAGTCAAAGGCGCGGGCAAATACCTGCTCCGTGGCGCGCAGGGGCAGCAGGCCATTCGAGTCCACCGCTTCAAGGAGCACGGGAAGCTTGCCGGCGGCGGCATTCACCATTCGTGGAAGAAAGAAGCACGGAAAGTCGTCGGTCACCACGGCGCAAGCGTCCGCCGCCAAGGCCTGGAGCAGGCCCGAGCCGCTGTGAGGGGCAGGTTCGAGATAGCAGAAGCAGGTGATTCCATAACGCTGGCACTCGGCGGCATTGTCCCTCATCCCGTCCAGGACAAAGCCATGCAGGCGGTCGCTGGCCCAGCGATAATCGCATCGCAGAGCTTCCAGGATCACCAGAGGCTTGTGCAACTCGCCGCACAGCTCCAGCGCCCGGTCCAGGGAGAAATTCGCGGTGAGCCGCCGGTTGGCGATCATCCAGTAGAGTACGAAATGCCCGCTGGGTTGAATGGGGGCATGGTTCATTGCCCGGAGACGAATGGCCGGAACCTGGTGCATCGGCAACAGTTTAACAGGCTGCCGAAGAAGCCGCTGCCAGCCTTGCGCCAAGCGGAGAGCCTTGCTGTATGCGGCGTGAAACGAATCCGGGAGAACCATACGTCTAATCGCTGAGGAATACGGGGCGGGGTTGCGTCAGCGAATGCTAGGAAAATTTATGCACTGGCGGACATGTGTCGGCCTCGGGGCGGCAGAAAAGCGAATCGGAATCGTGCTGGCGATGGTATGCGGTTTGGGCCTCGCTTTTGCGCCAGGAGCGCGGCCTAGCGGACAAGGCGCGGTCCAGCCGCGGCCCGTTGGAACCATCAAGGCGATTTCGGGGAATACCATTACGCTGACAGCTGACTCCGGAGGCGAACTCATCGTTCAAGCCGAGCCCAACGCCAAGGTTTTGCGGGTTGAACCGGGACAGCGGGACCTGAAAGCGGCCACGGCGGTTCTTTTTTCCGAACTCAAGCCTGGCGACCGCGTCATCGCGCGCGGAGCGCCCTCCGCGGACGGCAAAGTCTTCTTGGCCACATCGATCATCACCATCTCGAAGGGCGATATCGCCGCCAAGCAAGCCCACGAACGCGAAGAATGGCAGCGTCACGGCGTCGGCGGCCTGGTGAATTCCGTTGATCCGGCCACCGGCACGGTCAGTATCACAACATCCGCGCTCGGCGAGAAGAAAACGGTGGCCGTACACGTTTCCAGCAGCACGGTCTTGCGCCGCTATGCGCCGGATTCCACGAAATTCGACGACGCCAAGCCAGCGCCGATAACGGAGATCAAAGCGGGGGATCAACTGCGGGCGCGCGGCAGCCGAAGCGCGGACGGAACTGAGCTTAGCGCGGACGAAGTGGTTTCGGGGACATTTCGCAATATCGCTGGCACGGTTTCCGCGATTGATGCGGCGGCGGGAACGCTTGTGGTTCAGGATCTCGCCACGAAAAAACCGGTCACGATTAAGATCACGCCCGAGTCGCAGCTTCGCAAACTGCCCGCGCCGGTAGCGCAGCGCATTGCCGCTCGCCTGAAAGGCGGACCGGCAAGCGGTCAAGCGCCGGGAGGTTCCGGCGAAGGGCATGCGGAGACGATCTCCGGGCAGGCGGCCGGGCGGGCGCCCGCGGAGTCTGGCGGCGGACCGAATGGAGCCGCCGGCGCGAATGGCGCGCGGCAGGGAAGCGGTGACTTCCAGCAGATGATCAATCGGATGCCTGCCGCGGCGCTATCCGACCTGCAAAAGGGCGACGCGGTAATGATCGTGGCCACCGAAGGCAGCGCGGATTCGCCATCCACGGCGATCACGTTGCTGGCCGGCGTTGAACCTATTTTGCAAGCAGCGCCCGAAGGCAACTCGACCTTACTTTCCCCGTGGAGCCTGGGCGCGGCTCCGAGCGAACCGGGCGCCACGCCGTGACGCCAGGTGTGCAGAGCATTTTGGCTGGATCAGGAGACTTGATGAAGACTCAATGTCAGCGCTGGCCCCTTCTCGCCATGGCGCTTGTTTCGATCTTGGTGCCGGCGTATTCGCGCGCCCAGGGCGGCAGCGCCACGCTGCACGGCCAGGTGACGGATCCTTCGCACGCGGTGGTGCCGGGAGCCACAGTGCTGGTGACCACGCCGTCTGGCGCGTCCATCGATACGCAGACGAACAAGGATGGCGCGTACGAACTAAGGAATCTCGCTCCGGGAACGTATGTGGTGAAGGCGGTCGCGGCCGGCTTTGCGCTTTTTACGCAGGAAGGCGTGATTCTGAAGGCGGGCGAAAACGTCAAGCTGGATATTTCGCTTTCGATTGAGGTCCAGGAAGAAAAGGTCCGCGTATCGGACTCGACGACGCAACTGGACGTGAATCCGACTTCGAATGCCGGGGCGATTGTGCTGCGGCAGAAGGATCTGGACGCGCTGTCGGATGATCCCGATGAATTATCATCGGAATTGCAAGCGCTCGCCGGGCCTTCGGCCGGGCCGAACGGCGGTCAGATTTATATTGACGGGTTTACCGGCGGGCAGCTTCCGCCGAAGTCGTCGATTCGCGAGATTCGCATCAACCAGAATCCGTTCTCGTCGGAATACGACAAGCTCGGGTACGGCCGCATCGAGATTCTCACGAAGCCGGGGACGGACAAATTTCACGGCGAAGCGTTTCTTACCGGCAATACGTCGGCTTTTAACTCGCGCAACCCCTTCGAGACAGCGCCGGCCGAAGGCTCGCTACCGGGCTATGATTCGACGATGTTTCACGCGAGCGTGGGCGGGCCGATGAGCAAAAGCTCATCGTTCTTTTTTAATCTCGAGCGGCGGAACATCCAGAATCTCGGCATCGTGAGCGCGCAGGTGCTGGACCCGAACACGCTGGAGGTGACGCCGTTCAGCCAAAGCATCAGCAATCCGACCACGCGGACGAATCTCAGCCCGCGGGTGGATTTTCAGCTTACGCCGGGCAACACGCTGACGGTGCGTTACCAATATTTCCGGGACACGGCGGACAACGAGGGCGTGGGGCAGTTCGCTTTGAGCTCGCAGGCATACGACTCGCTGGAGACCGAACATACGCTGCAAGTGAGCGATACGCAGATCATCAGCCCGACGATCATCAACGAGACGCGCTTTCAATTTGTGCGGGATGATACGGAGCAGAATCCGCTCGCTTTCACGGCTCCAACGATCGACGTGCAGGGCGCATTCGTGGGGGGCGCGAACAGCCAAGGGCGGATCAGCGATCAACTTACGCGGTATGAAGTGCAGAACATGACGTCGATGAACCGTGGCAAGCACTTCGTGAAGTTCGGGGTGCGCGTGCGGACGAATCAGGACGACAATTTTGCAAACTCGAACTTCAACGGAACCTTTCTTTTTGGAACACGCACGAATCCCGATCCTTCGACGTGTCCGGCCGGCGTTGCCGCACCATGCCCCATTCTGCGCGGTATCGATACCTACCAGATTACGGTCGCAGGACTGGCGGCGAATCCGCCGCTCACGTTTCAGCAAATCAGCCAGATGGGCGGCGGAGCGAGCCAATACGCGGTGACGACGGGAACGGGGCTCGCGACGGTAAACTACGTGGATGCGGGGCTCTACGCGCAGGACGACTGGCGGATGCGTTCGAACCTGACGTTCAGCTACGGGCTGCGATTTGAAACGCAGAATGACCTTGGCGATCACGCGGACTTCGCGCCGCGGCTCGGGGTGGCCTGGGGCCTGGACGCGAAAGGAAACAAGCCGCCGAAAACGGTGTTGAGGGCGGGGTTCGGCATTTTTTACGACCGCTTCACCTATGAATCCATCGTGCAGCAAGAGCGGCTGAATGGAGTGGTGCAGCAGCAATTCGTGGTGCAAAATCCGCAGTTTTATTTGAACAACATTCCTTCGCTGGCGCAGCTACAGAGCATCGCCACGAGCAGTACGACGGTGTACCAGGCGAATCCGAATTTGCGCGCGCCGTACACGATGCAGACCGGGGTAACCCTCGAGCGGCAGCTTTCCAAAGCGGCGAACATCGCCTTTACGTATCTGAACTCGCGGGGGAACCACCAGTTCTTTACGGAAAATATCAACGCGCCGATTTGCCCGGCTTTGCCGTGCGCGTCCACGGACCCGCGGCCGATAGCGGGCAATCTGGACAACATCTATCAGTATCAGTCCGAGGGCGTGTTCAAGCAGAACCAGTTCATCATCAACAGCAGCATCCGGCTGGGAACGAAGCTCTCGCTCTTCGGGTACTACACGCTGAACTACGCGAAGAGCGATACGGGCGGAATCTCGAGCTTTCCGACGTACAACAACGACATCAGCCTGGACTACGGGCGGTCGCCCTTCGATATTCGCCAGCGCATTTTTATGGGCGGAACGTGGGGCATTCCGCATGGGTTCCGGCTCAGCCCGTTTCTGGTTGCGAGTTCGGGCGTGCCGTATACGATCACGATTGGCCAGGACGTGAACGGCGATTCGATCTTCAATGACCGGCCGTCCTTTGCGACGTCGCAATCGAATCCCGTGAACGTGATCACGAACAGGTTCGGGAGTTTCAACCTGGTGCCGCAACCGGGCGAAGCGATTGTGCCGGTGGATTCGTTAACGGGGCCGGCGCGCTTCTCGCTGAACCTGCGGCTGAGCAAGACGTTTGGTTTTGGAAAGAAGGAAGAAATCAACCGGGGGCCGGGCGGGCCGGGACAGGGGCCTGCCTTCGGGGGAGCGCGGGGTGGTCCGGGCGGAGGCGGGCATGATCACGGCGGCGGCTACCGGGGAGGATTCGGGTTCGATAACTCCGGGTACAAATACAGCGTGACGCTGGCGGTGGCCGCGCGGAACATTTTCAATGACGTGAATCTGGCGCAACCGATCGGGAATTTGAGTTCCCCGCTTTTCGGGCTTTCGAATGGGCTGGCCGGGGGGCCGTATTCCTCTTCGACGGCAAACCGGCGCATCGATTTGCAGCTTACGTTTTCGTTTTAGGTGAGCTGCCAGCGAAGGGGGCGCGAATCACGAGCGCGTTACTTCGCGGCTTTGTAAACGCCGCCGCCTTTCATCACAAATACGACTTTTTCCATGGCGGTGATGTCGCTGAGAGGATCGCCGTCGACGGCGACGATGTCCGCGTACTTGCCGGGCTCGATCGTTCCAACGTCCTTGGCGCGGCCCAGCAGTTCAGAGGCGTTGAGAGTGGCGGCGCGCAGGGCATCCAGGGGCGACATCCCGCCTTTTACCAGCGCGCCAAACTCCTTGGAGACGAAATCGGGATCATCGTCCACGCCGTACGCGATTTTCAGGTGATGATCGAGAGCGCGCCTGAAGGCGGGGCCTTGTTCCTTGAGGATGGCGACCCCCTTAGCGAAGCTGACGGGATCGCGACCCTGCGATAGTCCGGTTTCCATATCGTGCTGGAAGCAGAACAGGGTCGGCACCAACCACGTGCCTTTCTGCTCCATGAGGCGAGCGCCCTCTTCGTCCAGCATCGTGCCGTGCTCGATGGAATCGACGCCGGCGCGGACGGCGGCCTTGATGCCTTCGGTCCCCTCGGCGTGGGCCATTACTTTTTTTCCGGCGCGATGCGCCACTTCGACGGCCGTGGCCATTTGTTGCTCGCTCAGCTCTTGCACGGTGTAGTCGCTGATGGGGTCCCCGACGCCGCCGGTGGCCATGAGCTTGATCCAGTCCGCGCCGTACTTGATGTCGCGGCGGACAGCGACGGCAACCTGGTCCGCGGTGTCGGCGATATTGGGAGAGCGCGGGAGAGCCTTATCGGGAGCGAGGATATCCGGGTCGCCGTGTCCGCCGGTGAGCGAGACGAAGTTGCCGGCTGAGACTATGCGCGGCCCGACGATGAGGCCCATCTCGATGCTGTCACGGAGAGCAAGCTGGCCGTAGGCGACGTCGGACTCGCCAGCGTCGCGCAGGCCGGTGAAGCCGTGGCCGAGCCAGATGGTGAGATTGTGGACACCCCAGATGGCCGCTTGCGGCGAGGACATGCGCAGTCCGGCGGTGGAAGACTGGTCCTTGGGATTGCCGAGCATATGGGCGTGGCAGTCAATCAGTCCGGGCACGACGGTGTACTTCGAGAGGTCGATCACGGTTGCGCCCGAGGGCACGGAATCCGCGATTCGCGAAATGCGGTCCTTTTCGATGACGATCACGGCATTCTGGCGCACTTGGCCGGTGCGCACATTTATGAGGCGACCGGCTCGAATCGCGGTCACATTCGCAGGGGCGGGCGGCTGCTGCGCGCCGGCGAGATTGATAGCGGGGGTGGCGGCGAAAGCGGCGAGCAGCGCACATCGCAAGAGCGATTTCACGGGTACCCTCCAGAAGGCGTAGAATCGGCGCAACGAGAGTACGGACTTGGCGCAAGAAGCGCAACTTCCCATGGGCAAGCGCGCCCTGGCGACCGGAAGAGGAGCATGGCGAGGAAGAAGGAACGAAGGACGCTCGATAAGGGGAAGGAAGCGCGGCGCGCGGCGCGCAAATCCGGCATGGCGCCGGCCGCGACGCGCGTCGTTCCAGACAAGCGAAAGCGCCCGCCCAAGCACAGGAGCGACTGGACCGAGGAAATTTTTGAATAGGAGCGAGCGAAGCCGCAGGGAGCGGCACGCCTGTTGATTCGTCTTTCGAGCGGTTTGGCGTGGGCGTAAGGTCCCGACCGGACCTAGTTCTTCGACCCTCATCCAGGGCGGTAGGCGGGAACGTCCTCGCCGGAGGCGAACAGGGGCGCCAGCGCGATTTTTTTTCGTTCGGCCAAAAACTTTGCGATGGCCTCCATATCCTGCTTGCTGAAGCCGACGGCGGAGATGCGGACGATGCCGTCCGTATCGATTAGAAAGATCGTGGGAACATGGGTGAGGCCGTAGGCATTCGAAGCGGGATACCCCTTGGTGTCCGTGGCGAGGAGAAAAGTGGCCCCGTATTTCCTGGCAAACTCGTTGGTTTCCGGCGCGGCATCCTGCCCAATGCCGAGCACGGTGACGCCGTTTCCGCCATAGAGCTGGTGAAGCCGCTCGATGTACGGCGTGGTGAACTGGCACACCGGGCAGGAAACCTTGAAAAACATGGCCACTACCGGGCCGCTCTCGAGCAGTTTTCCGAGCGAAACCTCCTTTCCGTCGAGGCTTTTCACGGAGAATTCCGGCGCGCGTGCGCCCGCGGCAATTTTGGTCATAGGCCTTCTGCTCCGATCCCAGGCTTTGCGTGCCCGGGCATTGAATGGCGAAATTCTAACCGCTGGGAGGCCAATCGAAAAGCAGGGCCGCCGAGGCGGTGCGAGAGCAGCAACGCCGCGGTAACTTCGAGCTAGTGAATCTGGCGCGTCTTGCGGGACATGTAATCCATCAGCAGATACTGGCCGAGCGTGTAGGGCGTGGTGAAATAGGCTTTGCCGCGGCACATTTCCGTGATTTTCTGCACGAAGTGCACGAGCGAGTAGTCGCTGGCGAGCATGAACGTATTGATCATGATCCCGGCCCGCTTGCACTTATTGACTTCCTCGAGTGTCTGTCCCACGACGAAGGGATCGAGGCCAAAAGCATTCTTGTAGATGCGGCCGTCTTCGAGCGTTAGGGCCGATGGCTTGCCGTCGGTAATCATTACGATCTGGCGCATATCCTTTTTCTGCCGCAGGAGGATGCGCTGAGCCATGCGGAGACCTTCGCGAGTATTTGTGTAGTACGGACCCACCTGGACGCGCGCCAACTCGGCAAGGGGGACTTCCTCGGCGGAATCGTGGAACAGCACAAGATTCAGGGTGTCGCCCGGGTATTGGGTGCGAATCAGGTGGGAGAGCGCCATGGCCACGCGCTTGGCCGGGGTGAAGCGGTCCTCGCCGTAGAGAATCATGCTGTGGCTACAATCCAGCAGCACGACGGTCGCGCAGGAGCTGTGATATTCGCACTGGTGCACCATCAGGTCCGAGTAGGTCATCTCGAGCGGCACTTTCGCTCCCTGCCGCCGAACGGCGTTGAAGAGCGTCTCGCTGACGTCGAGGTTCATGGTGTCGCCGAATTCGTACTGGCGGGAAACGCCGCCCGATTCCACGCCGGTCGAGAGATCGCGGGTGTCATGGCGTCCGAAGCTGCTGCGGCCGAGCGAACCCAGCAAATCCTGGAGCGTTTTGAAGCCGAGGAAGTCAATCGTCTTATCGGTGATTTCAAACCGCACTTCCGGCTGGCGCTCGAGAGCTTGGCCGATGTGGCCGCGCGCGGACGTTCTTGGAGGAGGGGTGATCTGCGGCGGCTGCTGCGGATTGATGTAGCCCTCTTGTGCAAGGCGGTCCATCAGCTTGTCGATAAGATCCTTCACCGCCTGGTTGTTCAAGGCGTTGGGGTCTTGCAGGAGGTCGCGCAGTTGGCCGTCCATGGCATCGCCGGGCAACAGATCGCCCTCCCGCAGGGCTTCGAGAATCGCCTGCTTCAATGCTTCCATCGAATGGCTCGGGTCCATTTCGGCCATGCCGTAGAACTGGCTCTCGAAGCCGCTCTGCAGGAAGAAATCGCCAAGGCGCCTGACCAACTCCTCGAGGTCTATTGCATCGGCGGGCTCGCCCGTGTATTTGCCGTACTTTATGAATTTCATTCGCGCTTCCGTTGGTTCAGTTGTACTGCCGCCGTGGAGGACGCCCCAACGGCTCCCGGGGCTCGGGTTGGCGGGGCTTCTCGGCAAAAAAGCCGCGTTCTTCGCTGCGTCCGATCCGGCGGTGCGCCCATAGTCCCTCGAGAATCATTTCCGCGGCTGCGGCGGCTTCGCCGGCGTTCTTGCGGTCCTGCACGCCGAGTTTGCCCACATGGTCAAAAAGTCCGGGGATTTTCGAGAGCTGCTGGCAGCGTTCGGCGGTCGAGGCGATTTCCGGCAGCTTGAGCTCGCCGCCATTTTCAAACCACTGAATCACGTTCTGGAAGCTTGTTTCGGCGAAGCGGCGCGAGTGCACGCGACCAATGGCTGCGCGAATCAGTTCGCGGGCAATGGTGTCCGCGCCCTTCAGCTCGCCTTCGTATTCGAGCTCGAGTTTCCCGGTGACCGCGGGAAGCGCCGCGTACACATCCGCGACGCGCGCCACAGAATGGGGCTCGCCGGTAAGGGCGGCCCGCTGCTCGGCGCTGCTCACCACGCTTTCGAGCGCGGTGATCGGCAGGCGCTGGCTGACGCCGGAGCGTTTGTCCACGCGCTTGTCCTCGCGTGCCTGGAAGGCGATTTCCTCGACCACCTCGCGCAAATATTCGGGCACGTCCACGCGATGGGCGCCGTCGCGGCGGGTCCATGCTTCCTGCGCGGTGATGGCCATGCCTTCGCCGATGTTTGCAGGATAGTGGGTGCGAATTTCGGCGCCGATACGGTCCTTCAGGGGCGTGATGATTTTTCCGCGTGCCGTATAATCCTCGGGATTGGCCGTGAAGACGAGCAGCACATCAAGCGGCAGGCGCAGCGGATAGCCCTTAATCTGGATATCGCCCTCTTGCATGATATTGAAGAGGCCGACCTGAATTTTGCCGGCCAGGTCGGGGAGTTCGTTGATGGCGAAGACTCCGCGGTTGGCGCGCGGGAGCAGGCCGTAGTGGATGGTCAGCTCGTCAGAAAGATCACGGCCGCCCCGGGCCGCGCGGATCGGGTCCACGTCTCCCAAAATGTCGGCGATGGTTACGTCGGGGGTGGCCAGTTTCTCCACGTAGCGGTTTTCGCGCGGCATCCAGACAATTTCGGCATCATCTCCCTGGGCCGCGATGCTTTCGCGGCACGCGCGGCAAATCGGCCGGAAGGGATCGTCGTTGATTTCGCAGCCGGCCATCACGGGAATCTCGGAATCCAGCAAATTCACGAGCCCGCGGAGAATGCGGCTCTTGGCCTGCCCGCGCAAGCCGAGGAGGATGAAGTTGTGCCGGGAAAGCAGAGCATTGACGATTTGCGGCATCACGGTGTCTTCGTAGCCGTGGACGCCGGGGAAGAGAGGCTCGCGGTTCTTGATAGCGCGCAGGAGGTTGCCCCGGATCTCGTCCTTGACGGAGCGCGAGCCGTTGCGTGCGTCAAAATCCGGAATACGCTTCAGTTCGCGAATGGTGCGCGGTTTGACGTGTCCTGCCGATTGCGTGCCTGTGTTCCCAGTCATTTGGCCTCGTTCCGCGTTTCCCATGGCGAAAACGCTGCGCTAATTCAATCCCTTGCCGCTCGCGCCCAGCCGCAGCGCGTCTGCCTTTTGTAGATGCGGCGCCCACTGGCGGAGATACGCGACCAACTGCTGGACGCGATCCGCTTCGGTTCGCAGCTCCAGAATATGCTGCTTCCAGAGCAAGTCCATCGGAAGCGTGGACGCGACCAGGTATGAAAAATGCTCCGGCAACTCGTTGCCGGTTTTTGGGTAGTCCCCGTAAAGCAGCGTGTAGCAGGCTTCGTAGAGTTCGAGCAATTCCTGGCGTTTGGCGCTATGCGGGCGGCTTTCGACGTCCTCGAGATAGTCCACGTTCCCCTCGAGCAGGGGATTTGAGGCAAAAAGCTCGACGACGCGGAAGGGGGCCCGCCCGACGGTTAGAATGTCCATTCGGCCGTCCGGATAGCGTTTGACGACCTCGACGATTTCGGCCGTGCAGCCCACGTGCGCGATGCCATTCGGCAGCGCCAGCAGCATGCCGAACTCCTGGGTATTCGCAAGGCACTGCTTCACCATTTCGCGGTAGCGCGGCTCGAAGATGTGCAGGGGAAGATCAGCGCCGGGAAGAAGAACGACGTTCAGAGGAAACAGCGGGATGCGTTCGGTCCGCATGGCTTCCATAGCTGATGATACCAGACGGCGCAAGATCGCCAGGGGCCGAAACCCGTGCACCGCGGACCGATGTACGGGCCGCTCTTGCAACGGGCAGTTCACCGGGACGGGCCAGCCAGACCAGACGAAGGTACACGCAGTCTTCCCAGTGCTTCTACAATTGGCTGAGCAGCGCTTCCATCTCCGAGCGCGCGTGGTGATCGCCCTTTTGTTCGGCTGCCGCGATGCCCGAGGCAAGGATGCGGCGCGCTTCGTCCTTGCGTGATTCGCGCGCGAGGAGTTGCCCGTACATGAGATAGCCCGGAATGTACTGAGCGTTGCTTTCGAGCAGCGCGCGAAAGTGCCTGTCCGCGGCGGCCGCATCACCGGAATTCATGCACTCGATAGCCAGCCCGTAGCGCGAGAAGGCGTCCGCCGGCTTTTTTGCGACGAACTCTTCGAGCATCTCGCGCCGCGTTTTCTTTTGTTCGCCCATGGCAGATTCCGTATTATACGGTTGGCTCGCAAGGCCGCCAATTTCAGAAGACGAGGGACAAAGCCGAGGTCCGCATGAAGCGTGGATCGAATGGAGGAACGCTGGGCAGCCGCGAGCCGCGGCTGAAACCCAAGCCGGTGAGCGCGTCGCGTTCGGAAATGGCCGAGGTCGTGCTTCCAGCGCAGACCAACCCGCTCGGCAAATTGCTCGGCGGGCACGTGATGCACCTTGTGGATATCGCGGCCGCGATGGCGGCGACGCGGCATTCGAACAGCTACGTGGTGACCGCCTCGGTGGACTACATCGATTTTCGCAACTCCGTGAATCTTGGCGAAATTGTGATTCTGAAATCGCAGATCAATCGCGCGTTTCACACGTCGATGGAAGTCGGCGTGGAGGTTTTCTCGGAGCATCCGCTTACCGGAGAGCGCAAACACACGACCTCGGCGCTGGTGACGTTCGTGGCGATTGACGAGCTGACTCGCAAGCCCAAACCTGTTCCGGCACTGATCGTGAGAACGGCCGAAGAAAAGAAGCGCTACCGCGAAGCCGCGGAGCGCCGCAAAACGCGCCTTGCGCTGCGGGGCGCGAAGTAGCGCGAGCTGACTACCAGGCTGCTGAAAAAGCTCTCCGGTCAGCCTTGGCGTTTCAGGGATTTTGGATGATGTTCAGAGTATTGGCCTTAACCAGCGCGCACCGGCAAGAATGCCCGTGCTACTGGCCTTTTTCAGCAGCCTGCTGGAGTCCTTGGCCGGGCCCGCCGCCGCACGGTGCCGCGATCGCTCGCGCCGCCCTTTGTGCTTCTTCCACGCAGGTTCCGATCGAAGGTCCCGCGATAAAATTTCCGATAATGGAGAGGCCGGGAAGCATTCTCAGCCGCGCCGAGATGGCCGCCACGCGCTTCGCGTGACCCAGGTTGTATTGGGGGATGGCCTTTTCCCAAGTATGCGCCCGTGCGAAAAGCGCCGGGCCGCGCGCTTGCAGGAGGGGCGCGATTTCGCTCTGCACAGTCGCAATCATTTCCGTTTCAGGAAGCTCCGCCGCTTGGGGATCTGTCGCGCCGCCAATGAAACTCGTGTACAGCGCACGCCCATCCGGCGCGCGGCCGGCAAAGAGGTTCGAATTCCACACCGTGCCCAGCGTCCGCAGCTTCTCACTGCGTGGAATCAGAAATCCGAACCCGCGTTCCGCGCGTCCGAGGTCCTGTTTCGCGTAGCCGAGCGAAACCACACCCACCGGCGCGTACTCGATGGCGCAAAGGGGACCTGCGAGTTCGGAATCCAGCGCGGCGAGCAGCCGCCCCGCGGTGAACGCCGGCACGGCCAGGACGATCTGGTCCGCCGCAAGCTGTTCCTGCGCTCCGCTACACGTGTCGCGCACGGCCACGCGATAGCCGCGCCCGCTACTTTGGCGCTCGATGCGCGACACTTCCGCGTTGCACCGCAGTCCATCGCCCAGCAGCTTCGCGAAGGCGCGCGGCAGCGTTTCGATTCCATCGGTGTAGCTTGCAAGGGTGCGCAAGCGGCGCGGCGCGGCTCTGCCCGCCCGCATCATGCCGCGAAGCAAACTGCCGCTTTTCGCCTCCGCCTGGTGCGCTTGCGGAAACGCGCTGCGCCAGCTCAGCTTTTCCGGATCGCCAGCGTAAATCCCGGAAACAAAGGGAGCCGCAAGGCGTTCGAGCAGCTCCGGCGTGAATTTTCGCCGGATAAAGGCGGCTACGGATTCATCTTCCAACGGGGGCCGCGAATGGCCGAACGCATCTCGCAGAACAGCCATCTTGGTTTTGAAGGACAGCAGAGAGCTGGCCACCAGCGCGGGCGGGCTCATCGGAACGGCGTGAAGCGCGCCATTCACCACGACGTAACGCGGCAGCCGCAGCTCCGCTTCGATGCGCTGCTGTTCGATTCCGAGGTCGCGGCTCAGCTGCAGCAGTTCCTCGGTCAAGAGAAAGCTCTGGGGACCGAGATCGCACAAATACCCGTCGTGCCGTTCGGTGCGGATCACGCCGCCAGGCCGCGGGCCCGCCTCGAGGACTTGCGCGGCGACTCCGGCCGAGCGCAGCGCGCAGGCACACGACAAACCGGAAATGCCGCCGCCGATCACCAGGACTGAAGCCGGCGAACTCATCGCGCGAACCGCTCACGCCTAAAGGGTCTTGGAAAAGAGCGGCTTGGCATCGAGTTGCTGCTTTTCGAGGTAAGGATCGAACACCATGCCCAGATTGCGGATGAAAATCCGCCCGCGCCAGGTCGCGCGAATTTCGCGATCGCTAAGGAGCACCAGTCCATCTTGGCGCGCCGGCTCGAGCCGCTTCAGTTCCGTTGCGAAGTATTCGTCAAAGTTCACTCCAAATTCGCGCGCAATCTCGTCCTTGAAAATGACCATGTGGCAGAGCAGCCTGCTGATGACGGCGCGCCGCAAGCGGTCGTCCGTGGAGAGGCGGTATCCGCGCATCGTGGCGATGCCGCGCTCCTTCACCGCTCGCTCCCACGCGGCCAGTTCGCGCTGATTCTGTGCGTAGGCATTTTGAATTCCGCTGATGGCCGTCACGCCCATTCCGTAAAGGTCGGCCCCCGCTTTGGTGGTATAGCCCTGAAAGTTCCGGTGCAGCGTGCGTTCGTGTTGCGAAACCGCGAGCTCATCCCCCGGCTTGGCAAAGTGATCCATCCCGATATACAGATATCCCGCTTCGAGGAATTTCAGCAACCCGGTGCGAAAAATCTCGAACTTCCGCATTCCCTCCGGCAGGTGCCCCGCGAAAGACCCTTGCTGCTTCTTCAGCCATGGCACGTGCGCATAGCTGAAGAGCGCGATGCGATCCGGAGCGAGCTCGAGAATCTGGTCCACCGTTTTGGAGAACGACTCCGCCGTCTGAAACGGCAGCCCGTAGATCAAATCGACATTGATGCTGTCGAATCCCAGTTCGCGGGCCGAAACGATCAGCTGGCGCGTCATTTCCAATGGCTGAATGCGATGAATGGCTTTTTGCACCTGGGCCTCGAAATCCTGAATGCCCATGCTCAGGCGGTTGAAGCCCATGCGCCGCAAGCTCTCGAGATGCTCGCGCGAGGTCACGCGCGGATCGACTTCGACGCCAATCTCGGCGCCAGGCGCGAAGTTGAAGCGTTCGCGCGCGAAACCAAACAGCTCTTCCATTTGCGCGGGGGAGAGATAGGTCGGCGTTCCGCCGCCCCAGTGGAATTGCACGACTTCGCGCGTGCGGGAAACGCCGCGGCTAACGCGGGCGATTTCCTGCTTCAGGACACCGATGTACGGGGCGGCCACATCCTTTTGTTTATGGATGATGACGTTGCAGGCGCAGAAGAGGCACAAGCTCTCGCAGAACGGAATATGCATGTAAAGCGATACGGGGCTGCCTGCGAGGTCCGCCTCCTGGTGCACCTGCTCGAGATCCTGCGGCCCGAAGGAATCGTTCCAGACCGGCGCGGTTGGATAGCTCGTGTAGCGGGGACCCGGGCGGTTGTACCTTGCCAGGAATTCCTCGCTGACTTGCAGTTCGCGCCGGGCTTCGGCGGCGTGCGGATTGGAATTGCTATGGCTCAACACTCGCTCCGAATTTTCAGGCGATATCGCTCGCGGCAGCCGCTTAGGCACGCGCAGCGGGTTGCGCCGCTTGCGCGAAGGGCCGTTTACCTTCGTCCACAAAGATCCTCGCACTCTCGACCGGGGTATTGGGCAGGATGCCATGGCCCAGGTTCAAGATATGCCCCACGCCCGCGAGTGCCGCGAGGGTCTCGCGCGTTATCGTACGAATTTCCTCGGCCGGGCCGAGCAATGCCGACGGATCGACATTGCCTTGGAGCGCGATTTTCGGTCCCAGCTCGCGGCGCAGCGCGGCGAGGTCCTCGCGCCAGTCCACGCTGAGCACGCTGGCACGGGAGCGCGCCGCGGCGGAAATCAAATGGCGCGACGCCTTCGTGTAGTAGATGACGGGGACGTGGCCGCCGACGCCGGCGATGACTTCCTGCACGGCGGGCAGGGCGAAATCCTCGTAGTCGCGAAGGTGCAGCTCGCCGCACCAGGTGTCAAAAAGTTGCAGGGCCGCCGCGCCGGCCTCGATCTGCGCCTTCAGATATGGAATCGTAGCGCGCGAGATTTTGCGGAGCAATTCGCGGAACGTCTTCGGCTCGCGGTAAAGAAAACTTTTTGCCAGAGCGAAACCGTCGCTCGATTGTCCTCCTGTCATGTAGCAGGCGAGAGTCCAGGGCGCCGCCGCAAAGCCGAGTACCGGCACGTCCGAGCCCGCTGCCCGCACAATGCGCCGTATCGCTTCGCCGAGAAATTTCGTTTCGGTCTCCGGATCGAAAATCTTCAGCCGTTCCACGTCGCGAGGTGTGCGGACCGGCTCGGGCAAGCGAGGCCCGCCGTCCGCGATTTCCACGGCGAGTCCCATTGCTTGTGCCGGGATGAGAATGTCTGAAAAAACGATGACGGCGTCCACACCGAGGCGCCGCAAGGGCTGCAGGGAAACCTCCGCGGCGAGGTCCGGTTGTTTGCAGACTTCGAGAAAGGGATGTTTCGCGCGCACTTCCCGGTACTCAGGCAAATAGCGCCCCGCTTGCCGCATCAGCCAGACCGGCACGCGCGGCAGTTCTTCGCCTCGGCAAGCTCGCAGAAACAGTTCCTTTGGCGTGATCGTGTTGTCGCGGCTGCTCATGGATTCTCCAGTCTAACAAATCGCTATTTTCTCTGCCTGCCGTGTGGTCCTCGGGGGTGCGAAGGCATGGGATGCACTGCACAAGGCGAAGGGGGCTTCCGGCAAGCGTTGGCAGGCTGGGCTATAATGTCCTGCTAACGCTCCGGCGCCGCCAAATGCATCCTTTTTATGTCACTCTCGCCGCCTCCGCCTATTTGCTCAGCTTGGGTTGTTATCTCTATTTCCTAAATATGGGGAAGGAAACTTCGGGGCGGCTCGCCACGTTGTTTTTGGCCGGGGGGCTGGTAGCGCATTATTTTGCGTTGCTCGATCGCTCGCGGGCGCTGCACACGGTTCCCTATCACGATCTCTACGGCGCGCTCTCGCTTTTCGGCTGGCTGCTGGCGCTCACGTATCTGATTCTGGAGTTGTTTCATCGGCAGCGTTCCGTGGGGGCGTATGTTGTGCCTTTCGTCCTGGTATTTTTCCTGGCGGCCAGCGTGGCGCCGCCGGACCGGCTGTCGCCCGCGCCAGCGCACGGCACGACGTTCGCGCTTCACGTGACGCTCAGCATTCTGGCGTATGCCGCGTTCGCGCTTTCCTTCGTGCTCAGCATTATTTTTCTCAGCCAGGAGCGGCTATTGCGCAGCCGCAAGCTCGACAGCGTTGTGTGGCGGCTTCCTTCGCTTGAACTTCTGGAGCGCATGAGTCAGTCGAGCGTGCTGATCGGGCTCATTTCCATAGTGGGCGGCACGATCATGGGCTTTCTCTGGGTGGACCGGCTCACCGGGCGGGTCTGGTACTACGATCCCAAGTACGTCGTCACGCTGATCGTGCTGCTGATGTACATCATCTATTTTCGTTTGGCCCGTTCGACGGCGTGGCGCGGCGCGCGAGCCTCGAAGCTGTGTATTTTCAATTTTGTGCTGGTCGTTCTGAGCTTTACGGTGGTGAATTTGTATTTTTCGCCGAGTCATCGCTACTTTTAGGGTGAGCGCGCGCAGCATGGAAATTGTTCTCGTCGGTTTGAATCACCGCACAGCGCCGGTCGAGGTGCGCGAGCGGGTGTCATTTACCGAAGAGCAGGCGCGCAAGGCGGCGACGGAGTTGCGCGCGCGGGGAATTCTGGAAGAGACGCTTGTTCTTTCCACCTGCAATCGCAGCGAAGTGTACGGCGTGCCTCCCGAGACGTCGCGCGAATGCGCCTCCGGTCTGTCATCGTTTCTGAGCGAGTTTCATTCCGTTCAGCCGGACATCCTGAGCGTCGCGCTGTATCACCGCCATGACCGCGAAGCGATTCGCCATCTCTTCCGTGTCGCCGCGGGGCTGGATTCCATGCTGCTAGGCGAGGCGGAAATCCTCGGTCAGGTGCGGGAGGCCTATCGCTGGGCGCATGAGCTTGGCGCGACCGGGCCCGTGCTGAACCGGCTATTCCAGGGCGCGCTGGAAGTTGGCAAGCGCGTTCGCACGGAAACGGAACTTGGCGCGCGGCCGATGTCGGCAGCATCGGCGGGCGTGAAGCTTGCCGAACGCATTTTTGGCAAGCTGAACGCGCGAACGGCCCTGGTACTCGGCGCCGGAACCATCAGCGAGCAGGTCGTTTCGCAGTTGCGGGACCGCGGCATCGCTCATCTTTACCTCATGAACCGCTCGCAGGAACGCGCGCTGACTCTGGCACGGCAATTCGGCGGCGAAGTGGTTGCCTGGGGCAATTGGGATGGGGTTCTGCGAGACGCGGATATTGTCGTCACGTCGGTCGCTTCGGAGCAGCCGATCCTGCAGCGCGACACCCTGGAGCGGCTGATGGTGGCGCGCGGCAACCGCGCCCTGCTGCTGATGGACTTGGGTTTGCCACGCAACATTGAACCAGCCGCGGGGGCGCTCTACAACATTTATCTCTACAACGTGGATGATCTGACGGACATCGTGCAGCAGAACCGTGCCGCGCGCGAAAGCGAAGTGCCAAAGGCCGAGGCGATCATTGACGAGCACGTGGAGAAGTTCCTTTCGTGGCAGGCCAGCGTCGAGCTGGTGAGCATGGTGGAAGCGCTGCGGGCGCGGATGCGGGAGGAGCGCGCGTCGTTTCTGCGCACGCAGTCCGAAGCGGTCCGGCGGTTCAATGAAGCCGATCGCGCGCACGTCGAAGCGCTGATGGACCAGTTGCTGGAGCGATTGCTGCTCGAACCGGCGCAGCGGCTGCGCGCGGAAAAGCAGTTGCGCCGCAAGATCCAGAACGTCGAGGTGCTTCGGGACATTTTCCTTGCCGACAGGGAGAAGCCGTGAGGCATTTGCGTATCGGAACACGCGGCAGCGTGCTGGCGCGCTGGCAAGCGGAATCGGTGCGCAAACAGCTTTTCGCCGCAACAGGCGATGAAGCGGAGATCGTTATCATCAAGACCGAAGGCGACCGGAACCCGGCACCGCTGAGTGCGGCTGGCGGGAAGGGAATCTTCATTAAGGAGTTGGAAGAAGCGCTGCTTGCGGAAACGATTGATCTGGCGGTGCACAGCGTAAAAGACGTTCCGACGGACGTTCCATCGCGGCTGAGCTTCCCCGCGGTGTGCCGGCGGGACGACGTGCGCGACTGCGTAATCGGGGCGAAAGGAGCGAAGCTGGCGGACCTGCGCAGCGGCGCGCGAGTCGGCACAAGCAGTTTGCGGCGCCAGGCACAGATTCTGCGGTTGCGGCCCGATCTGGACATGCGCGATTTGCGGGGAAACGTGGATACGCGGCTGCGCAAAGTCGAAAGCGGCGAATACGAAGCGATTGTGCTGGCCAAGGCGGGGCTGGACCGCCTAGGTCTGAACCAGCGCATTACGGAGGTTCTCGATCCGGGCGATTTTCTACCGGCGGCCGGGCAGGGCGCGATTGCCGTTGAGTGCCGCCTCGCGGACGCCGAGGCAAATGATTTGGTTGCGCGGCTGGATCATCCGGAAACACGCAACGCTATTATCGCGGAGCGCGCGCTGCTTTCCGCGTTGGGAGGCGGCTGCCAGGTGCCGCTGGGCGCTTGGGCGCGGCTCGAACGCGGGGAATTGGTGATGGACGCGTGTGTCTGCTCGCGGGACGGCAAGCAGTACATTCGCCAGGCGGGATGCGCTGCACCGGATCAGGCGGCCGAGCTCGGCCAGCACGTGGCGCGGCTGCTCGTCGAAGCCGGGGCGCAAGCGATTCTCGAAGAAGTGAGCCGGGCGCGTGGCTGAATCGCGCGAATCCGTTCTTGCCGGCCGGGGAATTCTGGTTACCCGGGCGGCGGCGCAATCGGGAGAGTTGTGCCGGGAGCTGGAAGCCCGCGGAGCGAAGCCGATTGCCGTGCCGATGCTGCGCTTTGAGCTGCCGGAGGAGACGAGCACGCTGGATGCGGAGCTTCGCCGCCTTGCGCGCTTCGATTGGTGGTTGCTTACGAGCCAAAACGCCGTTGCGTTTGCGGTACGGAGGGGCGCGCAAATTGGGGTGAACGTGGCTGAAGCGGCTCGCAGAGTGCGGGTTATCGCAGTGGGGCCCGCGACTGCGGAGGCTGCCCGCGAAGCTGGAATCCGCGTGGAGCGGGTCGCGCGCGAACACCTCGGAGTGAAACTTGCGGAAGAAATTGCGGACGAATTGCGCGGCGAGAAGGTACTGCTGCTGCGCAGCGATCTGGCGGATTCCAGGCTGCCGGCGAAACTGCGGGAAATTGGCGCGCAGGTCAGCGACGTGATGGCGTACCGGACGCTGCCGCCGGGCCGGGAAGAGCTGCAGGCCCTCAGCGAGATTTGTTGGAAGGAGGTGGCGGCGGCGTTGTTCTTCAGTCCATCAGCGGCGCGGCATTTTGCCGGGGGCGTGGGTTTGCCGGTTTTGCGGCGCGAAGCGAAGCATTTGCTGTTGGTGGCGATCGGGCCAGTTACACTGGAGGCCGTGCGTGAATTGGGGTTGGAACGCACGGCGCAAGCGCGCGATGCATCGGTGGCGGCAATCGTTGGCGCGCTGGAGGAGTCTTTGAAGGACGCGGCGGTTGGCGGCTCTAGCGGAGCACAGAGACGATGAGTTTTCCGGCACAGCGGCCGCGCCGTTTGCGGCGAAACGAATTGTTGCGCGGACTGGTGCGCGAGACACGGTTAAGCGCGGCCGGGTTTGTCTATCCGCTGTTTGTTTGCCCGGGCGCGAACGTGCGGAATGAAGTCGGGTCGATGCCGGGGGTGTTTCAGCAGTCGGCGGATCAGATTGTGGAGGAGTGCCGCGAAATCGAACAGCTGGGCATTCCCGCGGTGATTCTTTTTGGCCTGCCGGAATCGAAGGATCCGCGCGGCTCGAGTTCGCTTGCGGCGGAAGGCCCGGTGCAGCGGGCGACTGCGGCGATTCGCCGAGCGAATCTAAAGCTGCTGGTGATTACGGACGTGTGTCTTTGCGAATACACGGACCACGGGCACTGCGGCGTTATGGAAAACGGCGAAGTAGCCAACGATGCCACGCTGACAATTCTGGCGGAGCAAGCGGTTTCGCACGCGCGCGCCGGCGCGGATATTGTGGCGCCTTCGGACATGATGGACGGGCGCGTGGGCGCGATTCGCGACGCACTGGACGAACACAAATTCGAAAGCGTCGCGATTCTTTCTTACGCCGCGAAATACTGCTCAGGATTTTACGGTCCCTTCCGGGAGGCTGCGCAATCGGCGCCGCAATTCGGCGACCGGAGAAGCTATCAGATGGATCCGGCGAACGCGCGCGAGGCGCTGAAGGAAGTCGCACTGGATCTGGAAGAAGGGGCGGACATGGTCATGGTGAAGCCGGCGATACCGTATCTGGATATTGTTCGGCGTGTGCGGGAGATGACGACGGTTCCCGTGGGCGCGTACAACGTCAGCGGGGAATACGCGATGGTGAAAGCCGCGGCACAAAAGGGCTGGATTGAGGAGCAGCGCGTAGTACTCGAAATTCTCACCAGCATTCAGCGAGCGGGAGCGGATTTTATTCTCACCTATCATGCCAAGGATGCGGCGCGCTGGCTGAAGCCGTGATACCTTGAAGCTCGAAAGCGGCTGAGCGAAGGACCGGAGCGGAATCACAGCCGCCAAGGTGAAAAACGGGCGCAGCGCGATGACGGCGAAACCAACCATGCGGGGAGAAAGAAATCGTTCGCGGGAGATTTTTGAGCGCGCGGAAAAGGTGCTGGTGGGCGGGGTGAACAGCCCGGTGCGGGCGTTCCGTTCGGTGGGCGGCGAGCCGCTGGTGATCGATCATGGAAAGGGCCAGTTCCTTTATGACGCGGACGGCAACCAACTGCTCGACTACATTGGCTCGTGGGGAGCGCTGCTGCTGGGGCACGCGAATGCAGCGGTAGCGGCGGCGTTAGCGGAGCAGGCGCAGCGCGGAACCAGCTTTGGAGTGACCACGGAACTCGAGATCGAGCTGGCCACGTTGATTACGCAAGCGGTTCCGTTCGCCGAGAAAATCCGGTTTGTTTCGAGCGGCACGGAAGCGACGATGAGCGCGGTGCGGCTGGCGCGCGGAGTGACAAAGCGCGATCTGCTGCTGAAATTCGAGGGCGGATACCATGGGCATGCGGACAGCTTTCTTTCGCAGGCCGGTTCGGGGCTCGCCACGCTCGGAATCGCGGAATGCCCGGGGGTGCCGCAGGCGCTGGCGGCGCTGACTCTGAACGCGCCGTACAACGATTTGGGCGCGGTAGAGAAAGTCTTCAAGTCCCACAGGGGAAAAATTGCCGCCGTAATCGTGGAGCCGGTGGCCGCGAACATGGGAGTGGTACCGCCAGAGAAAGATTTTCTGAAGGGGTTGCGCGAGATCACGAAGCGAGACGGCGCGCTGCTGATCGCGGACGAAGTGATCACGGGATTCCGCTTGCGTAACGGGCCGGCACAGCCGCTCTTCGGGGTGGAAGCCGACCTTACGACGTTTGGGAAAATCATCGGAGGCGGATTGCCGGTGGCGGCGTACGGGGGCCGCGCGGAACTGATGAATCAGGTGGCGCCGCTTGGGCCGGTGTACCAGGCGGGGACACTGGCGGGGAATCCGTTGGCGATGCGAGCGGGGATTGCAACGCTCGAGCAATTGAAACGTCCCGGCCTGTACGAGAATCTGCAGAGGAATGCGGAGCGGCTGGCGACGGGATTGCGAGATGCGGTGGCGGACACGAAAACGCCGGCGCAGGTTAATGCGATTGGTTCACTTGCGACGATTTTCTTCACGAGCGAGCCGGTGCGAGATTACACGAGCGCGAAGAAGTCGGACACAAAGCGGTACGCGAGGTTTTTCCGCGAGATGCTGCAGCGCGGCATTCTGCTGGCGCCTTCGCAATTCGAGGCGGCCTTCGTCTCGGCCGCGCACACCGCTGGAGACATCGAGCGGACGATCGCGGCGGCGCGGGAGTCCCTGCAAGCCAGCGCGCGGTAAGTTTCGTTTTTCATTTCATTCGCAGCGGAGGCTAAAGACGCGATGCATGAAGGTGTAGAACTGCACGAAGCGCACGGAGAACAGAGTGGGAATCCGCTGGTGCTGCCGGTTTCCGTGACCATGTCCATTCTGGCGGTGCTGGTGGCGGCGATGACATTGCTGGGACATCGCGCGCACACGGAAGAGTTACTGTTGCAATCGCATGCGGTGGATCAGTGGGCCTACTATCAGGCGAAAAACATCCGGCTGCATCAGGACCAAGTGGGGGTCAGCTTGCTGGATAGCATCTTGACACGAGACGGTGCTAAAGCGGAACAGGCGAGCGCACAACTCAAGCAGGAAATTGAGAAGTACCAGAGCGACAAGGACGACATTGGCGAGAAGGCCAAGGAGTTCGAAGCAGAGCGCGACGTAGTACGGCGGCGGGCCGACCGGTTTGACGGGGGAGAAACGCTGCTGGATATTGCGCTGGTGATTTGTTCGCTGACGCTGCTGACGAAGAAGCGGATGTTCTGGTATGGCGGTGTGCTGCTGGGTCTAGCGGGTTTGTTGGTTGGGCTAAGCGGCTTTCTCGGGCATTAGCCCACGCCTGGAGACATATCGCCTCTCGTGTTTCTCCGCGTTTGCGGAGTCCCGTGGTTCCGCAGGCCTGCACAACCTGCCTGTTGCGCCAAACTCGTAATATCGATCGGCATCGCGAACCTGCGCTCGGACTAGTGTCCGGCGCAGGGGGTGAAGTTGCGGATGGAGCGTTTTGACAGAGGGCGCATCCAATGCCGGTTGGATCGCGATCCTGCGCCGACGTGCTGCCGGGCAAGTGAGCAAGAGGGGATAGGGTTCTTTGAGAAGGAGCATGCAGGAAGGCAGGGATTGTTGGGTATTTGGGGCAGCGCGACACTGCCTGCCTTGCGGTCCTCGATGAAGGCAGCGACTGTGAATCAGAGAAGAGAACAGGTGAATCCTATGGAAGCGTTGAAAAAGAAGAAGGGGAGCAGCACGGATGTATTCCGGGAGTTGCTGCTGGCCAAGCGAGATGAGTTGCAAAGGCGCATTGAACGGCGGCGCGAGGAGATTGTGCTCCAGCGAGAGCCAGACGACGAGGGCGCACAGGCGCTGCACAGCGTGACGAACGATTTGGCGATGGCGAACATGGAGCGCGAAGTGCGGACGCTTGCGGAAATTGAGCTTTCGCTGCGGCGGATCGAAGCGGGAGAGTACGGGATTTGTGGAAGCTGCGAAGAGCGGATTCCGGAGGCGCGGCTGCGTGCGCTGCCATGGACGCGGCTCTGCGTGGAATGCGCGGGAGGGGGCGTGGGCCGCCGGGAGGGACGGCACGAGCGGCCATTTTTGGTGAGGTCGAGCGCGGAGCTTGACCCGCACGACGGCGATTAGTCCCTGGGTGTGAGTGTGTGGGCGCGTTTGGGGCCCAACTATCGGCGCTCCGAACATGGCGGCAACGTGACGCGCGAGAAATAGCGAGCAAGCGCAAGGCGGGATGAGCTCAGATTGCTGATTCGACTACCGCAGGACCGATCCGGTGAATCGGCCAATCCAACAGGCGTTTCGCGTCAAACCTAAAATGAGTGCGTCCAGCGCGGGTACAGCGACCCGACGTTACAGGCTACAGTGAACGGCTGATTGGGGCTGCACAAGTTACTCCGTAAATTACGAGACACTGAACTGTTGTTTGTTCTTGGGTCCCTCCCAGCGGGGCCGGTTGGGGAGACCCACGGTGGAAAGTGTTCTCGCGAAGTGCCTCCTGGCGAAAAAAGCGTCTGTGAGAGCAGGTTGGCGGTGGACTACCGCCGTGCTGGCGAGCTCGGCCGGAGTGGCATTGTTAGCGGGTCAGGTGCCGCAGCGAAAACTGCAAGATAGAACTGCAAACTACGGAGCGTCCGGCGGAATCATCAAGGCAGAGCGGCCCAGCAACCTGGTCGAATCCAATTTGGCACGAGTGGCCGCGAGCGCGGAGCAGATCCTCGGAATCCTTGGGCGAGATTCCGGTCTGATGATGGAGTTGAAGAAGCTCTACGCGCGTGAAGCTGGGGAACAGGGGCAGGTACTCGAAGAACGGGATTTGACGGACGCAGCGGTGGCGGAGCGACTGCGCAGCGACCTGCATCTGCGCGCGCTGGCGACACGGCTGCTGCAGAGATACGGCTACCTCGAGCCGAAGCTGAATCCCGATTCGGATGAAGCGCAGGAGCGCGCGCTGCGGGTCCGGCAACAAATGCAGATGGAGCGTGTTTCCGGACTGCCGCAGGGCGCGGCGACGCCTGCGGGACCGCAATTGCCGAACTGCGATCCGCGCAAATCGCTGCAATGCGCGGCACAGTGGCAAGCTGCATTTCCTCAAGAGAGCGGCGGTGCGGCGGGAGCGCCGGCGCAAGAGCCCGTGCTCCCCGACGGAAATCAGAACGTGCCGCGGCTCGCCCCTCGAGCGAACGAGCCGATGCTGCAAGCGGAAAGCAATCCGACAAATGGTCCGGAGACTCTGCTGGCGTCCGCGAAAGATGGCGAAGCGGGGAATCCGGCGAGCTTTCTGAACGCGCTGGGTGCATCGGGGCCAGCGACGACGAAGTCTCCGACTTCGAGCCTGGCGCAGTCTCCAACTGCGCTGCCGGCGTCTTCGTCCGATGCGATGGCGGCCGTGTTGATGGCATCGGCGGGAGTGAATCCAGAGAGCGGGATGCTGCCAGATTCGCTGCACGGGCCGAGCGGGCTGGACCAACTGGTCCGCGACTACCGAACGCCTTCGGCGGCGAACGAATCGGCCGAGCCAGTGAACATGGTTCATCAGCCGAATCCGTACGCGGATGTGCCGGCACTCTATGACTTATACGTGCAGGCGGCGCCGAACCTGTTGCCGATGCGGCGGTTTGGGCTGAATGTCTTTCAACGCGGCGCGAGCAAAAGCGATTTGTTGCCGATGGACCTTCCGGTTGGACCGGACTACGTGATTGGGCCGGGAGACAGCCTGGCCATCGATTTGTGGGGCGGAATTTCGCAGCGGCTGTTTCGAACAGTGGACCGGGAAGGACGGGTGGCGTTGCCGGAATCCGGACCGCTGCTGGTGGCCGGCAAAACGCTGGGGGAAGTGCAAACGGAGGCGCAACGCGTGCTGCGGACGCAATTCCGGGACATTTCGGCTGACGTATCGCTGCTGCGGTTGAGGACGGTGCGCGTGTATGTGGTGGGCGAGGTGGCGGCGCCAGGAGCGTACGACATCAGTTCGATGTCAACGCCGCTGAATGCGCTCTTTAGCGCGGGAGGAGTGACGGCGCGCGGTTCGCTGCGAAGGATCCAGCACTACCGCGGAACGGCTTTATTGGAGGAAGTGGATGCGTACGACCTGTTGCTGCATGGCGTGCGCGGGAAGTTGCAGCGGCTGGAGGCCGGGGATTCACTGCGGGTGCCACCGCTTGGACCGGTGGTGACGGTGGATGGCATGGTGCGGCGCCCGGCGACATACGAACTGAGGGTGGAAAAGAACTTGGAGGACGTTTTGGAGCTGGCTGGCGGGATCCTGCCAGCAGCGGCCCTCCGGCACGTCGAGGTGCAACGGCTGGTAGCGCACGAGAAGCGGACCATGTTCAGCCTGGATTTGGGAGAGACAAGCGATCCGGGAGCGACGCGGGAAAAGATGCGTCAGTTCGCGGTGCAGGACGGCGATGACATCCACATCTTTCCGATTGCGCCATTCAACACGCGAGCAGTGTACCTCGAAGGCCATGTGATTCGACCCGGACGGTATTCGTATCGCGACGGAATGAGGCTAACGGATTTGATCTCGGGCTATAGCGATTTGCTGCCGGAGCCGGCGGGGAACTATGCGGAGATCATCCGGCTGACGGGCGCGAGCTTCAAGCCGGTAGTGGAAGGGTTCGATCTGGATACGGCGCTGGCGGACCCGGCCCATGCGCCAAAGCTCGAGCCGCTCGATACGGTGCGGATTTTCGGCCGATACGACTTTGAGCCGAAGCCGGAAATTCAGGTGATCGGAGATGTGCGCAAGCCGGGGAGCTACCGGACGTCGGGCCAGGAGCATCTGCGGGATGCGGTGTACCAGGCGGGCGGTGTGACGCAGGACGCATGGATGGATTCGGCGCAGGTGTTCCGGACGCAGCGAGACGGGACGACAAAAGTATTCAGCGTGAATCTGGCGAACGCGCTGGAGGGAAATCCGCGGGATAACCTGCTGATTGAGCCGAGGGACCGGGTGCTGGTGCACCAACTGCCGGAATTGGCGCAGCCGCCGACCGTTTTCATTCAAGGGAACGTGGCTCATCCGGGACGGTATCCGTATGCCGTGAACATGAAGGCGTCGGACCTGGTGAGGTCGGCGGGGGGAGTGTTGCGGAGCGGGAACGCGGAGAGAGCAACGGTGGTGCAGTTCTTGTCGGGCGTGCAGACCACGACGAAGAGCGTGATCGTGAATATAGCGGAAGCGCTCGGCGGGAACGACGGGGCCGACGTGGCGTTGCGGCCGGGGGATGTGGTGACCGTTCCGGAGAGGGCGGGATGGAAAGACATCGGCGCATCGATGACGGTACGCGGAGAAGTGCGGCATGCGGGAAGCTACGGGATCCATCCCGGAGAGCGACTGAGCGAAGTGCTGGCGCAAGCGGGGGGGCTGACGGCAGAGGCGTTTCCGTATGGCGCGGTGCTGACGCGCGAATCGGTGCGGGAAGCGGAGATGAGGGCGCACCTGGAGCTGGTTGCGCGGGTAAAGACGGAGCAAGTAGCGATCAAGGCGCTGCCGGAAAACGACATGGATCAGAAGAATCTGAAATTGACGGCAATGGCGGCGACGCAGACAACGCTGGATCAATTGGAGGCCATTGCGCCAATCGGGCGGGTGGTGATTCACATCGCAGGCGACATGAAGCAATGGCGGAACACGGCGGCGGATCCGGTTGTGGAGGATGGGGATGTGCTGGTGATTCCGAAGAGGGCAAACGAAGTGACGGTGACGGGGCAGGTGTTTCACCCGACGGCGATCAACTTTCGGCCGGGGCGAAACGCGAAATGGTATTTGAGCCAGGCGGGCGGAATTACGCAATTGGCGAACAAGCAGGCGGCGTTCGTGGTGAGGGCGGATGGATCGGTGATCGCCTCGAAGAACAATTCGAGCTGGCTTTCGGGGAATCCGCTGGATGCAGTGCTGAAGCCGGGCGACGCGATTGTCGTGCCGGAAAAGGCTCCGAATATCGGAGTGAAGAACTGGACGACGACGCTGCAATTGGCGCAGATCGCGAGCTCGATTGCGTTTACGGCGGCGTACGTCGTGCATTAGCGCGCGGACGTGCAGACGATGAGAGCTGGCCCGAGCGGGGTGATTTTTGCAATGTGGTTGGTTTTGAGCACGATGGGACCGGCGGTTGCAACGGGTCAGCAAACCACGGCGAAGGAGCAGAGCCCACAAGGCAACGAAGCGAAGGGAGCGGCGAGCACGAGCGAGGCGGCCGGCGTGCGCACGCCGCTTGCGAGGCCAAGAAGCTGGAAATCGCTGGCAGGTGATTTTCTGACAGGCCAGAAGGATATCTGGACCAGCCCGAAGCGGATTCGGCCAACGGACGCGGAATGGCTGATTCCCTTTGCAGGTGTGACGGCGGGCCTGATCAGAACGGACCGCACCTTCAGCGCGCACCTGAAGCAGGAACCGGCAACGATACAGCACTATCGTCATTTGGCGGACGTCAGTGTTGCGGCGCTGGGCGGGGCGGGCGCGGGGATGTTCTTCTGGAGCGCTGTATCGCGCAGTGAGCACCAGCGCGAAACGGGTTTTCTTTCGGGTGCGGCGGCTGTAAACAGCCTCGCCGTCGTGGAAATGCTGAAACTGGCGACACAAAGGGAGCGGCCGTACCAAGGCACGGGAACGGGAAGTTTTTGGGGCGGAGGTTCATCGTTCCCATCGGAGCATGCCGCGGCAGCGTGGTCCATTGCTGGAGTAATCGCGCACGAATATCCGGGGCCGCTGCCGAAACTGCTGTCGTATGGATTGGCGACGCTGGTGAGCTTTTCGCGCGTGAGGTCTCGAGATCATTTTCCGTCGGACGTGGCTGTGGGTAGCGGACTGGGATGGCTGATTTCGCAGCAGGTGTACAGCAGGCGACATGATCCAGAGTTGGGGGGAGGAGAGTGGCTTTCCTGGAGCGCGGTCACGAAGACGCTGCAGACCTCGCGCCCGGAGAACCTTGGATCGCCATACGTACCGCTGGATAGCTGGATTTATCCAGCGCTGGACCGGCTCGCGGGTTTCGGTTTGATTGAAACTGGCTTTGCCGGGATGCGGCCCTGGACGCGGCGCGAGTGCGCGCGGCTGGTGACGGAAGCAGCAAGCCAACTGACGGATCCGGATGAGAATCCGCCGGCGGCGGAGTTGGTCGAAAGGCTGGAACGGGAGTTTCGGCCCGAGGCGAAAGCAACGGAAGAGCAGCACGCAGCGAACTTCAGACTGGAGTCTGTCTATACGCGAGTGGGGCGGATTGCGGGCGAGCCGCTGAACGACGGCTATCACTTTGCGCAGAGCGACATCAACGATTTTGGGCGGCCGTTCGGAGAAGGCTGGAACACGGTGACGGGTTTTTCAGCCTACGGTACAAGCGGGGCATGGGCGGGCTACGTCCGCGGTGAATGGCAGACGGCGGGATCGTTAGCGCCATTCTCGCTGAAAGCGCGACAGGCAATCCAAGTCGCGGATCTTCTGCCTTTTGTGCCGCAGGCGGTCAACCAGACAGGTATCAGCCAATTTCAACTGCTGGACGCGTATTTCGGGGTGACGCTCTCGAATTGGATGTTCACCTTCGGACGGCAGAGCCTTTGGTGGGGCGCAGGCGAAGGTGGTTCGCTGACGCTCAGCAACAATTCCGCGCCGATCAACATGTTCAGGATCAATCGGACAAGTCCCTTCGAGCTTCCCAGTATTTTGAAATGGCTTGGACAAGCGCGGACCGAATTCTTTTTGGGGCAACTGAGCGGTTATGAATTGATGCTCACACCGGAGGGTTTCATCGGACAAGCTGGACAGCCGCTGGCGAAACAGCCATTCATCCATGGAGAGAACATCAGCTTCAAACCGACGCGGAATTTTGAATTCGGGTTCTATCGAACAACGATCTATGGCGGACCGGGATATCCGCTCACGACGCACGAACTGATACGCACGCTCTTCACGATTGGTAATTCCGTTTCCGGGACCGCAAACAAGCCGGGGGATCGAACGTCCGGGCTGGATTTTGTTTACCGGCTCCCGCGAATCCGGAATTGGGTGTCCTTCTACGGAGACGCGTACACGGATGATCAGTTCACGCCAATCGCGTACGCGGACCGTTCGGCGTGGCATGCGGGGCTCTATTTTTCACATTTGCCGCGGGCCGAGAAAATGGATTTTCGGGTTGAAGGCGTTTACACGGACATCCCGGGAGCGAGAGGCCGGGTTTCGATCGGGCCGGGCAGCTTTTATTACAACGGGACATGGAGAAGCGGCTACACGAACAACAACTACCTGATCGGCAGTTGGATCGGGCGCGGCGGACAAGGGGCGCAGGCATGGACGAACTATTGGTTGAACCCGCGAAACCGTGTGCAACTGAGCTTCCGGCATCAGAAGGTCAGCAACCAATTCATACCGAACGGGGGGTCGCTGACCGACGTGGCCGGGCGGGCGGATTATTGGGTCACGCCGTCGCTGCAAGTTTCCGTGGGTCTTCAGTATGAGCGATGGCTGTTTCCCGTGATTCAGCCGAACCAAAGCACGAACTGGACGGCATCGGTGCAAATCAACTTTCAGCCGCAGGCGCTTCTTCATGCGGGCAGCGCGCCCCGCGAGGAAGCTCGGGAAGCGGAGGAGCAGCGGTGAACGTGACGAGCAGCGCGCCGGCGCAAAACGGCCCGGCCGGTAACGGCAAGCACCGGAACGGTCATGCGCTATTCGCCGTGGATGCGCGCGAATGCGCGCCGAAGCGCGTGCTGCACTTGCGGTTGCTCTGGGAACACCGGAAATGGCTGGGGCGGATCGCCGTATGGGCGGCGATTGTGAGCACCCTCGGTGCAATTCTGATTCCGTCGCGCTACAAGTCGACGGCGCAACTGATGCCGCCGGACGGACAGCAAGGATTAGGAATGGCGCTGATGTCGGCGCTGGCATCGAAGGGCGGACCGGCGCTCAGCGGGCTTGCGAGCGACCTGCTGGGAACGAAAACTTCCGGAGAGTTATTCGTCGGGGTGCTGAAGAGCCGAACGGTGGCGGACGAACTCATAACCAAATACCGCCTGCAAGAGCTCTATCGCGACCGGAAGATCGAGGATGCGCGGGACGATTTAGCCGATCACACCGACATTGCGGTGGACCGCAAGAGCGGCATTATTCGCATCACGGTCACGGATCGCAGCCCGGCGCGCGCGCAGGAGATGGCCCAGTCGTACGTGACGGAACTGGACCGCCTGGTGGCGCTGGTGAGCACATCGGCGGCGCGGCGAGAGCGGATCTTTCTGGAGGGGCGGCTCGGGGAGGTAAAACCGGAATTGGATGCGGACGCGAGGCGCTTCAGCGAGTTCGCGAGCAACAACACGGCGATCGATATTCCGGCACAAAGCAAAGCGATGGTGGAAGCGGCGGCACTGTTGCAGGGGCAACTGATCGCCGCGAAATCGGAGCTGAGCGGATTGCAACAAATCTACACATCTGAAAATTTTCGCGTACGCGCGCTATCGGCGCGAGTCAAGGAGTTACAGGCGGAATTGCAAAAGATGGGCGGCGACAGTTCGAACATGGAAACGAATGATTTGTATCCGCCGATTCGGAAGCTCCCGCTGCTCGGAGTGACCTACGCCGATCTTTTCCGGCAAACCAAGGTCCAGGAGACGGTGTATGAGCTGCTGACCCAGCAATACGAAATGGCCAAGGTGCAGGAAGCAAAAGAGATTCCGACGGTGAAAGTGCTGGATTCGCCGGTCGTTCCGACGAAGAAGTCGTTTCCGCCGCGATTCCTGCTGGCGTGCTGCGGGACGCTGCTCGGAGTGGCTGGAGCGGCCGGCTGGTTGGTGGCGCGAAAACGCTGGGAAGACCGGGATCCGGAAGATCCGGCGCGAATGCTCGCGGAAGAAGTGGGAGCAACGGCGCGAGCGCGAGTGAGGCGACTGCGTCCGGCGGCGGTGCGTATGGCAAACCGCTTGTCGCGGAGAGGGCCGGAATCGGAAAGAGAGACAGGAATGACGTGAGGCGCGGGAAGGATTCGTGACAAACAGGACAGAAAAAATATGGTGATCGACTGGACAAAAACACGGGTGCTGGTGACGGGCGGGGCTTCGTTTATCGGCTCGACTCTGGTGGACGCGCTGGTGGCGAAGGGCGCGCGGGTGCGTGTTGTGGATAACTTCTCGAGCGGGAAGCGAGAACATCTTGCCCGCGCACTCGAAGAAGGAAGCATCGAGCTGGTCGAGGGGGACCTGCTCGATGGCGACACAGCGCGGGAGGCCGTTCGCGGCATTGACGTTGTGTTTCATCTTGCGGCGGATCACGGCGGGCGCGGCTATGTGGAGCTGCACCAGGCGGCGTGCGCGAGCAACCTGGCGCTGGACGGGCTAGTCTTCCGCGCTTGCGCGCAAGGAAAGGTAAGCAAAGTGGTCTTTGCATCCTCCGGATGCGTCTATCCCAATCCCATTCAGACGAATCCAGAACAGATGCTCTATTTGAAGGAGGGACAGGCGGGGCCGCCCTATGCGGCGGACAACCTTTATGGGTGGGCCAAGCTGATGGGCGAGATGACGCTGCAGGCGTACTACCGCGAAATGGGAATGAAGAGCGTCTCGTGCCGTTATTTCACTGTGTACGGACCGCGCGGGCACGAAAACCACGCCGTGATAGCGATGATTGCAAGGGCGTTCATTGGGCAGAATCCGTTTGTGGTCTGGGGAAATGGAGAGCAGGTCCGGAACTGGACATACGTGGACGATATTGTCGCGGGAACCATCCGCGCCGCCGAGCTGGTCGAGAACGGAATGGCCATCAACCTGGGAACGATGGAACGCATACGCATGCTGGAGACAGCCCAGGCCGTGCTGCGGATGACGGGGCACAAAGCAGAAATCGAGTTGCGGCCAGAACTTCCGACAGGCCCGATGAATCGAGTGGCGGATAACGCGCTGGCGAAGCGGGTGCTGAGCTGGGAACCGGAAGTCCCCTTCATGGAAGGGCTGGCGAGGACGATCGACTGGTATTTCTCAAGCAAGGACAAAGCAGAGGTGGCGGCCACGCTGGATCGCTTGCTGACAGAAAGACAAGCGCCGGCGAAACGGGTTGCGGTTCAGGCAGCGGCTGCAGGGGCGTCGCCGGCCGGCGAGCTAACGGGCTTACCAGTCAAATGATGGAGCGCGTCAGGCCCGGAAGGAGCACCGCCCGCGCCAGAGGTGCAGACACGGCGCCGCCGGAGTTTGCGGGCGAGCCTCTAGGAGGCGGAGCGGCAGCGGGACCAGCACGCGCAGCGAAGAGGGTTGCGCGGGGACTGACCATTCAGGCCGTATATGCGGCTCTCGATGTGTGCTGCGTATTGGCGACCGGAGTGGTGGCGTACCTGGCGCGTTTTGGGGAGCAGTACACCTTGCAGGCGCAGGTTCGATTTTTCAAGACGCAGACGGCACACGAATACGCCGGCTTTTTTGTCCTCTATGCGGGGCTGCTGGTGCTCTGCTGCGTGAGCCAGAACCTTTACCAAACGCCGCGGGAACGCAGCACGCTGGACGAAACGCTGATGGTCATGAAGGCGGTGGCGTTGGCGACGGCGCTGCTGGCGCTCTTCATTTTCGTTTCGGGCAACAAACAGATTTCGCGGCTGGTGATTTGCTGGGCGGCGCTGCTGAACACGCCGGCCTTGTCTGGCTGGCGCGCCGCGAAGCGGGAGTGGATTCTGCGCCGGGCAAAAGCGGGGACGGGCCTGCTGCGAGTTCTGGTTGTGGGAACCGGACGGTTAGGGCGCGCGGTGGCCCGGTGGCTCGAGGAGAACCGGCACTTCGGGTACGAAGTATGCGGATTCCTGGATTCACGCCGGACGGATGATCCCCGGGTGCTGGGGACATTTCAGGACGTGCGGAGCGTAAGTCTGGCAAATTTTGTGGACGAGCTCTTCATTACACTGCCCATTGACCGCGAAGTGGTGAAGTACATGGTGAAGGAAGCACGAGGGATACGGCTGAACCTGAAGGTGATTCCTGATCTGTACGACGGTTTGGGCTGGCATTGCCCACTTTACATGCTCGGCGGATTCCCGGTGATGGAGCTTCACGAGCAGCCGATACCGGTCCTGGGGCGGGCCATCAAGCGAATGATCGATTTTGTCGTGGCGCTGTGCGGATTGCTGATCTGCGCTCCGTTGCTCGCGATTCTGGCCGGGTTGATTCGGCTGGATTCGCGCGGGCCGGCGTTCTATGTGGCGGAACGAGTGGGCCGCAAAGGCAAAAAATTTCGGTGCTGCAAGCTGCGAACCATGGTGGCGGACGCCGACGAGATCAAGGAGAAACTGAGATCCATCAACCAGCGGCGCGGGCCTTTTTTTAAGCTGGAGCTGGATCCCCGCGTAACGCGGCTCGGACGGTGGTTACGCAAGCTGAGCATCGACGAAATCCCGCAGCTCTACAACGTCTTAATGGGCGACATGAGCCTGGTGGGGCCTCGACCCCACCCCGTGGATGATTTCGAGCGGTACGACGTAGAGGACCTGCGGCGCCTCGACGTGAAACCCGGGCTGACGGGATTGTGGCAAGTCACGGCCCGAAGCGATCCCTCCTTTGAAACGAACATGGCGCTCGATCTGGAGTACATCGAGACCTGGAGCTTATGGCTCGACTTGAAGGTGCTGCTGAAAACCGTGCCTGCCGTACTGCGAGCTGAGGGAAATTGAGGCGCGAAGTGACAAGGGCCGCGAGGCCGCCGATTCTGGAAATTTCCCGGCACGAGGCCAGAGGCGCAGGCGGCCCGTCACACGTTCTCTGGACGGCGGAACGGATGCGCCGCTGGGGGACGCGTTCGGCGCTCTCGTTGATGGATCAGGCCCTGATTTCCGTTGCGGGATTCGGGCTGAACGTCCTTCTGGCCAGATGGCTGCGTGCGGAGGCGTATGGAGCGTTTGCGGTGGCTTTTGCGGGGTTCCTGTTCGTTTCCGGGTTTCACAATGTGCTGTTGCTTGAGCCACTCACGGTCTTGGGGCCGGCGCGACACTCGCGCAGATTGCCGGAATATTTTCGCGAACAAGCCGCGATACACGCGCTGCTGGTGGGTTCGCTAGCTGTTCTGACATTGACCGTGGGAATCGGTCTCTGGAGAGTCAACCCGCAGAATTGGCTTGCGGGAGCCATTGTGGGCAGCGCGCTGGCTTTGCCTTTCCTGCTGTGGCTCTGGCTGGTGAGGCGAATGTGTTATGTGCTGCAGCGCCCCTCGACCGCCGTTCTGGGTAGCAGTGTGTATGCCGGATACGTGTTCTGTGGACTGTTTGTGCTGCATGGGCTGCATCGGATTAACCCGCTGAGCGCTTTTCTCGTAATGGGCTCGGGCAGTTTCCTGGCGGCATGGGCGCTTTGGCGTGTTCTGGGTGTGCCTGGCGGTGCCACCAAGAACGAGGGGCATCCGCTGAAGAGAACCTGGCGGGAGAACTGGAGATACGGACGGTGGCTTGTGGGTTCGACCGCGCTTTCCTCCGCGGCGAACCAAATACAGATGTTTGTCGTGGCGGGAGCTCTGGGCCTGGGCGCGGCGGGAGTGCTGCGAGCGATGCAGGTCCCGGCGCTGATGTTGATGCAGGTTTTGGCCGCGACCGGCCTATTGATCCTGCCGGCGTTTTCCTATGATTTCGGCAACCAGATGGAAGTCCGAATGTGGCAGAAGGCCAAGCTGGTCAGTTGGGTGCTGCTTGTCGCGATGGTTAGCCTGTCGTTGCTGCTGTTGCCGCTCGCCGGGCCAGCGGAACATCTGTTGTACGGAGGGAAATACGCGGCATATAGCTGGCTGATGCCGCTGCTGGCGCTGGTGCCGGCGGCGATTGGCGCTTCGCTCGGGCACGCAATGGCGCTTCGGGCCTCGCAACAGCCGCGCTTCGACCTGGCGGCAAACGCGATCGCGGCACCCGCCGGCGTCCTCTCGGCATTTTTGCTGACGCGATGGCTGGGGCTTGCCGGAGCGGCCGCCAGTTTAACGTTCAGCTACACGACGTATTCGCTCGTGACGTGCTGGATTTTTTCCGCAAGGCGCACCTCTTTTCTCAGCCAGAAGCGGGCAGCGTGAAACAAGGATTTCGAGAGCAGCGGCCGGAAGAGTCGCGGATCGTTTGCGCCCTTTGCGGCGAAACGGCGCGAAAGCGATTCGCACTTGAGCACACCGCGGTGTGGAAATGCAACGCGCGGGAGTGCGGCCTGCAATTCGCTCATCCGCAGCTTGGAGACGTGGAACTCAGGCGCGCCTACGAGCGATTCTACTACCCAAGGAGCGCCCGGGCGGCGGCGCCGCTCGAGAACACGCCGGACTGCGTGTTGCGACAAGTGTTCGCGGCGCTGGAGGATCGCTGTGGCGGGCTCGCAGGTCTGAGGTTGCTGGACTACGGTTGCGGTGCAGGTTCGTTGCTCCGAGTCGCACGGCAATTTGGAATGTCCGGAGCGGGCATAGAGCCCGATCAGCAGGCGCGCCGCACCGCGCGGAATCTAGCAGGAGCGGAGGTGTACGCGAGCGCGGAGCAGTTGCTCTCTGCCCGAGCCTCCGCCAGCTTTGATCTCATCATTTTGTGGACGGTCATCGAACACCTGCGGTGGCCCTGGCAGGACTTAGCGCGGTTGGGGGCAATGCTCTCGGAGGGCGGAAGGCTGCTCGTTTCGACCATTAACACCCGGTGTTTGCGAGCGCGCGCGGAAGGGAATCGCTGGCAACAGTATAGAAATCCGACCCACTTTTATTACTTCGACCGACAATCGCTCGGTCGGGTGCTGGTACGCGGGGGATTCCCCGATTTCTGCGAGTGGCGGTTACCACTGCGTTTTCCTCATCACAGTGCGCCGAGACGGTGGCTCCATCGCGCGAGCCTGAGCGTTGGTCTTGCGGACGGATTGCTGTACCTCTGTACTCGCAAAGCGAGAGAGGAGTGCCTCGCGCCAAACAGGCTTACGCTTGGCAGGTGCACACCGGAGCTCGACGAGGAGGGAATCGGCAGTGTGGCTTAGGGTCGCGGCCGCATTGCTCCTGGGCTACTTGTGCCTGAGCCGGACGTTTGCCTACATCGGGGTGCCGCAATGGAGCTTTTTTATCAGCGAAATTACGCTGGCCCTCTTTTTTTTCTGCGGCCCAAGCATCCGGGGCAGCGCTTGGGCACGGATGGTCCGCCAGGAGTTGGCGCTGAAACGGCTTGCCATCCTCTACGCAGCCTTTCTCGGATACGGAATTCTGCAAGTAGCTCATGGAATCGGGGCGGGAAATCCGGAGCTTACGGCGATGCGCGATCTCGCCTTCAACTACTATCCGCTCTACGTACTCCTCGGCATTTGGGCCGGCGCGCAGAGCGAGGCTTTGCCGAAGCTGCTGCGCGGATTTGCCTGGTTCAACGGCATGTACGGGGTTTTGTACCTGGTCATCCTTAACCGGCTTGAATGGTTCGTGCCCGGAGTGGGCCGGGAAATCGCTCCGGTACAAGTTTTTGCGGAACCGATCTATTCATTCGTAGCCTTGCTCGGCCTGGTGGCTTACGAGAAGAGGCTGTGGCGCCATTGGTATCTGCTGGCATTGAACGCATTTGTCATGCTCGGCATGCAGGTGCGGACGGAGTGGCTGGCGTTTGCCGCCGGCCTCATCGCGTGGTTCCTTGTGACGCGCCAAGGCAAACGGTTCGCGCAAGCCACGGCGATTTTGGCCGCGGTCTTTGCGTTGATGTACATCACGGATTTCAGCCTTCCCGGTCCGGAAGGACGCGGCGGCGGGGAAATATCCGTGCGTCAACTGACCGATCGCGCGCTCTCGCCTTTTCAAGCGGACGTAAGCGACGCGCGAGCCGCGGCAGGGATCGGGGCGGAGACTCAGGAAGCAACGTTCGTTTGGCGCACGGTTTGGTGGCTGAACATTTGGGACACCGTGCATGCCAGGCGCTCGACGGCAATTTGGGGCTTCGGCTACGGATATCCTCTGGGTGATCTCGTCCCGTATCTGACGGGGCAGTTCATCCGCACGCCGCACAACGAATTTTTCTACGCGCTCGGATACTCGGGCTGGATTGGGGTATTGCTGTTCTTCGCATTTCAGGGAGAAATGGGGCGCCTTCTCTGGAAGGTCAATCGTCTGACAGGGGATCCGTTCGGCGTGCCGTTGTGGGTTGCCATGATGACATACGGGATGTTCTTTCCGCTTGGAGAGACGCCGTACGGTGCAATCCCTTTCTATTTAATGGTGGGATGGGCGATGGCACCGGTTCTCCGGCGGGAACCGGGTGTGAGCAGGCCAGAATACGGAGCTTTAGCCGCTTACTTTCCGCGAGCGAGCTCGTCGGCCGCCGGCTACGGTCTGGAGAGCTCTTCTTGAGACGGTCATGAACGCTGCTACGCCAGGAAAATTGCGGGTTTTGCTGGTTCATAATTTTTACCAGGAGCCGGGAGGTGAGGACGAAGTCTTCGCGCGAGAACGGGAATTGCTGGAGAGAGCCGGGCACGCGGTCTGCGTTTACACGAGGCGAAACGAGGAAATCGGCACTGCGAGCATCGCCGAGAAGATCAGCTTACCGCTGCGAACAGTGTGGGCATGGGATAGCGCGCGAGCGATTCGAGAGCTGATCCGGCGCGAAAAACCCAATGTGGCGCATTTTCACAACACGTTTCCGTTGATTTCGCCGGCCGCGTATCAGACCTGCCAGGAAGAAGGCGTCGCGGTCGTGCAATCGTTGCACAATCCGCGGCTAATGTGCCCGGCGGCGACGTTTCACCGAGATGGACGAGAATGCCAAGCGTGTCTCGGCAAGAGGCTCGCATGGCCGGGAGTGATGCACGCTTGTTATCGCGGCTCGCGCGCGGAAACGGCGGCCGTCGCGACGATGCTCGCGTTGCACAGGCGACGCGGGACTTGGCGGCAGCTTGTGGACCGCTACATTGTCTCCACGCAGTTCTATCGCCGGTTGTTCATTCGTGCGGGACTGCCTCAGGAGAAGTTGCAGATTAAGCCGCACTTTGTGCCAACTGATCCCGGAGTATCGAAGAAGAAACGAGAGTATGCGCTCTTTGTGGGGCGGCTGGCGCCGGAGAAGGGCGTGAGCACGTTGCTGAAGGCTTGGGTAAAGCTACCTGCGATTCCGTTAAAGGTTCGGGGAGAGGGCCGGCTGCTGGGAGATGTACAAGCGTTCGCAAGGGATCACGCGGTTGAAATCGTGCCGCGGCTTTCGCGAGGCGAGCTTGTCGAGCTGTTCCATGGCGCTCGATTTCTGGTGTGGCCCTCGGAGGGCCTTTACGAAACGTTCGGGCTAGTGGCGGCGGAGGCCTTTGCGTGCGGCGTGCCCGTGATTGCTTCGGGAACGGGAGTCATGGCGGAAATGGTCCACGACCATCAGACGGGCTTGCATTTTGTGCCTGGAAATCCGGACGACCTGGCGAAGAAAGCAGCGTGGGCGTGGTGGAACCCGGAAGAAATGGAGCGGATGGGTCACGCTGCCCGCGCGGAATACGAAACGAAGTATCGGCCGGAGCCAAACTACAACAAACTGATGAATATCTATTTCAGAGCGGTTGCGAAGCCATACGGAGGCGTTCCGTTCACTCAGGAATTCATGAACGCTGGCTCAGCAGAGCCGCGGGGAGCTGCCGCGGCCCCCTTCCCAACGCTCACAGCCTGATCTACAGGAATTCGCGGGCTGTGGTACAGGGAATTCTGGATAGTCCGGGCCCGGGGGCAAGGATAGTTTTAATTTCTCCAGGGTCTAAGACAGGGATCCACTCCTGTCGCCGCCATGATTGCCTGCAAGCTAGGAGATGGCCATGAAGTCCCCCTCACCAATCCTGGTCGCGTCCAGCGAAATTGAGAGCCGCCGAGTCTTGAAAGAGATATTAGAACGCGAAGGCTATGAAACGATTTGCGTATCATGCATATCGGAGTGCGTGGACGTGCTGGCCTCGCAGGACGTGCAGTTGATCTTCAGCGAAAAGAACCTGACGGACGGCGATTATCGCGAGCTCCTTCGTTGTTCAAAGTCAAAGAAGCCGGGTGTCCGCATTGTCGTAACCTCCCGCCACGCGGATTGGGATGAGTACAAGGAAGCCTTACAGGCAGGAGCATTCGATTTAATCGCCTCGCCCTGCCAGCCGACGGATGTGTTGTGGATGGTCATTCAGGCAAAGCGGGATGAATACCAGCGCGCTGCCCTTGCGAGGACCACAACGCTGGCGGCCGCAGCCGGCGCTTAGGCAGGTCAAGAGACCAAAAAGTCGCGCGAAGACTCGCCGCAACGTCCTTACTTCGTCTGTCCTTTACATCCCGGGTGATGGCAGTTGCAGCCCACGTCTGGAGTGTGCTCCATGGCCTCGCATTCAACACTGCAATAAGCGCTGCCGTCGCGTGCGGGACACGAACACGGAGGATGCGCGCATTTCTTATTTTGTGCGGATGTCATAGAAATCTCCCGTGAATCGATCTGACAGCCAAGAGTGGTGTCACGGACGCGGGTGGGCCATCCCCGGGATCGTGTATCCGCGGTGGAATCGGAGCCTAGACCTTGTGCTTAGAAGCGGATTTACCGCGCAGTTTGCTGTCGAGGCGGTCCAGCGCGGTATCCAGCGCTTGACGAGCTTGCCAGAAGCCGGACCAGAGATCTCCGACTTCCGCGAGGCGGCGCTCGATATTCGAGACGGTCCAGCTTTTGGGTTCGATGTTCTGATCCAGTTCCTTTGGCTGGAGGGGTGTGGAGACGCCCGCGTGTTCTTCGGCTCGCGCAGAGTAGACCGTCGCAAGCGGCTTTCCGCGTGCGTTTTGCAGGGCGTCAATCAGCACGCGCCCCTTGGGCCGTTTGCTGACCGTGCGTTCGAACGTGGTTAGCTCCGGCAGATCCGCGGCGGCGATCTTCCCGACGATTTCCGCAAATGTCCGGGTCTGCTCGTAGCTGTAGCCCGGCTGAAGAGGGACGAAAATATGAAAGCCCGAAGCTCCCGAGGTTTTCAGAAAGCTCTTGAGCCGGATTTCTTCGAGTATTTGGTGGATGGTCCGGGCAACGCGCAATACCGCCGAGTAAGGCGTTCCCGGCGTGGGGTCGAGATCGAAGAAGACGTAGTCAGGCGAATCCTGCATGCCGGGCGTTTCCTCCGCCAAGTTCGCCGTTCAAGCGTTTGGATCTCTCCTCCAAATATTGCTCCAGGGCCACCGCATTGTTATGTTCCGCGTCATGCGAACTGTAAATCAGGGTCACGTCTCCTTTTCGCATCGCCTCCAGGATTTGTTTTACTCCTTCCGAATTTACCTCCAACTCTTTCCGGTACCGCCGCTTGAACTCTTCCCATTTCTTCGGATCGTGCCCGAACCATTTTCGCAACTTCGTGCTGGGTGCCGCGTCTTTCATCCATCCATCCATTCGCAGCGCCTCCTTCTTGACGCCTCTCGGCCACAGCCGCTCCACCAAATATCGTTTTCCGTCCTCTCGTCCAGCCCTTTCATATACCCGCTTCAGCCGAATCATCCATCGCTCTCCTTTCGTCCCGCCTGCCGCTCGCGCGTTCCGATGATTGGCAAATTCCCACGGCGCCGACTCGCCGTTTTCATCTCCGAGCCGATTCTATCGCTCCCGCCGCCTCCGCCAATTCCGCCAAAGTCTCTTCCGCTCCCCCGGGGTTCCGTTGTTTTTCTCTGTTCGTTGGGTCCCTTGCCGCTGCTGTCGGACTGGTCAGCGAAAAAAACACGGGGATCGGTCGCCCGATCCCCGTGCCGAGATGGAGAGAGAGGTGATTTAGGTTAGAACGTCAGCCTGAGCGCCATCTGGATGTTGCGGAGGCCGTCCTTATATGCGCCGAACTCAGTGAATTCCGCCACATCCGCGTTGCCAGCATTGACGAAGAGGTTTGCGTGGTTAAACGCGTTGTACATTTCCGTGCGGAACTGCAGCTTCGCACGTTCGGTCAACGCGAAGGTCTTGTAGAGGCCAAGGTTGATGTTCCAGCGTCCAGGACCCCGGAAATAATTACGCGGGAGCATGTTGCTTGGCCAAGGACCGAAGTCCGAGACTCCCGCAATGGGGTTCACATAGCTCGAGTCAAAGAGCGGCGCAGAGGTTGCAGACAGGGTGCCGTCAGGATTCAGGTTGGTATAGAACGGAGCATAGAGATACGTGTCAGGCGCGGAAGTATTGATCGCCTTGCCGGTCCTGGGCAACTGGCTTCCTGCCGCCGGGACAGCGTACATGCATTCGGCGATGGCGTTGGTGCAGTCATAAATGGAATAGGGTGAACCGGTCTGGGCAGTGAAGATGGGAGCCACTTCCCATCCGTTGGCCACTTGTTTCACCCAGCCGTGCGAGTTCCTCGCGAGCGGCACATCCCAGATAGCCTGCACGACAAACCGCTGACGGATGTCCAGGTAGGAATTGCCCCAGTCAACCTTGGGCCGGAATGGGTCGAGATATCCGAGATTGTATTGATTTCCGGAACTGCTGAATGTGTCGCTCAGGTCATCCCAAGTATGCGACCACGTATAGTTCGAGTCCAAGGTCAGGCCGGTGTTCGCAAAATTTTTGAGGCTGATGCGAGCCACCAGCGCGTTGTAGAGGGAGCTGGCTTCGTCGTTCCGAAAGTTGATGTTCGTATACTGCGTGGTAACTAGTCTGCTGAAGGCCGCAGTATCACCGAAGTAAACGTTGCCAGCGCCCGGCTGATTGATATTCGAAATATCGTACAGGTGCTCCCCCTTCGAACCCGAGTAGTCAATTCCGACAACCATATTGCGCTTAATTTCGCGCTCCAGCGTCAGGCTGTATAGATGCGCATACGCGGTGCGAATATTCGGATTGACCGCGCGGAGGCTGACCTTTGGCAAAGCCTTGGTGCCGGAGGTTCCGCTGAGTGGTCCGGCAGGGTCCACGGTCACGGGATCGGAGGCCACATCCACGCCGGTGATTAACGAAATAACGGCGTAGTTGGGCGGATTCTGGATCACGTTGAAGGTGACGTTTCCGAAATTGCGTTCGTAGGAAATGCCATAACCGCCGCGAAGCGAGGTTTTGCCGTTGCCAAACAGGTCCCAGGCAAAACCGACGCGGGGACCAAAATTGTTGTAGTCAGGCTTCCATAGGCCACCAAGCTGACTCTCCGGCGCAATGTCCACGCCGCCGTTGCGAATATCGCTGAAGATGGAACCGCCGGACGCCAGATAGAAATTGGAATCCAAATAAGGATTCTTGTTGTGCTGGACGCCAAAGTATTCCCAGCGGAGGCCCAGGTTGAATGTAAAATGATTTGAGAGCTTCCATCCATCCTGGCCGTAGACGGCAAATTCCTGATAGCGGTTGCTGCGGGCGAAGACAGGAAAGGTCACCGGCAGGTTCACTTCGCAGGTGGGATTGGGTGTTGCTCCGCAGGGATATTTGCCTTGGGGGTCGATAGCGCCTTGGAATGAGGCCCACTGCCCAGCCAACAGGTTATTTAGCGCCGCATTCGATAGGGCCCCGGCTGAGGAGAACGCTCCCACGGGTGTCTCATAGGCACCGAAGGTTCGGTTGTCCCGCTGGTAGTCGTAGGACCCGCCAAAGCGCAGCGTGTGGCGTCCCATCAAGAGGCTCCAGTCCTCATAAGCCTGGACGAAATTCTGAGGGCCGCCAAACGGAATTCCGTTGCCAGGGGTAAAGGGGAGGTATCCGGGCAGGGCCGCAGCCGCAGAACCCAGGCCGCCCACGGCCGGAACGCTTGTCGTCGTCGTATTGCTGAAATACAGACCCGGAATCGCGGGGTTAGTTCCCAACGGCTGGAGGTTGTTCAAACGGTTGAACACCAGCTTGGATTGGTCTGTGAGGCGCGGGCTGAAAGAATGCACCAAGGAGACAACGGCTCGATTATCGGTGGTTGTTTGGCCCGTATCAAATCCCGCGTAGGGACTGCTGGAGACCACGCCGGCGAAGTCTGTTTCCCTGTAGAGCGCGTATCGAACAAACGCGGAAGTTTTATTGCTGATGGTGTAATCCACGTTGCCCACGGTTTCATAGGCATTCTCGGGCGCACCAGCTCCGGCATCCGCTGGAACCGTGTAGTTCACCAAGTCGAACGCGGGCGTTGAGGGCGCCAAAGCCGCGCAAGCACCGGTGGTGCAGAGGCCCGCGGTTTGGAGATCTCCCACGGTAACTACTCCCCTCTGCGTAGCATTGGACCGGAGTTTGCCATAGGAGTTGAAGTAACTCTGCAGGTTGGAGGCGGCGTTTGAGACAAACGCGGGGTCCAGGACGTAGTTGGTTTCGTTGGCTGCGCTGCGGATGCGGATCCATTCGGTGTTGTTGAAGAAGAACAGCTTGTTCTTCTTGATCGGGCCGCCGAGGGAATATCCGAACTGATTGCGAACAAATGACTCCTTGGGGTTTCCATTGGCCTTGTCATAGAAGCCCTCGGAGGCCAAGGCCGACACGCGATTGTATTCATAGGCGCTGCCGTGGAAGTCATTGGATCCGCTTTTGGTGGTCACATTCACCACGCCCGCGGAGGCTCGGCCGTATTCGGCGGTAAAGTTGTTCGTCAGAACACTGAACTCCTGAACGGAATCCAATGGCACGGTCTGGCCGACTGCGGCAACAAACTCGTCGTTATTTGCCGCCCCGTCCAGCAGTATGTTGGTGCCTGCGGAGCGCAATCCGTTGAATGCGACACCGACGCCGCGCGCGCTGGGGTCACCATTGGACGCGGTTCCTACGTTTGCCGCAAAGTCATAAGGATTCCGGGTCAGCGTGGGCAGTTCTGAAATTTTTTGACTGTCGATCACAGTGCCGATCGTTTGCGTCTCGGTATTGACCTGGACTCCGCCTTCACCCACGACTTCTATCGTCGTTGACGTGGCGCCGACCGACAGCGTGAAATTCAGTTCCACCCTGGATCCCACCGTGACCTCGGCCCGTTCTTCGCGCCTTGCGAAGTTCTGTGCTTCCACAGTCACGGAATAGACTGCGGGAAGCAGGTTCGGAACCGAATAATAGCCATGGGCGTCGGTTTCCGTTACTCGCTGTAGCCCGGTCCCCAGGTTGCGCACTGTTACTTGCGCCTTTGGAACCACACCTCCGCCCTGATCGGTCACGGTTCCACTGATCATGCCCGTTTCCGTTTGGCCGAATGCCGAGCCGCCGCACACAAAGATCACGGCAAGCACAAATGAAAACACCCAGCTTCGCATGTCTTGGCGATCCTCCTTGGGGATTAATAGAAGCAGCCCAATGTGAATGAGCCGGTCTTGACAGACCGTAGCCCCGCATACCGAGCAGCACGTATAACGCCACAAATTTTACATCAATAAGTCATTTATTTTATGTTGTTTTAATGATATTTTGTCCCGCGTGACCATCAAACGATACCAAATTATGAATAAGATACCAATTTACATAGAAAAGAAGTTTTGGAAATTGCCCCGAGGATAGTTGAAGATGGCGGCTCTCGGCGGTCCGCACCTTACGCCGCCTGCTGCTGTGGAGTCGAGTGCCGATTTAGCTTCGCAGCCAGCTCCGTCAGTTCACGATAGCCCTTCACCTTCCGGAATTTCTTCTCGGCTTCGAGCAACCCGGCGGCGGTCCAGCGCAGCGGCTGATCGCCGCCGTGCCAGCGCTTCACGTTTCGCGCAACTCGTTCCACCGTGGAAAGGCAGGACTCGATGGGATTGGTGGTGGCCAGGCTGCGGCGCAGCAGTTCCCCTATTCCCAGCCGGTGCACCGTCAGCGTTTCTTCCAGTCCTTCTTCCAGACTGCGCGCCGCGGAAGGATTCACGCGCTCCAGTTGCCGGAGGATTTTCTCCAGTTCCGCTTTCGCTGCGGCGTACTCGGTCATCGCGTAAGCGTTGCGCATTCTGCTGTCGTAATCGCGCCGCGCGTTTTTCGGCAGATACTCCTTGACGTTGCGGCGTTTGTGCAACTGGCAGCGCTGCACTTCGGCGCGCGCGCCGAACACGCGCTCGATCCTGGCGCGCAATGCTTCCGCGCCGTCGATCACGAACAAGTAGCGGCGCTCCGTGCTCAGGCCGCGCGCCACCAGGTCTTCCAGCAGTTCCTTGACCACGGTGGTGTTCTCCGTCGCTCCCTGCCACAGCCCCAGCACGTGTTTTTTCCCGCTGGTTTCGATGCCCAGCGCCACCACCAGCACCTGTTTGCCGAGATGAATCCCGTCGATCAGCAGGGCCACCGGGCCACCAGGTCCAGACCGCCGAGTCTTCGCTCGCAGAGTTCTTTCAACTGCGCCGCGCTGGCCTGCACCAACTCCCGGCTCATGCTGCTCTTCTGCTCTTCTCGATGCCGTAGCCGTCCAGAACGGATTCCACCGCGCGGCGATAGTTCCGCGTGCTCAACCCGGCGAGGATCCCTTCCCGCACCGCGCGCTGCCGCCGCCCGTCGTGCTGCAACCGCTGGTAGTTCTGCAAAGGAACTTCCTGGCCTGCACGTGTGCGCACCCGCGGCCGTTCCACCGCTACTTTCTCTCCGCCAAACACCACATACCCCGGCTGCTGGCCCCAGCGCACGCAGCCGGATTCCCCAGTCGGCTGATAGCGTGGTCCCACGCGCCGCGTCACTTCGTCTTCGATCACCGCTCGGATGATTTGCAAGCCCGCCAGCCCCGTCAGATGCTCGACCTCCGGCTGCAACTCTTCCCACACCTCCACCAACGGCAGCGGCAAGCGCACCGCTACCTGCCGGTCTCCCACCAGATCGAACTTCGGCTTGGATTTGCTGGACGTTCCCTGATAGTTTTTTCTCACAGGGGCTCTCCTCTCAAAAAAGAGTTTGCAACCCGAACTCTATCCGAGTCCGGGCCGAGAGCCGCTACTTCCTTTTTCCAATTTCAACTAAAGGCGGGACAACTTCGGCCCGGCCCTTAGCGGGAGCGTTGCCGCGCAGTTTGCTGTCGAGGCGGTCCAGCGCGGTATCCAGCGCTTGACGAGCTTGCCAGAAGCCGGACCAGAGATCTCCGACTTCCGCGAGGCGGCGCTCGATATTCGAGACGGTCCAGCTTTTGGGTTCGATGTTCTGATCCAGTTCCTTTGGCTGGAGGGGTGTGGAGACGCCCGCGTGTTCTTCGGCTCGCGCAGAGTAGACCGTCGCAAGCGGCTTTCCGCGTGCGTTTTGCAGGGCGTCAATCAGCACGCGCCCCTTGGGCCGTTTGCTGACCGTGCGTTCGAACGTGGTTAGCTCCGGCAGATCCGCGGCGGCGATCTTCCCGACGATTTCCGCAAATGTCCGGGTCTGCTCGTAGCTGTAGCCCGGCTGAAGAGGGACGAAAATATGAAAGCCCGAAGCTCCCGAGGTTTTCAGAAAGCTCTTGAGCCGGATTTCTTCGAGTATTTGGTGGATGGTCCGGGCAACGCGCAATACCGCCGAGTAAGGCGTTCCCGGCGTGGGGTCGAGATCGAAGAAGACGTAGTCAGGCGAATCCTGCGAGCCGGCGCGGCTTGACCAGGGATTGTGATCGATGCAGCCGAGGTTCGTGAGGTAGAGCAGTGTCGGGCGATCGTTCGCCAGGATGTATTGCATGTCGCCGCCTCGCTCATCGGAATAAACGGTTGCGGTTCGAATCCAATCCGGCAAAAAGGAAGGCGCTTCCTTTTGGAAGAACGCCTTGCCGCCCACGCCATCGGGATAGCGGCGAAGAACGATTGGGCGGTCCTCGAGGAAGGGAATCATGTAGCGGGCCATACGGTAGTAGTAGGCGAGTAAGTCACGCTTACGGAGGCCGACAGCCGGAAAGTACATCTTGTTCAGGTGTGTCAGGTGAAGCTTGCGGCCGTCGACCTCCAAATCGAGCGTTTCGGCTTTGCCGTGCCGCAGCTCGTCTCCGGAATCAGGAGCAGGGGATGAGCGGACAAATCGCCTTTGGGCTTTGGAAGGCGCATCCGACGGCAGCCTCGGTGATTCAGGCGCTGGCGCGGAAGACGCGGGCGAAGGGCCCGCGCCGGGCTTCTCGGAAGCAAACGTGCAATCCTGCGCTTTGCGATCGTCCCGCAGACCGAGGAAAACGGGAACCCGCAGATGAGTGTCCTCGGTCCAGTTAGCGTACCGGACGCGAGCAACCAGTTCGGGCATCACCCACGTGGCCTTTTCTTTCAGGTCTGGTATCGTTTGGAACGGCGCTCGCGCGGTCTTCAGACGTTCCAGCTTGTTGAAAATGCGCTCCTGTAGCGGTTCGTCAAAGCCTGTTCCAACGCTCCCGATAAACCGAAGGTCTTTCCCTTCGTAGAGTCCGAGCACCAACGCGCCAAAATATTTGCGGCTGCCGCGAGGCGCCGTCCAGCCTGCAACGACCGCGTCCAGCTCCTTCACAATTTTCAGCTTGATCCAAGCCGCGGTGCGGGCACCGGAATACGAACTGCTGACCTGCTTTGCGAGAATGCCTTCGAGTCCGTTCTCCCGCGCCGCTTCGTAGAGCGCTTCGCCTCTTTCCACTTCGTGCGCTGAATAGCGAATACGCTCGTCCACGCGGAGAATGTGTTGCAGAAGTTCCTTCCGCTTCCACAATGGCGTTTTGCGAAGATCCATTCCGTTCCAATAAATCAGATCGAAGAAGTAGCAGGTGACCGGCACGGATTGCATCAATTTTAGTGAGGGCTTTTGCACGCTCAGGCGATTTTGCAGTTTTTGGAAGCTGCTTCGCCCGGCATCATCCAGCGAGACGATCTCGCCGTCCAGGATGGCTTCGCTTGCGCTAAGATGCTTGGCCAGACCGGCGAACTCGGGATACTCGAGTGTGACGTCGCGCCCCGAACGAGACTCGAGTTTCGTTTTGCCGTGGCGGACGTAGGCCAACGTACGTACGCCATCCCACTTGATCTCGAAGAGCCATTCTGGATCAGAAAAGGGCCGTTCGCCGAGCTTCGCCAGAGTCACCGAGACTTTTTCGGGCATGGGCGCTTTTACCGCCCCCGGAATCGCTTCGCTCATGGCGGAGCGCCTCGGGCGCAATTTGCGCGCAGGCACGCCGTTGGCGATGTCTTCCAAGGTGCGCCCGGTCATCACGGACTCCGGATGCGCATCGGGGTTCCACTCGGGATCGGCAAACGCATCGCGGTGCTTGATAAGGAGCCACTCGGGTTTGCCCTGGTTTCGGCGGGTGCGCACGAGCACGAAGCTGCCCCGCAATTTTTCACCCTCGAGGCGAAATTTCAATTCGCCCCGCGCCAGCTGTTCTTTTGTACTCAGGGCGCCCTCCGGCGCGTACGTGCCTTTGTCCCAGACGATGACTTCGCCGCCTCCGTACTCGCCCTTGGGAATGGAACCTTCAAACGTTCGGTAGTCGAAGGGGTGGTCTTCGACCTGAACTGCCAGCCGTTTGTCGGCGGGGTTCATGGAAGGCCCTTTCGGCACGGCCCAGGACTTTAACACCCCGTCGAGTTCCAGACGCAGGTCGTAGTGCAGGCGAGTGGCTGCGTGCTTCTGCACCACAAACTCGCGATCGCCAGCCCCCTCGGCGGAGCCGCTCGGTTCAGTCGTCTTCTTAAAGTCGCGCTTGCGTCGGTATTCGGCGAGGTCGGCCACAGCAAACAGTATAGGCAACCACTACCGGTTTTGGCTCCGGTTAGGTGTGGGGCGAGGGAGAACAGGTGCCTGTGTTCGGTGGCAGGCACCTGTTCCGAGAGAGGTTCATGCTTGCCTATGGCGTCGATTAAGCGTGAGGGTAATCGCGGTGTTTCCTAATCACAATCAGGCGATTACTGTAGGAACCCCGGGGCGATTGCTTTAGAAGACTTCCTGAGCACATTCTCAGTGCACGAGGTCGTGGATTGTCTTTAGCAGGTCGCGGTCAAGGCTCTCTTTGGAGATGAAGGCGTTCACGCCGATGGAGAGGGAGGCTCGCCTGTAAGGCTCGGCCTCCATGGCAGTAATCAGAACCACGTGAACCTCCGGGCATTCCTTGAGAATGCGCCGCGCTGCGTCAAAGCCGTTCATCATGGGCATGGATATATCCATGACGACCACGTTAGGGCTAAGGTCATGGGCCAGCCGAACCGCGCCCCGGCCATCGCCCGCTTCGCCTACGACGTCAATCTCCTGATCCTCTTCCAGCAGGCGCTTGGCAGATTCCCTTACGCGGCGCTCATCATCAACCAGGACTACCCGGATCGTTCTGGTAAGGTTCATTTTGACGGTCTTGGGTCCTTTCTCCCCTCGACCAGCCACGGTTTCCGGCATTCTCCTTGGTGTTGGGTGCGCCCTGCGTGGCCGGAATGATGGATGAAAGCCAGCGGCCGCAGATTCATCCGGTGATATGTTACGCGTCCGCGGCATCGTCTTCTCATGCAAGCAAAAAAAGCAACCTTCCGGCAACGCTAGCAATGCGCGAATCACCCGCACAATACACTGGACACTGGATTTACGGGTGCGGGACTCCAGATGCCGCGCTGCTGCCTTCGCGGCAAACAGTCGTTTGCCGGAACTTGATTCCGTGCCAAACTGAAGCGGGCAGCAGCATGGGCACAGAGCCACGCCGCATCTCGGATTAGCATCTATCTCTGTAACGATGCGGATTCTGGTTCCAAATCCCATGCTCTTGGAGGCGTAATCGCCGTGATCAGTCAGGCTGAGAGACGACTACTTCGATTTGGAGGGGCCCTGGCATGTGCCAGTTTGGCCGCCTTTTTGGCGCCTGGTTCCTGGGCGCAGGAGACTGGGCCTTTGCCACCCCCGTCATCTGCCGTTTCGCCTTCGACTCCAAGGGTATCTGCGGCCGTGCATCCGCCGGCGCCAACTTCGGGGCGGCAACAGGGGGACGCTGGCTCCTCCGCCATTTCCACCGAGCCGCCGGCGATCCCGGTGGAACAGATCATCCAAAAATTTGCCGAACGCGAAGCGGAATTCAAGAAAGAGCGGGACAACTACACTTATACCCAGACGTTCATCATCCAGACGCTCGACGTTGACGGTCATCCCGATGGCGAATACCGCATGACCAGCGACATTCTGTTCACGCCGCAAGGCAAGCGCTACGAGAAGGTGGTTGACGCGCCTCAACCCACACTCACACGCATTCAGCTTTCACAGCAGGACCTGGATGATCTGGAACATGTTCAGCCATTCGTGCTGACTACGGACGAGCTTCCCAAGTACGACATCAAGTACGTCGGACGTCAGCAGGTGGACGAGTTGCACACGTACGTCTTCGACGTTGGGCCCAAGAAAATAGAAAAGAACCAGCGGTATTTCCAAGGACGCATCTGGGTGGACGACAAGGACCTCGAGATCGTGAAAACCGACGGCAAAGCCGTGCCGGATATCCGCAAAAAGGGACAAGAAAACGTCTTCCCTCGTTTCGAGACGTACCGCGAAAATATTGAAGGACACTACTGGTTTCCGACGTACACGCGGTCGAATGACGTTCTGCGGTTTGAAACGGGCGACGTGCCCATCCACATGGTCGTGCGGTACGAAAATTACAAGCGGTTCGGCGTAACCATCAAGCTGGGACAGGCCACGGAAGTAAAGCCGCAGAACTGAGTTGTGGCCTTGTCCGGGTTTCGGAGGGGCCTGTCCGTTCCACCAGTACTTGCGCTACATGCGGCTTAGCCAAACGATGGTGACGCCCGCGCAAACCATAAGGACTCCCAGCCAGCGCTGACGCGTTACGCGTTCGTGCAGGAACACAACGGCGCCGCCTGTGCCGGCCGCGTAGCTCAGCGCGCTGACCGGCACGACGAAGCTCACATTCTCAAAGGAAAGGACCGCCAGGAGCGAGAAGAACGCGATGGTCATGAGGCCGACGCCAATGAACATCCAGCGATTGCCGAGTGCCCGTTTGACAAAGCGTAAGATGAGCGCCGGGCGGAAGCCACCAATTTCGCCGACGCTGCGCACGGCGCGCGTAACGCAGAGCTCTCCGGCCGTGCCGCCGATGACGATCAGGAAAAAGAAGAACGCTTCACGCATGGCCGGGTTCCTTGGTGGTTCGCGGCGGCGTCCGGCCGACGATGAGAACGCCGAGGCAAATGACCCCAATCCCCAGCCAGCGCAGAGCGTTCACTCTCTCGCCGAGCAGGGTTGAACCCAGCAACGCGACGACAAGATACGAAACCGCGGTGGCGGGTTGCACGAAGCTGTAATCGGCCCGCGACAGCACCAGCATGTAAGCCAGAAAGAAGGAAAGCAGAGAGAGGATGCCGAGCCAGACAAATCCGGAACGGAAGATTTGTTCCAGAATTCGGGGCATTTGGGATGGTTCCCAGTGAACGGCTGACCCGATTCCCCGCATGCCTTTCCCGAGGAGCACGTTTCCTAGAGGAGCAAGGATCACAATCGCCAGCATCAGCAGATAGGTCGTGAGATGAGAGGTGCTGGATTTGCGCATTCGCCCGTTCGGTGCCTTTTGCGGCCAGCTCTTCAGCCGCCGGGTCCATTTCGATTCGCCTTTTTCCCGTGCGTTCCATTGTACCGGAACGTTCAGCACGGTCCCACGAGCAAGTTCGTTTACATTTCGCGCCGGGTACGGTTGGGATACGGAATGCCTGGTTTTTTGCTATGCTGCCTGCGGCGGCTTCTATCCTGTTAAAACGCCAGCGGCTGATGTTCCGCGGATTCACCGCAAGCCAGGTCGAGCATTTTTGATTCTCCCGGCGGACGCAGAGGGTGTTGCTGGTCCCCGCGAAAAGTTCAAGGTGCGAACACGTTGAGTCTCGCTGCCAAATTCATGCTGTTGCTGGCCGCAATTCCTTTCATTTACTACGTTTTGGCTCTCTATAGCTCGGCTCGGTTCTTTCGAAGCGGGCGCCGGAGCCGCGAAGGGGAAGGCGAATTCACGCCGCCAGTCAGCAATCTAAAGCCGGTTCGCGGCTTGGATCCGGAGGCTTACGAAAATTTCGCCAGCTATTGCCGCCAGGACTATCCCGAATACGAAATCGTGTTCTGTGTCAGCGACCGCGAGGATCCCGCGGCCGCGGTCATCGAAAAACTGACCCACGACTTTCCCGGGCGCCAGATTCGCATTTTGTATGGTTCTGGACGCGACGCAATCAATGACAAAGTGGCCAAGCTCGTTCGTCTGGTGAGTGAGGCGAAGTACGACGTTTTGGTTATCAACGACGCCGACGTCCGCGTGGCGCCTGACTATTTGCGCTCGGTCGTGGCTCCGTTACGCGATCCTAAGACGGGCGGCGCCACTTGCCTGTATGTATCCACGGAGGAGAGGACATTTCTGCAACGCCTGCAATCCATAGGAATGACTTCCGATTTTTTTCCCGGCATTTTCGTGGCGTGGCAACTCGACGGGGTGAAGTTCGCCTTTGGGCAAACGATTGTGACGACGCGGCAACGCATTCAGGATTTTGGCGGCTATGAAGCCATCGAGAACCGGCCAGCCGACGACCTGCTCGTCGGGCGCATGGTCGCGGAACAAGGGTATCGCGTCGAGCTGCTCCCGTATGTTGTCGAGACCGTTGCCGACTTCGAGTCCTTCAAGGATTTGCTCTACAAACGCGTGCGATGGATGACGGTGATGCGCCATATGCGCCCGTGGGGCCATCTGGGCCTTCTGTTCACGCAGGGGCTGCCTTGGGCGATTGTTGCTTTTGCCGTAAGTCCGACCCCAGCAATCGCCGTGGCGTATTTTGGCGGCTACTTAGCTTTCCGGATCGCCATGACCGGTCTGGTCGGAGCTTGGGGGCTGAAGCAGCGGCGGCTCTGGCAGAAGTTGCCGTTGATTCCGCTGTGGGATGGCTTGGCTTTTCTCATTTGGATTGCGAGCTTTACCCGCCGGACGATTCGCTGGCGCGGTGTGGACTACACGGTGCGCCAAGGAATGCTGGTCCCGGCAAGTCGGCCGGCGGATGCGGTTGCCGTTTCCGGGCGTGAGTCGTGAAGGCCAGAATTGCCGTGGCCGGCGCCGGCATTTACGGCGCAACGATCGCGATTCGCCTCGCCGAGGCCGGGCACGAGGTCCATCTCTTCGACCCGCTTGGTATTTTGCGGGCCGCGTCTGGAATCAACCAGTACCGCGTACATGCCGGTTATCACTATCCCCGGAGCCCGGAGACCATTCTTGAGGCGCACGAGGCCCAGGCGGAGTTCGTGAAGGCCTTTGCGCCTGCGATTGTCCGCAACTCCCTGCACCTCTATGCGATTCCCAAAGCTCTTTCGCTGACCGCTCCAGCGGAGTTCGAGGCGATCATGGAGAGGCATGGCCTGCGGCTGCGTCCCTGCCGGCCGGAGTGGATGGACTTCGATTTCATCGAGGCGTGTTACCGCGTCGATGAGTTCATCTACGACCCGGAAATCCTTCGCGAATTGATTGTGCGGCGAATCTGCGAGATGCACGTGAAATTTGAGCAGACCACATTCCTGCCGGAAATGCGCGTCGAATACGACTATGTAGTGATAGCGACCTACGGGCTGGGCCCGAGCCGCGGGATTTTCCGCCGCGCCAAAGTCCAAGTCGCGGAGAAGATCCTCATTCAGTTGCCGGAGCGCCTGAGGCGTGTGGCCCTCGTCGTGATTGATGGCCCGTTTACGGCATTCGACCCCTACGGCAACTCCGGCCTCTCGCTCTTTGGCTCCGCCAAGAACACCAATCATTGGACGACAACCGATCCCGAGGAGCCGGTTCCGCCGGAGTACGCCTCTCTTCTCAATCGCCCGGCCTTTGAGAAGGTCGAATTCACCCGGTTTCACGCGATGCGCGACGATGCCGCGCGCTGCGCACCCCTTGTCCGTGAGGCCGTGTATCTGGGCTCGCGTTTCACTCTGCGCATGGTGGAAGACAACCCGCGCGAGGACCGGCGGACGCTGTACATCCGCGAGATCGCGCCGCGGGAACTGCACATTTTTTCGGGCAAGGTTGTAAGCGCCGTCAAAGCCGCGCGCCTGGTTTGCGAGAGGATCGAACGCGGTGAGTAGCGGGCCTGCGTATGTGATCGTCGGACGGGGACGATGGGCGCGGCGCATGCGGGATATCCTTTTGGGCGAAAACCGCGGAATCGCGGAATTGCCCGAGCCGCGGCGGCGTGCGGCCGAATCAGAGTCCGGCTACGAGGCGCGTCTGGCGGAGAGCTTCCGAAAGTCGGCGGCGCAAATCGCTTGGCTTTGCGTGCCGCCGGGACCGCACGTTCGCGTCATGGTGAAGGCAGCGATTTCGGCCGGCCTGCACGTTGTCGCGGAAAAACCCTGGTTCGCGTCGCCTGCGGAGACTCGCGAATTGCAAGCCCTTGCGCGCCGCGCGGCGAGCAAAATAGCCGTCCACTATGAATACTGCATGCTCGATGAAGTCGAGTCCTGGCGCCGGCGGTATGCGCAGGAGAGCGGATTGGATTTCTCCGGCACGTTCCACCACGGCCGCCCGAACCATCTTCCTCTGGATGCCTTGGACAACCTGGGCACGCATCTCGTGTCCATTCGGAATTTCGCCGTGCCATTGGCAAGCGTGGCGGCGCTGAACTGCGCGCATGGCCGGCCCGACGAGCGCGCCGTGTGGATCGAACGGCAAGGCACGCCCGTTGACCGAATCGACTTACTGGGCTCGCGGCAGCCGATCATTCAGCGATTCGCTGGACGTTTCGAAGCCGCGCTGGAAGGTGGCTCTTTCCCATTCGACCTGGACTTTGCGCTGGGTGTGTCGGAGCAACTTGCCGCCTTTCGCCGCAATTCACGATTGGCCGCGAGCTGAAGGCTCGAACTCAACCCTTGCGGGTTTTGGTCACGTCGGGGCGTTCGGCCTGAGCGGCAAGCGATGCTCGGGCGGTCATGCTCATTTGCAGGCGCCGGTCATTGCGGGGCTCGCGCCAGTTGACCTGCGGCAGCATCAAGGAAGCGTCGACACGATCGCGATAGCGGATCGCGATATTCACGAGGGAATCGAGCAGGGAATCCGATAAGTAGTGCGGCTGCAAGCCCAAGTCGATCAGCTTCGAATGTTTGGCGTTGTAGTAATGCTGCTCGGCTTCTACACGCGGATCGGGCAGGTGATCGATCTCCACGTTCAAGCCCAATTTTTTGCCCGCGGTTTCCACCAACTTGGCCAATTCGAGCACGGTGAATTGTTCCGTGAATTGGTTGTACACCTTGCATTCGCCGCGCGCGGCAGGATTGTGGCATGCAATCTCGATGCAGCGGACGGTATCGCGAAGGTCCAGAAATCCGCGCGTCTGGCCCCCTTTGCCGTAAACGGTCAGGGGCTGTCCGATGGCAGCTTGCACGCAGAAGCGGTTGAGCACCGTTCCGAAGACGTCGTCGTAGTCGAAGCGGTTGATGAGCGCTTCATCCTGTTCGACTTCCTCGGTCATGGTGCCGTAAACAACACCCTGGTTCAGGTCGGTGGCGCGCAGGCCCCAGATTTTGCAGGCAAACATAATGTTGTGGCTATCGTGGACCTTGGAAAGGTGATAGAACGAGCCCGGCTGCTTGGGGAAGGGGACGGTGTCGCGGCGGCCGTTGTGCTCGATGGTGATGTAGCCCTCTTCGATATCAATATTTGGCGTGCCGTACTCGCCCATGGTGCCGAGCTTGATCAAGTGACAATCGGGCGAGATCTCGCGAATCGCGAAAAGCACGTTCAGCGTGCCGACCACGTTATTCACCTGCGTGAAGACCGCATGCTTCCGGTCGATCATCGAGTAAGGGGCAGACCGCTGTTCGGCGAAGTGCACGACGGCCTCGGGCTCAAAGCTTTTCATGGTCGCCGCGAGGAAGTCGTAATCCGCAACGTCGCCGATGTAGAGATCAATGACTTTGCCTGAAACTCGCTGCCAAGCCTTCAGGCGCTCGGCGAGCGGGCGAATCGGCGTGAGCGTCTGCGCGCCCAGTTCATGGTCCCACTGGCGGCGCAGGAAGTTGTCCACGATCGCGACCGCGTGGCCTTTTTGCGAAAGGTAGAGCGCCGTGGCCCAACCGCAGTATCCGTCGCCGCCCAGAACGGCAATCTTCATGGTTCCTCCACTTGCCAGCTTCTATCTGATGCCCACTACCCAGCACAGGTTAATCCGCAGGTGCGCTGGTGCGCCTATCGGACTTCGCTGCCAGAGAGCGTCCAGCCAAATCCTGCAATTGCTCTAACGATGGTTCAGGCTGCTGCGCGGCCCATGTCGGCTGCTTAGAACGGGCCTTGTCAATTTTTTCCTGTACTCGGCTGTCAAAGCAAGCACGTTTTTCCCGCGGTTACCTGACTTTAAGGATTCCACGCTGGCGGCGGGTCCGAGCCGTCAAACGGCTGATTGGTGAGCACTACTTTGCCGCCGCTTGCTTTTACGATGTTCAGCGCATCGCGTCCGACGATGTGTTCGATGCGCGGCAGCGATTCCTGGCCGGCGACGAGATAACAGCGTTGGGGCTGTGCCCAAAGAGCCGGCAAATCCGCATCCTGGATGAAAACGGGAGGAGCGCCCGGGGCCGCCGCGCCATATTCCAGGTTCATGCGGACGCCATTCAGCAGAAGCGCATCGCGATTCAAATAGAAGGGCACGGAAGAAAAAGGATAGTAGTGACCCTCGAGGATCAACTTTCCGGGCGGGCTTTTGCGGATAGCTTCCGCCAGCGGCCGGGATGAGAGGAAGGGATCAAAGACGACTAACGCCATGCGAGCCGCATGAAAAAAGATCACCATCATGAGCGATGCCGCGAGAAATGCCCGCGTTTCCCGCCCGCGAATTGTCCCCAGCAGGCCGATGAAGAACGCAATGGCCGCCACGACGAGCGGCGCGCGAAGATACGCGAAAGAATTCAGCGTCAAGTCCTCAATGTGCCCGAGGGAGAGCGTATAAGCGCTCGGGTGTTTGCTGAGGGCTGACGAAATGTCACCCGGAGCCGGCACGCCATGCAGTGTGATGAGAATGGCCAGCACCAGCACGGCGGCTGCAGCGGCGAGAACGGCAAGCGTACGGGTGCCGCGCCGCACCCATGGGCCGCCCATGGCCATGGCTGAGCCGAGGAGAAGCGCCAGGGCCGGATAGCACGGCATGGAGTAATATTCCTGCGTAGTCGAAAACGTGAAGAAGATTAATAAAAACGCCGTCCAGGAAAGCGCCAGCAAACGCGCGCGTCCGGCGCGGTCCAGCGGCCTCAACGAGAGCTTGGCAATCGCCGGGAAGTACACGCTCCAGGGGAACAGCCAAACCAGGTGCAAAACCCAGAACCAAAGCCGCGGCACGGTGTTGTAGTCGCGCGGATAGCGCATATTCAGGAATCGCAGCAACTGCTCGTTGACGAAGTAGAACCAAAGGAAGCCGTGATACATGCCCGGCCCGCTCTTGAGCGTCCAGGCAAAAATCGGCGGGTTTCGCAGCGTTGCCAGAATGTGCCAAGGTGCCGCAATCGCGAGCAGCACAAGAACGCCGCTAAACGGGCGCAGCCTGCGCCACGTTCGCGCCACGAAGAGCTGCTTCGTGAGGGCGAGATAAATCAGGCCGGCCGCAACCGGAAACACCACGCCGATCAGGCTCTTCAGCAGCAGTCCGACACCAAGGCTCGCGGCAAGCACAAACGCCCAAAGGCGCGGGTGAGGCTCGTCTTCCTCGAGCGTGCGCAAAAACGCCCACATGCCGAGCGTGATCGTGAAGGTCAGCATCACATCGGGGATCAGGATGCGCGTAAAGAGGAAGAGTCCCACACCGGTTGCCATTACCAGGCCGGCGTAGAGTCCGGCTTTTCTGCCGAATGCCCACACGCCGAAGGCCGCTGTTAGCCAAGCCAGACTTATCGCGGAAAGCGCAATGGGAATGCGAGCCGCCCAGTCGTGCACGCCAAAAATTTTGTAGGAACCCGCGATCAGCCAATAGACCAGCGGCGCTTTCTCGAGATAGACGACGCCGTCGAGCCGTGCGGTCACCCAATCGCCGGAGCGCAGCATGTTCCGCGCGATTTGGGCCTGCACCGCATCCACATCGTCCATCAGAGACGGGGGCGAAATGGCGCAGCCGAGATAAATCGAGGCGGCAAAGACAACGACAACTAGGTATACGATCCAGCTTTTACTTGTAAGGCGGGTTGAGCCGCTTCCGCCGGCGCTGCCCGGATGCTCCATTTTCGCATCCACTGGAACAGGATTAGCAGTCCCCACAGGTGATACCCCACATTGATCTCTCTGGACAGATGGCGCTGTAAAAGCCCTTCAATAAGGTCGCCGCGAAAAACCTCGCAGTAGTCCGCTGCGCCGGCCCGCAAAGTTTCTTGGGCGATCCCGCGCAACGGACCTCGCAGCCAATCATGCGCGGGAATATCGAATCCAATCTTGCCGTGCCGCAAAGTCGCCGGTGGCAGCTTACCTTTCATCAGCTCCCGAAGCACGAGCTTTTGCCGCTCGGCGGAGATCTTTAGCCGCGCGGGCAGGCCTGCGGCGAACTCCACGATGCGGTGATCCAGAAATGCCGGGCGCACTTCCACAGCGTGGGCCATGCTCATGCGGTCGCTCTTTACCAGGATATCGTCCGCCAGATAGTACTTCTGGTCCCACCAGAGAAACGGGGCAAGGTCGTCGCCGTCGCGAGCCTGCAGCGCACTCAGCTCCCGCAGAATGCGTTCCAAAGGACCTGTGAGCGGTCTTCGAAGCAGAGCATGCTTTTCCTGGTCCGAAAACGTTCCGTTCCAGTAGATGTGCGCGCGCTCAGGCGGCATGAGCGAGCCTTCGAGGAAGCGCTTCACCTTGTATTCAAAGCTGATCTTGTCGTCGGAAACCGGCCAGTGTCGCGCCGCCGCCAAGGCCGCCCGCAAGAGAGCACGCGGCCATTTGCGAGCGCGCGCCGCCAACCGGTTGGCGCGATAAGTAAGGTAGCCGCCGAACAGCTCATCTGCGCCCTCGCCGCTCAGCGCAACTGTCGTTTGCGCCTTGCAAAGTTTCGAGAGAAACCACACGGGCAACGCGCCTGAATCCGCGCTGGGCTCGTCCGAGTAATAGGCAAACTCCTCGATCGCGCCGGCCAGGTCCAACTCCGGCGTAAGGTCCATCTCGGTGTGCTGCGTTCCATATTGCTTGACTACCTGCGCGATATAGCGCGTCTCATCGAAACTGCGTCCCTTGAAGGAGATCGAGAATGTCTTCAGCGGCGCGGAGGTGGCCTGTGCCGCGTAATGCAAAATCGTCGCTGAATCGACTCCGCCACTCAGCCATACTCCCAGCGGCACATCCGAAAGCAGGTGCTCTTTCACTGCGCTGGCCAGCAGCGAATCCAGCTCCTCTTTGGCCGCCTCCAGCGTGATATCCGGCCTCGCACGCAGGGGCAGGCGCCAGTAAGCCTCGGTCGTCACCTTGCCGTCCCGCCACTCCATCCAGTGCCCGGGCGGAAGCTTTTCGATTCCTTCGACAAGCGTCCACGGGCAGGGTACGTAGTTCAGCGCCAGATAGCAGTCGAGTCCTTCGCGGCTCAGGGTGCGCTCGATTTCGGGGTGAACGAATAGCGTCTTGAGTTCGCTGCCGAAATATAAGTCCTCGCCTTGCCGCGAAACATATAAAGGCTTGATGCCCATGCGGTCTCGCGCCAGCACGAGCCTCCGCGTGTTCTTCTGCCACAATGCGAGCGCGAACATCCCCCGTAAGCGCGCGAGGCATTGCACATCCCATTGCAAGAACGCGCGCAGAATCGTTTCCGTATCCGAATGGGAGCGGAACCGATGACCCAGCTTTTCCAGCTCCGCGCGCAACTCGAGATGATTGTAAACTTCGCCGTTGAAGACAATTCCGGTATGGCCGTCATCGGAGAGGATGGGCTGATCGCCCGAGGCCAGGTCCAAAATCTTCAGCCGCGTGGCGCCGAACGAAAAAACAGGTGTCTCGTGGACGCCCTGCTGGTCTGGACCGCGATGCACAATCGTTGCCGTAGCCGCACGGATTCGCTCCGGCGGCGGGACCCAGTTCTTATGCGTGAATCCGGCGATGCCGCACAACGTCCAAACCTCTCCTTGTTTTTATTTCATTAATACGCGGCATGTCGCCGAGCGCCAGCCGCTTTGGCGTGCAAAGCGGCTCGTTCAAAATTCTATCCGCTATCCGTGCCCATGGGCAATCGCCGTTCCGAATTGCCGGTTGGCATAACCGCTCAATCATTCCGCCCGGTTTCCCCGCAGAGCCATAATCACCTTTGTGGTTGTAATCGCCTGCCCTGTGTGCCGGAGCGTGTGATCCGCTATATGCACGAGAAGTCCTCCGAGGGTTGTCGGAAGCCGCTTCTTTCCAACCACTCGCGGTGATTCGAGATCTTGTATCGCCAGGGCGCGGAGGCGGGCGGCGCTGCTTTCCAAGGCTCGGTTCAACTCGCCGAAAAGCTCTTCGCGCGTTGCCCTGGGCCCAAGCTCCTCGTTCAGCGCCGCGAGCTGCCGGGCATCGAGCTGACGGCCTTCCGCGTAGGTCAGGAGGCGATCGAGGCTCCGGGCGATATGGCGCAGATGGAACGCAACAGGGGCGAGCCCGGCAGGAGTGGCGTTCAACTCATCGTCGGCCAGTCCGCCGCACCATTTCGTGATGTCTTCGTGCGCCAGTTCGAGTGCGTGCAGCGTTCCGCGCGGAACGGCTGGCACGTCGGTCAATGTTCCTCGCAACCAGGGCTCTGGCAAGGATTACCTCGGGAAATTCACGAAGTTGGCCGGACCGGAACAGTGTCTCATGAGAGACAAGTTCTTGGCGGCAAGAGAACCAGGCCTGGAAGGCCGTCAGCGTAGCGGCCATTCTGCATCGAGTGCCAGGTTGAGTTCCAGCACATTCACACGCGGTTCGCCGAAGACTCCGAACTGGCGGCCTCTCGTGTGCCGCCTTACCAAACGGCGCAACTCCGCCTGCGTCATGCCGCGCTCTCGTGCAATGCGCGCCACCTGGAAGTCGGCCGCCGCCGGAGTAATGTCTGGATCAAGCCCGGAGGCAGACATGGTCACCAGATCTATAGGCACGCCTTGTTTTCTGTCCCCTGGGGATCCATCTTGTAGTAATTGTGCCGCTTCCCTGTTCACCCTTTCAATCAAGAGGTGGTTGGTTGGCGCTAGATTCGTGCCTCCGGAATTGATTGCGTCATAGCCATCCCCAGCCGCCGAGGGCCGCGGATGGAAGTAAGCGGGCGAGGAAAATCCCTGAGCCAGGAGCTCCGAACCGATGATCTTGCCATCGCGCTTGATCAATGACCCATTGGCTTGCGCGGGCCAGAAGAGCTGTGCGAGTCCCGTAACGGCCAGCGGATAGAGCAAGCCGAAGATCACTGTGGTCAGCGCTGTCATCAAAATGGCGATTTGCAGTTGCCGTCTCATCTCCGACTCACGCCAGGTGTAAATACCGGACCGCCAGATCGATCAGCTTGATCCCCGCGAATGGGACAGCGATTCCGCCCACGCCGTAAATCAGGGCGTTCCGTCGCAACAGCGCCGCGGCGCCCAGCGGCCTATAGCGCACGCCGCGCAGCGCCAGCGGAATCAGTGCGATGATAATCAGCGCGTTGAAAATGACCGCGGAGAGAATCGCCGATTTCGGCGTGGCCAAACGCATGATGTTTATCGCGCTCAATACGGGAAAAGCTCCCGCGAACATTGCCGGGATGATCGCGAAATACTTCGCCACATCGTTGGCAACCGAAAAGGTCGTCAGGGCCCCTCGTGTCATCAGCAGTTGCTTGCCGATTTCCACGATCTCGATGAGCTTCGTAGGGTTGGAGTCCAGGTCCACCATATTCCCGGCCTCTTTCGCGGCTTGTGTGCCCGTATTCATGGCTACGCCGACATCGGCTTGCGCCAGCGCCGGCGCGTCATTTGTGCCGTCGCCCGTCATCGCCACGAGTCGTCCTTTGGCTTGTTCCCGCTTAATCAGCGCCATCTTATCTTCCGGCTTTGCTTCCGCAAGAAAATCGTCCACCCCGGCCTGACGCGCGATCGCTGCCGCGGTTAGCGGATTATCGCCTGTGATCATCATCGTGCGAATGCCCATGGTTCGCAGGTGCTCGAAACGCTCGCGCATCCCCCCTTTCACCACATCGGTCAAGGCGACCACGCCCATGACCTTGCAATTCTGGCAGACGAGCAGAGGCGTACCCCCGGAATGGGAGATTTGTGCAACCGCATCTTCAAGTTCTTGCGGCACCTTTTGTCCGCGCTCGCTCACATACTTCACAATGGCATCCTGCGCGCCCTTGCGAACCTCGAGTCCATCGAGATTCACTCCCGACATTCGCGTCTGCGCCGTAAACGGCACAAAGGCCGGCTCATAGGGAGCCAGGTCCCTGCCACGGATGCCGTATTTCTCCTTGGCCAGTACAACAATCGAGCGCCCCTCGGGTGTTTCGTCCGCGAGCGACGCCAGTTGCGCAGAGCTCGCCAGCTCGTGTTCGGTTACGCCAAGGGCTGGAACAAATGCCGTCGCCACGCGGTTGCCAAGCGTGATCGTTCCCGTTTTGTCCAACAAGAGGATGTCTACATCTCCTGCTGCTTCGACCGCCCGCCCGGAGACGGCAAGCACGTTTCGTCGCAGCAGCCGGTCCATTCCCGCAATACCGATGGCCGATAGCAGCCCTCCGATGGTTGTGGGAATGAGGCAGACCAGCAGGGAAACCAGCACAAACACGTCCTGCGGCGCCCCAGAGTAAATGGCGAACGGTTGCAGGGTTACCACGGCCAGCAAAAAAAGAATGGTGAGGCCCGCGAGCAGAATGTTCAGTGCGATTTCGTTCGGTGTTTTTTGCCGCTCGGCCCCTTCCACCAGTTTGATCATCCGATCGAGGAATGTTTCTCCTGGGTTGGACGTGATGCGCACCGTGATCTGATCCGACAGCACGCGGGTTCCGCCCGTCACCGCCGAGCGGTCGCCGCCGGATTCGCGAATGACCGGGGCAGACTCGCCGGTGATCGCTGATTCGTCGACCGAGGCAATGCCTTCGATGACTTCGCCGTCACCGGGGATCGTCTCTCCCGCGGAGACGATCACGATGTCGCCGGACCGCAACTTTGACCCCGCAACCTCCTCGATTTCGTCATTGGCCTTCAGGCGGCGGGCCATGGTTTCTGCGCGCGTTTTGCGCAGGGCTTCCGCTTGTGCCTTGCCGCGCCCTTCGGCCATGGCCTCCGCAAAGTTGGCGAACAGCACGGTGAACCACAGCCAAAGCGTGATTTGCAAGCTGAAGGAAAGATCGGGCGTATGGCGGGCGAAATCGCGGATTAACTCCACCGTGGTGATGGCCGCGCCTGTCTCTACAACAAACATCACGGGATTTTTCATCATCTGGAGGGGGTTCAGCTTCGCAAAAGAGTCCCGCACGGCTCGCGCCAGGAGTTTCCTGTCTGCGAGCGACCGGCTTTGCGCATCTCGTGCCATTAGAAAACCTTTCCTGAGTAGAGCATCAGGTGTTCGAGCACTGGACCGAGGCTGAGTACGGGAAAGAAGGTCAGGGCGCCGATAATGATCACCGTTGAAACCAGCAGGGTGGCAAAGAGCGGAGTAGTCACCGGAAAGGTCCCTGCTGATTCGGGTACGGGCCGCTTCCTGGCCAGATTGCCGGCGATCGCAAGCACCGGAATAGCCGAAAGAAAGCGGCCCAGCAACGTGGCGATTCCTGTCGAATTGTTGTACCAGTTGGTGTTCGCATTTAGGCCGGCGAAAGCGGAACCGTTATTGCCCGTGGCTGAAGTGTATGCGTAAAGCATCTGGGTCAGTCCATGCGGCCCGGGGTTCGAAATACTGGATACTCCGAAACTTGAAACCGAGGCTGCCGCCGAAAGGATCAGGACGGTCACCGGAAACACCAGTATCGAGAGCGCCGCCATTTTCACGTCGTGCGCTTCGATCTTCTTGCCCAAGTATTCCGGTGTTCGCCCCACCATCAAGCCGGCAAGAAAGACCGCCAGAATCACAAAAACCAGCATGCCGTAGAGGCCGGAGCCGACGCCTCCGAAAACCACTTCTCCCAGCAAGATATTGACAAGCGGAACCATGCCACCGAGAGGCGTGAACGAATCGTGCCACGCGTTCACCGCGCCGCAGCTTGCGTCCGTTGTTACCGTCGCAAAGAGCGCGGAACCTGCTATTCCGAAGCGCACCTCCTTGCCTTCCATGTTTCCGCCCGGTTGCGTCGCGCTCGCGCTTTGGTTTACTCCCTGCAGGAGCGGGTTCCCGCGAGACTCCGCCCAGTACGCCGTTACCGTGCCCGCGGTGAATAGGCACAACATCGCCGCCCAAACCGCCCAGCCGTGCCGCTGCGAACCTGTCATGCGACCGAGCAAATACGTCAGCGCCGACGGGATTGCGAAGATCAGGAACATCTCCAAAAAATTCGTGAGCGGCGTGGGATTCTCATAAGGATGGGCGCTGTTGGCGTTGAAAAATCCTCCCCCGTTGGTGCCGAACATCTTGATGGCTTCTTGTGAGGCTACCGGACCGAGGGCGATCCTTTGCTGCGCGACGGTTCTCGTGGCCGCTGGGCCTTGCTCCGTCTGCGCCGATAACTTCCAGGGTTCCATCACCTCCGCAACGGCGTAGGGATGCAGCGTTTGCACGACGCCCTGTGATACGAACACCATCGAAACGAGCAGGCACACTGGCAGCAATACCCAGAGCAGGCACCGCGTCAGGTCCACCCAAAAATTCCCGATCGTTTCCGATTCGCGGCGCGCGATCCCGCGTACGAATGCTACGGCCAGTGCGATGCCGGCGGCAGCTGAGACGAAGTTGTGATAGGCAAGCCCGGCCATTTGCGTCAGATAACTCATGGTGGTTTCCGGCGTGTATGCCTGCCAGTCTGTGTTTGTCGTGAAGGAGGCCGCGGTATTCCAGGCGAGTGCCGGGGCTATGCTTGGAAGCTTTTCCGGATTCAGCGGAAGCCAGTGTTGCGCGCGCTCAATGCCGTAGAGCAGGATCATCGAAACGCCGCTGAAGAGAAGCATGGCCACGCCGTACTCGCGCCAGTTCATCTCATGCGTTTCATCCACGCCACAGATGCGGTAGAGCGAACGCTCCAACGGCCGCAAGATGGGGTCCAGAAAGGTTCGTTGCCGTTCAAACACACGTACAAGAAAGATTCCGAGCGGCTCGGTGACCAGGAACACAGCTAGGATGAAGAGAAGTATCTGAAAGCAGCCGGTAGCGGTCATGGCTAGAATTTTTCCGGCTTCAGCAGCGCCACCAGAAGGTATCCGAGCAGCAAAACGCAGACGATGATAAGGATGCTATCTCCGAGCATGGCCATCGGCTATTTCAGCCGCTCGCAGCCGCGCAGATACGCGATCGCCATGACGAAGAAAAGCATGGTCAGCGCCAAATAAGCGAAATCCCGCACGTATCCTCCCCGGCGAAGATCAGCCTACTTTTCCCGCACTTAGAAAAGAATCAATCGGGGATAAGGATTTTGTGAGAACGCTGGCAAGGGCGGTGGGGATCGAAATCCGCGTTTCCAGTATTCTCAGGGACTTGCCGAGCACGCCGCGGAATCCTAAGAAACAGCTTAGCTCTGTAGGGAAGGCTCAATGCTGCCCTCAAAATGGAGTTTCCAACCCGACCTCTATCCGAGTTCGGGTCGAGAGCCGCTAGTCTCTTTTTGGGGTCTCAACTGCATGAGGGGCAATTTTCCAAAGACCGCCTGTTCGCCTTCAACTTTCAACTTTTAATTTCAACTTTCAGCTTTCGAGGTTCGACCGCTTTCGGGTACAGTGCGAGTCGCGTCCCGTTTCCGGGCGCGGCGTCAAATTCAGAAATTCCAAACAGAGGTTACGTTGAGAATCCCGGCTTGGTGGCTTTGCATGTTCGGCTGCTCTTTGGCTTTGTCTCTGGCCATTGCTCCAGTCAGTTCCGCGCAGGACCGCAACCAGGGCCGGTCCATGGTCATCTCGCGGAACGGAATCGTCGCGGCCGAATCGCCGCTGGCGGTGCAAGCCGGCGTGCGAATTCTCGAGCAGGGCGGAAACGCGGTGGACGCTGCAATCGCCACGAACGCCATGATGGGCGTGGTCGAGCCGATGATGAATGGCATCGGCGGGGATCTGTTTGCCATTGTGTACGACGCAAAAGCGAAGAAACTCTACGGGTTGAACGCGAGCGGATGGGCTCCCAACGCCTTAACCATCGACTATTTGGAGAGACAGGGCATTCAGCGCATGCCGCAGCAGGGCGTGAACGCCATCACCGTGCCAGGAATGGTGGACGGCTGGCAAAAACTCGCTGACAAGTTCGGCCGCAAAAAACTGGCGGAGGATTTGGCCGCGGCGATTCGCACAGCGCGAGATGGGTTTCCGGTGCCCGAGTGGGATGCAGCGTATTGGGCAACCCAGGCGGACCATTTGCGGAGGGACGAGAACGCAGCGAAGACTTTTCTTCCAGAGGATCGGCCTCCGAAAGTCGGCGAAATTTTTCGCAATCCGGATTTGGCGTGGTCGCTCGAACAAATCGCGCTGCGCGGACGCAACGCGTATTACAAGGGGCCGATTGGCGAAAGGATTGTGGCGAGCATGAAGCGCCACGGCGGAACCATGACGGCGCAGGACCTCGCGGAATACTCGGCGGAGTTCGTGGAGCCGATTTCGACAACGTACCGAGACTGGACGGTTTACGAATTGCCGCCTAACGGCCAAGGCCTCGCCGCGCTCGAAATGCTGAATATCCTGGAAACGTTCCCGCTCGGGCAGAAGGATTGGGGATTCGGTTCGCCGAATGCGCTGCACACGATGATCGAGGCGAAGAAGCTGGCGTACGCGGACTTGGCGAAGTACATCGGGGATCCGCGCGGACAGAAATTGCCGGTGGCGACACTGTTATCGAAAGACTGGGCGCGGCAGCGCGCAAGGCTCGTCAACGCGCAGCAGGCCAACTGCGAGCCCGCCGCCGGAGACCTTCCTCCGGGCGGCGACACGACGTATCTGAGCGTTGTTGACCGCGAGGGAAACATGGTCTCGCTGATTCAAAGCAATTATTCGGAGTTTGGGTCAGGAATCGTGGCCGAGGGCACAGGCTTTGCTCTGCAAAATCGCGGAGGGCTATTCAGCCTGGACCGAAATTCGCCGAATGCCTTGGCCGGCCACAAGCGGCCGCTGCATACGATCATCCCCGCCTTCGCGGAGAAGGGCGAAACGCGGATTGCCTTTGGGATCATGGGCGGCTGGAACCAATCGCAAGCACATGCGCAGTTCATCGCCGACGTTGTCGATTTTAAGATGAACATTCAAGCGGCACTGGAAGCGCCGCGCTTCACGAAACTGGACTTTTCCGGGTGCGACGTCGAGATGGAGAATCGCTTTTCCGGAAAGGTACGCGAAGAGCTTGCGGCGCGCGGACATAGGATTGAATGGAAGGGCGCCTACACCAGCGATGTGGGCGGAGGGCAGGCGGTGATGCGCGATTTCGCAACCGGCGTCAATTATGGGGCGTCGGACCCTAGAAAGGACGGGCAAGCCGCCCCGGAGATGCCGCTCCAGTAGGTCAAAACTACCCGGAAGGTACAGCGAAGAAGTCGCAAAGAGTGGTAAGGGAATGCACGCCGAGGGAACAGGTGTGCCGAAGAGCGAGGCCGTCTCGCTTTGCGAAATGTTTAAGTGGCTGATAACAGGAAGCTTGTTGCCGTGGCGGCTGGTGCCCTGTTTGCAGCCGGCATGCCGACGCCTGTGTCGCTGACCGCAGCCACGCGGCGCGGCGTGGAGCATTTGGGATGATGTCCGTTCCCCGTGGTCTAGGTTTGCGCCCCTTCCTGCTCGCTGCGTCGGTGCTGCTGACGGTTTCTGTCAGCCACGCGCAGACAACGGACGTTTCGGGCAGCTACCAATGCGTTCAAGTGAAAATCAAAGGCAAGACGCAGCCCTGCACCGCAGCGCCGCTGATTTTGAAGCACGATGGCCGCTTCGAACTGCGGGGCTGGGAAGGGAAGTACGAAGTAAGCGGCGAGTGGGTCGAGCTTTCCGATTCTCTGCTGAAGACACGCGTGAAGATTGAGCCGGGACACAAAATGGTGCTGCGCTTTTACGGAAAACAAGGTCTGGTGGAGATCTTTTATGAGCGGCGGAGAGCCGAGCTCGGAAAGATGTCGCTGGGCTGAAGAGGAAGAAGCGGCCGCTTTCGCGCGCGAGGTGAGAATGGAGCGCTCCGAACGGCGACGGCAATACATCTCAGAGCGGTGAGGCTCTTTTCGCGGACAGCGCGCGCGGACAAGTACCGCTTCGGCTGCGGAGCCCTTGCGGTGAAGCGCACTCAGTTCAGCGGAGCGTCGTAGGCAGCCGCGGCAATTTCGCCGAGCGCCTGGCCGGCCACTTCCTGTGCGGCATCTCCTTCGGCAGGCAGCGAGACGTGATTCACGTAGGCGGCGAACGCGAGTTTGCGGCCGCTTGCCGTGATCACGAAGCCCACGAGGCCCTTTCCATTCAGCATCATTTTGCGGTTGAGCCGGTCCTCGGAGTTGAAGGTGCCGGTTTTGGCGAAGACGTGTCCGGCGCCGGGATTGTTCACTTGAATTTTGGCGAGCGTGCCGTCCTTCCCGAGGATGGGGAGGGCGCGGAAAAACGTATCGAAATCCGGACGGGTGGCCCAATACGCCATGTAGTGGGCCATGAAGTCCGGCGAGAAGAGATCGGCCCAATCGCCTCCGGCGCCGTCACCTTGCGAAACGCCGGACAGATCGAGTCCTGCGGCGCGGAGGAAGTCGTGCTCGATGGCGAAGCCGGTCGCGAGAGGATTTGCGGTATCGCCGGCGCCGAGCGCGCCGAGCAGATAGGGTCCCATGCCGGCGTGGAGATTCTGGCTAACCTTGAGGGTGACCTTGATTTCTTCGGAGAGTGGAAGGGACACGTAGTCAGCTAGAAGATTTTCCGGTGTGTAGCCGCGCGCGATGGATTTGAAGTCAGGCTGCGCAGTGACGAGCCCGCCTTTGATGTTCACGCCTTCCTGCTGGAGGGTCTCACGGAATACGGTTTCGGCGAACAGCGTGGGCGAGGGAACGGCAATGGCGGCAGTTTGCGGCTGGGCGCCCATCGGTAATGATCCGGTGAGGGTAATTTGGACCGTGCCATTCGAATTGCTCACGATCTCCGGATCGTTTAGGACCGGCCGGCTTCCGGCGGGCGAAGTCGTTAGCCGGTTCACGAATTGCGCGTAGGAAGTCTTGGGCGAGGTTTCGAGCCTGACCGGGTCACCGGCCTTTGCGCCTGGAGTGCCGACGACGTCGATGACGTTATCGTTGACCATAATCGAGGACATGACCACGTTCGTGCCGCCTTCGCGGGGACCGTCGGGGAAGAGGGTCGTGTCAATGAGCACGCGGCCGGTGATCTCGCGGACGCCTTTCCGAGCCACGCTCTGCGCGATTTGCCGGATGGCCGCGAGCGGATCGCCTTTCAGGGCGGGTCCGTTGTAGGAATGGTCCTCGTCCATGAACGCCAGGGTCCCGTCGGGCTGGACGCGGTTGGAAAGATTCGGATCGCCGCCGGCAACCAGGACGAGATCGCCCTTGAGCTTACCTTTTTTGTCGAGAGAACCAAGGCGATAGACGCGGGTATGAAAGCGAAAGTCCGGGCCAAGCTTGGCGAGCAGAGCGCCCTCCGTGAGTGTTTTGGTGGTCGAGGCGGGGACAAAGAGTTTTTGGGCATCGTGCTGGTAGATGATCTTTCCGGTGTCCAGGGCGAGAAACTCGATGCCGAAATTGGCGTGCGCGAATTCCGGGCGAGCCATGACCTTATTGATGCGCGATTCGAGTGGCTCCTGCTCCTGCGTACGCACCGGCGGCGCAGCGGCAAAAAGCGCGGCGGCGAGAAGCGAAACAACGGCAATGTGGGAAGCAGAACGGGCGCGAATTTTCACGGCAGACTCCTTGGGCATCGGTGCTGTGGCCGGTCAGTTTACGGAATTTGCGGCGCTGGCGCCGAGCCTCTCCAATGGAATGTTCAAAATCGGATATTCGCGCCAGTCCTTGTAGTCGAAGTGCCACCATTCGTATTCGTAAACGCTGAAGCCTTCGGCTTCCATCGCGCGGCGCAGGAGGTCGCGATGCCAGCGCTGGAGCGAAGTGCCGCCGATATAGTTTGGGAAGGAGCGAGGCGACATTTCGTCATAGGTGCCGGGCATTTCGATGGGCTTGGCGGTGCGGAGGTCGTAAAGGGTTAAATCCACGGCGCAGCCGCGATTGTGCCGGGAGCCCTGCGCGGGATCGGCTACGAAGATCTTTCCTTCGGGAGGGGTGGCGTCCCAGAAGATCTTGGTTACATACCAGGGGCGGTACGCGTCGTGAATCAGCAGCCCATAGCCTTCGCTTTCGAGGGTGCGGAGCGCCCGAACCAGGGATTCGGCCGCAGGACGCTGGAGGAAAGCGCGGGCCTGGGTATAAACGGGCGTGCCGAGAAAGTTGTTGGAGGTGGCGTAGCGAATATCGAGATGAATCGCGGGGTCGAGCGCGGCCAGCTCGACAAGGTCCGGCTTGCGAAACGTGCCGGTTTCGCGCGGCGGGGTGGCGAGGAGCGCTTCGGCCCGCAACTCGGCGACAGGACGGACGGGCTTGACAAGGAAAGCAGCGTGCTCGCCGGAGGGCAGATCGCGGCGAGCGAAGGAGAGTCCCGCGAACTCGATAGCTGTAATTTTTCCGGTGGCGTCGCGGAGAATGCGTGCTTGCGTCGTCGACGATGAATCGCCTTTGGCGAAACTCGCCGATTCCCTGGACAAGCGATCTATTTCCATTGGCGGGCGCGGCGGGGCTGAGAAGCGCAACTTGCCGATGTTTTCGTAGATGGTTAGCGTCTGCTTATCGGGACCGTTATATTCACCAATCAGTTCCTTCCAGGCAGCGGGCGCGTCAGCGGGAGCCCGCAAGCCGCGGGAGGGCGGCAATTGCGCAACAGATGTTGCTATTGCTCCGGAAAGGACGGACACCGTGAGGACGGCCAAGGCCGCGGACAGTGCGCGCCGGCTATGCACGCCAGGCTTCCTTTTCGGTTGTACAGTGCTCAATCCGTTCGCGATCAACGTGAAAGCCAAGGCCCGGCATGGCCGGCACCTCGATCGTGCCCTTCGGGGAGACCTGGACGGGAGGGTCGATGATGTCGTGCTCCCAGTAACGCCGGCTTGCGGAAACATCGCCCGGCAAGGTGTAGCCTGGCAGGGAAGAGACGGCGATATTGTGGGCACGGCCGATTCCGGATTCGAACATACCGCCACACCATGCCGGAATCTGGCGTGCCAGACAGCAGGCTTGCGTTTCGCGGGCGCCGGTGTGCCCGCCGACGCGTCCAAGTTTAATGTTGATAATGCGTGCAGCGTCCATCTCGATCGCAGCCACAGCATGGCGCGCGTTGTGGATCGATTCGTCGAGGCAAATGGAGGTCTTGAGCTGTTTCTGGAGCTTGGCGTGCGCGGCGATGTCGTCCCACCATAACGGTTGCTCGATCATGAGGAGATGAAATTCATCCAGGTGCTGCAAATGGGCCGTATCGGCAAGGGTATAGGCGGCATTGGCGTCAACAGAGATGAGCGCATCAGGATTGGCCTTGCGGACGGCCCGAACGTACTCGATGTCCTTGCCAGGCTTGATTTTGAGCTTGATGCGCTGATAGCCGCAGGCAAGTTCCTGGGCCACTTTCTCGACGAGCGCCTCGGGGCTGGGTTGAATTCCAATGGAGACACCGCAAGATATTTCGGACCGCGTTCCGCCGAGAAGGCGAGCGAGCGGCAGCCCCTTCTGCTGCGCTTCGATATCCCAAAACGCATTCTCGAGACCTGCCTTGGCCATTTCGTGGCCGCGGACCGGGGCCAGCAGGGCGGGGATTTCAGAGGCGGAGGCGACGTGCTCGCCAAGAAGACGCGGGATGAGGAAATCCCGGGCGATGAGCCATGCGGTTGCCCACGTTTCCGAGTTGAACGTGGGCGCCTCCATGGCGGTAATTTCGCCCCAGCCGGTCACGCCCTCGGAGCGGGCTTCCACGAGGAGAATGACGCGCTCGTGCGTGGCTCCGAAGCTGGCTTCAAAGGGAGCCTTTAAGCGCATGCGGAGCTTCCGGAGTGTGATGGCTTCGAGCCGCATGATCCTCTTGTATTCCTTCACAAAATGCAATAAATGTTGCGGAGTGAAGCGAGCCGTACGATGCGAAGTCTATTGTCTGTGCGGAGCTGCTGTCAAGCAGAAGCAACAAAACAGGCGGAAGAGGGAATCTTGTGAAACATGTGTTACGGCGCTTCCGGGAGGTCCAGACGGCGCAGCGGATTGCAGGACGACATTCGCTGGAGCAGCACCGCAAGAATTGGTATTAGGCGGAATACCAGCGGTATCCTTTGCGCTGCTCTTCCGCGATTTCCTTCACAAGCGCAAGCGTCGCTCCGCGGCGGACCTGGCCGCAGGCGGCCAGCAGAGCATTGAGGAGAGCGATGGGCGCGGTGTACGAGGCGCCAAAGGTAGTTGACTCAATGCTGGCGAGGAAAACTTCCTGGCACAGCCGGGAAAGCGGAGAAAGGAAGGTGTCGGCGATCCCCACGCAATAGGCGCCCCGGCTGCGCGCCTGCTCGATGCCTTCGACGGTTTGGCGGAGGCCCCGGCGGAACGTGATGCCGATGACGACATCGTTCTTGTTGAGGGGGCGGACGAGATGAGAGACGCGGCCCGGACTGGTGCCGGCGAAAATAGGCAAGCCAATCAGGCTCAGTTGATACTCGAGATATTGCGCGAGGTACGCGGCGAGGTCGCCGGCGATGACCACGATGCGGCGGGCGCGGTGGAGGCGCTTGGCAAAGGCGACCAGGCGATGCGCGTCCAGGCTGTTTTTGAGCCCCTGGAGGTTCTTGATGTCGCGTTCGAGGGAGTCGCGGACGAAGACGGGCATATTCCCCTTGTCATCGCCGGCCTGCATGGTGTCGAGAGATGTGGCAAAGGCGAGCGACAGGTCGTGCAGGTGGCGCTGGAATTCGCGGTAGCTGCCGAAGCCAAGGCCGCGGACGATGCGCACGATCGTGGCGGGATCGGTTCGCAGGCGCTGGGCCATGGCGCGAACGCTAAGGAGCACGAACTCGCGCGGATGCTCGAGAATCGGGCGGACCACTTCCTGGCGCTTGGTGCTGAGCTGGTCAATGCGTTCGGCGAGTTGAGGGACGCTGATGCGGGGACGAAGATTCCGGGTTTTCATCCGCGAGAGAATTCCTCAAACTCGCGGACAAGTCAACGGATAGTAAGCGATAAATAGCCAACCGGAAAACACGGCCGGTGCTACTTCTTGCCGGTGGCCACCTTGGTTCCATGAGTTTCAAGCCCCGGAGCGACGACGGGCTGAAGGAAGGGCATCATGGCGCGGAGGCCGGGACCGAGCCGCTCGATCGGATGTTGCTGCTCGCGCGCCCGGGTGGCCAGGAAATTCGGGCAACCCTTTTCATTTTCCTCGATCCATTTTTTGGCGAAGCTGCCGTCGCGGATTTCGGCGAGGAGTTTTTTCATTTCTTCGCGAGTCTGTTGAGTGACGATGCGGGGGCCGGCGGCATAGTCGCCATGCTCGGCAGTATCGCTGATCGAGTAACGCATGTAGCTGAGACCGCCGCGATAAATGAGATCGACAATGAGCTTAAGCTCGTGGAGACACTCGAAGTAGGCAACCTCAGGCTGATAGCCGGCGTTGGTGAGCGTATCGAAACCGGCCTTGATCAATTCGCTCACGCCGCCGCAAAGGACCGCTTGTTCGCCGAAGAGGTCGGTTTCGGTTTCCTCGGTAAAGGTGGTTTCAAGAACGCCCGCCCGCGTGCAGCCGAGGCCGCGGGCGTAGGAGAGAGCGAGAGCCTTGGCGTGGCCGGAGGCGTCCTGATGAACGGCGACCAGAGCGGGCGTGCCGCCGCCTTCGGTGAAGACTTCGCGCACGCGGTGGCCGGGGGCTTTGGGAGCCACCATCGAGACGTCCACGAAAGGGGGCGGCTGAATCGTTGCGAAGCGAATGTTGAAACCATGCGCGAACATAAGGGTTTTGCCGGGGGCGAGGTGAGGTGCGATGAATTCGCGATAAAGCTTGGGCTGCTTGGTGTCTGGCGTGAGAATCATGATCACGTCGGCCCAGGCGGCTGCTTCTGAGGGAGTGCTTACGAGAAGACCGGCCTGCTGGGCCTTGACGCGGGAGGCGCTGCCTTCCGGGAGGCCAACGCGCACGGAAACGCCGCTATCGCGGAGGTTGAGGGAATGGGCGTGCCCCTGCGAGCCATAACCGATGATGGCAACTTTCTTGGCTTGAATCAGCGCGAGATCCGCATCTTGATCGTAGTAAAGGTTCGCCATGGTTCCTCTCTCTTTAAGTATCTTTTCTCGTAAGGTTTTGCGCGTGCTGATGGGCTACCCGGCCGCTGTCAACTCGGGTTGCCGTGCGCCGGGCGGTTCGGAGACTGGCGGCCGCAGCAGATCGCTGCCGCGGGTCATCGAAATGCGGCCGCTGCGGGCCATTTCCAGGACGCCAAAGGGCTTCAAGACCTCGAGAAGGCCGTCGATTTTGTCGACGGTGCCGGAAACTTCGATGATCAGCGATTCCGGGGCGACATCTACGACGCGGGCGCGAAAGACCTTGACCAGTTCCATGAGATGCGGGCGATTCTGCTGGTCCGCGCGGACTTTGATGAGGGCGAGGTCGCGTTCGAGCAGCGGCCTGCCGGAGATGTTTTCGGCAAGGCGCACATCAACGAGCTTTTCGAGGCTCGCTTCGAGGCGATGCGCGCCCTTTTCGTCGGTATGGGCGACGATGGTCATGCGAGCAATTTCCTCGTTTTCGGTCGGACCGACAGTGAGCGAGTCAATGTTGATGGCCAAGCGGCGTGCGAGAGAACTGACACGATTCAGGACGCCGGGTTTGTTTTCCACGTACGCGACGAGTGTTTGCATGGTTTCCTCGAATCTTCTACGGCTCGGCCGCTGTTTCGACGAGGGGATTATTTGGACGGCGGATCATGTCGTGCAGGGAAGCGCCGGCCGGAACCATCGGATAAACGGAATCTTCCTGCTCGACGCGAAAATCGATGAGCACCGTCTCGGCCGATTGCCGGGCGGCGCGAATGGCGGGAACGACTTCACTTCGCGCGGTGACGCGTTCGGCACGGATGCCGAAGGCGTTGGCCAGAGCGGCAAAATCCGGCGCGACCAGCGGCGTGGCGACGTAGCGCTTGTCGTAGAAAAATTCCTGCCATTGCCGGACCATGCCGAGATAGCCGTTGTTGATGATGGCGATGTTGATTTTGATTTTTTCCTGAACGATGGTGGCGAGCTCGCACATGGTCATTTGGAATCCGCCGTCGCCGACGACGACCCAGACGTCGGCATCGGGGCGGGCGAATTTCGCGCCGATGGCCGCGGGCAGGGCAAAACCCATGGTGCCGAGGCCGCCGGAAGTTATGAGCGTGCGCGGCTCATTGTGGTGGTAATACTGGGCCTCCCACATTTGGTGCTGGCCGACGTCGGTGACGACGATGGCCTGCCCTTTGGTTTCCTTCCATAGATCGTTGATGACGTGGGCGGCATAGAGATGGCCGCTATCGGGCAAGCTCTGGATATCGCGAACGGCGGAATCGCCCTTGAGTTCCTGGATGTGCTGAATCCATTCCTGGTGATTGCGAGTTTGGATCAGCGGAAGGAGCTTCTCGAGCACTTGGCGGGCGTCGCCGATGAGAGCGGCGTCCACGGGGACGTTCTTGTTGATTTCGGCGCGATCGATTTCGATGTGAATCTTCTTCGCGCCTTTGGCATAGGTGCGCAGGTCACCGGTGACGCGGTCATCGAAGCGCATGCCGACGGCAACGAGCAAGTCAGCTTCCTGAATGGCGTGGTTCACCCAGGCTTCGCCGTGCATGCCCATCATGCCGAGATTGAGCGGGTCGCTGGCAGGGAAGCAGCCGATGCCGAGGAGCGTCATGGCGACGGGAATGTTGGTTGCGTGGACAAACTGCTCGAAAGCGCGCATGGCGCCAGAAAGGATGATGCCGCGGCCGGCGAGAATGACCGGGCGCTTGGCGGTGTTGAGCAGTTCGGCGGCGTGAGCGAAGTCCTTCTGGTCGTGATGGGGACGCTCACGCTTTGGCGGAAGCTTTGGCGTTGATGACTGCCAATCAAATTCGCAGGATGCTTGCTGCGCGTCCTTGGTGATGTCCACCAGCACGGGGCCGGGGCGGCCGGAGCTGGCGATGAGAAAGGCTTCGCGGACGGAGCGGGCAATGTCCTCGGCCTTGGAGACCACGACGTTGTGCTTGGTGATGGGCATGGTGATGCCGGTGATGTCAATCTCCTGGAATGCGTCGGAGCCGAGCAGCTTGCTGCTGACTTGTCCAGTGATGCAGACGATGGGAGAAGAATCGAGCATGGCGGTGGCGATGGCGGTGACCATGTTGGTGGCGCCCGGGCCGGAAGTGGCCATGGCCACGCCGATGCCGCCGCTGGCGCGCGCATAGCCATCGGCCATGTGCGTCGCGCCTTGCTCATGGCGGACCAGCACATGATGGAGCTTGGATTTGCCGAGCGCGTCGTAGACCGGCAGAATCGCGCCGCCGGGATAGCCGAAGACTTCCTTGACGCCAAGGCGGGTAAGCGTCTCGCAGAGTATTTCCGCACCGGTGAGTTTCATAGGGTCCTCGATCCTGGCGGCAGCGTGCTCGTGGCCGACGGGACGGTGGTTACCGCGCCAAGCGACGGGGAAGAGACCAGGAGCGCGTACTTCGCCATAACGCCAGTGGTGAAGCGCGGCTGGGGAGCGCGCCACGCAGCCAGGCGCTTCTGCATTTCGGTGTCGCTGATTTCCACGCTGAGCTTGCGTCCCGGAAGGTCGAAAACGATAGTGTCGCCATCGCGAACGGCGGCGATAGGGCCGCCGACGGCTGCCTCAGGTGCGACGTGGCCCGCCATCAAGCCGCGGGTTGCGCCGGAGAAACGCCCGTCGGTCAGGAGCGCGACGCTGTAACCGAGGCCTGCGCCGACAAGCGCGGCCGTTACGGCCAGCATTTCGCGCATGCCCGGCCCGCCCTTTGGGCCTTCGTAGCGAATCACGACGACGCAGCCAGCTTTGATTTCGCCTTTCTCGACCGCGGCGAAGGCGTCCTCTTCAGAGTCGAAGACGCGCGCAGTGCCGCGAAAATACTGGAGATCATGGCCGGCCACTTTGATCACGCAGCCTTCCGGCGCGAGATTGCCCTTCAAAATGACGAGGCCTCCCGTAGGTTTCAGTGGCGCCTCGATTTTGCGGATGACTTCCTGCTTGGGCGCTTCCTGGGCCGCTGCGGCTTCTTCTCCGATGGTTTTTCCCGTGACGGTGATGGCGTCGCGATGGAGCAGTCCGGCTTCAGCAAGGCGCTTTGCGACCACCGCAGTGCCGCCTGCTGCGTAGAGATCGGTTGCGACAAATCGGCCTCCCGGCTTGAGATCCGCGACAATCGGCGTGCGATTGCTGATGCGGTCAAAATCGTCGATGGAAAGGGGCAGCCGGGCTTCGTTGGCGATGGCGAGCAGATGGAGGACGGCATTAGTAGAACCGCCGGTCGCGGCCACTGCCGAAATGGCGTTCTCGATGGCAGCCCTAGTGATGATCTGCGAGGGCCGGACATCCCGGCGCAACAGGTCCATGACCATCTCGCCCGCGCGTTTGCCTGCATGAGCCTTTTCCTGGTGGGTTGCCGGGACACCGGAAAGGCCCATGGGAGCGATGCCCAGAAACTCGCACACCATGGCCATGGTGTTGGCGGTGAATTGCCCTCCGCAGGCGCCCGCGCCGGGGCACGCGCTCGTCTCAAGGCTCCTCAGTTGCGCGTCGGTCATCGCACCAGCGGCGTGCTTACCGATGGCTTCGTAAACGTCCTGGATGGTCACGTTGTGACCCTCGTATTGGCCCGGAGCAATCGAGCCGCCGTAAAGGACCAGACTGGGGATATTCAGGCGCGCCACAGCCATGACGCCGCCGGGGATGGTTTTGTCGCAGCCGACAAGGACGACGAGCGCGTCGAAGAGGTTCCCGCGCGTCACGAGTTCGATGGAATCGGCAATCACTTCGCGGCTGATGAGCGAAGCGCGCATGCCTTCGGTTCCCATGGTGATGCCGTCGGAAATGGAGACGGTGTTGAATTCGAGCGGAGTGCCGCCCGCGGCGCGCACCCCGTCCTTGACGTGCTCGGCAAGGTCGCGCAAGTGGTAGTTACAGGGGCCGATCTCAATCCAGGTATTCGCGATGCCGACCAGCGGCTTTGCGAAGTCCGAGTCGGTCAGGCCACAGGCGCGGAACATGGCGCGCGCACCGGCGCGGTTTGGCCCTTCGATGAGTGTTCTGCTGCGCAGCTTTCCGTTTCCGTCCGCCACTTCGTTGCTCCTCTGCTCCGGCTCGAAAATAAGATGGCCAGAAAACAACCGGGGCCATCATCTGGTGGATGATGGCCCCTGAATCTCGCGTTCGCTTTTCGCTAGGCTGCCATCATCCCCTGGTCTCCGTTACAGCAACAGGGCTGGTAATTCGTACGACGACGCGGCGAATTTCTACAACGGCTCCTATTTCCGAGCCGGGCCGGGCGTTCGTGATGGCGTCGAGAACCATTTTCGATCGCCACGGAGGATAGCAGGATAAGCGGGGTTTCGTCAATGAGTCCAATTAATAGTTATGGTTCAATAGATAAGCTGAACTTATGGCAGAAAAGACTCCGCGCGGCGGTTTACGGTATACCTGGAGTTCGGCTGGCCTCACCCGGTCTTGCTGGAGGGGCACGGTGAAGGGATTCCGCTATTCTTGGCGAGAAGCCGGTCCGCTGGGAAGCAACCACGGCGCGCCAGGTCACGTGCGCGCATTCTTAAGTTGCTCGCCGTCAACCTACCGGCGCATCCTTGAAACGTCGGTCGGCCAGAGCGAGAGAGAATGACCTGTGATTTTGATGTCTTCGTTGTTGGAGGCGGGCCCGCGGGCTTGGCGGCGGCGATTGCCGTGCGGAACAAGGGATTCAGCGTCGCGGTCGCTGACGTCTTCCAGCCTCCGATTGACAAGGCCTGCGGCGAGGGACTCCTGCCGGCGACGTTGCGCGCGCTGGATGCGCTGGGCGTGCGCCTCGGCAGGCATGACGGCTACCCGTTCGATACGATTCAGTTTGTGGATCGCGAATATAACATTCGGGCCTGCTTTGCGCCGCAGTTCGCGCTGGGAGTGCGACGCAAGGTGCTGCATCGGCGCATGGTCGAGCGCGCCTCCGAGCTGGGCGTGCGGTTCTTTTGGGGCACGCAAGTGAATGGTGTCTCCGAGCGAGGAGTGACGGCCGGAGAGCGAACCTATGGGGCGCGCTGGATTATCGGAGCGGACGGCAGCAACTCCCGCGTGCGCCGCTGGGCCGGGCTGGAAGGGCACTCGGTACGGCTTCGGCGGTTTGGCTTTCGGCAGCACTATCGTCTGCGGCCGTGGTCCGGTAGCGTGGAGGTCTATTGGGCTGACGACGCTCAGGCCTATGTCACACCGGTCAGCGATTCGGAGATTTGCCTGGCATCGGTCGCGCGGAACTCGGCAGTGCGGGCCGGCAGCGTCGTGGCGCGATTCCCCGATTTGTCGAAGCGCTTGCGAGAAGCCCAGCCCTCAAGCCTGGAAAAAGGCGCGATCACGGCAATGCACCGGCTGAAACGCGTGTACCGCAGGAACGTGGCGCTGATTGGCGATGCCTCAGGCGGCGTGGACGCGATCACGGGCGACGGCATCTGTCTAAGCCTGCATCAGGCGGTTGCGCTTGCCGAAGCGCTGACGCGGGACGACCTCGCAAGCTATCAGCGGGAGCATCGCCGGCTCTCCCGGGTGCCGACCTGGATGGGCCTTCATCTTCTAAGCATGGATGGCAGACCGTGGCTGCGGCGGCGCGTTTTCTCGGCGCTGGCCGCTCATCCACGACTCTTTTCGCGCCTGCTCGCGGCGCATCTCGGCCAGGCCTCATTTTCAGATTGCATCAGGACGGGAGCAGCCCTCGGCTTTCGGCTCCTGGCCGCTGCCGCTTAGGAGAGAGATGAACGTTCGCGCCATTTTCCCGCGGGTTTTTGGTGTCCTTCTCGCGTTCACGCTGGCGATGCTGGATGCTCACGTCGGAGCGCGCGACGCGGAGCCTGCAGCGCAGGAATCTGTCGGATCCGCCGAGCCGCTATTCCTGACCGTTGATCCCGCGAAGAGCCAGATTCATTTCAGCCTGGAGTCCACGCTGCATACGGTTCACGGCACGTTCAGAATCAAACGCGGCGAAATACGTATCGAGCCGGCCTCCGGCAAAGCCTCGGGCGAAGTCGTGGCGGATGCGACGAGCGGAGAAAGCGGCAATAATTCGCGGGACAACAAAATGCACAAGGATGTGCTCGAAAGCACGAAGTACGCGGACATCATTTTTCGTCCGGACCATGTGGACGGGCGGGTGAACCGCTCTGGCGAGTCCGACGTTCAGCTTCACGGCATTTTTACGCTGCACGGTACGGACCACGAGATGACGATTCCGGCGCATGCCACGCTGGATCAGTCGCGCTGGACGGAATCTTCCCGGTTTGTGATCCCGTATCTCAAGTGGGGCTTGAAGAACCCCAGCAATTTTTTCCTCAAGGTGAAACCAGACGTGAATGTGGAGTTGGAACTCGCCGGCACGGTGCAGGATGTGGCCCAGTGACGCGGGTCAGTCGTCGGCCTCTTGCGTAACAATATGGACGTCCACCGCGGGAGACTCCCGCAAGAAGCGGTGGACCGCGGATAGATACAAATATTTGCGCCAGTCCCGAACCGGCGCCCGGCCGAAGATCACCTGGGTAATGTGCTTCGCACGAACGAAATCCGCAACCGTATCGGCTACGCTGTTACCTTTCAATCGCACGACTTGCGCGCCCAGGCTCTCGGCGAAACGCAAATTAGCGGCGAGGGCGTTGGGATCCGGCTCCTTAGGGCTGAACCGGCGGTCCACATGGACCACGTAAAGTTCCGCGTCCATTCGCCGGGCCATACGGGCCGCTCGGGCGATTAGATATTGGCCTGAGGGATTTGAGGAGATACACACGGCCATTCTCTCGCGGACGCCCCAGTTCTTTCGGATGTCCTGGGCCTCCATATAGGACTCGAGGCTGCGGTCCACCTGTTCCGCGACTTGCCGCAGGGCGAGTTCGCGCAGGGCGATGAGGTTTCCGCGCCGGAAGAAATTCTTAAGGGAGCGTTCCACTTTTTCCGCGCTGTAGACGTCGCCGCGCTTCATGCGATTGAGCAACGCTTCGGGCGTGAGGTCCACCATCACGGTTTCGGAAGCGGTGAGGGGAACCCAGTCGGGCACGGTTTCACGCACGGTGACGCCGGTAATCGAGCGGACCACGGGAGCGATACTCTCGATGTGCTGAATGTTCAGTGTGGCGAGCACATCAATCCTGGCGGCCAAAATATCCTGCACGTCTTCGTACCGTTTGCGATGCTTGCTGCCGGGGATGTTGGTGTGCGCGAGTTCGTCAACGAGCACGACCTGGGGGTGGCGCGCCAGGATGGTGTCCACATCCATTTCTTCAAAGAGTGTGCCTTTGTACTCCAGTTTTTTGCGCGGGATCGCTTCGAGGTGCGCGGCCAGGTCCTGCACGCCCTTGCGCCCGTGCGTTTCTACGACGCCGATGGCTACGTCTTCGCCGCGGCTGTGCCGGCGCAGCGCTTCGCTCAGCATGCTGTAGGTTTTTCCGACGCCCGGCGCATAGCCGAGAAAGAGTTTTAGTGTTCCGCGCGTTTTCTGCGGCGGCGAAGCGAGTTCGAGCCATTCTTCCGGTTTCTTCGGCAAGTCTGCTGCTCCGCGGGCGTGGGCCTGGTTGGGCTAGAATAGCGCGATGCAACGAGTCTTGACCGGTCGCGCTGTTGGATTCGTATTCGCCTTGCTGGCCGTGGCCGGAATCACTTTTTTCTACCGGGATGTAGTTCGCGCCAACCACACCACGGTGGCCCTCTCGCTGTTGTTGGCCATCTTAGCAGTTTCAGCGGTGTGGGGCATGGCGGTTTCGGTTTTGATGTCTGTTGCCGCCGTTCTGGCGTTCAACTTCTTCTTTCTGCCTCCAGTGGGCACGCTGACCATTGCTGATCCGCAGAACTGGGTCGCGCTTGGCGCATTTCTTGTGACCTCCATCGTGGGCAGCCAGCTCTCGGCGCGCATCCGGAAAGAGGCGGATGAGGCCAACCGTCGCCGCCGGGAAACGGAACGCCTATACAAATTCAGCCAGCGCCTGCTTGGGGAAGGCAACGTTATCCAACTGATGAACGCAGTTCCGAACTACGTCGTCGAAAGCTTCGAAGCAGGGGCGGCCGAGCTTTTTCTGCCGCAGAAGGACAAGTTCTATCGTTCCGGCTTCGGAGCCGTTACGCTGGATGAAGAAAAGATGAAAGCGGCCTTCCTGCGCGACGAGGTCATTATTGATTCCGCTCACGGCTGGTATTTTGCGCCCGTCCGGCTCGGCGTTCGCGCCATCGGCAGCCTGGGGATTTCCGGCGCAGCCCTCACCCGCCAAACGATGGAAGCCGTCGGAAGCCTCGTTGGGATCGCGGTCGAGCGCGCTCGCGCGATTGAACAGTTGGGCCAAACGGAGGCGGAACGCCAGGGTGAACGGCTAAAATCGGCGCTGCTCGACTCGATTACGCACGACTTCCGCACGCCTCTGACCTCGATGAAGGCCGCTGTAAGCAGCCTTGTGGGGCCACAGCCCCTTCCTCCCGCCCAGACTGCCGAACTGCTCTCCATCATTGACGAAGAATGTGACCGGCTGAACCATCTTGTCGAGGAAGCCTCGGAGATGGCGCGGCTGGAAGCGGGCGAGGTGGAATTGCACTTCGCACCCGTCCAAGTGACCGAAATCGTGGACCAAACATTGGCTCAACTTCGCGCCGCACTGGCGGGACGCACAGTGAATGTTCGCATCAACGACGCTCTGCCGGCGGTCCGCGCTGATGTTGAGCGTACAGTGGATGTGCTAATGAAGCTGGTGGACAACGCCAATTTGTATTCGCCGAAGGACCAGCCCATCACTATTTCCGCGGAACGCAGCGGCGATTCCGTGGTCGTCAACGTTGCCGACCGCGGCCCGGGCATCGACGATTTCGAGCAAGGGATGATCTTCGACAAATTCTATCGTGGCAAAGACCAGCGTTATCTGATTCGCGGCACCGGAATGGGCCTGCCCATCGCCAAAGCGATCGTTGCCGCGCATGGGGGCTCAATCGGCGTGACCAGCCAGCTGGGGCATGGGTCGGTATTTTCGTTCACGCTTCCCGTCGCCGGTCGAGAGGCACGCGCATGAATGCATCGGGACTGATTTCCTCGGCCACGATTCTCGTTGTTGACGACGAGCCGCAAATCCGGCGCGTCCTGCGCTCGACTCTTACCACTCACGGGTATGTCATCATGGACGCGAAGACCGGCGAGGAGGCCATCGACATCGTTCGCAAGGATAAGCCCGACCTCGTTCTGCTCGATGTGAACATGCCCGGGATCGGAGGAATCGAGGCGTGCCGCGAAATCCGCCGTTCTTCCAAGGCGCCGATCATCATGCTTACGGTGCGCAACGCCGAACGCGATAAAGTGGCGGCGCTCGATGCCGGAGCGGACGACTACGTGGTGAAGCCTTTCGGAATCGAGGAATTGCTTGCGCGTATCCGAGCTTCCTTGCGCCGGTTCGCGGCGGGCGAAGCGGTCCCGAACTTTTCGTCCAAGGAACTGGCGATCGATTTTGAGGCGCGCACGGTCCACGTTCGCGGAGAGAGGGTTCATCTGACGCCAAAAGAATATGACGTGTTGAAGCTGCTGGTGGCAAATCAGGGTAAGCCGATCACTCACCGCCGCGCGTTGCAAACCGTCTGGGGTCCCGACTACGGAGAGGAAAACGAGAATCTCCGCGTCGTGATCAATCAGTTGCGCAAGAAAATCGAGATGGACCCGGCTCATCCCAAGCTCATTCTGACGGAACCCTGGATCGGCTACCGCTTTCAAGCTCCGCGCGAGACGCTTCGGCCTGCAGGCCGCAGGTCCTCGTAGCCGGCCCGCTTTGATCGCCGCCTGCTTGTTCTGGCAAGCGGCTTCGGCTAGATTTTTTGCTCTGTTGAAGGACACACGGAACATTCGCGCTATGGGCAAAAAAACAGGAAGAAGCGCCGCGGGCTTCAGCTATCCGGGAGAAAGGGTCCGTACTTTGCTTTCGGGCGCCCGTGTGCAGCGCCGCGTCGCGGAAATGGCGCGGCAAATCCGCAAGGACTTTCCGGGCGAGCCGCTCCACCTTGTGGGCGTACTCAAAGGCGCCGCATTCTTTCTTTCCGATCTGGCCCGCCGGATTCCTGGCGAAGTTTCGATCGATTTTATCGCCGTCTCGAGCTATGGAAACAACGCCCATTCCTCGGGCGAAGTGCGCCTCACGCGGGATCTCGATTCCAGCATCGAAGGCCGGACCGTGATCGTCGTGGAAGACATTCTGGACAGCGGGATGACGTTGCAATACCTTTTGCGCGTTTTCGCGCAGCGCAAGCCAAAGCATCTCCGAGTTGCCGTGCTGCTCGATAAGCCGGAGCGCCGCATGACGCCGGTGCGCGCGGACTACGTGGGCTTTACGATCCCCAATGAATTTGTAGTCGGGTACGGCCTCGATTACGCGGAGCGCTATCGCAACCTGCCGCAGGTTGGCGTCCTCTCGTTCACCAATGCGCGGAAACAGAGCCGCTCATGACGCTCCGGCTACAGACCGCGCGCGAGGTGGCCGCGCTCATTGACCACACGCTGCTGAAGCCGGAAGCCACGGCGATCGACGTTGAGCGTCTCTGCCGCGAGGCCATCGAACACGAATTTGCGTCGGTCTGCGTCAACCCCGTCTTCGTGCCCAAGGCCGCGATATTGCTTGCCGGTTCCCCGGTCAAGACGTGCAGCGTGATCGGTTTTCCGCTTGGCGCCACCTTGACGCGCGCCAAAGTGGATGAAGCGGGAGCCGCGCTCGAGGAGGGCGCGCAGGAACTCGATATGGTGATTCACGTCGGAGCGCTCAAGGCGGGAGACAACCAGTCCGTGGCCGCCGATATTCGTTCGGTCGTCGAGGCCTGCCATTCGGGCCGGGCGCTCTGCAAGGTCATTATCGAAACCTGTCTTCTGACCAATGAGGAAAAGGAACGCGCCTGCCGGATATCCCACGACGCCGGGGCCGACTTTGTGAAGACGTCAACCGGCTTCAGCACAGGGGGAGCCACGCCGGCAGACGTGGCGCTGATGCGGCGCGTGGTTGGTCGGGAGATGGGGGTAAAGGCTTCCGGGGGCATCCGCTCCTTCGAGGATGTGCTTGCCATGGTTCATGCTGGCGCCAATCGCATTGGCACGAGCTCCGGGACGAAAATCTTTGCAGAAGCCCTGGCTCACTTCGCGGCGCAAAGGTAGAGGCGGCGAGCGAGCCACGCAGGTATCTCACCGGCCTGCAAGGTCTGTGCCTGCTATAATGCTGTTTCCCCATGAACACGGATGAATCCATCGCGGGAAGCGCGATTGCGAACGGTGCGCCGGAGGTTTCCGCCGAAGTCATCGCAACCCTTGCCGAGATCGGCGAGGAAGTCAACGCGTCTCTGGACCTGGATACCGTCCTTTCGCGCACGGCGGCGCTGATCAAGCGGCACATTGACTACGAAATTTTCGGCGTGCTTCTGGTGGAAAGCGACGGCAATTTGAAGCACCGCTTTGCGATCGGCTATCCGCGCGACCTCGCGGAGAGCTTGCGGATCCCGATCGGGCAGGGGATTACCGGGTCGGCGGCGGCGACGGGTCATTCGGTTCGCGTGGCGGACACGTCGCAGGACCCGCGCTATATCAACGCCATTGACAGCGTCCGCTCGGAGCTGGCCGTGCCGCTGATGCTGCAAGGGAAATGCATCGGCGTTCTGGATATCCAGAGCAGGCATTTGAACTACTTCACGCGCGAGCAGCAGAGCATTCTGACGCTGCTCGCCAGCCGCCTTGCGGTGGCAATCGAAAACGCGCGTCTTTTTCAGCAGGTCCGCGCGCAAGCCGATACGCTTCTCTTGCTGAACGAGGTCAGCCGGGAGACGAGTTCCATTCTCGACCTAGAGGAGCTGCTTCGCCGCGCCGCGGAACAGATCAAGCGCGTGATTGACTATCAGATTCTCAGCCTCATGCTCTACGACGAGGAACAGAAGGTGTTCCGTCATCGCATCGACGTAAAGCATGGGCAGCGCGTGCAGGGCAAGCTCCGCTCGGCAGCTACGGAAGGCATCGTCGGCGCCGCAGCCACGCTTCGGGAACCTGTGGTGGTGGGCGATGTAACGGCCGATCCGCGCTACGTGATGGTGAATCCGGAGACGCGCAGCGAACTCGCAATTCCGATGATTCACAAGGGGAAGGTCATCGGTGTGCTGGATCTCGAGAGCTCGCAGGCGAACTACTTCACGCAAGATCACGTTCAAACGCTTTCCATCCTGGCCGCCAATCTCGCGGTTTCGCTTGAGAACGCCCGCCTTTATGAACGAGTGGCCCGCGACGAGGCCCGGCTGGAACGCGATTTGCAGGCCGCCAAGCGCATTCAGGGCGCGCTGCTGCGCCAGGTTCCCAGCGACGATTTCGGCCTGGACCTTGCGGCGCGGTATCTTTCCGCGCGCGAAGTTTGCGGCGACCTCTACGAGTTTCTCCGCTACGGTCCACAGCAGCTTTGCATCGCGCTGGGTGACGTGAGCGGCAAAGGCACGGCCGCCGCGCTGTACGGAGCGGTGGCGATCGGCATCATGCGCAGCCTCGCGCCGCAGAAGCTGCAGCCCGCCGAATTGTTGCGCCAGATGAATCAATTGGTCGGGGAGCGGCGCATCGAAGGCCGCTTCATGACCGCATGTGTCGCCACCTGGCAGAAGAATCGCCAGAAGCTGCGCGTTGCGAATGCCGGCCAATCGCAACCCCTGCTCTATAAGGACGGCCGCTGCGGCAAAATTGAATTGACCGGATTCCCTCTGGGGATTTTCGAGGACGTGACCTACGACGAGTGGGGCGTGACGCTGGATCGCGGCGACATTCTCGTCTTCCATTCCGATGGAATCGCGGAAACCGCGAACGCCGAAGGACAGTTCTTCGGGACGGAACGGCTGCGCAAATTGGTCGAACAGCACCACGGATTGACCGCGACGGAACTTTCCGACCGCATCCTGACCGAAGTGGATCTCTTCAACAACGGCGCGCCGCTTTCGGACGATCGCACTCTCGTGATTGCAAAGGTCCGATGAGCGCTCCCGCCACTCCCGCAACAAAATTGCGGTACGTCGATCCGGCGGAATTCACGCCGCACTTCGGCTGGCGCAAAATGGGCGGCGGGAGCGGAGAAGAGCGTCTGTTCAGCGAGGATGCCGAGGTCGGCGAAGCGGCGCGGAAATTTGGCACGCCGCTCTACCTTTATAGTCGCGCAGCAATCCACGAGGCTTACGACGAACTGGACCGCGGTCTCGGCGGTCTGCCGCATACCATCTGCTTTGCCGTGAAAGCCAACGGCAACCTCACGATTTTGAACGAGCTTGCGCAGCGGGGCAGCGGCTTCGATCTGGTCTCCGGCGGAGAACTCGATCATCTGGCACGCATCGGGGTGCGTGGGGACCGCATCGTTTTCTCCGGAGTCGGCAAAACCGCCGGCGAGATGCGCTGCGCGATGAGTTATTCAGCGGGAGCAAGTCGCCGGCGTTGCCAGCAGGAAGCTGGCATTCTGCTTTTCAACGTGGAATCCGAGGCTGAATTGGAGGTGCTGCGCAGCGAGGCGTCCCGCCACGTCGCGCGTGGCGGTCGCGTGCCAAGTGTGGCCCTGCGTGTTAATCCCGATGTGCAGGCTGGCGGCCATCCGCATATTGCCACGGGCCGCTATCACCACAAGTTCGGCCTCGATTGGCGGGAAGCAAAACGAATCTATTTGCGCTACAGGGGCGCGAAAGAGATCCGCTGGCAGGGCATTAGCGCGCACATCGGTTCCCAGATTGTGTCACTCGCGCCTTTTCGGCAGGCGTTTGAGCGCATCGCGGGCTACGTCAAGGAGCTGCGACGCGAGGGCATCGCGCTTCGCTACCTCGATTTTGGCGGCGGCCTCGGCGTTCGCTACACGAACGAAAAGGTCTCTGGCCGCGAGGCCTACGCGCGCATGGTTTCGCGCATTGCCGCGCCCCTCGGGCTTCACCTCCTGCTCGAGCCCGGCCGCTCCATCGTGGCGCCTGCGGGAGTGCTGCTCACACGCGTCCTGTATGTCAAGGAGACGCGCGGCAAGACGTTTGTGATCGTCGATGCGGCGATGAATGACCTGATTCGGCCGGCGCTCTATGCCGCGGTGCATCCCATCACGCCGGTTGTGCGCGCGCGCAAATCGAAGGGATCTGCATCGCGCGCGAGAAAGCGCGTGGACGTGGTTGGCCCCGTCTGCGAAACCGGGGACTGCCTGATTCGAGACTGGCCGCTCGGCGAAGTACAGAGTGGCGATGTGCTGGCGATCTGGACCGCGGGCTCCTACGGCATGACGCTCGCTTCCAACTACAACGGCCGTTGCCGAGCGGCGGAGGTCATGGTGGACGGGGCCGAGGCAAGGCTGATTCGCCGCCGCGAAACGCAGGAAGATCTGCTCAGCACCGATGTGCTGGCGCAGTCACTGCGATAGCCGCATCCGGGAGGATCCTCTATTGCGCCATTCCGGCCGAGTAAACGATCCTGCCGCCGGCAATCGTGTGCAGCACTTTCGCGTCCTTGATCTTTTCCGGCGCGATGGCGAAGAGGTCTGAATCCAGCACGACCAGGTCCGCCCACTTGCCTGGAGTGATGGAGCCCTTTTCCGTTTCGCGAAACTCGGCGTACGCCGAGCCCATGGTGTAGGCTTCGACCGATTCCGCCACGGTCAGCTTCTGTTCCGGGAACCAACCGTTGGGGTTCTTCCCGTCGAGCGTTGCGCGCGTAACCGCCGCATAGATCCCGAGAATCGGATCGAGCGGCGCCACCGTCCAGTCGCTGCCAAAGGCCAGCTTCACGCCATGGTCGAGCAGCGTGCGGAACGCATACGTTGTCTTGCACCGCTCGTGACCGATGCGCTTCTCGGCCCAGCGTCCATCGTCAATGGCATGATAGGGCTGGACGGAAGCAATCACGCCGAGCTTCGCGAATCGCTCGAAGTCCTCGGGCCGCAAGTGCTGCGCGTGTTCGATGCGCCAGCGGCGGTCGGGGCGCTGGCCGTTTTGCTTTTCCACTTCGGTGTAAATGTCGAGCATGATGCGGTTGGCCTTGTCGCCGATGGCGTGGACCGCGAGCTGCAATCCGGCTTTGTCCGCGCCGAGCGCCATTTTCAGCATGTTGCCCTCGGGCAGCATCATGGCGTTGGGTATGCCTGACGTATTCGGCGCATCCGAATAGGGCTGCTCGAAAAGCGCGGTGGTTGAGCCAAGCGAGCCGTCGGCGAATCCCTTCAGCGCCCCGGTGTGCAGCCAAGCATCACCGAAGCCCGCGCGAATACCCGCGGTGGCCGGTCCTTGCCACTGCGGAAGCGGTGTGATGCTGTAAATGCGCAGCGTCAGCTCGCCGCGCCGCTCGAGCGTCTGGTAAGCGCGAAAATCCTCGGTGCTGCTGATGTCCTGGATGCTGGTGACGCCGTGGCGTGCCGCTTCGCGCATGGCGGCGCGAATATCGCGCAGGAGTTGCGCTTCGGTTTCCGCCGGAATCACACGGTAAATCAGATCCGCCGCCGCGTCTTTCATGACGCCGGTCGGATTGCCGCTCGCGTCGCGCACAATCGTTCCGCCGGGCACATCCTTCGTTGCCCGGGTGATTCCGGCCAGCTTCAGCGCCAGCGAATTGGCGAGCCCCATGTGGCCGTCGTAGCGGGTTACGAAGACGGGATTGTTTTGTGTAACGGAGTCAATCCAATCACGCGCAGGCAATTCGCCGCCCCAGAGCTCGTGGTCCCAGGTGCCGCCGGTGATCCACTCGCCGTTATGCAAATGTTTCGCCTCCTCGCCGATCCGCCGGGCGAACTCCTCCCGCGTGGCGGCATCACGCAGGTGTACGCCGCTGATTTCCTTTCCTCCGCTGGAGAAGTGCACGTGAGCGTCATTGAAACCGGGAAAGACACTCTTTCCCGCGGCATCAATCTGCTTCGTCTTCGGGCCAATCCATTCGGAGATCTCCGAGTCCGTTCCGACCGCCACAATCCGCCCGTCTGCAACGGCAACAGCCGCGGCTCTTGGCCGGGTCTTGTCCACGGTCCAGACGTGCCCGCGCAGAATCACCAGATCCGCCGGGCCATGGAGCGGCGCGCTCGAGCATGCCGCGGCACACAAGGCGATCAACGGCGCGAACCAGACAAGCATTTCACGGTGCATGTGCTCTCCCTCACAGAGCGCGGCAGTCCCGCCGCCAGATCTCCCGAGCGAGACGCCGGCGAAACGCAAGCTGTCGCGCGGCGCCAGGCGAAGACGAGGTGCCGGTTGCTAAGGCTCGCCCCACTTCAGCTTGTTCCGCAAAATATCGAAGTAGGATTTCTTCTGCGGCTGAATCAGCTTCAGTTTTTTCTCCGCGCGCGCCATCCGCACGACGTCGGTCTTCAAAAGTGGAATGCCGGTTTGGCCGTCGAGCGTCAGGAAGACGGAGTCCGCCGCCCCCAGCAGCCTGATCTCCACGCAGCAGCCGTCTCCGACCACAACCGGCCGGTCGCTCAGTGTATGCGGGCAGATCGGCGTCACAACGAAGGACTCGACTCCAGGATGCACAATCGGTCCGCCGGCGGAAAGGGAATAGGCGGTGGAACCGGTCGGCGTAGCCACGATCAAGCCATCCGCGCGATACCGGCAGATAAATTCGCCATCAATATAGAGCGCCAATTCAATCATGCGGGCCAGCGCGCCCTTGTTTACAACGGCTTCGTTCAAGACGATCTGCCGCTCGGCTTTTCCGCCCTGCCGCTCCAGGGTCACCTCGATCATTACCCGTTCGCTTACAAACACATCTCCGGCCAGCGTACGTTCCAGCGCGGGGTAGAGTTCCTGTCGTGTGAAACTGGTCAGGAATCCAAGGCTTCCCATGTTGATCGGCAAAATGGGGATGCCGCGCGGAGCGGCAAGCCGCGCGGCGGCCAGCGTCGTGCCGTCTCCGCCCAGAACCAGCAGCATTTCTGCCTCGAGGGCCACCTGCTCACGCGTTTTTCCACGCGAGGCCGGCGCTCCCTCTAGTGCGTTCGCGGTTTCCTGATCGTAGAGGACCTCCGCACCTCGTGCTTCGAGCCAGGGCAAAAGCGGCGGCACGATCGCGACCAAGTCGGCGCGGCGCGGCCGAGAGATGATTCCAATCTTCCTGGTGGCCGGAACAGGCATAAAGTCCACAGATTTTAGCCTGTTTTTCTCGCGTGAAGAAAAAACTCTTGGTTGCCTTCGGTCCCCGGCAAGCGGCTCGGCCGGACACCCAGTGGCTGGAGTCCCAGGGCTTCCGCGCCGGTGCTTACGCTCGCGATGGCTTTCGCGTGCAAGGCTGGCTCCGTTACAATGCCGCCCGCTCCCACGTCGTTGCGCCGCAATTCAAATTGCGGCTTCACGAGAATCAGAAAATCGGCTCCGGCCCTGGCCGCGGCTATCGCGCCCGCAAGGACTTTCGTAGCGGAGATAAACGACACATCCACAACCACCAGGTCCGCCATTTCGGAAAGGTCGCGCGCGCTCAGTTGGCGCGCGTTCTTCTCCACGGGCACGACGCGCGCATCCTTCTGTAATCTCCAGGCAAGCTGCGCGGTGTTAACATCGACGGCGTAAACTCGCGATGCCCCATGCTGGAGCAGGCAATCGGTGAATCCACCCGTGGAGGCGCCAACGTCAAGGCACACTCGGCCAACGGGTGACACGCCAAATTCCTCAAGCGCTCCTTCGAGCTTGAGACCGGCGCGGCTCGCGTATTTCTGCAAGCGGCTGTGGACTTCGACCTGCGCTTCCACCGCAACCGCCAGGCCGGCCTTTCGCGCCGGCTGGCCATCAACCATCACTTCGCCGGCGAGAATCATCGCGGCAGCTTTTTGCCGAGACTTGGCTAGACCGCGCTCAACGAGCAGTACATCGAGCCTCGTGCGCCCCTTCGCCATGGTGCCACCTAGCATCGCGGAGGAACGCTCAGGAAAGCAAGGCACGCCTACCGGGCAGGGAATCATAGCGGAACGGTGCGCGCCTTCTTCAACCGGATCTCCCGCAAGTTGCATCCCTCGATGCGCCGGAAGGCGCGGCTTGCCGGGCGGACTTTCTACGCGCGGCGGAGCACCAGAAATTCCGCCATCTGCCGCAGCGGCGCGGCTCGTTCGCCAAATGGAGCGAGTTCCGCGATGGCTTTGCTCGCAAGCTCGTTCGCGATTTCGTGCGACTTCGGCAAGCCATAGACTGCCGGATACGTGGCCTTCTCCTGCGCGATGTCCTTGCCGGCCGTCTTACCCAGCGCCGCCGAAGACTCTTCGACATCCAGAATGTCGTCCGTCACCTGAAACGCCCATCCGATGTTCTCGCCAAATCGCCGCAGCCGCGCCACCTCGTCGGTGGATGCGCCCGCGCAGAGTGCGCCGCTTGCGACGGAGGCCCGAATGAGCGCAGCCGTTTTTGACCGGTGAATGTATTCCAGCATCTCTGGCGAAACCGGCCGACGTTCCGCTTCGAGGTCCGCAACCTGTCCGCCGACCATGCCGCGAAGCGTTCCGGCCGCGGTCGCCACCTCCGTGAGAATCGCCACGCGCCGCTCCGCCGCGACCGGAGTCGCGCCAATGATTTCGAACGCCAGCGTCAGCAGGGCATCGCCCGCCAGAATCGCGATCGCTTCGCCGAATCGCTTGTGGCAAGTCGGCTTTCCGCGCCGCAAATCATCGTTGTCGAGCGCCGGCAGGTCATCATGAATTAGCGAATACGTGTGAATACACTCGATGGCGCAAGCGGGATGCAGTGACGGCGTTACATCGGGGGAAAAAATGCGCGCCGCCTCGATGCACAGCAGGGGCCGTATGCGCTTGCCGCCCGCAAATACGGAATAACGCATGGCCGTATGGATGGAAGGCGGCTCCGCGGTTTCGGCGGGCAACAGCCGGTCCAGAGCGGCGTCAACCGCAATGCGCCCTTCTTCAAAGAATGGAGGAGGTTTCATCTACGGAGCGCGGAGTGAGCGGGAGCAAGTTATTTTCCGGTTTCAGTTTCGGGTTCGAAGGGTTCAGCAACCATTTTTCCGTCGGCTTTCTTCAGAAGAATTTCCACCCGGCCTTCCGCTTCCTCGAGCTGCTTCTGGCACTCGCGCGAAAGGCCCACGCCTTCCTCGAAGAGCTTCATCGCTTCATCGAGCGAAAGTTGCGGACTCTCAAGCCGCCGCACCACTTCTTCGAGGCGTTGAAGCGACTTTTCGAAATCCGGCTTCTTTTGAGCGGGTGTATTCACAATGCCGATTCCTCGTTTATAGCATCAGCCGCGGAAAAGCAAAAGCGCCACGCACTCCATTCAGGGTTTGAGCGTCAGCCGGTGTTTCCGTGCCCGGCTCTCCGCGGAATCGCTGAACGGGGCGTAAATCGGCTTGCCCTCGTACCAATACGCAAACTGATCCGCGTAATGCGAACTTCCGACCTGTCCCGATTGGCCGGCCGGCAACACGAGAATGGATTCATCCCAATTCGCCAGATTGGCCACGAAGCGCATGGCCGGACCGTGCGTCCTGGTCGCGGCTCGCACGCTGTAAGCCGTCCCGGACTGCGGCTTGTTGCTGATGCTAAGCAGCATTTGCAAAGCGCCCTGGCGGCCCAGCGGATGCAGCATATCAAGCGAATCGAATTGCTTCCACGCCCAGTCCTGCACGCGCGAGCTGTGGGATTCCTGCTCCAGCATTCCTACGGCGCGGTCGGCGGCCGCCGCCAGTACTTCGTCGTAATTTTTATAAGTGTCTGGCAACCACTTCGCCGGCCGGTCCGTCAGCACTGTTTGCAGAAAACTCATGCTTCGCCATTGATAGAGTCCGGTGTCCTTCCCGAGATACGGCTCGAGCAGGATATCCAGCGCGCACCGGCGCACCGATTGCAAAAACGAAACCTCCGGTGAATTGGCATCGGCAATCCCGTTCCAGTCTTTCAGATTCTCGATCAATTTTTTCGCGCGTGAATCCTTGGGCTGCGCTGCTCGTTCCGCGGCGAGAAGCTGCTCCGCAAGAAACACGTGCGGATAGCTGTACGCATCCGTTTGCACCTTAAGCATGTCCTGCGGGCGCAAATCGTGCCGGTCGTGCAGCAGTTCAAAGATACGCGCGGTACGGTAAGGCTCTTCCCAGCGGTCCGTCAGGTACGGCTTGTAGTTCGGACCCACCACCCGCGCGTTCGCCGTCACGATGAATCCGCTATCGGGATTCACCGCTTGGGGCAACTGCTCGAACGGGATGTAGCCGGTCCATTCATAAGCGTCCGTGTCACCGGGCACGGGCACCTCGCCGTGACCTTTTTTTCGCAGCGGCACGCGCGCCGCCATGATGTATCCGATGTTTCCATGCACGTCAGCATAGACCGCGTTTTGCCCCGGCCCCCAGACCCGTTTCATGGCATTGCGGAACTCGTCCCAATTCCTGGCTTTGCCGAGCCAGTTATAGCTGTTGGACAGGCCGCCGGGCTCCGTTGCTGTCCACCGCATGGCATAGCCCCGATTGCCTTCGCGCAACATCACGGGGCCGTGCCGAGTCAGCGTCACGTTCAGATGTTCATCCGCCTGGCCTTTCACGTGAATCACTTCGTCTCGCACTTCCGCCTTGGTCCAGACTCCGTTTACGAGGTACTCGAGGGGATTTGCCGGATTGAACGTCTCAATATAAAGGTCCTGGACGTCCGCGCCATTATTGGTGAATCCCCAGGCAATCTTGTCGTTGTGACCGATGATCACCATCGGCGCGCCGGGCAGCGTGAAGCCCTTCACGTTCCAGCCCGGCGCGGTCAGATGCAACTCGTACCAGATTGGGGGAATCGTCAGTTCCAGGTGTGTGTCGTTCGCCAGCAAGGGTTTGCCGGTTGCGGTGTGCTCTCCGCTCACCACCCAGTTGTTGCTGCCAAGCCCCTGCCGGATGGCCGAGGACGACCGCTCCAGAAACGCGGCGGCTGAGGAGGCAAACGAGGAAGTCAGGTCCGGCGCGTCCGAGTCGCCTTGCAGACCTGCCTTCAGCACCGTATCCGGCTGCATGTCATCGTCATCATCGTCGTCGTCATCGCCGTCCGTATTCAGGCGCGTTCCGTGGGAGCCGTCGTTGGTCACATCGGGATCGCCGATCACGAAGTGATCCAGCTGAGACTCCGCGGAAAACAAATCCTTCGCTCGCTCGGCGCCGATGCGTTCCGTCACCTTCCACCGGTTCAGCTCACGCGTCCACGTGCTTGTGAGCGTCTGATACATGTAGCCGGAAATCACAAACGTATCCGTGGGCTTCCAGGGCTGCGGCTTGTAGTGCAGAAGTGCGAACTCGAGGGGCAAGTTCCCGGAGTGTTGTTCGATGAAGGCGTTCACCCCGCGCGAGTACGCTTCCACGATTCCCTTGGTCTCCGGGTCAAGAGTCGCGTAGTCGCGCTCCGCGGCTTGGCTGAAGCCCAGCAGCCGGAACTGCCGGTCGACACGCAGCGTCGCAGGACCAAGAATTTCCGAGAGCTGCCCCCGCGACGCCCTGCGCAGCAGGTCCATCTGCCAGAGCCGGTCTTGCGCCATGACGTACCCTTGCGCTTCGGCCAGGTCCGTCACGCTTGCCGCGGTAATATGCGGAACGCCCCAGCGATCGCGGTCCACGGTGACTTCTTGGCTGAGTCCGGGAAGCATTTCGGAGCCTTCCATCTTGGGCAACGGCCGATAAATCAGCCACCAAGCCGCAACGCCAATTGCGGCCAGAACGAGGGCAAGCAGGTAAAGGAATGCGCGCAGAACAGTTCGCAAACAGGCTCCCACGCCGATTCGGCCAGATGCAAAAAAGTGTAGAGGAGCCGCAACGTCGAAGCAACACGCGAGGCCGCTACGGTTACGCTCCGGCGCTTCACCGATCGCTCCTTGCCGCAGCCGCGCAGTTCGGGTGAGCCGGTTGTCACCTTGCGTCAAGGCAGGGGCTGCCCGCGGTGCACGCCGAGCCTGCTGTTACAATAGAGGCCGGGGACGCTCACTGGCGTGATTGGCCTCCAACTCATCGGCGTGGTAGTTCTCCTCGGACTCAACGGCTTCTTCGCCGCTGCGGAATTCTCCCTTGTCACCGTGCGCCTCTCGCGCATCCGGCAGCTTGTCGTGCGCGGCGATATCCGCGCCAAAGTTGTTGAGCAACTCCTTGGTGAATTGCCGCGCGTTGTTTCGGGAGTCCAGCTCGGTATCACGCTCACCAGCCTGGCCATCGGAGCCTTGGGCGAGGGCGTTCTGGCGCGGGCCGTGCAGCGCATTTGGCCCAATGAGATGGGCACCCACTCCGCCGTCGTGCTTCACGGCGTTGCTCTAGCTTGCGCTTTCGCGTTGCTTAGCGCGGCGCACGTCGTCTTTGGCGAACTCGTTCCCAAAATGGTGAGCCTCGCTCGTGCCGAACGCATCGCGCTGATGATTGCCATCCCCTTCCACGGCTTTCTGCACAGTTTCCGCTGGGCCATTGCGCTGCTGGAAAGCATTTCCGGCTGGACGGGCCGGCTCCTGGGGATCTCCAGCGGACAAATTCACAGCGCTCCGCGTTCCACGGAGGAGCTGCAGATCCAAATTCAGCAGGCTCGCGAACGCGGCTTGCTCGCTCCCGGCGAGGAGAAGTTCATCACCAGCGCCATCGAGCTCGGCCGGGTGCAGGTGCGCGAAATCATGGTTCCGCGCCCGGATATGGCCACACTGCCGGTCGAGGCCTCGCTCGAAGAAGTCATGCGTGTCTTCGCCACCACGCAGCGCTCCCGCATCCCTGTCTATCGTGGAAGCGAAGACCACGTCCTCGGCTTCGTCCATATCAAGGACATGCTTTGGATCCTGCTCGACCGCGAGCGCCGCGCCGAAGAGGGTGCCGCGCCTCCCGCTTTCGACTTGCGCCGCGTCCTTCGCGAGGTGCTGATCGTTCCGGAAACCAAGCCCGCCAGCGAGCTGCTGCTCGAACTCCGCACGCACCGCGTCGGCTTGGCCATGGTCGTTGACGAGTTCGGCAGCATTCTCGGCCTCGTCACGCTCGAGGACATCCTCGAGCAAGTCGTGGGCGAAATTCACGACGAATTTGACGTCGTCGAGCGTCCGCTCACCCTGGCCAATGGCGCCATCATCTTTGACGCCGCCCTCAACGTCCGCGACCTCGATACGCAATACAACATCACTCTTCCCGAGGATCCCGCCTACGCGACCGTTGGCGGCTTCGTGCTCGATCAGCTTGGCTTCATTCCCAAGGGCGGCGAGTCTTTTGAATACAATGGTCACCGCTTTGCGGTCGTCGAGATGGACGGCAAACGCGTGGCTCGCGTCAAAGTGGAGCGCATTCGCCCGCCCGCCGACAAGCCCGAATCGCGTCCTACGCCGGATGCAGCGCACTCGATCATCGTTCACGGTGCGCCGGAACCGCCCGCGGCCTCAGCGGGTCGCCCAGCGTCTGAAGTGCGCAGCCAGCGCGATGGGCAGCGCATACCTGCGGGAGAGCACCCCGAGCGTTACTCGACTTCGGGCGCCATCGCCGGCCCGCGCAAGGACCGCTGATCCCAGTTCGTGCAGTTCGCTGCCTACGCAGACCTGCCCGGAACGCCAACCCGGGCACGCCGACTGCGGGAACTCGTGTTGATCACTTGTTCAGGCATAAGCGGCGCAGAATCCCCTCATCAACGGTTGTTCCTCGGTTGCGCCGGAAGCGGGACCCAGCCGCGCTGCTGGTCTGAGGCTTTCGAAAACCCAAGCAGAGCGTGTCTCGCCGGTGCCGAGGGTCTGGCGAGTTTTAGTACGTATAAAATGGTGGGGCCTTCGCTGACGGTCAGCTCTGAGGTATCGGTGTTGAGGCCTCTTGCGTGCTGAACTCCGCCATCAATCCAGTCTTCTAGTCCATGCGCATAAGTCCATCATTTAAGTCGAGATTTAGCTCGGCGCTAGAATAAATTTAGCTTAGGTTTTTCTTAAATAGATGTTGACATTCCCTCCCATCCGAAATATACACTCCATCAAAATTTGCTGGCGTCTGAGTGGGCACCAACAAATTGGCTTCTATCGTGAGTGGGAGGGTGTAATGTCCAAGTGGTCTTTTCGGACGAGCTTCGCCTGTTTTGCAATCCTTGCAGCGCTGCTCCTCGTAATCATCCCGAGTCAGGGTGCCGCGCAGACGGCTAATACCGGGACCGTGGCGGGTACGGTGGTCGATCCGTCAGGCGCTGCCGTCGTGGAAGCTACGGTCACGCTGACCGATACGTCGACCAATGCTGTGCGCACGACGGTGACCAATGACACGGGCCGCTACCTCTTTGCGAACGTTCCGCCCGGCACGTACAACGTCACCGTCACAAAGACCGGCTTTCGAACCGCAAAGCTCACCAGCCAACAAGTGAGCGTTAGCATGGCTCTCACCCTCAACATCACGATGGAACTTGGCTCCGTTAGCCAAACGGTTGAAGTGACCGCCACGGGAACCGAACTTCAGACGATGAATGCAACCGTTGGCAACACGATTACTGGCAAGTCTCTCGAAGCGTTGCCCGCGATCGGCGGCGATGTCAGCACGTTCGTGGCGCTGCAACCCGGCGTCGGTCCCGACGGTAGCGTGGCTGGGGCGGTTGTTGACCAGAGCACCTTTATGCTCGATGGCGGCAACAACACCAACGACATGGACGGCTCCATGCAGGTCTACACGCCTAGCTTCGGCGGCGACCCGACAGGCGGCATTGCGGCGGGTAATGGCCTCCGCGGCGGGGCAGGTTCGGGCGGCGTACCCACCGGTGTGATGCCCACTCCCGCCGACAGCGTCGAAGAATTCAAGGTCAACACCGCCAACCAGACGGCGGACTTCAACAGTTCCGCCGGCGCGCAGGTGCAAGTCGTCACCAAGCGCGGCACCAATGCTTGGCACGGTACCGCCTACGAATATTATTTGGATAACAACTTCAACGCGAACAGCTGGGACAACAACCTGAGCGGCACGCCGCTCCCCAGCTTTCACTACAACCGCTTTGGCGGTTCCGTCGGCGGTCCCATCATTCCGAAACCTATTCTCGGTGGGAAGACCTACTTTTTTACCAACTATCAGGGCTTTCGTTGGAACAACTCCCAAACGATAGAGCGCGCGGTTCCTTCCGCCGCGATGCGCGCCGGCATTCTGCGTTTCTCGAATGATGCTAGCGGGAATACGTCATGCAACTATCAGTCACTTTCGGACTGCACCATTTACAATGTCAATCCGACGGCTACGACGGATCCTGTTTCGGGGGCGGTAATCGCCGGTTCGACGATGGACCCCCGTGGTATCGGCATTAACCCGACTGTCCAAGCGCTTTGGGCCCTTATGCCGCAGGGCAATGATCCATCCTGCGGCAGCATCCGCGGTTCTCGCTGCGATACTGTCAATGAGATCGGTTTCAAGGCGAACATGACTGTGCCACAGAACGACAACTTCTTTGTGGCGCGCCTCGACCACGACTTTGGCGACAAATGGCACTTCAATAGCAGCTATCGCTACTACAAGCTAACCCGTGCGACTTCCAGCCAGATTGACATTAGCAGCGGTACGCCCGTTTCCGTGTCTTCGCGTCCGCAGCAGCCCTGGTACTATGTCGCCGGCTTGACCACCAACATTTCCACCAATGTTACCAACGACTTCCATTACAGCTATCTCCGCAATTTTTGGTCCTGGGGCGACCTCGGTGGAATACCGCAATTGAGCAATATCACCGGGGCTCTCGAGCCGCTCGGCGAGAGTTCGAGTGCGCTTACACCTTACAATGTGGACACGCAGGATATCCGCACTCGTTTCTGGGACGGTCACGACAACTTCCTTCGTGACGACGTGACGATTCTCCACGGCAACCATCTCTTTACGTTTGGCGGCGCCTATCAACGGAACTGGGATTGGCACCAACGCACAGACAATGGCGGCGGGATCAATTACAGCCTAACGTATCAGCTTGGGGATTCTTCGGGCGGCGGTCTGGTGACAGGCTATCCAGCTACCCCCGGGGGGGTCAGCGCCGTTACATTCAACCGTGACCTTGCGGCAGTCTTCGGTATCGTCACCGATGCCCAGATCGCGTACACGCGCACGGGACCGAATTTGGCACTGAACCCGCCGTTTACGCCGGCCTTCGACAAGAGCACGATTCCCTATTACAACGTCTACTTCAGCGACTCTTGGCGCATGAAGCCGACTTTCACGCTGACTTACGGTCTGGGGTGGACTCTCGAGATGCCCCCTACCGAGGAAGCCGGAAAACAAGTTGAACTGGTCGATTCCAGCGGCCAGCAGCTCGACGTAGAGGCCTTCCTGAACCAGCGGAAAGCCGCGGCTCTCTCTGGTCAGGTCTATAACCCGCAGGTAGGGTTTGCTCTGGTCGGCAATACCGGCGCTGGACAGAAGTATCCGTATGATCCTTTCTACGGTTCTTTCAGCCCGCGCATCGCGGCGGCGTGGAACCCCAGCTTTGACAACGGCGTTCTCGGGAAGCTGCTTGGCCACGGCCAGTCGGTAATCCGTGGCGGTTACAGCCGCGTCTACGGCCGTCTGAACGGTGTTGATCTCGTGCTCGTGCCGCTGCTCGGTACCGGCTTGATCCAGCCGGTTCAGTGCCGCTTGGCTTTGTCCAATGGGACTTGCGGTCCGGCAACGCCGAGTTTAACCAACGCGTTCCGTATCGGTATAGACGGAGCAACAGCGCCCCTGCCGGCTGCCGCGCCCACGCTGCCGCAACCGGTTTTCCCTGGCATTAACGATGTTTCGGCTGCTGCTGGTGAAGCCCTGGATCCCCACTTCCGTCCGAACGTGGTGGACTCCTTTGACTTCACGATCCAGCGCCAACTGAACAACAAGATCACCGTTGAACTCGGCTACATCGGGCGTCGCATTACCCATGAATATCAGCCCATTAACATCAACGCCGTTCCGTACATGATGACGCTCGGCGGGCAGAGCTTTGCCCAGGCGTATGCCTACGTCGAAAAACAGATGGGTTGCTTGCAGGGCCAAAATCAGTGTGGTGCTGCCGGCAAAGCTGCGATTGTCGCTTCGCTCACTCCGCAACCTTTCTTTGAGGCGGCTCTCTCGGGAACGGGATACTGTGCTCCCAATACGTGTACGGCGACCGTCGTCAACAACCTTTTCAGCGACTTTAAGAACCAGCAGGTTTGGAGCCTTTGGTCCGCGCTGGACAACGGTGGTATCGGTGGCGGCCCCAATGGCACGACGCTGCCTGGCTTCAACTTTGCCCGTAGCATGGAGAACAGCCCGATCTACACATCGAGCTTCGGCAGCAACGGCCAGTTGAGCAGCGGCGTCGGTGTCAACGCCAGCGTTGGCTACGGAAACTACAACGCAGCCTTCGTTTCGCTGAAGATGAACAACTGGCACAGTCTTACGCTCCAGCAGAATCTCACCTTCAGCAAGGCGCTCGGCACGGGCGCTTTTGTTCAGGCGACCAGCGAGTACACCCCCAACGACCCGTTCAACCTTTCGGAGATGTACGGTCCTCAGGCGTTCGATCGTCGCTGGGTCTACAACGTCTTTGCCGTGTATGAGCCTCCTGTTTTCAAGAACCAGCAGGGCTTGCTCGGACACATCCTCGGCGGCTGGAACTTCTCGCCGATCTTCACCTTTGGTAGCGGCTCGCCGCTCTACTGCAACACAGCGGGCGGCAATGACGCACAGGCATTCGGTTCCGCCGACGGCGCCAACTTCTTTACCAACGAACAGTGCGTTCCCGTAGCGCCGGTTGGCAGTGGCAGCGCCTCGGTTCACTACGCGGGAGGAGACGTCAATTCGCCAAACCTCTTCTCGAACCCGGCAGCGAACTACGCCAACTTCCGGGCGCCGATTCTTGGCATTGACGGCCGTGACTATGGCGTTGGCCCAACCTACGGCCTCTCCTACTGGAACATGGACCTGAGCGTTCGTAAGAACATTCGCTTCACCGAGCGCTACAGTCTCGAGTTTCAGTTCCTCTGCCTCAACACATTGAACCACATGGTCTTCGCAAATCCCTATCAGCAGTTGGGCGACTTGGGAGACTGGGGCGCATTGACTTCGCAAGGTAACACGCCGCGCCAAATGGAGTTTGGCCTGCGGTTTAAGTTCTAACTTCTTCCGGCGGGCGCTCAACGGCTCGCCAAGGAAAGCGGGGAAGGCCTCCCGGCCTTTCCCGCTTTTTTATTGGAAATTTTCAGCGCAGCGCGACCTTCGGGGGCGGTTGAAACCGGACGCTTGCGATCGCTGGAGCCTTTGAACGGAAAACCGCCAGCAGCACCGCCGTCAAATACTTGTGCGTCTGGTGGCCCGACTACGCGCCGTTGGTGTAGTACTTTACGTCGACGCTGTCATACATCGTGGCAGTGCCGGGGTGGGCTTTTTCGTAGGCGTCGATGGCGGCGGCGTGCTGCAAGGTGGTCCCGATATCGTCGAGCCCCTTCAGCAGCACTTCCTTGCGCGCCGGCGCAATCTCAAACCGGTACACGAGTCCATGCCTGTCGCTCACCGTTTGGTTGGGCAGGTCAATGCTCAGCGAATAGCCTTCTTCCTGCTCCGTCCGGCGGAAAAGTTCGTCCACTTCCTCTTCCTTCAGCGTCGCCGGCAGGATGCCGTTCTTAAAGCAGTTGTTGTAGAAAATGTCGGCGTAACTCGGCGCGATGATGGCACGAAAGCCGTAATCGCCGATGGCCCAAGGAGCGTGCTCGCGGCTTGAGCCGCAGCCAAAATTGGCGCGTGCCAGCAGCACGCTCGCGCCCTTATAGCGCGGAAAGTTGAGCACAAAATCCGGATTGGGCTTTTCTCCCGGCAGATACCGCCAGTCATAGAAAAGGATGCGTCCAAAGCCTTCGCGCGTGAGCGCTTTCAAAAATTGTTTCGGCACCATCTGGTCCGTATCCACGTTGACGCGATCCAGCGGCGCGACTTTCCCGCTATGCGTAATAAACGGCTTCATGAACTCCCCCGCCAAGCAGAAATGTTTGCCGGAACAACCAATCTACTCCACTGGAGCCACGTCCATTTCGCGGACGTCGACAAAGTGTCCCGCAATCGCGGCCGCCGCCGCCATTACCGGGCTTACCAGATGGGTGCGGCTGTCCTTGCCTTGGCGGCCCTCGAAGTTGCGGTTGGAAGTGCTGGCGCTGCGCTCATGGGGCGGCAGCACGTCCGCATTCATGCCGATGCACATGCTGCACCCCGCATCGCGCCACTCGAAGCCCGCCTCGCGGAAGATGCGGTCGAGGCCTTCTTTTTCGGCGGCGGCTTTGATGCCCCGGGAACCGGGAACGATGAGCGCTTGCTTGATGTTGCGCGCGACGTGTTTGCCGGCCACCAAGTGGGCCGCCGCGCGCAAATCGTCCAGCCGCGAATTCGTGCACGAACCGATGAATACGCGGTCCACCGGAATGTCCACAATCCGGGTGCCGGCCTTCAAGCCCATGTATTTCAGGGCGCTCTCAGTGGCTTTCTGATCGTTGGGGTCCTTGAACGATCCCGGATCGGGCACGCGGCCGTTGACGCTGGTGACCATGCCGGGATTCGTGCCCCAGGTGACCTGGGGCGCAATATCCTCGGCTTGGAGCTCGACGGTCATATCAAACTTTGCGCCGTCATCCGTGCGAAGTTGCTTCCAGCGCTCGACGGCCTCTTGAAACGCCTTCCCGCGCGGCACAAACGGGCGTCCCTCGAGGTAGGCAAAGGTCGTTTCGTCCGGGGCGATCATCCCCGCGCGGGCCCCGCCTTCAATGGTCATATTGCAGACGGTCATTCTGCCGTCCATGGACAGGCTGCGGATCGCTTCGCCGCCGTATTCCGCGACGTGTCCTGTTCCGCCGCCGATGCCGATTTTTCCGATGATCGCCAGAATCAAGTCCTTCGCCATCACGCCGCGCGGCCGCTTGCCGTTCACCACGATATGCAGCGTCTTCGAGCGCGCCTGTACCAGGCATTGCGTCGCCAGTACGTGCTCCACTTCGCTGGTTCCGATGCCGAACGCCAGGGTGCCGAAAGCACCGTGCGTGGAAGTGTGGCTGTCGCCGCAGACAATGGTCTGTCCGGGCTGCGTGATTCCCAGTTCCGGCCCGATAATATGGACAATCCCTTGATTGCGGCTGTGCATGTCGAAAAGCCGCACGCCCGTTTCCCGGCAATTTTTCTCCAGTGCGTCGAATTGGGCTTTCGCGTCCTGATCAAGAATGGGCAGGGTGCGGTCTGTCGTGGGAACGGAGTGATCCATCACCGCAAAAGTCAGATCCGGACGGCGCACTTTTCGCCCTTCCGCGCGCAGGCCGGAAAACGCCTGCGGCGAAGTTCCTTCGTGTATCAAATGACGGTCAATGTAAATCAGCGCGGGTTTGCCCGGCTCTTCGTACACAACGTGGCTGTCCCAGATCTTCTGGTAGAGAGTTTTGGGCGGCATGTAGGGTTCCTTCACCGCGATTTTAGCACTGCGGCAAAGCAAGTTACAGCGGCCTCGTTCCAAGCGGGTTGCGGAACTCTCGGCTATTAGCTCTCGGCTGTGCGCATCTGCGTCACGGCCGCTCCCAGGCACCCGACGCGGCGGACCGGAAAATCGCGTCAATCACCCGCATGTTCCCGATCGCGTCCTCGATTGGCACCGGCACTTCCGTATCCTCCAGAATGGCCCGTGAGAATGCGTCACCCTGCACGGTGTACTGATCCACAGTCGGTATGATTTCTGTCTGAATGCCGGAGCCGATTACATCGCGGCCGTCATCCAGGAAAATCCGCGTCGCCTGGTCCAGTGGAGCGTTAAATGGAATCTCGATTTCAACGCGCCCTTTCGTTCCCAAAAACTGCATCCGCTGATACGCAACAAGCTGCATACTGCACGTAAACGATGCGTGCCCGGAAGGGAAGTCCAGCATCGCGGAAACCAGCCGGTCCGTTTTGAACTCGGGGTCGCGCTCGACGATTCCAATTGCTCGCCGCGGCTCTTCGCCAAAAATAAAACGCGCCGTGGTGATCGGATAGCAGCCGATGTCCAGCAATCCGCCTCCGCCCCACTCCGGATGATTCCGCACGTTTTGCGGATCGCGATTGTAGTAGCTGAAGAATCCGGTTATCGCGCGAAGCTCGCCGATGCGCCCCTCTTGAATCAGTCCGCGAACGCGCAGCCACTGCGGGTGCGTCTTCACCATGAACGCCTCGCCGGCTTTACGCCGCGTCCGTTCGCGCACCGGCAAAAGAGATTCGGCTTCCGCGGCGTTCAGGCCAATGGGCTTCTCGCAGAGGACGTGCTTTCCGGCTTCCATCGCCCGAATGGTCCACGGCACGTGCAGATGGTTGGGCAGCGGGTTGTACACCGCTTCAATTTCCGGATCGCGCAGGAGTTCCTCATAGCTGCCGTACGCTCGAGGAATGCCCAGGTTGCGCGCGGCCTCCTCGGCCTTTCGCCCGTCGCGCGAGGCGATGCCGGAGACCTCGCACAACGCGGAGCGCCGCATTCCCGGAATCACTTTGCGTACCGCGATACTGGCGACCCCCAGCACCCCCCACCTGATTTTCCGCTGCCTGCCCATCTTCAGGGCCTCCCCCGCGCCTGGCGTGAAAAGGGAAAGTAGCACAGAAAGGCGCGAGCCGCCGATCACTATCCGATAGGGAGAGCCAAGGCGGGGGCGGCGGTCTTCGAGGGATTCGAGGGAAATGTTGCAGGAGGGTAATACAAAAGAATTACAACACAAATACAGTCTTGTGCGTCCAACCTAGCAGAATACAAGGATACCGACCCGGTCCAAGGGACAGTTAGTTTCGAGGCGCAAGGGCAGCGCCAGGCAACCGGCCGGAAATTGCGGTGTTATACTTTGGGAGCGCATCGGAGCGCGGGCGATAAGCCCGCCTGTTTCGAGGCGTGCCCGCGTGGGTTGCGCTAGCCTCGCTTCCCGCCAGGTGAACCGAGGATCCCGCAGCAGCGGGTGCAGCGCGGCCTGGGGACATCGGGCGTGTCGTCCGGGAACAGAAGGAGCCGTGAAACATGGGTGACCAAGTAAGCGAGTTTGTGAATTGGGCGAAGCGCCGCAAGCTGCTGGCAGGGGTCTTCGTAGCAGCGACGCTGGCGGTCGGCATCATGATCGGAACGGTTGTTTCAGGCCGCGTCTCCGCGATGCGCGCGACTTTCTCAGGAACGAACGCGACTCCCTTGACGGTGCCGGAGCCGATACCCGCCTCCAGTTCGTTTGCGGCCATTGTGAACAAGGTGGAACCCGCGGTCGTAAATATCGCCACGACGCAGGTGCTCGAGCGCCAGCGTACCAAGCGGCGTCGCTCCGCTCCGAATGATGACGACGACCCCATGCAGGATTTCTTTGACCGCTTCTTCGACCAGGGCGGCCAGAACGCTCCGCCACAAACGGAAAAGAGCCTCGGCTCCGGCGTGATTGTGGATAAGCGCGGATATATCCTGACCAATAATCACGTGGTTGAGCAGGCCACCAAGATTCAGGTCCAGCTCAACGGAGACACCAACAAGTACATCGCGAAGGTTGTCGGAACGGACGAAGATACCGACCTCGCCGTCATTAAAATTGACGCCGGCAGAGATCTCCCCACCGCCAAGCTCGGCAATTCCGATGGCGTGCAAGTCGGTGATTGGGTTCTCGCGATTGGCAGTCCCTTTGGACTTCAGGCCACCGTTACGGCCGGCATCATCAGCGCGAAGGACCGCGGTGGCGTTGGCCGCCAGTTCCAGCGCTTTTTGCAAACGGATGCGGCAATCAACCCGGGCAACTCCGGCGGTCCGCTCGTGGATCTCGCCGGCCAGGTGATTGGTATCAACACAGCGATCATCACCGGGAGCCGCGGCTCTGAAGGTGTCGGCTTTGCGTTGCCCTCCTCGCAAGCAATCAATGTCTACAATCAAATTATTTCGCAGGGCCGGGTCACGCGCGGTTCCATCGGCGTTACCTTTCAAGAAGAGCTTGGCACTAACCCAATCACGCTGAAGTCTCTGGGTGCCTCGAATGGCGTGGTGATCGAAAGTGTCGAACCCGGCAGCCCAGCCGAAAAGGCCGGTCTAAAGGGTGGCGACGTAATCACCAGCGTCAATGGGCACCCCGTGAAGACCGGAAACGACCTGGTAAATCCCATCGCGCAAGCGCCAATCGGCAGCAAGATCAAACTCGACTACGTCCGTGACCATCAGTCCAAGGAAACGACCGCCACCGTGGAGGATCGCACGCGCGTCTTCCCCAATACAGCGGGCCGCCTGGGCGACCAACCCGGCGAAGCGCCGCCTTCCGAGTTTGGCTTGCACGTGGACGCCCTGACGCCCGAGCGCGGGCGCCGCATCGGCATGGAGGGCCAAAAGGGCGTGCTCGTCACCGACGTCGATCCGGCGAGTTTCGGCGACGACCTCGGCTTCGGACGGGGCGACGTAATCGTCGAAGTGAATCATCAGACCGTGACGAACGTTGAGGAATACCGCAAGGCCATTTCTCAGTTGAAGCCCGGCGACAACGTTGTTTTCAAAGTGCTCCGCCGGCTGGATGGCGACCGTATCCACACGGTGTTTCTCCCCGGCGTGGTTCCTTCAGACGCCGGCAAGGACACGCAGTAGCAACCGATCGGCACGATCTGACAAGGCAGGGACGCGCTTCGAACGCGTCCCTGGCTTGCTCCAATGGGAAGACACGAGAAGGGAGACGGATGAGCCGAAACACGGTACGTGTGGGATTGGCGCTGCTCATAGCGACGGGCTTCAGCGTGCCGGCGTTTGCCGGAATCGCGAGCGCGCAGGGCCGTGCCACGAAAAAGCCCGCCTCTCGGAGGATCGCCCAGAGAACGAAAGCCAGCGGAAACACCACCTCTCAGAAGTCGGCAAAATCGCGCGGCAAATCGCGCCGTTCGCGCCGGGTGAAAGGTCAGCAGGCCCCTACCGCGGACCGCATCTCGGAAATTCAGCGGGCGCTCGCAAACGACGGATCCTTCGCCGGTGAGCCGACCGGCAAGTGGGATGATTCAACTGTGGGCGCCTTGAAACGATTTCAGGAAGCCCACGGTCTGACGCCGACGGGCAAGCTTGACGCCCACACCCTCCAGCAACTCGGCCTCGGCTCCCAGATCGCCGGAGTTGCGCCTCCGATGCCGCCGGTGAGCTCATCGAGCCTGGCCTCCTCGGCCGCCTCGCCCACGACTCCGCCTCCGGCCCCGCAAACCCAGCCGCAGCCCTAACCGCTCTCCCCCTCTCATGTCTGCCGGGAAGAATTGTGTAGTCGCAGGTCCGCGTTCCCTTCGCAGCCGGGGATTCTCCCGTACGCGCTGCAATCCCTAAGTCTCATGAAATCAGGGTCTCGGGAGCTGACCTGTCGGGATGCCTCCGCCACACGGTGCGGGACTCTGCAACGAAGCTGGGACGAAACAAGGGACGCGGCCGAATGCCGCAAAGGAAGAAGGGCCGGAACGATGCGGGGTGCACCATTCCAGCCCATGCGCCCAAGGAGAATACTTACTGCTGTTACTTCTTGCCCTGCATAACCGGAGAAGCGCCGGAAATATGCCCATGACGGGATCGTTTCGGGTTTTGATGTGCCGGGACGGGCTGCTATCCGGTCGCGGGACCCGGCTACCGAGTCCGGCCTGAAGCTCGGAAAAGGCGAGAGGTGGAGCGCGAGCCGCGGCCGCCAATTGCATTTTGACGAAGGGCGAGATACAAACAGGCGGCCTTGCGCAGGAGGGCTGCAAAAATGCGACTCGAGCGGAACACGGTTTTCCTTTTGTTGACGGCGGTGCTGGCAGCGACAGTCCTGCTTGCAGGCGCGTCACGGCCGGCGGGGCAGGCTGATACGGCGGGAAGGGCGGCCTATGGGAAGCAGGGAGGCGTACCTGCCGTCAAGGCCGTGAAATTCGGCCGGTTGTGGGATGGAAAGCGGCTATGGACGAACGCGATGGTCCTCCTGGAAGCGGGCCGCATCAAAGCCGTTTCCGCAGGTGCGGTGGACCTTCCCGCCGGGACGGAGATTATCGATCTCTCGCGCTACACCGGATTGCCTGGGCTGATTGATGTGCACACGCACATGACCATGTACACCGACGAAACGCCCGGCGTGCCCATGCTGAAGCAGATCACCGCGAATCCGCCCGCGGTCGAAGTGTTTCTGGCACGCAAGGGCGCCATGCGCACGCTGGAGGCCGGCGTCACGACAGTTCGCGACCTCGGCTCCGACCAGTACATGGACATCGCCATGCGCGACTTGATCAATCGCGGAGAGATGATCGGGCCGCGCATGTTTGTGGCGGGCTGCGGACTTTACATCACCAACACGCCGTACAAGCCCGGCAGTCAGCCTCCGGCGTGCGGCATCGCCGATGGCGTCCCGGAAGTGCTGCGTGTGGTGCGGCAGCAAGTCGCCGCCGGCGCGGACGTCATCAAACTTTTTGCCTCGACCGGCACGGATGACGACGTGACGCAGTTCGAGACCTACAGCTATGACGAAATCAAAGCGGCCGTGGATGCGGCGCATCGGTTCGGGAAAAAGATTGCCATTCATTCGTACGGGCCGGATGGCGCGCGCGACGCCGTGCGCGCAGGAACGGATTCGCTCGAGCACGCCACGGACATGGACGATGCCACCATTGCGGAAATGGCGCGACGCGGAACCTTCTACGTGCCGACCATCGACCACAACCGCTATTACCTCGACAATTGGAGGAACATCGGCTATGCCGACGGCTTTCAGGAGAAGACCAAAGCCTTCATCCAGCGCAACCTCGAAACGGCCCGAAGGGCGCACAAAGCCGGCGTGAAGTTCGCGATGGGCTCGGACGCGATTTACACGATGTTCGGCGAAAACACGCGCGAGCTTGCCTGGTTCGTGAAGGCAGGGATGACGCCGGAAGAAGCGCTGAGGACGGCCACGACGAATGCCGCGGAGCTGCTCGGCAAAACGGGTGAACTGGGAGCGGTGGCGCCCGGATGCCGCGGAGATTTGGTTGCCGTCGAAGGCGATCCCCTAGCCGACATCACGGTTGTCATCGAAAAGGTGCGCTGGGTGATGAAGGATGGCGTGGTCCTGGTGGACAGGCGACACTGACAAACGCCACGGGCGGCGGACGTTCTGCCAAAGAGCGCCGTCCGAACGAAACGGAACAGCAGCACTGGAGTCTTTGAGAAGATGTTCGGTCTGGAGCGAACTCACGCTGCGTGCTAGGACCGGCGCCGGTTGAAGCGAACCGCGATGATCAGGAGCCAAATCGCTGCCGCTCCGAGTAGTCCCCAAAACCCAACCACTCGCAAGGGAACGACTCGGTAAGCATCGCGCACGTGGACGTCCAAGCCCGCGCGCCGCAATGGAGAGAAACTCACCAGGAAGGCAAGCGCCAAGAGCACCCCCGGTCCCCAGAACTGCTTGTGCCCGTTCTCGCTCATCTCCTCACCCGGCGAGGCTGACTGGAGCATGATAGCACCCCGGTCGGGACGCTCGCCTAAGCGTCTCCCGCGACCGCGCTGCTATCTTCGTCTCCGTATCATTACCATAACTGGTCAGTATATCGTCTGCGCTAATAAAGGCGCGCGCCGGATTCGGGTGCCGCCTTATGGGATGCAGCGGCGCGGGGCCTGCACCGTACGGCGAAAGTGGCCGTGCTACTGACGGCAGGAGGCCGGCGAGCGCCGAGGCTGTGCTAACGTAGGACGGTTCCCCACTGAGTGCCGATGCGCGGTGGGCGGAAACGGAGGATGGAGATGGCGACGGCGGCGGGACTACGAACCTACGGGAATTTCATCAACGGAGAATGGGTGGAGGGACGGAGCGGAAAAGCCTATGAGAACCGGAATCCGGCGAATACGGATGAGTTGATTGGTATGTTCGCGGCCTCGACGAGCGAGGACGTGGACTTGGCAGTGGACGCGGCAACGGAGGCGTATAAGACGTGGCGGCTGGTGCCGGCGCCGAAGCGCGCGGAGATATTGTTTCGCGCGGCGGAGCTGCTGGTGCAGCGCAAAGAACAGTTCGCGAAGGACATGACGCGGGAAATGGGGAAGGTGCTGGCGGAAACGCGCGGGGACGTGCAGGAAGCGATCGACATGACGTATTACATGGCGGGAGAAGGGCGGCGGCTCTTTGGGCAGACGACGCCGTCGGAGCTGCCGAACAAATTCGCGATGAGCGTGCGGCAGCCGGTGGGCGTGTGCGGATTGATCACGCCGTGGAATTTTCCGATGGCGATCCCGTCCTGGAAGATGATGCCGGCGCTGGTGGCAGGGAACACCGTGGTGCTGAAACCGGCGGAGGATACTCCGCTGTCGTCGTATCACCTGGTGCAGGTGTTGACGGAAGCGGGAGTACCGCGCGGCGTGGTGAATCTGGTCAGCGGATATGGTCCAGAAGCGGGAGCGCCGCTGGCGCAGCACAGCGGAGTGCCAGTGGTGAGCTTTACGGGGTCGACGGCTGTGGGACTTCTGGTTGCGGAAGCGTGCGCGCCGCAATTCAAGCATTGCAGCCTCGAGATGGGCGGCAAGAACATCATCCTCGTGATGGAGGACGCGAATTTGGATTTGGCCATCGACGGCGCGGTGTGGGGCGGGTTCGGCACGACGGGCCAGCGGTGCACGGCGGCGAGCCGAGTGGCGGTGCATAAGAGCGTGTACAAGGAATTTACACATCGGTTTGTGGAGCGCGCGAAGGCGCTGCGCGTGGGCAATGGACTGGATTCAACGGTGGACATGGGGCCGTGCATCAACGAACAGCAACTGAAGACGGTGATGTCCTACGTCGAAATTGGAAAGAATGAAGGAGCAAAGCTGCTAACCGGCGGGCGGCGACTGGAAAGCGGCGCGCATGCGAAGGGCTGGTTCCACGAGCCGACAGTGTTTGGCGACGTAAGTCCGAAGATGCGAATTGCGCAGGAGGAAATTTTCGGGCCGGTGGTCTCGGTGATTCCGATCGGGAGCTTCGAGGAAGGAGTGGAGGTGGCGAACGGCGTGGCGTACGGGCTTTCCGCTTCGATTTACACGCGGAACGTAAACCGGGCATTCGCGGCGATGCGCGACGTGTATACGGGAATTGTGTACGTGAACGCACCGACGATCGGAGCCGAAACGCATTTGCCTTTTGGCGGGACCAAGCAGACGGGGAACGGTCACCGCGAAGCGGCGATTGCGGCGATCGATTTCTTCACGGAATGGAAAACGCTGTACATCGATTATTCGGACCGCTTGCAACGCGCGCAGATTGATAACAACTAATTTATTGGTATCCCATGTGGGAGGGATGCCACGGGTGCATGGCCGGAACGATCCTGGTTTTGCTCTTGACATGGCATCGCAGAGGGGGAACCTTATGAATACGTAATGGTTGTCTTATGCAGCCCTACGGGACGCGGCGGGAGGAATTCCCGCATAGGTAGTTGCCGGCAGTAGAGGGTTGGGGCCGTGCCGATGACGTTTCGCTCGAAGAAGCCGCACTGCAGGACGGTCAATTAAGTGGCGTTGCGTTGGCCCGACGCGCCAAGATTTGGAGCATCAGATGTGGCAAAAATTGACCCTGGTAGTACTCGGTCTGTGTTTAGCTTTTCTGACGTTTCGTTTCGTTCAACCCATGGCGCTTCACTACATAGCGCATGCCCAGGTGAAGGTTTCCCCGTTTGTTCTCACCACGGAGTTGTACAGCTTCGAGCAGGACCCTGCTGGAGTCGTGATAAATCGGTTCGTTCAAGCCCGTCGCAGTGACGGCACTACGGTCCGCTCTGAAAGCATCTTTGGAAAGGTTGGGTTTTCTGCGGGGCACAGCGTGCGGAGCGTCATTTTCATGGATGGCCGGCGGTTCTCGGCTTATGATGCCACGAATGTCCGCGTACCCAGCGATGAAGCCTTCGGAAGGCTTGCGCAAGGAGGCCGACGCGCTCGGCGTCACTTGGGATGACAACCTGGCCCGCTTTGCAAGCAGGGAGGACGCAGGGTTGTCCGCCGCCGAAAAGAATGCGAAGTACTGATTTGCTTGTGCCCGATGCCGAAGCAGTGCCCCCTTGACCAAGCCGCATTGACGGTCCTTGACACCGTTCCTAAAATAGAAGTACGGCCAGTTTGCGGGTGAGCTCGGCGAACGCGCGGTTCTCCGGAGCGTTGCGAGGGGCCACCTTGGCCGAGATGCGGAATTTGGCTTGCGCATGCGAACTTCGGCTCTGCAAGAGCGGCGGAACCGGCAGATTCTGGCGGATTTGGTGCGCACGTACATCGAGACGGGCGAGCCGGTCTCCTCGCGCGCGATTTCGCGAAGATATGAAGAGGATTTGAGCACGGCGACGATCCGCAACGTAATGGCGGACCTGGAAGACGGAGGGTATTTGTACCAGCCGCACACCTCCGCGGGACGCGTCCCGACCGCGGCAGCGTACCGGTTTTTCGCGCAGGAAATTGCCTCGCAGGCAACGCTCAACCCCGAGGACCGTGAGTGGATTAAGCGGGAGTTTGCGGGAGCGAAATCCTCGGCGGAAATCACCGAGCGCGCTGGACATGTGCTGGCGGAGGTTTCGAAGGGGCTGGGAATCGTCGTGGCGCCGCCGCTGGCAAAAACGGTGCTGGAACACGCGCGAATGTGGCTGCTGCCGGATGGGCGCGTCGTGGTGGTGCTGATTTCGCCTGGCGGAAGCACGAGAGACAAGATTTTGCGGCCAAACCGGCCCTTCACGCAGGCGGAGCTTGACGCCACGGCGGACTTTCTGAACCGCCACTACTCCGGCTGGGCGCTGGACGCGATTCGCGCGGATTTGCTGCAGAAGCTGGCGACCGAGCGCGAGCGGTACGACGGGATTGCGCGGAGCGCGCTCACGCTGTGCGATCCCGCAGTGCTGGGCGAAGAGACGGCACGGCAGGTACACGTGGAGGGCACAGCGCAGATCGTAGCGTCCGGCGACTTTGCCGATCAGGCGCAACTGCGAGATTTGCTGGCGGCGATTGAGGAGAAGCACCGATTGATCGCGGTGCTGAATGCGTGCATCGAAGCGCCGGAACCCGTGCACGTGCAGATTGGAATCAAAGAGATTGCGGCGGCGGGAGAGAATTTGGCGCTGATCAGCGCGCCCTACATGCACAACGAAGTGGTGCAAGGCTCGCTGGGAATCCTGGGGCCAACGCGAATGCACTACGAGCGCGCGATGACGGCAGTGGAGTATGTGGCGAGGCTGTTCAGCGAGGCCCTCGCGAAGGCGGAATAGAAGCAGTCAGGAAGAGATTGACCGAATGAATTCAGCATGCCCAGGGGCAGGAATCATGGACGAAAAAGAAGATCTGGTACGAGCACAAGAGGAGCAAGGACGGGACGACGAATCGAGCGCCTTCGCTGAAGAGTCGGCAAAGGCGAATGACAGCCTGACGAAACTGGCGGCGGACATGGCGGAGTTGAAACAAACGCTCATGAGGCGGCAGGCGGATTTTGAGAACTACCGGAAGCGGATCGAAAAGGAACGGTCGGAAGACGCACAGCGAACGACGGCGCGAGTGATCGAAGGGCTAATTCCTGTGGTGGATGGATTCGAGCATGCCCTGGCGGCGCATCGTGATCCCGCCTACGAGGGCTACCGGAAGGGATTCGAGATTATTTACAAGCAGTTGCTGGATCACCTGCGGCGTCTGGGCGCGGAGCGCGTGGACCCGACGGGCAAGGCCTTCGATCCCCATTTGCATCAGGCGATGGAGCGGACGGAAACGACCGAGCAAGAGGATGGGCAGATTCTGGAAGTGTTTCAGCCGGGGTATGTGTTTCACGGCCGGGTGTTGCGGCCGGCCATGGTGCGTGTAGCGGTGCGTCCCGCGGCGGCATCCAAAGCGGTGAATTAGAGGGCAGACGGCCGGCGGCCTGCGGTCGCAGCCAGGCTACTGAGCGTCGACCGTCTCGGGAAAGGGACTGGGCTGCTCGGGTTCGCCAACAGCTTCACGGAGGCTGCGCGAGGCGAGCCTAAAACGCAGATTCGTCGGCGGAGACAACAAGAAAAGCATTAAATGCGCTAAGAGCGAACAATGGCTAAGGTCAACGAAAGAGATTATTACGAGGTGCTGGGCGTATCGCGGACAGCGAGCATCGAGGAGATCAAGTCGGCGTATCGCAAGGCGGCGCTGAAGTGGCATCCGGACCGCAATCCGGACAAGAAGGAAGAAGCGGAGGCGAAGTTCCGCGAGTGCACCGAAGCGTACAGCGTGCTGAGCGACGCGCAGAAGCGCCAAATTTACGATACCTACGGGCACGCGGGACTTTCGAGCGCGGGAGCGGGCGGAACGCAGGATTTCAACACGATCTTCCAGGATTTTCACGATATTTTCGGGGACTTCTTCGGGTTCGAGGACCTGTTCGGCCAGCGGCGCGGAGGCCGGAGCCGCGCGCAACGCGGCGCGGACTTGCGCTATGACATGACGCTGACGTTTGAAGAAGCGGCAGCGGGCGTGACAACAAAGATTAAGGTTCCGCGGCAGGAATACTGCGAATCGTGCAACGGGACAGGAGCGAAGAAGGGCACCGGCGTAACGACTTGCCCGACCTGTCACGGGCGCGGGCAGGTTGCCTATCAACAGAGTTTTTTCACCATCAGCAGGACATGCCCGAACTGCCAGGGCGCGGGTCAGATCGTGCGCGAGCGCTGCCCGGATTGCCGCGGGCAAGGCCGTGTGGAGCGCGAGCGGGCCATCGAATTGCGAATTCCTCCGGGCGTGGATACCGGAACCCGGCTGCGCGTGGCAGGCGAGGGCGAGCCCGGACCGAACGGCGGACCGACGGGAGATTTGTACGTCGTCCTCGAAGTGAAAGAACACGCTTTTTTTGAACGGCGCGGCGCGGATCTTTACTGCACGATTCCGCTGAGCGTGGCGCAGGCAGCTCTCGGGACGGAGTTGCAAGTGCCGGGATTAAATGGAGAAGAGAAGCTGAAAATTCCCGAGGGCACGCAAAGCGGCGCGGTGTTTCGCCTGAAAGGGAAGGGATTGGCGGATCCGCGCGGGGGCGGGAAGGGCGACCTCTACTATCACGTGCGGGTGATGACGCCGACGAAACTCACGCGCGAGCAGCGGAAGCTGCTGGAGCAGTTGGGCGCGTCGCTCAAAGTAGAGAACAAGCCGGTGGAGCGCGGGTCGTCGATTTTCGACAAGGTGAAGGACATTTTCGGGTAGCCGCCAGAGGCTTCGGCAAGGAACAGCAGTTTCAGAAGCAATTTGTCCCGAAGAGACGCAGGCTCAGAGGGCGCGCTATTTTCAGGAACGTTCGAGCCAGCGCAGAACCCGCAGGGCGCGGGCGTATTCCAGCGGCTCGGCTCACCGGGCGATTCATCGAGTGGGAAGGAGAGCGACTCGTCGTAGGCGCCGTCGCAGGAGCCATCGTCCGTCCGGGTAGCGCCTGCTCTGGAGATACGAGACCGCGTCGGCCATGCGCGGATCCGTGCCCTGGGCGGCGAGAATGTTTGCGCGGACTTCCCTGCGCGGCGCTCGAATCGCTTCCGTTCAACAAGCCTTTCGTCGCATGCGCTGATATACGATAAACTTTCGCGCATGCGGCGGCGCTTTTTTGTTGAGGCCTTTGAAGGGAACCGCGCCGTTCTTTCCGGCGAGGCTGCGCATCACCTGGGGCGCGTGTTGCGCGCGCAACAAGGACAGCTCTACGAGTTGAGCGACGGCCGGAGCCTGTGGCTTGCAAGGGTTGAGAAGGCGGGACGCGACCGCGTCGAGTTTTCACTGGTCGAACAGCTTCCCGCGGCGGTTCGATCGCTTCAGGTGGCTCTGCTGCTCTCGGTTGTGAAGTTTGACGCCTTTGAGTGGGCAATCGAGAAGGCCACGGAACTCGGCGTTGGAGGCATCATTCCGCTGGCCGCGGCCCGGAGCGAAAAGGGGTTGCTCGCGGCGGCGGCGAAGCGTGCCGAGCGCTGGGAGAAGATTCTGTTCGCGGCGGCGCAGCAGGCGCGGAGCCTGCAAGCTCCGGATCTCGGAGCCCTGGCGGAGCCCGAAGCGGCGTTTCGTGAAGCGGGCGGCGCGATAAAACTGCTGCTCTCGGAGCGGCCTGGCGCCCCAGGTTTGAGAACCGTGCTTGAAAGAGCAAAAGGGGCGAGCGTAACTCTGGCGATTGGCCCGGAGGGCGGCTGGACGGGCGCGGAAATCACTTCCGCTGAGCGGGCTGGGTTCCAGCAGGTGTCGCTCGGCCGGCTGATTCTACGGACGGAGACCGCGGTCGTCGCGGCGCTGGCTTCGGTGAACTACGCGCTTGGCTCCGAGCACCACCAGGCCGCGCCGGAGGCAACAAACGAAGGGCGGGACTGAATCGAATTGCGCATAAGGTGCGTCCAACGGTGGGAGCGAAAACGAAGTGGCGTGCAGAGCAAATGGCATGCTATAAAAAGAGTGCGGCACATGGATAGCAGGGACGAGAAGACCAAGCCGAGTTCGGCGTCTCCCGCGAGTCCGGCGGCGGATTCGCCCGCGAGCGAAGCGCTTTCCATTTCGACTTATTCCGCGGCACCACCCGCTCTGAGCCAGCTGAGCTTTAGCCACTCCTTGCGGCATGAAGTTCGCCTCTGGACGCGAGACCTGCTGATTGCGATTGGCCTGGCGCTGGTGATCATCGTCTTTTTGTATCAGCCGGTGAAGGTGGAAGGCACGAGCATGGCTCCGCTGCTTTCGGACCAGGAGCGCATCTTCATCAACAAATTTGTGTACCGATTTGAGCCGATCCGGCGGGATGACGTTGTGGTCTTCTGGTATCCGCTGGACCGGAGCAAATCGTTCATCAAGCGCGTCATTGGCCTGCCGGGCGAGACGATTCAGATACGCCAGGGCGTGCTGTACGTGAACGGGCGAATGACGCCTGAGCCATACGTGCCGGCGCAGTATGAGGACTTCAGCGATTTCGGTCCGGTGCGCGTCCCGATGGACAGCTACTTCGTAATGGGCGACCATCGCATCAGCTCGAATGATTCGCGCGTGTTCGGTCCGGTGGCGGCGCGGTATATTTACGGCCGAGCGGTGTTCGCCTACTGGCCGGTGGATCACTTCGGTTCGCTCTCGACGGCTGAAGCAAAAGGCAAATAAAGTGATATTGTTATCCCCGCAAATTGGAGGCTGCCCTGACGGAAGTACAGCATCGTCCTGCCGTACTTGCGCTCGAAGACGGGCGTGTATTTAACGGCCGCGCGGCCGGCGCGATCACGCGCCGGGGCGGCGAAGTCGTTTTTAACACCAGCCTTACCGGATATCAGGAAGTATTCACGGATCCCAGCTACGCCGGGCAAATCGTCTGCCTGACCTATCCGCACATCGGAAACGTGGGCGCGAATCTCGACGACGAGGAATCCGCCAAGCCCTTCATCGAGTCGCTGGTGGTGCGCGAATTTTCGCAGATCAGCTCGAATTGGCGCTCGGCGGAATCGGCGCAGCTTTATCTGAACCGGCACAAGATTCCCGTGATTTGGGATATTGATACGCGGGCGCTGGTGCGGCACATACGCAACGTCGGCGCGCTCCGCGGCATTGTCGCGACGGACGGAACACCCGCGGCGCAACTTGTCTTCGAGGCGAAGCAATTGCCCGCGATGGCCGGGCAAGAGCTGGCCAGCCGAGTGACCTGCAAGAAAAGCTACCATTGGCAGAAAGGGTCGATCGATCTGGCGACTTCGCCCTGGAGCGAGGAGATGGGCGAGGCCGGCTCGGCCAATGAATCACGGAAATTTCGCGTAGTGGCATACGACTTCGGAATCAAGCAGAACATTTTGCGACTGCTCGTGGATCATCAATGCGATGTGACGGTGGTTCCCGCGCAAACGTCCGCGGAAGATGTGCTGGCAATGAAGCCCGACGGAGTTTTCCTGTCGAACGGACCGGGCGATCCGGAGCCGATCTCCTACGCCGTCGAAAATATTCGCAAGCTCGCGGGGCGCGTGCCGGTGTTCGGAATTTGCCTGGGGCATCAGCTTTGCGGCCTGGCGCTGGGTGGCAAGACATTCAAGCTGAAATTCGGGCATCACGGGTCGAATCATCCGGTCAAAAACCTGCTGACCAATCAGGTGGAGATTACGGCGCAGAATCACGGGTTCTGCGTGGATCCGGATTCGCTGCCTTCGAGCGAAGTGGAAATCACGCACCTGAACTTGAACGACCACACGAATGAAGGGATGCGGCACAAGAGTTGGCCGCTCTTCAGCGTGCAGTACCATCCGGAGGCCTCGCCGGGCCCGCACGACTCGCACTATCTGTTCACCGAGTTTACGGATTTGATGAAGGAGTTTGCCGCGCCGGGAAGTTCGCGGCGCTAGGCGGCAAGCCGAGGGCCGAGCAGCACAGGAAAGGCGCCGGTCAGGACAAACGCGGAATGCCAAAACGGAAGGACTTAAAAAAGATACTGATCATCGGGTCGGGGCCGATCATTATCGGACAGGCCTGCGAGTTCGACTATTCCGGCGCGCAGGCGTGCAAGGCGTTGCGCGCCGAAGGATACGAGGTCATCCTCGTCAATTCCAATCCCGCCACGATCATGACGGACCCGGAGCTGGCGCACCGGACCTACGTCGAGCCGCTAACAAAGCAGTATCTCGAGGCGATTTTGCGGCGCGAAAGGCCGGATGCGCTGCTGCCCACGGTGGGCGGCCAGACGGCGCTGAATCTGGCGGTTGAGCTGGCCGAAGGCGGCATCCTCGAGAAATACAAAGTCGAAATGATCGGCGCTTCGCTGCGCGCGATTAAAGTGGCGGAAGATCGCCTTTGGTTCAAGGATGCGTGCCGGAAAATAGGACTGGAAGTTCCGGCGTCTGCGCTGGTGAACAACGCGCAGGATGCGCTGCGCCTTTGCGATCAACTCGGATTCCCGCTGGTGATTCGGCCTTCCTTCACCCTGGGAGGCACGGGCGGCTCGATCGCGTACAACAAGGAAGAGTTCGGCGAAGCGATCGCGCATGCGCTGGATATGAGTCCCGTGCATGAAGCGCTGGTGGAAGAGTCCGTGCTGGGGTGGAAAGAGTACGAGCTCGAGGTGATGCGCGATTTCCGCGACAATTTCGTGGTGATCTGCACGATCGAGAATTTCGATCCGATGGGCGTGCACACAGGCGATTCCATCACCGTGGCTCCCGCGCAGACCCTGACCGACAAGGAATATCAGCGGATGCGCGACGCGGCGGCCGCGATCATCCGCGAAGTGGGAGTTGAGACCGGCGGGTCGAACGTACAGTTCGCCGTCAATCCGGAAAACGGGCGCATGGTGGTGATCGAGATGAATCCGCGCGTTTCGCGCAGTTCGGCGCTGGCCAGCAAAGCGACGGGTTTCCCGATTGCGAAGATCGCGGCGCGGCTCGCCGTAGGCATGTCGCTCGATGAAATCGCGAATGACATCACCAAAAAAACGCCCGCGTGCTTCGAGCCCACGATCGACTACGTGGTAACGAAAATTCCGAAGTGGCAATTCGAGAAGTTTCCCGGCGCGGACAGCACGCTCGGCACGCAGATGAAGTCGGTCGGCGAAGTAATGGCGATTGGGCGGACGTTCAAGGAGTCGCTGCAAAAAGGGATTCGTTCGCTGGAGCCGAGCAGTCCGTGGCGAGCACCCGCGGATGCGCCGGATTCGCTGCTGAGGGAAAAACTGGCGACGCCGCGGCCGGACCGCATCCACTGGATTTTGACGGCGGTGGAACGTGGGCTTCCGGCGCAGGAAATTTGCGAGCTGACGAAGATTGATCCCTGGTTCATCCATCAGATCGAGGAATTGACCGCGATGAACCGCCGTGCTGCAGGCGTGACCGTGGAGACGGCGTCGAAGGACTTGCTGCGCGAAGTGAAGCGGCACGGCACGAGCGACGAACAACTGGCGCAAATCTGGAAAACCACCCCGGCGGCGGTGCGCTTGCAGCGCGCGCGGTACGGCGTGGCGCCGGTCTTTAAGCGCGTGGATACCTGCGCGGCCGAATTCGAATCGTTCACGCCGTACCTGTATTCGACGTACGAGGACGAGGACGAAGCGGATCCGCAGGCGCGGCCGAAAATCATGATTCTGGGCAGCGGGCCGAACCGCATCGGCCAGGGGATCGAGTTCGACTATTGCTGCTGCCATGCCTCATTCGCGCTGCGCGAGGACGGCTACGAAACGATCATCGTGAACTGTAACCCGGAGACCGTTTCGACGGACTATGACACGTCGGACCGCCTGTACTTCGAGCCCCTGACGCTCGAGGACGTGCTCGCGATCGTGGAGCGCGAGAGGCCGCAAGGTGTGATCGTGCAATTCGGCGGGCAGACCCCGCTGAACCTGGCGCTGGAATTGAAGCGCAACGGCGTGCCGATCATTGGGACGGCGCCAGAGTCGATTGATCTGGCGGAGGACCGGCGCCGCTTCGGGCGGCTGCTTGAGGAATTGCGGATACCCCAGCCGCGGAATGCGACGGCGCTGGTGCCGGAAGAAGCGGCGCGCGTGGCGGGAGAAATTGGGTTGCCGGTGCTGGTGCGGCCGAGCTACGTGCTGGGCGGTCGCGCGATGGTCATTGCGTACGATGTGAACACGGTGCAGGACTATGTGGCGCAGGCGGCGCTGATGGGGCCCGCGAGGCCGGTGCTGATTGACCAATTCCTCGAGGAAGCCACGGAAGTGGATGTGGATGCGCTGGCCGATGGGACGGATGTGGTCATCGGCGGAATCATGGAGCACATCGAGGAAGCCGGCGTGCATTCGGGGGATTCTTCCTGCGTGCTGCCGCCGGTGAGTCTCACGCCCGCGGTGCTGAACACGATTCGCGAATACACGAAGCGGCTGGCGCGGGCCCTGAAAGTAGTCGGTCTGATGAACGTGCAGTATGCGATTCAGCGCGACACGGTATATGTGCTGGAGGTAAATCCGCGCGCATCGCGCACGGTGCCGTACGTGAGCAAGGCAACGGGCGTGCCGCTCGCGAAGGTGGCCGCCCGCTTGATGGCGGGGCGCAAGCTCGCGGAGATGAAGCTGCCGCTGGTGCAGCACAATGGCGTTTCCGAAGTGGCCGTGCATGAATTTTATGCGGTGAAGTCTCCCGTGTTTCCGTTCAACAAATTCCGGGGCGTGGATACGATCCTGGGGCCCGAGATGCGCTCGACGGGCGAAGTGATGGGCATTTCGAATTCGTATGGGCAGGCGTTCGCGAAGGCGCAGCTCGCGGCGGGACAACGCTTGCCGAGGAAAGGGACGGTGTTTCTCAGTGTGAACGATCGCGACAAGCGGCACGTCGGCGCGCTGGGGAAGGAATTGCACAGTCTGGGCTTCCGGCTGCTGGCGACGCGCGGAACAGCGGCGGCGCTCGAAGCGGCGGGGATTCCGGCGGAACCGGTCTTCAAGGTGAACGAGGGACGCCCCAACATCGTCGATCTGGTGAAAACCGGCAAGATTGATCTGGTCATCAACACTCCGCTCGGGCGCGAGTCGTTCTATGACGAGAAGTCCATCCGCCGGGCGGCGATTCGCTACAATATTCCTTGCATCACCACGCTCGCCGCGGCCAACGCCGCCGCGCGAGGCATTCGCGCTATGATCGAGCAAGGTACGGAAGTCGCGGCCCTACAGGACCTGCATCAAGGGCACGTCGCCGCTTCAGGAGACTAGCTGTGGACCTCTCAGGCGTTTTCCCCGCGCTCACGACGCCGTTTGATTCGACGGGCGCGGTTTCAACGGCATATTTACAGGAGAATATCCGGCGCTATCTGCAGACAGGAGTCGCGGGCTTCACGGTGATCGGCTCTACAGGCGAATCCGTGCTGTTGACCAAGCAGGAAACCGATGCGGTGCTGGCTGCCGCGCGTGAGGCGATCCCCAGAGAAAAGCGCGCCATTGCCGGCACGGGCGCGGAATCCACTGCCGAGACCATTCAAAAGACGAAACGCGCGGCGGAGCTGGGCTACGACGTGGCTCTGGTAAAGACACCGCACTATTACAAGCCGGCGTACAACGCGCGCGTCTTCCTGGAACACTACCGGAGGGTAGCGGATGCCTCTCCCATTCCAGTGATGCTCTATTCGGTGCCGGTTTTCACCGGTGTTGCGCTAGAGCCGCCCGAGGTCATTGCCTTGTCCGAACACCCGAATATCGTGGGCATGAAGGACAGCTCGGGAGACCTGCGGCGCGTCGTGGAAATCGTTGCCGGCGCCAAGCCGGGTTTTCAATTGGTGACCGGCGCGGCGGCGGCGGTTCAGCCCTCGCTGGCAGCCGGCGCGGTAGGGAATATTTTGGCCCTGGCTTGTGTCTTTCCGGAAAAATGCGCGGAACTATTTGAAGCGCAGCGCGCAGGACAAACGGCGAAAGCGCGAGAACTGCAGGGGATGGTGGCGCGGCTTTCCAGGATTGTGGCGGGTGAGAGCATCCCGGGCATCAAGTTCGCGATGGACCTGCGCGGTTATCGCGGGGGCCTTGCACGGCCACCGTTGCTGCCGCTTCAGGATGAGCAAAAAAAGCGGGTTACAGAGGCGGTGATGACTGCGGAACCCGTGGCGGCCCGCGCCTGAGCCTTCCCTACCTTGGGACGACCGGTGAGACCCTGACGATGAGACGTTTTCGCTGAAGGAACATCTAACGGCTCATGGATTGTCGTGCCCTCACGTTCCGGCAGCTTCCTCATCAGCCCAAGCTATTCCTTGACTATTTGGAGCGCTACGAGCGCGTGCGGGGTTTTTATCCGCATCCGCCGGCGATACGGGCCGCCGCAACGATGGCGCGGGAAATCGAGTATCCGGCCGAGCGAAGGCGAGCCATTGCGGATGCATTGCGGCGCCAGAATGCGGAAGGCGGAAGAGCAACGCAGGAGCACCTGGACCGGTTCGAGCGCGGCGCCGTTGCGGTCGTGACGGGGCAGCAGGTTGGACTGCTCGGGGGACCAGCGTACGCCTTTTACAAGGCGCTGAGCGCGGCGCAAATCGCTCGGGAGCTGACGGCGCACGGCGTCGATGCGGTGCCGCTTTTCTGGATGGCCACCGAGGACCATGATGTGGACGAGGTCCGGTGGACGACTTTTTTTGAAAACGGAGAGTTGGTTCGGCTCGAACTGCGGCCTCCCGAGGAAGCCGGCCGGCCGGTGGGACAAATCCGGCTTGGGGAGCGCGCCACGGAAATCGCGAAGATTGCCGGGGGCTTCCTGGAGAATGCCGGGAATGGCGAGCTTGCGGCGCTGGTCCGAAGCGCATGCGGAAGCGAGGATACCTACGCATCGAGCTTTGCGCGGCTGTGGACGCGGCTCTTTGAGAAGCAAGGATTAATTCTGGCCGACCCGCTTGACCCAGTGCTACATCGGATTGCCGCTCCGATTTACCAACGGGCCGTGACGGAGCGGGAGGCGATGAACCGCGCCCTGCTGCAACGAAGCAAGGAACTGGAGAGCGCCGGCTACGAAGCGCAAGTGAAGGTGACGAGCAAGAGCGCGCTGCTCTTTCATTTGTCCCGCGGCGGGCGGCACGCGATCATGCTGGGTAATGGAAAATTCAGAACGCCGGCAAATGAGTGGACACCCGAGGAACTTTTGGCAGCGGCCGCGGAACGGCCGGAAGAGTTCAGTCCGAACGCGCTGCTGCGCCCGGTAGTGCAGGATTATCTCTTTCCGACCGTGGCGTACATCGGCGGGCCCGCGGAAATCTGCTATTTTGCCCAGTCTGAGGTGCTTTACCGGCGGCTCCTCGGGCGCATGCCGGCGGTGTTGCCGCGGGCGGACTTCACGCTGGTGGACGCGAAAGCCGCAAAACTGCTGCGCAAATACGGTTTGCAGGCCGAGGACGTTTGGCATGGGGCTCAGGCTCTTAGGAAGCGCATGGAGGCGGCTTCCGTGCCGAAGGGGCTGGCGCGCAGGTTTGAGCGCGACGAGGCGCGGATCGCGAAGCTGCTCGAGGGGCTCGGCGCGGAAGTCACAAAACTCGATTCGACGCTGGGCGGCGCCGTGCAAACCGCCCGCAGGAAAATCGGGTACCAGGTGGAGAAGCTGAAGCTGAAGACAGGACGCGCGCTCCAGGAACGCACGAGCCATATCGAGCGGCATCAGCAGTACTTGGAGTCGCTTCTCTATCCGCGGAAAGCACTGCCCTCGCGCGAATTGAATCTGCTGCCGTTCCTCGCGCGCATTCCAGACTTCCTGGAACAATTGCAAACCCACGCCACGGCAAAGCAGCTCGGTCACCATTTCATCATCGAGGTGCGGTAAGCTCCGCGCGGCGGAGGCCTGCGTCGCGTGTGCTACCATTTTCCGCGGGTCTTCAAGCTGGAAGCTTCAAGTGCACACGGTTCGGATTCGCACAAGCCGGCGCACGCAATTCCTGGATGTCACCGCGCAGGTGGAAAAGCTGGTGCGGGAATCCGGAGTGGCGCGCGGCGTCTGCTATGTGTACGTTCCGCATACAACGGCGGGCGTAACCATCAATGAGCATGCGGACCCGGATGTCGCGGCGGATCTGGAAGGCATTTTCGACCGGCTGGTGCCGGCTGAGGGTCCATACCGGCACTCGGAAGGGAACACTGACTCGCACATGAAGGCAGCGCTTGCTGGATCGAGCCAGGTGGTCTTTGTGGAGGGAGGCAAGCTCGCGCTGGGCCGGTGGCAAGGCATTTTCTTTTGCGAATTTGACGGCCCGCGCGAGCGGCATTTTCACGTGAAGATTGTTGCCGATCCCCGCTGACCGGGCGCCGCCGGAACCTGACCTTGCGACATTTAAAATCGAAGCGTAGTCGGCTTGAAAAATCGGCCAAATACAACCGAGCATGCCGGCGCTATGCTAGAGTTCGAGCATACAAGATGAACCTCGGCGTTTACGTCCAAGTGCCTTTCTGCCAGACGAAATGCACGTACTGCAATTTTCATACGGGCGTGGTGTCCTCGGCGCGGTTTGCGCCCTACGCGGATACCGTATGCCGTGAGATTCGGGAACATCGGTCGCTTTACGCGGCGGCTGGCCTGCATTCGGCAACTCTCGCAGCCGCGGCCACAGTTGATACGATCTATATCGGCGGCGGAACGCCCAGTCTTCTCGATGCAGAACTGTTGCGCCGGATGCTGGATGCCATTCGCGTGAGCTTCACATGCCGGCTTGCCGAAGTGACGCTCGAAGCCGATCCGGAGACGGTCGCGCCGGCGAAAGCGGTGGCTTGGCGCAGCGCGGGAATCGACCGCGTCAGCTTCGGAGTGCAATCCTTTGTTGATAAGGAACTCGCCGCCTCGGGACGGATGCACCGCCGCGAGGACATCTATCGGGCCGTGCCGACCCTGCGCGACGCCGGGATTCAAAATATCAGCTTCGATTTGATCGCAGGACTCCCGCATCAGACGGCGGAGAGCTGGCGACAGTCGCTCAGCGAACTTGTTCAGTTGGAGCCGCAGCACGTTTCGATTTATTTGCTCGAGATAGACGAGGGCAGCCGGCTGGGCAGGGAAGCGCTCCGCGGAGGCAAGCGTTATAGTGCCGCGAATGTGCCTTCGGAAGACGTCATGGCCGATTTTTACGAGAGGGCGCGAGCCGAGCTTCGCGCGGCGGGATACGAGCACTACGAAATCTCGAACTGGGCGAAGCCGGGTTTTGCCTCGCGGCACAATTTGAAATACTGGCGCCGCGAGCCCTATCTGGGATTTGGTGCGGGCGCGCATTCGTTTTCGGGCAGCGAACGCTGGGCGAATGCGCATGATTCCGCGCAGTACGTGGCCGCATTAGAGGCGGGCCGTTTGCCGGTGAACCAAAGGGAAGAGGTTTCGGCCGAGCAGGCCCTCGATGAGGAACTCTTTCTCGGCTTGCGTCAGCTTGCCGGGGTTGATTTGAGCCACATCGAGCGGCAGTATGGTGTTTCGCTTAGCTCGCGCATTGCGCCGCTGGCAAAACGTGGGCTGCTCCAGCAGGAGGGTTCAGTGGTTCGGCTCGCGCCGGACCGGCTCAGCGTTTCGAACGAGGCTTTTGTTGAGCTGCTGCACTAGTCCCGCCGGCTCGCGCCAAGAGAGGGAGATTGCCGTGAGTCCAACCGATACGAAGCTGCAAGCTGTAGGCGATCCTGACCGCGTCACGCCGCTTGCCGGTGTGGTTGACTTGCGCAGCGATACCGTCACGCGTCCCACCGCGGCGATGCGCCGGGCCATGGCCGAAGCGGAAGTGGGCGACGATGTGTACGGCGAGGATCCGACCGTGAACCGGCTGGAAGCCCGGGCGGCGGAAATCTTTGGCAAGGACGCGGCGCTCTTTGTTCCGACGGGCTGCATGGGGAACCTGATTGCCATCAAGGTGTGGACGCACCATGGCAACGAAGTCATTTGCGAAGAGCGCAGCCATGTGAATCTCTATGAACTCGCCTCCATGTCGGCCATTGCGGGCTGCATGCCGCGTGTGGCGCGCGCCGAGGGCGGCATTCTGAACTGGAAGCTGGTGGAGTCCGCAATCCGGCCAAAGATTTACTACGATTCGCAAACGGCGCTGGTCTGCCTCGAAAACACCGTGAATATGTGGGGCGGGACGGTGTACCCGGCCGCTGCCGTGGACGAGATCTGCGCGGGGGCGCATGCCGCGGGCCTGAAAGTGCACCTGGATGGCGCGCGAATCTTCAATGCGGCGGTGGCGCTCGGGGAAAGTGTCGCGAGGATTGCGCGCAACGTGGACTCGGTGATGTTTTGCCTCTCGAAAGGGCTGGGCGCACCGGTGGGTTCGATGGTGGCGGGATCGAGCGAGTTCATCGAGAAGGCGCGAATCTACCGCAAGATGTTTGGCGGCGGTATGCGGCAGGCAGGTGTCATCGCCGCGGCGGGATTGGTTGCTCTCGAGGAGTCTCCGAGGCGGCTGCATATTGACCATGAGAATGCGAAGCGGCTGGCCGAAGGCATTGCGCAGATGCCCGCGCTTAGCATTGATCCGAAGACGGTGCGGACAAACATTGTGATTTTCGACTGCGCACGCACCGGCAAGACCGCGGTGCAGTTCTGCGAAGATCTGCAGAAGCACCGTGTCTGGGCGCAGGATACGGCGCCGTATTCGGTGCGGCTGGTGACGCATTGCGATGTGGACAGCGCCGGGGTCGAGCGCGCCCTCGAGGTGCTTGAGAAAGTTGCCACCCAGCGGTCCGCCTCGGCGTTCTAGCATCCGCGGCTGCCATTTTGGCAGGCAGGCTCCGTCAACAGGCGAACAGCAGGGGCTGCTCAGCCAGGCTCCATAAGATAAACTTAGGTCAGGTATTTACAAAACAAGATACTGCAAGGGGCCGCCGTGGAATTTTCCTTTACCGATGAACAGCAACAGCTTCGCCGAAGCGTCCGCGAATTCGCCGAGGGCGAAATCGCGCCTCACGTCATGGAGTGGGACGAGGCTTCCCATTTTCCAGTGGAGATCATGCCGAAGCTCGCGCAGATGGGGTTGCTCGGAATCATTTTTCCGGAGCAATACGGCGGCGCTGGGCTCGGCTACATCGAGTACGTAATCGCGATCGAGGAGCTTTCGCGCGTGGATGGCTCGGTCGGAATCATCGTGGCCGCGCACAATTCGCTCTGCAGCAATCACATCTTCAAATTTGGCACCGAGGCGCAGAAGCAAAAGTATCTGGTTCCGCTGGCGCAGGGAAAAAAGATCGGCGCATGGTCGCTGACGGAGCCGGAAGCCGGTTCGGATGCCGGCGGGACGCGGACGACCGCGACCAAGAGCGGCAATTGCTGGGTGCTCAACGGCTCGAAGACCTTCACCACCAACGGGCACTACGCCGATGTTTGCGTGGGCATGGCGGTAACGGATAAATCCAAGGGTTCGCATGGGATCAGCGCGTTTATTCTGGAAAAAGGCATGCCCGGCTTTCGGCCCGGTAAGAAAGAGAACAAACTGGGACTGCGCGCCAGCGACACTTCGGAAATCATCTTCTCGGACTGCAAGGTGCCGGCGGAGAATCTGCTGGGCGAGGAGGGCGAAGGCTTCACGGCAAGCCTGAAAGTTCTCGACGGTGGCCGGATTTCCATCGCGGCGCTCGGGCTCGGAATGGCGCAAGGCGCACTGGATGCCGCGATCCGCTATGCGAAACAGCGGAAGCAGTTTGGCCGGCCAATCAGCGAGTTTCAGGCGATTCAGTTCAAGCTGGCCGATATGGCCACGCAAGTCGAAGCGGCGCGGCTGCTGGTGTACCAGGCGGCATGGCTGGCGGACAGGGGCGATGTGCGGTTCACGCGAGAGTCCAGCATGGCCAAGCTCTTTGCAAGCGAAGTCGCGGTGCGCGTGGCGAACGAGTGCGTGCAGATCCACGGCGGATATGGCTTCATCAAGGACTACCCGGCGGAGAAGTACTACCGTGACGTGAAGCTGTGCACCATTGGCGAAGGTACGAGCGAGATCCAGCGGCTCGTAATTGCCCGCCAGCTACTTGGCAAGAAGTGATTCGCAAGACAGAATAGAGCGATGCACGAAGCGGCGCTCAAAACCTCACAGGAAAATCATGCCAGCCGCGCCAACTGAGCGACCGGCTCAGGGAGGAGAGTCATGGGACCTGGACGCCTGGGCGGAGCGCATCCATTCGGGCGATCCCCGGGCGGTCTCCCGCGCGATTTCCGCGATCGAAGACCACGCGCCGGAAGCGGAAGGCTTGCTAAAGCGGCTCTTTCCGCATACCGGACGCGCATATCTCACCGGTATTACTGGCGCGCCGGGGACCGGCAAGAGTACCCTGGCTGACCGCCTGGCGGCGCTTTATCGCAAGCAGAATCATCCTGTCGGGGTGATCGCGGTTGACCCGACCAGCCCATATTCCGGGGGCGCGATTTTGGGAGACCGCATCCGCATGCAGGGGCACGCGGGCGACTCAGGAGTTTTCATTCGCTCGATGGCAACGCGTGGCTTTCTCGGGGGGCTGGCTCGCGCCACGGCGGAGGTCGCGCTGCTGCTGGACGCGGCGGGCAAGCGGCAGGTGCTCATCGAGACCGTGGGAGTAGGGCAGGACGAAATTGATATCGTGCGGCTGGCGGATTGCGTGATTGTCGTCCTGGTGCCGGGGCTTGGCGATGACATCCAGAACATGAAAGCCGGACTCATGGAGATCGCGGACATTTTCGTGCTAAACAAAGCGGATCGCGAGGGCGCGGACCGGCTGGACCGGCAGCTTCAGGCGATGCTTTCCCTGGTGATGCCGCGCGATGGATGGCATCCGGCGATTGTGCGCACGGTGGCATCCGAGAACAAGGGCATCGACGCCCTGGCGGCGCAAATCGAGAAGTTTCGGTCGCACTTTGAATCAAGCGGCGACCGGCAGCGCAAACATGTCCAGCATTGGAAGAGCCGGTTGATTGAAATGCTCGAGTCACGGCTCCTCGAACGGGTGCTGCCCGGCAAGGAAGGGGAAAAGGAATTGGCCGAGCTGGCGAGCGCGGTAGCGAAGCGGGAGAAGGATCCCTTCACGGCAGTCTCGGAAATTTTGGCGCGAGCTGGTCTGCGGAAATGACCGCGAAGCCTCAGTCACACCGGCGAAACGCTGGTTTCACGCGGACCTTCCGCAAAATTCCTATTCCCGACGGAGAGCGAACTGCCCATGCCCGCATCCGCTAAGTCGCAAGCACAAGCATCGATCGGCATCATTGGCGGCTCCGGCCTTTACGCCATGCCGGGGCTTAAGGAGACGCGCGAAGTTTCGGTCAAGACGCCGTTCGGCGAGCCCTCGGACTCGTTTGTCCTCGGCACGCTCGAGGGCAGGCGCGTGGCGTTCCTTGCCCGGCATGCGCGCGGCCACCGCTTCACGCCAACGGAGATTAACTACCGCGCGAATATTTACGCGATGAAGCTGCTTGGAGTCGAGCGCGTGATTTCCGTGAGCGCGGTCGGCTCGTTGCGGGAGGATTTGCGTCCAGGCGAATTCCTGGTGCCGGACCAATTCGTGGACCGGACGAAGCATCGCGTGTCCACGTTCTTCGGAGGCGGGCTTGTGGCGCACGTTGGATTTGCGCACCCTGTTTGCGCTGACCTCGCGAGCGCCTTGTGCGATGCCAGCGTGCACTGCGGCGTGAAGGTCCACCGGCGCGGCACCTACATCTGCATGGAAGGTCCGCAGTTTTCAACATTGGCGGAAGCGGAGATGCATCGGAAATTGGGTTTCGATGTGATCGGGATGACGAACGTCACCGAGGCAAAGCTGGCGCGGGAAGCGGAGCTCTGCTACTCGACGATGGCCATGATTACGGACTATGACTGCTGGCACCCGGAGCACGAGTCGGTCACAGTGGCGCAAATCGTTGCGACGCTCACGCAAAATGCCGAGAATGCGCAGCGGGTTCTGCGCGAAGCGGTGCGCAGTTTGCCCGCCAAGCGCAAATGCAAATGCGATTCGGCCTTGAAGCACGCGCTTCTGACGGACCCCAAGCTCGTGCCCGCAGCGACGAAGAAGCGTCTGTCCGCGATTGTCTCGAAGTACCTGCCGTGACGGGCGGCCGAAGCGGTCGCGATTTTGCCGGATAATGGTTTTGCCCGTGGGAAGAGACCGCCTTTTTCAAGGCGGGCTTTCATGTGAATGGCTCGGAGGAGAATCCCGTGTCCTTACTCGTCGTTGGTTCGGTGGCGTTTGACGGCCTGGAAAGCCCGTACGGAAAGGTCGAGCGGGCGCTCGGCGGCGCCGCGACATATTTCGCCGTGGCCGCGAGCTTCTTCACGCACGTGAATCTCGTCGGGATTGTCGGCGACGATTTTACGCCCGAAGATGCGCTGATTTTTCGAGGCCGCCGCATTGATACGGACGGACTCGAACGCGCGGCCGGCAAGACGTTCTTTTGGGCGGGCCGCTATTCGGAGAATTTGAACGAGCGAGTAACTCTCGCAACGGAACTGAACGTTTTTGCCGACTTCAAGCCGCGCTTGCCGGAAAAGTATCGGGCCTCCGAGTTCGTTTTCCTGGCGAATATCGCGCCCGGTTTGCAGCGCGACGTGTTGCAGCAGGTGCGCAAGCGGCCGAAGATTGCCGCTCTGGACACCATGAATTATTGGATCGAGCGGAGCAACGGCGAGTTGCGCGAGACGCTCCGGCATGTGGACATTCTGATGATCAACGATTCGGAAACGCGCCAGCTATCGAACGAACATAATTTGCTGCGCGCGGCGAAGCACATCTTCCAGATGGGGCCCTCGACCCTGATCGTGAAACGCGGCGAGTATGGCGCGATGATGGTGGATTCGAAGGGTGTCTTCTGCGTGCCCGCGTTTCCTCTCGAGGAGCCGCATGATCCGACGGGCGCGGGAGACAGCTTTGCCGGCGGATTCATGGGTTATCTCGCTTCGGTAGGTAAAAAGAATGACGCAGCGCTGCGCCGGGCGATGGTCTACGGGTCGGTGATGGGCAGCTTTACGGTCGAGCAATTCGGTCTCGAGCGCCTGCGCCGCCTGAAGCGTGCGGAGATACACGCCAGGGCACGCCACTTCGCGAAGCTCACGCAATTCAAACTGTAGCGTGTACAATCGCCCTCGTTACATTGCTTCATACTCCGTACCAGGGGATGGGAGCGGCGCTTCGATCGAAAGACGGCCACTATGCTTCCGCTTACCGCCATTGTCGCTCGTCTTGCGTGGGCCGGTTTTCTCGGCGCGCTGATTGGCATTGAACGCAATATCCGGCGCCGCCCGGCGGGAATGCGCACGGGCTTCTGCGTTTCGCTTGGCGCCGCGCTATTTACGGTTGTCTCGGTGGAGATTGCGCGCCGTACCGGCGACGCCAGCACCACTCGCATTGCGTCCAATATCGTGCAGGGCATCGGCTTCCTCGGCGCGGGCGTCATCTTGCGCGAACGAGGCAGCATCGTGGGCCTGACGACCGCGGCGACGATTTTTGCCACGGCGGCCATCGGCATGGCTGCGGGAGGCGGGCTCTTCTGGGTTTCGGGCATCGGATGCAGCCTGACGCTCTTCGCGCTGGTTGCGCTCGTCTTTGTGGAGGATTGGCTGCACCTGAAATGCCGCCACATGCTCTTCCGCATCACCACAGCGGATACGCGGGAGGTCATGGCGGACGTGCATCGCGTTTTTGCCGAAATGAAAGTCACGCTCGACAATCTTCACGTTACGGTGAAAGACGGCGGCAACGTGGTTCAGTTTGATGCGGATGTCGACCATCGCCAGCAGGAGAGAATCTTTGCTCAGGTGGGCCGGCCCGGCACGGAAATCGAAATGTATCCCGTCGAGAGACACGCCGAATGAAGGCCATCGTGGCGGACGCTTCCGCAATCGCCGGCGGCGCGGTACGAAAGCCAGCTGCGCTTCCCGCTGACCCTTTGATTGTGCCCTTTGCGCCGGCGTCTCCCGGCGATAACGAACGGCTCGCGGCCGGCATCGTAGAGGCGCGGCGGCTGGGATGGAGAGTCGCTGCGGCCAGCTCACCTGTCTCCGATGCGTACTTCGCCGCACCCGTGGAAACACGCCGCAAGGAATTGCTCGCGGCTCTGGCTTTGCCGCAGGCGGATGCGCTGATCGCCGTTCGAGGAGGCTACGGGTCAAATTACTTGCTGGACGGGCTGACGATCGAATCGCCCGAGCAGCCTCGCATCGTCCTGGGCTTCAGTGATGTCACTTCGCTCCAGCTATTCCTCTGGCAGAAGCACAAATGGGTGACGTTCTACGGGCCGATGCTGGCGGCCGGATTGGACCACGGCGCGGGACGCCCGCGCGGCTACGATGAGGCTTCGCTTCTCTCGGCGCTCCGAGGCGATGCGGCGGAGTGGAGCATGAACCTGCAAGGCACGCCGCTGGTTGCGGGCGTCGCCGAAGGACTTTTGCTCGGCGGCTGCCTGACGCTGCTGCAAACGGCGATCGGCACGCCGTGGGATCTCGATGCGCGGGAAGCGATTTTGCTGCTGGAAGACCGCGCGATGAAGCCCTGGCAAGTGGATCGCGCCTTGATGCATCTCGCGCAGGCTGGGAAACTGGAACACGTCCGCGGCATCGTGCTGGGAGATTTTCCCGAGTGCGACCCGCCGGTCTCCGGCAGCCCCACGGTGCGGCAGGTCGCAACTCGCATTCTAGGCCGGCTTGGCGTTCCTGTCGTGTATGGCGCTCCGCTTGGGCACACGGCGCGCCCGATGCTGACTGTGCCGCTGGGCGTGCGCGCGAGGCTCGTGGCCGAAGGGCAGGGGAGGCTCGAGATTCTGGAGCGTGCTGTGGCGCGGTGAAAAGGGGAGATCCTCCGAACCTCCGGGAGGGAAGACTTTTCGGCGAAGGACGACGCCGGAAAGCTTGGAAACGGGAGCCAATGGGCAACGAAAGGCATGTACACGTGATCGGCATAGCGGGTTCCGCGATGGCGCCGCTTGCCGGCATGCTGCGGGAATCCGGCTATCGCGTCACGGGCTCGGATTCCGGAGTCTATCCGCCGGCTTCGACTTTGCTCGATAACCTGGGCATTGCCTACTTCAACGGTTTCGACGCGGTGCACCTGCGGCCCGCGCCGGATCTGGTGGTCGTGGCCAATATCATCGCGCGAGGCAACCCGGAACTCGAGGAGACGCTCGACCGGCGCATCCCGTACCGCTCACTGCCGGAAATTCTTGAAGAAATCTTCCTTCCCGGCAAGCATTCGATCGTCGTGAGCGGCACACACGGCAAGACGACCACCACGGCCATGCTGGCGTGGATCTTTCAAACCGCCGCGCGAAGGCCGAATTTTTTGGTAGGCGGAGTCGCGGAAAACTTCGGCAAGAGCTATGGACTTGGCGGCGGCGACGAGTTCATTCTGGAAGGGGACGAGTACGAGACGGCATTCTGGGACCGCGGTCCGAAATTCTTCCACTATCACCCGGACGATTTGATCATCACGTCGCTCGAATACGATCATGCCGATATCTATCCTGATTTCGCGGCCTACGAACTCGCGTTCAAGCGCCTCGTGAACTTGGTGCCGCGGCGCGGGCGCGTGGTGACCTGGGGTGACGCCGGCGAGTCCGGTCCGGCTCTTCAGCGATCGGTCGAGAAAGCGTTCTGCCCGGTAGAAACGTACGGATTTGGCGCGGCAAACGACTGGGTGGCTGAGCGCGTGCGCCACGAAGGCGAAACCATGCGCTTCCGCGTCACGCATCGTGGCCGGCCTTTCAGCGAAGTGACGCTTAACGCGACCGGCCGCCACAACGTTCTCAACGCGCTCGCGGCAACCGCCGTCGCGCACGGGCGCGGCATTTCGGCCGAGAATATTGCCAAGGCGCTTTCCACCTTTCTTAGCGTCAAGCGGCGCATGGATGTAAAGGGAGAGGCCGGCGGCGTGCTGGTCGTGGACGATTTCGCGCATCACCCGACCGCTGTTCGCGCGACCATCGAAGCCGCGCGGGGCCGCTGGCCGAATCGCCGCCTGTGGGCCATTCTCGAACCACGCTCAAATTCCATGCGCCGCAAAGTCTTTCAGGAAGCGCTGCCGCAATCGCTGGCGCTCGCTGACCGCGTTTCGCTCGGCGGTGTTTTTCGCGCACAGCAACTTGCGGACGACTCCCGCATGGACCCTGAGTCCGTTGCGGCCCGCGTGCGAGAGCTGGGGAAAGAGGCCCGCGTCTTCGATGGCTCGGACTCACTTGCCGCGCATCTCGCCGCGGAGGCACGGCCCGGAGATTTGCTGCTGATCATGTCCAACGGCAGCTTCGACGGGCTGTGCGAGAAGCTTCTGCGTGCGCTTAAGACACGGCATCCGGCGGCCGATCCTGTCTCGTCAGGAGTTCCTTCCCAGTGAGCTGCCAGAACGGCGGATTCGCAAGCCGCGGCGAACGCACGCTGCTGCCTATTTCCGTGTTGTTTCTGCTCCTGGGAGCTGCGCCAGCCGCGCACGCCACCATCACCTACCGCGTTTCGCTGGCGCGCCCGGAACAGCACATTTTCCATGTGACCATGGTCGTGCCGAAAGTCAGCGGCGACCTCACGCTGCAAATGCCCGCGTGGAACGCCCTCTACCAGATCCGCGATTTCGGCCACCATGTTCAGCAGGTCGAAGCGTTTGCGGAGAGCAGCGGTTCGGCCGGAAATGCTAAACCGCTGCGCGCGGAGAAAATGGACAAACAGACCTGGCGCATAGCCGGGGACGACAGCCGTACCCGCGATATCACGATTCGTTACGCGGCCTACTGGGATGATCCGGGGCCGTTTGGCACGCAGCTCAGCGCCACGCACGCCTTTATTAACCCAGCGATGATCCTGATGTACGCGCCGAAGCGCCGTGGCGAGGATGCCGTACTGACCTTCGCGAACGTTCCAGACGGATGGCGATGGATAACTTCGGCGCCGGTGTTCCTCCCGTCGGCCGGGCCGGCAGAGATGAACGGCATCCTCGTTTCCGACTATGACCAGCTCGCGGATTCACCGGTTGAGATGGGCAAGTTCGAGGAGTTTGGGTTGCCCGACTTGCCCAATATCCGCGTTGCCGTGCATGGAGACGATTGGGACAAGGCGCGAATGCAAGACGAACTCACCAAAATCTGCAAATACGAACTCGCGCTGATGGGTGGCGCGCCGTTCAAGAACTACACGTTCCTCTACCACATTGGCAGGGCCGCGGCAGGCGGTGGCGGCGGCATGGAGCACGCGGATTCCACGGCGATCAGCATTCCCTCCGATCAGTTTCTGGCGAATGTTTCCGCGCATGAATTCTTTCACCTCTGGAATGTGAAACGCATCCGCCCGGCTTCTCTCGATCCTGTGGACTACAGCAAGGAGCAATACACGCGGGTGTTGTGGTTCGCCGAGGGAGTCACAAGCACCTACGCTTCCTACACCCTCGAGCGCACCGGCATCTGGAAGAAGCAGCAGTTCTATGATGATTTGGCCGCGCAGATCGGCGAACTCGAGCGCCGGCCGGCGAATCGCTGGCAGAGCGCCGAGCAATCGAGCCTGGATGCATGGCTCGAAAAATATCCGCTCTACAATCAGCCGGACTTCAGTGTGTCGTATTACACAAAGGGCCAGGTTCTTGGCGTTCTGCTCGACCTGCTGATTCGCGACCGCACCGGCGGGGCAAAGAGCCTCGATGACGTGATGCGCTCGATGAACGCGGATTTCGCCAGGCGCAACAAGCCCTATCGCGACAGCCTGGATATCCGGCTCACAGCGGAAAAAGTCGCGGGCGTTTCGTTTGCGGACTTCTTCGCGAAGTACGTCGCCGCAGCGGAGCCGCTCCCGTACGAACCGACGCTCGCCCTAGCGGGGCTCGAGCTGCGTAAGGCCGAGCGCAAACGGCCCGTGCTGGGCTTCTATTACGAACGCGACGCGGCGGGAAATTATTTCGTTCGCGACGTGGAAGCCGGAAGCGGAGCGGCCGAAGCTGGCTTGCAGCCGAACGACCTGATTCTCGCTTGGAACGGCGCGGACCCTCCGCGCCGCGCCGAGCGCTGGCTGCGAGAGCATCAGCCTGGCGACACCCTGCGGCTCAAGGTTCGCCGCAACGGGAACGAACTCGAGTTGCCAATCCCGCTGGGTGAAGCCAGCGAACTGTATTTCGCAATAACCGAATCAGCGCACGCAAACGAGAAGGCTCGCCGGATTCGGGAAGGCTGGCTGCGCGGTTCGCTCGCGGCGGGCGCTGCCGCGGCAGCCGGCGCAGAGTAGGTTTCGGAAAGGCAGGATCACAACTCTTTGGCCGGAGACTTCCGGGGCAGCCGCCACTCATGATCCGAACGTTGTTTATCGCGATTTTTCTCTCGCTCTACACTCTTGTTCTCGGCCCGCCCCTCCTGATCTGGACATGGCTGACGAAGAACCCTGACCTGCTCTATTGGGCCGGCGTGAAGGGCGTCATGTTTTTCGTGCGCGCGGTGGGAGTCAAGGTTCGCGTTGTGGGCCGCGAGCGCATCCCCTCCGGGGCATGCCTTTTCTACGCGAATCACACCAGTTCGGCCGATGCTCCTGCCGTGGTGGGAGCCATCCCGCGGCGGATTGCCATCCTGCTCAAGGAGTCCCTGTTCCGCTGGCCGATTGTGGGAACGGCTTTCACGCTCGCGCATTTTATTCCCGTCAAACGCGAATCGCACGAATCCGCCGTCGCGAGCATGGAGAAAGCCACCGAAGCGATGCGCAAGGGCCAGTCCTTTCTGATCTATCCCGAGGGAACGCGGAGTCCTGATGGGCGGCTGCAAGCCTTCAAGAAAGGAGCAGCCGTGATGGCTATCCACGCGAAAGTACCCTTGGTGCCAGTGGCCTGTTCGGGCGCTCATCGCATCATGGGAAAGCGTTCGCTCGTCATTCATCCTGGCGAAATTCTGGTGGAATTTCTGCCGCCGATTGATGCCGCGCAATATTCCCTCGAGCAGCGCGAGGAGCTGAACACGCGTATGCGCGCGGAAATGGCCGCCGGGCTGCCGGAGGACCAGCGGCCCGCGGCCGTGTAGAACTTCCTGCCGAAATCTGTGCAATGGCGTGACTCGGAAAGTCAAGGTATTCGGAAGCTGCACGGACCTTAGGCCGGGCCACACCCGGAGGCACGGGCTATCCTGTGTTCCGCCGCTGCAATCCAACTGGCAGGGAAGCGCTGCGATCGCTCGGCGCAAGCCGCCGCCGGCGAACGCTCCCCTGGGGGTAGCGCCGGCGGCGACGCGAGCCTCCAGATGCGAATTCCGGGCATGAGCAAGAACGAAATATCCGCAGTCGAAGCAGATTTGCTGCTGCGAAAACTGATGAACGAGGCGATCCCGGTGATTGCGTTCTACGCTTCGCGCGAGGGAGTGCAAGCTCGAGTGCGTGGGTGTATCGAGGCCATCACCGATGTGATGGGGCTGCAACTGGCAACGAACCAAGAGGCGCCTGAGACCAGGTCGCACGTTTCCATACCGATGGGCAGTCCCGTGGGGAGCGGCTGCCGGTTCATGTATGGAGACAAGCGCGAGTTGCCGGAATCCGTGCGCGAAGAATGGGCGGGCGAGCTCGGAGAAATGGCGCTGACCATTGTGCTCCCGTACCGGGCGCGCTTGACGCTCTTTTTTACCATTTAGATGGCCGGGAGCTTTAAGGTATCAGGATTGGTGTCGGAAGCTGCGATTTGCGGCCATCTCACCGCCGGGCGGGAGCGCCCAGAAACTGGCGCGGCGAATCGCACTGTCACTGCTACGGCCCGGTTTCGCCGGGCGCTGTCCAGTGCAAAGCGCGTGAGCGTGAAATTCCGAGGCTGAGTGTGCGAGAATCTGCGCACACATGCGAACGCCAAGGAATCTGCTCACCGTCATTTCGTGCGCGACTACTTTGTCTTTGTGGGCAAGCGCAGCGGCGGCGCAGTCGCCACCTCCGAAGGAGCGCCTGCTCTGGCAAAAGCTCGAGGCTGTGGTTCATCAAGAAGACGCACGGCTGGACGGGGTTCTCGGGGTCGAGATTCTCGATCTGACCAGCGAAGGCAATCTCTCGCTCAACGCGGACGAGGTCTTCCCGACCGCAAGCACAATCAAGATCGCGATATTGGCCGAACTCTACCGGCAGGCACAGCAGGGCAAGCTGAAGTTATCGGATTTCTATACGGTGCAATCCTCCGATCTGGTTGGCGGGAGCGGCATCGCCCAAGCCCTGACGCCAGGCGCAACACGGCTTACGCTGCGGGACGTGGCCGTGCTGATGGTTTCCGTCAGCGACAACTCGATGACCAACGTATTGATCGACCGCGTTGGCATGGAGAACGTCAACGCGATGCTCGATGGGCTGGGGCTTTCGCACACGCGCCTCCGGCGCAAGATGATGGACGTGAAAGCGGCAGCGGAAGGGCGCGAGAACGTCGCGACGCCGCACGAACTGGCGCTGCTCTTGAAATCCCTCTACGAAAACAGAGTGCTGAACTCGCAGTTTACCCAGGATTATTTTCAGGTTCTTTCCGTTCACAAAGAAAGCTACATCCCGCGCTATCTTCCCGAGGACCTGCGTATCGCCAACAAGCCGGGAGAACTCGAAGGCGTGCGCAACGATTGCGGCATCGTCTTCACCGGCCGGCGGCCTTACGTCCTCTGCGCGATGAGCAGCTATGTGCGGCACGAGCGCGATGCAGGAGATGCCATCAGCCGGATTTCCGAAGCGGCGTGGCGAATGTTCGATCGCCTCGACCGAAGCTCCGGCCTCGGCCGCGTGGTTTCTGCGCGCGATTCCAGTCCGCCGTGATGAGAAGGCGGCTCCCGGCGCGAACGATGCGGGGTTAGCGGCGTTCCTGAAGCCGTTGAAGCTGAAATTCGAGTTCGCGGACGCGCCGCTGCAACTCAGGAAGGCGATTCAGGGCCGCTGTGTTTTTGAGCCACTGCCGGTTGTCCATAGCGGGATACCCGGAAAAGTGCGCCCTGGCCGGGATGTCGCTGGGAATACCGCTTTTCGCCGTCACCACCGAGCCATCGCCGATGGTGAGGTGACCGGCCGTGCCAACCTGACCGGCGAGGATGCAGCCTTCACCCACCTTGGTCGAACCGGCGAGCCCGACCTGCCCGCAGAGCATGGCATTTGCGCCGACGCGCGAAGCGTGGCCGATGAGGACCAAGTCGTCAATTTTGGTGCCGTGGCCAATGCGGGTTTCGCCGACCGTTGCGCGATCCACGCAGGCATTCGACTGCACTTCAACGTCGTCCTCGAGAATTGCCGGCCCGGATTGCGCCATTTTGAACCAGGAGCCATCCTTCAGACGCGCGAAGCCAAGCCCGTCGCCGCCGATAACGACGCCGTTCTGCAGGATCACGCGATTGCCAATGCGGCATGACTCGCGCACAACGGCGTGCGCGTGGGCGAAAAAATCGTCGCCAATCACCGCGTTGCGGTAAATCGTCACGAAGCTGTGAAGCACGGCATTCGTTCCGATTTGCGCGCCTTCGTCGATGAAGCAGTAGGGGCCGATGTGCGCACCCGCGCCGACGGTCGCGGACTTGGCGATGATCGCGGTTGGGTGCACACCCGGTGCATATCGCGGCGGCTCGTAAAAAAGATGGATGGCTTTGGCGAACGCAAGGTAGGGATTTGCGGAGCGCAGCGCTGCGAGAGGAGGCAGAGCGGGGTCGCGGTGAATCGCGATATGCGGCTCGAGGAGCACAGCGGAAGCGCGCGTGGTCTTCAGCAGGTGGAAGTAACGGCGATTGGCGAGAAACGTCAGATGGCCGGACTTGGCATACTCGATGCCGGCGACGCCGGAAATTTCCAGGTCGGCGGGTCCTTCCAATCGGCAGTCGAGCTTCGCGGCAATCTCGGAAAGTCTCATGGGTCACCTTTGCTGATGGGGATGCGAATTTCGAGTTTCGCACAGGGAAGGCTGGCAGTCGACAGTTCACGCTCGGCGTGAACCTGCGGATATCGCCAGGAGCAAGCACGGGTTCACCAACGGCCGAAGTGCTAGTCGGTGAAGAGGCGCGGCTGAGCGGCCCCGGCGGCGGCAACCGCGGGCTTGCGCCGTGCGATGCCGACCACGCCGAGCACGGTCAGTTCGGAAAGCGCCGAGCGCGGCACGAAGATGCGATCGGTGGCCGAATTCAGGTCGGGCGGCGTGATTTGCAATCCGTTGTCCAGCAGGCCAAGTAAATCGTTGGGGATTACTCCCTCAAGCGAATCGCCGTCCGTAAAGCGCAGGCGCACCCACAAGCCGTCGAGTTTCGGGCGGCTGAGGAATGCTTTGCGTTCCGGCGCGAAATCCTCGGAAAATTCCCGAACAAAATACACGGCCCGGATTTTGCCGAGCGGCACGGACTCGTGCTCGCCGTCCTGGGTCAGGAAATCGAGCGGATCAATTTGCCCGAGGCGGGAGGGATTCAGATAGCCGCGCAGGACTCGCTTGTCGAGCAGCGAGACGACGACTTTCTTGTGGGTAGAGACTGGGGCTCGGGTCTTCAAAATAGGCCGAATCGCAAAACAAGGTAGCTGATTTGCGAAATGGCAACGGGTATGTTATGTTAAGCACGTTTTTCTTGTCAACTCTTTGGTTTTCATGGGGTTAGGGGTCCGGAGCCGCGCCCGTTGACCGAAAAGAAGCAGATTCTCAAATCAGCTTCGATCATCTCCCTGGTCACGATCGTCAGCCGCATCATGGGCTACGTGCGCGACCAGCGCATCGCTCTCCTTCTGGGCACCACGATTTCAGCGGACTCCTTCATTTTGGCGTACCGCATCCCAAATCTTTTCCGCAGGTTGGTGGCGGAAGGCTCCATGACGGCGTCGTTCATTCCGGTATTCACGACCTATATGCGGGAGAAGACCGCCAAGGAGGTCTGGGAATTCGCCAATAAGCTGTTCTGGACCCTCGCGGTCATCGTTGCCATTATCACCGTGCTCGGAATGGTCTTCTCGCCGGCGGTCATTCACGCCTTCACGTCCTCTGGCCGCACCGTTTCCTTCGATGAGGCCATCACGCTCAATCGCATTATCTTCCCCTATTTGTTCTTCGTGGCGCTGGCCGCGCTGGCCATGGGCATTCTTAACTGCTTCCATCAGTTTGGACTTCCGGCCTCGACCTCCGTCTTGCTGAACGTCTCGATCATCGTGTTTTCGGTAGCTGCGGTCTGGAGGTACTTCGAGAACCCCGCCGTATCCCTGGCGGTGGGCGTTCTTGTCGGCGGCGTGCTGCAGTTCCTGGTTCAAGTGCCATCTCTGGTGCGGAAGGGGATGAAATTCGATTTTGGAGTCTCGCTGTCGCATCCCGGAATCAAGGAAGTGGGGCGGCTGATTGTGCCGCGGTTTTTCGGAATCGGGATCGGCCAGATTAACCTGTTTGTAGATACCTATTTTTCGACAGCCGCGCGAATGCCCAGCGGCAGTTTGGCGGCTCTTTATCTTTCCGATCGCGTCATGGAACTGGTGCTCGGCGGCTATGCTATCGCGGTGGCCACGGCCATTCTGCCCATGATGTCGCATCAGGCGGCGGCGAGCGATTTCGAAGGCCTGAAGAGGACGCTGACCTTCTCCGTGCGCATCGTCGCGTTTATTACCATACCCGCCGCGCTCGGTTTAATGATTTTGCGTGAGCCGATCATTCGAGTCCTCTTCCAGCACGGACATTTCGACGCCGAATCGACGAAGCTGACCGCGCGAGCGCTGCTGTATTACGCGTTCGGATTACCGGCGCTGGCTTCGGTGAAACTGGTGGTTCCGGCCTTCTATTCGGCCAAGGACACGAGAACTCCCGTAATCGTCGCGTCCATCTCGATGGTCATCAACATCATCCTGAATATCCTGTTCCTCAAAACGGCCCTCTTTGCGCGCGTGCAGAACGGCGGTCCGGCGCTGGCCACGGCGATCTCCTGCTACTTCGATTTCTTTGCGCTCTTCGCCATCTTCCGCATCCGGTTCGGAAGGATGGGTACCATCGAGATTCTCCAATCGTTCTGGAAGATCCTGATCTGCGCGGGAATCATGGGCGTGGCTTGCTGGTTCGGCGGGCATTACACGGCGTTCACGATTTACTCGCGCTTCCTGGTGCAATTGAGCGTCTTTGCGGCGCTGATTGGCGGCGCCACGATTCTGTACCTGGGGCTGGCGTGGATTTTCCATTGTCACGAACTGGAAGAGATTTATGGTATTGCGCTGCGCCGCCGGCCCGGCGGAGAAGGGTACCAGGAAGCGTGATGGATGCAGCGGCTGCGGTCACGGCGTTTTTGAATTACGCGAGAATTGAAAAGGGCCTCTCGCCGAATACCATCGCGGCATACCGGCGCGATTTGAGCAAATTTGAAGGATTTCTGCGCAGGCGCAAGCTGGAATTGAACAGTATTGATCGCGACGCGCTTATGGAATTTCTCTCGAGCCTTTACCGGCAGAACCTGGAGAGCAAATCCGTGGCGCGCAACCTGGTCACGTTGCGCAACTTCTTTCGCTTCCTCCAGATTCAGCAAGTGATCGAGAACGATCCGGCCTTGAATCTCGAGTCGCCCAAAATCCGCAGGTCGCTCCCCGGCTATTTGCGCTTGGAGGACGTGGATCGCCTGCTGAAACAGCCGGACGATAAAACGCCTCTCGGCTTGCGCGACCGAGCCATGCTCGAGGTGCTGTATTCGACAGGCTTGCGCGTTTCCGAGCTGATCCATCTGCGCACGGCGGACCTCGACGCGAAAGTCGGCTGCATTCGGTGCATTGGCAAGGGCGATAAGGAGCGTATTGTGCCGGTGGGGAAGAAGGCGCTCGCCGTGGTCGAGCGCTACCTGCGCGATGCGCGCCCCAAGCTGGCGAAGAAGCACGCGCCGAGTCCGATGCTATTCGTTAACCGGCGGGGACAGCCGCTGACGCGCGTGGGCGTCTGGAAAATTCTTTCGGATCACGGCAAGCGGGCCGGGTTCCGCATGGCGCTGACGCCCCACATGCTCCGCCACAGTTTCGCCACTCATCTGCTCGAGCGCGGCGCGGACCTGCGTTCCGTGCAACTCATGCTGGGGCATTCCGATATCTCCACCACGCAGATCTACACGCACGTGGTGGAAGACCGGCTAAAACAGGTTTATAAGGCGCATCATCCTCGCGCATGAAGCGAGCGTGAAGCGCCGGGGCCAGGCAAGGCGGGCAACAGATCGGTTCAAGAGCGGTCGCCGCGCGAGCAGGGCGGGGCGTCCTGAAGCAGAAGGAGCGCAATGCCAGACTATATGTTTTTGCTGGAAAGCCGGCTTTCGCCGGAGCAGCGCGCGGCCATGATGCGCGTGCAGGAGCTTTCCGCCGCGATGGGCTTCAACGTCTACCTTACCGGCGGGACGGTGCGCGATCTGATCACCGGCGCCACGCTGCGCGATCTGGATTTCACCGTCGAAGGAAACCCCTCGAAGATCGCGAGGGAACTCGAAAAGGGCGGGGCAAGGATTCTCGATGAGGATGAGAAGCTGCGGCAAATCGAAATCCTCTTCGCGGGCGATTGCGAAGGAAGCATTTCCGCCGCGCGGGACGACCACTACGTGCGGCCCGGCACCAAGCCGGAAATTCGCTGGTCCACGATCATGGAGGATCTGCGGCGGCGGGATTTCTCGCTCAATGCCATTGCCATTTCGCTGAATCCGGCATCGCGCGGACTGCTGCTCGATCCCACGAACGGCCTCTCCGATATCGAGCGCGCCGAAGTGCGGGCGCTGACGATTCACAGCTTCACCAATCAACCCGTACGCCTGCTTCGGGCGTTGCGCTTTGCCGCGCGCATGGGCTTCAAAATCGAAAGCCGCACGCAAGAATGGTTCGATCTGGCACTGGAGCGCGGGCTCAAGGAGCAAATCACTCCGGAAGACGCCGGGGCGGAGCTTCGCGCATTGGCGAAGGAAGAACGCCCGGGAATCGTCTTGAAAGCATGGGAAGAACGCGACCTGCTCGAGACGGTGAATCCGCTGCTGGCGAAAAAACATCCGGACTACGACGCGATCAACCGGCTCGTGAAGGTGCGCGACGACCTGATGATGGCGGGATTGCGGCCTCGTCTGGCGACTCCGATGCTTCTAGCGATCCTTGGCAAGATGAAAGGCCGCGAACTCGGCGGCGTGCTCTCGAAGGTGGGATTCCGGTCGGCGGAAATTGCGGAGGTGGAGGGATTCGAGGACAAGGCACTGACTGCCCAGAAGGAACTGACCGGAAAGAAGACCGCGTCGCCCATCGACGCCTATCGCTTTCTCGAGCGCATGCCCGTCGAGCAGATTGCCTACCTGCTGGCAGAATCGAGCAATTCAGCGGCGCTCTCGAAGATTCGCGCCTACCTCAACAAATGGCGGCCCGTGCGACACACGCAAACGGCCGTTGCCAATGAGCTGGAAGCTCTGGGCATGCCCCGGGGGCAGAAATTCGATCAGATTATCGAACAGATGTTCGCCATGCAGCTGACCGGGCGCGGAAAAACGCCGGAGGAGCGCGAAAAGATCTTGCGCAAGCTCTCCGGAATCAAGGAGCAGCCGAAGAAGAAGGAAAAAGAGAAGAAGCCGCGAACGGAGAAGGCGGGCAAGGAAAAGCCCGCGAAAGGGACGGTTGCGGCGCCCGCGGCGAAGACGGCGCCTGCGAAGGCGAAAGCCGCGCATGCGGCCGCGGCGCATCCTGGGAAGGCTTCGAAGAAACGGAAGTGAATTTCTCCGCCCGGTCTGTGGATAATTGCGGAATGCAAGTCGCAATTCTCGCGCGAGGGTTTAGAATCGAGTTCCATGGGTCAATCAAGCCAAGCGCCGCCATTTGTCCACCTGCACGTACACACCGACTACAGCCTGCTCGATGGAGCCTGCGAAACGACGGAACTCCTCGACGAAGCCTCGCGCCAGAGAATGCCGGCCGTGGCTATCACCGATCACGGCAATCTGTTCGCGGCGGCGAATTTTTTTCATGAGGCAACCAAGCGCGGCGTAAAACCGATCATCGGCTGCGAAGTCTATGTGGCCAAAGGCAGCCGGCACGAGCGAGGCGAGAAAGCAGGACCGGCGAATGGCAGCAGCGCGGACCGCAACGAGATGGAGCCTGGTGCGCGCGGCAGCAATCATCTGGTGCTGCTGAGCGAAACGCCGGAAGGCTATCAAAACCTGGTCAAGCTGGTCTCGGCGGGATTCCTGGAGGGTTTCTATTACAAGCCGCGCATTGATTATGACCTGCTGGCCAAGCATAGCCGGGGGCTGATTGCGCTATCCGCGTGTCTGCGCGGCCCGGTGACAGAGCCGGTGGTGGATCAGAAGCTGGATCAGGCGCGCGAGAATGCCTACCGCCTGCGCGATATCTTCGGCAAGGGCAACTTCTTCCTCGAAATTCAGGATCAGGGTCTCGAAATCGAGCGCGACGTGAATCGCGACTTGGTGCGGCTCTCGAAAGAAACGGGCATTCCGCTCGTAGCGACAAACGACTGCCACTACTTGCATCACGAGGATGCGCACGCGCAGGAAGTGCTGCTGTGCATTCAAACCGGCAAGACGATGAGCGACGAGAACCGCATGAAGTTCGCCACGGACCAGTTCTACTTCAAGTCGGCGGATGAAATGGCGCGGGTATTTGGCGAGTTGCCGGATGCGCTGAGCCGCACCGCGGAGATCGCCTCGCGTTGCAATGTCCGCATCGAGCGGATTGCCAATCCGTTCCCCGAATTCAAGGTGCCGGAAGGGCAGACGGCGGCGAGTTATTTCGAAGCGGTGGTGCGCGAGGGATTCGCGACGCGAGTCCCACAGCTTGAGCGGCTGGCGAAGCAAGGAGCCCTGAGGCATCCACTGGCGGAATACGAGCAGCGGCTCACTTCTGAGATTGAAATGATCAAGAAGATGCGCTACGAGGGCTACTTCCTGATCGTTTGGGATTTTATCCACTACGCGCGGGCGCAGGGCGTCCCGGTGGGACCGGGGCGTGGCTCGGCGGCGGGCAGTCTGGTGAGCTACGCGCTGCGCATCACGGATGTCGATCCGCTGCAATACAACTTGCTCTTCGAGCGGTTCCTGAATCCGGAGCGCGTTTCGATGCCGGATATTGACATTGATTTTTGCATGCGGCGGCGCGGCGAGCTGATTGACTACGTGACGAACAAATATGGCCGCGAAAACGTGGCGCAGATCATTACGTTTGGGACCATGGCGGCAAAAGCGGCGATAAAGGACGTGGGCCGGGCGATGGATATTCCTTATGGCGAGGTTGACCGGCTGGCGAAGATGGTGCCGGCTACGCTCGGCATCGAGCTGAAGGACGCGCTCGAAGAAGCGCCGCAACTGAAGTCCGCGATCAACTCGGACGAAAGACTAAAGGACCTGATGGCTGTGGCGCTGCGGCTCGAAGGACTTGCGCGCCATGCTTCCACGCACGCCGCGGGCGTGGTCATTTCCCCGCGCCCGCTGACGGACGTGGTGCCCGTTTACAAGACCAACCGGGATGAAATCACGACGCAGTACGACATGAACGCGCTCGAACGCATCGGCCTGCTGAAGATGGATTTCCTCGGGCTGACGACGCTCACGGTCTTGCACGATGCCGTGCGAATGGTCGAGCAGAACCGCGGCGTCAAGCTGGATCTCGACAACTTGCCGCTAGACGACGCGGATACCTATAAGCTGTTCGCGCGCGGCGACACAACGGCGATTTTCCAATTCGAGTCGCACGGCATGCGCGACATCCTGCGCCGCTATCAGCCAACGCGAATCGAGGACCTGACCGCGCTGAACGCGCTGTACCGTCCAGGACCAATTCAGGGCGGCATGATCGACGATTTCATCAAACGGAAGCACGGAACCACCAAGGTCGCTTACGAACTGCCGCAGTTGAAGGACATTCTGGAAGAGACCTACGGCGTGATTTTGTATCAAGAGCAGGTCATGCAGATTGCGAACCGGCTGGCGAATTTCTCGCTCGGCGAAGCGGACATTTTGCGCCGCGCCATGGGCAAAAAGAAAAAAGAAGAGATGGCGGCGCAGCGAGCGAAATTCATGGCCGGGTGCGCGGAAAACAAGATTCCGGAAAAGAAAGCCGAAAAGATTTTCAATCTGATGGAGGAGTTCGCGGGCTACGGATTCAATAAATCGCACTCCTGCGCGTACGCGCTGCTCGCCTATCAGACGGCCTATCTGAAGACGCACTACCCGGTGGAATTTATGGCCGCGCTGCTGACTTCGGAAGCGGGAAATACCGACAAGACCGTAAAATACATCAACGAAGCGCGCGGGATGAGCATCGCGATTCTGCCGCCGGATGTGAACGAAAGCGATCTGTATTTCACGCCGGTCGGGGAATCGATTCGCTTTGGGCTGGCGGCGATCAAGAATGTCGGCGAGAACACAGCCAAGGCCATTCGCGAGTCACGGCTGAACCAGGGCGAATTTCGCACGCTCTACGATTTCTGCGAGCGCATCGATTCACGGTTCTTAAACAAGCGTGTTTTCGAGAGTCTGATTAAATCGGGCGCGATGGATTCGCTGGGCCCGCGGGAGAGCCTGCTCGCCTCGGTGGACGACGCGCTCTCGGCGCAGCAGCGCGCTGCCCGGACGCGGGAAATCGGACAACATGGGCTCTTCGGCGCGGCGGCTGCCCCGGCGCCTGAACCCTTTTTGCTGCGGGATGCGCCGCAGTGGAGCGAGGAAGAGCGGCTGGCCAGCGAATACGCGATGCTTGGGTTTTACGTCTCCGGGCATCCGCTTGAGAAGTACGCCTCACGACTCGCCGAAGTGCGAGCGGTCTCGCTGGCGGAGGTGGAAGGCCAGCGCAACGGCAAGGATCTGACCATTGCGGCGCTGATCGTTGGGGCGCGTCCCATGCGCTCGAAAAAAGGCGCGCGATGGGCTATCTTCACCATTCAGGATATGACCGGCGTGCAGGAACTCCTGGTTTTCCCGGAGAGCTTTCAGCGCTTCGAGCAGGTACTCAAGAGCGGGACGCCGCTGCTGATGAAAGTCCGCGTGCAAGTGGAAGAGGCAGGCACGCGGCTTTCGCTGCAGGAAGTACGAAGGCTGGAGACGATCGTGGAACGGGCGAACGCGCCGGAATTCCGCCTCCGGCTTGCCATGGGCGACTTGAACGAGGAGCGGATGCACCGGCTCGAACTGGCGCTGGCGCAATTTCCGGGACCGAGCCCGGTCGTTTTCGAGGTGCAAGCCGAAGACGGCTCAGCTCTGGTGATGCAATGCCGGCAACGAGTGCGCATCGGCCCGGACTTGGCCGATGCAGTACGGCAAATTTGCGGAGAGAACGCCATTTCCGCGGAGGCGGCATGACGTGAAGGACGAGCCGAAGGCCAAGCCGCTGACTAGCGCGCAGGAGCGCCAACGCGAAATCGAGCGCCTGGAACGCGACGTCGAGGAGTTGCGAAAGCTCGCGGGCAGCGTGGACGGAGACGTGGATGCGGCTTCCGAGCTCGAACGCATTCGAGCGCAGGTGGCTGAACTGCGGCATGAATTTTACGCGCACCTGGGGCCCTGGCAACGGGCGCAGCTCGCGCGGCACCAGCAGCGGCCGTACTTTCTGGATCTGATTCCGCTGCTTTTCACCGACTTCATGGAGCTGCACGGCGACCGCGCCTTTGGCGACGACAAGGCGATGATCGCGGGACTGGCGAAGTTTCATGGCCGGCCCGTCGCCGTCATAGGACACCAGAAGGGGCGCGACACCAAGCAGCGCCTGCAACGTAACTTCGGCCAGCCGAAGCCCGAGGGCTACCGCAAAGCCTTGCGAGTGATGCAACTGGCCGCGAAATTTCGAAGGCCGGTGCTGACGTTCGTGGACACGCCGGGCGCCTATCCCGGGATTGACGCGGAAGAGCGCGGACAGGGCGAGGCCATCGCGCGAAATCTGCGCGAGATGGCGCGGCTGCCGGTTCCCATCATCGTCACGGTGACGGGTGAGGGTGGCTCCGGCGGAGCGCTGGCAATCGCCGTGGGCGACCGCGTGAATATTCTCGAGAACAGCTTCTACTCCGTGATTTCGCCCGAGGGCTGCGCCTCGATTATCTGGCGCGACGCGAGCAAAGCGGAAACCGCGGCGGCGGCAATGAAAATTACCGCGACAGACCTGAAAGACCTGGGCATCGTCGATGAGATCGTGCCGGAGCCGGAAGGCGGGGCGCACACAGACCACGAAGCGGCGGCGCGGCTGCTGGATGAAGTGTTGGAACGCCAGCTCGTCGCCCTGACCAATGAGCCGGTTCGCGCGCTCCTCACAGCCCGGTATGAGAAATTCCGCAACATGGGGCAGTACTTCGACTTTGGAATCTGAGCCGGAGAAGCGGGCGAGTTGGTGTCGCGTCAGCTCACCGTCCCGTTCTTTTTTGTAAGTGCGGATTCTGCTGGATTTAGCGTCCTCTTCCTTCCTCCCGGGCGTTGCCGAGCGGCATTGGCGGATTGGCTACGTTGCGGTGAGCTTTTCGCTGCAGCGCGACACGCGCGGGCTACTCTTGTTGCGCATACACAAACGTGCGGATGGCTCCCGAGCGCGCGCGGGCGCGCTGGACCAAGATGCACGGAGGTCAGGGCGCTCATGTCGGAACCCTTCCGGCCATACGAAAAGCTGGTGGACATCACCATTTACGGGAAGAAGTTTCAGGTGCCGGAGCGGAATTCGCTGCTGCGCTGCTTTCAATTCATCAGCCCGGAGACGATTCCGTACGGGCGATTCTGCTGGAACCAGGATTGCCAGTACTGCCGGGTGACCTGCCAATTGCCGGACGATGATGAGCCGCGGGAGATGCTGAGCTGCAAGTTCATTGTGATGGCGGGCATGGAAATCACGGAAATAAGCCAGGAATTGAAGTGGTGCCTCCGGGCGAAGCTGCCGAGCGACGCGACGGTCGCGCCCTAAAGCGATGGTCCTTCTCTCTCCGGCATGATTCGCTCTGCTCTGGCCATGTGTGCCGTCGTGAGAAGACTTTAGTTCTGGACGCTTGCTGCCGCAGAATGGCGCCTGGCCACCCCGGCGGATAACTCGTCAGCAGAGGGATCTCAGCTTTTGAGGCAGCCGTATGGATCTGCCAAACACAGGGGAAACGTGCTGTCTTTGTCCCAGGTTTCGAACGGAAACAAGCAAAACGAACTGTGCACTTTCCGGTAAGAAAATCATTCGGCGCGGTAACCTAACCGGATTAAGTACGTTCTGCGGCCTTGTTTGGCGTGGCCCTGGAGTCTTGAAGCGATCAATTTCCAGTCCAGCAGTGCATCCGATTCGCCGCCTCGGTAGGACTAACCACTCTCGCTTTCGATGCGTCTGCGGCTTTCATGTCCGTGATGCCAACCAATCTCCACTTGTAAGGGGGAGGGTCGCCCAACCTCCCGGCACCAGGAATGAAGATGAACCGAAGCTTGTACCGCTGGTATTCGACTACGCGACTCGGTATGGGGGGACGCGGATCGTCATGCTCCGACGAGTCGTCTTTGGGTGGAGCGCCGCAGCGCGTTAATAATAGTTCGGCGTCGTCCGTGACTCCACGAGAGACTGGCCTCCCCTTGGAGTCCGTCACAGCCGCGGTGCCCGCGCCAGATCGTGGAGAACTATTCGTCCGTTCCGTCGGGCTTGCAATCTGTTCGCAACCCGATTTCCGCAGATCTCGATAGGCTTGCCGCTTGCGAAAATTCTTGTCGGTCAGCAAGCAGGCGCCGGCCACCCAACGCTCGACTATCTGCCCGTCTCTCCAGCGCTCACGTTTCACGTTCTTTTGCGCACCCCCGGCTGCGGACTTTCCATCAGGTTGGTGATCGCCAGACAGCGGTGCAAACTCGGCGGCAAGCCTTCGTAAGCGACGGGCCAACGGCCGCCAAGCGGCGGAACCCTGCGCGGGGCCACTTCCGAAAGCGCGCGAGGCGCGGATCCAGGCAATCCGTAATCGGCGGCTCGCCATTTGCAGTTTCGGCAGGCGTGGCCTACATTCTGTACGACATGGCGAAAAGTGAAGTTCTTGCGTGCGATGGGTGCGGACAGGCAGCCTCGGCGGAGCATATCGCGCGAAGGCTGCGGCGGCTCGAATGGGCCACGCGATTCCGCCCGGTGCATATTCAGGTGCTGCTACTCGGAGCGGCGATGCCCGAGCGGAGCGACGAACTGATTTACTCGCCAGACGGCGCGTTCAGAGGGGAAGCTGAGCAGGTTTTGAAGGCTGCGGCCATCGCGGTGCAGAATCGCGAGAAGGAAGCGGTGCAAAGCGAATTTCAGCGCGCGGGCATGTTCGTGGCGCATGTGCTGGAATGCCCCGTCGAGATCCCGGGAGACCACGGAGCGACACTCGAAACCTTGCTGGAGAGGCGGATGCCGGCCGTGCTCGCCCGAATACGGCGGTCGCTGAAACCGAAAAAACTGGCGCCAATCTCGAGCGCGCTGGATCCATTTCTTGAGCGGCTCTCCGCGGAGTCGCAATGCGACGTATTGCTGAAGAATGGACGAGCATTCGATTTGGCTCATGACGATCATCTGGAACTTTCGCAACGATTGCAGGATGCGCTCGCGGCGCGCAGGTCGGTGTGACGGTCGTCACATGGCCGCCGCAAAGGCACACGTGCGCCATCACTTGGCGCAATCGAGAGAATGGGACGGGATGGCGCCTGCGGCAAATCTGGCTGTGATAGAATTGCGTTTACTTGAGTTCTGGCTTGCTGGGGAGTTCCGCCCATGAATCAGCGCACCAAGTTTGGCATAGGAATTGGCGTGATCGTTGTGTCCATGGCGTTCCTGGCGTGGCTCGGATACGGTGAAAGCAAGACGTATTACCACACCATTGCGGAGCTTCAGACCATGCCAAGCGATGGGATGAATCACCGGATGCGCGTCGGCGGCACGGTGGCTCCCGGAAGCATTCATCAACTGACGGGCCGAATCGATTTCGTGCTGCAAGGGGAAGGGAAGTCGCTCCCGGTAAGCTACATGGGGACCGACCCCTTGCCCGATACTTTTAAGGATAATTCACAGGCGCTCGTGGAAGGGCGGCTAGACCGGGATGGGCGGTTTGTTGCGGAGCACGTGCAGGCAAAGTGCGCCTCGAAATATGAAGCCGCTTCGGTGAATCCGGAAAAGGCGGGAGCGGGCACGCCAGGCGCGAGAGATTAGGATCCGCGAATAAGGGCGGGCGAACCTCGGCTGATTTGCTCGGTGCCGGCGCGGATTCAGCCGCACAGACAAGAGCGCTTGTGCTGCTAAGGAGATAGGCGGAAGTTCGGTGGATGTATTCGGCTCATTTGCGCTGCTTCTTGCGTTTGTCTGTGCCGCGTATGCGTTTGTCGGCGGCATTTTTGCGATTACGACGCGGCATCCCCTCTTAATTAAGAGCGCCCGGCAGGCTGGAATCGCCGCCTGCGGTTTGATCTTCATCGGGACAGTCAGCCTCGAATATCTTTTTTTCACGGACAATTTTTCCATCGCCTACGTGGTGCAGCACAGCAACCGCGATCTGCCGGTCTTCTATAAAGTGGCGGCGCTGTGGTCGGGGCAGGAAGGCTCGTTGCTCTTCTGGAGTTTTATTCTTTCGATCTACGTTCTTTCCGTGCTCCTGGTTTACCGGAACAAAAACGGCGAGTTGATGCCGTACGTGGGCGTGGTTCTCGCGGGCGTGCAACTTTTCTTCCTGACGCTGAATAACTTCGTGTCCAGCCCGTTCAAGGCGCTGGCGGTGGCCGGAACAGGATTCGTGGCGCGGGGCGACGGAAACGGGCTGACACCGCTTTTGCAATACCCGGAGATGGTGATTCACCCGCCGAATTTGTATTCCGGGTACACGGGATTCACGATTCCATTCGCATTTGCGCTGGCAGCGCTGCTGGCAAGGTATCCGGGCGAGAAGTGGATTCACCTGACGCGCAAATGGACGATGATCGCGTGGTGCTTCCAGAGCATGGGCATTCTGCTGGGCGCGCACTGGGCGTACGCGGTGCTGGGCTGGGGAGGCTACTGGGGCTGGGATCCGGTCGAAAACGCCTCGCTGCTGCCGTGGCTGACGGGCACGGCATTTTTGCATTCCGTAATGATGCAGGAAAAGCGCGGGATGATGAAGGTGTGGAACGTGTGGCTGGTGTTCTGCACGTTTTTCCTCTGCATTCTGGGAACGTTTCTGACGCGCAGCGGCGTGGTCAGCTCGGTGCACGCCTTTACGCAATCGAATACGGCGAACTGGTTCGTGGGATTTCTGGCGCTGGCGCTCGGTGTCTGCCTGGTGGCGTATTTCAAAAACCGCGACTACCTGAAATCGGAAAACCAACTGGATTCGATCATCTCTCGCGAGTCGAGCTTCCTCTTCAACAATTTGATTTTGCTGGTTTCGTGCGTGGCGGTGCTTTCCGGAACGCTGTTCCCGGTGCTTTCCGAATGGGTGACGGGAAACAAAATCAGCGTGGGCGCGCCCTTCTTCACGAAAGTGAATGTGCCGCTGGGGCTGCTGTTGCTGTTTCTGACGGGTGTGGGGCCTCTTCTGGCCTGGCGGAGAACTTCGGCGGAAAGCCTGAAGCGAAATTTCGGCTGGCCGGCGCTCAGCGGGCTGGCGGCGGGAGTGATTGCGTTTTCGCTGGGCTTCCGAGAGATGTTTTCGCTGATTTGCCTGATGCTGTGCGTGTTCGTGGCGATGACGGTGATTCTCGAGTTTTACCGCGGCGCGCGGGTGATCCGGTCGCGGTCGGGAGCGAGCTTCGCGTCCTCGGCGATTGAACTGACGATGCGCAACACACGGCGCTACGGCGGATATATCGTGCACATGGGCATGGTGTTCGTATTCATCGGCCTTTCCGGCGCGGCATTCAACCGCGATGCGCAGAAGGAGATGCCGCTCGGCGCGGCCATGGACCTTGGCCAATATCAGCTCGTGATGCAGGGCATGGATGCGCGGCCGGAGAAGAATTACACGGCGGAGCGCGCGATTGTCGAAGTGCTGCGCGGCGGCAAGCCGGTGATGATGCTGTATCCGGAGAAGCGGCGATTCGTCACCAATCAGGAAAACGGGACGATGGTGGCGATTCATTCGACGCTGAGGGAAGATTTGTACGTGGTTTATGCCGGCCAGGAGAACGGCACCCCGGTCATTCACGCGTTTTTGAATCCGCTGGTGAAATGGATTTGGCTCGGCGGAATCGTGGTGGTGATGGGCACGCTGGTGGCGCTGCTGCCGAACCGTCGCTCCGTGCTGGTGCTGACGGCAGAAGCGGCTCGAGGAAAGGCTATCGCGCCGGCGCTGGCGCCGCAGAACGCGGTGTTGCGAGAAGGGCATGACTAAAGTTCGTCCAATCCTGGCGGCGATGGGGCTGCTGGCCCTGGCATCCGCGCCTGTCGTGATGGTCCCGGTTTTCGCTCAGCAGCCGAATGACCGCGCGCATCAGCTTGGCGCGAAATTGAAATGCATGTGCGGCGGCTGCGATCAATCGGCGGGCGGCTGTTATCACACGGGCGGGGCGTTCTCCGGCCCGTGCGACACGGCGAAAGGGATGCTGCGGGAAATCAGCGCGCGCCTCAATCAAGGGCAGAGCGAGGAGCAGATTTTGCGGGCCTTCGAGCAGCAGTTTGGGACCGAGGTGTTCATCGAACCGCCGAAGAGCGGGTTCAGCCTCGTGGCGTGGATCCTGCCGTTCGCGTATTTGGCCGCGGGAACGCTGCTGGTGGTTTTTGTGATCAGCCGGTGGAGCAAGCGGTCACTCCGGCAGGCGACGGCGGCAGCCGGCGGCCCAGCGGTTTCGCCGGAGTATCTGGCGCGCGCCAGAGCCGAGGCGGAACGGGAGACGGACGATTGATGGTGTGTTTTGCCCTTGGCGCAGCGGCGCTTTTCCTTACGTCCACCGGGGCGGGCGATTCGCTTCCATCTTCGGGATGGGCTATTCTGGGAGCTTGCCTGGCTCTCGCGGCGGCAACTCTGCTCTTCATTTTCATGATCCAGCCGGACGCTTCGGATTTGGCTCCGCACCGCTCGAAGCTCGATCAATTGATGGAGCGGCGCGACGCGATTTACGACAATTTGCGCGATTTGCGGTTCGAGCATCGCGCGGGGAAGTATTCGGAAGGGGACTACGAGGCGATGAAAGCATCGCTGGAAAACGAGGCGGCGCTGGTGCTGGCCGAAATCGACCGCGTGACGGATGCGCAGACGCGCCGGCCGCGAGGAGCCCGATGAAGCGTGTCCGGCGATTTACGGCGCCCGCGGCGCTCGCGGTCGCGGCGCCGCTCCTCTTTGCAGGGCTCGCGATGGGCGGCACGCTCAAAGGCACGGTAAAAAACGGCACGACCGGCCAGCCGGCGGCTGGCGTGAAGGTGATCCTGATTCAGTTACAGGGCACCATGCAGCCGGTGGCCAGCACGGTTTCCGGCGCGCAGGGGCAATTCAGCTTTGACAATCCGAATCTGGGCGCGCAACCGATGCTGGTGCGCGCGGTGTACAAAGATGTAAATTTTCACGAGCCCGCGCCTCCCGGGCAGAGCGAGGTGCAGGTGGAGATTTTCGAGCCTACGACGGACCCACAGTCGATCAAGGTCACCTCGCGAGCGGTCATTTTTCAGCCGAATGGAGCGAAGCTGACGGTTGGCGAGGAATATTTCATCGAGAATATTTCGCAGCCCCCCAAGGCATTTTTCAGCACGGCGGGGAATTTTGAGTTTGCCCTGCCGCCTGGAGCGGAACTCCAGCAAGTCGCGGCTTCCGGTCCGACGAAGATGCCGGTCGTGCAGGCGCCGATTGACAAGTCGAAGAACCATTACGCCATCGCCTACGCCTTCCGGCCAGGCCAGAGCACGGTCCGCTTTTCGTATGAACTGCCGTACGCGGATAACGCCGCGGTGGTAAAGCTGCCGCCAAGTCCCTATCCGGCCGGGCAGGTGCTGGTGGTGGCGGCGCCAACCGTGCAGATCAGCGGCGAGGGGTGGCAGCCGGGCGGCCAGCAAGAGGGCATGAATATTTATGGGCGCGACAACGTTGCGGCAAACACTGCGCTCACGGTGAATGTGGCGGGAACGGCGCCGCCCGCCTCGCCGAGTGCCGATGCGGGTCCGCAAGGAGACGGCGCGCCGGGCAGCGGCGCAGACATTGTCGTTGTGCCGGGGCGCTTTGACGGAGCGAAATGGTACCTTCTCGGCGCACTGGCGGTGATTTTCGGCGTGCTGGCGTTTCTGCTTTCGCGGAAGACGATTGTAACCGTACCGGTGAATGGAGCGGGTGAGCACGTAACCACGGCCTTGCCGGCCGCGGCGAAAACCCGCGTCCGGCCGGCGGCAAGCGGCGCGACGGCATTTGCGCCGCAAGGCTCTGCGGTTAACGCGGAGGCCAAGATTGCGGACGTCGACGCGGAGATCGGCACGAGCCTGGATTCGCTGAAGGACCGGCTGTTCCGGCTGGAGTTGCGCTTGCAAGCCGGAACGATTTCGGAAGAAGAATACGCACGGGAGCGCGCGAACGCGGAAAAGATGCTTCGGGAGCTGGTTCGCGGCTGAACAAGCGGCGCGCAACACGTCGTCTCCGGGACAGGCTCCGCGGAAGCGACGCACCTGCCGGGACGCGGGCAGGCCAGATCTTGCGAAGACGGCGGTGAGAGCGCGTGGTGAGCTTGACGGCGCACGGCACGGGCATCCAGCTCGAAAACATCGAGAAGAGATACGGCAGCATCTATGCGCTGAAACAAGTGTCGCTCGAAATTGCCGGCGGCGAATGCGTGGCGCTGGCCGGGCGCAACGGTTCGGGCAAAACGACGCTGTTGCGAATCGCCGCCGGACTTGTGAAACCAACGAGCGGACGCGTGGCGCTTCTGGATGCGCAGGGCGCGCATGGCCCGCGGAACGGCACCCGGGCGGCGGGATTCGTGGGGCACGCCACAATGCTCTATGAGGAGCTCACGGCGGAGGAGAACTTGCGCCTTTTTGCCCGGCTGCTGGCGGTGCCGGATGCGAACACGCGCATTGCGCGGCTGCTGCGCGAAGTGGGTCTCGAAGAGCGCCGCGGCTCGCCGTTACGGACGTTTTCGCGCGGCATGCGCCAGCGCGTGGCGATAGCCCGAGCCTTGCTGCGCGAGCCGGGATTGTTGCTGCTGGATGAACCGGCGACCGGGCTCGATCCGGCGGGGACGCAGTGGCTCGCCGGGCAATTGCGCGCCTTGCGGGATGCGGGCTGTACGATTGTGATGAGTCTGCATGGGGAGTCCGCGCTTTCGGCACTGGCGAAGCGCGCGGTCCGGCTGGAACGCGGGAAGGTGGCCGCGGACACACGCGAGGGCGCGGACCTGGGCGCGGTACTGGCGTTTTCGGATGCGCAATGAGTTTGCTGGCGACCACATCGGCGCTGCTCGGGAAGGAACTTCGCACGGAGTTCCGTTCACGCGAGTTGCTGACGACGACCATCGTTTTCATTTTGCTCGTGGTCGTGCTGTTCAGCTTCACATTTGATCCGAGCGCGGCGGAATCGCGGCGATTCGGGCCAGGGCTGCTGTGGCTGGCCTTTCTGTTCGCGGCCTCCCTGATGCTGCAATCCTGTTTTGTGCGCGAACAGAATAACGACACGCTCGGCGCGCTGCGGCTGGCAGTGGCGGACCCCTTCGCGATTTTTCTGGCGAAGCTGAGCGCCAACACCCTGTTCCTGTTTCTGACGGAGCTGCTCATGGTTCCGGTCTTTACGGTCCTGTACAACGTTCCGTTGCTGGCCGTCGTGCCGCAATTGGCTCTGGTGCTTTTTCTTGGGAGCTTCGGGCTGGCGGTAACCGGCACGGCGCTCTCCGCGGTCTCCGCGCAGGCGCGTATGCGCGAGCTGATGCTGCCGCTCTTGCTGCTGCCCCTGCTGACGCCGCTTCTGATCGCGAGCACGGAAGCGACAGCGGCGCTCTTTGATACGAAGCCCGCGCTGCGATGGGACTGGGTGGCGATTCTGGCCGCGTTTGACGTCGTGTTTTTGACGGCGGTATGGCTTTTCGGCGAATATCTTCTGGAGGAGTGAGGATGTTGCGTTTTACGAGCCATCGGCGGGCCGGGCTGGCGGCGCGATGAACAAGAGCATTCTGGCGGCCCTGGCGGTTTGCGCGCTGATTGGCGTTTCGGCGTATGCCGCGTTTTATGTCGCGCCCACGGAACAGACGATGGGGCTGGTGCAGCGGATTTTTTATCTGCACGCTCCTTGCGGGATGACCGCGCTGCTCGCGTTTTTTGTGTCCTTCATCGGCTGCGCCGGGTATCTGCTGAAGCGCGAATCGAAATGGGATTGGCTGGCGGTGGCTTCGGCGGAAACGGGAATCGCATTTTGCACCGTGGTGCTGCTGACCGGCCCGATCTGGGCGCATCCCGCGTGGGGCGTTTGGTGGGCGTGGGATGCGCGCCTGACTTCAACCCTGGTGCTCTGGCTGCTGTACATTTCTTATCTCGTGTTGCGCACCATGGTCGAAGATGCGAACCGGCGCGCGCAGATTTGCGCCTTCTATGGAATTTTCGCGTTCCTGGACGTGCCGCTGGTGTACGGCTCGATTTGGTGGTGGCGGACGCAGCATCCGCAGCCGGTGGTGTTCACGAGCGGAGGACTCGATCCGACCATGCGGAAAGTCTTCTATCTTTCGTGGCTCACCCTGATGTGCCTGATGGCCCTGCTGATTCGCCAGCGGTACCAGCTCGAGAAAACGCGCGAAGAAGTGGAAGTCTTGAAACGGGAAGTGGAGAACGCATGAAGAACCTTGGAAGCGTTTTTGCGGCCTACATGATTGGCTGGGCCGTGTTCTTTCTCTTTTCGGTGAGCATCGCGCGGCGGACGGACGCGCTGCGCGAGGAAATCGAGCGGCTGAACGCGCGCTTGAAGGATCTGGTGAAGCAAGGGAAATAAATGGCGGGGAAGAAGCGGGTCGGCATTGTGCTATTCCAATTGGGCGGGCCGGACTCGCTCGAAGCCGTACGCCCCTTTCTGCAAAACCTCTTTCTCGATCCGGACATTATCCCGATGGGGCCGCTGGGATTTCTGCGGACGCCGCTGGCGAAATGGATCGCGAAGAAGCGTTCGGTGCCGGTGGCGGCGCGTTACGCGATGATTGGAAGACGCTCGCCGATCGGCATTCTGACGGAGCGGCAGCGTCAGGAACTGGTCGCGGCCGTTTCACCGTACCTCGATGCGGTCGCGGTAACGGCGATGCGCTACTGGCATCCGCTGACCGCGGAAGCGGCGGAGAAATTGCGGAGGGCCTTTCCTCTGGAAGAGATTATTTTGCTGCCCCTCTATCCGCATTTTTCCTACGCGACCACGCTAAGCAGCCTGAAGGAATGGAACCGCGTTTACGGATCCTCCGAGAGCGGGCCGCCGCAGAAGACCATCAGCCAGTTTTATGATCACCCGTTGTATGTTGCCGCGCTCGTGCGGCGCATCGGTTCGATGCTGCGGCTGTATCCGGAGAGTTCGGGGATTCACCTTGTCTTTAGCGCGCACGGGTTGCCCATGAGCCTGGTGAGAAAAGGCGACCCGTATCCAAAGCAGGTCCAGGAGACGGTGCGGCTGGTATGCGAGCGTGGGGCGCGAGAGTTCGCGGGCTGGCCAAAGACGCATCTGCTTTGCTATCAGAGCCGCGTGGGCCCGGCAAAATGGCTCGAGCCGCCGTTTGTGGGCACGCTTGAGCGGCTGGGGCTCGAAGGCGTAAAGGAAATACTGGTCGTGCCCATTTCGTTTGTGACCGAGCACATCGAAACGCTGCACGAAATCAATATTGACGGCCGGGCGGATGCGAAGCGGTTTGGGATCCAGCGATTTCACATGATGCCGGCGGTCGGAGATTCACCGCTGTTTATCGCCGCGCTGAAGGACCTGGTCTTGCGGGCGGCGGGGATCGAGACCGCGCCGATGGAGACGGCGCGGTCCACGCCGGCAGCATGATGAGAGAGGCGTTTGGAAGAGCGTATCCCGCGGAAGCGGGAACCCTGGGTCCCGCGAGAGACGGGCAGGCCGTTGCGGAGGCCGGCCACCGCCGCGAGCAGCGGAACGGAAGCTGCGTTATAATTTCGGGGATGAGAAAATCGAAATGACGACAACCTACAGCGCGGGAGTAAACCGGTTCGCGAAATTCACCGTGGCGTGGACGGTGCTGCTGTTTATCGCGGGCGCCCTCGTGACTTCCAACAACGCGGCGCTTTCCGTGCCGGACTGGCCGAAATCGTTCGGGACGTGGTTTCCATCGCTGCGGCAGCTCGCCGGCGGCGCCTTTTTCGAACATTCGCATCGCGTAATCGCCGGAGTGCTTTCGGTTCTGGTGCTGGCGCTCGCGGTGCTGCTGTGGATGAAGGACAACCGGCGCTGGCTGCGCTGGTTCGGCGTGATCGCGGTTTTCGGGATCGTGGTGCAGGCGGTGCTGGGCGGAGAAGTGGTACGCCAGCTTCTGCAATATTGGCTGCCGGTGCTGCACGCCTGCTTCGCGCAGATCATGTTCGCGGCGGTGCTGGGCATCGCCGTCTTTACCAGCAAATGGTGGGTGGAAGACCGCCCGCAACTTGCAGACACGGGCTCGCCATCGATCCACACACTGGCGGTTCTGAATGCCGCGGTTATTTTCCTCCAGGTGGTGCTCGGGGCTGGATTCCGGCATTCGCAAATTCCGGTGTGGCCGCACATGGCGGGCGCGCTGGTGGTCCTTGGGTCGGTGACGTGGACAGCGGTGGCCATGCGCAAGCGCTTTGGTGACGCGGCGGAGATGGGGCGCGCGCGGATTCTGCTGCATTCGATTTTCGGCATTCAGTTTCTGCTCGGGTTCGCCGCCTATTGGGGCCGGCTCACGGAAGAGAAGATCGGGCCGACATCAGCCACGGTGTGGGCAACGGTCAGCCACACGGTGATTGGCGCAATCCTGTTCGCATTTTCCGTTCTGATCGTCCTGATGTGTTACCGGCTGGTGCCGCGCGGCAGGGAAGTGGCTGCACCGGCGCGGCGTGAAGTGACCGCGTAATGGACACGGCGCGTACCGCAGAACTCACTCTGGCGTCACGCGCCTCGGCGTATATCACGCTCACCAAGCCGGACGTCTCCCTGCTGGTGCTGATGACCACCGCCGCGGGCTATTACATGGGCGCGCGCGGTCCGGTGAATTGGCTGAGCCTGCTGAATACGGTGTTTGGCACGATGTTGATCGCGGCCGGCACGGCGGCGCTGAATCACTACATGGAGCGCGACGTGGACCGGCACATGCGTCGGACGGCCGCGCGCCCTCTGCCGAGCGGCACCCTGCAGCCGCGCGAGGCTCTGGCTTTCGGTCTGCTGCTGGTGTCTGGCGGCGCCGCGTACTTGTGGATGGCGGCGGGATGGCTCGCGGCGCTGCTGGGAGCGGTGACCTGCATGAGCTATCTGCTCGCGTACACGCCGCTGAAGCGCAGGACCATTTGGGCGACCTTCGTTGGCGCATTCCCGGGCGCGGTTCCGCCCATGATTGGCTGGGTTGCCGCGGCGGGAAGACTTGACCGCGGCGCGTGGCTGCTTTTTGCAATCCTGTTTCTTTGGCAGTTTCCGCATTTTCACGCGATCTCGTGGATGTACCGCGAGGACTACCGGCGGGCGGGGATCCGCATGCTGCCGGTCGTGGACCGGGAAGGGAAGCGCACGTTCCGCGAAATCGTGCTCTACGCCGCGGGACTCGTTGCCGCGAGTCTGCTGCCCGCCATACTGGGGCTCGCGGGTGTTCTGTATTTTTTTGGCGCGCTGGTGACCAGCACGGCACTGCTGCAGGTTTGCTTGTGGGCCGCAACGAAGAAGACCAACGTGCGCGCAAAATGGCTGATGCACGCCACCGTGCTGCACATGCCGGTGCTGCTCGCGTTGATGGTGCTGGACAAGGTTCCGCGCTGAGGCTGCGCCGCACCGCCGGCAGAGGCCACAGCTTAGCTGGGGGCGTGGGTGTTGACGAGGCGATATCGCCGGAGCTGCCTTCTTCTCCGCAGCTCCTTGCGGGGCTGCCGGTGGAACAAACGCTGTGGGTCCGGCAGGTGGTTGAGGCGGACAGGCAAAGCGTCTGTCCGTGGTACCGGGGGAAGGAACAACCAGGCCGCTGATGTTTAGCCAGGCAGCCCTGAATGCGTCGCTGAACGGACTTAGCGCCATCCTGCTCATCGCGGGATACGCGGCCATTCAAAGCGGCAAGCGGGAGCGGCACAAGAAGCTGATGCTTTCCGCGTTCGCCGTTTCCTGCGCATTTCTTGTTTCCTACCTCGTGTATCACTACCGTGTGGGCCATGTGGCGTTTCGCGGACAGGGGTTGGTGCGGCCCTTGTATTTCGCGCTGCTGATTTCGCACACGACGCTCGCGGCGGTAATCGTACCCATGATTGTGATTACGCTGCGGCGGGCGTGGCTCGAGCGGTTTGACCGGCACAAGATTATTGCGCGCTGGACGCTGCCGCTGTGGATCTATGTGAGCGTGACCGGCGTGATTGTGTATCTGATGGTGTACCGGTTCTACTGAACGGCAAAACGCAGGGAACAACCGGATGAGCGGCCGCGTCCGAACAGCCATTACAGAAAATGCAGGAGCGCCCGCGACGTCGTGTGAACGTAAATGCCGATTTGAACCACGGAAGCGAAGCACTCCGTCATTTCGAAGGTGACGGCGAAGAGACACGCGTAAAACGCGTGCGGAGCACTCTCCATCCAGGCGAGCAGCGGGCCGGAAATCCGGCTCCGAAGCCCGCCGGAACTGCCAAGGCTTACGGCGGCGAGTCCAAGGAGACCGCCCGCGATGATGTCGCCCGGGTAATGGATGCCGAGGTAAATCCGCGCGACGGCGAGAACGCCCGATACGTAAAGGAACAGCAAGATCCCGGCTCGGCGAGAGACACACAGCAGAGTTGCCGCGAGCGCAAACCACAGGGCGCCGTGATCGCTGGGAAAGGAGTTCCAGCCCAGCAACCGCTCCGGGTGCACGCCATAGGGCAGTTGAAAGTGAAGAAGCGGATTGCGCAGCGGGCGCTCGCGAAAGGGCAGGACTGCCGCGACGATTCTGGCAGCCAAAACGGCGCTCGCGGTACCCACAATTCCAAAGATGAGATATTCGCGGTCCCGCACCTGATTTTCACTCTTTCGAAACCACGCCCACCAGAACGCAAGCACCACCGGCGCCATTGCCAGCGGATTGGAATCGAGCAGGCCCACAAAGGTGTCGAACGCCCAGGAGCGACGGGCAAATCGGTTGAGAAACAAGACAATCCGATAATCGAAGGGAACAGCGCCTGATGGATACCTGTAAGGGGCTAAAAGATAGTGCCACGCAGCCAGCACGCCGGCGGCCAGCACACATAGAATCAACGAAAACGCAATCCACAGGGGTTTCTTACCGTACTCCGCGGTCCGCATGTTCTGCTTCCGGACCTGGTGCTCTATGCGCCAACAGACGCGACATTCCTCTTCCGCCAGTTAAGCCAAAGCGTACACGCGCCCGCGGGATATCAAAACCACTATTGGCCGGTCGGCCGCGAAACCAGCAATATGGCATCTGCCGAGGGTTCGGGCAGGCGATCGCCAGAAGAACCCGCTCGTATTGCGAGGGCTTAAAGCTAAACGGCGTGGGAGTGACGCGGCGCAAGGGCGCCGATGACAGCATCGGTGAACTCGGCGGTGCCGGCGGAGCCGCCGACGTCGCGGGTCAGGTGTTTTCCATCACGATAGACGCTCTCGATGGCGGCTTCGATGCGGCGCGCCGCGGAGCGCTCGCCGAGGTGGTCGAGCATCAAAATTGCGCTAAGGAGCAGGGCAGTGGGATTGGCAAGGCCCTTGCCGGCGATATCGGGGGCGGTGCCGTGTACGGCTTCAAACATGGCGGCGTCGTCTCCGATATTTCCGCTGGGCACGACGCCGAGCCCGCCGACAAGCCCCGCCGCGAGATCGCTCATCACATCGCCGTAGAGGTTGGGCAAGAGGAGCACGTCGAACTGCTGCGGATTCAGCACAATTTGCATGCAGGCGTTATCGACGATGAGTTCCTTGTACTCGACTTCGGGATATTGCTCGGCGACGGCGCGGATGGAGCGGAGGAACAAGCCGTCGGAAAGCTTCATAATGTTGGCTTTGTGAATCGCGTGAATTTTTTTCCGGCCGTTGCGCCTGGCGTACTCGAAGGCAAAGCGCGCGATGCGAGTCGAGGCGCGTTCCGTGATGATCTTGAGGCTTTCGACGACACCGGGAACGACTTCGTGTTCGAGCCCCGAGTACAGGTCCTCGGTATTCTCGCGCACTAGCACCACGTCAACGCCCTCGAAGCGGGACTTAACGCCGGGAAGGTTGCGCACCGGACGAAGATTGGCGTAGAGATCGAGCGATTTGCGCAGCGCGACGTTGACGCTGGGCGCGCCCCCCGCAACGGCGGTGGCCATCGGCCCTTTGAGCGCGACGTGATTGCGACGCACGGAATCGATCGCGCCCTGATTCACGGCTTGCCCGGTATTCGCGCCGTCGCTGCTGCGTCCGGCGATCTCTTCCCATTCAATCTCGACTCCCGCGGCTTCCAGGATGCGCCGGGTGGCGCCGGCCACTTCCGGGCCGATACCTTCACCGGGGATCAGCGTGACTTTGTGTTTCATAGGAGCATCTATTGTAAGGGAAGCGAATCGGACGCGGGCAAATGTTGTTGACCGACACGTTCCAGGGCGGAACGAAGGCGTTGTGCGGAGAGCTTGCGTCCTTTGCTATAATGAGGTTGCGAAGAGTCTTGCGGCGCTCGGCTGCAAGCGGAGGCTAAGGGCATCATGATCAGTCTTACGCCGGTTGCGAGTTCCAAAGTGAAGGAAATCATGAGCATGCAGAACCCGGTGCCGGCAGCGTTGCGCGTTGCCGTCGTCGGCGGCGGGTGCTCGGGATTCCAGTACCACATGGCATTCGAGAACCAAACCAACGAGAGCGACGAAGTCCTGGACTTCGACGGCTTGAAGGTTGCTGTCGACCAAATGAGTTCGATGTACCTCGATGGCGTCGAGATCGATTACATCGAGACGATTGAGGGCGCAGGGTTCAAGTTCAACAACCCGAATGTAAAGAGCACCTGCGGCTGCGGCAGCTCGTTCAGCGTTTAAGTTTCGCGCCGGAGCGAGGCGTTCAGCGGACTTCCCGGGCTCCTGGGCTTTCGGCCTCAGGAGCCTTTTCTTATGCCGGCAAGCATTGCCAATTGGGATGAGAAGCATCGCGCGGCGCCGGACGAGCCTCCGGCGCCGGCCGGCATACTGCGCGAACTGCTGCCGCTTTTGCCGCCGGGAAGGGCGCTGGATGTGGCATGCGGCACCGGCAGGAATGCAGTTTGTCTTGCGGAAGGCGGCTGGAGCGTGACGGCGCTTGACGGGTCGCGCGTGGCGCTCGAAAAGCTGCGCCTCGCGGCGGCGGAGCGCGGCGTGCCGGCGGATGGGCCTTCGGAGGGTGAACCAGCACCCGGGAGGAGCGGACGAATCGAGCTGCTGGCGTGCGACCTCGAACGCGACCCGCTGCCGTCCGGCTCATTTGATCTGATTGTGTGCATCCGGTTCCTGCAACGGTCGCTTTTTCCGTGGCTCGAAGGCTCTTTACGGCCCGGCGGCATGCTGTTGGTGGAGACGTACACGCAGGCGCAATTGCAATTCGAGGGTGGACCGAAGAATCCGGAGTACCTGCTGGAACGCGGAGAATTGCGCGAGGCATTCCCGGCGCTGCAGACGATTTTTTACCGCGAGTTGCGCGCCGGGCAGGGAATGGCAAGCTTGCTGGCGCGGAAGCGCCCGTGAGCGCGAGTGTTCGCGCGCGCGGAGCGATGCCCTCACGCGGCAGGGACGGAGTCGCCGGTGCCATTTAGCGACATTGCTTTTGGCCCCTCTGGACCGTATTCTTGAGGCCGAGCATGAAGATAGCGCTCGCGCAGTTCAATCCCACCGTCGGCGATTTTGCAGGCAACTCAGCGCGCATCCTGGCATTGGCCGAGCGAGCCAATCAGCGAGGTGCGGACCTCGCCGTTTTTTCCGAGCTTTGCCTCTGCGGCTATTTGCCGCAAGACCTGCTCGAGCGTCCCGCTTTCATTGACCGCAATCTCCAGGAGCTGAAGGATCTGGCCAGGAAGCTGCCGCTGCCTGCCGTCGTCGGGTTCGCCGGCCGCGTGAAGAACGGGACAGGGAAGTCCGTGGCCAACAAAGCGGCTTTGATTTGCGGCGGGCGCGTGGTGTTCGAACAGAGCAAGATGCTGCTGCCGACCTATGACGTGTTTGATGAGTCGCGCTACTTCGCCCCGGCGGAACGGCAATCGAGCTATGGGCTGGGCAAAGAGACGCTGGGCATCACCATTTGCGAAGACGCCTGGAACGACAAGAATTTTTGGGTGAACCGGCGGTACGAGCGCGATCCCATCACGGAAATCATGGCACAGGGAACTACCCTGCTGCTGAACATTTCCGCTTCGCCCTACACCATCAACAAGCGCGCGCTGCGGTTTGAAATGCTGCGCAGCATTGCGGTGAATCACCGGCGGCCCGTCATCTACGTGAACCAAGTGGGCGGCAACGACAGCCTGATTTTCGATGGCGCGAGCTTTGCGTTAACGGCGGAGGGCAAAGTAGCCGCGCAGGCCTATGCGTTTGAAGAAGACCTGGTGTTGTTCGATAGCACGGCGGGTTGCGGCGAAATTCACGACCAGCCGCACGAGGAAATCGCGTATGCCTACCGCGCGCTGGTCACCGGGACGCAGGACTATGTGCGGAAATGCCATTTTAAGAAGGTGGTGATCGGACTGAGCGGCGGCATCGATTCGGCGGTGGTGGCCTGCATCGCGGCGGACGCGCTGGGCCCCGAGAACGTGCTCGGCGTTTCCATGCCGGGACCGTACTCCTCGGAAGGCAGCAAGTCCGATGCCTGCGCCGTGGCGCGGAATCTGGGTATCGATTTCATTGCGCTGCCGATCGCGGATGTTTTCGCCGCCTACAAGAAGGCGCTGGCACCCGCGTTTGCCGGACGCGCCGAGGACGTAACGGAAGAAAACATCCAGGCACGGATTCGCGGAAACTATCTGATGGCGCTCTCGAATAAGTTCGGCTCGATGGTGCTGAGCACCGGGAACAAATCGGAGATCGCGGTAGGATATTGCACGCTGTACGGCGACATGGCGGGCGGGCTGGCGGTGATTTCCGACGTGCCGAAGCTGATGGTCTATGAATTGGCGCGGTGGATCAATCGCGAGAGGGAAGTCATACCCCAGTCCACCATCGACAAACCGCCTTCGGCGGAGCTGCGGCCCAATCAAAAGGACGAGGACAGCCTGCCGCCCTATGACGTGCTCGACCGCATCCTGAAGGCGTATATTGAGGACTTGCGCAGCCCGCAGGAAATCGCGGACCACTATGGCTTCGACATCAAGCTCGTCCGCGACATTGCCTGGCTGGTGGACCGCAATGAATACAAGCGCAAACAGGCGGCGCCCGGACTGAAGATTACCTCCAGAGCCTTTGGCTTTGGACGGCCATTCCCGATCGCACAGCGGTACATTCCTTGAAATGAACGAGGTGCAAGCGTGAGAAGAGCGATTCTTGTCTCAGCCATCTTGTGCGCCGGCGCGGCCGGCGCGGCCGGCGCCGCGGCGGCGCAGCAGCAGACCGCCGCCGGCAGCGCGTCGACTCGCATCGAAGCGCCCGCCACGCCGCTGCAGAAATCCATCGAGAGCTACCTCCGCAACCTCTATGCGTTCGGACCAGACGTCGAGGTTCGGGTCGGCGCGCCCAAGGACACCGACGTGCCCGGCCTCCAAGAGACCGACATTGAAGTGAAGATGGGCGAGAACCAGCAGTCCGCAAAGTTCTATGTGAGCAAGGACGGTAAGTATCTTTTCCGGGGCGAGATGTCCGATATGACCAAGGACCCGCTGGCGGATACGCGGTCGCAGATCGAGTTGAAGGACGCCCCCGCCATGGGCGACCCCAACGCGCGGGTGACCCTCGTCGAGTACTCCGATTTTGAGTGCCCGGTTTGCCGGAACTTGCACGACGAGTTGCGAGGGATTTTGCCCCGCTATCCTCAAGTGCGCGTTGTGTTCAAGGATTTCCCCATTGACCAGATTCACCCCTGGGCGCGGACGGCGGCGCTGGCCGGCCGCTGCGCCTACCAGCAGGATCCGAAGGCGTTCTGGAAGATGTATGACCTTATCTACGACGGCCAGGACCTGATTTCCGCCGCCAATGCCTGGACCAAAATGATGGACTTTGCCGGCCAGGCCGGCCTGAACACGGATACCTTCAAAGCTTGCCTGGCGAGTCCCGAAGCTGGCGCCGCCATCGATGCAAGCCGAGCGAACGGCCAAAAGCTCGAAGTCTCGAGCACGCCTACAATTTTCATCAATGGCCGCCGGATCGTCGGGGCCGATACCCACCTGATCGAGCAGTACCTCAATTACGAGATCGCGCAGGAAAAGAGCAAAAGCGGGAAGAAGTAGGCCGGGCTAAGCGGGTTGGCTGAAGGCAAGGCAGGCAAATCCAGCCGGATTTCTTACTTAACATAATATCGCTTATAGGACGCCGTGTCAAGGGGAATTTTGGGGTTTTCCTCAGGTTTTTTGGGGCCTTTGTTGGCGTGGCAGGAAGGCTGGCGGGGTCCGAAGGGGGCAGACAAGGTGTCGCGTTTGGCGGGCGTTCCCATGGGTGATGCCGTGCTGTGGGTGTTGGTGTGGGTGGTGTGTTGGTGCGGAGGCGTTGGTGTTGGTGGCGTTGGAGGGGTTGGAGGGGTTGGAGGGGTTGGTGGTGGGGTCCGTTGATCGAGTTCAGGGCTGCTGGCGCGGGGGGTGCGCCAGCAGCCCTGAACTCGATGGCGAGGCCGGTGCGGTAAGACAGAAAATCGAGCGGTGAGGAGGAATAGCTCGCGGGAAGGCTCAGAGGAAACGCGGACGTGGGGTCCATCCGCAGCAGGCTCGGGAGGCGTCGTGGTGGACCAGGACGGGCAGGAGCATCAGGCAAGGAACTCGGCGCGGGGGAACCGGCAGTTGGCGGCAATCGGGCAAACGATGCCTTGCCGGCGAGGGCCGGGTGAAGACGGTTGGCAGGACCTTAAAGCCGGGAGCTACTTCCCTTCCGGCGGCGGGGTGGCGGGTGGCAGGGCGGTCAGTGGGCGGCTTTGGCGGCGAGGGCGCCGGCGGCGGCTCCGATGACGAACCACTTGGCGGCGCGGGCGACGCGGCGCAGGAGACTGCCACCTTTGGCGGCCTGCAGGGCGGTGTCGCGTTCGCGAGCCAGGCTTGCGGTCTTGAGCTTCTCATCGGCCAGATCGGCTTGCGCGGCGGCGAGCCTGGCCTGGCAAGCCTGGCAATCGAGGGCGAAGCTGTAGAGTGGTTTCAGATCCTGCGCGGGTAGGACGGCTTCATGGGCCAGCGGGGCGTCCGGGAGGACCTTGCCCGGCACCGGGCTGGCCGGTGCGGCTGAGCGCGGGTTTCGCGGAACGGCGGCCTGCTCCCTGGGCTCTTCGGCGGTTTCCGCGACGGCGTGGCGCAGCGCGTCGCGATTGGCGAGTGGCGCGGCGACTCCTTCCGCGGGTGCCGGCCTGGTGTCGCGCGAACCGGAGGAAGCAGACGAAGCCGACGAAGCAGACTCTCCGGATGGCGCGCTGTGCAGCGTGAGCGGCGCAGGAAGCGGGATTTGCCGCGCGAGACGGGCAACGATTTGGTCTGGCGTGAGCCTGGCGGATTTTTGCGCCTCAATCGCGGCGAGGGTCTGCGCAAGCTGCGCGTCGCGGTCGTGCTGGCGGGATGCGGCGGCGGCGAGGGATTGCTGCGCGGCGGCGAGTTGCGTGGCGAGCCGGGCGCGGTCGCGGCGGCCGTCGCGCCAGGAGATAACCAGGGTGGCGGCAAGTACGGCGACGAACAGGATTTGGCCAAAACGTAGTAAAGTATCGAGTCGCATAGGATTCATCGAGAGACCGCTCTTCACGCTTCAAGCAGGAGGACGCCCAGCCGTGACGCTTCGGGAATTCCTGTTCGAGACTTTGGCCGGCGATTTGGAATACCATCCGCGCCGCGGCGCGCTCTATCTGTGCATGGGAGCGGCGGCGGTCAGCTACTGGATTCTTTCCTCATCGGAATCGAAGGTCACGACCCTGCCGCTGGTCTTCGGCTTGGGGGGCATTGCTCTGCTCGGCAAAGGAGTGTTTCTGCTTCGGCCATCCTCGGAAGGAATCGGCTTGACGGTTCGTGAGCTTGCGGCGAGTTCCGAGGCTGCCCGGCGCAAGCCGCTGCTACCGGTCGCAGCGCAAGCGTCGCAAATGTTGCAGGATTTCGGCGCCGGCATGCTGTTGCTCTGGCCTATGCTCGTTTTCGGGCAAGATTCGGACCGCTCCTGGAGCCATTCGCCGCGCGCCCGCGTCTTCATAACCGGAGCGGCGGTGTTTGGGCTGGGGTGGCTGATGCGGCGGGCGACACGGGAGCCGCGAGCTCCATGAAAGAGGCGAGGCGCTACAGATAGTTTGCGCGGCGGGCGAGGACCTGGGCGGGGTACTGGGGATTGCCGCCGCCGTTCCAGGCGAGCAGGCCGCGCGTGAGGTCGCCGGCCATGGCGTCCAGTTTTTTGCGAAGGAGTTTGCAGCCGACGGCGAGACCGTGCCCGGGGTCGCAGAGAGCGGAGAGAAACGGGGCGTCGAAACCCATCTCGCGCGCGACCTGTCCCATCACTTGCAGCAAACCCCAGGAAAAACCGCGCGCGTAGGCTTCCGACGCGGAAATTTTGTTGCTGGTATATAGCGGGGCGACGTACTTTGCGAAGAAAGCCGGCTCGTAGCGCATGGCCCAGGGGTTCCACGAGGATTCCTGTTCGATGACCGCGCAGACCAAGGGCGCATCGAGCTTCTGCGCGGCCGCGGCTTTGCGGGCAAGCGCGACAAGTTCCGGCGGGGCGGTCAAGGGCATTTTCCTGGTAACGCGGAGAACGCGGTGCCGGCCGCGGCAAGTCCGCCGCGCAGGCGAGTGTCACGGCGGCTCAGCGGCGGCGGCGATGGCCGGAGAAATCCACAAAATGCACGAGGGGCGCTTCGGCCACGCTAATTCCCTTCTGGTCGGCGATCTGGCGAAGCGCGGAGTAGATGTGCGGCAGATGAGTGACCGCGAGATCGCGCACGAAGGCGTGAACAATCTCGTCATCGCGCATGCGGCGGTGCAGCCAGCGGAGAAAGAGCGAGAACTGCACGAGGCCGGAAACCGCCGCGGCGAGAAAGCCGTACCAATGGAGCGGCATGGGCGCCTCGGCTCGGACTAGAACAGAGCGCCGGGGAGCGCGCCGAGGGTGCCGCCGAGCGTCGCGCCGAGCGAACTGAAGAAGCCGCTGGGGCGGGAGGCGTTCGCGCGGACACCGAGCAATTCGGCGGGGATGCCGAGGGTGCGGCCGAGGAGATTGGTGTCCACGCCGAAGAGGCCGGAGAGGCCTTGCAGCGCGGCCATCTGCCGCTGAAAGGCGGTGTTGCTGAAGGCGAGCTGGTTTTGCGCGGCCTGGTTCCCTTCGGCGATTCCCTTCTGGCGCGCGAGGTCGTCCGTAAGTTCGCTGAAGCCGGCGGAATTGTTGGCGCGCGCGGCGCGATTGCGCGCGGCTTCGGCGAGCGAATCGAAGGCGCTGGCGATGGCGCCCTGCGACTGGCCGGTGACGGCGGCTTTGTCGGCAGGGCTGAGGCCCGGATTGTTGAGAATGCTTTGAAATTGCGGAACGAGCAGATTGCCGACCTGTTGCTGCTGGCCGAGGAACTGCTGGTTCAGCGCGTTGATGTTCGCGAGCTGCTGATCGGTGAGCTGACGAGTTTGTGCTTGTGCACCACGGCCCATGAGGAGACTCCTTTCCAAGCTTGCTGCCGTATGGATAAATTGAGTTCAGATGCGGACGGAGATGGCGACGGTCGCGCCGTCGGGTTGCGTTGCCGTGATGCTGGCCGCGGCGATGCGTGCTTGAATGGCGGCAAGCGCGGTGGCTACCGGCGCGGAGTCCTGCGTGTCCTCGGTGTCAAAGATGAATGACGCGGTCAGTGTGACCGGGTCGCTGGGATTGAAGTCCCAGAATGCGGAATTCGTCGTGCTGGGCATTGCTGGCCTCCTTAGGTGGAAAGCTTTTTGCAGTAAGGCGTCCAGGCGTCGTCGCGGACCCAGCCGAGGCGTTCCAGGCGGCGCCCAAAGGTGCGCGCGATTCGCGGCGGCAGCCAGGCGTGGACGTCCTCGAGTCCGCGGACCGAGGCATCGCGGCGCGCGGCTTCATGAAGCGCGAGAAGCGCTTGCCAGCGCTGGCGCGGACCGCGCATGCGCGGATCGAGCAAGAGATACGCCTCGGCGGTGAGGCGAAGCAGCGCGGCACCAAGGGTTTGCTCCGCGTCATCCGCCAACACCAGCTTCGTGACAAAGAGCGGATTGCCGGGATCGGGCAGCGCGTAATCGAAGCCTTGGGCGGCGTGAATGGCACGCAGCGCGGCGAGGTCTTCGGACTTGTATTCGCGGATCTGCATCGCAGGAATTTGACGGCGCAGGCGGGCCCGTGCCGCTACAGAAGCGATTGCCGGACGATGCGCGAGCCGGGATTTATGCCAAAGCCGTTGCCGCCGCGCGGAACGCCGTTGACAAAAACGCCGCTGCCGCTCGAGGGCAGGGGCGCGGGTCCGCTCGCGCCGCCTCCGGTGACCGGGACCGGCGGCGAGCCGAACGTGACCGGCGCGGACGGCAGCGAGCCGATATATTGCGAATAGGCGCGCCAGTAGAGCGTCTGATTGCCAAGCTGAAGGTAGAGATTGCGCGAGGCGCCCATGAAGTAGACGCGCGGCGAATGGAACGCGGGCGAAGTGTCGGACTCGGCGAAGTAAAAGAGGCCGGGACGCGCGGCCGAGGGATCGGTGATGGCGATATCGAACCAGCCGTTGGCGGCCTGCACGCTGAGGGAAGCGATGGCGCCCGGCGCCGGGGCGGGCGTGCTCGGATCCACGCCGGAGCGTTGGCTCGAGGCATTCACGGCGGCGACAATTTTCGTGAGCGTCTCGTAAAGATACGGATCGCGGTCTTTCAGCGGAGCGAGCTGGGCAACGGTCAGCATGAGCGTTTCGAGATGGCAGCCGGCGGCGCGGCACGATGTGGCGAATGGCGACGAACGTTGACAAGGCAGCAGCCAGGCAGGCTGCGAAAAAAGGCTTTCGGGCCAGCGCTGGGTGTTTCAGGGTTTTGAGTTGCCGCGCGAAGCATTGGTTTTCACCGACGCGCACCGGCACGAATGCCCGTGCTACTGGGCCTTTTCAGGAGCCTGCTAGTTGAGGCCGCGGACAGGGGACCAGGGGTCGGTTCGCAGCGAAGGCGTGAAGCGCTGGAGGCGGAACCAGGCGCCGGGCTGGGGTGCTCCGGGCGGGCTGACGGCAACCTGGAAGGCCACGCGTTCGCCGAGAACGTTGATGGGCAGCTCGAGATCCTTCGCGGCGGGAGAGCTGAGCGGCAGCGGCTGCTGCGTTTGCGGCGCGCTCAAGGAATCGGTGAAGCTGGTGAGCGACAAGTTCCCTGCCCCTTCGACAAACAGGGTGAGATAGCTGAAAAGTTTGCGATGCGCGCCAACGCCGAGCGATTGCTCGGCGGCACGCTCGGGGAAAAAGTGCGTGGTGTAGTACGCCGGAATGGCAACGCCGTCATCGGAAAGCTGCGCCGGGCTGAGCTGATAAATTTTTCCGGCCGGGCCTCCGCCGTCGATTCCCGGCGAGCCGCCGCCGAAGGCGACCGCCGCGGTGCCGTTGCTGCGCTCGATCAAAGCGCAGCAATTCGCGGCGACGCTCCAGGGCGACCACTTGCGGGTATTGTCGTTGGCGGTTTTGCGGCCCGTGAGCGTGATGTTGATGGGCGGGCGGCCGGCGATATCGGCGGCGTCATCGAGGTCGCGATAATCGAGCATGAGGATTTTGTTGGGTGAAGTAGCCGCACCGAGCGGCACGCCGGCGAAGATGCGGCGCTCCTGGGTATCCACGGTCACCCAGAGCGTGTGGCCGTATTGCCAGTTGATCTGGTTCCAGGTGGGCTGAATTTCCTGCGAGATTTTGATGGGTTCGCCGCCATTGAAAATATAGAGACCGGTGCGGTGCGCGATGACCACCCAGTCCTCGCCGATGCCCACGCCGCGCACGGAAGGAGTGCCGACGCGGCGCGATACTTCCGCGATGGACCAGAGCGCCGGCTCGTTGGTGCCGTCGTCCTGGGTGACGTGCAGCGAATGCTCTTTCACGAAGTAGAGCCGCTCGCGCAATTTGAATGCGGCGCGAATGGCCTGCCCGTTGTTTTCGGCCACGCTGAGCAAGCCGTCGATGCCGTCGTAGCTTTCCGGGTCCTCGGCGCGGCTGGCCCGCACGAGGGAAGCGTTGACGGGCTGCGCGGTGGGGAAAATTTCGATGGAGTCAATATAGAACTGGCCGTTGAGCGTGGGCGTCCCGTCGGCGTAGATGCGGAGAACGAGGTCGCCGGGAATGGCGGCGAGCGGCGCGGTGAGCTGCGCGGAGTATTCCGCGTAGCTGGTGGTGAGCTGCGCAGCCGTAAGCTGCAAGCCGGGCGTATTGATTCCGGCGCTCTGGCTGAAGAGGTGGATATGCAGCGTGCCCTGCGTGAGCGTCGCGTTCGCGGCGCAGCGCGCGCGAATGGTGTAGTCCGTATTGGCCTGGATGCGCGGCGCGCCCAGCGCGTCGCTCACGGCGGATTGCGTGATCATGCCGCGCGTGGGCGTGGTGCCATTGCCAACAATGGAATAGGCCGCGCCCCAGACGACGAAGTTCTGCTCGTCGGTGCCGCCGGGCGCGAAAACCGGATCGGGAGTCCAGCCAAGCGGATAGTGCGGAAAGGAGGGGCCGGTGAATCCGCCGTCGAAGCCAAGATTCACCCAATTGTTCATCTTGTTGCGTTCGCCCCACCAGAAGAGGCGCTGCGAGTAATCAATGACGCCGGCGCAATCGCCGAGTTCGACCAGGCGGAAGAGACTGTCCACGTTGGTTCCGGCGAGCAGGATGGCATCGGAAAAATCGACCACCGCGGAGGTCGTCGTGTTGTCCGCGATGACCATGTTGCCGCTGAAGAGTTCGCCGGTGGATGCGCCGGCGCGTCCGCTGGCGCCGGTGGTATAGAAAAAGCTGGCGCCGCCCGCTCCGGTGAAGCACAGGATGCGCGCGACGACGTTGCCCGGGCCGACCGGGATGTTGGTCACCACCGCGCGCTTGCCGCCGCTGGCGGTCCAGGAAGTGGCCGGACTCGGAGCCGTGAGATAGCCCTGGCGCGTCTGGAAAATCACGCAAACTTGATGCACGCCCGCGTCAATGCTGCCTGCGGCGGAAGCGGTTCCGCCTCCGGAGGCGGCGAGGCCGCCGGTTGCGGCGGTGACGGTGAAATGGGTCGCGTCCGGAACGCCGGTCACCGCGAACGTGCCGTTATAGGCGGTGACGCCGACGCCCGCGATGGTGACGAGCTGGCCGGTGACAAAACCGTGCGGCGCGCTGGTCTGTATCGTGGCGGTGGCGGAAGCGGCCGTGCCGCCGCCGGAGGCCGCAAGGCCCGAAGCACCGGCAATGTAGGTGAATTGCGTGCTGCTCAAGACGGTGACCACCGGAAACGTTCCGTTGTAGCCGGCCACGCCGACTCCGGAAATGGTGACGGATTGGCCCGCGGAAAGTCCGTGGGGCGCGCTGGTGGTGATGGTGACGAGAAAGCCGTTTTCGCTCGCGCCCGCGGGACTCGCGGCGATGGCCACCGGAGCGGGCTGCGTCGCGCCGCTGGGACTCGCGGCGATGGAGACAACCACGTTTTCATCCACGACAACCGGGCCGGCGCCGGGGCCGCTTTGACTGACGCGGTCGAAATTGGTGTCGTCATACTGGCGCGGCAAGTCGTTGCCGGTTTTGCCGTCGCTAATGGCGAGATATTCGCGGCCGAAGAGCGTCGTCGAGTGCCCGTACGCGTTGGCCTGCAAGCCGCTCGCGATGCTGGCAAGCGTTCCGGGCGAGGTTTCCTTGTATAGCACGCCGTTGGAGTCCAGCGCGAGCGTGCGCAGCGCGGCATTCACGGTTTCGTAGGTCTTGACGTAGTTGACCGTGGGATTTCCGGGAAGCGGGCCGAAAAGCGCCTGCAATCCGGGCCGCGTGGCCACGCCGCCGCTGCTGAAGACGACGTCCTGGCAATCGGGCGAGACGCCGTGCGGCAGATCGGCGGGCGACATATCGGTGACGAGGCCGCCGAAAATTTCCAGAGGTGCGTCGAAGGATCCTGCTGTGCTCATGGATGTCTCGGTAACGCAGGCGAAGGCGCCGGCAGGCTGACGGTTGAACCTTGAAAATTGAGATCTGAAGCCGGGAAGAAGGACAGGATTGTCCGCGCTTCCCTCCGCGTTTACGCTTGCCGTTCGCGCCTTTCGCGGTGCTTCGGAGCCTCCGCGGATTTCGTTTGAATTTCGGCGCTGGCGGCTGCGGCGGCGCTCGGCTCGATTTTGGATACGAGGCCGTAGCGCGCGGCTTTTTCGGGGTCGAGGATGGCGCCGCAGGATTTGCAGACGGCGACGCCCGGCTTGATGGATTCGGCGCAAGCGGGGCATTCCGCCATCGGCTTCGGGTCATAGAGCCACGGCTTATCGAGCCCAAGCTGGCGCGCGGCGCGCCGCTCGAGATCGGTGATGAACATGGGATTTTTCGTGCGCTCCCATTCGAGATCGGCGGCGGCCACCAGTTTGCGGTGAAATTCCGCGAGCTTCCGGCGCGCATCAGCAAGCTCGCTTTCGGTCGGCTCCGGGCCGGCGGCGACGAAAACGCCGTGGAAGCTGCCCTCGCCGGAATCGCTGTTCAGCTCGCGAGCGATGTCCTCGGCGATTTCGCGCGCGCTGACGGAAATTTCCATGGTGCGCTTGTCGCCCAGGTCCATGACGCTTGTGCAGCCGCGAATGGGAGTGACCGCGTACGGTTCTCCGGGCTGCGGGGAGCGCACCTCGAGCGCGCCGAAATAGGTGCGCTGGCGCGGCGGCCATTTTTCCGGCGAAATGTTGACGAGCGAGACGGTTTCGGTTTGGGACTGCATACTGCACCTCGAATGAGCGTGAACTGCGAGCAATTGTGAAGCGCTGATGCGCACGCTAGAATGTGACGCCTGATGCCGCACACCACCACGAACGGGGGCCTGCACGAGTTCGTCGGCGAACACGTGCTCGCGCGGTACGCGAAGCGCGGAATCCGCGCGTGCGATCTGGGATCCGGGCCGGGAGCGATGGCCGCGCGGCTTCAGGCTCTTGGGTGCGAAGTTGTGGCGGCGGACCGCGACCCGGCCGCCTTCGAGGCGGCGACGAAGCACGTGGCGGTCAATTTCGATCAGCCGGATTTTGCGGCGGAGATCGGCCCGGGACAATTTTCGATTGTCACGGCGATTGAGGTCATCGAGCACGTGGAGAGCCCGATCGGTTTTCTCGCCAATGTCGCCCGGTTGCTGGCCGGCGGCGGAATCGCGGTGATCACCACGCCCAATGTGGATTGTCTGCCCGCGCGGATCAAGCTGCTCATCGCGGGCAGGATTCGCACGATGGACGAGCACGGCGAACCCACGCACATCTCTCCGATCTTTCTGGATTTGTTCCGGCGGCAGTACGTAAAGCGCGCCGGGTTGCGGCTCCGAAAACACCTGGTGTTTCCCCCGCGAGGCTACCAACTCAGCCGCAAAAGCGTCACCGCGGCGCTGGGCCTTTTGGCCAGAGTGCTGCCGGGCGAAGCGCTGCTCGGCGACAATCACGTGTTTGTGCTGGAGCGGGGCACGTCCTAAAAAGCTGTTCGAGCCTGCGCCCCGCTGCTCGGGCCGGGCCAGGCTGCGCTTCCTGGCGCGGGTTACTGCATGCGGTATTGCACGACGACGTTGGCGTCGGCGGGAGCCGTGGCGCAGCCGGCGGCGGCGGTCTGCACGGAGATTTGCAGCGCGGCGCCGGCGGCGTAATTCTGCAGAATCGAGCCGCTGTCGTTGGCGGCGGCGGAAATGGTGACGTTCACGGGCGAAGTGCCGTCGGTCAGCCGGACAACGGCGTTGGTGGTGCAGCCGGCGGGCGCAGTCTTCGCCTGCACCTGGACGCGGGTGATGGTGACGGCTTTGTCCGTGGTCCAGGTGGCGCCGGTCCAGGTGGAAGTCAGCGCGCCCGGCAGGAAGACGTTCTGCTCCGCCCGCGGGCTCGCCGTGAACGTTTCGCTGCCCATGGCGATGCCGGCGTTCAAGTGCTGGACTTTCGTAAAGTCCATCTCGACGTCGGGCTGAACCAGAGGATGCACGTTGCCGCCGCTCCAGTTCTTGGCGGTGGCGACCGTACCAAAGAGAAAGAGTCCGGGCGCTCCCGAGGTATAGGTCGTATCCGTGGCCGTGAGCACGACCGCGCCATTCTTATAGCAAGTCAGGTGCCCGAGACCGTCGGTTTCCAGGCGCAGGATGTCGCCCGGCGCGCCCGTGGTGGCGGCGCTGGTCAGAGTGGTGTTGGTCAGTCCGGCGATACTTTGGATAAAGATATTGGCGGTGTCCTCGATGCAGTTATAGCCGTGCGTCGAGGAGCCGCTGCCCGAAAGGAGCACGGCGACGCCGGGGAAATCGGTGGTTCCGTTCAGCGCGGTGATGGTGGCCTGCGAAAACTGCGCGACGCTGAAGGGATTGGCATTCCAGTAGGCGACGTCGTTGGTGTTGGTGACGGTGCCCACAAAATTGTTCGAGCTGATGTTGATGCCGTTGTTCGTGACGGTCCAGTTCGAGCCGATGGCGCCATTGGCGCGATTGGCGTTGTCATAGGCGCTGTTGATGTAGCCGGTCACGGGAATGTAGCCGGTGACGTCGGGCAAGGTCTGCGCGTGATTGCTGGTGAAGCTGCCATTCACCGTGGAGGTGAAGCCGCCGCCGGTGATTTGCAGGCCGGAAGTCTGAATGCCGTTGCTCGAAATGGAACTTGAAGTGGCGCTGGGGACAGCCGAACCGTTGGCGTTCAGCGAGGCATAGGCGGCGCTATCGAAGAAGTTAAACTGCGGTTCATTGTCGGTGAAGCTGGTTCCCGCGACCTTGTGGCCGGGCGCTCCGGAGCCGGCGCAGGAAAAGATCGTGGGCCCGGAATTGCTGCGGCAAATGGTCGTGTACACCTGCCCGGGCTGGAGCGACCAGGAGAGATTGATCGCCTGGCTGCCGTTTACGGTAATCGGCCCGACTTCCGCCGAGAACGGCCCCACATTGCCGTTCACGTCGAAGGGAATGATCTTGTAGTAGTAGGTTCCCGCGGCCAGGCTGCCGGAAACAACGGTTGCCGTGGGCGCAGGGGAGGACGTAAAGCCCTGGCCGAGAATGGCGGAGCCGAAGCCGATCAAGCTGGTGTTCGAGTAAGCGGCGCTGCCGTTCACGCGCGCGGCGTAGGTCTTCAGCCCGAGATATGAGCAGCCTTCGTTGTAGACATCGACCACTTGCGTGCTGCCGGAAAAGAGAGGCTGCGTTCCGGTGGCGCACATGTTGAGGCCCTGGCCGTGAACGGTCAGGGCGGAGATGGTGGCGTTGCCGAGTTCGATCATCGGAGTGGAAAGCCCGCCCGTGGGATCGGCGTAGATCGGATTGACGATGCTGATTCCGCTGGAGAGATTCGCGTTGAAGTGAAAGAGCGGGTATTCCCCGTTTTCCATGAGGTTCTGGTAGAAATTCCAGGTGCTAAACAATGTGTTCGGCGTTCCGCCGGCGCCGTCCACCAGCAATTCGCCGCCGGCGAAGTTCGTGCGGCGGACGTCCCCGATGTACATCAGACCCTGCGTATTCTGCCCCAGGCCGCGGTTCACCGTGTCCAGAAACGCCGGCGGGAAGCCCCAGTCGTTGCCGTTGAGTCCGGTGATGCCAATGAGGCCATCCGTGGCGAAGAACCCAAAGCCGCTGCCCATGCGCAGCGGAATGGTGCCGCGAGCGCCCTGAATGTTCGCGTTCTGCAGCGAGGTGGTTACGATGCCGGCTCCATTCGTGTCCTGATCGAGATAGATGCCGGAAAAATACGGCTGCGAGATCTGGATTAGCAAATCGCGGTAGGTGATGTCGTTGCTCTGGCCTCCCGCCGGGAAAAACGTCTGGAGGAAGCAGGGATTGCCGAGGCACACGACATTCGCGGCGGGCTGCGTCTGGAACGGCGCGATTTGGCCAAAGTTTCCGAAGGTGCGGCCCTCGAAAACCGTGTTGGCTTTGGGAATGACGGGCTCGCCGATTTCGATGAGTCCGGCGAAAATGTGGCGCTGCTGCGTGGCGGGACACGTGTAGAGTTTGAGCGGCGAATTGATGACGTAGATGGCGGGCGCGGGATAGTAGAGGTCCACTCCGGCGCCGGTGCCGATGGAGCCGCAGGCGGCGAGAATGTTCGGCGCGTTATCGTGGAGAACCGTGGCGGAACTCACGGAGGCCCCCGCGGCGGAAGCGAGCGTAACGTTTGTGCCGCTGATGGCGCTGATGGTGGTCGCGAGAATCCCGTTGATCGGCGAGGCGTTCGGCGTCGAAGGAATGTACGCGGCATCCGAGCCGCTGAGAAGCGGCGCGGGCAGTCCCCAGTCGATGAACGCGGAGTCCTGGCCGCTGAGAATGGCGACCAGCGAATAGGGGCCCGCCCCTTGCGAGCGCCATACCACCCAGCCGAGGGCGTTGTAGCCCTGCGGAGTCCACTGGACGAGATTCCGCGCCACCACTTGCAGCGTGCCTCCGGAAGGACACGTCTGATTGTTCACGTCGAGCGTTTGCATGTTCACCGTGACGGTGGTCGCGGTGGGAGCTCCGGCGGTAACGAACGCGCCTTCAATGAAGGAATTGCCGGTCGAACCGCGCGGGATATTGATCTCGATGTTCGGCTGATTGGGAATGTTGTGAGGCGTGGTGGTGGTGAAGGTCATTACGCCGTTGGACCAGGAGCAGCCGTTCGCGGCGATGGTGTAATTCTGCACGCCAAGTGTGGGCATGCCCGTGGTGGTGGTCATGGGCGCGCTGGCGGCGGAGAGGCCGCCGTTGAAGTCACGCGCGGCCACCTTGTAGTTCCAGGTGGTCGAGCCGCCGGTCTGCCCGACCGGAGTCACGACGGCCGGTGTGACCGCCACGACGGTCGCGGCGCTTCCCACCGAGCAAGGCGAGCAGTTGGCGTGCGCGACGACCGCGGTGAAGGTGTTGCCGTTGATGACGGACACGCCGGTGTAGGTGCCGTTGAGGGTGGCGTCCGTGGCTCCGGCGACGGTCACGGATGCGCCGTTGGTGAACGTGGTAGCCGCGGACATCGCAATCGTCGCGACGTTACTGCTGATGTTCATCGAGAGAATCCCGACGGGCGTATTCGGAGTGAGCACCGTGGGCGCGGGACCGGCCTTGGGAATGGCAACGCCATGGCCGGCGACGAAATCGCCGGTGCCGCCGGCGCAAGTGAGGCTCGCCGAGCCGGAAGTCGTGTTGCAACTGATGGTGGGCGGCGTGGCCGCGCCCGCATAGCCGCCGAAGCGGGTGATATCCATCCAGGGATTCGGCCCCTTGGTGCGGAAGTCGGCGTCAATATTCTGCGGCGCGGTGAAGGTGTTCGGCGCGTTGGTCTGCGCGCCGCTGCCCGGACCAAGCGGACCAATCTCCGTGCCGGTGTCGTCCTTGTAGTAGAGGCGCTTGTCGGCGGACTTGGTGTAGAGATTCACAGTGCCCGCGCCGGCGCTGCCGGGCGGCGTGGATTGATTCGCGAGATTTAGGGTGCCGCTGGCGAGATTGCCGGCGACGGTGGTGTTGCCGTTCACCGTGAGATTGCCGCTCAGGTTGAGCGAAAAGGCGCTGACGTTGCCGGAGAACGTCGGGTTGCTCGGATCTTGCGGGATCACCACGTCGGGAATTTGCTTTGTGGTGATGCCGGGGCCGGAAATTTCGATCATGTACTTGCCGGGCGCGGCGTAGAAGAAATAGTTGCCGAGGCCGTCGGTGGTCGTGGGGTTGGGGAGCGCCTGCGTGAGGCCGGGATCGGAGTAAATCAGCGCGAGCGGCGTGCAGGGCTTGCCCGTCGCGGGCTGCGCGCAAACGCGCACCGAGGCGCCCGCGAGGGGCACTCCGCGCGAATTGAAGACGATGTCATCCTTGCGCGTGCCCTGGGCGCGCAGCGAGCCGGCCGGCCCGGGCGCCAGCTGGAGCATCAGCGCAAGCAGCGCCCAGAGAAACCCCCTCGCGATTCTGGATCGTAGCATTGTTGCTTTCCCCATCCCGCAATACCACGGAAGTTGTTTTGTAGACGCCATCCCAGGCTTGCAGCAGGTCCTCATGAAGTCACCGGAAGTGATTATGTTGCCCATTTGGTGTTTCCGTTCTGCGGTACGAACCCGCCAGCCGGCCGCGAAGATCGATTGGGCCGAGTGGCGCAGGCGCTCTGGCGCTGCTACAGCAGTTTGCGGGCGGTGATGCTCAGCTGGACGATGTCGGAGGTGATGCTGGCGGGATAGGCGCCGGCGGTGATTTCGGTGCCGCCGCCGTTGAAGGCCTTCAGCTTGAAATTGTTGAGCGCGCTTCCCTGCACCACGACGTAGTAGCCGCTGTTGCCGTTCTGGCTTTCGGCGAAGGCTTGCACGATCTGCGTCGAGGGCAGCTTGTCCGCGACCTGCGTGAAGTCCAGCGTATCGCCGCCGGTCGGATAATTCCCGGAAAAGCTGAGCGTAGCGATAGCGTAGACGAAATTGCTGGCCGAAGAATCGACGTTCGCCGGCGAGAGAGAAATGGTAATGGGCATGATGAGTCTCCGAAGAAAAGGTGCTGCGTTCCGTAGCACAGCCATTCCTGGCTGTGCAAGGCAAGCTGCGCCGCGGTGGCATCCGAGACACTCCGCCCCCACACGGAGGTTCCCTCGAAACTCGCGGAGCGCGCTCGAAATAATCCCCAAGCTCGGCCGGGCAAGCCGGCGGCGAGCACTTCCATAGCAAGCCGAGCTGTGCCTTTCCGCTTGCGCCTCGGCGACGGCTTCCGTAGCACAGCCAGGAATGGCTGTGCTACTGAGCTGTGCTACGGCTCAGAAGGGCGTGTAGCCGCTGCGCGAAGAGAAGGGGCGGCGGCGGCGCGAAGACTGCTGCTCGCGGCGAACGGCGGCCACGACCAGGTCTTCGATGGCTTCGGCGGCGGCATCGTCCCATTTCTCGGCCAGCGGACTGCCGCGCGCCCAGCCGGCGAGGGCTGCCGTAGCATAGGCCAGGGCTTCCTGCGCGTTGCGAACGAGCACGGGCGACGTGGCGTCACTGAGGTCGGGATAGGCTTTCGCGTAGCGCAGGCGAATCTGCGTATCCTGGGTCGCGCCGAGAAAGTAAATGCCGTCGGCGCGCCATTCCCAGACGCCAAGGGTCACGTCCTGCGCGCGCGAAGGCAGGCCGCCGTGGCGCGTGAGGTCCGCCATTTCGAGAAAGTCGTCGCTCGAGCCGTTTGGCCGCTCCCAGAGCTTGAGCGGCACGAGCAGATCGGTGGGAAGCTGATTCGGCGGCGGCGTCGCATCGGTGATCGAGACTTGCAGCGACGTATCCGCCTGCGCGACCGCGGGCACGACGAGCAGCACGTCGTCCTGGATGAATCCGCCTCCGCCCGCGTTGCCGAGGGCGCGCTGCACTTTGCGGTAGGCGGAATTCAGATAGGGGAGCAACACTGCGTCCGTGAAGAGATTTCCCTGCGCGTCGTTCAGAAGCGAGCGCGCGAGCGATGTGATTTGTCCCGCGGTGTTGTAGGCGGATGAACCGACGACTGGCATAGGTGCTTTCCTTGACTGTTCAGGTCTCCCCTAAATAGCGGACGGCGCAGGGCGCGCCGGAGAATGCCGTCAGTGGGCGTACAGGATGCGCTTCAGAAGCGCGAGGCGCTGGGCGAGGGCCTCATCAACGCAAGTTCCCTTCTGGCGCCTCACTTCCCTTCCTCCGGCAGCGGCGACTTCTGCAGATACGCCGCCACGCCAATAACGGAATTGATCAGCGCGGCGGCGGCGCCGATGCGGAAAGTTGCGCCAGTACCGGTTTGCAGATTGAAGTGCTGCGGATCGATGCCGACGGCCGCGAATCCCGTCAGGACGCCTCCGGCGGCGCCGCTGATTGCCGCAGCGAAAATACCGCGCAGCCAAATTTCGATTCGGGTCATGTTTCGCCTCGACTACAGGTTTTCACGGATGTACCATGCGGCGAAGGAGCGCCTCGCGGCGCTCCGGTTCGGTTAGAAAGAGGGCCCCTATGGTATTAAACGCTCGCCAGATTGCTTCGGGTGCGGCGCTGCTGATTTCCGCGTTTTGCGCCTTCGTGCTGTACGCCCGGGGATTCGAGTTGCAGATGCAACTTGGCTGCGTTCTGCTCGTTTGCATTTTCGCGTACCTGTTTCTCAGCAGCAGCTCGCCCAATCGCGAAGACACGGAAGAGTCCTCGCAATAAGTCCGCCTCGCGATTTTGCTCTTGCTCCCTTTCACGGCTCGCTTCCTTCCCTTTCGAGTTCGCCGCCGATGCACTCGGTCGCACAGCCATTCCTGGCTGTGCGACGGAAAGTGCCAGCGAGGCGCAAGGGATTCGAGTGCTTGCGACCGACTTGCTTGCTCGAGCGTGTCTCGAACGCGCTTAGCGAAAGGCCGAGGTGCTTCGGATGCCGCCGCGGCGCAGCGTACGCCGCACAGCCGGGAATGGCTGTGCTACCGAGCTGTGCTACAAAACCGTGACGAAGGGCTGGCGATGGAATGCCGGCACGGCGTCATCCAGGACGTCGTAGGCCCACTCGCCGTATTTTTGTTCCTCGCGCGCTTCGCGCTCGTGGAGCTTCGCGCGAGAGAGCGACGGCCGGTGCGATTTGCGCGAGTATTCGATGGCGCGGGCGACGTGCTCGGCGACGGTGGGCGTGAGCTGCACAAACTCTCCGCGCGGCGTTTGCAGCGTGAAGCAATGCTCGTAGTCGCCGCGATGCGGGTACGGCCCGAGCGCGGGGATGCTGACGCCGTTTTCGCGCTCGACCGTCCGCGCGTACCACGCGCGCGGCGAGCCGTAGGTTTCCGGCGGCATCCAGCGTTCGATGTGCCAGCGATTCACCGCGGGATATTTCGGTTCCTGGCGCAGTTCGACGACTTCGCGGACGAGCGCGCCGGTTTCATCGCGCTCCTCGAATTTTCCGCCGATCCAGGCGAGGCGGTTCCAGCCCCACACGGCGCGATAGTTGGCCTCGCCGAAAGGATTGCGCCCTCCGGCAAGCTCGAGGCGCTGAGCGACGGCCTCCGGCGTGTCGTGCGTTTCGCGGGTGATCTGGATGGGCATGGGGAATACACAAGGGCAAGACCGAGGCGGATCGACAGCGCGCGGCGGAGGCGGCGTTCCGCTCCGCCGCGCCTGTGTTGGCGCCGCGCAGGCAGGAGTGCCTGCGCCGCCGCGGCTAGTAGCCCGATGGGCGCGCCAGGGAGTCAATGTACGCGCCGGTACGCGGCGAGTCGTCCCACACCTGGAACGCGGTATCGAAGTAGAAGATGTAGGACGCAGCGAGGCCGCCGCTGGCGCCGTAGATGGGGAAGACGGTGTTGCCGTTGACTTCGTAGAAGTCCACGTCCTTGAGCACGGCGCGTCCCCAATGGGAGAGGTCGAGGAAGTCCACGCGCGTCTGGTCGGCGTTCACGCTGGACTTGATGGGAATGCCGCTCATGGTTTTGCGGCCGCTGAAGAGCAGATCGAGGTCGTTGCCGCTCTTTTCTCCGCCTTCCTTGATGATCTGGCTGACGGTGATGCCAAGATTTTCCCAGGCGTGCTCCTGCTCGACGGCCATGTAGGCGATGAGCTTGCTGACATGGTTGATGCCGAGGGCTTTGCGCACCTTGTTGATGGCGAGGCGGACGTTGCTCGGGGTCAGCGCGGCGTTGCCGGCGTTGACGCGGGGCGTCGCGAGCTGCACGGGATAGGTGGCGCGATTGAGATTGAGCCAGGTGCCGGTCGTCGCGTTGTTCTGGTGATACTTGATGCCGAAGAGCGAGACCGGCTGCGCGCCGCTCAAGCCATCGTGGACGATGACGTCGCCGTTGGTGAGGCCGCCGGGATTGGCGTCAACGGTGATGGTTTGCGTCGCGCTGATGGGATCGGCGGCCACGACGTTGCAGCTGCCGCGATTCGTGGTGAGCGTCGAGTCGTAAACCTGCAGCGTCTGGCCGACATAGACCAGCGCGGCGCCGGGCGGCGTCGCCATGGTCCAGGTGGTTCCGGCGAAGGAGCTGATCGAGCCGAGCAGGCCGTTGCCGGCGGTCTGCATGAGCTTGTCCAGAAACGAACGGAACTGCTTCATGCCGTTGGCGACTTCGCGCTTGGCGGCGTTTTCGATGGCACGCTCGCGGCCCGTGGTCGCGTACTCGACGAGCTTCGTGATTTCGATGGCGAAGCGGAAGAAAATCGGCGAGACCTGCGCGACATCGTACTGCGTGCCGGAGCCGCGGCCGAGATCGCCGCCATCGGCGTTGTACGAACCGGCTTTGCCTCCGGGATTGACTTGCAGCGGCAGGCGCATGTTGCGGCTCGAGACTTTCTCGACGTCGCCGCGCTGCTGGATCATGGTGAGCAGAATGTCGTCGCGCTCGTAGAGCAAGGGCACTTTGTCGCGCACCTTCTCGAGCTGCAACGCGATGACATTCGCGTTTGCTTGTGCTGGCATCTATTGTTCTCCTTGAATGGCTGCGTTCCGGAAGGGGCTTGCCGCGCCACGGTCGCAGGAAATGCGGCGCGCGCGAAAGCGGGCGGCCGGTTGCAGGTACTGGCAAGCGAAAGGCCGCCGGAACTGTCGAATCCTGCGAATACGCTTCGCGGGCAGGCCGATGGGAAACGCACGGGCGTCTCTTGAGAAGGCGCCGGAAATTCGTTTTGCGGGACTACAGGTCCAGGATCTGCTCGTCGCTGAGCTTGCGGTAGTCGAGGTTGCGCGATCGCGGCATCGAATCGCGCAGGGCGGCATCGTGCGGGCCGCGGCCGGCCCGGACGGGAAGAGGCGTCTCCCGCGGGCTGGCCTGCGCGCGTTCGGACGAATGGCCCGCGGGCACTTCCCTGCCCGCCAAGCCCGCGCCGGAGCGTTCGGCGGGCGCGCGGTGCGCAGCGAGCGCGGACTGCGTCCATTCGCCGATAACGCGGCGAGCCGCGCCGGGAACGAGCTGTCGCGCGCGGTCGCCGATGAGGCGCACGACGTGCGCGCGCGTCTCGGCGTCGAAGCGGCGCGCGGAAAGAATTTGCGTGACTTGCTCGCTGAGCTGGCGGTCGCTCCGGAGCGCCTGCTCGATCTCCTGCCGGATGGACGCGGCGAGCCGGTCGCGCAGGGACACGCTGCCTGGGCGTGCCCCTGCGTTTGCCTCGTCCCTCGCCAAATTCGGCAGAGCGCGCGCGAGGGTGCGCTCGATGGAGTCGCCGACGCTGCGTTCGAGGTCCGCGTTGGCGGCCTGCTCGAAGGCGGCGTAGGCAGAAAGTGCCGGGTGACTTGCGGCCGGGGACGCGTGAACGGGGCCGGATGCTGCCGCACCGAAAGGCGGCTCCGCCGTTACGCCTTGCGGGCGCGGCGCGGCGGCCGGGGACGCCGGCGCCGCTTCGGAAACCGCGGCGGCATTCTCGAGCGCGCGAAGGCCGGCGAAGACCATTTCGCGAAACGCAGCGGGATTTTCGCGCAGCAGCCGTTCGGCAAGCGCGGCGCGAGCGGCGGAGGCTTGCTCCGGCGAGCTCCCTGCCCCACCGAAGTAGGCGGCGTCAATTTCGTCGAGCACGCGAGCGCGTTCCGCGGCGGCGCGGGCTTCCGCGGCTCCGCCCGGATAGAGTTCCTTAAGCGCGCGCGCTTCTTCGGGCGAAGCGAAGCAGGCGCGGTAAGCGGCAACTTCGGCCCGGGCTTCCTGGATTCCGGACCAGAGTTCGCGCGCTTCAGCGCCGCTTTCGGGGTCCGCCATCATCTGCGCGAGCACGGGCGGCGGTTCGGGCGGCACCGCCATTTCCGGCTGAACGGCGGAAGCGGACGGCGGAGTGTTTCCGATGGACCGAATTCCGGCGGATTGAGGTGTGGCTTCAGCGGCCGGAACGGTGCGCGCCGCGGTGTCTTCGGCGGGCCGGGGCGCGGCTTCAGGGGCGGAGCCAGGGGTGTCGGTGCTGCCGTCCGGCGCGATCTCGAGAATCTGCTCGTCGCTGAGAAAAAAGAGTTCTCCGGAGCCGTGTCCAGCCGGTGCCGCCGCAGAGGATGAGGGCATCGCCAAAACTCCCATTCAAGAGGGCTTCCACAAGCAAAACGTGGTCACGAAAAAACGAGGAAGAGAAACCACGCGACAACGGCGTCGCCGCCGGCCGCCGCAGCAAATGTGAACAGCTTCCTGAAGACCAGGTTCCAAGCGCCACGCTCTTCGAGCCGAGCGGAAATTTCGCCGTGATTGTCGCCGGCATTTTGGCTCGCGAATCAAAACACGATTTCCGTCACTGGTGATCCAGTTGACCGCCCGGAGCGTTCTGGCCAGATCCGGCGTTTACGGGGACCTGGTGAAACGACGGTGGCACCGCCTTTGGACGGCGCGAATTTGCAATCGTGTGTGCCAGGACTGCCGTGTCCATCGCGCGGAGGTGGGCTTCGGCGTGGGCACGGACGTTGGCGAAGCCGGCGGGATTGGTGACACGAGCCGCCTGGCCGGCTTCCGAACTGGCCCAGCGCTTGCATTCCTCAAATTCGACGGCATGGTCGTCGAGCAGCTCATCAACGGGAACGCTGGGCAAGAGCAGGGACGCCGCGGTTCCGTGCGGATGCCCGGAACCGGGCGCCCCTGCCGGTGGGGTGTGCTGGCTTGCGGAGTCTGGCGAGCTGTCGGAAGAGCTTGCCGGCGCCTGCGGGCCGCCGGAGTCGTTCGCGGCAATGACGATCGGAGCGCTCGCGAGGAGCTGCTGGATTTCGCGGAGCTGTTTGTTGCGCGCGTCTTCGCCGGGAATCACCATTTCCGTGAGGCCGAGGACGTTCTTGATGTAGCCGAGATTGGCCGGTTCGGCGAGGGCCTGCTGGATGACCGGATCGTTCAAACCGAAGAGCTGCTGGAGGATGCCGCGCTGCTGCGATTTCAAGCGCGGGAACGTTTCGTCGGATTCCGCGTGGACGCAGATGTTGCCTTTGAGGTCTGCGGTGCGAATGGAACGCGCGTCGAGAACGCCGTCGGGGCCAAGCAGAGGAATTTCGGCGTCTTCGGGGCGATTTTTGCGAAAGCAATCGACGGCAAGGAGCATCACGTCCGCGTAAAACTGCTTGAGACGCCGCCAGACCAATCCGAGGCGGCCGAGCGCCTGATCGCGCGCGAGCGCGTAGCCGCTGGCGGTTTTTACGTCTTCCATATTGCCGCCGAAGACGGCGGGAAACAGTCCGGTGAGAAATTGCGCGACAGGACCAATCAGTTCGGCCTGATGCTGGACCATATCCGGGGGAACGCGCGCCGGCTGCGGCTGGAAAAATCCGGCGGCAAGCGGCTGGCCCGGTCGCGCGCGCGCCGGAAAGTGCGCGGCGGGCTCGGCGACCTGGTTGGCGAGCGCATCGAAATCGAGCACTTGCGGGTCGGCGTAAATCGGCGGAATGCCGTACTCATAGGTTTCCGCCTGCATGTTCGAGAGGACGTTGTAACGCTCCTGCACCTGCACGAGCGAATCGCCGACGCTCGGGCGGTTCTGGCCGTCGCCGGGCAGCGCGTGCAGGACGCGCCAGTGGTCGTCCATGGATTCGTTGCGCGATTCGCAGTAGACATCGCCGGCGAAAGCGACGTAGCAGCCGTCCGGAAAGAGCGCGAGCAGATCGTCGCGCGTTTCGGCGTCATCGATGGCGTAAAACGCCCAGGGACGCAGCCACGTGCGGTCAAAGGTGATGAGGTTCATCAGCGCGTCGCCCGGATGAATCGAGGGCAGGCCTTGCTCGACGCTGAGCCGCGAAACCCGCGCATAGACATCCTCGGCGCCTTGCGAGGGAGACGATTCAATTTTGTTGGCGGCATGCGGATAGGCCGCTTTCAGCTTCGCGCGATGCACTTCCGCCTGCCATTGCAGGTAGGGATATTCGTGCATTTCGTTGGCCCAAACAGGCGTATTGAGTTCGAGACCTCCCGCAATCGAGATGACTTCCTGGCCGTTGGGGACGCGGCGCACGCCGGCGACGCGGGGAACGGAGACGCGCTCGGCGCGGCGCAGGCCGGCGGCGGTGAGCTCGGCGCCGCATGCGGGACAGTGGCGCGGTTCGGGCGCGGCGGAAGAGAGTTCCGCGCCGGGCGCCGAAGGCTCCGCGGCGGAGAAAGCCGCGCTTGCCGCACTCGTCAGGTCGCTCGGAAGCGGCGCCGCGCCGTCGCCGGAAGCCTCGGTTTCCTTGCCGCAGTTCGGGCAAACGTAAATATCGGGACCGAGCGGAATCTCGATCGCTTCCAGCACGGCTTCGTCGTGAAAACCGAAACGCTGGCCGTCGGCGACGTAGCGGACGTAGGCGCCCAGCTTGCCGTCGGTCCAGAGGAAATAGCCGATCGAGGTGAGCAGATGCTCGATGTGATTGTTTTGCTCGATGAGCGCGGCCACGTCGCTGGCGGCGCGCGCCGCGGAAATATCCGCGAGCGATTGCGGCGACTGCGGGTAGAAGCGGACGCTTGGCACGTCCTGCGAGAGGACGGCGATGAAGGACAGACCGAAGCCCTGATAGAAATTCGTGACGAATTGATAGCGCGGCATGTCCTCGAGCTGCCGGTCGTCGCTGAAGCGCTGCTCGAAGGGCAGGTGCCAATTCATGTCGTTGGGATTCCACCAGGCGTATTGCAGGCCTTGCCAGAAAAGACGCGCCTGGCGAATGCGGCGAATCTCGTGGCGGCGCGCCACGACACCTTCTTCGCGATATTGACGCACCAGGTCGCGCAGCGCGTTGACGAGCTTCGGTTTGAGGTCCTCGAGGCGCTCGTTGTTCGGACCGAGATCGTTCTGGAGACTCGGCACAGGAAGATGGAGACTCGAGTCGGAAAGCGAAGTGCCCGGCACGAAGCTGGTTTCGTTTGCGGATGTCGCGCTCATGCGATTTGGCCTTTGGTAGCACAGCCATTCCTGGCTGTGCTGCTGAAGAAGTGGCGAGGTGCTGGCCGAAATAGGCGATGGCCTCGGGTCGTTCTGGTTTAACCAAGGTGTTGCGGGGCAACCGAGATGTTTCCGATGCCGCCGCGACGAGGTTCACTGAGCACAGCCAGGAATGGCTGTGCTACTGGTGCTGTGCTACGGCGGGGCTTTGCTGCTGCCCCAAATTGGGCCGTTGGTACTGATGACAACGGTGCGGATTTGCGATACAAAGATGCGGGGCCGTCCTCACATCCCACTTCGTCGTTTGCTCATGTTCCCCGCTCAATCCTGCCGTATTGCTGCACATTCGTGTGCACGTGTGCGGCAGGTCGGCCCCCACAATGTGGGTCGAACGTTCAAAGCCGAAAGGCCCAGGGTACGCAGGCAGCGTCGCGTTGCCGTTGCGAAACCGCGTGGAGCTCCATTCGCGAATCGCGTGACGGTTATCGGCGACAGCGATGGTCCGCGACACAGAGCACCGAGCGTTGTCGCGGCAGATTGCGGATTCCTGCTTAAAGCGAATCCGCGTTCGCCCGGCGATGCGGTCTTAGCTGTGCGGGACGGCGCGGTGGCCGGGCGGAGCCTCGTCTTCGAGCGCGTCGCTTGCCGCGGCGTCGCGGGCGGCTTCGGTTTCGCGCCAGGCCTGAATCTGGTGCCAGGAACGCTTGCGCAGGCGCGGAACCGGCCGAGGCTTCGCTGACTCCGGCAACTCCAGCGGCGGGAAGCCCGCGGTGCCCAGCAGCGAATTTATCAGCGCGCGATTCTCCGCGCGCAGCCGTTCGCTTTCGGCGCGCTCCCTGGCGAGTTCGCTCTCCAGCCAGTCGAAACAGCGGCTGCGAAATAAATCGCGCACAAATTGCCACATTCCTTCTCTCCCGATGCGATTAGCGGTAGCGCCGCGGGAAGCGCGCCGGACGAAATTGTTTGCGGGCTTCCGATTCGAGGCGCTGGTAATGAATGGCGCGCGACGTGGGATCCTCCGCCGTCACTTGCCGCGCGATTTGCTCGCCGAGCGGCATGCCATGCACGAAGCGCGGCGGAGCCACGGGAATGGAGGAAGCGGCCTCTCGCGCGGAGACGGCGGAGTCTCCCGCGGCCGCGCCGAAATGCGCTCCCACGGCGGGCGCCGGGCAGAGATGGGCCAGGCGCGAACCGCAAACGAGGCCGTAGCGCGCGGCGTCGGCGGGATCGTCGCCGTCCACCTTGCGGACGTCTTCGACGCGCCGCTCATCGCGGACAAGCTGGGGCAAACACTCGATGAGTCTCGGGCAATTCTCGGCGATCAGCCAGGAATCGGATTCCAGCAACTGATACATCAACTGCCAGCCGCCGATGCGGTCGTCGTCCGCGGCGCAGGGCCGTGGCAAGCCGCCGAAGGCGAGGACCTCGCCGAGCTGCTCCGCGATGGACGCTTCCGACGTGCGATGCGCGAACGCGTCCGGCGAAAGAAACACTTCGCTGATGCGCTCGCGGCCGCTGCGTTCGAGAATGGCTTGCGCCAGCATGCGCGGCGAGAGGCCGGACTGGACGAATTCGCGGTAGGTGACGATGCGCGCGGCGTTCGCCGGATGCTGGCCGCCGGCGCCGGAAGGTCCCGGCCACAAACCAGGCCCGCCTTCCCCTCTTGAGGCGAGGTTTTCGGCCGGCCTGGGCGCGGGCACGGCGCAATGCCAGTAAACAGCGCTGGGATGCTGGAAACCCCAGTCAATGGAGATCCAGCGCGGCCACCACGGCTCGAGGCGGATTTCCTCCGGACGAAGGGTGTGGCGGCCATACTCGAAGACATCGAAATACTGGCCGGCGAAAACATTCCAGTCCCCATCGAGAAAGGCGCGGCGCAGATGCTCCGGCAGCGCTTCGAGCGTGCGGCGATAGGCCGCGTCGTTTGCGTAAATGGGATTGTCGCCGAGCCGCGCGCGAATGAAATCGTAGTCGTTCGGGTCGTACAGCTCGGGCCGCTCGAATCCCGGAGGCGGCGCGTGGTCCACCCACAGGGCCTTGACCCAGGCGTGGCCGATGTTGCCGGGATTCGTCGCTCCGGCCATGCACGGAAACGAACGCGGAATCGAGCAGCGATTGCGAGAAGTGAGAAACTGCCACTGCTTCAGCGTGAAGTGCGTGAGTTCGTCAATGCCGATGAAGAGAAATTCGGCGCCCTGATAGCGATAGACGTCGTTTTCGTTGCGGCAAAAGCCGAAGCGCGTGGTCGAGCCATTGCGCCAGGTTACGACGTGCTTGGCTTCGTTGTAACTTTTGTACGCATCGCGCGGCACATCGCGGCGGAAATACGCGAGTAGCGATGACTCGAGCTCCGGATAGGTGCGGCGGAGGAGCAGCGTGTCGCACCCCGGCGTGTGCATGGCCTGGAAGATGGCCTCCCAGAGGAGCGCTTTCGTCTTGCCGGGGCCCGCGGCGCCGCCAAACAGGCGGTATTTCGCGCGCGAATCATGAAATTCCTGTTGCCGCGGAAACGGGCGATAGCGTTCGCCAAGGGCCAGCGGCTGCACGCCGCTTTGGCGCGATTTCCGCGGCGATTGCCTTTGCGGCCAGAGGCTCACCGGTAGATTTTCGAGAAGCGGCTGCCGGCGAGCCAGGTCGCGACGGAGACGAGCATGCCGGCCTTCACGCCGAAGCCCAGGGTATGCCAGGCCGCGAGAAACGCCCAGGCGAAACCCGCGACGCCAATGACCTTGAGCACATAATCGAGATAAATTTCCGAAGTCAGTTTGGCGAAAAACGAAGTCGAAGAACCTGCGGGCGCGCTCATTCGATGGCTCCTTGTTCTGTTGTTCCCTGTTCCAGGGATTCTTGTTCGGCGGCTTCCCTGGCGCGGCGGGCCACGGCGCTGTCTATATCAATCACAATCGGTTGCGGCTGGTCCCCCAGAGGCGCGGCGCCCTTGTAAAGCATGTCGGTCAGCTTTTCGAGCGCGCGCTGGCTGATCTTTTCGTCCTCGGAAGTCAGCTTGCCGATCCACAGCTCGAACAGGTCGATCCGGCTGTGAATCTCCTGAACGAAGTCCGCCGGATCATCCGGCAGGGGCGTTTCGCCGGCTCCGCGCTGCATGGTTTCGCTTGGGACGCGCGGCGCAGCTCCTTCGGAAAGGGTCTGCTCCCAATTTTGCATGGGAATCCGCATTCTGCCGTTCGCCGCGGGCGTGCCGCTCGCGCCGTTGCCGCCCTCAGCCACCTCAGCGTGCGCGTCGCGAACCATTCCGGCCGCGGCGGGATACGCGGCGGCCGCATCGGGATTTACGCGCGCGCCGTCAGACGCAGCGTCGGGCAGCATCAGCGGAGCGGCTGCCGGGTGAACGGACTCGAAGGCGCGGCCGTGCCCGTTTGCGCGGAACGCGGCGCCATTGGCGCCGGCCGCCGCAGCAGCATGATTTGCGCTGCCGTTTGCATGGCCGTTGGCCTTCTTCGCGGCGCGGCTTCCGCGGAGGGAAGCCCCGGCGCGAGCGGCGACCGAGCCGTTGGCTCGCGTCTCGGGCGTTTCCGCCCTTCCGTTCGCGGCCTTGCCGCGCGTCCGGCGAACTGTTTCCGCGGGGTGGCGGATTTTTTCGGATGACATGGCGAATGGTCGTTTGTTGACCGGGCTTCGCGGCGCGGGGTTCTGGCCCGGCTCCACGGCACGGGCACTCATGGATGCGCGGCGTAAGCGTCGCCGCGGGTGTGCCGCGCGTGAATGCATGCCTGATTGTGTTGCTCGCGCCGTCACAGCGCTGGCGGGTCGAATCAGACCAGCATTTTCGCGGTCAAACCGCTGCCGCCGGTCGCGGAAACGAACCGAATGCGCAGGAATTTTGCTTGCACGTTCGGCACCGTGCGCGCTTCGCCCGCTGTCGCCGTGCTCGTGTCAATCGTCTGATACTCGGAATCAACATCGGACATCGCAGCTTGCAGGACGATATTCACGGCCGTCGGGTTCGAGCCGAAAATCGTTTGCCAGCGGACCGACGTGCCTCCGTCGGGCAGTCCGGTGAAGCTGGCAAGCGCAAACTGCGTCCCGGCGGTAGCGCCGCCGGGAAACGCTTCGTTGTTGAAGCTGAAGCCGACGTCTCCCGAGGAGAGCGTAAGCGGCGGAGTCGCGTTCTGATAGGTGGGCATGATGGCTCCTGGGCGCACGGAGGTGCGCGAGCGGCGCGCATTTAGCGCGCGGTAAAATCGAAAGCGCGAGGCGGCCGAGGCGGCGTCCGGGCAGCCGTCGCAAATCGGAAACACCTTGGTCCTCGGAGGAGCCAAGTCGTTTCGGATGCCTTCCGGCGGGCAGTGTGGCGGGCACGGGCAAGCGCTTGTGCCACCGAAGCGCCAGGCTGGCGAATGTGCAAAAAGAAGGCCGGAAAAAGAAAACGTCCGGGCTGGCAGCGCCCGGACGCACTTATCAACGGGCGCAAGTCTAGCATAAGGCAAAAATTTGTCAAGAGGAATTTTCAACTTTTTTGAGCTGCGAGAAAAGCCGGTCGCCAGGCCATCCTGCAATGGAATAAACTCCGTGCCTTCTGGAGTTTCCTTCGATGGCTTTGAGGAGGAATCCATGATTCCCATTCCGCTTCGCCGTTCCCTTCCCTGCTGCCTGGCGACCGGTGTGCTATGTGTTTTGGCCGTTTTCGCCTCGAAAACACGCGCGCAAAGCTCGCAGGATCAGCAAGCTGCGTCGCAACGCCAGCCGGCCGCTGCGGAGCTGAGCGCGAAAGAGACGCCCGCCCGCGCGATTTTGCGGACCTTCGACAGCCAGGAGTACGAATTCCGCTCGGCGGCGGAAGCCATGCCCGAGGGAAAATGGGACTACCGGCCCGCGCCGGGAATGTTCCGAAACGAAAAGCCGGACTTCGGTCCGGCCGAGGTGCGGACGTTTCGGGCGCAGGTGAAGCACGTGGCCTGCTCGAACTTTGCCTTCGCAGCGGAGCTTGACGGCAAGACGCCGCCGCCGCGCTGTGACCTGGATGAGCCGCCCGCGCTGAAATCACGGGCGGAAATTCTGACCTACCTGCGGGATTCGTTTGTGCTGCTGAAGAAGTCGCTTGGCGCCATCACGGCAAAAAATATGTACGATCCGGTGGACGGCCCGTACGCCGCGCCCAACACGCGCCTGGGGCTGGCGATCGTCGCCGTCTGGCACGTGGCGGATCACTACGGCCAAACGGCAATCTATCTTCGCGAGAACGGCATTGTTCCTCCGGCAAGCCGGCCGAATCCGCCGAAATTGCAGGAGCGGTATTGAGGAAGGGCGGCGCGGCCCATGGCGGCCCTAGCGGCCCGTTTTTCGCGGCGCCGCGCACGTTCGGGACGCATGGGATCTTCGGCAAATGAGACTTGTACGAAATTGTACAAATACGAGTACTTGTACGTTTTCGTACAAATCATAAAACTTGCACGTTTTTGTGCAAGGTGCTAGCCTGCGCACATGGCGTCACTCACGCATGCCGTGCTCATCGCCGATGTAGTGGGATCGCGCTCGCGGCGAAACATACGGGAACTCTTGAGCGCTCGTTTGACCGCCGCATCCCGCCGGCATTTGCGCAGACGGTGGATCCGGCTGCCTTACTCCGTCACGGCCGGGGACGAATTCCAGACCGTCACGGGCCCGCTTCGATCGCTCCCGGAATTGCTGCTCGATCTCCGAGTGGCGTTGCGGCCACTCAACCTGCGGATTGGCATCGGCCTTGGCGGCATCACCGGCCCGCTCCGCCCGCCGGTGAACCGCCTGGATGGCGAGGCCTTCCACAACGCGCGGCGAGCGATTGACAGCATCAAGCGCGGCCGCCGGCATAGGTTTGAGACGGTCACGGCTTTTGAATCCCGGCACGAGCGGTTCGACCGAACCATTAACCTCATTTATGGCCTGCAGGACACGCTCCTTCTAAAGATCACGCCCAAGCAATGGGATGCCATCAAAAGCTTCCTGCGGCACCCGACTCTCGAGCGCTCCGCGAAGCGCCTGCGCCTGGCCGAGTCCACTGTTTCGCGCAACCTGAAAAGAGGTTATTATTGGCAACTGATCGAAACCGTTAACGTTGCTGGTCCGTTAATCGAGTCGGCGTTTCGGTAGGGTTGCACAAAAACGTACAAATCGGAGAATTTGCACAAAACCATGCAATCGCTCGTCCGGGCCGTGCTGGCGATTTATTTGGCGCACTTGCTGACCGATTTTGTCTTCCAGACTCACACTCTCGTGCGCCGCAAGCAAGAAAGCCGGGCTTCCGCCTATCTCTGGCATGGCTTCATCCACTACGTCTGCGCCATGCTCCTGCTCGGATTCTTCATGCCGGGCACGTTCCTGTCAGCCCGCGCGCATTCTCTGATCCTGGCTCTTACCGCCGCGCATTTGCTGATCGATTTAGGCAAGATCCGCATCACGCGGAGCCGCCTGCTTGCGGATGGCCCGGGCGCTTACCTTGCGGATCAGGCCGTCCATCTCGGCACAGTGGCCGTGGCAGGATGGTTCATGGTTCCCGCGGGTCAGAAGGAGCTCCTGGCCTCCCTGATCGAACAGGCCCGCGCCATGCCCACCAGGTTCCTGTGTATTCCGGTGATTTACATCCTCGTGGTTTTTGGGGGCGGTTATCTCATTCGCTTTATGACGAGGTCCATGGCGGAAGTTGCTAAAGCGCAAAACTCCTCGGCGCAACTGCAAAACGCCGGACTTTACATCGGCTGGATCGAACGCTTCCTGGTCGTGACAGCGCTGCTTCTGCAATCACCGGCCACGATAGGCTTGATTCTTACCGCCAAAGCCATCGCCCGATACCCGGAATTCAAAAGCGAGCGCTTCGCGGAATATTTTCTGATTGGCACGCTTCTCAGCATTGCGGTCGCCATCGCGGGCGGCGCCGTGCTTCTGAAGCTGGTCTTTGGCCAGGTGCGATTCGCCGGCTGATTGCCATTGCCGCCGCCGCGCTCACGGCAAGGGTCGTGCCCGGCAACCCCGGGGCCGACATTCTCTCCGCAACGCGCGGGCTCTCTGATAGAGTTTTTCCGTGTCACGCGAAACCCATCAGCCCGTTCTCTCCACGATCCGTTTGCATCCCATCAAGGCGCTCGACCCCGTGGACGTGCGCGAAGCCCGCATCGGCCCCGCCGGCAGCCTCGAGCGCGACCGCGCCTGGGCGCTCTACACAGCGGATGGCCGCTGGGTGAACGGCAAGCGCACCGCCGCGGTGCACCACATTCGCGCCGCATATGCGCCGGATTTGCGCAGCGTCACCCTTGCTGCTCCGCGCGACCTGCGCGGCATTCAGCCCGTCACGCTCGCCTTTCCCGGGGACACCGAGTCCGCCGCGCTGTGGTTCAGCGTCTATTTTGAGCAGCAAATCATCGTGCGCTATTCCGCGGATGGCTTCCCCGACGACACGCTCGCCAACGGCCCGACCATCATCTCGACGGCGAGCCTCCAGGCGGTCTGCGATCTCTTCCCTGGCATGGAGCTGGAGAATGCCCGGCGCCGCTTCCGCACCACGCTTGAAATCGGCGGCGTGCCGGCGTTCTGGGAAGACCGGCTCTTCGCGGCAAATGAGAACTATGCGGTGCGCTTTCGCATCGGCGAAGTACATTTCGAGGGCAGCAATCCGTGCGCGCGGTGTCCCGTGCCGCCGCGCGATCCGCAAACCGGAGCCGACTGGCCGGCCTTTCAAAAGCGGTTCACGGAATATCGCCGGGCCGCGCTTCCCGCATGGTCGCCTGCGGAGCGCTTCGACCATTTCTACCGAATGGCCACGAACACGCGCGTGGCTTCAACGGAATCCGGTAAGATTTTGCGCGTCGGCGACCCGCTGGAATTTCTGTAGCGCGCTCGGGCGCTCGAAGCCTTTCCCGCCGCGAGCCAGGCAACCGCAGTCGCACAACCTTTCAGCAGCACAGCCATTCCCGTAGCACAGCCATTCCTGGCTGTGCTACCGAGTGGCTGTGCTACGGATGGCTGGGCGACCGCTGGCTGGGCCACTGGCGGCGCCGCTGTCGCGTGAATCGGGACCCGGTCCTCGCGCATCCAATGGCGTTATCATCGCTATCGGCCGCACAGGAGGCTCCATGTCCATTCGTCCCGTCAAGCGACTCATTCAGTCGAAGCCCACCACGGAGGGCGCTGGCGTTCGCTTGCGGCGAGCGTTCGGCTTCGGCAATACCGGCGATTTCGATCCTTTCCTGCTGCTCGACGATTTCCGCAACGACGTGCCCGAGGACTATCTCGCGGGCTTTCCCTGGCATCCGCATCGCGGAATCGAGACGATTACGTACGTACTTGCCGGTACCGTGGAACACGGCGACAGCCTCGGCAACCGCGGCGCCATTGCTCCCGGCGACGTCCAGTGGATGACCGCGGGCAGCGGCATCATTCATCAAGAGATGCCCAAGGGCGACCAGGCCGGCCGCATGCATGGCTTCCAGCTCTGGGCCAATCTTCCTTCGTCGCTCAAGATGACGCCACCGCGCTATCAGGAAGTAAAATCGAACGATATTCCCGCGCTGACCGATGACGATGGCACCCACGTGCGCCTGGTCTGCGGGAATTTCTGGGGCAAGCGCGGACCGGTCGACGGCATCGCCGCCGATCCCATTTACCTCGACGTTTCCGTGCCGCCGGGCCGCCGCAAAACGCTGCCCGTCGAGACCTCCCGGCATGCCTTTGCGTACGTATTTTCCGGTAGTGGCAAATTCTGCAATGCTTCCGAGCCGCTCGAGGTGCCCACGGAGCCGGTCGGCTGGCTCAATACCACGCCGCCCGCGGACGCCGCAAATCGCTCGCTCATTCTCTTCGATTCCGGCGATGAAGTGGCGGTGCAGGCCGGCGATGAGGGCATCCGCTTTCTGCTTGTTTCCGGCAAACCGCTCGAGGAGCCGGTGGCATGGTACGGCCCCATCGTCATGAACACGCAAGCCGAGTTGCGCGAGGCTTTCCGCGAGCTGGAAAAAGGCACATTTCTTAAGTAGCGCAGGCCTTGCCTGGGCGATTCACGGCGCAGTGGCGCGCACGAGGGACTGGCGCATCTCTTCCGATAGCCGTTCCAGCCGCTCGCTGTACAGCACCGGATACGCCTCTTCCGCCGGTTCAAGTCCGGAAACAGCTTCGGGCAGCCGCTCGCGCTGTTTGTGGAAGCGCTCCTGCGCCTCTCGCAGCCGGGCTTGCGAATCCCGCGACGCCGCGGGGCCAGCGCGCTTCCCTTCCCGCATCACCAGCTCGAGGAGCGGCTCGCCTTCCGAGACGCGCTCCTCCTCGAGCGCGATGGTGTCGCCGCGGTAGCGTCCCCGCGCATCCCTTGCGCGCCAGACTTGCTTCCGACCCGGATACGTCTTCTTGTGCTCGCTGTACTTTGCCGTCATCCGGGACTCGCCGCCTTCCGCCACTTCCGCCAGTTTGTAAATCACGCTCAGGTGCGGCGCATCCGAGGAAGTGGAAAGCGCCGTGCCTACGCCGAATCCGTCAATGCGAGCGCCACCGCGCAGCAACTCGGCGATGCGCCCCTCATCCAGGTCGCCCGAAGCGAAGATCTTCACGCCGTTCCAGCCCGCTTCATCCAGCCGAACGCGGGCCCATCGGCTATCAGCCAACAGGTCGCCGCTATCCAGCCGGATCCCGGCCGGCTTCTTTCCGCGCCCGATAATTTTCTCGAGCGCCGCGCGCGCGTCGTATGTATCCACCAGCAGCGTCGCTTCCTCCGGAAATACCTCGAGAAATTCGCCGAAGGCCTCGGCTTCGTCCTCGTGCGCCATGATCCAGGAGTGCGCTTGCGTGCCGTGAACCGGAATGCCAAAGCGCTGGCCCGCGTACGCGTTTGAGGTCCCCGCGCATCCGCCGATGAACGCCGCGCGCGCCCCCAGCACGCTCGCTTCCGTGCCATGCGCCCGCCGCGAGCCAAACTCGATCACCATGCGTCCTTCCGCCGCTTTCGTGACTCGCGCGGCCTTGCTCGCAATCAGCGTCTGGAAATGCACGGTCGAAAGCAGCGCCGTTTCCACGATCTGCGCTTCCGCAATCGGCGCGGTCACGCGCAGCACCGGCTCGCCCGGAAAGAAAATCGTGCCCTCCGGCATGGCCCAGACTTCGCCGCGAAAACGAAACTCGCGCAGATAGTCGAAGAAGCGCGTGTCCACGTGCCGGAAGGTCGCGAGCCCCCGCAAATAGGCGATGTCTTGCTCGGAGAATCGCACGCGCTCGAGAAAATCCAGCGCCTGCTCGAGACCCGCGGCAACGAGGTAGTTCCGCGCGGGCGGCAATTTACGGACGAACAGCTCGAAGGTCGCCACCGCGGGCATGTGTTTCCGCAGATAGCCCGCGGCCATCGTCAGTTCGTAGAGGTCGGTCAGCAGACCCGAAGCCGCGCCAATGGTGGTCATCCTGCCTTCAGGTTAGGCCACGCTCTCGAAAAGCGCAAAAGAGCACAGCCATTCCTGCTTGTGCCGCCACAACCCCCAAGGGCAAGCCACAAAGGAAACGTTCGCTACGGTTTTCCCGCAACAGCCGCTTCCTTGGCCGCTTCGTTCCCCGCGCCCTTGAACAGCAGCGAATCCAGGCTCAGCTTGCCCGAGCCGCGCGCGGCGATATACAGAAACACGAAGCAATACGCCACCGCCAGCTCGCCATGATTCACAATCGGAAAGGTGCCCATATGCGCGTGCACCGTGAAATACGCCACCGCCATTTCGCCCGCCGCGATGAACGCGACGATGCTGGCGCACAATCCCACCGCGATCAAAACGCCTCCGAAAAATTCCACGATCCCCGCCACGAGGAATTTCCCGTGCGCGTGCCCTTCTCCTCCCAGGACGCCGAAAAGTTTTTGCGCCCCGTGGCACGCGAACAAAAATCCGATGATGAGCCGCATCAGCGCGTACAACGGTTCCCGGAGCCCGCAGAGCAGTGGCCGCATAACGCCTCCCTTTTGCCATCACCTTGCAATAACCGGCATGATCTGGAGGATCAAGCCATCCGCCGGCGCCGTCGCAAAACCGCGCCGGCTTGCCGCGCATTATACCCGCCTCCGCCCATGCCGCAACAAGTTGCTCCGCGCCGCTCCCGGCTAACCTCCGTTCCCAAAATACCGCCGTGGCGGAAACATCCCTCTCTTCAACAACTCCCGCCCGCACCAGTTCCGAACCTGCTCCGACCAGTTCACCCAGCCCTGTTCGCTCAATCCAAGAAAATGCCGGGCCCGCTCATAGGGCGCCATGCCCAGGTAGTACACCCGGAAGAGCACCATGCGCGACGCGCGGTCCGGCTCATCCAGCGCCGCCTGCCCGGCCAGCGCAAAGTCCGCTACCCATTCGTTCAGCCGCGGACGAATATCCGGCCGCCAGAGGTACTTCCCTGTATCGCGCCAGTCCACCGCCCCGACGCCGCGCTTCGCCTCAAGCACTTCGCGCGCCATGCGATAGACTTCCCAGCACACATCGAACGCCAGCTCCGGCTTCACGCTCATCTCCCCCTCCGCTCTGCTCGCCCGGGTGATTGGTACGCGCGCTCAGCGTGGCGTTACGGACGCGTTGTCGCGGCGCTTTGGCCGGCCGGCTGGCCTTGCCGCCGGGTCGTGACGCGCACCGGCGCTCCGCGCCGCAACTGGTATTCCCACACCGGACCATGCTCCCTCGGAGCCACGTGCGCGCCCCGCCGCAGCCGCTTTTCCAGAAAATACCCGCCGAACTCTTGCTTGCGCAGGTGGCGCAATTGCGCCGAAATGCTCGCTTCGCCGTACCGAGTGAGCTGCGAAAGCTCGTGCAGCGTCAGCCACGTTGCGCATTCCGCGGCCGAGAGCATCACGTCGCGCAGCACTTCGCGCTGTGTTAAGGCCGCCGCCTTCCCGCACGCGCCTGTCCGCGCTCTCCGGCTCGCTCGCGCGGCCGCCGCTCGCCATTCGCGCCCGCCTGTCACCAGGACGACCTCCAAATTTCGCCTTCGCCTCATTCGCTCCTCCCTTCTGGTCTGACCTCCCGCCCGCTCTCCGATGCGGCCGGAATCTTGCCGTCACGCGTGGCCCGGGGCTCGCCGTCTTCGCCGGCCTCCTCCCATCCGCCGGCAACGCTTGTCTCTCCGCCGGCGAAGCTCCGCTCCGGATCCTCGTAGTCCCCGGCGCAAGCCGAGCACGCCCGCATCGCCATTTCGCCCCCGTTTTCCACAGTCCCGCACTTTTCCACAGGCCCGCGCCACAGAAGTACTCTTGCTTAATATTACTGATGCTGTATTTTTACTTTCTCTAGTCTCTTAGGGAGGTACCCTTGGCTCGTAACCCGACTCAGCCCCCGTGGGAGTTCCTGCTCTCGGCTTCGCGCAACAGCCTGCAGAGCTACGAATTCACACGGCTCGCCCACGCCGCCAATCTCCGGAAGGAAATTTCGGCCCTGCTCAACCAATGGCTCGAAGAAAACGCCGCCGCCATGCTCGCCCGCTGGCTCATGGACCAGCGCGAGCGCAATCCCGAACCCGGCCGGCAGCAGCCCGGCCTTGAGCACGATTCCGCGCCCGGCGTCCAGCCGGAGGTCCGCCGCGGCTCCGCGTGCCATCGCCCGCCCGCCGCGCGCGCTTTCTCCCCGGAGGCCGTTCTTGCCCCGGAAAGCGTCGGCTTGAACGCGCAAACTGCGTCCGATAATTTTTTTGCGGATTCGCCCGATTTCCTGGCCGGGAGACGCGGCTCGGCCTGACCGGATGCCCCTTCCCCCCGCGCGAAACCGGCGGATCTGCCGGACCAGTCTCCATCGCTGGCCCGCGTGGACCCGTTCGCGCCAAATGCGCGCTGCTTTTGCCGCCGCGCGGCTCTCCCGCCGCCGCAGCGCAGCCGCGTCCACGCTCTCCCGCTCCGACGGCGCCGTGCGCCCCGGTATCGCGCCGCCACCCGCCATTCCGTCCGCTCGCTTCCGCATCGCCACCCGCCTCTTCTGTCTCCCCCGCGTTATATTCTTTATAAGACACAGAAAAGGAAACGCAGAACGCGCAGCCGGAGGGATCAACAAAAAGAGCCCGCGAAAGCGGGCTTCTCAATGGAGAAACGCCAGGTTGTTACGCCCGGGCTTTTACTTTGTGACGGCGGCAGGCTCTTTCTCGAGGAGTTGTTCCTTGCGGTAGATCAGCGAATTGATGTCGTAGGGCGCGAGTTCGAATCCGTGCCCGTGGGTGATCGCGTCCGTTGGGCATGCTTCCACGCAGTACCCGCAAAAGATGCACCGCGAGTAATCGATGTTGTAAACCTTCGCGTAGCGCTCGCCGGCTGAAATCCGATTCGCGTCCGTGTTTTCGGCCGCTTCAATGTAAATGCAATTCGCGGGACACGCCGCGGCGCAAAGAAAACACCCGACGCACTTCTCCAGACCGTTTTCGTCGCGGTGCAGGACATGAATGCCGCGGTAGCGCGGCTGAAAATGCACGGGCTCGTGCGGATAGTTTTCCGTGACCGTTTTCCGAAACATATTTCGGAAAGTCACGCTGAAGCCTTTCACCAGCGCGCCAGCGGTCTCCACTACTTCACCAAGGATCGCCATAACTCCAGAGTGTAACAAACGCCCCGATGCCGGGCAAATTCTCGCCTGCAACGGACTCTCGCGCCGCCGCTTAGGCCGTGGCCTGCTTTGTTTGTGCCTTCAGCGCGTCCACGATCACCTTGCCGTGAAAACGCCCGTTCTCGATAAAAATCTCGCCCGTATTCCGTCCTCCGATGACCACGCCGGCCAGATAGATCCCCGGCACATTGCTCTCAAGCGTGTTCGGGTCCAGCTCCGGCTTCATGGTGTGCGGATCGAGCTTCACGCCGAGGCTTCGGATGAACGCATAGTCCGGGTGATAGCCCGTCAGCACGAACACCTGCCGGGCCGGCAAGCGTGTTTCGCCCGTGGCATTCGTCACGATAACGGCGTCCCGCCGGATTTCTTTCACTCGCGTCTCGAAGAGCGCCTTGATCTGCGCTGCCTTGATGCGATTCTCGATATCCGGCCGCACCCAGTATTTGATGGAAGCTCCCAGTTCCTTTCCGCGGACGACCAGCGTCACGCGCGCCCCGTTGCGGTAAAGATCCAGGGCCGCTTCGACAGCCGAATTTTTCCCGCCGACGACCACCACGTCCTGATTCCAAAATTCGTGTGGTTCCGTGTAGTAGTGCGAGACGTTCGCTAAATCCTCTCCGGGCACCTCCAGCAGATTCGGCAAATCGTAGTAACCCGTCGCCACCACGATGTTCGCGCCGGAATAGCTCCGCTCGGCCCCGTATCGGTCCTTTGTCAGCACGCGAAAGTGTCCCTCGGTCCCCTCCGCCCGCACCACCGTTTCGAACAGCCGCAGCTCCAGATCGTAGTGCTCCGCCGCTTTGCGGTAGTACTTCAGCGCCTCCACCCTGGTCGGCTTTTCGCCCGCGCTCGTGAGGGGCAACCCGCCGATCTCGAGCAGTTCCGGCGTGGTGAAGAACACCATGTTGCGGGGATAGTGCTGAATGGAGTTGCAGATGTTTCCTTTTTCGATCACCAGAGCGCGCAAACCCGCACGCTTGGCTTCGATGGCCGTGGCCAGGCCGGTGGGTCCGCCGCCGACGCAAATCAAATCATATGGAGACATGGGAGTTTCAGTTTGCAAGGAGCGCACGGCAAAAGCAACCGCACTCCGCGGTCCGCGCCGGGTCCGCTCGCTGCCAATTTGAACTGTTTTACCGCCTAGGCGGCCGTGGAATCCGCTTCCGTCGATGAACCTTCGAGTTGCGCCAAGATCTCGCGCAAAGTGTGGATCAGCTCATCCCGCGAAACGTGGCTCTTCTTGAATTGAATGCGGAACTTGAAGCTCTCGTTCTGTGGCTCGAAATGAAAAACGAAAGGCTGCGGCCTCTGCGGTCCGGCTTGCTCTTCGCGGCGTTCGCGCCGCGCTTCGTCGCGCGTCAGGCCCCCTTGCAGGATGCGGTGCAGCATTTCCGTCATTTTCTTTTCGGTGGGCTGCCGCGCGATTTGCAGGAGCAAGGACTTCGAGGTCACGCCGTGCTCGATGCACTTTTTCCGCAGCGTCTCCGGAATGTTCCGCAGCGACAGGGTTTCCGTCACGGAGGAACGCGCACGCCCGATCTTCCGCGCCACATCCTCATGGGTGTACTCGAACCGCGTCGCCAGCTGATGCAGGCCTTCCGCTTCCTCGAAAGGCGTCAAATCCTTGCGCTGAATATTTTCAATGAGTCCGATTTCCAGCGTCTCGGCGTCATCCGCCGTTTTCTCGATGCACGGCACTTCCCGCAATCCCGCGGCGCGCGATGCGTGATACCGGCGCTCGCCGGAAATGATGTAGTAGCAGTCCTCGCGCGGCACGAACCGCACCAGGAGCGGCTCGAGGACGCCTTTTTCCCGGATGGAATCCGTAAGCTCCCGCAAATCTCCCAGGGACTTCCGCGGCTGCTCCGGATTCGGCCGAATCTGATCCACCCGGATCATCCGTCCGACGGCCGCTCCGCTGTAGCTGGTCAGCGACTCGACATAGTGCGCGTCATGCCGCATCTTCAGCGTGACGGGTAAGCCCACTCTCTTCGACACGTTGGATAACCTCCGCTGCCAGTTTCTTATACTCGACCGCGCCGGGCGATTTCGGCGCGAACGTCAAAATCGTCTCCTTGTAAGCCGGACTCTCTTCCAGCCGCACGTTCTTGCTGATCTTCGTCTTGAACAGCACTTCCCCGAAAACCGAGCGGATCTGTCCGTGCGTATCCTTCGAAATATTCGTTCGCTTGTCGAACAGTGTGATGACCACGCCCAGGACTTTCAGCGCGGGATTCGGCCGCGCGCGAATGCGCTCATAGGTTTCGAGCAAATCGTCCGTGCCTTCAATCGCGAAATACGCTGCTTGAATCGGCACCAGCAAGTGCGTCGACGAAACCAGCGCGTTCACGGTGAGAATTCCAAGCGAGGGCGGCGTGTCCAGCACCACGTAGTCGAAGTCCTTCAGCACCGGCCCCAGCGCGTCTTTCAGCCGGTACGGCGCGTCGAACTGTCCCGCCAGCACTTGCTCCAGCTTGGCCAGCGCTAGACGCCCTGGCCCCAGAAACAGCAGCGGATCTTTTGTCGGTTTGATCACCGTCGCCATCGCCGCCCGCGAATCGCTCAGCACGTCGAACATGGACGCCGAGATTTCCCCGCTGTCGTAAAACGCAATCGTCGAATTGGCCTGTGGATCGAGATCAATCAGCAGCGTGCGCTTGCCGCGATGCGCGATGGCCGCCGACAAATTGATCGCTGTCGTCGTTTTCCCCACGCCGCCTTTTTGATTCGCAATTGTGATGATGGCAGTCATTGTCTTCTGCCTCCGCCCGCCGGCCCCGAGCGAACGCGAGGCGCGCGCGCGCTATGCCACCGCCGCGATCTGGCAACCCTGTTGCTATATATAGGTGCTCTCTGCAGAGAACCCCCTAGCCGTAGCTAACTCTACGGTTGCTTCCCGTTCATTGGCAAGGGAAAAGTGGAAAATCTGCCGGACCCAGTGGAAAACTCCAGGCTGCCGGCACAAATCGTCTCGTCGCTTCTCAGTCTGTCCCGGAAAGAAACGCGGCTCTAGAAATCCAGTCCCCAAAACTCTTCCGTCACGTCCTGCAACTCCAATCCCAGCTCCCAGCCCGTCCGCCCTTCGTGCCCGCGCCAGATCACCATCGCTTCACAGCTGCGCCGGTTCACCAAATTGATCAGTTTCAGTCGTTGCCCCACCGTGAAGCCCTGCGGAATCACCGTCAGGCAGCCTTTCAGGCTGATATCCAGCGTATGTCCCTCCGCGCGCAAAACCCGCCCTTCTTCGAGCCATTCCACCGCGATGCGCACGCGCGAGTTCACGCGCACTCCTGCCCGCAATTGTTTCAGCCGGCTTTCCAGCCCCGGTTCATTGAGCAAACTCACTATCGGCTCCTGGTCCTTCCCTGACTCCGTTCGCAGCCCGCCGAGCACAAGTTCCGAGCGTATTGGCAACTTACGGTCCCCATTCCCCATCGTCAATGGCACTTCCGCTCTCCGTCGTACCAGAAGTAAATGCCCATTCGAGGCAGGCCAGCTCGGGCCGCCTTGCCTCCACCGGCAGTCGGCGCAAGACGCCAATTTGCGCTCGCTATCTGCCCCGCTTACACTTCCAAAAGCCACTCACTCCCATGATCCGCCTCCGAACACTTCGCCGCGAGTTGCGCCCAACTGTGCGCCTCGCCCTCCCTCTCGTCCTTGCCGAGATCGGCTGGATGACCATGGGCATCGTCGATACCGTCATGGTCGGCCATCTTCCGGAGAGCGCCCGCGCCATCGGCGCCGTCAGCATCAGTTCCAACCTCTTCAACGTCGTTGCCTTCTTCGGCGGCGGACTTCTGATCGGTCTCGATACCCTGGTCTCCCAAGCTTTCGGAGCAGGCCAGCGCGAAGACTGTCACCGCTCGCTCGTCAACGGCGTCTACCTCGCCATCGCTATGACGCCTTTGCTCATGGTGCCCTTCTGGTTTTTCGGCCCGCTCCTCCGCGGCCTTCATATTGATCCCGCCATCGCCTCCTTTGCCATTCCCTATATGAAAGCGCTGGCCTTCGGACTCTTTCCCCTGCTCCTCTATTTCGCTGTCCGCCGCTGCATCCAAGCCATGAACTTGGTCCGGCCTGTCGCCTTCGCGCTGATCACCGCAAACATCATCAACGCGCTCTTTAACTGGATTCTCATTTACGGCAAATGGGGCGCTCCCGCCATGGGCGTCGTCGGTTCCGGCTGGTCCACGGCGCTTTCCCGCGCATACCTCGCGGTTGTTCTCGTCGGCTATCTGCTCTGGTACGACCGCCGCCATCGCACCGACCTGCTCAAAACGCCAGTGGACCTAGACTTCACGCGCATTCGCCGGCTTATCATTCTTGGCTTGCCCGCCGCCGTGCAGATCACCTTGGAAGTCAGCGTCTTCGCGCTCGCCACCGCTCTCATCGGACGCCTCGGCGCCGTCGCCCTCGCCAGTCACCAGATCGCTCTCAACACCATCGCCTTCACGTACATGGTTCCGCTCGGCATCTCTTCCGCGGCTGCCGTCCGCGTGGGCCAGGCCATCGGCCGCCGCGAACCGGTCGCCGCCGGCGAATCCGGCGACACCGCCATCTTTCTCGGTGCTGCGTTCATGACGCTCGCCGCCGCCGTGCTCCTGGTGTTTCCTCGCTGGATCGCGCTGATGTACACGCCCGATGAAGTCGTCATCCGCAGCACGTCGCTTTTGCTGGCTGCGGGCGCCGCCTTTCAGCTCTTCGATGGAATTCAGACCGTGGCCACCGGCGCCCTCCGCGGAGCTGGCGACACCCGCACACCGATGCTCTGCCACTTCACGGGTTATTGGGTAATTGGTTTGCCGCTTGGAGCCTGGCTCTGTTTTCGCCGCGGCTGGGGCGCTTTCGGCATTTGGTCCGGCCTCAGTCTCGCCCTCATCTTGATCGGCATCGTCCTGCTTTTCGCCTGGCGCCGCACCGTCCGCCATTTCCCTGGGATGGCCGACCTCTAGATCGGCGCGCTTGCGCCCGCATCCAGATCTTTACATCTTGTATCGTCCGAGGTCCTCGTCCGAAAGCCCTTCGAGATATGTCCGCAACTGCTCGTTCGTGGTCCGCTCCGAAACCGCGCTGGCGATCTTCGAATTCTTCAGCACTTCCTCGTCCACGAAGATCGGGCAATCCATTCGCAGCGCCAGCGCCAGCGCGTCACTGGGCCGCGAATCAATCGTCATTTGCTGCCCTTCCCGCTCCACCCAGATCAGCGCGTAGAAGGTATCGTCCTTCAGATCGTTCACCACGATTTTCTGAACATGCACGTCGAGACCTAACAGCACATTCTTCAGCAAGTCGTGCGTCATCGGCCGTGGCGTTTGCACCTTCTCAATTTCCAGGGCGATCGCGTTGGCCTCGTAAACCCCGACCCAGATGGGCAGCACGGCCTGGCCTCGCACATCCTTGAGCACCACGATCGGCATGTTGGTGACGGGGTCCATCATCAGGCCACGAATTTTCATTTCGACTTCCATCGTTGCCTCCTTGGGCTCGCCTTTTCGCGCGCGCCGCCGAATCAGACCTGCTCGCCCACCAAACTGTTGGGCCCTGCCGACGTCACTCTCACCTTCACGTAGCTTCCCAGAAGTTCGCGCGCTTGAGAAGTGAAATTCAGCACTTTATGCGAACTCGTATAGCCCGACCATTGCCCTTCGCGCCGCGACTTTCCGCTCACCAGCACTTCCAGCGTCTCGCCGACATGCCGCGCATTCCGCTTCACCTGAATTTCGCGCTGTTTTTCCTGTAGCACGGCCAGCCGGCGGCTCTTCTCTTCCTCCGGTATCGCGTCCGGCATCGACGTTGCCGGCGTGTTCGGACGCGGCGAGTACTTAAACGCAAACATCCCGTCGTACTCGACGGCGTCCAGCAAGCTGAGCGTCTCCTGCAGATCCGTTTCCGTCTCGCCCGGGAATCCCACGATAATGTCCGTGGTGATGCTGATCGGCCGCTTCGCGCTCCGGATCATCGCAATCTTTTCCAAGTATTCTTCCCGCGTGTAGGTGCGCTGCATCGCCCGCAGCACTTGCGTCGAGCCGGACTGGACCGGCAGATGCACGTGCTCGCAAATCTTCGGCTCCGCCTCGATCGCATCTACGATGTCCCGAGTAAAGTCCTTCGGGTGCGAAGTGGTGAACCTCACGCGCCTGATTCCCGGCACCTTCGCGCACTCCAGCAGCAGCTCCGCGAACCTCATCTTCCGCGGCGTCGGGTCCGCGTAGGAGTTTACCGTTTGCCCCAGAAGCTGCACTTCCGTATATCCAAGCGCCGCCAGTTCCCGCAATTCCCGCAGAATTGCATCGCTCGCACGGCTCCGCTCCGGCCCTCGCGTGTATGGCACAACGCAATATGAACAGGCCTTGTCGCACCCCTCGATGATCGTGATGTAGGCGCGAAACGGGTTGTCCCGCCGCGTCATCTCCGTCTCGAAGGTCTCGTCCGTGTTGTTATCGAGTCCGGTCACGCGCCGGTTGCCGCGCTCCAGTTCCGCCAGCATCTCCGGCAGCTTCCGGTAGCTTGCCGAGCCGCACACCAGACTGACCCATGGAGCCCGCTTGAAAATCTCCTCGCCTTCCTGCTGCGCCACGCACCCCAGCACGCCGATAATTTTCCCTTCGTGCTGCGCCTCGCGAAATTCACCCAGCCGCGAAAATACCTTCTGCGCTGCCTTCTCGCGAATGCTGCACGTGTTGTAAAGAATCATCGAGGCCGCTTCCGCCGACTCCGCCTGCCGGTATCCTCGCGCCAGTAAGAGCCCGGCCACCTTCTCGGAGTCATGGTCGTTCATCTGACATCCGAAGGTCTCGAGAAAGAACGTCCCCTTGTGGCCGCCGCCGGCGTCCATGGCAGCGGCGGTCGCGCACCGGATCCCGTCCGGCAGGCGCTCGGTTCCGCCGCGCTTTCCGGCCGGCACCCGCCCTCCTCCGAGCACTTCCACTCCAATATCGTAGGCTTTTCCCATTTCCAAGCCGAGTCTAACACACCTCCGGCAACCGATTCCGGCGTTCTCCGCGTCCAATTCTGCGCACTCTCATTCTCTGGCGCATTGAAAAGATGGCACTTTCCCGCGACCTTTCGTTGATTCCCTTTTCCGCGTGTGCTACGGTTTTTGCGTCAGGCAAAATTTTGGTTGAACTGAGGGATAGACACTATTTTCCTTTTTAGCTCGCTGTTGGCCACGGATCTCCTCGGCATTTTGTCGCAAACGGGATGGGTTGCCCGCGGCGTTCTGGTTTTGCTCGCCGTCTTTTCCGTCGTCTCCTGGGCCATGATCCTGCAAAAATCGGGCCTCTTCGGCCGTATCCGTCGCGATAGCGACCAGTTTCTCCGCATCTTCCGCGCCACGCGCGGCGTTGCCAATCCGCAAGCCCTCGCGTCGGCGGGTTCGCCTTTCGCCTCGGTCTACGCCGCCGGTTACCGCGAACTCCAGACGCAGCTGACTCCTGGCAACCCACATCCCACGGGCAAGCTCAAGAGCCTTTCCGCCGTTCAGGTCAGCATGCAGCTGGCTTCCGCCGAGGAAGTTCGTCGCGTTGAGAAGGGCATGTCGTGGCTCGCCACGACCGGCTCCGTTTCGCCCTTCATCGGCCTCTTCGGCACGGTTTGGGGCATCATTGACGCGTTTTCCGGGCTCGGTGACGCCGGCGCAGCCAGCCTCCGCGCCGTCGCTCCCGGTATTGCGGAAGCCCTTGTCACCACCGCCGCCGGTCTTTTTGCCGCCATCCCAGCCGTTATTTTTTACAATCAGTTCTTGCAGCAAATCCGCGATCTCGGCCAGCGGCTCGACACGTTTTCCCTCGAAGTCGCCGCCCAAATCGAAAAAACTTTCAGCTAGCGATATGGGAATACATCGGATGCGGAATGCGATTGCTTCAATCCGGCCCCACTCATCACCTAGAGGATTCCCTCGTCCTGCCCGGTCGTTCCGAGTTCTCGATATTTACCTGTTGATCGTTGAGCCCTTCTGACCGCCATGCCCTCCATTTCCAAAGGCACGCAAACCTCGCTCTCCGAAATCAACATGGTCCCTTTCGTGGACGTCGTGTTGGTTCTCCTCATCATCTTCATGATTACTGCCCCGATCCTTCAATCCGGCATCGACGTGGACGTTCCTAAGACGAAAACCGTTCGCGCTATCACTCAGGAACGTGTGGTCATCAGCATCAACAAAGCGCAGCTCGTTTACCTCGGCAATGATCCCGTCAATGTCCACGAACTTGGATCCAAAGTGCACGCCCAGATTAAGAATTCCCAGGACCCCGTCTTCGTCCGCTGCGACCAGACCGTTCCCTTCGGCCTCTTTGCAACGGTCGTCGATACGTTGCGCCAGTCCGGCATCACGAACATCAGTATCGTGACCGAACCGCTGAACGGCCGTTCGCAATAGCCACGCTATGAGTGCTGTCGCTTCCAATCCGCCTCTCCCCGATTACAACGACTTCCGCCTCGGCAAATTCCTCGTTTACTCCCTGTGCCTCCATATCGCCCTGGTCTTGTTCATCGGCATTGGAGGTTATTTCAAGCTCTTCGAAGGCCGAACCTGGTCCGGCGTCGGCGGCGAACAGGGCGGCACGCGCGTCAAGCTTGTCAGCAGCGCCGGCATCCCCATGCCTCGCCCCGTCATTCCCACCGAAAGCCGCACCGTTGACCCCACGCAGGGCCTCTACAAAGTCGAGCCGCCCAAGCTGGAACAACCTCCTCCCGACGCCACAAAATTGCCGTCTTTTGACAAGAAAAAGCCTCTGCCGCCGCCAAAAAAATCCAAAATCCTCGATTCTCCCAAGCCGCCTCCCGACAACGCTTTTTATGGCGAAAGCGGCACGCCCGACATCAAGAGCGGCTATTCCCAGAACCCAGGCGCCTCTTCCGGCGTCGAGCTGAAGGGCCAGGGTGGCGGCGATTTCGCCAGCTTGTATCCCTGGTATGTCGAAGCCCTCAAAAATCGCATCTCTCAGAATTGGGACCAGACCGCCATCGACCCCGCTCTCCGCGCCGCGCATCGCGGCAAAACCACCATGGTCTTCCGAATTGCGCGCAACGGAGCCATCTCCAATATTGCCTTGTCCGTCAGCAGCGGCAATCGCTCTCTCGACTATTCCGCCCAGCGCACGCTCTTGTCGCTCGGTTCCGCGCCGCCGCTGCCGGCCGATTATCGCGGCTCCTACGTTGACGTGATCTTTGATTTCGATTTATCTCTGCAGTAGCAGTTTGCGGTTGAAAAAATGCCTTAGGGGGAATCGTGAGCCTTGGCGTTAAGCAGTCCACCATGCGAATGCTGTTTCCGCTCTTGCTGGTCTCCGCGCTTTCCGCCGGCGCCGGCTTCGGCCAGGACATCATTCGTACGGGCACGGGCCTTGGTCAAACAAAGCAGCGCGTCGCGGTCGCCGACTTCGGCCCCCGCTCCGATTCCGCAAAGGATCACTCCGCTCTCTTCACCCAAGTCGTCCGCGACGACCTGGCCTTCAGCGGCATCGTCGACCTGGTAAGCCCCAGCTTCTATCCCGTTCCCGCTCCCACAATCCCTTCCGAGCTTCGCAATCTCTCCTGGACTGACCCGCCCGCCAACGCCAACATGGTCGCTCTCGGCAATCTGGTCGAATCGCCATCCGAAGTCGCCATCTCCGGCTGGCTTTACGACGTCCGGAATCCCTCGTCGCAAGCCATCGTCGAAAAAATCTATCGCGGCGCTCCCACAAGCGCGCAGGTTCGCAAATTCGCCCACCAATTCGCGGACGAAATCATCGGCAAACTTTCCGGCGGGCTTCCCGGCATCGCTTCCACACAGATCGTTTTCGTCAGTTCGCGCACCGGCGCCAAGGAACTTTGGGTCATGGATTACGACGGCGCCAATCAGCGCCCCCTCACTTCCCTTCGCTCCATCTCTCTAACCCCGCGCTGGTCTCCCGATGCCTCCCGCATCGCTTTCACCTGCTTCGCCAGCAATCACGGCGTCGTCGGCCCGCAAATCTGCATGTATTCCATGGACGCAGGGCGCACCATCGCCTTCCCTCGTTTTCGCGGCACGAATCTCTCGCCCGCTTGGTCGCCCGACGGTACCCAAATCGTCTTTTCTTCCTCCATGCATGGCGGCAACACGGAAATCTACTCGGCCGATGCCAACGGCCTTCGCCCCAAGCGCCTCACCTACTCCAATGCCAACACCGTCAACGTTTCGCCCGCATGGAACCCCAAAACCGGTCAGACCATCGCGTATGTCAGTGACCGCGGCGGCGTTCCCAAGCTCTATCTGATGAATTCCGATGGCACCAACTCCGTGGAACTCGATGTTCCTGACAAAGGTTATCTCATCGACCCGGCTTGGTCCCCCAATGGCACGCTTCTGTGCTTCAGTTGGCGCCGCCCTTCCGGCAACTACGACCTCTACATCATGGATGTCGCTTCGCGCCAAATCGTTGAAATCACGCGCGACGCCGGCCGCAACGAACGCCCCTCCTGGGCTCCAGACGGCCGCCACATCGTTTTCGAATCCACGCGCACCGGCACCCGCCAGATCTGGTCCATGCTCGCCGATGGCTCGCAGCCCCGGCAGCTCACCACTTCCGGCCACAACGAATCCCCCAACTGGTCCACCCGCTGATGCCCATGCGATACTTTTGTGCGCAAAGCGTAATTATATCGTGTTACGATACGGTGGTAGCACCCAGCCCGCCGATGTTACGATGTCGCTTCCGGTGGGATTCGATTTTTCGTGGGTTCATTCCAAGGAATTTCGCCTGAGGAGGAATATCGTAAATGTATCCGGCTTCGCGACTGCAGTTCCGCGCACTGTTCGTCGTAGCTCTCGCAGCAGCAGTTTTCACGTTCGGTTGCCACAAAAAACCGGAGCAAGCTCCGCCGCCACCGCCGGCGCCGCCGCCGCCCGCCGCGAAACCCACCGTTTCGCTCCAGGCGAATCCGAGTTCCATTAACAAGGGTGATTCTTCCACTCTGACCTGGACTTCCAGCAACGCCACTTCTGTGACCATTTCTCCCGAGGTCGGCGCCGTCACTGCCGAAGGCAGCACCAAGGTCACGCCGTCCGATTCCACGACCTATACCATCACCGCCAGCGGTCCCGGCGGGTCCGCGGACGCCTCCGCTCGCGTCACCGTCGAAGCTCCGCCGCCGCCTCCTCCTCCGCAGCCGGAAGCCACATGGCGCGATCTCTTCAATCAGGAAGTCAAGGACGCCTACTTCGATTACGACAAGTCCGACCTGCGCCCCGATGCTCGCTCCGCGCTCAACCAAACTGCCGATTTCTTGAAGAAATATCCCGAGGCGAAGGTCACCGTGGAAGGCCACTGCGACGAGCGCGGCTCCACCGAGTACAACCTCGGCCTCGGCGACCGTCGCGCCAACGCCGTCAAGCAATACCTTGTCTCACTGGGCATCTCCGCCGACCGCATCAACACCGTCAGTTACGGCAAGGAGAAGCCCTTCTGCACCGAAAGCAACGAAACTTGCTGGCAGCAGAATCGCCGCGGCCACTTCGTCCCTGCCAGCTGAGAATCCTTACCCTTCTTTGGGGCCGGAGCGAATCGCTCCGGCCTCTTTTGTTCTGCCGCCTTCACCCGTGACGGAATCTCGCATTTCAAATTTCGCTTTTCGGCGGCGACTTCTCTTCCCCTCTTGCCCGCGCGCCGCCGTCTCGCTACAGTGGTTATGCTTCCCAGCCCTGTCGCATGCAGTTCTGGGTATCGCCGGAACGATTTCGTCCGGCAAATTTTGCAACGCCAGCCTGCATCTGGCGCTGCGCCGCGACCTTACTCCGTTCGTCGCGTCGCCGTTCTGAGGAGGATTTGTTCATGCGTACTCGAAATATCGCCATCTTCGCCGCCGCCGCTGTAGCGGGCGCCATTGTTGGCAGCGCCATGGGCCCGCGCCCTGCCGAAGCCGTCGCACGGGAAATCATCGAGCTTCAGCGCGACGTCACCACGCTTCTGCAAGGCCAGAAGGATCTCGCCACGCAGATGACCCAGGACCATACGGTGCAGCGCACGCTCGTCGAACAATCCTCCGACACCATCGGCAAACTGAACGCGACCATGAGCGCGCTCCAGAAATCCGTTCAGGACGTGCAAGCCAATTCCGGCGCGCGGCTCGACACCATGTCCACGCAGGTTCAGGGACTCTCCGATAATCTCGAGGAGATCAAATCGCGCCTGGGCAAACTCAACCAGCAGCTTGCGGATTTGCAGAACACCGTCCAGAGCCTCGACGCCAAGATTTCCAGCGGCGGCGCGCCCGGCACCGCCCCTGGCGCCGCGCCCGCTTCCGGCGCTCCCAATTCGCCCTCCAGCAGTCTCGCTCCCTCTTCGGCAGCGCCCGCATCCGCTGCCGCGGCGGCCCCTTCCGCCGATACCCTCTACTCCAACGGCCTTCGCGATCTCACCAGCGGCAAGTACGATCTCGCGCGCGCCGAGTTTCAGGACTATCTCAAGTATTACGGAGACACGGATCTCGCCTCCAACGCGCAGTTTTATCTCGGCGAAATCGCCTACCAGCAGAAGCAATACGAGCAAGCCGTCTCCGAGTTTGAAAAGGTCCTCGTCAACTATCCCAAGAGCTTCAAGCTCGCCCCCGCGCGCTATCGCAAGGGCATGGCCCTGCTCGAACTTGGGGAAAAGACGCAGGGCATCCGTGAACTGCGCGAGGTCGTTAGGCGCTATCCCGGCACCGAGGAAGACCGCCGCGCTCGCGCTAAGCTGAAGGAATTGGGCGTCGCCGTCACGGCGTCCGCCACACGTTAATTCCGTCCTGGGCGCCTCCCCGGCCTCCTGCCCTCGGTACTCGCTCCCTCGCCACCCAATTCCGCCAAGTTCGCATCGAGCTGCTGCATCCGAAAGAGCCGGACTTCCGGATAAGCCCTGAGCGGCGCTACCCACAACAAGAAGGTTCCGAGGGGTTGCACGGCGAAAGCGCGATGGGCGGTGCGATAGGCGCGCTGCGCGGCGCTGGCGGGTGCGCGGGTGATGTACACTGTGGCGTTCCACGAGGCTTGGGAATGGGTATGGGGGAGCGGCGATGCTGGTGGTGATGCAGTCGCATGCGACAGAAGAGCAGGTGCGGGCGGTTTGCGAGCGGATTGAGTCGCTCGGGCTGAAAGCGCACCCCATACCGGGAGCGGCGCGAACGGCGATTGGCATCACCGGGAACCAGGGCGCGGCCGACTTGGGAGTTCTGGAGTCGCTGCCCGGCGTGATCGAGTGCATACCGGTCAGCAAGCCGTACAAACTGGTAAGCCGCGACGCGAAGGCAGAAGACACGGTTCTGCGGATTCCCACGCCGCGCGGAGAGGTGCTCGTGGGCGGAGATCATGTGGCGCTCGTGGGCGGACCGTGCGCGGTGGAGACCGAAGCGCAGAGTTTTGCTATTGCGGAGCAACTGGCAAAAACAGGATGCCGGCTGTTCCGGGGCGGAGCGTACAAGCCGCGGACTTCCCCATACAGTTTTCAGGGCCTGGGCGAGCCGGGATTGCGGATTCTGGCCAAAGTGCGAGAGCAATTCGGGTTTGGAATCATTACCGAGGCCATTGACAACGAATCGCTGGACCTGGTGGAGCAGTACGCGGACGTGATTCAGATTGGCGCGCGAAACATGCAGAATTTTTCGCTGTTGAAGCGCGCCGGCCGGGCCAAGAAACCCGTGCTGCTGAAACGGGGAATGTCCGCGACGCTGGATGAGTTTCTGATGGCGGCGGAGTACCTCCTCTCCGAGGGTAACTACAACGTGATGCTCTGCGAGCGGGGTGTGCGCACATTCTCCGATTTTTCGCGGAACACGCTGGATCTGGCCGTGGTGCCTGCGGTGAAAAGGCGCAGCCATCTGCCGATTCTGGTGGATCCTTCGCATGGCACGGGCAAACGGCACAAAGTGCTGCCGCTGTCGCGCGCGGCCGTGGCGGTCGGCGCCGACGGGTTGCTCGTGGAGGTCCACCATGAGCCGGAGAACGCGCTCTCCGACGGCGTGCAATCAATTTTGCCGGAGGAATTCGCCGCGTTGGCGGAGGAAGTCCGGCAGATCGCGAACGTCCTGAAGCGCACGGTGAATTGATGCGGCGGTCGGGCAAGATCTGGCTCGGGGTGGTGGCGTTTTTTGCGATGATGACTGGGCTGGGCGCGTTGCGATACGCGCTTCCGCATGTTCCCTCCCCGGCGCCGCTGTCGAATTTCCTTACGCGCCGCATTACCCTTTCGATTCATGCCAGTTGCGGAGCCATCGCGCTGATGCTGGGGCCGTGGCAATTCCTGCCGGGGATTCGCGCGCGGCGGCTTAGGGTGCACCGGTACATGGGATGGGCTTACGCTTCCTTGGTGGTGGTGAGCTGGGCCGCCTCGCTGCCGATTGCCGCGCATGCGCAAACCGGCGTGTGGGCCTCGGCGGGATTCCTGAGCCTGGGGGCAGTCTGGATTGCATGCACGGCTGCCGCGGTGATGGCGGTCGCCGTAACCGGAAACTTTGCGGCTCATCGGCGCTGGATGATCCGCAGCTACGCGCTGACCGCCGCAGCGATCACGCTGCGGATTTATCTGCCGTTCAGCATTCTGATGCATTGGCCATACGCGGTTGCGTACCCGGCGATCGCGTGGCTTTGCTGGATACCGAACCTGATTGGCGCGGAGATTTATCTGCGGATGGGACGGAGGGCGGGAGCGGAAATGGTTAGTGCCGGGGCAGCATCATGAGGTTTCCGCTCAAGTTTCGCATGCAGCCCAGGGTTTTCTTTCCCGCGGCGATTCTGCTGTTCTTCGCGGTGGTGATTGTGGCGCGGGAGCACAGGCCATCGTTTTTGCTCCCGGGATTGCGGCTGAACGCGTACGTGACGACGGCGGACGGCGCGGTTACGGTGGTGGACCTGGTGAAGCTGGCGGCCATTGCGCGCGTTCCCGTGGGGCCCGGCCTTTCGGGGATGCGGGAGCATCCGACACGCGCGGAAGTGTGGGGCGTGAGTTCGCAGGGCGGATATGCCTGGGTGCTTTCGGCGCGGACGGACCAGATCACCGCGCGCATTCCGGTGGGGCCGCTGCCTTTCAATCTGGACTTTTCCGCCAGCGGAAATGAGGTGTACGTGACCGCCTCGGGCGCAAATTCGCTGATGGCTATTGATTGCGAAACGCACGCGGTGGTGGGCCACGGAAAGACGGGGCGGAACCCGGTGATCGCCCATGTGACACCGGACGGGAAGCAGATTTTGGTGGTGAATCATGGTGACGCCACGCTGGGGATCCACGATCCGGAGACGCTCGAACTGAAGGCAACGGTGCCCGTGGTGGCGCGACCCGAGGATGTGACGATTGTGCCGGACAGTTCGCTGGCCTTTGTGCTCAGCCGTTCGGAGCGGCGGATTTCCGTGGTGGATTTGCGGCGGGCCGTGCTGCTGACGAATCTGGACTTGGCGGGCGAGCCTTCGCAGATGATTCTGAAGCCGGATGGCGGCGAGCTCTACGTGCTTTCCCCCGAGGCGCACGGATTGCAGGTGATCAATACGTTCACGCACGAGGTCGGCGATTACGTGGTGATCGGGTCGGCGCCGACACGCGGGGCGCTGTTGCCGGACGCGAGCGGGCTATTTGTTTCCGATACCGCCGCGGGGCGAGTGGCGCCGGTGGACATTGTGAACCGGAAGGTCATGCGGCCGATTCCGGCGGGACAGGCTCCGATGGCGCTGGCGTTCAGCCCGGGCGAGAATCCGAGCATGTTGCTGGTGGCGGATCAGGGCTCGGGGAATCTCGCGGTGCTGCGCATCCGCTCGGATGCGCAGAGCTTGATTACGATGATTCCGGTGGGGGAGCAACCGGGAGACTTGGCTGTGAAGCTGTTTTAGAGGCACAAAGTCGCCAGATTGAAGGCCCGCTTTCGCCTGCCTTCATGCTCTCCGTGCCCTCGGTAGTCGCGGCTGAAAGGGTAAGCGACTCGAGTGGCTAAGTTAAAGGTCGGGGGACCAGGCGAAGTTGTCCTCGCCCAGCGGAATCTCGAGATACCCTTCGGCGGGGAGGACGTCCACGGGCAGGCCTCCATGCCAGAGGGCCACGCCGAGCCGAATGCGGGACGCACCTTTTAGCGGCAGCACCTCCCTTTTGACGGCGATTTCGAGGATGCGTTCGTACGCGGCTTCGGCAACCTTGGTGGGATTGAGCAGGCAGACGTTGCGTTGCTCGACGGAAAACTCCTGAACGCGTCCGCGGAGAAGCTTGACCACAATCGCCACTTCAGAGGCGGCGCCGATGGTGATGCGAAACTCGGGATCGTCGAGTTCCGCAAGCGCCTCGTGGAAGGGATCGACGCGAACGCAGAAGCGATCCTCCTCAAAACCGTACCGAAGTTCGCGAAGGTAGAAAACGCGGCCGTGCATCGAGCCGCCGCGGCGCTCGGGAGAGAAAAGGCCGGCGCCGAGCCATTCAAAATACGAAGTGTCGCGGCCGTTGATGGTGACCTTCAAGAACTCGGTCGGCGCCTGCTGGAAGGCGCGCTCGGGCCGGCGCTTGATCGGTTTGGCGAGTTCTTCGGGAGCGACGCGGCCGAGCGCGAGATACACGCCGGTAAGGTGCTTGCGATAGAGCGCGTCAAATTCGGCGTCGTTCGCGGTGCTGTGCTCCGGACCGAACCACCAGCACCAGTCGCTGCCCTCGGCGGCGAGCAGCGATTCCTGGGCTTCGCTGAGTGCGGTTTCGGTCGGAGCGTCTTTGCGCCCTTTTCGGCGCGCTTCCTCGGCTTGCGTGCAGGCTTCACGCGCATCCCAGAGGAGTTCCCAAGCGGCGACGTCCTCGGCGTGACCGATCCAAACGTCGAAATTCGCGTTGATCCAGGAAGCGGGGAAAATGCCGTTGTTCGAGGGAATATCACCTGCGGCGGCAATGGCTTCGCTGGCGGTGAGCGCGCGGAAATCGGAATCATCCTGAATGCGGCGATAGAATTCGCGAAGAAATTCGCGGCCGTTTCGCGGGTAGTATTCCCAGGCGTTTTCGCCATCGAGGAAAAGGCAGATGGTAAGGGGCTGCGGCGATTGAACGCGGTCAGCGAGGGCGCGGAGCCGGCCGTGAAGGTCCGCAGCGGCGTCGCCGGCGCTCATGCGGCTATAGACGAAGCCGACCAGGTCCGAAAGGTGATGGTCGCGGAAGAGCCCGACGATGGAATTTTGTGCGAGCTGAATGCGATAGGGTTTGTAGAGCCGGTCGGCGTTGGCGGGATAACCGTTCGCATCGCGAAAAAAGCCGATGTTGAGTGTGCGGCCAAGGACGCCTTCGTCGGTGCCGAACCACTGGAAGCCTTCCTCCGCCGCAATGGACATGGCTTGATCCGAAACCGAGCCCTCGGAGGGCCAAAGGCCTGCCGGCTTCGCGCCGAAGGTACGCTCATGGTATTCGCGGGCGCGGCGAATTTGCTCGCGGGCGTCCTCCGGATGACGGTAGGCGCGGCGCGGAAGGGGTGTGGCGGGATTGGCGACGCGAGCGATATCGGAATCGCAGAGCAGCGGGAGGATCGGGTGGTAAAACGGAGTCGTGCTGAGCTCGACTTGCTTGCGCTGCCAGGCATCGCGGTAGGCTGGCAAGACCATGCCCAGAAGCTGCAACTGCTTCGCCTTCAAATCTTCTTTGTCCTGCTCGGTGTAATCCTTCCCCTTGGAGGCGAGGCGGCTGACGATTTCGTCGCGCTCGAGCCACGTCTCTTCCATCCAGGCAAGCTGAGAGAGCAGTTGCAGATCGCGCCAATCGCGGGCGGTGAAAGTCACGAGAGCCTGCGCGCCGCCGGCGGGTTGCGCCCATTCATAGAGCTCGACGAAGCGGGGCCAGCGGGACATCAGGCGCTCGTGATTGACTTGAAAGGCGCGGGCAAGGATTTCGGCTTTCTCCTCGCGCTGAAGCTGGTCCGCCTCCTTGAAGGCAAGGGTGAACCAGGGCTCATCGAAATGGCCGCTGGCGTATTCCTCGAGTTGAATGCAAAGGGAGGGGACAAGATTAAACGTGGCGTGAAAATTGGGGAACTCCCGAAGCATTTCCACCATGCCCCAGTAATCCTTCAGGGCGTGAAGACGCGTCCAAGGAAGCACGTAGCGTCCCGTTTCAGGGTCGCGGTATTGCGGCTGGTGCATGTGCCACAGCACGACGAGATTAATGCGAGCCATATCGTCCTTTTGCCGGCAAGCATGCGGCTGATGAAATTGCCGGAAGGGCCGCCGTGCTACACTCGGGATTCCCGGCTATGCGCATCCTAGACCGCTATATCGTGCGCGAGATTTTTCGCCACGCCTTCCTCGGACTGGCGGTCTTCACGTTCGTCTTCTTCGTGCCGCGGCTTGTGCAATTGATGGAGTTGTTCGTGCGCCATACCGGCAGCGGCGGGCAAATCCTGACGCTGTTTCTGTGCATTTTTCCGGGCGTGCTGACGTTCACGATTCCCATGGCTGTGCTGGTCGGCGTGCTCCTGGGGCTGGGGCGCATGTCCTCGGACAGCGAGATCATCGCGATCACGTCGCTCGGAATCTCTCGCCAGCGGATGCTGGTGCCCGTGGGAGTACTCGCAATTGCCGGGACCGCGCTGACGCTCGGGATGACGCTATGGCTCGGGCCGCTTTCGCTGCGCACCTTTCGCTCGATCGAAACACAACTCATGGCTTCGCAAATCTCCTATGCGGTGCAGCCGCGCGTCTTCGATGAGCGGTTTCCGCATGTGGTGCTCTACATCAATGATGTGTCGGCCAGCGGCACGCAGTGGCACGGCGTGTTTCTCGCGGATACGGGCGGAGAGAGCGGCGCGCGCCTAACCCTGGCGGAAAATGCGATTGTAATTGCAGAGCCGAAAGACGGCAAGCTGGAGCTGCACCTGAAGAACGGCTCGACGCACGAGTTCTCGCGAGACGACGCCGACCACTATTCGCTGACCGATTTCGGGCAGAGTGACTGGCCGATTGAGATGACGGGCCTTGGCAGCGCGGAACCTCGGACGCTAAGCAACGCGGAACGCGGCACGCGGGACCTGGCGCGAGAGAGCGGGTCTGGCTGGCGAGACGCTCGGGTGGAACTGCACCGGAGATTTGCGTTTCCCGCAGCCTGCCTGGTATTCGCGCTCGTGGCGGTGCCGCTGGGCGCGCAGCCGCGCCGCGGGGGACGCGCGGCTGGTTCGCTGATCGCGGTGATTCTAACGGCTGTGTACTACCTCGTTTTCGTAATGGGCGCGGGATTTGCGCGCGAAGGCACGATGGGGCCGGCGGGGGGAATCTGGGCGGCGAATGCGCTGCTGGGGATTCTGGGACTGGGCTTGCTTCCGCGGATGGAGCAGATGCGCGGAGGAAGGCGCGCCGGGAGCTGGGGGGCGTCGCTGCGAAGCTGGGCGCGCCTGCGGCGACTGAAGAAGGCGCAGGCCCGGGCACGATTGCAACGCGCGGCCAACGGAAATGGAGAGAGCAACGGTGAGCGGACGGCATTCGATCTGCCGGGGCCGGTCTCGAGCATGTTTCCGAGGCTCATGGACATATACCTGCTCAGGCGCTTCTTTTTCCATTTCATCATTTTGCTGGCGATCTTCGTTTTTCTTTTCGAGACCTTCACGTTTTTCGAGCTGCTCGACAGCATCGCGCGGAATCGCATCGCCTTCCTGACAGTGGTGAAATATTTCTGGTATCTGACGCCGTACCTGCTCTACAACCTGGCGCCTCTGGGCGCGCTGGTGGGCGTGCTGGTGACGCTCGGAGTGATGAGCAAGAACAACGAGATCGTGGCGATCAAAGCCAGCGGAACGAGTCTCTACCGCCTGGCGATGCCCCTGCTGGCGGCGGGGCTGGCGCTGGCGGCGGCAATGGTGGCGCTGGATCAGACCTATCTGCCTTTCGCGAATCAGCGGCAGGATGCGCTGCGAAACCAGATCAAAGGCAAGCCGGCGCAGACGTACACGCGGCCGCAGCGATGGATTTTTGGCGAGAACGCGAAAATTTATAACTACGATGTGTTTGATCCTTCCCAGAACCTTTTCGGAGGATTGAGCGTGGTCGAGCTGGACCCGGCCACCTTCAAGGTGCGGAGGCGCGTGTTTGCGAATCGGGCGCGCTGGTCCGATGCGGAGCACACCTGGATTTTGGAAGGCGGATGGGTGAGGGACTTTGCGGATGGGTCGGTGACCAAGTTTCAGAAGTTCACGGGAACAGCTCTGCCGGAATTGACGGAGCCGCCGAGCTACTTCAATCGCGAAGTGCGGCAAGCGACACAGATGAGCTTCGTGGAGCTGCGGAGATACATCGCGGGGCTGCGCAGGGCGGGATTTGACGTGGCGTCATTGCTGGTGCAGTGGCATGTAAAGCTCGCGTATCCGCTCATCGCGCCGGTCAGCATGCTGCTCGCCATTCCGTTCGCGTTTCTGGTGGGGACGCGCGGGGCAATTGGCGGCGTGGCGCTGGGAGTGGGCATTGGGATTACGTACTGGATACTGTCGCGGCTGCTCGAAGCGATGGGCGGCGTGGGACAGTTGCCACCGTTGATGGCGGGATGGTCCACGGACGTGATTTTCGCGTTTCTGGGAGTGTATTTCTTTTTGAAGATGCCGACGTGAGAGACAGTCGAAGGTTCAAAGTCCGGGGGGTGCGCAAATACCAAGCAAGGAGGGGTCATCCGGCTCTGGCTTGCGCGTTCGTTTAACATGCTTGCCGCGCTGCCAAGGACTGGCAAACAAAGGAACACTGCCCGGAGCGCCACAACGTAAAGAATTGAGCAAGGCGATTCTCTGAGGCACTTAGCCAAGCGCGCGGCGAGAATTCATGCAAAAACCTGTTTCCCTGCGTGAGTCATGCAACAATTCCGCAGCACGAGGTCTGGCGGCAAAACTCGATGTGTTTGACGCCACGATGATTGTGATGGGCGGCGTGATCGGATCGGGTATTTTCATCACGCCGTACGTAGTGGCGCAGGCAGTGCACACGCCGGCGCTCATTCTGGCGGAGTGGGTGATTGGCGGCGCGGTATCGCTGGCAGGCGCCTTCGTCTTCGCCGAGCTGGCGTCGCGCCGCCCGAAAGTAGGCGGCGACTACGCGTATTTGCAGGAAGGAGTGAGCCCGCTGGCCGGGTTCCTCTATGGCTGGATGGCGCTGCTGGTGATCAATGCGGGGGGAACCGCTGCCGTGGCGCTGACCTTTGCGCAATATGTGAAGCAGATCGGAGCGCTGCCGGTTTCGGACCGGGTAATCGGTTCGGCAACGATCTTGGTTCTGATGGCGATCAATTGCGCCGGAGTGCGCGCCGGAAGCAACGTGCAAAGCGTGCTGATGATTCTGCGGATTGCGGCAGTGCTGCTCCTGGCGGGTGCCGGAATCTGGTGGGCATTCGCGGGCACAACGCCGATGCAGTGGCGGCCCGCGCTGGACCGGCCGCCAGGCGGCGGCCTGGCAGCGGCGATGGCGCTGGGGCTGATTCCAGTGCTTTTCTCCTATGGAGGGTATCAATCCGCGACGTTTTTGGCGGCGGAAATTCGCGAGCCACGAAAGAGCTTGCCGCGGGCGCTGCTGCTGGGCGTAGCAGGCGTAACGGCGCTCTATGTCCTTGCGACGTTCGCGTGCGTTGCGGTGCTCGGCGGTAATGGCTTGGCAGCGACCGCAACGCCGGCCTCCGCCGTGATGCAGCGCGTGCTAGGCCGGACCGGGGCACGGCTGATTGCGGCAGGCATTACGCTCTCCGCGCTGGGCTTTCTGAGTCAGTCGGTGCTGACTTACCCTCGCGTATTTTTCGCTATGGCGAAGGATGGCCTCTTTCCCGCCGGAATCGCGCGAGTGAATCCTCGAACGCAAACGCCGGTAGCGGCCATCGTTCTGCAATGCACGCTGACGATCGTAGTGATTTGCGCCGGCCAGTTCGAGAGCATTTTGAACTATGTAGAGTCGATGGACGCGTTTTTTCTCGGGCTTGCGGCCGCGACACTCTTTGCTTTCCGGCGGCGGGACGCCGGCACGGCGCGCCAAGAAAGCGCGGCACGAGTGCCGGGGCATCCCTGGTCCACTCTGGGCTATGTGACGATATGCTGGATTGTGGCGGCGAACTCGCTGTACAAGTACCGCATGAACGCCATGCTGGTGCTGGCCATCTTAGGCGCGGGCGTACCCTTTTATCTCTATTGGCGAAGCCAGCGGCCCCGATCAGAGACGGCAGAAATGACTTATGAGCACCCGGAGAACTGAAAGCCGGTCGGAGTACATGCGCTGGGCGAAGCTGTGCTCCGGCGCACGGTACAACCTGGCAACGAGCGGGATCGAGAGCTTGCCGCTCGCGGAGCTGCCAGTTCGCATGGAAGAGCTGGAGCTTTCCGCGCACGGGTCGTATGGGTACAGGCCGCTGCTGGAGCGGATTGCGGCGCGATACCGCGTGCCGGCAGAGTGCGTCGTGGAAGCGACGGGCACTTCGATGGCGAATCATCTGGCCATGGCGGCAACACTGGAACCCGGCGACGAAGTGTTGATTGAGGCTCCCGCTTACGGATTGCTGGCTGAACTTGCGGAATATTTGGGGGCGCGCGTGGAGCGTTTCGCGCGGCGATTCGAGGATGGATTTGCGATCGATCTTGACGCTCTGCGGCAAAAGGTGAGCAACAGAACGCGGCTGATCGTCCTGACAAATCTGCACAACCCGAGCGGAATGGAGGCGCCCGAGAGCCTGCTGCGCGAACTGGGCGGGATCGCGGAGCGGGTCGGGGCAAAGGTGCTCGTGGATGAAGTGTACCTGGAGATGGACTACAACCATCCGGGCAGGACGATTTTTTCTCCGGACGGACCGTTTCTGGTGACCAGTAGCCTCACCAAGGCGTTCGGCCTTTCCGGGCTGCGCTGCGGGTGGGTGCTGGCGGAAGCTGCCCTGGCCGAGAAAATGTGGCGGATCAACGACCTCTACGGGGTGAATCCGGCAACAATTGCGCAGCAGTTGAGCACAATCGCCTTCGATCACTTGGACGCGATTGCGGCGCGAGCGCGGCGAATGTTAACGGAAAACCGCGCCTTGCTGAAGAACTTCGTGGGGACGCGACGAGAAATTGAGACCGTGTGGCCTGAGGCAGGAACCATTCTTTTCGCGCGGCTAAGAGACGGCCAAGGCGAAGGATTCTGCAACGTGCTCCGCGAGAAGTACGAGGTATCCGTTGTGCCGGGGCGGTTTTTCGAAATGCCCGAATATTTTCGAGTCGGCGTGGGCGGCGAAACGGAGATGGTGCGTGCTTCGCTTGCTCAGCTTGGGCACGCGCTGGACCGGCTCTCGTGTGCGAACTGAGAACATAGGCGGCGCGAGGCATGCGAGCCGCGTGCTCCCGCGCTCGCGGAAACGGCGCTGCGCCAACCTGTTACTGGCGGAGTTTCCACACAATCTTGTGGACCATGCCGAGCAGAACTTCGGCGTCCACTTCGCTGAGACGCAGCCGGCGCACGAGACGGCGGAGTTTTTCCTCTGCAAGGGCTTCGGAGCGCGGATGGATGTAGCCGCTCTGGTGCAAGGCCTCGAGGAGCGTCTGGGTGAGCCGCTCGACCGTGACAGAAGCTGCGGCCGGCGGCTGCACCTTTGGCGGGCGCGCCGGCCTCGTGCGGGCGAGCTCGTAGAGGCACACGGCCACGGCTTGGCCAAGATTCATCGAGCGATGCTGTGGCCGCGCGGGAATATGCAGCAGCCAATGGCAGTGGCTAAGGGAATCGTTCGAGAGGCCCCATTTTTCGCTGCCAAAGAGCAGCGCAACAGGCTCCGAAGCAAGACGCTTGCGAATGAGCGCCGCAGCCGGGGCAAGCATATAGACGGGATGCTGCGGCTGGCGATTGCCGATAGCGGTCGTGCCGACAACAAGAGGGCAATCGGCGACAGCCCCGGCGACATTCGAGAATTCCTCGGCTTGACGCAAGAGGTCGGTAGCGCCGACGGCGGACTGCGCTTCGCGAAAAGCGACTTCGTAGGGATTTACCACGCGGAGACGCGAAAAGCCAAAGTTGCTCATGGCCCGCGCCGCCGCGCCGATGTTGAGGGGATTGCGGGTGCCCACGAGGACGACGCGGAGATTTTCGAGCGGAAACATGGACGAGCATTTTACGCGAAATGAGAGAAAGGCGGATTTGGCGCGGCAGTTAGGGGAACCTAGGGGGACGTACAGCCGTACTTCATGTTGCGGTAAGCCTGATGTGTGCAACCACCTGGATGGCTTAAACCGCAAAGGGGGCAGCATGAGACGGACAATGAGGACTCTGGTGGTCGCGACGATGCTAGGTGGCGGGGGGCTGGTGACTGTGCATGCGCAAACGGCGGCGGTGAAGCCGGCGAACAAGATTATGGCGCTGGACGAGATCAAGGATCAGGCAGGGCTGGAGCAGACGATTGCGGCGCTCGATGCGAAGCTCTTTGATGCGTACAACCACTGCGACCTGAAGGGTTTCGGCGACTTGGTGGCGGACGACGTGGAGTTTTATCACGACCAGGGAGGAGTAACCCTGGGGCGCGAGAAATTGGTGGAGAGCATCCAGAACAACATTTGCACGGGGGACACGCAGCGGGAGTTGGTGCCGGGAACGCTGAAGGTTTACTACATGAAGGGCTATGGGGCGATCGAGATGGGCGTGCACCGGTTTCTGCATCCGAAGACGGAAGCGACAAACGGGACTGGGGAGGCGAGCTTCGTGCATTTGTGGCGGTACAAGGATGGCGCGTGGAAGGTAACGCGGGTACTGAGCTACGACCATCATGGATTACAGAAAACAAAACCGTGACATTATAATTAAAGTAATACTTGAGACCAAATGATGCGAAAAAAAACGGAGCGGCCTGAATCAGGCCGCTCCCTTCCTATATTTCAAGCCATGCTTTAGCTTGATTCCCTGGACTATTTCTTCTTTTTTGTCGCGGATTTCTTGGCGATCTTCTCTTCAAGCATTGCTTGAGCTGCAGCCAAGCGCGCCACAGGCACGCGGAAAGGCGAACAGCTCACGTAGTCGAGGCCGATTCGGTGGCAGAACTTCACGCTGTCCGGGTCACCGCCGTGTTCGCCGCAGATTCCGAGTTTGATATCCGGGCGGGTTTGCTTCCCTTTCGAAACCGCCATCTCCATGAGCTGACCGACGCCAGCCTGGTCCACGGTGGCGAAGGGATTCTTTTTGATGATTTCGAGTTCCTGATAAGGGCCAAGGAACGAACCCGAGTCGTCCCGGCTCATGCCCAGGGTGGTTTGAGTAAGATCGTTGGTGCCGAAGCTGAAGAACTCCGCGGATTGGGCGATTTCGTCCGCCGTAAGAGCGCCGCGCGGAACCTCGATCATAGTACCCACAAGGTAGCTGAGCTTGACCCCCTTTTCCTTCATGACTTCCCGGGCGACGCGATGGACCACCTCGACCTGGAGGTCGAGTTCCTTCTTGAATCCGACCAAGGGGATCATGATTTCGGGATGGACCTTGACGCCGGCGTTCTGAACTTCGGCAGCGGCCTCAAAAACGGCGCGGGATTGCATCTCGGAGATTTCCGGATAGACAATGCCAAGACGGCAGCCACGAAAGCCGAGCATGGGATTGAATTCATGTAATTCTTTAACTCGCTGTCTTATTTTCTCCACCGTCACGCCCATCTTTTTTGCCAGCTCGCTTTGCGCGGTGCCTTCGTGCGGCAGGAATTCGTGGAGGGGCGGGTCGAGGAAGCGAATGGTCGCGGGGCGTCCATCGAGCACCTTGAAAATGCCGATGAAGTCTTCGCGCTGGTACGGAAGTATCTTCGCCAAGGCGATTTGCCGTTGTTCCTTTGTGTCGGCAAGGATCATCTCGCGCATGGCGTCGATGCGGTTGCCTTCAAAGAACATATGCTCGGTGCGGCAGAGTCCAATACCGCTGGCTCCGAAGGCAACGGCGTGGGCGGTCTGTTCCGGAGTATCGGCATTGGTGCGCACGCTCATCCGCGTGGCTTTCGAGCACCAGTCCATGAGCTTCTTGAAATTCTGATACGTTTGGCTCTTGCCTGGGTCGAGCGATTTTTCGATGAGCACCTGGACAATTTCCGAAGCGGCTGTCGGAATCTGGCCGGAATAGACCTCGCCGGCGGTGCCGTTGATGGAGAGGAAGTCGCCTTCCTTGTAAGTGGTGCCGTCAGCGGTCATCGTTTTCGCCGCGTAGTCGATCTGCAGGGCCGCGGCGCCGCAAACGCAGACCTTGCCCATCTGGCGGGCCACCAATGCGGCGTGGGAGCTAACACCTCCCTTGGCGGTGAGGATGCCTTCGGCGGCGATCATGCCGCGCAGGTCCTCCGGGGAGGTCTCATTGCGGACCAGCAGAACCTTTTCGCCTCTCTGCGCGGCTTGAGCGGCACGATCCGCGTTAAGGTACATGCGTCCGCTTGCGGCGCCCGGCCCCGCGGGAAGGCCCCTGGCAATGACCTTGGCACTGGACTGCGCCTTGCGATCGAAAATCGGAGCAAGCACTTGGTCAAGCTGGTCGGCGGGAACTCGGCGCACGGCCGTCTCCCAGTCGATGAGCTTCTCTTTTTCCATCTCGATGGCAAACCGAACCGCGGCGAGGCCGGTGCGCTTGCCGCTGCGGGTCTGGAGCATGAAGACCTTGCTATCCTGAATCGTAAACTCGAAGTCTTGAACATCCTTAAAGTGTTTCTCGAGCTTGGCGCGGATTCCTTCCAGCTCGTGATAGGCCTTGGGCATGTAGGTTTTAAGATTCGCAACCGGCTCGGGCGTGCGTACGCCCGCGACGACGTCCTCGCCCTGCGCGTTAATGAGGAACTCGCCGTAGAAGACCTTTTCGCCAGTCGCCGGGTCGCGCGTGAACGCCACGCCCGAGCCTGACTTGTCACCAGTGTTGCCGTAAACCATGGCTTGCACGTTGACCGCAGTGCCCCATTCGGAGGGTATGTTGTACTTCCGGCGATACACGATAGCGCGGTCGTTCATCCAGGAACCGAAAACGGCGCCAATGGCGCCCCAGAGTTGCTTCCAAACATTCTGCGGAAAGGCAGAGCCGGTGCGGTCTTCAATGAGCTTTTTGAAGCGGGCAACCAGTTCCTTGAGGTCCGCCACGGTAAGTTTGGGATCGTCAATATCGGCGTGATAGCGCTCGTGTTTAAGTCCGTGGATGACCACCTCGAAAGGTTCGTGGTCCTCGTTCGCGCGTTTCTGGACCCCCATCACTACATCGCCATACATCTGAATGAAGCGGCGATAGCAATCCCAGGCAAACCGCTCATTGCCAGTGGCCTGCGCCAGAGTAAGCACGGTCTCGTCGTTCAAGCCAAGATTGAGAATCGTATCCATCATGCCGGGCATGGAATCGCGAGCGCCGGAACGCACGGAAACAAGTAACGGCATCTTTTTGGTGTCGCCGAACTTCGATCCCATAATTTTCTCGACGCGGGAGACGGCGGATTTGATCTGGGCATCGAGCGTCTTCGGGTAGGTTTTCCTGTTGCCGTAGTAGTAGGTGCAAACCTCGGTGGTGATAGTGAAGCCCGGAGGAACTGGCAAGCCGATGCGGCTCATTTCCGCCAGTCCCGCACCCTTGCCGCCCAGAAGGGCGCGCCAAGAGCCATCACCTTCCGCTTTGCCTGCTCCGAAAAAATACACCCATTTTTTCACGGTGTGCCTCGTCTGTGTTTTGAAGTAACTGAAACCCGCTGCTCGAGCGGCAAAAACACATGCCGCTTGTCGGCGCGCCGACAAACTCAACTGCGTTCATCGCCGCCCATTTCCGAAAAATCCGCGACCGTGGTGAACTCCCGCAGGAGTTCCGAGAGCAAAGCCAGACGGTTGTTGCGCACCGATTCGTTTTCCGCCATGACCATCACCTCGTCGAAAAAGCGGTCCACGAATTTGCGGAGTCCGGCGATAACCTCAAGTGCCTCTTGATATTTTCCTGTGCCCTTGTCCTGCTGCACCTTCGCGGCCGCTTGGCGAACGGCTTGGTGTAGCTCGCGTTCCGCGTCGCTCTCGAAGAGTTCCGGCTGAGCGCGGCGGCCGTCGAGCGGGCCGAGGTTGGCCTTTTCGATGATTTTGCGGATGCGCTTGAAGGAGACGGCGAGCGGCTCGAAATTTTTGGATTTGCGAATGGCCCTGAGCGCGAGCAGGCGCTTGTGCGCGTCCACCAGGTCGTCGGCTCCGGCCCGGAAGACCGCGTTCACTTCGTCGTAGGCGAACCCTTCCCTCTCGCGGAATACAAAGCGGGCGCGGTCGAGGAGAAAATCCAGAATCTGCCGTTCTTGCTCGGGAGTGACGACACGCTTGGGTTTAAGCGTGGCGAGGACCTTGGCCGCAGCGCTGATTGCCGAGGAAAGCGAGAGCGGCAGCTTCCGTTCGAGTACGATTTTCACGATGCCGAGGGCGGCGCGGCGAAGGGCGTACGGATCGCTTGAACCACTTGGGACGACGCCGACCGCAAAGCAGCCGGCGACGGAATCAAGCTTGTCGGCAATGGCGACCGCGCAGCCGGTAAGGTTGCGCGGGCTAGGGTCGTCGAGACCCACCGGACGGTAATGGTCGTAAACGGCGTCGGCGACCTCGTCGGATTCACCCTGTGCGCGGGCGTAGAGGCCGCCCACAATGCCCTGGAGCTCCGTGAATTCCCGAACCATTTCGGTGGCGAGATCGCATTTGGCTAGCTCGGCGGCGCGGTCAGCATCAGAAACGCGGGCCTGCTGGATGCCGAGGTTGTACCACTGTTCGGCAAGGCCGCGAGCGATGGCGCGAATGCGTTCGACTTTGTCGCGATAGCTGCCGAGACGCGACTCGTAGGTGACGCGCTCCAGCCTCGGGAGATAGTCGGCGAGCCGACATTTCTGATCGGCCTGCCAGAAGAACTGCGCATCGGCAAAGCGCGCACGCAGCACGCGTTCATGCCCGGAGCGGATCAGCCCCTTGGGGTCCTTGTTGAGGTTGATAACCGCCAGGAAATGGGGCGCGAGTTCCCCTCCGCGCTTTTCGACCGCGAAATACTTCTGGTGGTCGCGCATCACGGTGATGAGGATCTCGTCTGGCAACGCCAGAAACGCCGGATCGAAGCTGCCTTCGATGACGGTTGGACACTCGTTGAGATAGGTCACGCTACGCAAAAGCGCGGGGTCTTCATGAAGCTTGTAGCCGCCGCGCTTGGCGTGCGCTGTCAGTTCGCGCTCGATCTTCTCGCGACGCTCACTCGGGCGGAGGATGACGCCGTTCGCTCGCAACTTCCTTTCGTAGTCGGCGAAGCTCGAAACGCGGATCCCGTTGCCGCCAAGGAAGCGGTGTCCGCGAGTCGTATTCCCCGCGGTGACACCGGCATACGAAAGGCGCAGCGGCTTGCCATTGAGGAGCGCCACGATCCACCGAATGGGGCGGATGAAGCGGGCTCCGTCGAGGCCGGTCCAGGTCATGGTTTTTGGCCAGTAGATATCGTGAATGACGCGGGGCAGAATTTCGGAAAGGATTTGCTCGGAGGTGCGGCCGCGCTTGGTGTGCCGGGCAGCGAGATATTCGCCCTTGGGGGTTTGGACGAGATAGACCTCATGGAGGGGGAGGCCCTGTTTCTCGGCAAAACTGACCGCGGCGCGTGTCGGCGCGCCGACCGCGTCGTAGGCGACAGACTTCGGCGGGCCGGTCACTTCACTGATAACGTCTTCCTGCTTCCTCGGAAGACCACGGACCCAAGCGGTGAGCCGGCGCGGGGTGGCAAAGCTTTCGACGATCACTCCATCGTCCAAATTCTCCGCTGCGAGCAACTTCTCGAGGCCGGCGCGCAGGTCCTCCTCCGCTTTCGGCAGCATCCCCGCAGGGATCTCTTCCGCGCCAATCTCGAAGAGCAGCTCAAGCCGTTTCTCACCCGAATGGCTGGTTGCGAGTTTCCTGTTCTTGACCCCGGAGCGCTTCAGAGTCATGGGCGCACCTCGCGGCCGTCGCGGCGCATAGGTACGCCGCTCTCCTGCTCGAGCATAAGGCCCGCGGTCCGGCACGCGATGTTTCGGACGCGCGCCATCAGCGCCGCGCGTTCGGTGGTCGAAATGACGCCGCGTGCATCGAGCAGGTTGAACAAATGCGAACACTTCAGCGTGTGATCGTAAGCGGCAAGGAGCGGATAGCGGGCCCGCTCCTTCCCTTCCGCGGACGCGAAGCCATCGAGCAGTTCCTTGGCTTGCCTTTCGTGCAGCTCGAATTCCGAGCGAATTGCCGGAGCGTCGCTGCGGTCGAAACTGTATTCGGAGAGCTGCTGTTCCTCTTTCAAGCGGATATCGCCGTAGGTCTTTTCCGCGGACCAGCGCAAGTCATAGACACTCTCAACGCCCTGAAGAAAAGCACAGATGCGTTCAAGGCCGTAGGTCAGCTCGACGGAGATGGGGTCGAGGTCGATGCCGCCGCTCTGCTGGAAGTAGGTAAATTGCGTGATTTCGAGACCGTCCAGGAGGACTTGCCAACCGATGCCCCAAGCGCCGAGCGTAGGCGATTCCCAATTATCTTCTTCGAAGCGAATGTCGTGTTCGCTGAGGCTGATGCCGATGGCGCCGAGGCTGCGAAGATAAATATCCTGGATGTCCGGCGGGGAGGGCTTGAGGATGACTTGAAACTGCGTGTGCTTGTAAAGGCGGTTGGGATTTTCGCCGTAGCGTCCGTCGGCGGGCCGACGGCTCGGCTGGACGTACGCAACGCGGTACGGGGCGGGGCCGAGCACGCGAAGGAACGTTTCTGGATGCATGGTGCCCGCGCCAACCTCGACGTCATAGGGTTGCTGCAGGACACAGCCCTCTCTGGTCCAGAAGTGCGACAGCTTCAGGATGAGGTCCTGAAAGGTTGGGCCACTCCACCTAGATTCAAGTTTCACTTTAGATTTCAAGTGGTCTCCAAAAGTTCGCGTGTGTGCAGCTTGCGATCCGTATGGTGCTCGATCCAATCGATCGCGGCTTCGCGCAATTCCCTATTTGCTGCAACCGCAGCCGCAAGTTCTCCGACCCGATCGAGCCGCTCGCTTGTAAAGCGCTCCGCCACCCGCCGCGCCTCCAGATGCAACGGCCGCATCCCCGGGTCACGGCACTTCTCGCAAAGGAGCGCCGGACTCCACGCGGCATGGAACGCCGGACCCGAGCCAAACGGCGTGCCGCATTGCGAGCACCGGTCGAATCGCGGCAACCATCCGCCAAGCCGCACGGTCCAGAACGCGAAGTAGCTTAACGGCAAGGTCCACTCCGCGGTGCGTTCGATTTCACGGGCGGCGAGCAGGATGAGCCGGAACATGGGCTCCGAGACCTCGCGCTCCGGCAACACCAACTCCGCAATCTCGCTTACGGCGGCCAGCCCGGTGGCCAGCGCGTAATTGCTCTGAGCCTTGTGGAAGGACTCGAGCAGTTCGCACTGCTGGATGCGCACCAGGTCTCGCGTTTCCCGCTCGACGTACCAGACCTGCACATGCGAGAGAACTTCCAGCGTCGAGCCGAAGCGATTCTTGATACGCCGCGCTCCGGCAGCCACGCCGCGAATGCGACCCGAAGTCCGGCCCAGAAAGCTGACCAGGCGATCCGCTTCGCCCAGCGGAAAAGTTTTCAAAACGATGGCTTCCGTTTCCCGGGCGGGCATGAGCAGTCGGCGCGCCGACGACGCGCCGGACGGAACCGCCACTCTGTCCGAAACGCACGCACACGCAGAACTGCATTACTTACCACACGGAGGCGGAACGTGCAAATGTTTGCAGGAAGAAAATCGAAATTCCATGCCGCGACTGCGGAAAAACCCTCACCCGTCGCGGCGGCGCGCTTCTTCCATGAGCGAATGAGACAGCCGCCCATGCAAACCCGCAATCACAGACAACCGGCCACGAGCGGAAACAAGGGGCGCGAAAGCGAAACAAAACAATCCAATTCCGGGACACGCCAGATTCTGTTAACCAGCACATGCCCGCCTTCAACATTATAAGACGCGGCGCTCCGCCTGCTTTCCGCCGCTCTTTCCATTTGGACGTAATTCGGCTACTCTGCTCGGACCTCGACGCATGCTCATCCCGCTCAAGGACCTGAATCCGCGCCGCGGCTTCCCGCTTGTAAATGCGCTGCTGATTGCAGCGAACGTCGTGGTCTTTGTTTACCAGGTGAGCTTGCCGGCCCGGGCCCAGAACGCCTTTGTCCTTTCCAACGCCACCATTCCTGCCCGCATACCCTCTTTCTTCGCCGGGCATCTTCCGCTTGCGGCGGCGTTTCTGCCCCTGCTGACGAGCATGTTTCTGCACTCCGGCATCCTGCACATCGCCGGGAACATGCTGTTCCTCTGGATATTCGGGGATAACATCGAGGATTATTTTGGACACGCACGCTACCTGCTGTTTTACCTGACCTGCGGGGTCGGCGCGGGGCTGCTGCACATTCTGTTCAATTTGCACTCCCGCACACCGGCATTGGGAGCCAGCGGCGCGATTTCCGGCGTCATGGGAGCCTATCTAATTCTTTTTCCCCGGTCGCGCGTGTTGACGTTGGTCTTTATCTTTCTGATTCCGCTCCCAGCCATCGTTGTGCTGGGCTACTGGTTTGTCATCCAGTTCCTGGAGGGAATCAGCAGTCTGGGAATGACCGCCGCCGGCGGGGTAGCCTGGTGGGCACACATCGGAGGGTTTCTATTGGGAATGTTATTGGCCGGGGCTTCGGAGCGAAGGCAGTTGCAAAGCGCCTGAGGCACAAATCAAGACAAATACTTTAGGCTTCGAAGCCGTTGTATTCAGGCGATACTCGAGGATTTTTCCAGGTAACGCAGGAGCCAGTCCCGCACTTCAAGTGTTTGTTTCGATCCGCCCAAGTCCGGCGTAACAATATTCTCCCGCAAGGCGGAACGGACACCTTCACGCACAACCTTAGCTTCCCGGCGCCACCCGAGAAAGTCCAGCATCATCGCCGATGTCAGGATGGAGCCGAGGGGATTGGCGATGCCCTTACCCGCGATGTTCGGAGCTGAGCCATGGACCGGCTCGAAAAGAGAAGTGCGACCCGGATGAATGTTTCCGGAGGGGGCCAAGCCCAGGCCGCCGGCGAGCTGCGCGCCGAGGTCGCTGATGATGTCACCGAAGAGGTTGCACGTAACAATGACGTCGAACTGGCTTGGATCGCGGACCATCTCCATGGCCAGCGTATCAATATAAAGGTGGCGGGATTCGACTTCGGGGTACTGTGGACGAAGCTCCTGGAAGACGCGCTGCCAGAGGTCATGAGCGAAGGTCATGGCGTTGGACTTATCGCTCATGCAGAGGCGCCGGAGGCCATTGGCGCGAGCGTAGTCGAAGGCGTAGCGGATGATGCGCTCGACGCCCTTCCGAGAGTTAACGTCTTCTTGGACGGCGATTTCGTCGGGGGTTCCCTTCTTGAAAAAGCCGCCCACGCCGACATAGAGGCCTTCCGTATTTTCCCGGAAAACCATGAGGCGAATATCTTTTTCCGCGCGGCCGGCGAGCGGAGTAAGCCGCGTGTGCAGGAGTTCGACGGGCCGGGCGTTGACGAAGAGGTCGAGCTGGAAGCGGAGGCCAAGGAGGATGTCAGCGGCATGCTGATTCGAGGGGACACGGGGATCACCGAGGGCGCCGAACAAGATGGCGTCGAACTCGCCGCGCAGCATTTCGACCGCGCCAGGCGGAAGACTGACGCCATCGCGCAGGTAGCGATCGGCGCTCCAGTCAAATTCGACAAACTCGATGGCGCGTTTTGTCGGCGCGACGACACTGCGGATGACGTCCACGGAAACGGGGGTCACTTCCCTGCCGATGCCATCGCCGGGAATCACGGCAATGCGGGCCGCCGGGCCGCCAGCGCGGAGCGGGAGCTTCTTTGCGGAGCCTTTGGGAGTCATGGCAAAGGGACGCTAACACGCGCCGCATATCAGGTCAAACCGCCGCGACCGGGATCCGATGCGGAGTTCGCGGAGAAGAAACATCGGCCGATTTTTTTTAGGCGAGCCGCCTTAAGAATAAGAAGAGGACGAGCGAACCGCTTCGACCCAGGTGACGCCGCCCAACGCCAGAATTCCGCCGCACACCTGCACCCAAGAGGTGCGCTCGCCGAGCCACACCACTCCCAGCGCAGTCGCGATCACCGGAAGCGCGTAAGTGAAGGCGCTAAGTTGCGTGGCTTCTAAGTAGCGCAGGGCCCAGAAATAAATAACGTACGCTACCACGGAGCTGAAAAGCGCCATGTAGAGCGCGGCAGCCCAGGCCGGCCACGGCACGCTGCGCCACGCCGCCCCGGCTGCAAGTTCTCGCGCCGCCCGCACCGAGATTGGCAGCACCAGCAGGGCGCCGGCGAAATGGTTGAATGCCGTCATGGTCAGGGCGTCATACTCCGAGGCGACGCGTTTCCCGAGTACGACGTATGTAGCGAAGCCGAGCGAACCGGCAAGCACGATGAGGTCGCCGAGCATGGAAGGAGAGCGTGCGGAAACGCCGGTGTCGGATGCGAGAATCCCGACGCCGAGAAAAGCCACACCGATGCCCGCGACCTTCACCAGAGTCGCGCGCTCGACCCGAAGCAGGACAGCGAGAAAGAGCGTATAGACCGGGCCCATGCCCACGATCAGCGCCGCGTGGCCGACCGAGGTGTACTGCAGACCCGCCGTAAAGCAAATCTGGTTAATCGCAACGCCGAAGAAGCCGAGGTAGAGAAAGATCCAAACGTCGCGCGGGGAAACCCGGCGAGAAGCCGTTGAGACTGCGGGGAGGCCTGAGCGGGAGATTCGGCGGCGAAAAAAATAGACCGGGATGAGGAGAATCGCCGCCAATGTGACCCGCAGCGACGCAAGGCTGAGTGGTGGAAGTGCCCGCAGACCGATCTTGGCGGCAATGAAGTTGAGCGCCCAGATAACGATGACCAGGCCAACGGCCGAGGCCAAGAGGAAGGGACGCGGACGGCGTTCCACGGCAATCGATGGAACCGCGAGGCTCAAGTCAGGCGCTCGGTGCGGACCGTCAGTTTGTCGATGAGATCGAGGCGAGGCTCGAAGCCTATCCCCGGTGCGGTGGGCACTTTTATCGTGCCGTGAGCGGACGCTACGATCTCGGGTTCGACGATGTCCTCGTGCCAGTAGCGCTTGCTGGCGGTTACGTCGCCGGGAAGGGTGAAATTGGGCAGCGATGAAAGAGCGATGTTGTGGGCGCGGCCGATGCCGGATTCCAGCATGCCGCCGCACCACACAGGTATTCCGTTGCGCTGACAAAGATCGTGAATGCGCTTTGCGACGGTGTGACCGCCAACGCGTCCCATTTTGATGTTGATAATGCGACAAGCGCCGAGTTCGATAGCGGCAAGCGCCTGCTCTTCCGTGTGAATGCACTCGTCCAGACAGATGGGGGTCTGCAAGCGCTTTTGCAGCTCAATGTGGCCGTAGAGATCGTCCCAGCCGAGCGGCTGCTCGATCATCATCAAATGAAACGCGTCGAGCTCTTGCAGCACGGGGAGGTCGCGCATAGTGTAGGCGGAATTGGCATCCACCATGAGCCTCAGGCCGGGAAACTCCTGGCGCAGCCGGCGAACCGGTTCAATATCCTTCCCCGGCTTGATCTTGATTTTGATGCGTTGATAGCCAGCTTCAAGTTCCACTCGAACGGCGGCAACGAGAGCTTCCAGCGATTCCTTAATCCCAATCGAGACACCGGAGGAAATTTCCCGGCGCTCGCCTCCCAGCAATTTGGCGAGTGGAACGTCTTCGAGTTTCGCTTGAGCATCCCATACGGCAGCTTCCAGCGACGCTTTAGCCATGTTGTGACCGCGGATGTGACGAAGCAAATCCCACACGGAGGCCGCGCCGGCAAACTCCTGGCACCGAATAGATGGCCAAATGTGGTCGCGAAGAATATGCCAGGCGGTGTCGGTCGTTTCGGGACTATAGGAAGGCACTTCGCCGGCCACGCACTCTCCCCAGCCAGTTGCGCGCTCGACGTGCGCCTCGACCAGAAGGATGCGGCGGACGTTGGTTCGCTCGACGCTCGTCTCAAACGGGGTGACAAGCGGCATGTGGAGTTCGCGAAGCGTGATTTCGCGGATGCGCATCGGCAGCGTTCCTCGGACGGGTTGCGTTCCTACAGGGAATCACTCCAAGGGCTAAGAAGATACTCCGTTCCCTTTTCTGTTGTGCGGGTGCCTGTGGCCGCGTAGCCCTTGGCAAACCATTGGGAAAACTCGTTCCGAATACGGAGCTGCAGCCCTGTGAGTTCTGGCGAGTCCTTCTGCTTCCAGTCTTCAAGTTCCCGCGGCAGACAAACCCGCGCGGGAGCCGTGGGGGCCTGCGCGGTCAGATTTTCGATGGCGGAAACAACGCGGCGCGAGTCGAGGTACCACTCCGCGAGCAAGCGGTCGGTGGGCATGCCGCGGTGCAGGGGACTGGTGGTCTTGCCATAGAGGTTCGGCAAGTAGGTCCGCGAGATAGCGCCCAGGCGGTTCAGGTTGAAATGCGCGTTGCGCAGTTCGAACGGATCGAAGGTCCACTGAATCAGCCGAATGCCGCGAGCGAGGGCATCTTCGCGCTGAAACAGCTTAAGCAGGCGGCCGACTCCTCGGTCGCGGTAGGCGGAATCGACGCCAGTCATGTGGGAGTGCAGATACGGCGTGCCACCGCGCAGACCGACCACCGCGAGCGTATAGCCAATCAGACGCTCGCCATCGAACGCGCCGAGCACCTGACCACCGGTGTGGTGCGCGACCACGAACATGGTGGAGGGCTCGACTTCAAGGTCCTCCTCGCCCCAGATGGAGCGCTGCAATTCAACGCAAGCATGGAACTCATCGAGAGTTTCACATTTGCGGACAAGGATGGATGGGTTCATCGTTTGGAGCCAACTCCGGCGGTGGACTCGATACCTCGATGCTCGCTCCTCTTGGCGGCATCCCAAAAGGCTTCCATTTCGGCCCGCGGAACCTCGGCGAGGGCGCGGCCGCTGCTGGACGCACGGCGTTCCATGTCGCGGAAGCGCCGCGAGAATTTCTGATTGGCCTTCTTTAGCGCGATTTCAGGGTCGATCTCGAGGAAGCGCGCAAGGTTCACGGCGGCGAAGAGCAAGTCGCCGACCTCCTCCTCCGTTAGAGCGCGATGCGCAGGCCCGGCTTTGGCCGCCGCGACGGAGGCCAATTCATCGAGCTCTTCCCGAACTTTAGCGACGACTTCGTCTGCGCTGTTCCAATCGAAGCCGATGCGTGCGGCGCGGCGGGTAAGTTGAAAGCCTTCGAGCACGGCGGGCAAGCCGCGCGAGATGCCATCAAGCAAGGACGGAGGGCTCTTTTCCGCGGTTTGGTCTGCGAACGTCCCGGTTTTTCGGAGCCGCTCGTCGGCCTTGATCCCTTCCCAATTTTTGAGAACTTCGGCGGCGCTTTTGAGGCGCGCTCCGCCGAAAACGTGCGGATGACGCCGGACCATCTTGTCATGGATTGCGCGAACTACGCCGGAAATGGTGAAGCGGCGCTCCTCGCGGGCGATTTGCGCGTGAAAGACGATCTGAAGCAGCAGATCCCCCAGCTCCTCGGCGAACTTCGCGTCGTCGCCGCTTTCGAGCGCTTCCAAAACCTCATAGGCTTCCTCGACCAGGTAGGTGCGCAACGTTTGATGCGTTTGCTCGCGGTCCCAAGGGCAGCCATTCCGGGACCGGAGGCGAGCCTGCACGGCCACAAGCTTGTCGAGCCATTGGCCCGGCGTCAGCTTCTTCCCGTTTTGGCGGGGCTGGCGTGCAATCCGCCGCTTGGGCCTGGGAGCATATTTTTTGAGGCGGCGTGGCATTCCTACTCTGGCAAAATGCGTTGCAGAATTGCTGTCCCACTTTACGGGGTGCGCGAGATTTTGACAAGCTGCCCTCGCCGCCCGGATAATCCGAGTTTCCTCCGAGGACAGCATGAAATTCGCCAAAAGCGTGTTTTGGATCGCCAGTGTCTGGGGAGTGCTGGTGCTGACGCCACTTCTCTTTCTTTTCGATGTGATCGGCCGGAAAGACCCGCCGCCCATAACGCATCCCGGTTTTTACTACGGATTCGCCGCGGTCGCGCTATGCTGGCAATTTGTATTCTTGGTCATTGCGACGAACCCCCTGCGGTTTCGTCCGATGATGCCGCTCGCGACACTCGAAAAATTCAGTTACGCGACAGTTGTTTACGTCCTCTTTCGCCAAGGGCGCATGCACGCCTCGGAGCTGACATTGGCCGGCACGGACCTCCTGCTAGGAGTGCTATTTTTGGTCGCGTTCGTGAAAGCAAAGCAAGCGTCCGCTGCCGAGACGCCGCCGATCAAGTTTACGTCCCTGTCCTGATGCGGCCCGCAGCAGGCGATGCGGACAGAAGCCGTGTTAAACTGAGATACGATATTCTGGATTCGAGGGAATCTCCTTGGCAGAGCAAAAGGATGAAGCATTCCGGGTGATTGATCGCCGCCCGTTCACGCCGGAGGGGGAGCTTCGCAAAGAAGCTCTCGAGGAAGAGCAGCGTGAAGCGCGGCGGGAAGCGGTCGCTCAAGCGGCTCCGAGCGCTCCCGCGAAAGAAGCGGCGCAAACCGCTCCTCCGACGCCGCCGGCCGATGCGCCGAAGCGCTCGGTCGCGTTCGAGAACCTGATCCGCATGCTGGGCAGCAATGCCGCCATGGTGCTCGGCGCCTATGCGGACCCGCGCACCGGCCAGCCGGTCGTCGATCCGGACGCGGCGCGGGAACTTATCGATATGCTGGACGCGTTGCGCGAAAAGACCCGGGGTAATCTGGCAAGCGAGGAAGACACGCTGCTGCTGGACCTCTTGGGCAAACTCAAAGTGACGTACCTGGAAGTGAATCAGGCCATGGCGGCAGCACAGGCGCAAGCCGTGGCGGGCAAGGGCAAGAGCCGGTCCTGAGCCGGCTGGCGCGGTTGGCGGACCTGATCACGCGCCGCATTTTTTCTAGCCGATGACTGGAAACCTGCTCAAGATCACCGTCCTCGGGTCCGGAACTTCGATGGGCGTCCCGACCGTGGGGTGCGAGTGCCGGGTATGTACGTCCAAGGATTCCCGCGATAACCGGCTTCGCCCTTCCCTCCTGGTTTCTCGCGGAGGCCAGAACGTCGTCATCGATACAACGCCTGACTTTCGCCAGCAAGCAATCCGGGCAAAGTTGCAACACCTCGACGCCGTGTTGCTGACGCATGGCCATGCCGATCACATCATGGGTTTCGACGATCTGCGCCCTTTTAATATCCGGCAGCGCGCGCCCATGCCCGTCTATGGAAACGAAGAAACGCTGGCGGTGATCCGGCGCGTCTTCGCTTACGTTTTTGATGGCAAGCCCACGCTCAGCACCGTCCCAAGAGTGGATTTGCGCGAGGTTCACGCGAGTTTCGAACTGCTCGGCATCTTGTTCGTGCCGGTGCCGTTGCGGCACGGGGACATGGAAGTGCTTGGCTATCGCTTCGGGCGGGCGGCCTATCTCACCGACTTCAGCTCGATTCCCGAATCATCCATGGCGCTTCTGACCGGTCTCGATGAACTCGTGCTGGATGCCCTGCGCGATGTTCCCCATCCGATGCACCAGACGGTTCAGCAAGCGCTGGAGACGGTGCAACGGCTCAAGCCGAAGCGCGCGTGGTTCACGCATATCGCGCACGATTTGCCGCATGCGGAAACCAATCAGCGGTTTCGGCGACTCGGCTTTCCCCAAGTGCAGCTGGCCTACGACGGTCTCGAACTGGAAGTAGCGGCCGAGGAAGATACGCGCACGGTAAGATCAGAACCGCCGGCATACCAGCTTGCGCCTTCGGCCAAACGCTTGCGCCTGTTTTCCTCCGCGGAGGACTGGTTTCGAACCTACGCAAGCTCTGGACGGGGCAGCGTGCTTTCGATCGGCAATTTCGACGGAATTCATCTGGGGCATCAAGCGATTCTTCGTGCCGCGGTTGAACGCGCCGCGGAACTCGGCGCCGTCGCAACTGCCCTTACCTTTGATCCGATGCCCCGCAAAGTCCTCAAGCCTGATGCGGCGCCGTTGCGTATTTCCACGGACGAGCAGCGCGCCGATTGGTTCGGAAAACTTGGACTGGAAGCGGCAGTGATCCTGCCCTTCACACTGGAGCTGGCCACGCTTTCGCCGGAGGATTTCGTCGAACGAGTGCTCCTTCGCAATTTGGCCGTCCGCACGGTTCTGGTCGGCGAGAATTTTCGCTTTGGCCATCAGCAGGCCGGCGACGTGCGCCGATTGCAGGAACTGGGGGAGCGATTCGGGTTTCAGGTAACGACTGTTCGTCCCGTGCAGCACCGGGGCGTGGTGGTCTCCAGCACCGCCATACGCCGTGCGGTTGCGGGAGGCGATGTAACCAAGGCGGCGCGATTGCTCGGCCGCCCATTTGCTCTTACCGGTCCCGTTGTGCCCGGCACCGGCACGGGCCGCCGGTTTACTTTTCCAACGCTAAATCTCAATCCAGAGCAGGAACTCCTGCCCGCGCTCGGCGTATACATCACGCGGACTCGGCTGGCAGGCGAAAATGAGACTCGGCCATCCGTCACCAACGTAGGGGTACGGCCGACGTTTAACGGATCCAGCCTGACCGTTGAAACGCATCTGCTCGACTTTTCCGGCGAAGCGGGCGCAGGAAAATTGGAACTCCAATTTTGCAGGCGTTTGCGGGCGGAAGAAAAATTCAGCGGTCCTGAAGAGCTGCGCGCGCAAATCGCGCGCGACATTTCCCGGGCAAAGCGTTATTTCGCGCGGTTGCGACGCTATCGAGTTGTACAAACGGTTTGCTGAGGCTTGGTTCCCGCTCGCACTCTTAGTATTTGTTCGCTGCCGCGCCCGCGATGGGGGCTATTGTTCCCTGCCCTCGCTCTTGGCCAGGCAGTCCGCGCAATAGCCGCCGACTTCCGTCCGCGATACGGTGACTTTCATTCCGAAATCGCGCGCAATCTGCTCCTTGAGCTGTTCGTAGAGGCGGCTCTCGAATTCCCGCACTTTTCCGCACCGCAGACACGCCACATGAATGTGGTCGCGCGGACCGTGGCTTTCGTAATAGTGCCGGTCGCCCCGCAGGTGGAGCAGATCCAGTTCGTCAATTAACGCATGCCTCTTGAGCAGTTCGATCGTGCGGTAAACGGTGACCAGGTGGACTTCCGGGTCCAGCTTTTTTGCCCGCTCGAGGATTTGGTCCACATCGAGGTGCTGTTCAGCGTCGTCCATGACCTGGAGGATGGCCTGACGCTGCCGGGTCATGCGGATCCCCAGCTTGCGCACGGACTGCTGCAGAGGACCGGTGGTTTCCGCGGTATTGAGCCGTTCGCCGACTGAAACCCGGTGCGCCGGGATTGCGTTCATTTCCTTCTCCCAGGCGGCTCGCCCGAATGAGAAGATACGTCAGGAATGAAGGGGAAGCCGCCGCAGAACGTCATGATACATAACAATGGCGAAAAGGACCAAAAGGAAGACGAGTCCGACTTGAACATAGCGCTCTTTGAAAGCCATGCTCAGGTCGCGCCGCAAGCCCCCTTCAATCGCCAGCAGCAGAATGTTTCCGCCATCCAGAATCGGGATGGGCAGAAGATTGAGAATACCGAGATTAATGCTGATGAGGACCATCAGCGAGATGACGGCAAGCGGACCGCGGTCCACGGCGCGCTTCGCCTCGTGACTTATCCCCACCGGCCCTTGCAACTGGCTGATCGAAACCCGGCCGGTGAAGAGCTTTCCGACCACGTCCACCGTGCGGCCCACCGTGTCCCAGGTGAAGCTGTTGGCTACGCTCAAGCTCTCGCCGAAACTCACGCGACGATAGGAGGTCTGCTCGCGCCGCATGATCCCGATTTGATAGACGCTTTCCCCATCTTCATTGAGACCCATCTTCGGGGTGACCGTAGTGTGAATTACCTGACCTTTGCGCAAAACATCGAGCGTTATTGGCTTGCCGTTTGATCCGCGAACATAGTCCACGAACTGGCCCCAGTACTGAATACTTTGGCCGTCGACGCCGACAACCCTGTCATCCTCACGCAGGCCGGCGTGCGCGGCGGGCGTATCGCCTTGCACCTGGTCAATCACGGGCGGCAGCGGCGGGTAACCGAAAGCGAGATCCGCTGTTGCTGGATTCTTCACGGGCACTTCGACCGTGCGCTGCACGCCGCGATTCTCGACCACCACTTTCAGACTGCCGGGAGCGGTTACCTGCTTCAGGGCCTTGAACGCCTGCTCCCAATCGGGAGTCGGTGTTCCGTTCACGGAAAGAACGCGGTCGCCGATCTCGAGCGGATTGTGTTCTCCCGTCGAATTCGGCGCGAGCGCCACAATCTGCACGGGCTTATCGTAATAGGCGGCATACGGCACACCCGCCGCCAGGAAAAACCCGGTCAGCAGCAGGATGGGGAATACGAGGTTCACTGCCGGCCCCGCAAACGAAATCAGCGCACGCTGCCAGCGCGGCTTGCTCATCAGTTCGCCGGGAGCGCCCGTTCCAGGCCGGCGTGTTTGCTGGCCCTCGCGAACCTCCGCCTCCTGCAAGGCCGCATTCCCTGCGGACTCGCCGCGGCCTTCGGTCTGTTTCGGTTTGCCGGAGCGCAGACGCGTCCAGTCGCGGTCCGCCGAGTCAATTTCCGTCGGATCCTGACCTGCCATGCGAACATAGCCGCCTAGCGGCAGCGCACTGATGCGGTAATCCGTGTGCCCGCGCTTCCAGCCGAAGAGCCTGGGGCCAAAACCGATCGAGAACACGTCCACGCGAACCTTCAACAGCCGCGCCATGGCGAAATGTCCCCATTCGTGAATCAGGATCATCACGCCCAGGACGAGAACAACGCCGATCACGCCGTGCAAAATCCAGTCCAGCATTCCTTTGCCTTTCTACGGTGCCGTGGCTGCTGCCACCGACAGCCGGCTGACTTCTTCTTTCGCCATTCGGCGAGCTTCCGCATCCGCCGTAAGCACGTCATCCATGTTCTCAAACCGCGAGCGCGGCGTTCGCTCCAGCACTCGCTCGATAACCTCGGGGATACCGGAAAAGGGCAGTCTGCGTTCCAGAAACGCCGCCACCGCCACTTCGTCCGCCGCGTTCAATGCGCATGGCAGCGCGCCCCCTTTTCGCAAGGCTTCCCGCGCCAAACGCAAACAGGGGAACCTGCGGGTTGAAGCCTTCTCGAAATCCAGTCGCTTGAGCTTCCGCCAGTCGAGGGCTACCTGGTTGGATGCTACGCGCTCTGGATAGGTTAACGCATACTGAATGGGCATGCGCATGTCCGTGGGGCCCAGTTGTGCTAGAACGGAACCATCCACGAACTCAACCATCGAGTGAATCGTCGATTGCGGATGCACAACGACTTCGATCTGCTCCGGCTGCATATCGAAGAGCCAGCGCGCCTCGATGACCTCGAATCCTTTGTTCATCATCGTCGCGGAATCAATGGTGATGCGGTTACCCATGCGCCAGTTCGGATGGGCCAGCGCCTGCTCCGGCGTTGCCTCCTTCAAAGCCGCCAAAGGCGTCTTGCGGAACGGTCCTCCGGAGGCCGTCAGTACCAAGCGGCGCACTTCCTTGTGCGCTCCGCCCCGAAGGCACTGGTGCACGGCATTGTGTTCGCTATCCACAGGCAGCAATTCGCGGCCGGCTTTCCTCGCCGCTGCGATCACCAGTTCCCCGGCTGCGACCAGCACCTCTTTGTTAGACAGCGCAACCACTTTCCCTAACTTCACGGCCTCGTAGGTCGCTTCAAGGCCCACGACACCGACCGCCGCCGAAACCACGATCTCCGCTGCGCAATGCGCGCCAACAGCGAGCATCCCTTCTCGGCCGTGGTGAATTTCGGGCAAGGGCGCGATTCCCTGCTCGCGCAGTATCCGCGCTAGCTCATCGGCTTTCCGCGCGTCCGAAACGGAAACGACGCTCGGGTGATGACGCGCAGTTTGGCGCGCAAGCTCCTCGACGTTGCCTCCGGCGGCCAGCGCCACCACCGCGAACCGTCCGCCAAGAGCGTCCACGACCGACAAGCACTGCCGCCCAATCGATCCCGTCGAACCTAAAATCGCGAGACTCTTCACGTCATCCTTTTCCGCGTCCTGATGATTCGGAAATCCTGCAAGCCGCCTACATTTTTGGCGAGTACATCAATATCCAATAGTACCAGACCGCCGGAATCGCGAGGATGAGCGCGTCAATGCGATCCAGGATTCCGCCGTGTCCCGGCAGCAGGCCGCTCGAATCCTTCACGCCCGCGCTTCGCTTGTAAGCCGATTCCAGTAAATCTCCGGCCTGTCCCGCTACGTTCCCCACTGCGGCCATTCCCAAGACGTACGGCAAGGGCGCGTTGAGCCATCGAACGAAGACAAGCGAAACGATCAGAGACCCGGCCATGCCGAAACAGGAACCCTCCCACGTTTTCTTCGGGCTGAGGAGAGGCGCGAGCGGGTGCCGCCCCAGACTGCGGCCTCCAAAATACGCGGCCGTATCACCCGCCCACGTGATGACCAGCGCGAAAAGCAGCAGCCACGGGCCTTCCATGCCGAACCCGTGCAGCCGCACGGCGTAACTGAGCGGAAACGCAACCAGCAGCAATGCGCTCGAGCTGATTCCCGCCGCGGGGAGGCCTTCCACCAAGGGCCGCCGGGTTGCGAGCGTAAGCGCCGCGACGCCAAGCACGAAGATGAAGAATATCTCTTCGGGACGGGGAAGGATTCGCGTGAATATCCACGAGAGGCGTGCCGGCAGCCCAAAGCTGCCAAAATCCCCGTAAATCACCAGCGTCGAGAGGTATTGGACGAAGACGATCAGCAGCGCGCAGACCGACGTCCAATATTTGTGCGCGCGCTGCCCGATGGCCTCGCCAAGCGCGAAGTATTCAAAGAGCGCCAGCAGCGTGATCAGCGCAGTCGCGATGGCAACCGCGGAAGTCGGCGTCAGCAGCACGATTGCCACGACGATCGGAATCAGGACCGCAGCGGTCGCCACTCGTTTCCACGTCATCGCGCACGCGCCCCGCAAACGCTGGCTGGCAAGCTCTGCCCCTGTCAGAAAATATTGGGAACCCGCAAAAAGGATTGCATAGATAGATGCAGGAATCTAGCACGCACAGCCCGGCAAGCGCCGCCGGCGGTCCTCAGGCGAACGCCTCAACAACGGCCGCAAAACCGTTCATTCGCTGGCCAAGCGTGCCGGCGTTTCGTCGGACGCGGTTTCGCCGCGCAGACCGCCGTAGCGCCGCTCCCGCTTCTGATACTCGACCAGCGCTTCCAGCAGGCGCGGCCGTGTGAAGTCCGGCCACAGCGTATCGGTCACAAAGATTTCCGCGTACGCAATTTGCCAGAGCAGAAAATTGCTTACGCGCATTTCGCCGCTCGTGCGAATCAGCAAATCCGGATCGGGAAGCCCGCTCGTGTAGAGCGCCTTCGTCAGCTCAGCTTCCGTCACGGGACGCACCCCTGCGCTGCCATTTCTCGCCAAGATCACCGCGTTCACCGCATCCACGATTTCCGCGCGCCCACCGTAATTCAGTGCCACGCACAGCTCCATGCCCTTGTTGCGTTTGGTCAGATCCATCGCCTCACGCGCGTCCCTTTGGACAGGCGCCGGGAGTTCCGCCAAGCGTCCGAGAAAACGCATTCGGATGTCGTTCTTCTGGATGAGCGGCATCTCGCTGCGGAGGTAGTCACGCAGGAGTTGCATCAGAAAATCGACTTCGGCCTTCGGGCGGCGCCAATTTTCCACCGAGAAAGCGTACAGTGTCAGCGCCTGGATCTTCAGCCGAGCGCACGTCTCGATCGTCGTGCGCGCCGTCTGCGTTCCCGCTCGATGGCCGGCAATCCGGGGCAGGTGGCGCTTCTTCGCCCAGCGTCCGTTGCCGTCCATGATCACGGCCAAGTGGCATGGCAAACGCGCCAAATCCAGCTTCTCCAACAAATACGCCTCTTCGGCGGTGACTGTGCCGAGGGGATTCGCGGCGGCTAGATGGAGTGTTGGCTCGGGTTTCATGGGAGTGGCACGGCCACTTCTGCTGCGGAGTCCTTTATGCCGTAAAGTTATCACACCCCCGGCGCGCGGTGCAATCGCTGCCCCAACCACCCGTGCCGCGGTCGTTATCCGCCAACGGGTAAGCCCCCGGCGCTCGGAAAAAGCGCGGTATAGACCAACACCAGCGTCAGCACAATCATCGCGATGGCTGTAACCCACGCTACTCCGTTGAAGGCGGCCGTGTTCACGTGCTCGCCCATCAGGTCGCGGCGGTTCACGAGGAGCAAGATGAAAATCACGACGACCGGCAACCAAAGCCCGTTCCCCACTTGCGAGAAGATCAAAATTCGCCACAGCGGCGCCTTGGGCAACAGGATGATGCCCGCACCCACGACGATCAGCAGGGTGTAAAGAGAATAAAAAATCTTTGCGTCCTTGAATTTGCGGTCCACGCCGGCCTCAAAGCCCAGGCCCTCGCAAATCACGTGCGCCGTCGACAGCGGCAAAATCGTGGCCGCGAAGAGCGAAGCGTTCAGTAACCCGAACGCGAAGGTCACTCCGGCCCATCTGCCGGCCAGGGGGAAGAGCGCCTTCGCCGCTTCGGCGGCATCGGTAATGCTGCGCTGTCCCGAGGCATATAGCGTGGCTGCCGTGCACACGATGATAAAGAACACAATCGCCATGCAAGTGATGCTGCCCAGCAGCACGTCCGCCCGCGCCTGCCGATACTGCCGCGGACCGACCTTCTTTTCCACAAATCCCGCCTGCAAATAGAAAAATTGCCACGGCGCGATGGTGGTGCCGACCAAAGCCGTCAGCATGAGCAGATAGCTTGCATGAAAATGAAACGTCGGAATCGCAATATGCTTGGCCGCGACCAGCCAGTCCGGCTTTGCCAGAATAGCCGCGAAGATATAGGTCGCGTAGAACCCGCAAGCAATCAGAAAAATCACTTCCACCTGGCGGTATGTGCCCTTCAGCACCAGCACCCACACCACAATCGCCGCTATGGGCACTGCGATATAGCGGCTGATGCCAAAAATCTCCATCGCGGCGGCGACGCCGGCAAATTCCGCCACCACGTTCGCCAAATCCACGAAAAATCCGCACACCATTACGAAAAACGTCGAGCGGAAGCCGAATTCCTCGCGAATTAAATCCGAAAGCCCCTTGCCGGTGACCACGCCCATCCGCGCACACATCTCTTCCGTCACGTACAGCGCAATCGTCATCGGAATCAGCGACCACAGCAGCGCATACCCGTACTGAGCGCCCGCCTGCGTGTACACGGAGATGCCGCCGGCATCGTTGTCCACATTGGACGTAATCAGGCCCGGCCCCACCACCGCAAGGAGCAGCGCGACGCGATGTTGCCAGCCGCGCACACGCCTGCGCACGCCGCTTCCCCGCTCTCGCAGCACCTCGACCCGCTCGGCGATGGTTTCCCAATTCACCACTATCGGCTCACCAGTTGCGACACGACGTCGTCGACGGTGATAATCCCCATCGGCCGGTTCTCTTCATCAATCACCGTCAGCGTCCGCAAATTATATTTGTCGAACAGCGCGAAGACTTCCTTGTCGTCCGCCGCCGGCCCGACGCTCAGCAGCGGCTCCGCCTTGAGTTCCTTCATCGGCTGCTCATCGCCCGCAAGCATCATGCGCACAACGGGCACGGTGCCGGAAAAGCGCGCCTCGGAATCCACAAGCACGATCGTATCCAGCTGCTCGAATTTCATTTCTTCCTGCCGTTTCATCCAGGCCAGCACCTCATACCGCGTGGAATCTTCTCCCACAAACACGAATTCCGGATTCATCATGCCGCCCGCGGTCTTGGGGTCATATTCCAGCAGCTCGCGAACCTCGTTCGCTTCCTGCCCCGGCATCTCGTCGAGCAGCTCCTCCGAAGTCTCCTTCGGCAAATCCGCCAGCACGTCTGCCGCGGCGTCGGGGGCCATCTCCTCCAGAATGTCGGCGGCCTTTTCCGGATCCAGTTTTTCCACGATCTGTGTGCTCAAACGCCGGTCAAGTTCCCCGAGCACCGCCGCCGCCGTCTCCTCATCCAGCGAGGCGATAATCCCCTGTCGCTCCGCGGTCGAGAGCTGCTCCATCATCTCCGCCAAGTCCGCCGGATGCAGGTCCTCGAGCTTTTCGTGCGTAATTCTCAGCTTCAGCCTCCGAAGCGGGTCCGGCTCGATCAGGTTCACAAACTCCCATCGGATCGCTTTCTGCGGCAGGCCCTTTTCGAGTTTGCGAATCACTTTCGAGGGCAGCCCTTGCAGCAAACGGCGCACCGCACCCGGCAGTCCGACATCGACTTGCGTGATCCGCAGCTCGACGTTGCCGTTGACGCGCTGTTGCGCCATCTCAACGTCGTTTACACGCACCACTTTGCGCCCGCTGATGTCAATGATCTGCTGGTCCAGCAGGTCTTTTTGTACCGCGAGCAAACTTTCGTTCGGAATGTATTCGCGCAGAGCGCGCTCGCCGACGTTTAGCGTCAGTTTCCCAGGTTCGATCGAAGCCACCTGGTCATGCCTTGCGACCAGCGGCTGGTATTTCCCGCGCGAGAGCAGATAGTGTGAGACTCGGTTCGGAGCCTCCGCTGGCTCGACAAAAAACTCCCGAACACGCCCCACAAAGTTGCCCTGCGCGTCGAATGCCGCTGAGCCCACGAGTTCTGTTGCGTATAGGTCCATGGCGCACCGCCGGTCCAAAACAAAAAAGCCTGCGAACGGAGTCCCCGGCCGCAGGCAAGTGCCTCATAGTGCTGGACTTACCGCTAGCCCGGGGCGAACCCTCCCCTGGCAGATGCCTCGGTCATCGCGGCTCGTCCGTCCCGCAATGCCCGAACCACTGGCCCCACACCCAATGGCACAAACTGGCCCTGGTTACCGCTACTAGGCGCAGGTTCGAGTTCGCTGTTCGCGTTCATCGAGAAAAACTCACTCCAAACGTACTCATAAATCCTGCCGTTGCACTATGTCAAGAAAATTGTGTCACTTACCCAAACTTTTCGGCCGCTACTCCATCCCGCCTCTCGGAGCTTTCCCTTGGACACCGGATAAATGTTCAAAGAGCATGTGTTTTGGCTCCCGTCCCCGCTTTCGGCAGTCCTCCAGGTAAAGCACCAGATAGTTCTTCAGAATGTAATCGCGCTTGGAAAATCCCAATTCCCGGGCAGCCCGGTCAATCGCCTCCGGGGGGCCCTCGAGTTCAACAAACGTCCCTATCGGCGTCTCGTCCAGCTCGATCAGCAGTCCCCTGCCCCACTTTTTCTCGGCAGGGAGCGCGAATGTGGTTCGGTAGCGTTCATACCGGAACCAACCGGTCAGCCCCAAGCTTTCAAAAATCTTCGTCAGGCTGGACCCGTCGGCCACCCGGACTTCCATTTCCTCTCGGATACGGTATCGCGCTCGTCCCCTACTATTCAGACCGTCGCTTCTGGAAACTGGCCGTTTGAAGGTCACCAACACGTGTTCCTCCATGGGCTTCCCGCCGGGCGCTCCCACGAGCCGCTCGGTTCGTATCCGCAGCAGTTGGCCCTTTCGTGCCAGTTCGCGCTGCGGGGTGTCAAAGAGCACGTTGTACTGCCACAGGCGTTTCCCAGCCACATGCACAGGGCGAGCACCGCATCTTTTCAATGACTTACGCAGTGTGCGCTCATTGCGAATCCGCAGTTTGATTTCAATTTCCCGCATCGCCCGATTTCTACTCCAACTTGCGCGGCAAATTGTTCCCTGCCATCGGCCCTCAGTATAATGCCCTATTAAACCGAATCCATTTTTCAACCCTTTGCAAGAAGGACGTATGGCGCCCAACGACTCGGATCTCACCGCAACTTTGGCTGAAGTTGCTGGGGAAGCTCGGGCACCCGCAGCCCCCATCGCTCGTCGTCAGCGCACCGAGCAGATTCTCCACGGCGACCGTCGTGTGGATGACTATGCGTGGCTGCGGGAGAAGTCCAATCCCGAGGTCCTCGCTTACCTCAACCGTGAAAATGCATACACAAGCGCGATGCTTCGCTCCACGGAGACGCTACAAGAGCAGCTCTACCAGGAAATGCTGGGCCGCATCCAGCAAACGGACCTCAGCGTCCCCTATCTGCTGCGCGGCTACTGCTACTTCACACGAACCGAAGAGGGCAAACAGTACCCGGCCTATCTGCGTCAACGCTACAGCGGAGCCGCATCGGCTTCCCCCGGGGCCATCGAGATTGCATCGCCCGAAACTCAGGAGCTGCTTCTCGACCTGAACGCCCTCGCCGAAGGCCACTCCTTCCTCGGCCTCGGAGCCTTTGAGGTCAGCGACAACAATCAACTGCTGGCCTACTCCACGGACAACACCGGCTTCCGCCAATACACGCTCTATGTCAAAGATCTGAGTACTGGCGCGCTGCTGCCGCCGGTCGCCGAACGCGTCACGAGCGTTGCCTGGGCCGCCGACAACCGCACGCTCTTCTACACAGTCGAGGACGCGGTAACGAAGCGTTCCCATCGCCTCTATCGCCACGTTCTGGGATCCGGGGAGCATACGCTCCTCTACGAAGAACCCGACGAGCGTTTTCGCATCGAAATCGAGCGCACGCGCAGCCAAAAGTTCCTGCTCCTGAATATCGCTAGTCACACAACAACCGAAATCCATTTCCTCCCGGCAGCGCAACCTCGCGGTTCCTTCCGTGTGATCGCCGCGCGCCAGGACGAACACGAATATTACGCCGACCACCACGGCGGCCCGGACCCAGACTCAACCGGCACTTTCTACATCCGCACAAATTCGCTCGGCCGCACCTTCGGCCTCATGGCGGTCGCTGACGACGACCCGCGCCGGGTTTTTTGGCGCGAAGTGATCCCAAGCCGGCCGCAGGTCATGCTGGCTGGCATCGGGGTCTTTCGCTCGCACCTCGTCCTCTATGAGCGCGAGGGCGGCCTTCCGCACATTCGAATCGCGGATCTCCAGTCGTTGGCTAGCAACCCTCTGGCCGACTCCTACCGCATCGAGTTCGCCGAGCCCGCCTACAACGCGTCGCTTTCCCACAATCCCGAGTTCGATACCGACCACGTGCGGTACCAATACGAGTCGTTCGTGACGCCGCGCTCCGTGTACGATTTCGACTTCGCCACGCGCCGTTCCATTCTCCGCAAACAGCAGCCGGTTCTCGGCGGTTACGACTCCTCGCAGTACCTCTGTGAGCGTCTTCACGCTACCGCCTCCGACGGCACGCAGGTCCCCATCTCGCTGGTATACCGCCGCTCCACACCGCGCGACTCTTCCGCTGCGCTCCTCCTTTACGGTTACGGAAGCTACGGCATCTCCACGCCGGTCAATTTCAGCTCCAATCGCCTCAGCCTGCTCGACCGCGGCTTCATTTTCGCCATCGCTCATGTTCGCGGGGGCGGTGAACTCGGCAAACCCTGGCATGACGCCGGCCGCATGCGCAACAAGCTCAACACGTTCACGGATTTCATTTCCGCCGCCGAATTTCTCGTCGCCCGCGGCTACACCTCACCGCAGAAGCTCGTGATCGAAGGCGGCAGCGCCGGAGGCTTGCTGATGGGCGCGGTGTGCAACATGCGTCCCGAACTCTTCCGCGCCGTCATCAGTCATGTGCCGTTCGTGGACGTCCTCAACACCATGCTCGACGCTTCGCTTCCTCTCACCGTCGGCGAATACGAGGAGTGGGGCAATCCCCAAATCGCCGCCGACTACTTCTTCATCAAGTCCTATTGCCCTTACAGCAACATCGAACGCAAGAATTATCCCGCGATGCTCGTAAGGACCGGCCTTAACGACAGCCAGGTGATGTACTGGGAACCGGCGAAATACGTCGCCAAACTCCGCGCGCTCAAAACCGATACGAATCCCCTGCTTTTTCAAATCAACATGGGCGCCGGCCACGGAGGCGCCTCCGGACGCTACGACTATCTCCGCGAAGTAGCCCTTGACTACGCTTTTCTGCTCACCCAGGTGGGTCTCGCCCAATAGCTCGCTCCTTGCCTCTGCGGCTGCTTCGATGCCTCTTTGCCGTGTGGCATTCTCCCTGAAAATCCTCTACTCTCTAAACTCTAATTCCTAACCTCTGCCTTTACATGCCGGATCCATCTACACCCTTGATGCAGCAGTACCACGCGATCAAGTCGCGTTATCCCCACGCGTTGCTGCTCTTCCGGCTCGGCGATTTCTATGAACTGTTCTACGAGGATGCGCTCCTGGCCTCGCGCGAACTCCAAATCACGCTGACCTCTCGCAATCGTGAAAAAGGCCAGCCCATCCCCATGTGCGGGGTCCCCTATCACGCGGCGGACGGCTACATCGCTCGCCTTCTTCGAGCTGGCTTCAAAATCGCCATTTGCGACCAGATGGAGCAGCCCGGCCCCGGCAAAAAACTCGTCCGCAGGGAGGTCGTTCGCATCATCACGCCCGGCACCGCTACGGATGTCAGCGTGCTCGAACACCGCGAAAACAATTTTCTCGCCGCCGTTTCCGTCGCTTCTGGCGGTTCACCCATTGGACTCGCGTTGGTCGACCTCTCGACCGGCGATTTTCAAGCCACTGAATTTTCCGGCTCGCGCGCGGCGGACGATCTGCGCGATGAGCTGCAGCTCTTCCGCCCCCGCGAAACGTTGCTTGCCCGTTCGCCGCAATTGTTTGAGACCTCGAAGACCTCCCTTCTCGAAGGTACCGGCGGAGTCGAATCCCGCCTCGAGGATTGGGTGTTCCAGCGCGACTACGCCGAGCGCATCCTCCGTGAGCAGTTCGGAGTCGCGGAACTCACCGGCTTCGGCCTTGATGATCATCCGCACGCGCTTTCGGCTGCCGGAGCCATCATCCACTATCTTCGCGAAAACGCCGCTAAGGGCGCCGTGAGTTCGGGGGCAGCAAACAGCGCGCGCCTTGGCGATACGCGGCCGCCTGACGATGCTTCCCTCGGCTCCCGGGAGCCTGCCTCCGCGGACGCATCGCCGGGCGCACCCTGCCCGCACGAAGCTCTCCGCCATCTCGATCGCGTGCGCTTTTACGAGCAGCACGACGCGCTGGTCCTCGATCCCGTCTCCGTGCGCAATCTCGAATTGCTCTCGCCCATCTTCGCCGAAGATCCATCGCGCGGGTCCGGTCCCGCAACTCTCATCGCCGCGCTAGACGTAACCGTCACCGGCATGGGCGCGCGCCTCCTCCGCTCCTGGATGCTTCGCCCGCTCGTCGAACGGGAGGCCATCGAGGCACGGCTCAACGCCGTGGCTCATCTGGTCCAACAAACGGTCGTGCGCGGCGAAGTGCGCAAGGAACTCAAGGGCATCCTCGACCTTGAGCGTCTGACGAGCCGTATCACCCTGGGCCTGGCTACTCCGCGCGAACTCGTCGCGCTCCGCAAATCCCTCGCGCAACTTCCAACTCTGCGGAATTTCCTTACCCCTCCTCCCGCCGGCGGCAGCGAGCTTCTTCGCCAGCTTTTCAACGAAGTGGATGAGCTCCCCGAGATCCGCGAACTCCTCGAACGCGCTATCGCGGATGAACCGCCCGCGCTCGCCACCGATCCCGGAATCATCCGCCCGGGTTTTCACGCCGAATTGGACGAATTGCGCGGCCTCAGCACGCACGCGAGACAAATCATCGCGGCCATGGAAGAGCGCGAGCGCAAGCGCACCGGCATCGCCTCGCTCAAAATCCGCTTCAATCAGGTCTTTGGCTATTACATCGAAATCTCGAAGCCCAATCTGCATCTCGCGCCCGCCGGCTACGAACGCAAACAAACGCTTGTCAACGCCGAGCGCTTCACCTCGCCGGAACTGCAGGATTACGAGCGCAAAATCCTCGCCGCCGATGAGCGCATCCTTGAAATCGAACGCCAGCTCTTCCTTGAAATTCGCTCCCGCGTGGCCGCGCAGGCCACCCGTCTTCGCCGCACCGCCGCGGCCATCGCGCAGCTCGACGTGCTCACCGCATTTGCCAAGCTTGCCGCCGACCGCGGCTACGTCCGCCCCGAGTTCAATTCCAACGGCGAACTCCTCATCGTCGCCGGGCGTCACCCGGTCATCGAAGAGCTCCTTCGCCAGCGCGGCGAGCGCTTCATCCCCAATGACCTTTGCTTCGATCCGGTGCGCCAGCAAATCCTGCTCATCACCGGACCCAACATGGGCGGCAAGTCCACCTATCTTCGCCAAACCGCGCTGATCGTGCTGATGGCGCAGATGGGCTGCTTTGTTCCCGCCCGCCAGGCTAAGCTGCCGCTCACCGATCGTATCTTCACGCGCATAGGCGCCGCGGACAATCTCGCGCGCGGACGCTCCACCTTCCTCGTCGAAATGTCCGAGGTCGCGGCCATCCTGAATCACGCCACGCCGCAAAGCCTCGTGCTTCTCGACGAAGTCGGCCGCGGCACCGCCACTTTCGACGGCCTCGCCATTGCCTGGGCCGTCGTCGAGCATCTTCAGAAGCACACCCGCGCTCGCACGCTTTTCGCCACTCACTATCACGAACTCACCGAACTCGCCGACCTTCTTCCCGGCGTGCAGAACGTTCACGTCACCGTCAAAGAAACGCCCAGCGAAATCATCTTTCTTCGCCGCGTTGAGCCGGGCTCCGCCGATAAAAGCTACGGCATTGAGGTCGCCCGCCTCGCCGGTCTCCCGCGCGCCGTCATCGAACGCGCACGCGAAGTCCTCCGGCGCCATGAGCAGAGCGAGCGCCAGCTTAGCGAAACCCTCTCCCCGGGAGCGGATGACCCGGCCGATTCCCCAATCGGTCATTCCGAGCGAACCGCGGAATCCGCTTTTTCCGTCCGCTCCCATCGCCGTGAAAACCACCAGGAAGTCCTTTTCACTCCGCTCGACCGGGAAGTCCTCGACCGCCTCCGCGCCGCCGATCTCGACCACCTTGCCCCGCTCGACGCCCTTAACCTCCTCGCTCAACTCAAAAAGCAAATCTCTTAACCGTTGCCTTTTTCCTCGTCGAGCGCCCTTTCTCCTCTGTGCGCCGCGTTTTCTCTGTGGTGAAATCTCTCTTCCGTCGCTCTTATGCCTCGAACGCACTCACTGGTCCTCGGCCTGATGTCCGGCACCTCCGCCGACGCCATCGAAGTCGCTCTCGCCGAGATCTCCGGCGCTCCGCCGCGTCTCCGCGCCAGGCTCCGGGATCACACCTCGATCGCTTTCCCGCCAGCGGTCCGCCGGGAAATCCTGCGCGTTGCCGAGCAGCAATCCATCTCCGCGGGCGAACTCAGCCAGCTCCATTTCCGTCTGGGCGGGATTTTTGCCCGCGCCGCACTCCTCGCCTGCCACAAATTCCGCGTCCAGCCGCGCCGCATCGCGCTCCTCGGCTCTCACGGCCAGACGATCTTTCACCAGGGTCGGCCATCGGACTATTTTGGCGTGCAAACGGCATCAACGCTGCAAATCGGCGAACCCGCCGTCATTGCTGCCCGCACCGGCATCACCACCGTCGCCGATTTTCGCCCCGCCGACATGGCCGTTGGCGGCCAGGGCGCTCCGCTCGTCCCCTACGCCGACTATCTCCTCTATCGCCACCGCAAGTTCGGCCGCATCTCGCTCAATCTGGGCGGCATCGCCAATATCACCGTCATCCCCGCCGGCGCGCGCCCTGATCGGGTTTTCGCTTTCGACACCGGCCCGGCCAACATGATCATTGACGCGCTGGTTTCGCACTTCACTCGCGGCCGCCTCCGCTTCGATCACAATGCTGAACTCGCGCGGCGCGGCCGCTCCATCCCCGCGCTACTCGATGAACTCCTCCTCGACCCCTTTCTCCGCCTTCCGCCGCCCAAATCCACAGGCCGCGAATACTATGGCCGCGCCTACCTCGAGAAAATCCTGGCCCTGGGCCGCCGCCATAAAGCTCAACCCAACGACCTCATCCGTGCCGCCACGCTCTTTACCGCGCTCTCCGTTGTCGGCGCGCTCCACCGGTTCGTGCTCCCACATCACAACATCCACCAGCTTATCGTCTCCGGCGGCGGCGCCCGCAATCCGCTCATCATGGCCCAACTCTCCGCCGCCCTTTCTTCCACACCGGAAGCGCCCTTCCGCCGCCACGCACTACCCGCCACTCACCACTTCTGGCCAATCGAGGTCATCCCCTCTTCTCAGTTCGGCATTCCCACGGACGCCAAGGAGGCCTTTGCCTTCGCTCTTCTCGCCTACGAAACCTTCCACCAACGCCCCGGCAATCTCCCCTCCGCCACCGGCGCGCACAAATCCGCCATACTCGGTAAAATTTCCTATGCTCCTCCGCGCTGAATTATCGCAGCCAGGTTTGGCTGGGCAGCACTCCGTGTTTCGGTCTGGCTCCTTTGCGGCGAAGGCTCGGTTTCTCCTGACCTCGCTGCTCCTCGGCGTCCTTCCTCTCTACCTCCAGGGTTGCCTGCGCGCCAAGTCCACTCCCGCCGCTCTCGTTTTTCTGATCGAATCCAACCCTGCCAATCTCGACCCGCGCTTTGCGACCGACGGCCAGTCTCAGCACCTCGACTCGCTCATCTTCTCCTCGCTTGTCGCCCGGGACGATCAAATGAACATCCTCCCGGACCTTGCTCGCGCCTGGGACACTCCCGACGCTCTGACCTACGTCTTTCACCTCCGGCCCAATGTCCGTTTTCATGACGGCCGCCCGCTCACTTCCGCGGACATCAAGTCCACGTTCGATTTCATTCTCAATCCCGCAAATCACTCTCCCAAGCGCGGTGGCTTTCGCATGATCGCGAGTATCGCTACGCCTGATCCCGCCACTGTCGTATTCCACCTCACGGAGGCTTACGCCTCCTTCCTCTTCGCGATCTCCCGCCCCGCCATCGGAATCGTTCCACATGACGCACCTTCCGACTTTTCACGGCATCCGGTGGGCTCCGGCCCGTTCCGCTTCGTTTCCCAATCCCAGGATGACGAAGTCGTTCTCGAGCGCAATCCGGACTATTTCCTTACCCAAAGCGAAGACCGAAGGGCGCCGGGAACCCCGGACAACGCCCAATTCGCACCAGCGTTCACCCGCGTCCGCTTTCGCGTCGTGCCGGATGCGATTGTCCGCGCCCTCGAACTTCGCAAAGGCTCGGCCGACATCGAAATCAGCTCGCTCAATCCGGATATCATTCCTGTTCTTGCCAGGCAGCCTTCGCTTGCCGTCTCCGAACGCCCCGGCACCAACCTCAACTACCTCAGCTTCAATTGCCTTGACCCGGCGCTCTCAAATCCTGTCGTGCGCCAGGCCCTCGCCTACGCCACCGATCGCGCCGCGCTCATCCGATTTCTCCTCCACGGACAAGCCACGCTCGCCGCCGGCGTCATTCCGCCGACAAACTGGGCCTATGAGCCGAATGTTCCCCAGTACGCGCTGGATCTTTCCCGGGCGGAACACCTTCTGGACTCCGCGGGGCTCCCCCGCCGGCCCGGCGGCCTTCGCCTTCACCTGACGCTAAAAACTTCCACCGAGGAGCAAGCCCGGCTCATCGGCGCCGCTCTGCAAGACCAGTGGCGGCGCGCGGGAATCGACTTGGAGGTTCGCCCCCTCGAAATCGCCACCCTGCTCTCCGATGCCATCAAGGGAAACTTTCAGATCACGCTGCTGCGCTGGGTCGGCGCCAACAACGATCCGGATTTTTTCGATTTCGCCTTCTCAACCCGGCGCATTCCGCCGGACGGGGCCAACCGCGGCCGCTATCGCAATTCGCAAATTGACGCCCTCACCGCGCAAATCCGCGCGGAACCCGATCGCGCCAAACGCAAAATTCTCTGCTCCCAGGTCCAGAAAATCCTTGCCACGGACCTCCCCTACCTTCCGCTCTGGTTCAATGATGCCGTCTCGGTCCATCGCCGCTCGCTCGGCGATCTCGCGCTTTCTCCGTCCGGCGATTTCGATTTCTTGGTGAGCCTCGCGGGCGCGCCTGCGACGGCCTCCGCCTCCCGCTGATCGGGAATATTGAAATGCGATTCCTTGTCGGATCGAGGCGCGCTCTCCCGCCAAGCTGCGGGCCGCCGGGCCAAGCCCGAACGTCTCCACATACAGCAAGTTCGCGATGCCGCGGCGCTCCAAACGGGTTAGACTTTAGTTGTAAGGCTTTCGCCGGTCCGCCGGACGCCTTCGCCGCGTAGAGAGTGCGGTTCCATGGCACGCTTCTTCCTAATTGATTCAACCCGCCGAAGAACTTTCCTCATCGCCATCTGCGCGCTCGCTCCTCTTTGGGTCAAAGCGCCCATCGCTCTCGCCCAGAGCGCCCCACATGCAGCCCCCAGCCCTGGGGCGCGCATGGCTGCGCCGCCGCATCTTGTCACTCCTCCGCCGCATCCGCCCCGCTTCGCACTCGCCCCGCCGATTGGGTATTCGTTCCCTCCCCGTTTTCATCCACTTCCCAATCCGCTTGTAACCGGAATGACCGTGCCTTTCCGCTTTCCGCTTCATCCAATTTTCTTCCCGCGCCGGTTTCGCTTTGGCTCACCCTTTCTTGGCACGCAATTTTTTCAGGGCGGCATCGGCCTGGGATTTACCACCTGGTGGATGCCCAACTGCAGCCCCGACTGGGCTTTTGGTTACTACTGCTCCGGCCTGCCTCCGGCGAACTCGTCCTTTGTAAACTATTTCACCTTGCAGCCGTATCAGCCCTCCGTCTATTCCTATACTCCGGAAGGCCAGCCGCTCGTCTGGTTATTCCTGAAAAACGGCACGGTCTATAGCGTCACCGACTATTGGTTCGTGAACGGCCAGCTTCACTTCGTCAGCGTCGAAGAAAGTGGCGCGAAATCCTCCGAGCAAACGGTACCCTCCAGCGACCTGGACGTTCAGAAGACAGTTGACGTGAACACTCGGCGCGGCTTTCGCGTCGTCATGCGCGACCTGCCTCTCGATCAATACATCCGCAACCGCCCCAACACCATTCCCCCGCTCCTTCAGTCCCCTCCGGAACACTGATCCGCTGCTCGCAGAGCTGCGGATACGCAAAGCCTTTCCCCGTCATCGCCCACAAACACCGGAGAGCGGCGGACAGGCGCAAACCTGCCTCATGTACTACACTAGCTTCCTTCGGCATCATCACTTCACGCATAGGAGCGCGCCGCGCCGTGACGCCGCCCATCCCGAGGCTACTTAGCCGCGCGAGAGCCGCATAAGTGTTTACGCCAGCGATCGCTCATCCGCTCGTTGGATGCATCGTCGCCATCAGTATCCTGCTGATGCTCATCCGGCCGCGCAACAAGCCGGAGGTCTATTGGGTCGGCGCCGGCGTCGCCCTGCTTCTCGTGTTCCGGCTTATCCCGTTGCGCCTCGCCGCGCGCGCCGCCGCCGAGGGAACCGATGTTTATCTCTTTCTGATCGGCATGATGCTGCTTTCGGGCCTCGCCCGCGAATACGGAGTCTTCGATTGGCTTTCTTCGGCCGCGGTTCGCCGCGCAAACGGCTCGCCGGAGCGATTGTTCCTGCTCGTCTACCTTGCGGGCACGCTCGTTACCATTCTGCTCTCGAACGACGCCACAGCTGTCGTCCTCACGCCCGCGATTCTCTTCGCCGTTCGCAAGGCGCGCATTGATCCTCTGCCGTATCTATTCGCCTGCGCGCTTATCGCCAACGCCGCTTCCTTCGTGCTCCCCATCTCCAATCCCGCAAACCTGGTGGTTTTTCACGATCGCATGCCGCCGTTGCCGCTGTGGCTTGTCTGGTTCGCGTTTCCGTCGCTCCTCTCGATTCTTGCCACCTATCTCGTCCTTCGCTGGGTTTTCCGTTCGCGCTTCGCCGGTCCGGTCCATTCCGCGATTGAAGTCCCGGTGCTCACGCCGCATGGCAAATTGGTCGTCGCCGGACTCTTCGTCACGGTCGCCGTTCTCCTCGTCGCTTCCGGTCTCGGCTGGAATTTGGGCCTTCCCACAGTCCTCACCGCGTTGGCCATTTCCGGGATGGCCTCAGTCACGGCCAAACGCAACCCTCTGCCCCTCCTCGGCGAAGTCAGTTGGAGCACGCTCGCCCTCGTGGCCGCTCTTTTTGTGATGGTCGATGCGGTTGAAAGCATCGGCGCTCTCCGTCACACCGAAGCCTGGCTTCGCGCCGCTGCCTTGCTCGGTCCGGCGCCCGGCGCACTCTCCACGGGATTCGTCGTCGGCGTGGCCAACAACGTTGTCAACAACCTCCCGCTCGGCCTCCTCGCCGGCAACACGTTGCGTGCCGTTCACGCGAGCGGCTTGCTTGCCGCCGCCGTCCTCATTGGCGTTGATCTCGGCCCTAACCTCGCCGTCACCGGCTCCCTAGCCACCATTCTCTGGCTCATCGCGCTCCGCAGGGAAAATCTTGACGTTAGCTTCTGGGACTTCCTCAAGGTCGGCGTCGTCGCCATGCCCGCCGCGCTTCTGCTGTCACTCGCCGGCGCCGTCGCGCTGCAAATCCTTTTCTCCTTCCGCTAATCGCCGGTCAGCGGCCACCACGAATTTGTCACCGATCGCGGTCCCTGGCCGCCTATTCCAGCGCCGCTTCGATATCCGCGACGGCCACGGCTCCTTCGCGAAGGATCTTCCACGCACCGCCTTTTAATTCGACGATCGTTGATCCAAGCGTCCCGCCGGTGTCGCCGGAATCGAGCACCAGCGGTATGCGGGCGCCGAGCTGCTTGATCACTTGATCCGCATTCGCGCAGGAAGGAAAACCCGAGATATTCGCGCTCGTGCCCGTAATGGGCGACTCAAATTCACTGATCAGCCGCTCCACGACGGGACTCTTTGGCCACCGCAGCGCCACTTTGCCGGTGTTCGCGGTCACTTTCAGCGGCACCCGCTGCGACGCGTCCAACACCATTGTCAGAGCGCCCGGCCAAAACGCCTTTGCCAGCCGGTCAAAGCTCGGCGGCACGTACCGCGCCAGCGTCGCCGCCTGTGCCACCCCGTTCACGAGAATCGGCAACGCCCGCGCCTCAGGTCGCCCTTTCACTCGATAAATTTCATCCACCGCGGCCAAATTAAACGGGTCGGCAGCCAACCCATAAAATGTGTCTGTCGGAACGGCAACGACACAGCCGCGCTCCAGAAACTGCGCCGCGTAGCGCAGCACCTCCGCCTCAGGATTTTTCCCATCCACGCGCAGCAGTTCGGCCGGCAAGTTTATCGCCTTTGACGAAGTGACAACCCATTCAGCGCCCCGCCAGCGCTGTTCCTCATTCCGGCGACGCTACCACACCCGCTAGGCCCTTGCAATAACAGGCCTTGTAAACTCACTCCGACCGCAAGTTCGCAAGCCCTGAGATCGAATCCCGCCTCCACCGCTCGCGCCGAAGAGATCGTGCGGGCCGCGCGTCTGCTGGTGCGGGCTGCGCGTCTGCGGGCGCGCTCCAGCAACTCTTGTCCGGTATGCTTGGCGCGGTCCCTGGGGCAGCTCGGGAACGAGCAAGCCGCCCGTCCAGCCGCCGAATGACTCCGCGACCCTGGATTTGCTACGCTGCCCTAGAGCCGATGATATGGCATCTCCAGGTAAAGGCACTCAGCCCACAGGAACGGCGGCTGCAGTTATCACCAGCCGCGACAATCGCTGGCTGAAGGAATTTCGTATGGCCCTGCGCGGCGGTTTGCCCGCCCAATCCGGCGCCATTGGCGCTGAGGGCGTCCGTCTCGTCGAGGAAGCGTTCCGCTCCGGCTGCGAAATCGAAGCTGTCCTCTTCAGCGAATCAGGAGAGCGCCATCGCGCGCGGCTCGTCCCGTTTCTCCAGCGCCCGCAGCTTGCATTTCCGGTGCTTAAAACAACAGACCGCCTCTTCGAGGGTCTGGCCGACACCGAGCATCCCCAAGGTATTGCCGCACTGGTCCGCCCGCGCCGGGCTACCCTCGATGAACTCCTGCAAACTCCCCTGGGGAATCGCTCCGTTCTGATTGCTGTTCTCGCGGGCGTCCAGGACCCTGGGAACGTCGGAACGATTTTGCGAACCGCTGCGGCCTTTGGCGCGACCGGCGCCGTAACCGCTGGCACGCCGCAAAGCGGCTCCGCGAATCCCTACGGACCGAAAGCCCTGCGCGCTTCGGCCGGCGCCGCGTTGCACCTGCCAATCCTCACCGGAATGTCCCTGCCCATCCTGCTTGCTCAGTTCAAAGTCGCAGGCTTGACCGTGCTGGCCACGTGCGCCAACGAGGTACAATCCGGTGCAGCCCCAATGCTCGCCCCGTGGCAAGTCGATTGGCGCCAGCCGGTGGCCCTTCTCATCGGGAATGAAGGTGGCGGCCTTCCCGAAGAGTTTGAACGAGCCGCCGACGCCCGCGTGCGTATCCCGATTTCCAGCGGCATCGAATCGCTGAACGCCGCCGCCGCTGCCGCCGTGCTCTTCTACGAAGCCGCGCGTCAGCGCGCCGCAACGGCCGGCTCCCATACGCCCGGCACGCCAGTTCAAAGCCCGGAGCCATTTCGACTCACGTGAGCCTCTTCTCCCAATTTCCGCAGCCCGGTGACGCCGGCATTCCCTCCGCGCATCAGCCGCTCGCGGAACGCATGCGTCCGCGCACCCTCGACGACTTCATCGGCCAGGAAAAGCTCCTCGGCCCAGGCAAGCCGCTCCGCCTCCAAATTGAGCATGACGACATCGGCTCCATGCTCTTCTGGGGACCTCCCGGATGCGGCAAGACCACGCTCGCTCGTCTGATTGCCCGCTTGACCCGCTCTGAATTTGTCCCCTTCAGCGCCGTCCTCTCCGGCATCAAGGAAATCAAACAAGTCATGGCCGAAGCGGAAGCCAAGGCGCGCTCCGGCCACCGCACCATCGTCTTCGTGGACGAAGTCCACCGCTTCAACAAGGCTCAGCAGGACGCCTTCCTTCCGCACGTCGAGGCCGGCCACATCACCTTTATCGGCGCCACAACCGAAAATCCCTCCTTCGAGGTCATCTCGCCGCTCCTCTCCCGCACCAAGGTTTATATCCTCGAGCCGCTTACGACTCCACAAATCGCCGAACTCCTCCGCCGCGCGCTCACCGATCCAGTGCACGGCCTCGCCAAGGAACGCCTCGTCGCCACCGACGACGTCCTTTTCCGCATCGCCTCCTGCGCCAACGGCGATGCGCGCGCCGCCTACAACACTCTCGAACTTGCCGCGCGCACCGCCAAACCCGAACCAGACGGAACTCGTCCCATCACCTCCGAACTCCTCGAAGACATTCTGCAGCGCAAGCTGCTTCGCTACGACAAATCCGGCGAAGAGCATTTCAATCTCATCTCGGCGCTGCACAAGTCCGTCCGCAATTCCGACCCTGACGCCGCCCTCTACTGGCTCGCCCGCATGATCGAATCCGGCGAAGACCCCCTCTATCTCGCCCGCCGCATGGTACGCATGGCCAGCGAGGACATCGGCCTCGCCGAGCCTGCTGCTCTCGCCGTTACGCTTGCCGCGAAAGACGCTTTCGACTTCATCGGTCCCCCGGAAGGTTACCTTGCGCTCGCCCAAGCCGCCGTATATCTTTCGCTCGCGCCCAAGTCAAACGCGCTCTACACCGCATACGGCCAAGTGCTCGAAGACGTCCACAGAACCGAAGCCGAGCCCGTCCCGCTGCATCTCCGCAACGCCCCCACCGGCTTGATGAAGGCCGCCGGCTACGGCGAAGGCTATCAATACGCGCACGATGCCGAGGAAAAAGTCACCAATATGCAATGTCTCCCCGGCAATCTCGCCGGCCGTTCCTACTACACTCCCACCGACCAGGGCTTCGAGCTGCGCCTCCGCCAGCGCCTCGACGAAATTCGCAAAATCAAATCTCGTTTGGCTTCGAACACTTGAGGAGAACACATGAAACGCGCCCTCATCCTCTCGCTCTGCTTCGCCGCCATCCCGCCTTCCGCGCGCGCGCAGTCTGCGCCCAACACCGGAATCATGGCCGTCGCAGGCATGCGTCTCCGCGCCTCCGACCTGCAAAGGTCGCGCGCCTTCTACGCCGGCCAGCTGGGCTTGCCTTCCTGCCAAAGCGATGCCGCGCTCTGCTTCCAAGTCAACCCTTTCCAAACGATCGAATTGGATTCCGCGGCTGGCCGCGCCCTTGCGAGCCAGCTTGAGTCCGTGTCCTTTCGGGTGAAGGACGCCGCGGCTTTGCGCGACTTACTCGTGAAGCTGGGCCTTCATCCCACGGGCATGACCAATCGCAATGGCGAGAAACTCTTCGCGGTTCAGGACCCGGCGGCACACCACATTCAGTTTGTTCAATATGCCGGGCCCATGCCCGCGGGTGCGCCCCCGAATCCGCGAGTGCCTCAGGTCAGCAAACAAATCATTCATATCGGCTACGTCGTGCCCGATCGGCGCGCTTCCGACCACTTCTTCAGAGATCTTCTCGCCTTTCGTCCCTACTGGCATGGCGGCATGAAGGACGGCGTGGATGACTGGGTCGCCCTGCAAGTCCCCGACGGCACCGACTGGATCGAATTTATGCTCAACGTTCCCCCGAGCGCCAGCCACCGCACCCTCGGCGTCATGAATCACATCGCCCTCGGCGTCATTGACATCCAAGCCGCCAAAGCGCAGCTTCTGCGCAATGGCTGGATCTCCGGCGAAGAGCCACAAATGGGCCGCGACGGAAAATGGCAACTGAACCTATACGATCCCGACGACACGCGCATCGAATTCATGGAATTCACACCAAAGGAAAAGCCGTGCTGCTCCGATTTCACCGGCCCGCATCCTAAACCATGACGATTCCGGCCCGAGCAGTAGAACAGGCATTCCTGCCTGTGCGGCGTCAACCGCGCCGCAAATTCACTACCGTATGCGCCCCTCGCTCCGCCATCGGCTGGCTCGTATGGCTCATGGCCTCGCTGCTGGTCTTTCTCGCGCCGGCGGCAACCTCTCTCCAGGCCCAGGAAATCGATAAGCCGCTGCAATCCATCGACGACGAAATCACCGCCTTCGCCTTTTCCCCCGATGGCCGCATCGTTTACTCCGTAAATCGCGGCTTTAAGACCAAGCAATACGACCTCGAGCACGACGATATCTGGATCCAGGAAGCCGGCGGCAAGCGTCGCCGCATCTTCCAGGGCGAAAAATTCCTCCGTGGCACTCAGCCCTTCACCTACGTCGTGGACTCCTTTCGCTGGTCCCCAAGCGGAAAATATCTTCTCGCCCAGCTCTTCACCACCACCGTTCTCGACGAATCGGGAAAAACCGAAGACTCCGTCAACACCCTCGCCCTCGAAGACAATGGCCGCGAAGCTCGCCCCGGTGGCACCGACAGTTTCATCCAAAACGCCAGCGACGCCATGTGGCTCGCCGACAGCAACACCTTTGTCTATCTCACCGAAGTCCTCAAGCCCCGCGTCCTCTTCTCCTTTCGTTACAACAATCTCAAAACAGGTCCCGCCGGCCCCGCTTTTGAAGGCCGTACGTTCCTCGATGCGGACCCCTTGCCACGCACCAACGTCGCCATCGCCGTCGAGCGCGACCGCGCCATGAGCGGCCCGCCGCGCCTTCAGCGCCTCGATATGCTCGCCCAGGACGACAAGGAACTCGCCACCCTTCACGGCTACGAAGGCGGCCTCTGCGTCTCCCCCAGCGGCCACCGCGTCGCCTACTTCATTGACAAGGAAATTTTGGAAGTCCGGGACCTCGAAAATCCGGCCCGCGCTGCCCGTCTCCGCGTCGGCTTTGGCGTCGTCCGCTTTTCGCCCGACGACTCCCGCATCTTCGTCAAGCACGCCCCCGAGAAGAAATCCGGCGACCTGGTCATGTTCGCCGCGCCCGAGCTATCCGCGTCCTCCGCCGCAAAGCAGCCCGAAGTCCTGCAGCCCGATACGATCTCTTTGCTCCACGGACTCGCCATTCGCGAGTTCGCCATCTCACCCGATGGCCGCCTCTTCGCTGTCGTCCCGCCCGGCAAGCGCAATCTCCTGATCTTCTCCTACCCCAGTCGCTAGCCTGCGCGCTGGCCGCCCTCTGCAGATTGCTCCTCTTATTTCTCGATCGGCACCCATTCTGTCCGTAGCGTTCCTCTCCATCTAGAGCTGCCGCTTCGAATGAACGCCTGCTCGCGTGCATCGTATCCCTTCACCCGAATTCCGCCGAACGCAAGCCCATCCCCATCCGCTCCACCACATCTCAAAACCGCATCGGCGCCTCAAGTCGCCGATGCTCCACCAGCATGCACGCATCCATCACTACCGTGAGGCCCGCGGCTACCGCACGTTTTGCCGCATCCTCGTTCACAATTCCCTGCTGCAACCACAAGACCTTCGCCCGTTTGCGAATCGCTCCTTCCGCCACTGGCGGCACGTCTTCGCTCTTCCGGAATACGTCCACCACATCGATTTCGCCGGGCACCTCCTCAACGCTCGCGTACGCGCGCAATCCGTGCACTTCCCTCTCCAGCGGATTCACCGGCACGATCCTGTATCCCGCTCGCAGAAGATACGCCGAAACTTCAAAGCTCGGCCGGTACGGTTTGGACGAAAGCCCAACCACCGCGATCGTCTTCGTGTTCCGGAAAATGTCTTGAATCGGATCCGCGGAGGGCGGTGCGCCTTCCGGTCGCAGCAAAATCATCAGGCCGTCTTTCCCGCCGGAGCCAGGCTGCGGCCCTCCGGAAACAGCCTGCGCATGGCCTCGAGAAACTTCTCATTCTCCCGCGGAACGCCCACTGAAATGCGCATCGCTTCCGGAAAGCCCATCCACGCGAGTGGCCGCACAATCACGCCCGCGCGCAGCAGCGCGTCGCAAAGCTCCCTCGTGTTGGGGCCGGCTTCCGTAAAGAGGAAATTCGTCTCGCTGAAAACGGGCTCGAACCCCAGCTCCTTCAGCCCTCGCGTCAGCCGCGCGCGCTCGCGCGCATTGGTCTCGACCGACTTCTGTACGTGCTCATGATCATCCAGCGCCGCCAGCGCCGCCGCCTGCGCCAGCCCGGAAACATTGAAAGGCGTTCGCAGCTTGTTCATCGCCGCCACGATCTCTGCCGCGCCCGTCGCATAGCCGATGCGCAGCCCCGCCAGCCCGAACACTTTCGAAAACGTCCTCAGGGTCAGCAAGTTCCGGTGTTTTCGAAAGAGCGCAGCCGAATCCGGCATGTCCGGCCGCGCCGCATAGTGAATGTAGGCTTCGTCCAGCACTACCAGAATGTCCGGCCGAATCTCGTCCAGAAACGCCGCGAATTCATCCGCCCCAAACGCGGTTCCCGTGGGATTGTTGGGATTTGCCAGGTAGATCACCCGCGTCTCCGGCGTTACCGCGCCGGCGATCGCGCGCAAATCAAACGCAAAATCGCGCTGCTTCGCCAGCCGAACCTCCGCCCCGCTCGCCCGGATCGCCGTGGAAAAAGGCGCGTAGCTGCCTTCCGAAGTCACTCCCGCGAGCCCGCCCCGCAAGAAAATCCGCGATGCCAGGTCAATGATCTCGCTTGATCCCAGCCCGATGAAGATCTCCTCCGGCTTCACCCCGCGCAGCGCCGCAAGTCTCTCCCGCAGCGCGTGCGTTCCGCCGTCCGGATAGCGGTGCGATTCCGGCAGCGCCTTCCGCACCGCTTCCATCGCCTTCGGCGAAGGGCCCAGCGGGTTCTCATTTGACGCCAGCTTAACGGCGATAATGTTTAGCTCGCGCTCGACTTCCTCGATCGGCTTGCCGGGCACATAAACGGGAAGCCCGCGAAGATATTGCGGTATCAGCTCTTCGAGACACGCAGTCATCGTATTTAGTGTACCCGGCGCATCGCGCCATGGACAATCACGCCGCCAACCCGCGTCTCTCTTCCGGCACTGCCTGTCACCAATCCTCAACCCTTCGGTTCCCCGCCTATCCGCCTGCCACCGCTTGCCGCGTACTCGTCACGGCTCACTCCTTGCTCGCCCCGTCACAACTCCTTTAGCTTCGCAATTTCCTTCGCCGTTAGCGCACGATATCTCCCCGGCTCGACGTCAAGTGCCAGCGGCCCCAGGCGCACGCGCCTGATTTTCTCCACCCGAAATCCAATCGCCTGAAACATCCGCCGAATCTGCCGGTTTCGCCCCTCGATCAGCGTCACTTCGTACCAGGGATTCGGCGCTTCCTTCGCCAGAGTAATTTTCGCCGGCGCCGTTTTCACCCGCCGTCCATCCTCGAGCTCGATCTCCACCCCGTCTCGCAGCCGTTGAATCGCCGCCTCGCCCGGTCTTCCGCTGATTTTCACGGCATACACCTTCGGCACATGGGACCCGGCTTTCGTCAGCTTCTGCGCCAGCTCCCCGTCGTTGGTCAGCAGCAGCAACCCTTCGCTCGCATAGTCGAGCCGTCCCACGGGATACACCCGCTCCCGGCAGCCCTTCAGCAAATCGAGTACCGTCGGCCGCCCTTCCGGGTCGCTCGCCGTCGTAACGTATCCCTTTGGCTTATTCACCAGAAAATAGACCGGCCGCTGCCGGTGAGCGATAGGCTTCCCGTCCACGCAAATCGCATCGCGTTCCGCATCCGCCTTGCTCCCCTGCTCGCGCACGACGCCGCCGTTCACAGTTACGCGCCCCGCCGCGATGATTTCCTCTGCTCTGCGGCGCGACGCCACCCCGGCTGCGGCCAGAATTTTCTGCAAACGCTCGGAAGCCATTCCACCCTTCCGTATCCATCCTCGCTTGCTCCGGTGTTCCCTGCCGCGGCAGGAGCGCCGTCTTGGCGCGTGCTGGATTGTGCCGAAACCCTACCGCCGCCCCCGTGCCAAACCCGGCCCTTGCGCCGCTCTCCGCAGAGCCCTCACGTCACTTTCCTCCAGCACCCGATAGCGTCCTTGCGGAATCCCTTCCAGCGTAAGCGGTCCCAGCCCGGCTCGTTTCCACTTCTCCACCGGATGGCCCGACTTGAAAAGCACGTCGCGCAGCCGCTCCTTCCGCGAGTTGCGAATCCGCGCTTCGTACCAGAAATTCGCGGAATGCCCGCGCGTCGCACCGGGTTGCCGCACCGTATTGAGCCGCACTCCCGCTTCTCCGCCCAGCGCATCCAGTTCTTCGCGCGTCAGCCGCCCCTTTACCTTCAGATAGTACAGTTCCTCCAGACTCCCCCAATTCTTCAGCATCTCGGCCGCAAGATCCCCGTCGTTGGTAAGAAACACAAGCCCGGACGCCGCGTATTCCAGGCTCCCCACCGGATATACCCGCTCGGGAAATCCTCGCAGTAGATTCTTCAGCGTGCGCCGTCCTTCCGGGTCGGCCATCGCGCAAACAACTTCCGCCGGCTTGTGCATCGCCAGATACACGTGCCGCTCTTCCGCCGCAATCGTTCGCCCCGCCGCTTCAATGCGATCCTTCGCCGCGTCCGCTTTCGTCCCGAGCTCTGTCACTACCGCGCCATTCACCCGCACCTGTCCGCTCAGGATCAGTTGTTCCGCGTGCCGGCGCGATGCGATACCCGCCCGCGCGATGATTTTCTGCAGTCGTTCCTGCATTCAACTCTTCCGTTCCGATGAATATCGCCTCTGGAGTGTGGTGCCCGATCCTTGGACCGGCCAAGCGTGACTCTCGCTTGTGAGGACCAGACCTATTCTCCCGCAGACGCTTCCGCCGCCTTTGGCTCCTCGTCGCTTTCGCCGGCCGGCGTGCCTCCCTCGGCGGCCAGCGTTTCCGCCGCCAGGTCTTCCTCTTTCTCGCTTTCACTGGCCATCGCCGTGCCGGCCGCGGACGAAGCTCCGCCCTCGCGCGCCGCCTCTGCGCTAGGCAGTCGCTCACCCTGGGCTTCGAAGGGCCATTCGCCGCTGCCTGCTCCTTCTTGCGGCGCCGCCACTCCTTCGTCGCTCCCCAGCGCCTCCCGCGCCAGCGCTTCGAACTCCTTCAAACTCGGCAACTCCTCCAGGTCGCTCAAGCCAAACCGCAGCAAAAATTCCTTTGACGTCTTGTACAGGATGGGCCGTCCCATCACTTCCTTCCGGCCCGCCGTCACAATCAGCCGCTTGTCCAATAGCGTGCTGATCACTCCGGACGTATTCACGCCGCGAATCTCTGAAATTTCGGGTGCCGTCACCGGCTGCTTGTAGGCGATCACCGCCAGAGTCTCCAGCGCCGGCATGCTCAGCCGCAGCGGCGGCCGCAAGCTCTTGATGAAGCGCCTCACCACGTCATGGTGCTGGGGCTTCGTGTACATCTTGTATCCGCCCGCCACGGCACGGATTTCGATGCCCCGCGATTCCCCTGCGCAGCTGGCCACCAATTCGTCCAGCGACGCCTGCACCGCCAGCTTCTCGTCTCCCAGCGCGCTCGCCAATTGCTCGATCGTGGCCGGCTCGTCCGCCGCGTAGATAATCGCTTCTAGCGCCGCTTTGCGTTCCTCGTTCGTCATATCGTCACCAGTTGCTCATCTACCGTCAGCGATATTCATCGTCGATCTGCCGGATCTCTCCGTGCTCGTCAAAAACCACTTCGAATGATTTGCCGCGCCGCACCACGATCTCTCCAAACTGTCTTTCCTGGAGCAGCAGTACGGCCTGCAATTTCACCATTTCGAGCACCGCAAGGAAGGCCACGATCATCGCGTGACGCGACGGGCAGGCCTCGAAGAACTCGATCAGGTTCACGCTGCCCATCTCGCTCGCCAGAATCCGCGCCCGGAGCTGCGCGATCATCTGCGCCACGGTGAACTGCTCGTGCCGCAGCTCGATGCGCGCGACTTCCTTGCGGCGCTCCAGCACCTGCTGAAACACCTTGATCAGGTCCACGAGCGAAACCACCAAATCGCCTTCCGTCCCTTCGTCCTTGTACAGCGATTTGTCCGGCTTCGACCACACGTTCTCTTCGATCTGTTGCTTCTGATACAGAAGCGCCGCCGCGTTCTTGAATTTCTCGTGCTCCACAAGCCGCGCCACCAGGTCCGCGCGCGGGTCCGCCGCCTGCTCCTCGGGCGAGGCCAGCGGATCGGGCGGCAGCAGCATCTTGCTCTTGATGTAGATCAGCGTTGCCGCCATATAGATGAATTCCGCCGAAACATCCACATTCAATTCCTCGAGCTTTTGCAGGTACTCCAAATACTGAGCGGTAATCTCCGAAATGCGAATGTCGTGAATGCTCATCTTCTGCTGCTTGATCAAATCCAGCAGCAAATCGAGCGGACCTTCATACATGGGGATATGTATCCGGTATCCCGCGCCCGAACTCAGCTTGTTCGTCGGACTTGCCATCTTGCCGCTCACGCCTTCTCTCGCTGGCTCACGACTCGCCGCTCGCCACGTCGTTGCGCTTCTTTTCCCACCCGAAGACCGCCTCGCGCACCCGCTCCATGGTCTTCTCCGCCTCCGCGCGCGCCTTCCGCGAACCTTCGTCAATCACCCGCAGCACCGCCGCCGGGTTTCTCTCATATTCGAGCCGCCGCGCGCGAATCGGCGCGATCCATCGGATCAGATTGTCCGCCATCGCGCGCTTGCATTCGATGCACCCGATGCCCGCGCTCCGGCACCCCGTCGCCGACCACTCGAGCGTCGCTTTGCCTTCCGCGGTATAGTCTCCCGCGGCGTTCCTTGGCGCAAACAATTTGTGCCAATCATACACGGGGCAAACGTCCGGATTTCCCGGATCACTGCGGCGCTTTCGCGCCGGGTCCGTCTTCATTGGCCGCACTTTGTCCCATATACTCTCGTCGCTTTCGCTCAGCAGGATGGCGTTGCCATAGCTTTTCGACATCTTTCGCCCATCCGTGCCGGGAATCCGCGGCGTCTGCGTGAGCATCACCTGCGGTTCGGTCAAAACGTCAAGCCGCTGAAAATACTGCCTCCAATCAAACGGCCACCTCGCTACCAGGTTCTCGAAGCCCTCCTCAAGTATTTTGCTTTGGAGCTTCGACCGAACTGCTATCCGCAACTCTTCTCGCTTTTCCGGCTCCTGCCCCCAGGTGCTCTTGGGCACCTCGAAATCAGAAAAAAGAATTGACTCCCTTGCGGGAACAAAGCCTGGAGCCAGCAACGGACCCTCCAGGTCGATACCATACAAGACGTTAAACCGCCGGACGATTTCCCGGCTCAACTCCACGTGCGAGACCTGGTCCTCGCCAACGGGCACGAAGAGCGGCGTTCCTTCCTTGCTGTAGATGACGATGTCTGCCGTCTGCAACACAGGGTAACCGAGAAAGCCGTAGGTGTGCAGGTCCTTGTCCTTGATATTCTCGATTTGCTCCTTATACGTTGGGATGCGTTCGAGCCAGCCGAGAGGAGTCACCATCCCCAGCAGCAGATACAGCTCAGCATGCTCCGGCACGAGCGATTGCTGAAAAATCACGCATTTTGCGGGATCCAGCCCTGCCGCTAGATAGTCCGTGACAATTTCGATGGTGTTCTGCGCGATCGCGGAAGTATCGGCGTAGTCGCTCGTGAGAGCGTGCCAATCGGCGATGAAATAGAAGCAGTCGTAGCCCGGGTCATTCTGCAGGCGCACCCAATTCGCAAGCGCTCCGAAATAGTGGCCAATGTGCAGCTTGCCCGTGGGCCGCATCCCGCTGACAACGCGCTTTTTCTTTGTATTCAGCTCACCCGTCAAATTTCACTCCCCGTCGCTCCAAGCGACCCCATCCGCTGCCAGCCGGCCCGCCTTCAGACTCCGCTCGGAATGGCCGATACGCACAAATCCCAATGCCGCAGAGCGCAAATCCTACAGGCCCAAATCCCGCGCGATGATCATGCGCTGAATCTCGCTCGTTCCTTCGTAAATCGTGATCACCCGCGCGTCGCGGTACATGCGCTCGACCTCTGTTTCCCGCGAATAGCCGGCGCTGCCGTGGATCTGCACGGCTTTCGCCACCACGCGATTCACCATTTCGCTGGCATAGAGCTTCGCCTTCGAAGCCGCCGCACCCATCCGCAGCCCGGAATCCTTCAGCCACGCCGCGTACCGTACCAGTCCGCGGCTCGCCTCGATTTCCGTCTGCATATCGGCAATCATCCATTGAATGGCCTGAAATTCGGCGATGGATTTACCGAAAGCGCGGCGCTGCTTCGCGTACTTCATTGCCTCTTCGAGGGCGCCCTGTGCCAGTCCCACGGCCTGCGCGGCGATGCCGATGCGCCCGTCATCAAGAGCGCTGAGCGCGATTTTTAGTCCCTGGCCTTCTTCGCCAAGGCGGTTTTCGCATGGCACTTCGCAATTGTTCAGCACAATCTCAACCGAGGGCGAAGTTCGCTGCCCCATCTTGTCTTCATGCCGCCCGGCTCGGAAGCCCTTGAATCCCGGCTCGACCAGAAATGCGCTGATGCCCTTCCCGCCCGCTGACGGATTCGTCTTGGCAAAAATCAAGAGCACGCCGGCCACGCTGCCGTTGGTCACCCACGTCTTTGTTCCATTCAGCGTGTAAACCTTGCCGTCGCGCACGGCAGTGGCTTGTATTCCCGCCGCATCGGAGCCCGCCTGCGGCTCAGTCAGGCAAAATGCGCCGAGAATTTCGCCGGTCGCCAGCCTCCGAAGATATTTCTGTTTCTGCGCTTCGCTGCCAAACATCAGGAGCGGAACCTGCACCGCCGAGTTCGTCACGCTGATCGCCGTGGCCATCGGACAGTGCACGCGCGCCACTTCCTCGAGCATCAGCACATACGAGACATGATCCAGGCCGGGTCCGCCCCACTCCTCGGGTGTCAGCATGCCGCAGCAGCCCATCTCGCCCAATTTGCGGATTTCCGCGGCGGGGAAGCGCTCCGCGCGCTCCATTTCGCGCACGTTCGGACGCACTTCGCCTTCCATAAACTGCCGAACCGTATCGCGAATCAGCTTTTGATGATCGCTAAGCGAAAAGTCCATTCGTCCGTCGTTCGCGGATGCCTCGGAAGCGTACACGCGATGCTAACACACCTCTCATCGAATCACGTTGGGCCCCGCGCGCCGGTCTTTCCGGCCTCCTGCGGCACCGGAACCGCCCGAGCAATTGTCATCCCCGAACGCCTTATTCCGTGGAAACTCCGAAAAGCCGCCCTTTCGAAGCGCTGTGTGCCCCGGAGAATACGCTGTCTCCTTTGCCTTCGAACCTGGGCTGAATTGGCGGCCCGTTACAGCTTGAAGAGTTCGCGCAGTCGCTTTGCTTGCTGGCGGCTCACGGGTATCTCGGTCTGCTTCTTGTCATCCATTTTCAGCATGTAAGTCGAGTTGAACCACGGCACCACTTCCTTGATGTGGCGAATGCTGACGAGATACGAGCGATGCGGCCGCCAATAGGATTCGGTGTCCAGCGCGGCTTGCAATTCCTCGAGTGTCCGGTAGTTCGAGGTTCCTTCGACCTCGCGCGTGCTCACCGAGACCGCGCCTTCCTCAATCATGGCGAAGATCAAATCGTCGGAATCCACGAGCAGCAACTTTTGTTGCGATTTCACGAGCAGCTTCGGCACCTGCGCGGAAGCGCGCCCCTTCGCGCCGCCCGCGCCGAGCTGGTTCACGAGCTGCTCGAGCCGCTCCGCGGGACTCGTTTGTGCTTCGATTTCCCGCCGCGCGCGCTGGATGGCCTTTGCGATCCGCGCCTTATCGAACGGCTTCAAAACGTAGTCCACCGCGTTAACGTCAAACGCCTGCACGGCGTAATGGTCAAACGCCGTGGCAAAGACCACATGCGGGAGCCTGATCTTGCGTTCGACTACTTTTTTCAACACGCCGAATCCGTCGAGCCCGGGCATCTTAACGTCCAAGAAAACCAGGTCCGGCGCATGTTCCTTGATCAAGGCGACGGCCTCGACGCCGTTCTTTCCCTGGGCGATCACGTTGATTTCGGGAAAGCCTTTCAGCAGATAGGCCAGTTCGTCGCGCGCCGGTTTTTCGTCGTCGACGATAAGCGTATTGATGGCCACAACGCGTCCTTTGTGAATGGAAACGCAGCTACACCGAGTATAGGCGGCAGAGGCCGCAGGCGCAATTTCCGGCGCGAAGCGATCGGGGAATTCGGCCGTCTTCATGTATCATGCGTGCGGAGATACTCCACGACCATGCCCAAACGCAAGCCTCTCGCCCAAGTTTTGCACAGCGAAACGGTGTACCAAGGTCCCGTCTTCGGCATTCGCCGCGACGAAGTTCTCGAGCCGAACGGCGTGCGGGCCAAGCGCGAGGTCATCACGCATCCGGGCTCCGTGGTGGTCCTGCCGTTGCTGCCCGATGGCCGAATCGTGATGATCCGGCAGTACCGTCATGCCACGCGACAGTATTTGTGGGAACTGGTTGCGGGCCGCATCGATCACGGCGAATCCATCCGCGCGGCCGCGGCCCGCGAATTGATGGAGGAAACCGGCTATCGCGCGAGACGCTTTCGCATCTTCCTTGACCTCTTCCCCACTCCCGGCTTTCTCGAGGAACGCATGTATCTGCTGATCGCCGAGGGCCTAACGGCAGGCGAAGCCCAGCCGGAAGAGGACGAAAAAATCGAGGTCAGACCCCACACCCTCCGGGAACTGGATGCCATGATCCGGAGCGGGAAGCTCCACGACGCCAAATCCGTCGCGGCTCTGCTCTACTATCTTCGCTATCTGTCGGCAAAAGGCGCGGGGGGGCGCGGCCATCGTTAAATCGATTTTACAGGCTTCTCGCGGGCTGAAACATTCGTTTCTTTTTGTCCCCCGGTAGCCTACTGCGCTATTGACTCACCCTTTCAATCTGGTACACTCCGCGCGATTTCGTTTGGGCCGCGCCACCGGCCTGCTCTTCCGGTGGCGGGGCCGGGGACTACCGCCAGGAGGGGATTTGAAGTGCAAGGAACCGTGAAGTGGTTTAACAATTCCAAGGGATATGGCTTCATCGGGCGCGATGACGGGCCAGACGTCTTCGTTCACTACTCAGCCATCGTCGGTGATGGATACCGCACCCTGCAGGAAGGAGACCCGGTCGAGTTCGAAATTGTTCAGGGGCCGAAAGGTCCGCAAGCGGCAAACGTTTCCAAGCCGACGCGCTGAGATTCGGTCACTCATTCCGGCCGGCAGAGCGCGCCCTCTGCCGGCCATTTTTGTCGCGGAGCTATTCCTGTTTACGCCGCCCGCGCAACCACAACGTAATCCGCAAAGCGCCGCCCTGCCAAATGCGGCCGCCCCGCGGCAATGCGAAGCGCCGCCATCAGCGCGCCTTCGCTCCTCAAACCTCTTCTGCCTCCGCTGAGCTCTCTACCTCCTTTACCTCCCCGGCCTCAACTTGTACTCTCTCTTTCCATGGACAATAAAACGATCGCTCGCATCCTCCGCGAGACCGCCGAGCTCCTGCAGATTGACGGCGCGATCATCGGCCGCTACCGCAGCTACGAGAAAGCGGCCGACCTCATAGCAGGCATGCACGAATCCATCGAGCAAATGGCCCAGGAACCGAAAAAGCTCCAGGAGCTTCCGGGAATCGGCGAGCGCATGGCGGAGCATATCCGGGAAATCCTGAAAACGGGCGACTACAGCCTGCGGCAAAAGCTGTTGAAGAAATATCCGCCGACCCTGCTGGAAGTGCTGACACTGCAGGGCCTCGGGCCGAAGAAGGTCGCCTTTTTATGGTCGCATTTTCAGGCCGCCACGGTCGCGGACGTGGAAAGACTCGCGCGGGAGGAAAAGCTCCGCGATGTCCCCGGCTTTGGCGAAAAGACCGAGCAGAATATTCTCAAAGCGGTGGCGACGTTCAAGCGCTCGACCGGCCGATTTCGCATTGACCAGGCCGAATCGGCCGCCGAGGGGCTGGTGGCCCATATTCAAAAAGCGGGCGAAGCGGTTGCCTCGGTCACCCCGGCGGGTTCGCTGCGACGGGGGAAAGAGACGGCCGGCGACCTCGATTTACTGGTGACGCTAGCGGACGGCTACACAGCTCAGAAAAAAATCGACGCGGTGGCCGCGCACATCCTCAAATATCCCCGCATCGACCAGGTGCTGGCGCACGGCGAAAACAAAGTCAGCTTCACCCTCGAGACCGGGATGCAAGTCGATGTGCGGCTCCTGGAGAAAGACAACTTTGGCGCCGCTCTGCTGTATTTCACGGGATCCAAGGAACACAACGTTGTGCTGCGCGGCCGCGCCAACGACCTCGGCTACACCCTCAACGAATATGCACTCGCGACTCTGAAAACGGAGCGGCGCGTCGCGGGCCGCACGGAAGAAGAAATCTACGCCAAGCTCAAGCTTGACTACATTCCGCCCGAGCTTCGCGAAAATACGGGCGAAATCGCCGCGGCGGAAGCTCATCAATTGCCGCGACTCGTCACGCGCGAGGACATCAAGGGCGACCTTCAGATGCACACGACGGCGAGCGACGGCAAGCATTCCATCGAAGAAATGGCGGCGGCGGCGCGCGCGCTCGGCCACGAATATATCGCGATCACGGATCACTCAAAGAATGTCACGGTGGCCAACGGTCTTGACGAGCGCCGCATGGCCGCGCACATCAAAAAGATCCACCAGCTCAACGCGAAGGGGCTCCCGCTCCGCGTTTTCGCCGGCGCGGAAGTGGACATATTGAAGGACGGGCAGCTCGACTATTCGGAGGAAATCCTCGCGCAGCTTGAAGTGGTCGTCTGCTCGATTCACTCCTATTTCCATCTGGAACCGGCCGCCATGACCGATCGCATGCTCGCCGCGATCGAAAACCCTTACACGCAAATCATCGGCCATCCGACCGGGCGCATGATTCTCCGCCGCGAGGAACTGGGATACCACATGGAACAGATTCTCGACGCGTGCGCCAAGCATGGCGTCGCCATGGAGTGCAATTCCTATCCCGACCGCCTCGATTTGAAGGACACCTACCTCCGCATGTGCAAGCAGCGCGGCGTGAAAGTCGTCATCTCGACCGACGCTCATCACACCTCGCATCTTCCCTTTATTCGTTATGGCGTTACCGTCGCGCGCCGGGGCTGGCTCGAAGCGCGGGACGTAATCAACACGCTGCCCACGGCCGAATTTCTAGCCGCGCTTCGCGCCAAGCCGGGTGCCCCGGAGGCCAAGAAGCGCAGGCATCACGCGAGTCAGTAGAAGGCTCCGCGCGCGAGCTGGTGACCGACAAACGGACACGGCCAAAGCCCTGGCGGCCGGTTGATAGTAGCTGCCCGGCGAAGCCATGGGGACCGACATCTGCTTTCGGTTCAAGTCTCGTCTATGTGGCGCATTTTCTTTTTTTTCCGGCCACTCTGGCCTAGAGCGGCTGATGAAATGGCTAAAGTGTGCGCAGCAAAATCAGCCGCTCAGACGACCTGCCGAGCCCAGTCCGCCACCCCGGCTGGAACCTTTCTCCGCATGTCTGCGTACCTCTTTCCAAGCCGCCTTGTGGCGGAGAGATGCGCTAGGCCACAATGACCACGGCACGCGGCCGGAATCACGGAGGAAACGCACCGATGTCCTTGAATCGCTTCGCAAAATTCGGTTTGATGTTCGCGGCGTTGGCGGCAGTCGCGGCAACGGCACCCGCAGCCCAAGCCGATGAGTACAACAAGTCTTACACGGTGACTGGCCGCGCCCAAGTTCACGTGGACACCAATGACGGCGCCGTGCGTGTGATGACCGTTCCCGGCTCCAAGTCCGTCGAGTTTCACGTCGAATACCAGGGCCTCACGCTCGACAGGAATCTCCGCATCGAGTCGCATCAAAATGGCGATTCGGTTGAACTGGTCGCGCGCATGACCGGCCACTGGGGCTTCTCACTTGGCTGGAACAATCGGCGCCTGCGGATCGAAGTGCACATGCCCCGCGAAGCCGATCTGGATATCCAGACGGGCGACGGCTCGGTGGAAACCGAGGCACTCAACGGCGGACTCCACGTTCACACCGGCGACGGCTCGGTCCGGTCCGATTCCGTCAGCGGCAGCGTGGATATTTACACCGGTGACGGCAGCATCACGCTGGAAGGCGCCAAGGGCGATATTCGCCTGCGTACCGGCGATGGCCACATCGAAGCCCGCCAGCTTGATGGCAAAGTCGAGGCCACTTCCGGGGACGGCCATATCACACTGGCGGGGCGCTTCGATCAACTCACCATCAAGACCGGGGACGGAAGCATCAACGCGCTGGCGTCGCCCGGGTCGAAAATGGGCGCGAGCTGGACGATCCACACGGGCGACGGAAGCGTTGATCTCTCGCTGCCGGGCGATTTGCAAGCGGATATTGACGCCAGCACCCACGACGGCCATATCAGCCTCGGCATTCCAGTCACCGTAGAAGGTACTTTCAGCAATTCGCAAATCCACGGCAAGATGAATGGCGGCGGGCAGGTGCTCTCTGTTCATACCGGCGACGGCGCCATCCGCCTGAAGAAGTCCTGATCAGAGAAGTTTTAAGGGAACTTTTAAGGCGTGATAAAGTCTCGGCGCGGGCAGAAGTGCTGGCCTGGGGCAGACCCTGGCGAGTTCTAGAACCAACCGTTCAGTACTCGCCGGCGTGTCAGCAAAAAGGCAATTCGTTACTTTCGGCGACTGCGCTCCCGGCCACAACAAAACCTAACCGTCGATTCTTCAACAACTTACAGGTGTCAACGCTTTGGTCCCTTGCCTGCGGTTCGAAGCCGCGCCGGAGGCCACCTTGATCGTGATTGTTCTCCTTGGCGCGGTTTTCGCACTCGTTGCGTTCAGCTTCGTTAGCAGTCTTCCAACCTCCCGGCGGCGGTAGGCTCTGGATTCTCGCTGCGTCGCAGGGTATCCAAACCACTCCCTCGGCCACGCCGCCACTCGCCAACCACCGATCACGCGAGCTAGCTGGCAGCCGCTGGTCGCCGGCCAGCGGTCGGTCTGACACGTTTTGACTTGTTTTATCACCTTAACGCGTTTTACACTCTCGGCCACTCGGTGCGTTGCCCGTTGAACTTCTAGCCGTGCGCCCTCCCAGGATCGGCTAACTCTCGCGGGTGTTCGGTCTCCCAGCCGAACAAAGTGCATTCAGGAGGCAGAATGAAAATCGCGAAGTGGTTTGTTGTGTCCGCAGTTGTGTGTTTGTCCCTCTTCATCACCGCAAGCTCCGCGCAAAACCGGCGGCACTTCAAGGGGCACGTGGTGGTCCCGAAATCAGCCGTCGAGCTTCCGAGTGATGCGGGCGTCGCCGCGCACAATTATCTGCGCGTGATGATGCCGGAAACCGGCAGCTTCGCGGGTACTCCGCAGCCCGCGGAACTGCCACCGTTCCCGGGTCTTTTCTTTGAGACGCCGGCCTCGATCGCCTGTGTCTATCATCTTGTTCCGAATCCCCTTCGCGGTTGCAATCCGGACGAAACCACGCAAAATCCGACCGGCGGCTCCGGGGCGATTGCCGTCGTTGATGCCTTCGACGATCCCAATGCCGCCGCCGACCTCGCCACCTTTTCGCAGCAGTTCGGCCTGGCGCCGGCGGACTTCACCGTGGTCTTCGCCACGGGTACGCGGCCGCCGCTCGACCCGACTGGCGGCTGGGAGCTCGAGGAGTCGCTCGACATCGAATGGGCCCACGCCATGGCTCCGAACGCGCGGCTCTTCCTGGTGGAAGCCGCTTCCAACCGCTTCACGGATCTTTTCACCGCGGTTATCATTGCTTCCAATATCGTTGCCGCGAACGGAGGCGGCCAGGTCTCCATGAGCTTTGGCGGCGGCGAATTCACTCAGGAAACGCAGTTCGACGCTATCTTTACAACTCCGGGCGTGGTCTATCTCGCATCTTCCGGCGACGCTCCCGGCACGGAATGGCCCAGCGCCTCGCCGAACGTGATCTCCGCGGGAGGCACGACCATCTCGCGCGATTCCGACACCGGCCGCTTCCTGCTCGAAAACACCTGGCAGGATGCGGGCGGCGGACCGAGTCTCGTCGAGCCGCGCCCTCATTTTCAGGACCGCATAGCTCGCATCGTCGGCGCGACCCGGGGCACGCCGGACCTTTCCTTTGACGCGAACCCTGCAACCGGCGTTTGGGTCTGGGATAGCAACCTCTTCCAGGGGCAACCTGGCGGCTGGTTCGTCGTGGGGGGCACCAGTGTCTCCGCGCCGTCGCTGGCCGGCATCATCAATGCTTCCGGACGCTTTGCTCCTTCGAGCCAAGCCGAAAATTCCGACATCTATCGCAACCTCGACAACCCCTTGGCTTTCCGTGACATCGTCTATGGCAACTGCGGCCTGAACATCGGCGACTTCGCGACGCTGGGTTGGGATTTCTGCACGGGCGTCGGCAGCGACATCGGCCACCAGGGCAAATAACCGTTCGCCGGAGCGTTTGGCAGCGACGGCGGAAGCGCAGACGCGCGCCTCCGTCTCCCTATCGTTGCGGAAAAGGCCCTGCCGGGAGGCAGGGCCCTTTCTTTTTGCGCTGCTGAAGATTCCGATAGCCTTCCCGGTTCTTCTCCGTGTAGAATTTCACGATCATATCTTCGCGTACGAGGCGCGCTCATAAGGACGGCGACATGTTCAGCCAAATCATCATCGTCTCGGCCGTCCGGAACTAATCCGCAACTCTTGCGGACCTGCGTCTCCCCGTTTTCTCTGATTGATTTTTAACGAAGCGTAAGCGCGGACTTCTTGGCACGCCAGCGCAGACTGTGCAGGTTTCTATGCAGGGACAACAATTTACCCCCGCTGCTTCGGCGGCGGTGGGAACGCCGCGGTCGCTCTGGAGTTCCGTCCGCGAAGCGATTCGCGGCTCGCATCAGGACTTCACCGCCGGCAGCCTCAATCGCGCGATTCTCTTGCTGGCGATTCCCATGGTCCTCGAGATGGTGCTGGAATCGCTTTTTGCCGTGGTGGACGTATTCTTCGTCGGACGCCTCGGCGCGGATGCTGTCGCAACTGTAGGCCTGACGGAATCGCTCCTGAGCCTGGTCTTTGCCGTCGGCCTGGGCCTAAGCCTTTCGACTACGGCGATGGTCGCGCGGCGCATCGGCGAGAAGGACCAGGAGGGGGCGGCGGTCGCCGGTGTGCAAGCGATTGCCATTGGCCTCGCCATCGCGATTCTCGCCGGCGTGCCTTGCTACATCTATGCGCCGGAACTGCTCCGCCTCATGGGCGGTTCGCCGCAAATCATCGCCACAGGATCCGGATACGCGCGCATTGCCCTCGGCGGCAGTGGCGCGATCATGCTGCTCTTTCTCAATAACGCGATTTTCCGCGGCGCGGGAGATGCCGCCATCGCCATGCGCTTGCTCTGGGTCTCCAATATTCTCAACTTCGTTCTGGACCCGTGCCTGATCTTCGGACTAGGCCCATTTCCGAAGCTGGGAGTGACCGGAGCAGCGCTCGCCACCTTTACTGGGCGGAGCATCGGCGTGCTCTATCAGTTTTATCGGCTGCTACGCGGGACTGAACGCATTCGTATTCTGCGGCGCCAAATCCGCCTGCACTTTGGCGTACTCCTGCGGCTGCTGCGTGTCTCGCTGACCGGCATCCTGCAGTTCGCCATCGCACACACAAGTTGGATTGGCCTGGTCCGCATCGTCAGCATCTTCGGTTCGGCGGCACTCGCCGGGTACACGATCGCCATACGGATTCTTATTTTCGTTATGCTGCCCTCCTGGGGCTTCAGCAATGCCGCGGCGACGCTGGTCGGCCAGAATCTCGGCGCCAAGCGGCCGGACCGCGCCGAAAAATCCGTCTGGCGCACTGGCTTTTACAACATGCTTTTCCTCGGCGGCATCGGCGTCTTCTTTCTCCTGTTTGCGACGCCGGTCGTGCGGCTTTTCACGCAGGATCCATCGGTAATCCCGCTGGCCTCGGCCGCGCTGCGGATCCTGAGCTACGGCAATATCGGCTACGCCTACGGCATGGTGATGCTGCAAGCCTTCAACGGCGCGGGCGACACCGTTACGCCGACTATTGTCAACTTCTTTGGCTTTTTCCTGCTCGAAATACCGCTCGCCTATTTCCTCGCCATTCCGATGGGGGTGCAGGTCAACGGCGTTTCCATCTCGATCGTCATCGCGGAAGCCGCGATCGCCGCCGCCGGCATCCTGCTTTTTCGCCGCGGCCGCTGGAAACTGCAAAAAATCTAGCGGGGCGGACGCTTGCCTCGGCGGTACCGCCAAGCCACCGGGCGCTGGCAGCGGCTCGGCTGCTTCCCGCAAGACTTCCGGCGCGACTGGACATTTCGCTTTGCCTTGCTACCATTGCAGCGGATCGGGGGAGGATCCGATCGCACGATTCCGCACGCCGGAGGCTCCATGAACAAACTGCTTCTCACCGCGGCTGCAGCTTTGCTCTTCTGTGCCGCCGCTTCGGCGCAATCGGCTAAGCCTTCGGCCGGTTCCTGCGAAAAGCTTGCCGAGGCGTCGCTTCCCGCCGCTGGAGTCACTTCCGCCCAGGTGATTCCCGCCGGCGCTTTTACTCCCCCGCCCCTTCCCCACTTCGATGGCGAAGGCCCTGATCCTATCTTCAAATCGCTTCCCGCCTTCTGCCGTGTACAGATCACGGCGACGCCAAGCGCTGATTCCGATATCAAGATCGAAGTGTGGCTTCCCGTTGCTAAGTGGAACCGGCGGCTGCAAGGCGTCGGTAATGGCGGCTTCGCCGGCAGCATTCCATATCACGGCCTGGCGGAGGCGGTCCTCGACGGCTATGCCGCGGTCGCCACGGACACTGGTCACTCTGCGAGCGACCTCACCGCCGCATGGGCGCTAGGGCATCCTGAAAAAATCACCGATTTTGGTTTTCGCGCGATTCATGTGATGACGGCTCTCGGCAAGTCCGCCACCACGAGTTACTTCGGCAGCGCCCCGCAACATTCCTACTTTGCCGCATGTTCGAATGGCGGGCGGCAGGCGCTGCTCGAGGCGCAGCGTTATCCCGAGGACTACGACGGTATCATCGCCGGCGCGCCCGCCAACTACTGGTCGCATCTCCTCACCAGCGCCGTCGCGGACGCGCAGACCACAACGAAAGATCCAGCCAGTTACATTCCGGCGGAAAAAATTCCCGCTATCGCCGACGCAGTAAACGCTGCTTGCGACGCGAGCGACGGCGTGAAGGACGGCATTCTGAACGACCCTCGCAAATGCCGTTTCGACCCCGCGGTACTTCTTTGCAAAGGCGCCGATTCCAGCACGTGCCTGACCGCGCCGCAGGCACAAACGCTCAAGAAGCTCTACGAGGGCGCGCGCGACTCGCGCGGCGCGCAGATTTTTCCCGGACGCTTGCCGGGCGCCGAAGGCGGCCGGGGCGGCTGGGGCCTTTGGGTCACGGGGCCGGAACGCGGCAAAGCCCTGCTCTTTTACTTTGGCAACGGATTCTTCGCGAACATGGTCTTCGGCAAGCCGGATTTTGACGCGGACTCCGCCAACCTCGACGAAGCGTTGAAAGCCGCCAGCGCCATGGCTCCCACCTTCGATGCGACGGACCCGAACCTCTCCGCATTCAAGGCGCGCGGCGGGAAACTCATCCTGTATCACGGCTGGAATGATGCGGCGATCTCGGCGCTCAATACGATTGCTTACTTCCAAAGCGTGGGTGCGGCAATGGGCGAGCAGAATCGCGATGCCTTCCTGCGCTTATATATGGTTCCCGGCATGCAGCATTGCGCTGGCGGGCCGGGCGCCGATTTCTTTGGCCAATTCGGTCCCAGCGCGCTCCGGGACGCACAGCACAGCGCGCAAGTGGCGCTGGAACAGTGGGTGGAAAACGGCGTCGCGCCCGATTTCATCATCGCCACGCATTTCCCGGACGATGACCCCGCGAAACCGGCCACCATGACGCGGCCTATCTGCCCGTATCCGCGAAGCGCCAAGTACAAGGGGTCCGGCGACACTGGCAACGCATCCAGTTTCGTCTGCTCGGCGCCCTAGAGCCGTCCACCAGGGGCCGCAATCACGCTCTTGCTAGCGCTGCTTGTACTTCAAGCCCTTGCGGTACAAGTGATCGCTTTCGACCTCAAAGAGGCGGTTCCAGCGCGCGCGGAAATTCTCCTGCGCCGCGCTCGCGGCCAGTTCGATTAGTTGCTCCTCGGAGAAATGGCGGCGCAACTCGGCGAACAGCTCGTCGCTGACGTTCGCCGGAGTCGCCGCAAGCGCATCCGCCAGCCGCAAGAGCGCCGCTTCCGGCGGCGAGAATTTCTCCGTCGCGCCTTCGCGAATCGCGGCTACCTCTTCGTCCGTCAAGCCGTACATTCTGCCGCCGGCAGAATTGGCGTCGATTCAAAACGGGCACCCCACCCGCTCGGCCGTACGCAACAGGAGAATCGAGCGCCAGCGTTGCGGAACCTTCGCCTTCTGTCCTAGCAGCCACTCCATGGCGATGTTTACCCAGAAGACGCGCGGAACTCGCGCCGAAATCTTCTGCGGCGTCAGATCTCTTCCGACCGCCTTCCGCACCTGGTGAAATACCTGCCGCATGAGAAACGAAGTCTGCCGTGGATCCACTCCCGCAATTCGCGCCATCGCGTGCCTCCGCCTTTCCGCCGCCGGCTGCGGAACCCTCGTTCAACTGATGCTGGCGCTTGCGTTTCGGTGACACTGGTTTTGCGCCGAGCGACCCAGTCGAGTCTTGTCTCGCTGCCGGAGAGTCGGGCACTATCACAGTCGAGCCCATGGGCGTCCCGAACACGATCGAAAGCCCGGACACGCGAGCCGGCGCGCCCACCCCTGTTCGCAAGAATTATTTCCGGTGGCTGGTGCGATGGACGCTCACCGGGGCGGCGCTGCTATGGTCGGTGGCGGCGCTGACACTGGTCGCGGCGCGCTGGCTGAACCCGCTTACGACCGCGGTACAAACCGAACGGCGCGTGCAGGCCTGGATGGACGGCAAGCCGTATACCAAGCGCTACGAATTTGTGCCGCTCAGCCAGATCTCGCCCGATTTTCAGCACGCCGTCATCGCCGCGGAGGACGCTCGCTTTTACCAGCACCACGGCTTCGACTGGCACGCCATGGAAATTGCCGCGGAAGATGACCTGCAGGGCGGCCGTTTGCGGGGCGGGTCCACCATCACGCAGCAGCTCGTCAAGAATCTCTTCTTTGGAACCGGGCGTTCCATTCTCCGCAAAGGCGCCGAGTTCACGCTCGTCCCCGTGGCGGAGATTGTGCTGGGCAAGCGGCGAATTCTGGAACTCTATCTTAATGTCGTCGAATGGGGCCCCGGCGTCTATGGCGCCGAATCCGCTTGCCACTACTGGTACCGGACCTCCGCCAGAAACATCGACCGGCAGCGCGCGGCGCAACTGGCCGCCATTCTGCCGTCGCCGCTCAAGCGCCGGCCTGACCGCATGACCCGCTACAGCGCGCTCATTCTCGAACGCATGCGGGAAGCAGGCTGGTGATCGCCAATCCCGCGCATCTTCCCTGTTCTCCTCCGCGTGATGAGATCGCGTCTGCGTTCTGCGCTGGACGAAGTGATGAAAACGGCTCCGTCGAGAATGGGGCCGAGAAGCCTCATCCCACTTCGCGATAGGCCGGCGCGGTACGATACAATCGAGAGTTCCGAGGAGCCTGCCTTGTCCGAATCGTCTGAGCCAGCGCCGAGCAGAAGCGCCGCCGTACAGGGCGGCTCTGTATCCTCGCCAGGTGGTGAGGCGTCGCGCGGAGCGGTCATTTTCATTCTCATCACGGTTGCGCTGGACCTGATTGCGCTCGGCATCATCGCTCCCGTGCTGCCGGACCTCGTCGAGCAATTTGAGGGCGGCAACGTTGCGCGCGCTTCCGTGATGATCGGCTACTTCACGTTCGCGTGGGCTACGATGCAGTTTTTCTGTTCGCCCATTGTCGGGGCATTCTCGGACCGATTTGGGCGGCGCCCGATCATGCTGCTCTCCTGCTTCGGATTGGGCGTGGACTACATCTTCATGGCGCTGGCGCCCACGCTGGGCTGGCTTTTCGCGGGGCGGATCATCTCCGGCATCACCACCTCGAATATTTCCACGGCGTTCGCGTATATCACGGACATTACGCCGCCCGAAAGACGCGCCAAGCAATTTGGCCTGATTGGCGCGGCATTCGGACTCGGCTTCGTGATCGGTCCGGCCGTTGGCGGCTTTTTGGGACAGCACAACTTGCGGCTGCCTTTTTGGGTGGCCGCGGCCTTGAGCCTCACGAATGTGCTCTATGGTTACTTCGTGCTGCCGGAATCGCTGGCACCGGAGCGGCGCGCCAAATCGGCGTGGCACATGGCCAATCCGCTCGGCTCGCTCACGCTGCTTCGCTCGCATCGTGAGCTTTCCGGGCTGGCTGGAGCGCTCACGATTTTTTATCTGGCGCATAACGCGCTGCCGGCCGTTTTCGTGCTGTACACGCAATACCGTTACGGCTGGAATCCCAGCCAGGTCGGCTTTTCGCTGGCTTGCATTGGCGTTTGCGCCGCCCTGGTTTCCGGCGGGCTGGTTGGCCCGTACGTGAAAAAGTTCGGCGAGCGTTTTAGTGTGCTCTCCGGCTTGTGTTACGGGGTGCTTGGTTTTCTGGGCTTCGCCCTCGCGCGGCACGGCTGGATGCTGCTGGCCAGCATTCCGCTGATCGCGCTGTGGGGCGTCGCCGGCCCGGCGATTCAGTCGCTGATGTCGCGCCGCGTGGACCACTCCTCACAGGGGAAGCTGCAGGGCGCCATCAACTCGCTGCGTTCCATTACAACCATGGTCGCTCCCATCATCTTTACGCAGGTTTTTGCGTACGCGATTTCGCCGCGCAGCGCGATTGCCTTGCCCGGCGCGCCGTACTTTCTCGCGGGGCTGCTGCTTGCAACCAGCCTGTTGGTGGCGGCGTACGTCACGCGGAACGTGGTCCGCGGGAGTGTTGTGGAGGCCGTTCCGGTTGTGGCCTCCGAGAGCTCTCCAGAAATCTAGGACTCGCAAATCCAATTGCCGCGATCCGCGGTTCTCAACCCGGTAGTGGGACTCTCGAGCGGCGGGACTCCCAGGCATTGTTTCCGGTTCGGCTTTTCACAATTTCCAGTTTGGAGTTTGCGGCGTCCACCTTCCTAGTTCTTAAGTCAAGGCTGGCACGAAATCTTGCCCTCCCCTGCATCTCATTGGGGAGGTGACACAACCATGCCGAGAGAATCCAGAGTGAGCCGAGCATTCGCGCAGCGCGAAGCAGGACTTGAGCGCGACGGGGGAACGGAGCGCGCGCGGCCCCTGTTGCACCAGCACGCGCGGGAGATCCAACCCTACGGGAGGATTGCAAAGCTGCCCATCGCACTGAGTGACGATGCATGCAGGCAGAGCTGCGAAAATCTCAATCAGTTGCTCGCGGATACCATCACGCTCCGCGATATGTACAAGAAACATCATTGGCAGGTGTCCGGTCACACGTTCTATCAACTGCATCTGCTTTTCGACAAACACTCCAGCGAGCAGAGCGAGCTCGTGGATTTGCTGGCCGAGCGGATTCAACTGCTCGGCGGCGTAAGCCTGGCGATGGCGCATGATGTAGCGGAAACGACGATTATTCCGCGTCCTCCCCGTGGCCGGGAGGAGGTGCCGGTGCAAATTTCGAGGCTGCTCGAAGCCCACGAAATCGTTTTGAAGGAAGCGCGCACAATGGCCGAGCAGGCCGCCGAAGCGGGCGATGACGGCACGAACGATCTCATCATCAGCGATGTGATTCGCCATAATGAGCTGCAAGTGTGGTTCCTTGCCGAGCATTTGGTTGCCGCGCCCGTCGTGAGGGCGGACGGCGGCACGGAAACAGAAGCGGCCAGGGAACCCCGCGAAAACGCAAAGACCAAGAGCGCCGGGAAGTAACGCGGGCCATCGCGCAAGAGACACGCACGATGCAGTGACACGATGCAGTGATTTGTTTCCGGCGCATCCAAAAATTGCGTTTGCCCGGGAATTTGCCTGCGGCTAACCTCGGCCAAGCTCTGAACGCGCAGCGCTGCGGGAGCTTGCCGGGTGTCCTCGAGAATGAAAATAGCCGCGTTTCCATTTTGCGCCTTTGCAGCATTCTTTTTGTTCACAGCGAGCGCTCGCGCGCAACAGCAAGCGGTCGAACGCCTTCCGGCAGGTCTGGATGGCCTGGCGCCGGTGGCAGGACGGGGCGGCGATGCGGCTGGCCGCGAGGATGCCGGGAGGCAGCCGGCTTCGCACGAGACGCAAAATCCAAAAACAGCGGAAGCGCACAAGCTGGGCTCGCTTTACTTCACGGTGAACTGGCGATGGCGAACGGAGGCGTGGGATTGGTTTGAGCCGCCCGTTGCCGGGCAAAATGCGTACGCCTTCGACCATTCCTTGTTGCGAATCGGACTCGGCCAAAAGCTGGAACATCTTGGGTGGTTCGTCGAGGGCGCGCAGGACGCCATCCTGGGGCTGCCGACCGGCGCGGTTCTGCCGGGACGACCGGGGCAACTCGGGCTGGGCGGAACGTATTTCGCGGCGAATGGCAGCGGCGCGAACAACGCGAACGGGTTCGTACGCCAGGCCTATCTGGATTTTGCCCTGCCAAAAGACGGCAAGCTGCGGCTCGGGCGCTTCACATTTCTGGACGGCGCGGAAGTGACGCCAAAGGACAAATCGCTTGCAACGCTGGTGAACACTCGGATTACGCAGCGACTCATCGGGGATTTCGGCTTTTCCGCGGTGCAGCGGAGCTACGACGGAGCGCAGCTTGCGGTGAGCACCGGAGCGGGCAATTTCACGCTGCTCGGCGCGCGGCCGACGCGAGGTGTTTTTCAAATTGACGCGATGGGTGAACTCGACATTGATTTGTTTTACGGAGCATACACGGCTTCGGTCCGGCACGGGCGTTCGGCAGGCGAGTTGCGGCTTTTTGGACTGGGTTATGTGGATGAACGCAGCGAAGTTCTGAAGACGGATAACCGCACGGCTGCGGCGCGCACCGCGGACCACCGGCATATTCGCATTGGGACGTACGGCGGAGACTATATTCACGTTTTCAATACGGCGAGTCACGGCAAGATTGATTTTCTGGTGTGGGGCGCGCTGCAGAACGGAAGCTGGGGCGCGCTCGCGCAGCGTTCGGGCGCGTTTGTTGCGGAGGCGGGCTGGCAGCCGGAGGCGCGGATTCTGAATCCGTGGTTTCGGCTCGGCTATTCCTACGGCAGCGGCGATTCCAATCCCGGAGACGGAACGCACGGGACATTTTTTCAGGTGCTGCCGACGCCGCGCCCGTACGCGAGGTTTCCGTTCTACAACATGATGAATAACCAGGATTTCTATGCGAGCTCGACCTTTCGGCTGCCTCGCGGGTTCGTGCTGAGGAACGAGCTTCACGCGCTGCGGCTGGCGAACGCGGCGGATCTCTGGTATGGAGGCGGGGGCGCCTTTCAGCCGAGGACTTTCGGCTACACCGGCCGGACCAGCGGCGGGAACCGCAGCCTTGCGAACGTGTGCGACATCAGCGTGGACGTACCGCTGCGGTATGGGTTCACCCTGACGACCTACTACGCGCACGCCTGGGGGAAAAGCGTCATCGCGAGCATTTACCCCGCAGGAACAAGCGCGCAATTCGGGTACGTGGAAACCAATTTCCATTTCTAGCAAGTTGCGTCAAACGCCAGCGCCATCCGGCTCCAGTCGAGCACGGCCAGTTGGCACTTTGGGAAGACCAGCATTGCGGCGCTGCCACAGGTGTGGTCTAGGCCCCTGGTTGCCGGACCACCCGGATTTCGCGCGCTCGCTCCCCACAGATGCAGGACCTGGGAACGCCATCGCGCCGCTCTTTACGGCGGGGGCGGACGGATGTAGGCTGTAGCTGTTTGCGACTGTGGGCCTTCGGCGTTATCCACAAGGGCCCGCACCTGCCTTCCCTCGAGCCGGCGAGTTTCCCAGGATGCCGGTGGTCAGGGCGCTGGGCCGACCTAAGGATCGGCCAATACAACGGCGGCGATGCGCCACGCGGTGCAGGACGGCCACTACCAAAACCGCGGCGGAGACCGGCCATGGCAAGCGCGCTGGCTGCCGAGCAAGGTGGCGCAAACGATCGACGCCTGGATGGGTCGAGAGCAGCGGATTGGAGGAGGAAGAAATGGCGACAGCGACGACAGTGATCGAGCCAACGGTAAAGGTCAGCGCCACGAAATTGTTGATTAATGGGAAGTGGGTGGATTCAGTATCCGGGAAGACGTTTCCGACGATCAACCCGAGCACCGGGGAAGTGATTACGCAGGTGGCGGAAGCGGATGCGGCGGACGTGGACAAGGCGGTGGCGGCGGCGCGCGCGGCCTTTGACAGCGGGAAATGGCGGAAGATGTCGGCTTCGCAGCGCGGGAATCTGCTGAACCGGCTGGCGGATTTGGTGGAGAAACACGCGGATGAGCTGGCGCAGCTCGAAGCGCTGGATAACGGGAAACCCTATCACGTGGCGAAGGCAGCGGACCTGGCGCTGACGATCGCGTGCTACCGGTACTACGCAGGATGGGCGGACAAGATTCAGGGAAAGACGATTCCGGTGAACGGACCGTACTTCTGTTACACGAAGCACGAACCGGTCGGAGTGGTCGGTCAGATCATCCCGTGGAATTTTCCGCTGCTGATGCAGGCATGGAAGCTGGGTCCGGCGCTGGCTGCGGGATGCACGGTGGTGATGAAGCCCGCGGAGCAAACGCCGCTGACGGCGCTGCGCGTCGGAGAATTGATCATGGAAGCAGGATTCCCGGAAGGGGTCGTGAATCTGCTGCCAGGATACGGACCGACGGCGGGGGCGGCGATTGCGCGGCACATGGACGTGGACAAAGTGGCGTTCACCGGCTCGACGGAAGTGGGCCACTTGATTATGAAGGCGGCCGCCGAGACGAACCTGAAGCGAGTGACCCTGGAGCTCGGCGGGAAGAGCCCGAACGTGATTTTTGCCGATGCGGACATGGAGCAGGCCGTGGAAGGCGCGCACTTTGCGCTGTTCTTCAACCAAGGGCAGTGCTGCTGCGCCGGATCGCGCGTGTTCGTCGAAGAGAAAGTGTATGACGAATTCGTGGAGCGGAGCGTGGCGCGCGCCAAGAAGCGTACGGTGGGCAACCCGTTCGACAAGAACACCGAGCAGGGTCCCCAGGTGGACAAGGATCAGTTCGACAAAGTCATGGGATACATCGAATCCGGCAAACAGGAAAAAGCGAAGCTGCTGGCAGGCGGGAATCGCGTGGGCGACCGCGGATATTTCATCGAGCCGACGGTGTTTGCCGACGTCCAGGACAACATGAAAATCGCCGAAGAGGAGATCTTCGGCCCCGTCATGTCGATCCTGAAATTCAAGGACCTCAACGAGGTGGTGCAACGCGCCAACAAGACGATGTACGGGCTAGCGGCGGCGGTCTGGACAAAGGACATCACGAAAGCGCACGCGATTGCGGACAAGGTCCGAGCGGGAACAGTATGGGTCAATTGCTACGATGTTTTCGACGCCGCCGCACCGTTCGGCGGGTTCAAGCAGTCGGGCATCGGTCGGGAGCTGGGCGAGTATGGCCTGGCGAACTACACGGAAGTAAAGACGGTGACGGTAAAGATGTAAGTCGCCGGCTATCACAAAATTCAGAACACGAGGAAGGTCCGCTCCGCCGGGCGGACCTTTTTCGTTTGCATTTTGCCTCGGAGCGGGGATGACATCGGAAGCGCAGGGAACGGCGGCACGGGGGTATGCGCTGCGGGCGTATGAACCGCGGGATTTCGCGGCGTTGCACCGGCTGGATCAGGCGTGTTTCCTGCCGGGGATTTCCTACTCAAAGGGAATGCTCCGGTATTTTCTGGCGCAGCCGGGTGCGGATTGCATCGTCGCAACCGAAGGCGGCGCCGGGCATGGCGTGCGCATTGCGGGGTTCATTGTGACGGAGGAAAATCCGCCGCTGGCGCACATCATCACTCTGGACGTGGCGGAGAGGGACCGCAGGCGGGGAGTGGGATCGATGCTTCTGGCGCGGAGCGAGCGGAATCTTGCGCTGCGGGGAGTGCGAACAATTTTGCTGGAAACGGCAATCGACAACGCTGCCGGAATTGCGTTCTGGCAGCGGCACGGCTATCGTGTGGAGGCAACGTTGAAACGATACTATTTGCGCCGACTGGACGCATACGAGATGCGGAAACGGCTGGACGCGACAGGGACCGAAGAACGACCGGGAGAAGGAAAACCTTGAATGACTATTTCGTGTCGGTGCTGCTGGGAATTGTCGAAGGGTTGACGGAATTTTTGCCGGTCAGTTCGACGGCGCATTTGCGGCTTTCCGAGGCGCTGCTGCACGTGAGCCTGACGAGCGGGTACTGGAAGATGTACTCGATTGTGATCCAGCTCGGGGCCATTCTGACGCTGCCGATTTACTTTCGTGCGCGGATCGCGAAATTTCTTTCGACGTTCCCGAAAGGGGAGCGGGGCGACCGTACGATACTGACGCATCCGCTGAGCCTGGTGGCGGTGGCGTTCGTGGTGACGGCGATTCCCGCGTACCTGCTGACGAAGGTCATCGGGAAGAATCTGGAGAGCTTGAAGGTCATGGGGATTTCGCTGCTGATTGGCGGAATCATAATGTGGATCGTAGATGCGGCGAAAGCGCGCGCCGAAGCGGCAGGGCCCGGCGCGGCGCGGGACGGGATCTGTGTGTGGAAGATGGAGGATATGAGCCTGGGACAGTCCATCTGGGTGGGGGCATGTCAGATTCTGTCGGCGGTTTTTCCGGGGACGTCGCGGTCGATGTCCACGATTGCGGGTGGGCAGGTGGCACGGATGTCGCGGGCATCCGCGCTGGAGTTTTCGTTTTTTTTGTCCATACCCACCATGGCGGTAGCGACGGGATACGCGTTTTTGCAATCGGTGAGGGGAAAGGGAGAGAATCCAATCGGGGTTTCGCAGATTGATGGCCACGGGTGGATTGTGCTGGCAATTGGGCTGGTGGTGTCGTTCGTGGTGGCGTATGGGTCGGTCGCGTGGTTCATGGCATGGGTTCGGAAGCACGGGTTCACGCCGTTCGCGATTTACCGAATTGTCTTAGGGCTGGCGGTTTTGTATTGGGCGGCGCGGCTGGCAGGGTAAGTTTTTCCGGAAGCGAGGCGATGGGGGTGGTCGCCCGAAATCCCTCCCGCCAAGATGCTGGATACCCTCTGCGTGACGCGCGGGCGCCGGTACTGCTTTCGCTGCGGACGCGCGGAGAAGTGTTGTGCGAGGGACCCGGTTTGGTATGATTCCGGTGTTCCTCCCGGCGGGTGGATCCCAGCGCCGAGCGCCCGCCGACACTCAGCCTTCCCCAAAAAGCTGAGGAGAACTCGTGCGTTTCCTGACACCAACTGAAAACAAGCGGCTCAACGAGCTGGTGGGATTTTTGTGCCTGGCTGCAGCGGCACTGATCGCGGCGGCGCTAATTTCCTATGACCCGCATGATCCCTCGTTAAATGTGAGCACGGCGGGAATGGCGCGGCCGGTCGAAAACTGGATTGGACCGGTGGGAGCCTACGGAGCGGATGCGTTGTTCCAACTGCTCGGTTTCGCGGCATTTCTGCTGCCGATGGCGCTGGTGGCCGTGGGCTGGCGATGGTTCCGCAGCAGGCCGATCGAATCACAGGCGGCGACTCTGTTGGGGTACGCGCTCATGCTGGTATCGCTCCCTGCCCTGCTGGGACTGGCACCGAAATTCTTGACGGTGCGCGGATTGCCTGCGGGCGGAATGCTCGGGACCCTGCTGGCAAGCGGCCTGCTCAGCGGATTCAACTGGGGCGCCTATGTGATTGCGTTCGCGGTGCTGATCACGGCTGTTTTTCTGACGACGAGCTTTTCCTTCTCGGGGACGCACGCTTGGGCGACGAGCGCGAAAGGGCCAATTGGGCGAGTGGAGCGGCTGGGATTGCTGCAGAAGGCGCAGGAGCGCTGGCGCGGATGGCGGGAGACGCGCGAGCAGGAGCGAATGCGGCGGCGCGTCGAGGAAAATCGCCTGGCGGGGCGCAAACCCGCCCCGATGCAGAGCGTGGCGAGCGAAGCGGTCCTGAACGAACCGCCAAAGACGATTCATCTGCGGGATGAGAGCGCGGTCTTTCCGACACAACGCGAAGACGAGACAGAAGATGAACCGGCGAAGGAGGAAGCCAAGAAATCAAAGGTGCCGATTCTTTTTCTAAATCGCGAAGCCGAGAAGCCGGCGAAAAAATCCGCGGAGCCTAAGATTGCGAGAGAAAGCGCCAATTACCGGCTGCCGCAGATTGCGCTGCTGCGCGAGGGCGAGCGGAGCCAGAAGCTGGATGAAGGAGAGCTGAAAGCAAGAGCGCGCGCAATTGAAGAAAAGTGCCTGGAATTTGATATAGCGGGGCGCGTCACCCAAATCAATCCGGGCCCAGTCGTAACAACATTCGAATACAAGCCGGAAGCAGGCATCAAGTACAGCCGGATTATCGGTCTTACAGAGGATTTGTGTCTCGCGTTGCAGGCGGAGTCCATTCTAATCGAGCGGATACCGGGGAAATCGACCATCGGAATTGAAGTGCCGAACGTGAACCGGCAAACGATCGCGCTGCGGGAGATCATTGAGGCGCCGGAGTTCACCAATTCCGCGAGCAAGCTGACTCTCGCCATGGGGCGCGATTTGCACGGCCGAATCCGTGTGACCGATCTGGCGGCGATGCCGCACCTGTTGATCGCGGGATCGACGGGCACGGGCAAGAGCGTCTTCATCAATTCGCTCATGATGTCCATCCTTTACAAGGCGACGCCGGACGACGTGAAGATGGTGCTGGTGGACCCGAAGCGGCTGGAGCTCAACCTTTACGAGAATATTCCGCACCTGATTGCGCCGGTGGTGACGGACCCGAAAGTAGCCTCGAATGTCCTGCGCAACGCGACGAAGGAAATGGAGAACCGGCTCAAGCTGCTGGCGCAGCGCGGCGTCCGGAATATCGATCAATACAACCGGACGTTCAAGAAGGAGCAGTCGCTTTCGCTCTTTGAAAATGTGGAGGAGAGCGAGCACAAGCCGCTGCCGTATTTGGTGATCATCATCGATGAGCTGGCGGATCTGATGATGGTGGATACCAACAACGTTGAGGAATCGATCACGCGGCTGGCACAGATGGCGCGGGCGGTGGGCATCCACCTGATTCTGGCGACCCAGCGTCCGTCCGTGGACGTAATCACCGGCTTGATCAAGGCCAACTTCCCTGCCCGGATTTCGTTCCGTGTGGCAAGCAAGGTGGATTCGCGGACGATCCTGGATTCCAACGGATCCGAATCGCTGCTGGGCAAGGGCGACATGCTGTATTTGCCCGCAGGCTCGGCGCGGCTGCATCGCATCCACGGACCGCTGGTGACGGAAGACGAGATTACCGCCGTGTGCGACTTCTGGCGGCAACAAGCGCAGGCAAAATACCAGGAAGAATTGCTCGAAGCGCCGAAGGATGAGAACGGGAATCCGGAGGCTGGCGCCGGAGACGAGGAAGGCGCGGGCGGCGAGGATGCCGACGACGATTTGTATCAGGACGCGGTGCGCGTTGTCTGCGAGATGGGCCGCGCTTCGACTTCTACGCTACAGCGGCGGCTGCGTATCGGCTATGGGCGCGCCGCGCATTTGATTGATTTGATGGAGAAGGATGGAATTGTGGGTCCGCCCGATGGGACGCGACCGCGCGAAGTGCTGAAGGGGCGGAATTGGATGAAAGAGTTTGATGAGTCGATGCAATAAAGGCAAACCGCTACTTGCGCAACGCATACGCCGCGCAAATCAGGAGAAATGCGCCGATCAGGGATGGGATTCCAGAAAGCGCCCGACGAGTGCTGCGGCGTGCTCACAGAGCTGGCGGTCCTCGGCGGCAAAGGCAGCAAGGAAATGGCTGTCAATATCCAGTTCGCCGACGACTTTGCCGCGCACAAAGATGGGGACGACAATTTCCGATTTCGTTTCTAGCGAGCAGGCCAGATAGCGCGGGTCGTTGTTGACGTCATCCACGATAACTGTCTTGCCGGTGGAGGCAGCGGCTCCGCAGATACCCTGATTGAGCGGGATGCGGGTGTGGGGAGTCATGGTGCCGCGAAATGGGCCGAGGGCCAGAATTTCCTGATTGCCGTCTTTCTGAATCATGTAAAAGCCGACCCAATTGTATTTAACAAGCCTCTGATGCAAGAGGTCGGCAATACCATGCATCAAGGCGTCGGCATTGGAGGCGGTGGTGGCCAGGGCAGTAAGTTCGGCGCTCAGGCCGGAAGCATCGGTAGACATGTCTGTATTGAAACACAGCCAGGGCGGCCCGGCGAACGAATGGAAGCATCTGTTGCGAAGAAGGCGAGGACCGAAGCGGGCGAGGGGCGGCGGGATGCGATCGAGATTGCCGTGCAACGCAGCGACGATGTTAAATGGTAATTGAAACTGAGCGGGAATCTGATTAGGCTATGCGCGGTGTAACGGAGACGCAATGGGCGATGCTTCGGTCGTAAAGGAGATTGGCGGTTTCGGGAAAACAGAACGGCGGGACGCGTGGTGGGCGGAAATCCTGCCGGTGGTGATCGTGTTAAGCGCCTTCGGCGTGTACGCCACGTTTCGGGCGTTCGAAGGGAAATTCTACGAGTGGGGGCCGTATCTTTCGCCCTTTTATTCGCCGCTGATTGACCCCCAGCATCATTGGTGGCCATGGTCACCGGCGATTTTGATTCTAGGCGGGCCTCTAAGCTTCCGGGCGACGTGCTACTACTACCGGAAAGCGTACTACCGGGCATTTTTTCTGGATCCGCCGTCCTGCGCGGTGGGCGAGGGGCGCGGGCGCAAATACAGCGGCGAAACACGCTTTCCCTTCCTTCTGCAGAACATCCATCGCTACACGTTCTACATTGCGATCTTTTTTCTGATTGTGCTCTGGTACGACGCCATTGTGGCGTTTGATTTCAACGGGCGCTTCGGCGTGGGTGTGGGCTCCCTGGTGTTGCTGGTGAATATCGTTCTGCTTTCGCTTTACACGCTCGGTTGCCACTCGGCGCGCCATCTTTCCGGCGGCCATATGGACTGCTTTTCGTGTTCAGCGTTTGGTCCCCCGAAGCATACCGCGTGGAGCATTCTGACCAAGCTGAATGAACGACACATGCTGTTTGCGTGGTGCAGCCTGGTTTCCGTAGGCTTGGCGGATCTCTACATCCGGCTCGTGGCGGCCGGAGCGATAAAGGATATTCGACTCCTGTGAGCGCCAAATACGAAACGCACGAATACGACGTATTGATCATGGGCGCGGGCGGCGCCGGTCTTCGCGCGGCGATCGAGGCGCTGGCCAAGGGCGCGCGAGTGGGCGTGGTCTGCAAGTCGCTGCTGGGCAAAGCGCACACGGTAATGGCTGAAGGCGGCATCGCGGCGGCGATGGGCAACGTAGACAGGGCGGACGACTGGCGGACACACTTCCGCGACACCATGCGCGGCGGCAAATTCCTGAACAACTGGCGCATGGCGCAGCTCCACGCTCAAGAGGCGCCTGAGCGAGTGCGCGAACTCGAGCACTGGGGCGCGCTCTTTGACCGGACAGAAAGCGGAGACATTCTGCAGCGCGCTTTCGGCGGGCATACCTTCAAGCGGCTCTGCCACGTGGGCGACCGCACCGGACTCGAGATGATTCGAACTCTGCAGGACCGCGGCGTGCAACTCGGGTTCGACGTCTTCATGGAGTGCACCATCACCCGGCTGCTCACCGACGGCGGGAGGGTGAACGGCGCATTCGGTTACTGGCGCGAGCAAGGGCGTTTCGTGACGTTCGCGGCGAAGTCTATCGTCATCGCGAGCGGGGGCATCGGAAAGGCGTACAAGATCACCTCCAACTCTTGGGAATACACCGGAGATGGAATGGCCCTGGCATACGAGGCCGGGGCCGAACTGCTGGATATGGAGTTTGTGCAGTTCCATCCGACGGGAATGGTATGGCCGCCGGGCGTGCAAGGAATTTTAGTGACCGAGGCGGTTCGCGGCGAAGGCGGGCAATTACGCAACAAGCTCGGCGAACGCTTCATGGAAAAGTACGATCCCAAGCGCATGGAGCTTTCGACGCGCGACGTCGTGGCACGCTCGATCTACACGGAAGTGAAGGAAGGGCGCGGCTCGGAGCACGGCGGCGCCTACCTTGATATTTCACACAAGCCCGCCGAGTACGTGAAGAAGAAGCTGCCGAGCATGTACCACCAGTTCAAGGAACTCGCGGACGTGGACATCACGAAGGAGCCGATGGAAGTCGGACCGACCTGCCATTACATGATGGGCGGGCTGCGAGTGGACGCAGAAACGGCTCGGACGTCCCTGCCGGGGCTCTTTGCGGCCGGCGAAGCGGCGGCCGGATTGCATGGAGCGAACCGGCTGGGCGGCAATTCCCTTTCGGACTTGCTGGTCTTCGGCAGGCGAGCTGGAGCGGCGGCCGCCGAGCACGCCAACAAAACCCCGGCGTCGCCGCTGGACACCGCGCAGATTGAAGCGGCGGAGCGAACCCTTCTTGAACCCTTCGAGCGGAGCAGCGGCGAAGGCCCGTACGCGATTCACCGGGAGCTGCAAGATACGATGCAATCGCTGGTGGGGATATTCCGCGTGGAAGACGACCTGAAGAAGGCGCTCAGCAAACTGGAAGAATTGAAGGCACGCGCTGCGAAAATGAGCGTGGAAGGCTCGCGGATGTTCAACCCGGGATGGCACTTGTCCCAGGACCTGCGCAACATGCTGGTGGTCTCCGAAGCGGTCGCGAGATGCGCGCTTGCGCGCCAGGAAAGCCGCGGAGCACACAGCCGGATTGACTATCCGAAGCTCGACGATGCAGGCTGGGGAAAGAAGAACAATGTGATCCGGCGCGCCGGCGACGCGATGGAACTAACGCAAGTGCCGGTGCCGGAGATGCCGGAAGAGCTAAAGCAATTGCTGGCCGAGGATCAAGCAGCGGTCGCGAAGAAATAGGAGAAGCAATGCCAGAAGCAATGACGGAAACGGCGGCGACAGCGCCGGCGGCCGCGGCAGAAGCGGCGCGGCCTGTGACGGAAGCGACGCTGCGAGTTTTTCGCGGCAATGCGGAGCGCGGCGAACTGGTGGACTATCGCGTGCCCGTGGCGCCGGGGATGGTCGTGCTGGACGCGCTGCATTCGATTCAGGGGCACCAGGCGCCGGACCTGGCGGTACGCTGGAACTGCAAGGCAGGCAAGTGCGGGTCGTGTTCAGCGGAAGTAAATGGCCGCCCCAGGCTGACGTGCAAAACGCGCATGGATTCGCTGCCGCTGGATCAGCCCGTGGTGGTAAAGCCGATGAAGTCATTCCCCCGGATCAAAGACCTGGTCACGGACGTCTCCTGGAACTACCGCGTGAACAAAAAGATTGCGCCGTTCCAGCCAAAGCCGGGTGCGGAATGGAAAATGGATCAGCGGGAAGTGGACCGCGTGCAGGAATTCCGCAAATGCATCGAATGCTTCCTGTGCCAGAACGTCTGCCACGTGCTGCGCGATCATGACAAGAAGGAGGAGTTCGGCGGCCCGAGATTTTTTGTCCGCGTGGCCGGCCTTGAAATGCATCCGTTGGACGCGGCCGACCGCATCCCGATGCTGCGCCAGGAACTAGGCATCGGCTACTGCAACATCACCAAGTGCTGCACGGAAGTGTGCCCGGAGGAGATTCGCATCACGGACAACGCCATCATTCCGCTGAAAGAACGGGTGGTGGACCGCTACTACGATCCGATCACGATGCTCGTACGCAAGATTCGCGGCGCTTCGGCTTGATCGCTCAGGAGGCGCGCCGGTGGACTACCAGCTCAAAGCCATCTCGAAGCAAGGCATCGCGGAGGCCCTCGCGAAGGCCGAGCTCTACCGCTACCTGAACGAGCCGGAAGAATCGGAGTCCATTTGCCGCGATATTCTGGCCATTGAACCGGAACAGCAAATGGCCCTGCGGCTGCTCGGCCTCGCGATCACCGACCAGTTTCTCGGCGGCGCGACCGATCGCTACGCGGAAGCAGAACAAATATTTGGCCGGCTCAAAGACGCGTACGAACGCTGGTATTACAGCGGGCTTCTCTGCGAGCGGCGAGCCAAGGCGCAGCTTCGCTCCGGGCGGGCTCCGCACACCCTGCTCCCGCTCTTCGAGCAAGCGCTGCGGTGCTTTGCTGAAGCCGAAAAGCTGCGCCCGGCGGGAAACGATGACGCCATTCTTCGCTGGAACCGCTGTGTCCGGCTCCTGCAAACGCCGCATTTGGATTGGGAAGAGGAACTCAGCGGATTCGAGGCTTTCGACGCTCCGCCGCACTGATGGCCCGCACCGCGGGCAAGCCCTCACAGTTTGCCCGCGAATTTTCCGTGAGCCGGCGGGTACGTAAGGGACGAACCGCGCACACGCGCGAACGCCGTGAGCTGGTGCGGTTTTGCTACAGATCGGCTGAAAATGTCCAGCACCCTGAAGCCGCGGATCAGGAGCGCATCTCCGATGAGCGACCGATGGCAGCGCCACGGAACCGCCTCCGCGCACATGATAGCTGTGGGTTTCCTTTCGGCGAGACTCGCCAGCCGCCCCAAGCCGGCCGCAAATTCCGGCGTCTGCATGTAATCCGCAAAGCCCCGGAAGGAGGCGTTGCGCCAGCCGAGATTCACGGAACCCTTCCTCGCGTGCCGGTGGCCGCCAAGGCGCTTCAGGTACACATAGTTCAGCCCGGCGGAACGCAGGCGGGCAGCAAGCACGTCGCGATTGAACTGGGGAGTGTGCCGGGAGCGTGGAATGCTGCGGATGTCGACCAAGCGCTTGATGCCATGCGCCTTCAGCAGATGAATGAAATCAGGAAGCGTTCGCGTGGAATGGCCCACGGTGAAAATGGTTCCCTTGCCCGCCGGATGGGACGATCGTGCGCGTTTGTTTTGCGCTGGCCCCCGGATGCGCTTTTTGGCGCGGCGCTTCGGCGGTTTGACAGCATGCGGCATGGCTTCTACAATTTTACTCTCACCAAAAGCCGGGGTAGCTCATTGGTAGAGCGCCGCCCTGAAAAGGCGGGCGTAGCCAGTTCGATTCTGGCCCCCGGCACCACCCGTTCGCGCCATCGCTTCCTCCCCAAAGAAATCCACTCGGCCATGTGCGACATACGATGGCTTCC